>MLJW01000002.1_pt1 | contig 531070 bp, 435 predicted proteins | sample 888231 | NCBI WGS metagenome assembly MLJW01 (sample SAMN05788063, study PRJNA343431) | mine drainage metagenome | isolation source: sample collected from the inflow into an acid mine drainage treatment plant... | place: Germany: Lusatia, lignite mining district
CCCTGTAATAGCGCCAGCATTTGCTCGCGCGTGCTTTTTGATTCGGTCATGTCCTTTTTCGGACGGGTCATGGTTCTTCCTTCGTTTGGTGGTTTTTGGCTTAAGCACCTAACCACCTACCATGATCCGTCTTTTTGCTGAAGTTTTCGGACACTACCTCGTCATTTGCGGCCGCAGATTCAGCGCTGGGGAGCGGTGTGTCCGCAAGGGGACTTCGTTTTGGGCGACTGCCGTCGCCAGCCAATGAGCCTCAGTTGGTTCTGTGAATTGTAAAAATGATGCTTCGAGGTGCTCTTATCTTGACGCAGGTGGGGAAAAGTGGGTTGAAATGGGGAGGTTTGGGGCAGTCGCGCGCCCGTCTCCATGGCATCCATCTCAAGAGTCCTCTACACCGGTAGTTTCCGGCATAACCTCGACGACAAGGGTCGGCTTACGATCCCGTCGGCGTGGAGGAGCTCGCATGAGGAAGCGGATCAGTTCCTTGCGACGCCGAATCCGGACGGGTACATCTCGGTGCTTCCGCCGGCCGAAGTGGCCAAACTCGTGGAGAAGATCGCCGCGGTGCCGATGGCCGATGCGGAGGCGCAGGCCCAGATCGCCAATTTCTTCGCTCAGTCGCAGTCGTTCACCTTCGACAAGCAGGGGCGCGTCGGGCTGGGGGAGGGACTTTTGCAGCATGCGGGCATCACCAAGGAGGCGGTGCTCGGCGGCTCGTTGACGAAATTCAACATCTTCAGTCCGGAGCGATGGGAACAGCTGCGAAAGCAGCCGGGCGCCGCCAATCCGGCGGGCTTCCTGAGTCGGTACCAAATCTAGGCCATGAGCACCGCTCCCCATCGCCTCCCGACTCGCGCCACGGTCCCCGCCGGAGCCCGACTCGGGTGCCACCGCCATTTTACGGTGGTCGTGCCCTTCCTTCGCAGCAGCTACGCGCTGCGTTCCGTGCTGTTCACCGCGGTGCGCGAGGCGGAGGCCGACGCTGATTTCCGGCTGCAGCGCGGGGATGCCGCGGACGCCAGCCTTCGCAGTGAGGACCTGCCGCATGTCGCCTGAGGCCTCCACGACCATGAACCCGGGTCACGCATCCGTCCTGCTCCGCGAGGTGATCGAGTTTCTCGCACCGCGGCCGGGCACGCGCTTTCTCGACTGCACCTTTGGCGGTGGCGGGCATACGCGCGCGCTGCTCGACTCCGCCCCCGGAGTGAGCGTGATCGCGCTGGACCGTGATCCCGAGGCCCGCGAGCGCGCCGCCCGACTTTCGGAGGCTTACGCCGGACGTTTCGAGCTGGTCGATCGCGACTTTGGGCGCCTGACCGAACTGCCGTTTGGAGGATTCGACGGGGTGCTGTTCGATTTTGGCGTATCGTCGTACCAGCTCGACGCGACGGAGCGCGGCTTTTCGTTCCGCACGGATGCGCCGGCGGACATGCGCATGGATCCCCGTGCGGGCGTGCCGGCGGGGCAGTGGCTCGAAACGGCGACGGAGGAGATGCTCGTTCGGGCCGTGCGCGACTACGGCGAGGAGATTCACTGGCGTCGAATCGTGCGGGCGATCATGGCCGCGCGCGGAACCGGGAGCCTGGCGCGCACCGCCTCCCTGGCTGCGCTGATCGCGGATGCGGTTCCTGCGAGGGACCGGCACGCCTCGAAGATCCACCCGGCGACGCGCGCGTTCCAGGGCATCCGCATTGCGGTGAACGACGAACTGGGCGCGATCGAGCGGGCCTTGCCCGCCGCCTTCTCGAAGCTCTCCGCAGGCGGCGTGCTGTGCGCGATCAGCTTTCATTCGCTCGAGGATCGGATCGTCAAACAGCAGTTCCGCCTGTGGTGCGGCCTGCCGGTCGATTCGTCCGACTCGACCCCCAAGGACCTTCGCAGCCGCGTGGCCGAGCCGCTGACGCGACGTCCCGTGACACCGGGCGACGCCGAGCTCGAGGCCAATCCGCGCAGTCGCTCCGCGAAACTCCGAGCCCTCCGAAAACTTTGATCTTCCCCCGCGCTTGCCCGCGCGGACCACCCACATCCCCCGCCGCTCCGTACGCCGGCCCCTCCATGAAACACTCTGAACCCCATGCCTTCGTCAACCAGCTCCTGGTCTACACGCTCGCGATGATCGTGACCAGCGGCTCGGTCGGACTCGGCGCCGTCTGGCTTCGTTACCAGATGGCCGCAACCGCCAACCGCATCAAGCAGACCGAGGCGAGCATCAGCGACTGCCAGCGCCGGCTCGACGAGACGGTCACGCAGATCGAGACGGAGAAAAGTCCCGACGTGCTGCGCCATCTCAATGACGACCTTCATCTCGGGCTCGTCGAACCGAAGGAGGCCCAGGTCAACCGGGTCGACGAGGACGTCGAGGCCCGCCTGGCCGCCAAGCGCAACAGCGACCTGCTGACCGAGAGCAGTCCGGCCTTTGTGGTGTTCAACCCGCAGCTGGCCCAGCCCGCGACTCCGGCGCAATGAGACGCGGGTTTGCATCGAATTATCGCACCGCGGTGATCGCCGCGATGATCGGGCTGTGCTTCGCCTCGATCGCCGTGAGGCTGTACTACCTGCACGTGCTCGATCGCGCGCAGTTCCTGAAGATGATCGAGAAGGCGCGCTATGCGATCGACGTGGAGAACGCCCGCCGCGGCGACATCCTCGATTCGCGCGGAAACCTGCTTGCGACCAGCAATTCCCAGGTGGTGCTGGGCGTGGATCCGCAGGCCGTGCAGACCGAAGACGAAAAGAAGTGGCCCGAGCTCTCGGCCCTGATCGGCGTGCCGCTTTCGGACATCCAACGCATTTTCCTGACCAAGACCCGTCCTCCCGAGATCAAGTCCCCCGCGGCGACCGCAGCAACAGCAGCAGCAGCGGCGACCAAGCCGGAGGCCGCTGCCGACCAGAAGCCGGTCGACGTCAGCGTCGGGCCCAAGTTTGAATTCAACCTGGCCGACGATGGCAGCGGGAAGACCACGGTGCCGTCCGAAGTGCTCGACGACCAGCTGGACGAGAACGGCCAGCGGCCCATCCGCTGGGCCAAGCTTCGCGACGACCTCGACGAGTCGGTGTACGACCAGGTCATGAAGCTTCACATCAAGGGCCTGTACGGCAACCGGGTGTACCGCCGCGCCTATCCGCACAACTCGCTGGCCGCGCACGTGGTCGGCTTCGTGAACCACCAGAACGTGCCTGTCATGGGCATCGAGAAGTACGCCAATTTCTACCTCGCGGGCCACAACGGCTGGGTGGTGACGGAGGTTGACGGACGCCGCCACGAACTCGCGCAGTTCCGGACGCGCGAGGTGGATCCGGTGGATGGATACAACGTGGTGCTGTCGATCGACTCGGTCGTGCAGGACATCGTCGAGCAGGAGCTCACGTATATCGGGGAACACTTCAAGCCGCTCAAGGCGACCATCATCGTGATGGACGCGCGGACGGGTTTCATCCTGGCCCTCGGCAACTATCCGACCTTCAACCCGAACGAATACCAGAAGGCCAGCATCGCCTCGCTGACCGATCCGGCGGTGTCCGACGTGCTCGAGCCTGGCTCGACCTTCAAGATCGTGGCGACGTCGGGCGCGCTTCAGGAGGGGCTGGTCAACCCGGAGACCACCTTCGACTGCAATGACGACACGGTGGTGCTCGACGGGAAGGTCCGGCGGCTTCCCCGGGACGACGAGCACTTCGACCACCGCCTGACGCTGCGCGAGGTGCTGTCGCACTCCTCCAACCGCGGCGCGTTCCGCTGCGCGTACCTGCTCGGGCCGCAGAAGTTCTACGACTACGCCAAGAAGTATGGGTTTGGCGAGTACACGCATTTTGCACTCGGGCCGGAATCCCGCGGCGTGCTGATCCCTCCTGACAAGTGGGACGGGCTCACGTTCACCCGCATGCCCATGGGCCATTCGGTCAGCGCGACGCCCCTGCAGATCACCTACGCCATGGGCGTGATCGCGAGCGGTGGCGAGCTGCTGCGCCCGCAGGTGATCCAGGAGATCCGCGACTCGCACAACGAGGTGGTCTTCCGCTACGGGCGCGAGGTCCGCCGGCGCGTCATCAGCCGGCGCACGGCCGAGACGATGGCGGCGATGCTGAACTGGGTCACGGTGCCGGGCCAGGGCACCGCGCCGGCCGCGGCCATCCCGGGCTTCCAGGTGGCGGGCAAGACGGGCACTGCGGAGAAGATCATCAACGGCAAGTATTCGAGGACCAAGCACGTGGCCTCGTTCGTGGGATTCTTCCCCGCGAGCCGTCCGGCGATCGTGATGTCGGTGATCGTCGACCAGGCCTCCGCGAACCTGCCGGGCGGCGTCGCCTACGGCTCGATCGTGTCGGCGCCCTCGTTCCGGCACATCGGCGAAAAGCTCATCCAGTATCTCAACATCAAGCCCGTGGACGAGACCCAGCGGCCGCCTTCGCTGCTCGCCCTCAGCTCCCGCTAACATGATCGGATATCTCACCGCCGACGCAGCCCTCGTCCACGCCTTCCGCACCCAGCCCGCGGGCCGCGGGGCGGGGCGGCGCGCGCTCGGCCAACGCATCTTCAAAATGGCACCCAAGCTTTCCGACTTTTTCCAGCAGGACGAAATCGCCGCCGTCCGGGGCGAGCTCGACCGGCCCATTTCCGGCATTGCGATGGACAGCCGCCGGGTGGTCCCAGGCAACCTCTTCTTCGCCCTGCCGGGGCTGCGTTCCGACGGCACGCGCTTCATCGACGAGGCGATCGGACGCGGCGCGGTCGCGGTCGTGGCGCAGCGGATACCGCTGACCGCGCCGGCGAAGGTGACCTTCATCCAGACGGAGGATCCCCGCGGCCTGCTCGCGCGGGTGTCGCAGCGCTACTTCAAGTTTCCCGACCGCGACCTCCGGATGGTCGGGGTCACGGGCACGAACGGCAAGACGACCGTCACCCACCTGATCAAGCACCTGCTCGAGGAGGGCGAGAAGGTGGGGCTGCTCGGGACGATCTCGTACGACCTCGGTGCGCGTTCGGTGCCGTCTTTCAAGACGACGCCGGAGTCGCTCGACATCTACGGGATGGTTGCGCAGATGCGCGATACCGGCTGCCGCACGGCGGTGATGGAGGTGAGCTCGCACGGCATCGACCAGAAGCGCGTGCAAGGGATGCAGTTTGGCGTGGCTGTGTTCACGAACCTGACCCGCGACCACCTGGATTACCACCACACGATGGACGAGTACTTCGAGGTGAAGGCGCGTTTCTTCACAGGCGGGGTGGGCCGAATTCCGGAGGTGGCGGTGGTCAACCTGGACGACCCCTACGGTGCGCGCCTGGCCGCCCGCCTGGCGTCGGAGCATCCCACGGTGCGGGTGGTGACCTATGGCGAATCGCCCGAGGCGATGGTGCGGGCGGAGGAGGTTTCGCTGGAGTTCAAGAGCACGGGCTTCCGGCTCGCGTGGCCGGACGGCTCGCTCCGGGTCGAGTCGCCGCTCATCGGTCGGTACAATGTGAGCAACCTGCTCGCGGCGTTTGCTGCCACCTGGGCGATGGGGCGTTCGCCGGTCGCCATGGCCGCACGGCTGCCCTCGTTTCGGGGCGTGGCGGGGCGCATGGAGCGGATCGAAGGAGGCCAGGCCTTCAACGTCCTGGTGGACTACGCGCACACCGACGACGCCCTGCGCAACGCGCTCGGGATGCTGCGCACGATCACCCCCGGGCGCCTGCTCGTGGTGTTCGGCTGCGGCGGCAACCGCGACCGCACGAAGCGGCCGCTGATGGTGAAGGCCGTGCAGGAGTTTGCCGATTTCGCCTTCGCGACCGCTGACAATCCCCGCAGCGAGGGGCTGGAGCGCATCTTCGAGGACATGCGCCAGGGCGTCACCGACCCGGCGAAACTCACGTGGGTGGATGACCGCCGCCGTGCGATCAGCCTTGCGCTCGACATGGCCGGGCCCGGCGACTGCCTGCTGGTCGCGGGCAAGGGGCACGAGAGTTATCAGGAATTTGGAGACACGGTGATCCCGTTCGACGACCGCCAGGTCGTCCGCGAGCTGATCGCCATCAAATCGCTCAAGGAGACGCACTCCTGAGTCCCTCATGCCCGCCTTCCAGCCAGACCGACTTGCCGAATGGGCGCGTGGAACCTGGACCAGCCGGCCCTCCGGGGCCCTGACCGGGTTCTCGGCCGATTCGCGCCGGATCGGGGCGGGGGAGTGCTTCGTGGCGCTGCGTACGGACCGTCGCGACGGTCACGATTTTCTCAGGTCGGCGATGGAGGCGGGCGCGAGGGCGGCCATCGTGTCGCGGGCGGATCCCTCGGTGTCGCTTCCCCAGCTGGTCGTTGAGGATCCGCTGGCCGCACTGCAGGCGATCGCCCGGGCGCACCGTCTCGCCTTTGGAGGCCGGGTGGTGGGCATTTCCGGAAGCTGCGGCAAGACCTCGACGAAGGAACTGCTGGCCCTGCTGCTGGGCGGGCAGGAGGGCGGGGTGCTCTCGACCGAGGGTAATCTCAACAACCACCTCGGCGTGCCCCTCACGCTCACGCGCATTGATCCGGTTCGTCATCGGTTTGCGGTGGTCGAAGCGGGGATCAGCGCCGAGGGCGACATGGACTCGCTTGCGGCGATGATCGAGCCGGACGTCGCGATCATCACCCTGGTGGCCGAAGCGCATCTCAAGGACCTGGGCAGCCTGGAGGGGGTGGCGCGCGAGAAGGCGAAGTTGCCGCGCGCGGTGAGGGCGGCGGGCATGGCCGTGTTTCCGCGTCAATGCGCGGACCTGCCCGCGTTTGGCGAACTGGGCGTGGACCGGATGATCCTGGAGCCGGCGGACGTGATCCGGCCCGCGGTGCCGCCGAAGGACGTGGTGTATTTCACGGTGACCCAGCGCGAGGAGACGACGGCGATCGCGATCGCGTATGGACCGCCACCCCCGCTGGTATTCACGCTGCGCAGGGTATCGCCGGGCATGGCGCAGAACGTGGCCCTGGCGATTTGCTCGGCGCTCTGGCTCGGGGTAAGCCCGGCGACGATCCAGGAGCGCATCGGCGGGTGGGGGCCGGCGCACTGGCGCGGCGAAGTGCTGCGCGATGGCGGGCGCCTGCTGTACGTGGACTGTTATAACGCGAATCCGGCATCGATGCGGGATGCGCTGGCCAATTTTCGCGACCTCGCGTCCGCCGCGGGTCCGTCGCTGTACCTGCTGGGATGCATGGAGGAGCTGGGGCCCGAGGCGCCGGCGTACCACCGGGGCGTGGGCCGTTCGCTCACCCTGCGCCCGGGAGACCTGGCGGTGCTGGTGGGGAGTGAAGCCGCGAGCCTGAGGGACGGCCTGCTGGAGGCGGGTGCCGAGCCGGATCAGGTGCGCGTGATCTCCGACGCCGCCCAGGCTGCCCCGATGGTGGCCGGATGGACCGGGTCGGTGTTCGTCAAGGGGAGCAGGAAGTACCGGCTCGAAACGGCGCTCGAGGGCGCAGCCGCCGAGGCGGCCCACTGATTTCCATGCTGTCCTACCTGGCCAACTACGAAAACATCTTCCACCCGCTGCGGCTGCTGCGGTACCTGACCGTGCGCACGCTCCTGGCGGCGGCGACCGCGCTGATCATCGGCTTCATCATCGGGCCCTGGCTCATCCGTCGGTTCCGCTCGCTGAAGTTTGGCCAGCACTACGACGACGACCGCACCGGCGACCTGGCGAAGCGGTTCGACAAGAAGAACACGCCGACGATGGGCGGGCTGATCATCTTCATCTCGGTGTTCCTCTCGTCGGTCCTGTGGGCCGCGCCGAACGTGTGGGTGTTCGTGAGCCTGTTCGTGTACACCGTGCTCACGGTGGCGGGCTGGCGCGACGACTACCTGAAGGTGGTGCACAAGAATCGGGACGGCATCTCCTCGTGGGAGAAGATCGGCTGGCAATCGCTTGCGGCGCTGGGTGCGGTGGTCGTGCTGCTGCTTCATCCTGAAAGCACGCACAAGATCCGGGAGTTTTGGGTACCATTCGTGAAGACCGCACTGATCCCGTCGATGCCCTGGTTCCTGCTGCTCTTCCTGATGTATTTTTGGATCGTTGGCTTCAGCAACGCGATCAACCTGACGGACGGCCTCGACGGGCTGGCGGTCGGATGCACGATCTCGGTGGCGCTGGTGTTTGCGATCATGGCCTACGCGGCGGGCAATGCGCGCATGTCGGACTACCTCCTGATCAGCTACGTGCCCGGGACGGGCGAGCTGACGGTGGTGCTCGGGGCGCTGATCGGCGCGTGCATGGCGTTTCTCTGGTTCAACTCGCATCCCGCCGAGGTCTTCATGGGCGACACGGGGTCGCTGGCGCTGGGCGGGCTGATCGGCGTGATCTCGTTCATGATCCACCAGCCGCTCACGCTGGTCATCGTCGGCGGGGTCTTCGTCTGGGAGGCGCTCTCGGTGATCCTGCAGGTTGGATTTTTCAAATACACGCGGCGCGTATCCGGGGAAGGCCGACGGCTCTTCCTGATGGCGCCGATCCACCACCATTTCCAGAAGAAGGGCTGGCCCGAGACGAAGGTCGTGTTGCGCTTCTGGATCGTGTCGCTGGGCTTCGCCCTCGCGGGTCTGGCGACCCTGAAACTTCGCTGACGATGAGCCTGAGGATCCCTGAGACGCATGCCTCCCTGCTCCGCGCGCCGGTCGCGGTGTTTGGCGGCGGCGTGAGCGGATCCTCGGTTCGCGACCTGTTGGCGAAGATGGGGGCGGAGGCGGTCGTTTACGACGAGCGGGCCGGTGCGGGGGATCGCACGACGTTTGGCGAGGCGGAGTCCTCGGCCCACCGGCTGGTCGTCTTCTCGCCGGGATTCCCAGCGGGGCACCGCTGGCTGGCGCTGGCCCGGGGCGCGGCGTGCGTCTGCCTCGGCGAGCTGGACTTTGCGTGGTTGTTCTGGCGCGGACAGATCGTCGCAATCACCGGGACCAACGGAAAAACGACGCTCACCGAGTTCCTGGCCCACGCGCTGAAGCAGGCGGGGCGCGAGGCGTTCGCGACGGGAAACGTCGGCTACTCGTTCAGCCGCCTGGTAGCGGAGCGCGACGGCGGCGCGGACGGTGAGTGGGCGGTGTGCGAGGTGAGCTCGTTCCAGGCGGAGGCGATGACCCTGTTTCGTGCAAACGCGGTGCTGTGGACGAATTTCGCGGAGGATCACCTCGAGCGGCATTGCGGGCTCGAGGCGTATTTTTCGGCCAAGCACAGGCTCGTGCTCCAATCCCCCGGCGCGCTCGTGCTGGCGGGGAGTTCCGTGCGCGCCCATGCGCAGCGGCTCGGCGTCGCGCTGCCCGCGGGCTCGCTCGTGCCGACGGAGGGCCTGTTCCCGGACGAACGTCTCGCCGGCACGGTGTTCGAGCACTACCCGCAGCGGGAGAACTTCGTCATCGCCTCGGCGTGGTGGAGTCGCAGCGGCCTGCCCGCGGACCTGCTCTACGCGGCGGCGCGGACCTTCAGCCTGGGCCGGCATCGCCTGGCGAAAGTGGGCGAGGTATCAGGCGTCTCGTGGTGGAACGACTCGAAGGCGACGAACTTCCACGCGGTGGAGGCGGCCCTGGCCCGGTTTCGCGCCCCCGTCGTGCTGATCGCCGGCGGGCGGGCGAAGGGCGGCGACATCGACGGCTTCGTCCGTCGGATCGCACCCAAGGTTGAGCATGCTTTCCTGATCGGCGAGACGCGGGCGGCCCTGTCGGCAGCCTGTGTGCGCCATCATGTTCCATACACCGACTGCGCCTCCCTCGAGGCTGCGGTCTCCGCCGCCGCCGCGCACGCCCGGCCCGGCGCGGACGTGGTCCTCAGCCCGGGCTTCGCAAGCTTCGACATGTTCCGCGGTTACGACCACCGCGGCGATGTGTTCGAAAATCTCGTTAAAAACCTCGGTGCGCGAATTGCCGCGCCGTAGTCTTGGATTTACAACCAAACCCAAACTCAATCCGTCCATGAAAGTTCTCAAAATCTTCGGCATAGTCGCGGCCGTCCACGCGCTCGCCTTTCTCATGATCATGGCCAACCCCGGCTGCAGCACGAAGCCGAAGTCCACGCCGCCGCCGCCGGTGGCGGCCACGGATACGGGCTCTGGCTCGCCCACGATCTCCGTGCCGTCCGGCCAGTCCTCGTCCGGCGGAGACGCCGCGCCGATCGCGTCGGCCCCGATGTCGAACGACACTCAGGGACTCGGCTTCGACCCGAATGCGCCCGCCAGCGGGCCCGCGCTTTACAGCCCCACGCGTCCGGGAACGGCCGCAGCCGCGGCCCTCCAGCCTGCTCCGGTCGAGCAGATGACGCCGGCCACCACCGTCACGGTGGAACGCGGCGACAGTCTCTGGACGATCGCCCACAAGAACAAGATTTCCATCGCCGACCTCCGCGCGGCCAATCACCTGAAGGCCGGCGCCGTGTTGCAGATCGGGCAGAAGCTGATCGTCCCGTCGAAGGCCGTTTCCGCCGGCGCGGCGTCCGCCGCCCCGGTCGATCTCGCCGCGCCGCGCGCCGAACAGGCGGTCGCGTCCCGAACCGGCTCGGTCAAGCACGTGGTGAAGCCCGGCGAGACGCTCGGGTCGATCGCGCGCAAGTACGGTGTCCGCGCTGGCGACATCGCGGTGGCGAACAACATCTCGAACCCCGCGATGATCCGCGTGGGTCGCGAACTCATTATTCCAGGCTGGAAGGCTCCGAAGTCGGGCCAGTCGCGCTCGAAGCCCGCGAAATCGGTCCCCGTGTCGCAGCAGCCCGTGCCACAACCCGACGACCAGGCTTCGGCGCCGTCCGCCGCACCGGCCCAGTCGCAGTCGACCGCCCCGGTGATGCCGCAGATCGGCGGCCCGTCGTCCGACCAGGATCTCGATGCCGGGCTGAAGAAGTCGGGACAGGACGGCTCAGTGCCGGTGATCAATGTTGACGACGGCTCCGGCTCGTCCTCGGACTCCGGTTCGACGGTGCCCGCCGGCACGAATTCCGGAAGCCAGCAGAACCAGAACAGCAACTGAGCGACCTTTGGATTCGACGATGTCCGCCGCCGCGCCCGCGCCTTCCGGTTCGCCGCAACGCCTCCGCCTCACCCTCACGCCCGCGGCGGTCATCGTCCTGTGCTGCATCGGTCTGACGGTGCTCGGATTGATCATGCTCTTCAGCGCCGGCACGGCGTTCAAGGAGGGGCCCTACTACTACTTCAACAAGCAGCTCATCGGCGTCGTGCTCACGATGGCGTTGTGCTGGGTCGTCAGCCGCCTGGACCTGGAGAACCTGCGGCGGTTCGCTTGGATTGTCGGCGGGCTGTCGCTGTTTTCCTTGGTGGCGGTGCTGATCCCGCACATCGGAATCACGGTCAAGGGCAGCCGGCGCTGGCTGGGGTTCGGTCCGCTGCGAATCCAGGTGTCGGAATTTGCGAAGATCGCGATGGTGTTCTGCCTGGCGCATTACCTCGCGCTCAACCAGACGCGGATCCATGAGCTGCGGCGCGGATTCGTCTACCCGCTCGCGATGATTTGCGGATTCGCGGGCCTGATCCTTCTCGAGCCGGACTTCGGCACGGCGGCACTCGCGGTGGCGGTGGGGCTGGTGATGCTGTTCCTCGCGGGGGCGCGCTGGCGCTACATCCTGCCGACCATCGCGGGGGTGTCCCTCGTGTTCACCCTTGCGGTGCTCCACAACCCGAACCGACTGCGCCGGTTCACGGCCTTCCTCGACGTGCAGGGCAATCGCCAGGGGGGCACCTATCAACTGTACCAGGCGCTCGCGGCCTTTGCCTCCGGAGGCGTCGATGGGGTGGGCCTCGGCCAGGGACGTCAGCAGCACAAGTTTCTCCCGGAGGCGCAGACTGACTTCATCTTCGCGGTGGTGGGCGAGGAGCTCGGCCTGTATTTCACCGTGGGCGTGGTAGCGCTCTTCTCGATCATCTTCGTGGCGGGCCTCATGCACCTGCGCAAGGCGCCCAACCAGTTTCAATTCCAGATCGTCCTCGGCTCGCTCCTGATGTTGTGCCTGCAGGCGATCATCAACCTCGGCGTGGTCACGGGCATATTCCCGACGAAAGGCATGTCGCTGCCCTTCCTCAGCGCCGGACTCTCGAACCTGCTCCTGATGGGCATCTTCGTGGGTGTGTTCCTGAGCACGCAGCGGACCTGGGGACGCGCCAAGCTGGCCGGACCGGTGCGCTCGATACGCGAACTCCTTTCATGAAGAATTTCCTCCTCTCCTGCGGCGGCACGGGCGGACACCTTTCGCCCGGCATCGCACTGGCCGAAGGGCTGGTCGCGCGGGGTCACCGGGTGACGATGCTGATCAGCCAGAAGAAGGTGGATGCGCGGCTGATTGAGAAGTATCCACATCTTCGATTCCTGCGGATTCCGGGTTCCGGGTTCGGCTGGAGCCCGGCGAAGCTGGTGCGCTGTGCGGCGACGCAGACGCGCGGCTTTGCCTCGAGCTGGCACATTGTGCGGAGCCTCGCTCCGGACTGCATCCTCGGCTTTGGCGGATTCACGTCGGCGCCGCTCGCGCTGGCGGGCGTCCTGAATGGGGTGCCGGTCGCGCTGCATGAGGCGAACCGCGTGCCAGGACGGGCCGTCCGCCTGCTCAGCCGGTTTGCCACCCGAGTGTTTCTTCCGCCGGGCGTCGAACTGCGGACCGCGCGACCCTCGGCGATCCGGCACGCGGGTCTTCCGGTGCGCCGCGAGATCGTGCGCCTCCCGACCGAGGCCTCGCGCGGCGCGCTCGGCCTGTTTCCCCACGGCAAGGTGCTGGCCGTGCTCGGCGGCAGCCAGGGTGCGGCGGCGCTCAACCAGTGGGTGCGCGACGAACTGAACGCGCTGCTGGCGGATGGGATCCAGGTCTATTGCGTCACGGGCCTGGGCAAGGACGTGCCCGAGACGATCGAGCAGCGCTCCCGCGGGGGCGTGCCGGTGCGGGCAGTATTTGTTCCGTTTTGCGATCGCATGGCTGAGCTCGTGTCCGCGGCAGACCTGGTCGTCTCGCGCGCTGGCGCGGGCACGATCGCAGAATTGGTGCGGTGCGGCACGCCGGGGATCCTCGTGCCGTTCCCCCACGCGGCCGACGACCATCAGCGTGCGAACGCGGCCTACGTTGAACAGCAGGGCGCGGGGGTCGTGATCGAGCAGGCCTTCATCGCCTCGCTTCGTGCGGAGGTGCGGGACACGATTTTCAACGACTGGCTGCTGACGAAGTTCCGGTCCAACCTCCAGCGGCTCGAGCGGGCGAACTCGCTCGAGATGATGCTGGACGACCTGGAGGCGATCGCCTCGGGCGACACTCACGGCGGCGCGGATGTGCAGCCGCCGGCCACGGCCTCCGCCACCCAATGACCGACGCGGTGATCAGGCTTTTTGGACGCCCGGTGGAACGGATTCACTGTGTCGGCGTCGGCGGCATGGGTGTTGGTCCGCTCGCCATCTACCTGGCTGGGCGCGGCCTGTCGGTGTCCGGAGAGGACGACGCGATGACGGAGGCGATGCGCCTGCAGCTCGTGCGCGCGGGCGTGTCGGTGGGGCCGATGCCCGCGGGCTGCGACCTGCTCGCCTGCTCGTCCGCCATCCGGCCGGATCATCCCGCCGCGGTGGCCGCTCGGGCCGCCGCGATCCCGATCGTACGGCGGGGCGAGCTGCTCGCTGAGGTTGCCAAGGGCCTGCGCCTGGTCGCCGTCTGCGGGTCGCATGGCAAGACCACGACGACCGCGATGCTTGCGCATGCGCTGCGCCGGTCCGGGTTTGGGGCGGGTTACATCGTGGGCGGACTCTTTGCAGACGAGGCGCTGCCGCCGGCCGCGGCGGGATCGAACGACTGGCTTGTGGCGGAGATCGACGAGAGCGACGGCACGATCGAGCGGTTTTCGCCAGAGATCACGGTTGCGACGAACCTGGACTGGGACCATCCGGATCACTATCGGACGCCGGAGGCGCTGGAGCGGACGTTCGGCGACCTGTTTCGACGTACGCGGGGAATGGTCCTGGTGAATGCGGCGTGTGCGGCGTCGGGGCGCCTTACGGCGGGCCTGCCCGGGGCGGCCCGGTTCGGCGGCGAGGGCGAGTATTCGTATCACTTGGACGCTCAGGACGAGGCCGGGCTGCGCCTGCGGTTCGGCGGACGCTACCGTGTATCCGGGGCGCGGGTGCGGGCGAGGGGGGCATTCAATGCGGCCAACGCGGCGGCGGCGCTCGCGGCGGCCGAGGGCATGGGTGCCGTCGTGTCGGAGGACGCGCTGGCGGACTACCCGCCGGTCCGGCGGCGGCAGTCGGTGCTGCATGCGGGGCCCGACTTTGTGGTGATCGAGGATTATGCGCATCATCCCGCGGAGATCGCCGCGCTGCTCGGGAGCCTCCGCGCCCAGCTGCCGCCGGGAGCGCGCCTGGTCGCCGCCTTCCAGCCACACCGGTACAGCCGCACAGCCCAGTTCAGGGAAGCCTTTGTCGGTGCCCTGGCGGCGGCTGACTCGTTGCACCTGCTCGACGTGTATCCGGCGGGCGAGGACCCGGTCGAGGGTGGGCGCTCGACGGACCTGGCGGAGGCGTGCCGCGCCTCGGGCCGGGCGGAGGTGTATCACCACGGATCGGACGGCGCGGCGTGTTTTTCGGCGATCGAGGCCTCGCTCCGGCCTGGCGATCACATCGCGGTGGTGGGCGCCGGCGATATCGACCAGATGGCCCGCGCCTGGCTGGGCAAGCGAACCTGGGACGCGCGGGCGTCGTCGCTGAAGGCGAGCCTGTCGCCGGACACGAGGATTGAACGCGAGGAACCCTTGGGACCGAAGACCACGCTGAGGGCGGGAGGAGCGGCGCGACTCTTCGCGGAGCCGGCCTCGGTCGAGGACCTGCGCCAGCTCGTTCTCTTTGCCGGCCGGGAGCGGGTGCCCTGCCTGTGCCTCGGCCGGGGATCCAACCTCGTCGTGCCCGATGAGGGCGTGGACGGCCTCGTACTCTCGTTTGCGCATCCCTCATGGTCGCGATTTGAGATGCAGCCGGACGGCCGAATCTGGGTCGGGGCGGGGCTTCGCCTCAAGGCCCTGTGCGGGCAGGCGGCCAAGGCGGGGCTGGCCGGTTTCGAGTTTCTCGAGGGCATCCCCGGAAGCGTCGGGGGGGCCCTGCGGATGAATGCGGGCGCAATGGGCGGCTGGATGTTCGACATCGTCGCGGAGGTGCTGTTGATGACCCCCGAGGGCAGGGTGGAAACGGTGTCGCGCGACAAGCTGACGGTCGATTACCGGTCGTGCCGCGAGCTGATCACCTCCGTCGCGCTCGGAGCGCTGATCAATCCCGTGTCGAAGAGCGAATCCGAGGCGATTTCGCGGAAGATCGAGGCGTACCGCCTGCGGCGCCAGGCGAGCCAGCCTCGCGAACCGTCTGCGGGGTGTGCGTTCAAGAATCCCCCGGGCGATTTCGCCGGGCGACTCATCGAGGCTTGCGGCCTGAAGGGCCGACGCGTCGGGGACGCGGAGGTGTCGGAGGTCCATGCGAATTTCATCATCAACCGCGGCGCTGCAAGCGCCGCAGACGTCATCGCCCTCATGCGCCTCGTGCGCTCCGAAGTGAGGGCGCAGACGGGATTCCTGCTCGAGCCGGAGGTGCTTCTCTTCGGCGGCGACTGGAGCCGCGTTCTCTAACTCTTTGCTTCAGACACCATGGCAACTCCGATCGTCGTACCCGGTTTCACCCGACATCCACTTCAACGAAGGCTTCTCATGTCCAGACATCCCATCGTGGCCGTCCTTTGCGGAGGCACCTCCGCGGAGCGCGAAGTTTCGCTAGGCTCGGGCAAGGCGGTGGCGCTCGCCCTTGCCCGCAGTTTCCCGACCTGCCTTTTCCAGGTCGACCAGCCGGTACTCCCGGCCGGGCTCGATCCGCTCAGGCACGTGGTCCTGTCGACGCTCCATGGCACCTTCGGCGAGGATGGCGGGATGCAGCGCCTGCTCGACGTGGCGGGCGTCCACTACGCGGGCTGCGACGCATCGTCGTCGGAAGTCTGCTTCAACAAGGTCCGCACCAAGCAGCGGGTGGTTGAGCAGGGCGTCCGGGTGTGCCCTGGCATCTCGTTCGACCGAGATTCCCGGCCCGGGGCTGCGGCGATCGTGGGGGAGCTCGGGGAGCAGCTGATCCTGAAGCCCTCGTGCAATGGCAGCAGTGTGGGGCTGAGGGTCATCGGATCCCGGGCCGAACTGGAGACCGCGCTGTCGGACATCGAGCCCGGTGAATGGCTCGTCGAGCGGCGCGTGGTCGGCCGCGAACTGACCGTGGGCGTGCTCAACGGCCGCGCGATGGGCGTCGTGGAGATCCGGCCCAAGTCGGGACTTTTCGACTACACGTCCAAGTACACGAAGGGACTGACCGAATACCTCGTGCCCGCTCCGATTCCTGAGGAGACGGCGGCCGAGGCGCGCCGTGCGGCGGAGTCGGCGTTCCGCGCGTGCGGCTGCAGGGACTACGCGCGGATGGACTTCATGCTTTCCGAGAAAAACGAACTCTTTTTCCTCGAAATCAACACGCTCCCTGGCATGAAAGACACCAGCTTGCTGCCCATGAGCGCACGCTGCGCGGGACTCGACTACACGGCACTGGTGCGTGAGTTGATTGTGCCGGCATTGGAGCGGTTCAAGGCGGCGGGAGGCATCTAGGTCGATGAGCGAACAGCCCGGCATCTTTCCAACGGCGCGTTCCTGGCGGGAGATTCCCCAGGAGGTCGCTCCGCGCGCCATGTCGAAGACCGGGCGCCGGCGCTATACGATTGCGATCGCGAAGGTGGTCGCCGGCGTCGCCTTCGCGGGCGCGGTCACCTGGGGCGCCGTGTCGCTGATCACCGCGATCGAGTATCACCCGGCGAGCATCGCACGCGCCGACGATGTCGGCCCGGTGAAGCCCATGCCCGACTTCACGACCGACGGAGTGCTCACCGCGGAGTGGGCGGCGAAAACGCTGGCGATCCCGAAGACCGCGAGTCTCATGGAGCTGAATCTCTCCCTGCTCCAGTCGCGGTTGCTCGCCTCGGGCCAGGTGCGGGTGGCTGTGCTCGAGAAGCGCTTTCCGGATACGCTGGTCGTGAAGCTCAACGAGCGCACCCCGGTCGCGCGCGTGATGGTGCAGGACGGCTCCAGCGCGCCGACGATGTATTTCGCGGCCCGCGACGGCGTGGTCTTCCAGGGCGACGGTTATGCCCGGTCGTTCATCGAGCAGCTGCCGTGGCTCGACGGGGTGCATCTGGCGAGGCAGAACGGTCGCTTTGAGCCGATCCAGGGCATGGACGCCGTGGCCTCCCTGATTGCCCAGGCGCGCTACGAGAGCCAGCATCTGTATTCACTTTTCCGCGTCATCTCGCTGGCGCGCTTTGCGAGCGACGGCCTGATCGAGGTCCGCTCGCCGGTCTGCCAGAGCGTCGAGTTCACCACGCATGAGGATTTCTTCCGGCAGCTGGCCTACTTCGACTACATCTGCGACGCCATGAAGCCCACTCCTGACAATCCGCTGGCGCGCATCGACCTGAGCCTGGGCCGGAACGTGCCCGTGGCGTTCCGCGATCCGGTGGGCTCGCATTCGAAAGGTGCCGTCACCCGGTCGACACAGGTGGACGCCAGCGCCGATGCGCAGCACGGTTCCGCAATCACCTTCCCATCACTCTTCCAGCGCAATCCCACGCAACGTGAGCTCTAAAACCCGTTTCATCGGAGCCGTCGAAATCGGCACATCCAAGATCACCGTTCTCATAGGAGAATACACAGGCCGCGAACTGGCCATCATCGGATACGGCGAATGCCAGTCGCGCGGCGTCGTCAAGGGCACCGTGGTCGACTACAAGGCCGCGAGCGAGTGCACGCATTCGGCCCTCGAGGCCGCGGAGCAGGGCGCCGGTGAGCGCATCGACTTCGTGTTCCTCGCCCAGTCGGGCAGCCACATCGAAGGCTTCTACAACGAGGCCTCGGTCAATGTGAAGTCCGCCGACAACATGGTCAGTCAGCTCGACGTCGACACGGTTTGCTCGCTGGCGACTGCGAAGGAACTGCCGGCCGGCCGCATGGTGGTGCACAATCTCCGCCGTCCTTTCCGTCTCGACGGACGAATCGTGCCGGGCTCCCCCGAGCACCTCGTCGGGCGCCGGCTGGAATCGGGTTACTGGATCGTGCACGGCCAGGAGAACAAGCTGGCCGACGGCATCCACGTCATCCGGGGTTTCAATCTTTCGGTGCGCGAGCTGATCCTCTCCGGCCTGGCCTCGGGGCACATGGTGACGACGCCCGAGGAGCGCCACAACGGCATCCTCTCGATCGACATCGGCGCGGGCACCACCGACTACGTGCTCTATCGCGACGGCTGCCCCTTCGTCACGGGCGTGGTTGCGGTCGGCGGCTCGCACATCACGAACGATGTGGCGATCGGGCTCCGGCTGACCGAAGGGCAGGCCGAGAAACTCAAGATCCATCATGGCCGGGCGATGATCGCTCCCGGTTCCAAGGGCGAGAAGGTGTGGCTCGACGGCAACTTCGCCATCGGCGACCGCCAGTTCCCGCGACACACGATCGAGCAGATCTGTGCGGCGCGGACCTGGGAGATTTTCGAGGTGGTGAAGAAGAAGCTCGGACCGTCGTTCTCGCCTGAGAAATGCGCGGCGGGGGTCGTGCTGACCGGCGGAACCTCCAAGCTTCCCGCGATCGCCGAATGCGCCGCGAAAGTGTTCGGCGTCCCGGCCCACCTCGGCGAGGCGCCGTCGACGGTCAGTCAGAACCTGCGCGAGCCCGGCTACAACACCGCCCTCGGGCTTCTCTATTACGGCCTGTCGTCCCAGACGGAGGCGGCCCCGCGCTCCGCGCACCGCAAGTCCGCAAACCTCTTCCAACGCATCCTCGCCGGCTTCTGAACCCCGCCATGGACTCCGAACTTCCCCTGGAACAGTCCCTGCTCACCGACCGCGACCTCGCGATCAAGCTGGTAGGCGTCGGCGGCGGCGGCTCGAATGCCGTCGACCGGCTCAAGATGGACAATCTCGACCGCGTGCAGATGGCGGTCGTCAACACCGACCTCCAGGCGCTCTCGGCCTCCCCCGTGCAGGAAAAGGTGCTCATCGGCTCGGGTGTGACGCGCGGGCTGGGCGCGGGTGGTGATCCCGATCTCGGCCGCGAGGCGGCGGAGTCGGATCGCGCCAAGATTGCCCCGGCGGTCAAGGATCAGGACCTGGTCTTCATCGTGGCCGGCATGGGTGGCGGCACCGGCACCGGTGCGGCGCCCGTGGTGGCGGAGATTGCGGTGGAGCAGGGCGCGCTCGTCATCGCGTTCGTGACGATGCCGTTCAGCTTCGAGGGGGGCCGCCGGCTCAAGCAGGCCGAGGAAGGGCTCGCGGCGCTGCGGCGTGTCGCCGACGCGGTGATCCTTCTTCCCAACAACGTGCTGCTTCAGGAGGCTGCTGAAAACGAGAGCGTGCTCGACTCCTTTGCGCGCGCCGACGAATGGATCGGCCGCGGCGTGAAGGCGATCTGGGGCATGCTGCTTCGCACGGGCATGATCAACGTCGATTTTGCCACGCTCCGTCAGGCCTTCCAGTCGCGCGGCGGAAAGACCCTCTTTGGACTCGGCTCGGGCGAGGGCGAAAATGCGTCGGCCCGGGCGATCGAGAGCCTCCGGCTCTGCCCGCTCCTGGCCACGCCTGAAAACGCCCGCAAGGCCGACCGCCTGCTCGTGAACATCACTGCGGGACCGGATCTGGCGACGCATCAGGTCAATGCACTCATGCAGGCGATCACCGAGGAGTTCGGCCTGGACTCGCATGTCGTCATGGGAGCGGTGATCGACGAGGCGATGAAGGGCCGCGTCGAGGTGGTCGTACTAGGGACGACCGACATTGGCGGCCGCGGTCGCTCGACCGTGCGCAGCCCTGCCACTCCGCTTCGCGCGCGTCCATCCGCCCGCCCGGCCCCGGCGGCGGCGCCTGGTGCCGCCTCGGAGACGCCCCGCTCCGACGATGCGGGCGTCGCAGTGGTCGCAGAAGGCGCGCCTGCCGCCGTGGCAGCCGCACCCGCGCATGTGGCGAGCTCCGCCCCGGCAAAGGCTCCGGCGCAGCCGGTGTCCGCAGCCAAGCCCGACACCTCGCAGGAGGAATTCTCCTTCGGTGAAGTGGAGTCGCGCGGACACTTTGAGAACACCGACCGCAACCTTTTCGAAGGTCAGGATCTCGACGTGCCCACCTATCTCCGCAAGGGCATCAAGCTGATGCTCTGACGGGAAGGAAGCGAGGAGTGAGAAGCCCGTTCGACTTCGCTCAGGGCAGGCGGGAAGAGAGAAGGATTCTGGCGGAGGTGAGGGCGAGTGCCTTGACCTGGAGTGCGGAGTCACCCGAAGGCCCTGAACCTGTCGAATGGGGATTCCGCCCTCGGACACGAGCCTCGGCTCGTGCCTTGAGGTTTCGGATTCCGATACCTCCACCGCGAACGGCGCTCAGAGCGGGATTCCGGGGCCGGCGGTGCGGAGACGGTCGATGGCGCTGCGGTATTTTTCGGTGGCCTCCAGCGGACTGCTGCAGGTGCAGTCGAGGTCGCGCAGGCGGCCGTCGTGAATCCCGTAGACCCAGCCGTGGACGGTCAGCTGTTGGCCGCGGTCCCACGCGTCGCGGACGATTGTGGTCTGGCACACGTTCGCGACCTGTTCGACGACGTTGAACTCGCAGAGGCGGTCGCGGCGTTCGGTGGGGTCGGCGATGCTGCAAAGACAAGCATCGTGCTTTTCGCGCACATCCTGGACATGCCGCAGCCAGTTGTCGGCCAGGCCGACGCGTTCGCAGCGCATGGCCGTGCCGACGCCGCTGCAGCCGTAGTGGCCGACGACCATGACGTGTTTCACCTTCAGCAGATCCACGGCAAACTGGATCACGCTCAGGCAGTTCAGGTCGGTGTGCACGACGATGTTGGCGATGTTGCGGTGGACGAACATCTCTCCGGGCATCAGTCCCACGATCTCGTTTGCAGGCACGCGGCTGTCGGCGCAGCCGATCCATAGAAACTCGGGGCTCTGCTGGTGGGACAACTTTTCGAAGAAGGCAGGGTCGGCCGCGCTGATCTTTTCGGCCCAGGCTTTGTTGAGCTCGAAGAGGTTCTTTAGTTTTTGCACGTTCCAAGACTTTCCGGAAAAGGTCGGATGTCTAGACGGGATCGCCGATTTGTCGGGGTCCGCTCCTCGAACTCAGGCCGGATTCCGGGAGCGCTCGGCGGACTCGCGCCGATAGCTGCGGATCACGTGGGCGACGATGTCGTGAAACGGACGGCTGTCGGTGAGGATCATCGTTCCGGCCGAGCGGTAGATGGGTTCCCGCTCCGCGAAGAGCGCGCGCAGCCTGGCCTCGTGGTCGGCGACATTGAGCAGGGGGCGGTTCCGATTGGTCGCAGTGCGCTGAAGGAGGGTTTCGATCGAGGCGTGAAGGCAGATGATGATGCCCCGGCTCCGCACCAGCTCGAGCATGCCGGGCTGGACGATGAGACCCCCGCCGCAGGCGACGACGCAGCCATGGTCCGGGTGTCCCTGTTCGATGAACTCGCGTTCCATCCGCCGGAAAACGGCCTCTCCCTGGGTTGCGAAGATCTGAGTGATGGGCATGCCGGCCTTAGCCTCGATCTGCTGGTCGCTGTCGATGAGCGTGAGGCCGAGCTTCTGTGCGACAGCCCGGCCGACCACCGTTTTACCGGCGCCCATGAATCCGACCAGGTACAGATTTGGGTTCGACGTGCTCATCGTCCCGATTGGTAGAAATCGGACCTCCGCTCTGCGAGGATAATCCAGATGAACCTCAAAGCCTGAATTGAACCACAGAGCAATTCACCTTCGCCGAGACCAGGGCGGACGGCTGCGCCGCAATCGGAATCCGAGAAGGTAATGGCCACAAAAATCGCAAAAAGGCGCCCGGGGTGCCGACTTTGAACGGAGCTCGCTTATGAGCGCACCCGACACGAAGCCGATGCCCCTGGAATTTTGTGTTGTTCGAGGCTATTCCCTCAGCCCGGCGTCGAGCGGCCCTTCTTGATCAGGGTCTGCGTGGCGGCGAGCAGTTCGACGGTGCTGAACGGTTTGCTGATGAACGCGTCGACGTTGGCCTGGATCTGGCGCTGGGTCTCCGGCGAATCGAGAAATCCGCTCACGGCGAGGATCGGGACTCGGCTTCCTGACGCGCGGATGGCAGCGACGAGGGCGGGACCGTCCATCACCGGCATGAGCACGTCGGTGACGACCAGTCGGATCTCCGCCGCGTTGCGCTTGAAGACCTCGAGCGCCTCGGCGCCGTCGCGCGCGAGCAGGGCGCGATAACCGCCCTTTTCGAGGGCGCGACGCATCACGAACAGCACGTTCTCCTCGTCGTCCACGAGCAGGACGAGTTCGCCGAGTCCGGATGAGGTGGCGACCGTCGAAGCGGGAGCCGGTGCCTCGGCGCGGGCCTCGATCACGGGGATGAACACCCGGAAGCAGGAGCCCTTGCCGCGCTCGCTCTCGACCTTGATGAAGCCGTCGTGACTGCGGACGATGCCGAGCACGGTGGACAGGCCGAGCCCGGTGCCCTCGCCGGGCTTCTTCGTGGTGAAAAACGGATCGAAGATTCGCTCGAGATGGGAGTGGGGGATGCCCGAACCTGTATCCGCGACGGACAGTACAAGGAAGATGCCGGGTTTTCCGTACGGGATCCGGGCGGCCTCCTGCGCGCCGAGGGCGAGTTCGTCGACCCGGAGCTCGAGGATGCCGCCCGCGGGCATGGCGTCGCGTGCGTTGACGCACAGGTTGAGGAGGATCTGATGGAGCTGGGTGGCGTTGGCGCTGATGGGGCGCAGGCCCTCCGAAAATCCGCAGCGCACCTCGATGTTCTTCGGGAAGGTCTCGCGTGCGATTTTCACCATGTCGAAGACGATGGGCTCGACGCGCAGCGTCTCCTTCCGGGCGTCGCTGCCGCGCGCGAACGTGAGCAGCTGTTGGAGGATCTCGGCGCCGCGGCGGGCGTTGACCTCGATCGTGTCGACGATGGCGATTGAATCGGGATCCGAGAGTTGCTCCCGCAGCAGGGCGGGGGCCATGAGCATCGGAAGGAGGATGTTGTTCAGGTCGTGGGCGATCCCGCTCGCGAGCTGGCCGACGCTTTCAGTGCGCTGCGTGCGCAGGAGCTGCTGCTCCAAGCGGCGCTGCTCCTCGACGTCGCGGAAGATTCCGATGTATCCGGTGATCTGCCCCAGGGCATCGCGGAGGGCCGAGGTGGTCAGCATGACCGGGAAGCGGGATCCGTCCTTGCGAATGTAGGACCACTCCATCTCGCGGATGATATTGCGGTCCGCGGTGGCGATGAAGGTGCGGAAGCCGGGTTCGACGGTCGCCTTGAGCTCGGCGGAGAGGGCGCGTGCGCGGTCGGCCACCTCGACGGGGTCGTGCCAGAGGGTGGGCTTCTGCCGGTTCACGAGTTCCGCGGCGGAGTAGCCGAGCATTCGCTCCGCGGCCGGATTGAGCATCTGGATCGTGCCGTCGGGCGCGGACGCGACGATGCCGTAGGCGGCGTTGTCGAGGATACTCCGGAGCCAGCCTGTCAACGTCTGGAGCTGCTGTTCGGCGCGCTTCCGTTCCGTGATGTCGGTGAAGACGGCCATGCGGGCGTCCTGACCGTCGAACTGGATATCGTGGGAATTCGAATACACCGCGATGTAGGAGCCGTCGCGGCGGCGGTGATGCCATTCGCCGGTGTGGGTGTAGCCCCGCAGCTGCGGCACGATCGTGAGCACCCGTTCGCGTTCGGAGTCGGGGTGCAGGTCGGCCACGCGCATGGCCAGGACTTCCTCCCGGGTGTAGCCGTAGTGGCGCAGGAAGGCCTCGTTGCTTGCGAGCAGCCGGAGCGAGGCCCGCTCGTAGATCAACATCGGCGCCGGGTTGTTTTCGAACAGGAGCCGATAGCGCGCCTCGCTCTCGCTCAGGGCCGCGGTTCGTTTCGCGACGATGTGGCGAAGCGACCGGTTCCAACCGAAGAGGAAGACGATGACGAGCAGGCCGGCGCCTGCGGCGTAGGCGATGTAGGACAGGTAAGGCACGCTCGCGATGCTCGTCCCGTACCAGCGTTCCTCGATGGCCTTGCGCTCATCCGGGGTGATCCGGTCGAAACCCGACTGGACGAGCTTGAGCAGGGTGGTGTTGCCCTTCAGGACCGCGCGGTGAAAGGCGCCCCGAAACACCGGCTCGGAGCGGCGAAACTGGGCGTCGAGCCCTTCCTTGTTGAGGTAGTAGATCGCGGGGGGATCATCCATGACAAAGATGTTGATCCGCCGCTGGCGCGCCGCGTCGATGATGCTCTTGTAGTCAGGGTAAACGAGCAGGTGGCTGACGCCGTGCTGCTTCAGGAGGTCGAGCGCGTAGTCGCCGTCCTTCACTCCGACGGGAAAGCCCTTCAGTGAATCCAGGTCCGTGATGCCCGCGATGTCGCTTCGAAAGAAAATACGGGTGTTGATCGGCTGGTAGGCCGGGGTGAATTCGAGGAATTTCTCGCGGTCAGCCGTGTCGAAGATCGTGTCGATCACGTCGAAATTCCCGGCCTTCATCCGTTGCAGTGCCTGGCTCCAGTTGAGCGCGTCGAGTTCGACGGGCACTCCGGTCTTTTCCTGCCAGAGATGCCACTCGTCGATGAGGATGCCCTGCAGTATGCCGTTCTCGTCGGTAAACACGAAGGGCGGGTAATTGTCGTCCATCGCGACGCGAATCGCTTTCGGCTGGGAAGCAGATCCGGCGCCGGCGGCGGCGCGCACCCGAGGGGCGAGGGCGGAGGCGAATGCGAGCAGCACGACGCACCACGCCGGAATGGCGACACCCGTTCGCCAATTTCCTCCTAGATGTCCGCCCCTCATACAGCAGGCCTTGTGGGATGCGTGCCGCATGACTCCAGCACAGCTGAAAGCCCCTAGGTGGCGAGCCCCAACTTGCACGGGCCGCCCTGTGGCGCGTACTGCCCTCTAAAGATTTAACTCAGTTCCCGTTGAAAGGCGTGTGGGCGGGGTCAGTGTATCCAAGCGGACTCGACGCGTTCTTCCGAGCGCAACTGTCGACTGCCGCATTTCAACCCCACTCGAACCATGTCGCATCCCCCTCTGTCCCGGCGCCGGTTTCTCGGCGTCTCCGCCGCCGCCGCGGGTCTTCTGGCCGGCGCCCGCCTCAATCTCACCGCCGCGGAGTCCCAGGTGGTGGCTTCGCCGAAGATCCCCCGCTGGCGCGGCTTCAACCTGACCGAGATGACCGGCGGGCACCGGGGGCAACGGTTTCACGAGCGGGATTTCGAGTGGATGGCCGACTGGGGATTCACGTTTGCCCGCATTCCCATGTCGTACTGGTGCTGGTCGAGTCCGGAGAACTGGATGCAGATCGACGAGAGTGCCTTCGCCCCGCTCGACGAGGCCATAGCCTTTGGAAAGAGGCATGGAATCCATCTCAACCTGAACCTGCATCGCATCCCCGGTTACTGCGTGAACGGACGCGAGAAGGAGCCGTACCAGCTCTTCGACAGCCCGCACGACTCGATGGAGCGGGCGCTCGAGGCGGCGGTCCACCACTGGACCTTCATCGCGCGCCGTTACCAGCACCTGCCGTCGACGCAGGTGAGCTTCGACCTATTCAACGAACCGCCTTGGATGAAGGACCAGACGCGCTACGTGGAGATCGCCACGCGCCTGGTCGCGGCCATCCGTTCGGTCAACCCGGATCGAATCATTTTCGCGGACGGAGCCGACATCGGTCAGACGCCGGTGATGGGCCTCGCGCACATGGGCCTCGTGCAGAGCACCCGCGGATATCTTCCGAAGATGATCAGCCACTACACGGCGACCTGGGTCCCGCCGGCGGAATTTGAGTCCACGGCGACGCCCACCTGGCCGATGCGCGACAAGACCGGCAGGCTCTGGGATCGCGAGACCCTGTGGCAGGAGCTTTATCTCAAATGGAAGCCCCTCGTGGACCTGGGCGTGCCTGTTCACGTCGGCGAATGGGGGTGTTTCAACCACACGCCGCGCGAGGCGATGATGGGCTGGATGCACGACATCCTCTCGGTTTGGAAAGAGGCCGGCTGGGGCTGGGCGATGTGGAACCTGCGCGGTGCCTTTGGCGTGGTTGACAGCGCGCGCCCAGGCACCCGGTACGAGACGTTCCAGGGGCATCAGCTCGACCGCGAAATGCTCGAGCTGCTGCGGGCCAACTGAGCCTCCGCCCACGGCGATCGCGTTCCCTGGATAAAAAGAGGCGCCCGAGGCTGGGGAGGGCCGTCGGGCGCAAGCGAGATGAGTGGAACTCGCTCGTCGGAGTCGACCGAAGCGACGACTCCAACGATCTCTGATCGGCGTACTGTGATAGTTCACCTAATCTTGACAATTAGAAAATGGAATCTGCTTTGACCGTGCGGATCCGCCCCAATTTTGGGCCCTCGGGGCTTCGGCGGGATTCGGGCTCTTGTCGGTGTCCGGACATGGTTCGGGGCCGGCGGTAACCCCTAACGCCGGCCCCGATAGTTTTCTGCCCGTCTCTACAGGCGGGCATCCATGTCTCCCTGGATGTCTCCCTAGGGGAGACCCCATTTGACCTGTGCGAGTGGAGTTAAGCAGGGGTCATGCCAACTGCGGCGCGAGTGCTCGCGAGGTGCTCGATTGCATTGGGGGTGGGCGATGCATTGAGTGCTCCTGCTTCCTCCCATGAACGACACCGACTCCCCGACTGCATCCACCGTCGATGGGTCCGCCGCCGAGGCGGGCCGTCATGCCCTCCGCTTCCACCTGCCCCATGTTCATCTCGCACCCGTCTTCGGCGACGACTGGTTCGCGCTCAAGGCGGAGCGGTTTGCGCGGTTCTTCGGGACGCCGCGATTCCTGGTGATGCAGACCGTCGTGGTCGCTGCCTGGATCGGTGCGAATGCCGTCGGCTGGGTGCGGTTCGACGTCTATCCGTTCATCCTGCTCAATCTCGGTTTCAGTCTGCAGGCGGCCTATGCGGCGCCGCTGATCCTGCTCGCGCAGACGAGGCAGGCGGACCGCGACAAGGCGAACGCCGAGGCCGATGCGCACCACCGCGAGGCGCTCGCACAGGAAAACGCCCGCCGCCTCGAGGAGGCGGAGGCGCAGCGGCGCCAGCTCGCCTCCCTGCTCGAGCAAAACACGAAGCTCACCGAACTCACCCAGGACCTCAGCCGGCGCATCGAGTCGCTGACGCTCGAGCTCCATCGCAAGCTCGTGCTGGATCGGACCGAGGGCCGCTGAGCCCGGTTGAGCGCGGGACGGGGGGCGATTTGCATTCCGTGGTCACTCGCGCAGCATTTCGACATGCCGGCAGCGTCCCCACGCAATCCCCGGGCCCGCGCGCGGGCCGACCATCCTTACCAGGCGTTCTGGGAACCGCTCGAGAGCGACCACGGCTTTGAGCTGAAGCCGATGTTCGGCGGAAGGGCGGCCTATCTCGACGAACGGCTCGTGCTGCATTTCACCGCGAAGGAGGAGCCTTGGCGGGGCGTGCTGGTCGCGACCGACCACGAGCGTCAGTCGTCCCTGATCGCCGAGTTTCCCGCGCTGGCGCCTCATCCGGTGCTGCCCAAATGGCTGTATCTGCCGGAGGAGCACGAGCAGTTCGAGCGTGTGCTCGGCCGGCTCGTCGCCTTGGTGAAGGCCCGCGACCCGCGCATCGGCGTCGCGCCCTCGCGTCGGCGCCGCTCGCGGGCCTCTCGTTTTCGGCCCGACCAGATCGGCGTGCGTTCGCCCGAGGCGCCGGGACGGCAGGAGCGCCGGGTGTCGCTCGCTGAATACGAGGCCGTCCGCACGGCGCTGGAGGGGCGGATTCCCGCGAAGGGGGCCGGCGTCGGTGTCGACGGATTGCTCGAGGTTCTGGCGGCCGGGCCGCTTCGGACACGGTTCGGTTCCCGGAGCGCACTGGCCCGCTGGATCCGGGTTGTGACTGGTGATCTGGAGGTGCGTGGCGTGCTGCGCCGCCGCCCGGGTCACGGCGACCCGCGCTGGACGCAACCTCGCTGATGCTGCACGACGCCGCTTGTCGAATTGCTGAAAACCGTTAGCGTTCCGGGTTTTCGTGAACTTGCCCCGCTCACAAAAAATGCCGCCCGCCGTGCGCCGCCGCCGGCCGACCCTGCACCTGCTGCATGGCCTGCCAGGCGCGGGAAAGACTCGGTTTGCGCGCATTCTCGAGCGGGAAATCGGAGCCGAGCGCTTCACGCACGATGCCTGGATGCATCGACTCTTCGGCGCGCGCCCGCCCGCGGAGCGCTTCCACGATTACCACGTCCAGGTTTCGGCGATGATCTGGGACCTCGCGGAGAAGGCGCTGCGCCTGAACCGCGACGTCATCCTGGATTTTGGCTTTTGGACGCGCCGCGACCGAGACGAAGCGCGGGCAAAGGCGGAGCGGCTCGGCGCACGCGTCAGGCTCTACGCCCTGGTCTGCGACCGGGCGACCATGCTGGAGCGATTGCGCGAGCGAAATCGTGTGGAGGACCCGGAGTCGCTTCCGGTCGACGAACCTACGTTTCACGCCTTCGCCGCCGCACTCGAGGCGCCCGGAGCCGATGAAGGTCCCGTGCAGGTGGAGACGACGACTCATGGCTATCGCATACTCCAGTGAGCGCCGCATTTCTGCGGCGGAATTTGTGGATCTGTTGCGGCGTTCGACCCTCGCCGAGCGCCGCCCCGTGGACGATGCCGACTGCATCGAGCAGATGCTTCGGCATGCGAACTTGCTGTGCACGGCCTGGGACGGGGACAGGCTGGTCGGGGTCGCGCGGTCGGTGACGGATTTCGCCTACTGCTGCTATCTTTCGGATCTCGCCGTGGACCGCGCCTGTCAGCGGCAAGGCATCGGGCGGGGCTTGATCCGCGAGACGAGTTCCCGGCTCGGGCCTCGGTGCAAACTCATCCTGCTCTCCGCGCCGGCGGCCGAAACCTATTATCCGCACATCGGATTCCAGCCTCATCGCTCCGCGTGGGTGCTTGCGGCAGGGGGTGGCGGGGCGCAGGCCCGCTGAAACGTGCGCTCCGGGGCGGGGGGCGGTCGCCGCGGCGCCAGTTTTCGGGGGCAGATGGCGGATTACGCGGATCGGCCTGTCGTTCAGTGCAGCGTGTTTGCACAACGTCCCAATTCCCGGTGCGATCGGAGGTTTCACGAGTCGGTCTGGCGGCCCTCCGGCCGTGCCCATCCTCGGTCCGCGGACGCGTGCCAAAACATGGATTGAACTGGGTCCGGTTTTCGTGCGTGTTGATCCCCTTTGGCTTAAAACTCTCCCAGATGAAGATCCTCGTCACAGGCGCGGCCGGTTTCATCGGCTATCACGTATGTCAGCGGCTCACGCTGAACGACCAGGCCGAGGTGCTCGGGCTGGATTGCCTGAACGACTATTACCCCGTCGAGCTCAAGCGCGCCCGTCTGGCTCAGATAGAGAACCGCGAGAACTTCCGCTTCATCCAGGCCGATTTCGCCGCGCCCGACGTGTTTCGCTCGATCTATGAGCGTTTCGAGCCCGACTACGTCGTCCACCTCGGCGCACAGGCGGGCGTGCGTTACAGCGAAATCAACCCGAGCGCCTACGTGCACAGCAATTTGGTCGGGTTTGCCAACGTGCTCGAGTCGGTGCGCCAGATGCCGCCCAAGCACACGGTCTTTGCGTCCTCGAGCAGTGTGTATGGCGCGGACGCCCAGGTGCCGTTTCGCGAGGACTCCGCGCTGGGCAAGCCGCTCTCGTTCTACGCCGCCACGAAGCAGGCCAACGAGGCCATGGCCTTCGACTACGCCCGCAACCACGGCGTGTTCGTGACCGGCCTGCGTTTCTTCACGGTGTACGGACCCTGGGGACGTCCCGACATGACCCCGATGCTGTTCGCCAAGGCGATCCAGGAGGGACAGACGATCAAGCTCTTCGGACAGGGCCACTATCGGCGGGATTTCACCTACATCGACGACATCACGGAGGGTGTGATCCGCGTGCTTCTATATCCGCCGGAGACGCGTCCGACGCCGCCGTACCGGGTTTTCAATCTCGGTCACAACAATCCGATCGAGATGATCGAATTCGTGCGCGAGCTCGAGGCGGCCATGGGGCGCAAGGCTCTGGTCGAACTCATGCCTCCGCAGCCGACCGAGATGCCGGCGACGCGGGCGGAGATCAGCCGGGTCAAGGCCGCCGTCGGCTATGACCCGAAGGTCTCTCTCCAGGAAGGCGTGCGCCGGTTTGTGGAGTGGTACCGGGGCTATTACGCCTGAGGTCCCTCGCCCGGTTACCAGCCGCCGCCCAGCGCCTTCACGAGAGTAATGCTGGCCGCGTAACGCTGTGCCTCGAGTTGTGAGGCGAGGCGTTCGAACTGAAGCGCGCTGCGTTCGGCGTCCATGACCTCGAGATAGCTGACAAGCCCCTCACGGTATCGGAACTGAGAAAGGGCGGCGGCCTTGCGGGCGCTGTCCACGGCCTGGCCGACCACCCTGGCCTGGGCGGCCAGGGTGCGCAGCGCCGAAAGGCTGTCCTCGACCTCCTGGAATGCGACCAGCACCTGTCCTTGGTAACGCGCCGCCGCTTCGCGATAGGCGGCCTTTGCGCGCTCGTAGTTGGCGCGGTTCCGTCCGCCCGTGAAGATCGGCAGCGAGATCATGGGCGCGAAGGACCATTGGCTGCTCGTCGAGTGCAGCAACGAGTCGAGTTCTGAGCTGTTGTACCCGGCCGAGCCGACGAGCCGGATGTCCGGGAAGAAGGCCGCCTTGGCGACGCCGATCTGGGCGTTCACGGCCGCCATGGTGCGCTCGGCTGCGGCGATATCGGGCCGGCGTTCGAGCAGGTCGGAAGGCAGGCCCACGGGCAGCGCGGGCGGTTGCGTCACGAGTGGCTTTTCAGCGATGACTTCGAACGACTCCGGCAACTGGCCGCAAAGCACCGCCAGCGCATGTGTCAGGGCGGTGCGGCGCTGTTCCAGGGCAAGGAGGTCGTTTTCCGCCGAGGCTAGTTCGGTCTGGGCGTTGAGTACGTCGAGCTCGCCGCTCGCGCCGCCCGAGAACCGGATGCGGATCAGCTTGAGTCCCTCCTTGCGTGTGACGACGCCAGCGCGGACGACATGGATCTCGCGGGCGAGTGCGCGCAGGTTAAAATAGGCTTGGGCGACATCGGCTTGCAGGCCCAGCAGGGCGGACTGGTAGAGCGCGTTCGCAGCCTGCGCCTGGGCGCGCGCGCTCTGGTCGAGCCGGCGCACACGGCCCCACAGGTCGACCTCGTAGCTGAGGTCGAGCGGGAGTGAGTAGGAGTCGGTCGTGTAGGCCGAATGGCCCACGCCCGGGGGCACCTGGCGATGGCCGGAGTAGCGCGTGCGGGAGCCGCTGGGGTCGAGCGAGAGCTGGGGAAGGAGGTCCGCGCGGCTGACGTTCGCGAGCGCAAAGGCCTGGTCGCGGCGGGCGGCCGCGGCTTGGAGATTGGGGCTCGCCTTGGCGGCGAGGGTCTCAAGGCGGTCGAGCTCCGGGTCGCGGAAGACCGTCCACCAGTCTCCGCGCGGCAGTGCATCGCGGGGCTCGGCGACCTTCCAGGGGCCTTTCTCTGCATACGCGGCCGCAACCTTCGGTGTCGGCGGCCGGTAATCGGGGCCCACGGCGCAGCCCGCAAGCAGCGCCATGGCTGCGAGGAGGGCGGCGCCCGCACCCGATGCGAGGCGAGTGTAATGACGGGTGAGTGCGCTCATGTCGGTTCAGCGCTTGGCGCCGGCGGGAAGTTCGACCGACACGTGGGCGCCCTCCACCAGGACGTCGCTGGGACTGGCCACCACGAGATCACCGGCGTGCAGGCCCCCCAGCACCTGGATCTGCGAGCCGAAGTCGCGGCCCAGCGTGACCTGCCGGAAATGCACGATGCCCGACGCGTCGACGATCGCCATGAAGGTGCCGGTGGCGCGGACGATCACCGCGTTGGACGGCGCGAGCAGCGGCGGCTGGGCCGTCTCGAGCTTCAGGACAACCTGGCCGAACATTCCGGCGAGCAACTCGCCCTTGGAATTGGGAATCCGGATCTCGGCCAGCAATGTGCGCGTGGTGGGGTCCAGGGCGCCCGCGACGCGCACCACCGTTCCCGGAAACCGGCGCCCGGGAAACTCGTTCACGAGCACGTCGGCGTGCAGTCCCGTGTGCACCGACCGCACGTACGATTGTGGAATCGACACGTACACGCGCAGGGTGCCGGTGTTGGAGACTCGGAACAGCTCGCGGCCCGAGGAGCCCGAGGTGACCAGCGAGCCCACGTCGACGTTGCGGGCCGAGATGACGCCGTCGAATGGCGCCACGATCGTCTGGTATCCGACAAGCTGGGTCAGGCGGGCGACGTTGGCCTGGGCGGCCTGGAGGTCCGCCTCTCGGGCGTGGTAGGCGGCGACCTTGTCATCCACGTCCTGCCGCGCGACCGCATTGCGCCGGCCGAGGGACTCCCAGCGAGTGGCGCTGATCCGGGCGAGTTCGAGGTTGGCCTCGGCCTGGGCGAGGGCGGCCTTTGCCTGGTTGAGCTCCTGGTCGACTTCCGGCCCGTCGATGACCGCGAGCGGTTGACCTGCCTTCACGTGGTCGCCGAGGTCGGCGAGCAGCTTGCCCAGGTAACCGCTGGTCCGCGCATACACGGGCACGTCCTCGACGGCCTCGAGGCTCGCCGGGAGGGAGAGTTCCGTCGCGGCGGGCGCCCGTCGCGCGGGTACCACGGAGACCGTCGGATGCGACGAGTGCCGCACGGTTGCGGCAAGCACCGCGTCGTTTTCGAGGCGCGGGCGTATTCCCGCGAAGTACACGAGGGCGCCTGCGCCGATGAGCGCGGCAAGCAGGACGAGTCGGGTGGAAGGCTTCATGGAGTCGGAAGTCGATTCGTGGATACGAGATGGTTCACTGGCCGTGCAGGTGTTTCGCCTCGGTCAGCTCCTCGTCAATGGTTTCGTCGGGCCGATGAGCGGCCTTCTTGCGGAGGGTCGCATAGACTACGGGCACGAGGAACAGGGTGGCGACCGTGGCGAAGAGCAGTCCGCCGATGACCGCGCGCCCCAGCGGTGCGTTCTGTTCGCCGCCCTCGCCGAGACCAAGCGCCATCGGGAGCATGCCGATGATCATCGCCAGGGCGGTCATCAGCACGGGACGCAGGCGCGTGTTTCCGGCAGCCAGCGCGGCCCCGCGGGCATCCTTGCCTTCCTTCCGTTGGTCGTTGGCGAACGTCACCACCAGGATCGAGTTCGCCGTCGCCACGCCAATGCTCATGATCGCGCCCATCAGCGAGGGCACGTTCAGCGTCGTTCGCGTGAGGAACAACATCCAGATGATGCCGCTGATCGCACCGACCAGGGCCATGATGATGATGAAGGGGTCGAGCCAGGACTGGAAGTTCACGACCATCAGGAGGTACACCAACACGATCGCGAACAGCACGCCCACGCCCAGGTCGATGAACGAGGTGCGCATGCTCTGCACCTGGCCGCGCACCTTGATGTACGATCCGCGGGGCAGCCTGGCGTTTTCAGCCTTTACGATCCGGTCCACCGCCGACGCGACGCTGCCGAGGTCGGTTCGGTCGACATTCGCATACACGTCGTACACCGGTTGCACGTCGTAGTGGCTGACCACAGCCTGGGTCGAGGTCAGATGAACCTGCGCCACGTTGCTGAGAAGCTGCGGCGTACCGTTGCGGCCGGCGTCCGAGACCGGCGTGGCCTTGAGCGCCTCGATCGAGTTGACCTTGTACTGCGGCACCTGGGTCACGACTGAGTATTGCACTCCGTTCTGCGGACTGAGCCAGAAATTGGGCGCGGTCTGACCCGAACCGGACAGCGAGATGAGCAGGTTGCTCGCAACGTCCCGTTCGGTGAGTCCGAGCTCGGCGGCCCGGCTGCGGTCCACGTCGACTTTCAACGCCGGGGCGTCGACCACCTGGAAGATGTGCACATCCACGGCTCCGGGCACCTGCGACAGCTTCTGGGTGATGTCCCGCGCGATCGAATAGTTCGCGGCGGCTGCGCGACCGGTCACCTGGATGTCGATCGGGGCGGGCAGGCCGAAGTTGAGGATCTGGCTGACGATGTCGGCGGACTGCGCGAAGAACGTGCAGTTCGGGAACTCCCGGTTGAGGCGTGCACGCAATTCGCGCACGTAACGGGCGGTGGGGCCGTGCTTCTTCGGGTTGAGCGAGACGAGGATCTCGCCGTCCGCGGCGCTGACGGTCGCCGAGTCTCCGAAGGCAAGGTTGATGCCGCTGTTGGGAAGGCCGATGTTGTCGAGGATTGCGCCGAGCTCATCCTTCGGGATCACCTGCCGGATGACGTTCTCGACCCGGGCGAAGATCTGTTCGGTTTCCTCGATGCGCGTGCCCGGAGGAGCGCTGACGTGGAGCCGGAACTGGCCCGCGTCGACTGCCGGGAAGAAGTCCTGGCCGAGGAAAGGGACCAGGCATAGGGTCAGCGCCGCAAACCCGAAGGAGGCGAGGGCCACGCCGCCGCGGTGGTCGAGCGCCCAGTCGAGCGCCCGCGTGTAGGCCGCCTTGAAGCGCTCGAAGTGCCGGTTGAACCGGACGTGTATCCGCCAAAACAGGTCGCCCTTCGGCTGCGGCTTCCCGTCGACCGGATGATCGTGGAGCACCGGCTGCCCCTGCAGCAGGTAGTGGACGAAGGTCGGCGCGACCGTTCGCGAGAGGAAATATGAGGCCAGCATCGCGAAAATCACCGACATCGCGAGCGGGCTGAACAGGTAGTGCGCCGTGCCCTCCAGGAAAAACACCGGCACAAACACCACACAGATACACAGCGTCGAGACAAAGGCCGGCACCGCGATCTGCTGCGCGCCGTCGAGGATCGCCTCGATCAGCGTCTTCCCCATCGCATGGTTGCGGTCGATGTTCTCGATCGTGACCGTCGCGTCGTCCACCAGGATGCCCACCGCGAGCGCGAAGCCGCCCAGGGTCATCACGTTGATCGTCTGGCCAAACACCGCCAGTCCCAGGATCGCGCAGAAGATCGACAGCGGTATCGAAAGGGCCACGACAAGGGTCGTGCGCCACGTTCCCAGGAACAGCAGGATCATCAGCGCCGTCAGCAGGGCGGCTATCACGGCCTCGCGCACGACGCCCTCGAGGGCGGCCCTCACGAACACGGATTGGTCAAACTGCGGCGTCAGCTGCAGCGCCTTCGGGAGGGTGGAGCGCACGCGGGGCAGCACGGCCTTGATCCGGCGGATGACGTCGAGCGTGGAGGCGCCGCCGCTCTTGAGGATCGTCAGCAGCGCGCCGCGTGTGCCGTCCTGGCGGACGATGTTCGTCTGCGGCAGGAATCCGTCGCGCACCTGCGCCACGTCCCGGATGTAGACGAGGGTGCCGTTGACCTTGCGGATTGGCAGGTCGCCCAGATCCTCGGGACGCGCCGGACCGCCGTTGAGCAGGATGCCGTACTCCCGGCGACCGATCTTCGCCGTGCCGGAGGGCAGGGTGAGGTTTTGCGCGTTGATGGCATTGCTCACGTCCGCGGGCGTGAGGCCGTACTGCTGGAGTTTCGCCGGATCGATGTCGACCTGGATGCTCCGGACCTTGCCGCCCGTGGGCAGCGGAATCGAAGCACCCTGCACCGTCGCAAGCTGGGTGCGGACAAAGTTGAGGCCCAAGTCATAGAGCTGCTGCTCCGGCAAAGTGGTCGAGCCGAGGCCGAGCTGAAGGATCGGCACATTGGACGCGCTGTACCGGATCACCAGCGGTGGCGTGGTGCCGGGCGGGAGCACGCGCAGGATCGTCTGGTTGACCGCCGTCACCTGGGCCACCGCCGCATCCACGCTGGCGCCGGGGTGGAAATACACGCGGATCAGCCCGATGCCGTTGAGAGATTCCGACTCAATGTGATCGATGTCGTTCACCGTCGTCGTCATCGCGCGTTCGCTGATCGTCACGATGCGCTTCTCCATTTCGGAGGGCGTCAGTCCGTTGTAGGACCAGATCACCGACACGACAGGGATGTCGATCGACGGGAAGATGTCTTTCGCCATTCGCAGGGCCGTGACGAGGCCCAGGATGACGATCAACAGTGCCATCACCGTGAACGTGTACGGTTTCTTGAGTGCGAGTTTGACGATCCACATGTGAAGCCGGGAAGACGATTGCGGAGCCCTGCGGTTGCGCGAAAAGGCCGGGAACGATCGTTGAAAGCATCCGAAAATCAACTCGATGTGCATCCGCAGAGCACCGTTTGGAGCCTGTGGTCGATGTAAATCCCAGTAACTGCTGGGATTAAACCCGGCTCAAATGTGCGAGCGGAACGCTCGGGATAAGGCCCGTGTGGAGCCGGGACCTTGCCCGAGCCCGACGGACATGCGTGGGCCCGCCAGCTGCGCTGCGCCGAGAGCCTTTGCTTCGTTTTTGAGTTTCCTTGTCCGCCCGGGGAGGTCCCCAGGCTCGGTTCAGCTTAGGGTCTTGCAAGGCCCCGGGGCAGGTGATCTCTCAACCGCGCGAACCCCTCCCCGCGAGCGCACGGGCATCCTGCCCGGCGAGGTTCTCATTTCCCCCAAATGACACTGCACGCCGTCGATATCGCGATCATCGTCGCGTATTTCATCCTCTCGATCCTGGTCGGTTTCTGGGTCGCCAAGCGAGGCGCCAAGGATCTCGACTCCTACTTCCTCGGGAGCAAATCCCTTCCCTGGTACATCCTCGGCATCTCGGACGCGTCCGGCATGTTCGACATCACCGGCACAATGTGGCTGGTGTACATCCTGTTCGTGTACGGCCTGAAGAGCCTCTGGCTTCCCTGGCTCTGGCCGACCTTCAACCAGATCTTCCTGATGATGTTCCTAAGCGCCTGGGTGCGGCGCTCCAACGTGCTCACGGGCGCCGAGTGGATCCAAACCCGCTTCGGCCGCAACCGCGGCGCCAACTACGCCCACTTTTCCGTGGTCGTCTTCGCGCTCGTCAATGTCATCGGCCTGCTCGCCTATTCCTTCATCGGTATCGGGAAGTTCGCGGCCGTGATGCTGCCCTGGCATTTTACGCATCACACCACGGGCCTGTTCACCGACGAAAACATCTACGCGATCATCATACTCACGCTGACCTCCGTCTACGCGATCAAGGGCGGCATGTTCTCGGTCGTGAGCACGGAGGTCATGCAGTTCACCATCCTGACGGTGACCTCGTTCGTGATCGGCATCGTCGCGATGATGAAGGTCTCGCCCGAGATGATCGCGCATGTGATTCCGGCCGGCTGGTCGAATCCGTTTTTCGGGCTGCACCTGGACCTCAATTGGACGGGCATTCTCGACAAGGCCAACGATGCGATCAAGCAGGACGGCAATTCCCTGTTCGGCGTGATCTTCGGCATGATGTTCTTCAAGGGAATCCTCGCCAGCCTCGCGGGTCCGGCCCCGACCTACGACCTGCAGCGTGTGCTTGCGACCCGCAATCCGCGCGAGGCCTGCATGATGAACGGCTTCGTGAACGTCGTGCTCTACTTCCCCCGTTATCTGATGGTGGCGGGCCTCACGGTCCTGGCCCTCGCATTCTGCATGCCTGAGCTGCGCGCGATGCCCAAGCCAGACTTCGAGAAGATCCTTCCGATCGTGCTGTCGCAGGACGTGCCCGCGGGCGTCGTGGGTCTGCTCCTTGCGGGTCTGCTGGCGGCGTTCATGTCCAATTTCGCCGCCACGATCAACGCCGCCCCGGCGTACATCGTGAACGACATCTACAAACGCTTCATCAATCCGGACTCCACGTCGGCGAAGCAGGTCTGGCTTAGCCGGGTGTCGTCGGTCGCGGTGCTGATTGTCGGTCTTGCCCTCGGTCTCCTGACCACGCGCATCACGGGCATCATGATGTGGCTCGTCGGCGCGCTCTACGGCGGCTTCGTGATGGCCAATGTGCTCAAGTGGTACTGGTGGCGATTCAACGGCTTTGGCTATTTCTGGGGCATGGTGGGCGGCATCCTGGGCGCCATCATCATCCCGCCGATCACCGACTGGGTGATGGGCTACACGGTCAACGCGCTCTACACCTTCCCCGCCATCTTCGCCCTGTCCGTGCTGGGCTGCGTCGTGGGCACGTTCATGAACCCCCCTGAGGACGAGGAGGTGCTCGTCGCCTTCTACAAGAATGTTCGTCCCTGGGGCTTCTGGGGTCCGATCCGCGACAAGGTGGTGCGCGACGACCCGAGCTTCCAGCCCAACACGCATTGCGCCCGCGACCTGACCAACGTCGGCGTGGGCATCATCTGGCAGGTGAGCCTCGCCGCGCTCCCGATCTACATCGTGCTGCGCGACTGGCGCGCCGCCGGCGGCATCCTCGGCCTCGTCGTCGTGACGACTGGCATCATCAAGTTCAACTGGTATGACAAGTTGAAGGACATCTGAGGAAGAAGCCCGTTCGACTTCGCTCGGGGCAGGCGAGGTGCGAGAAGCCCGTTCGACTTCGCTCAGCGCAGGCGGGAATCGAGAAGGATTCCAGCGGTTGGCGAGTGCGCTGTGGGCTGCCTTAACCTGGAGTGCGGGATCACCCGAAGGCCCTGAGCCTGTCGAACGGGGATTCCGCCCTGCGCGGGAGGCTCGGCCTCCCGGCCCGTCTGGAATCCGCGTCACTCACCCAATCAACGCTCTCAATCCTTTGGTAAGCGGTGTGTTCTTCGTTTCCTTCGTTGCCTTCTGTTCATCCCAGTATGCAGTCCGCCTCATCCCTTCCATCCCCTTCATCCCTGTAAATTCCTGCCTTTCGATTCGGGCCTCAAACGCTTCTGGATCCTAGCTCCTAACTCCTAAATTCTAGATTCTGGATGCTCGATTTCCACTTCTCGCCTGCCCTGCGCGAAGTCGAACGGGCTCCTTCCTCAATGCATCTTGCTGAAGCTCGCGCTCAGCTGGAATACCGCGCTGATGATGGCGAAGGCGATGAAGCCGACAAAGATGAAGACCGAGGCCATCACGGCACTGGCGATCACGCGGGTGATGCCCTGAAGTTCCCGCGACAGGCGCAGGCGGTAGTTCTTCGCGATGTCCTTGAGGCTCGGCACCACGTTGCCCGTGTTCTCACCCACCGCCAGTCGGTCGAGCACGAGATCGGGAAAACACTGCGTGCGGCCCAGCGCGTTCGATAGCGCCTCACCCTCCATGACGCGCGTGATGGCGATGCCGAAGGCGCTGCGGTGAACGAGATTTGAAATCTGCCGCTCGGTCATCTTGAGCGCCTCGGCCGTCGTGATCCCGTTCTCGAGCAGCACGGAGAGCGTCTGGCTGATCGCCAGGACCGTCTGCGAGGTGATGAAGCTGCCGAGGAACGGCACGCGCAGCATCCAGGCGTCGCTCTTGGCTCGGCCCGCGTCGGTCGCCCGCCAGCGCCAGAACGAGATCGCGACGAACACACCGACGCCGGCGATGATCACGCCGTAATCGAGGGCAAAATGGGAGAGTCCGACGAGGATCTGCGTCGATACCGGCAGCTTGCCGCCCAACGACGTCAGTAGCGTCTGCATCCGGGGGAGCAGGAAGAACAGGAAGAAGAGGATGACGCCGCCGGCCACCAGGAGCATGAACACCGGGTAGGCGAGGGCGGACATCAGTTGCCGCTGCATCTCGCGCTGCTCGGTGAGGTGCGCGATGAGGCGGATGAGCGTGTCGTTGAGCGATCCGGTCGTCTCGCCCGCGGCGATCAGGTTGATCGTCGAGGTGTCGAAGACCGCTGGATACGCGGCCATCGCGCCCGACAGCGACGCGCCCTCGGAGATCCGCTCCCAAAGCCCCTGGCAGAGCACCCGCAGGGCGGGATCCTTCAGTCGGACCGAGAGAAGCCGCACGGCTTCGCCCGCGCTCAGTCCGCTGGCGGTCAGGTCGTGGAGCGCCTCAAGGAAGGGAAGTCGCTCGCGGCGCTTCGGCGCGCCGGATCCGGAGGAGCCCGGCGACGGCGCGGCAGCCCGCGGCTTTTCCGTCGCCTTGCCCTCCCGTGCCCGGCTCTGCGGCGCCGACGCGGTCTGCTCGGATATCGACGACACTGTCAGCCCCCGGGCGGCCAGCATGCGCAGCGCATCGCGGCGGTTCGGCGCCTCGATCGCGGCCCTGACTGCGGTTCCGGCCCGGTCGCGCGCGGAGTAGGTGAACGACGGCATGGCTCGCGGCTTACTTGTCGCTCGTCGTGATGACGCGCAACACCTCTTCGAGCGTCGTGTGTCCGGCGCGCACCTTCTCCCAGCCGCTCTGCGAAAGGGTCCGCATGCCGTGGTCGCGGGCGCAGTTCGCCAGTGCCCGCGTGCTTTCGCGACGCAGGATGAGGTCGTGCAGCGCCTCGTTGGGCCGGAATATCTCGAACAGACCAATGCGGCCGCGGTACCCCGTGTTGCGGCAGCGGTCGCAGCCGACCGGCGCCTTGAGCGTTTCGACGCCCTCCGCCTCGGAGGGATCGACGCCAAGGATCGCGAGCGTATCCAGAAGTTTGGTGCGGTGGATCGGCTCGCTCCGGCAGCATTCCGGACAGAGTCGGCGAACCAGGCGCTGGGCGATGACGAGTTCAATCGCCGAGGCCACCAGGAAGGGCTCGATGCCCATGTCGATCAGTCGGGTGATCGCTCCGGGCGCGTCGTTCGTGTGGATCGTGGAGAATACGAGATGGCCCGTGAGGGAGGCGCGGATGGCGATGTCCGCAGTCTCGCGGTCGCGGATTTCGCCGACCATGATGACGTCGGGATCCTGGCGCAGCACGTGGCGCAGTGCGCCGGCAAAGGTCAGACCGATCTCCGGCCGCACCTGCATCTGGTTCGCGCCGGCCACCTCGTACTCGATCGGGTCTTCGATCGTGATGATGCGGAGGTCCGTCGAATTGATCTTTCGCAGGAAGGCGTTGAGCGAGGTGCTCTTTCCCGAACCGGTCGGGCCCGTCACCAGAATGATGCCGTGCGGGTAGTCGAGAAGCTCCAGCACCTGCCTCTGTTCCTCCGCGCTCATGCCGAGCCGGTCCATCGAGTACGCCTCCTTCTTGGTGTTCAGGAGGCGCAGCGAGATCGACTCGGCGTAGATCGTCGGGATGGTCGAGACGCGGATGTCGAGGTTGGCGCCCTCGGCCTTGAAGTTGATGCGTCCGTCCTGGGGCAGGCGTTTTTCGGAGATGTTGAGCCGCGCCATGATCTTCAGGCGCGAGATGATGGCGTCCTGGAACCGCCGCAGGTTTTCAGGCACCGGCACGGGCACGAGCAGGCCGTCCACGCGGTAGCGAATGCACAGCTGGTTCTCCTGAGGCTCGAAATGGATGTCGGTGGCGTGGTCGGCGATCGCCTGGGAGATCACGTCGCTGACGAAGCGGACCACCGCCGCATCCTCGTCCACGATCTCCTCCTCCTGGGGCAGCGCGTCCGGCGCGATGTAGGCGTCGTCGCTGTCCTCGAGCGAACCGGAGCCGACGCCAAAGGTGTCGACGATCAGCTGGTGGACGCGTTCCGCCACGGCGAGGTGCCAGACCTGCGTGCGCGGAGTGAAGGTCCGCACCCAGTCGACGACCGTGTCGTCGGGAGGCCAGGCTGCGGCGAGGTGGAACGCAGCCAGCCGGTTGTCGCCGGACTGCTCCTGGTCGATATCCTGTGTGTCGTCGCCCACCTTGATCGGGATGATCTGGTAGTCGTGGGCGAGGCGGGCGGGAATCAGGCCCCGGGTGACCGGGTCCGTCTCGAGGTTGGAAGCCACGTCGAGCCCTGCGGATTCAGCCACGAGCGCCAGCGCCTGGGACTCGGGAATCGCCAGCGCCTTGGCCACCATAGACATACGCTGCCCACACGCAGTCTCAATTACCGACTGTAACTGGTCGGAAGACAAATTTAACCGAGTGAGGACTTGTGCGGGCAGCATGTTCTAGTTGGCTAGTTATCGACTAATATTCATATACTTCTATCATTCCAACGCCCTCTGTGGTTGCTGTCAAAACAGCAGTGTATTCGCCAGCTGGCAAGGTTTCGACAATTGCGGGTTCGTTGTCCATCGTCGGGTGTTGTGGATTCGCCGCGATGACATCGGTGTTCCACGCGCTTTTCCAGCTTTCATTATACTCAACGACGTGTCCTGTGCTGTCGTAGAGTGTTAGTGCTAGGAGGCCGCCCGCGGTGTCGGCTATCCCATAATTGGCTAGTTCAGGGCCCTTGCCGGTGATGATTACTCGCTTGGCTCCCGATATGATACTGAATCCAACGGTCAATGTCTTGTCATAAACACCCACTCTGGCCCGCGTAGATATCGCGGTTAACTTTGAGCCTGGGTCATTGGAAATATCCCAGACCTCTAGAAGTCCAACCGATCCGGTCCCGTTGTTCTTCAGCATCAAGGTGCGAACTCCCGGCGAAAAGGTGTCTAATATTGCAGCTTCGCGGGGATTGCCTGGTGCTTGGCCGAGCTGGGTGATTTCGTTCGCGTTTGGTCCGGATTGCCAATCATTATTCGATTCGACTAGTTGGCTGCTGGAGTTGTAAAGCTCAAGATATGGATCAGTGATTGTGTTTGCGACTCCCAGCGCAGATAGGCTGGGGCCCTCGCCTCGCATTAGCAGCGTCTTGTTTGTCGTGCCAGACGTGATGAAGCCGGATACCATGACGTCGTTTCCTGTGCCGACAAATCCGCGAGTAGAGATTCCGTTTATTCGGGAATTGGGATCTGATTGGCGGTCGATCTCCTTGATTTCAACGGTGACGGAGCCGCTTGTCTCGAAGCTATTTGTTGCGTTGAAATGAATGGTGAGGGTCTTATTTTGGCTGTAAACAATATTGGGGTTGTGGATGGTTTCTATGTAGATTGTGTTCTTGTAGCTTCCTGTTCGGTAGAAGGTGGTGTGCTTGAATCCAAGTGTGCCGTCCTGCATTTGAATAGGGTTTGTGACATAGGTGGTTCCGTTGTCATACGGCGATTGCCAACAGATGATGCGATAGTCGACTCCGTAAACGGCGGTCCCCGATATTGTGTATAAATTTTGCTCGAAGTACGAATTCCAATCGGTGCTGTTATTGGTTGAGACGTGCTGCCGGATTTCGGTGGGGATGGTGGCAGTACTTCCCTCTATGGCTCGTTGATACGATGTCACGGGCATGCCTTGCACCGTGTTGAATGAGAGATAAGGGTCGTTTGCGCGGGCGGCAGCTGGCCATAACAATGACGCTGTTAGGCCAAGTAGTATTGTGCGGATGGCTGATTTCATATGTTTTATTTTTGTACCTAGCTGGTGTGCTGGTATCCGCAATATAGTATCTCATGGTGTTCTCCTGTCACCCTCGGAAATCCCCTAAAAATAGGGGCTCGGACCTGTGAATGGCCTGGGTTCGTGTGGTCTTTAGGCGGCTTTCGTATTAGGACCTGTCTGCGTGCGTAAGCCGCTTGGGACATTACCAAGAACGCGCCAACCTTAGTCTTTCTTAAAGAGCTGCCAGAAGGGTTTCTTCGAAGGAGGGGGAGGAATTTTTTTCCCGAGTATGCCCTCGACGTCTTCTCGGATAGGAAGCCTCGAAATCGTTTTCATCGCACCTTGATCATCTTTGTCAGGATTGGTCAGAATCGTGGGCCTGATAAAGAAGATTAGATCGGTGCGAGTAGTCGATTTTGTACGTGTCCCTAACAAGTCGCCAATGAATGGAATAGGGCCAAGGCGGCTGGTGGACCGTCTGCGTTCTGTCTTCTGAAGGCCACCAAGGACGACGATTTGGCCGCTATGCACGGTCACGAACGACGTGGTGGATCGCGTCTCAATGTCGGGTTGCGCATTCCCGTCGATAATGACATCGGCCAAGGGGTCACTGACTGTCTGATCGATATCCATCTGAACGCTTCCGTCGTCGCCGATGAGCGGAGTGACCGTTAGCGTGATACCGATGTCCTTATAACTGACGTTGGAAAGGTATCCGCTTCCCACGGTGTTCGTCCCAACCGCGGTGTTTTGATAGCTACTGATTACAGGGCGCTGCTCGACCACCTTGATCGTGGCTTTCTTGTTATGCGTCGTGACAATGGTCGGATCCGAGAGAATGTTGGCCATTGAAAAACGCGGGGTTGTCGAAAGGCCTAAAATTCCGGACAACGTGTATCCAGGGTGGTCGAGCGAAGCAAATCCCGAGGGAGTGGTGCTGCTTGAACCAGTTGAACCTGACGCCGCGCCTCCTCCCACTGCCAAGCCGGCCGTCGAACCCGCGAAACCGACCAGACGATTGCCTTGGAGTTGAAGGCCCAGTTCGTCGATTCCAGATTGAAAGTTGTTGGTGAGTTTCACCTCAGCGACAACGACCTCGATGCGGACCTGCGGCAAGATGACGTCGATCTTGTCGACGAGCTGCTTGATGAGGCGGATGTCGTCCTGGGTGCCATTGACGATCACGGAGTTAGTGCGTTCGTCCGCCAGGACCGTTACGATTGAGCTAAAGGACGTCGACGGACTTGCGGCCTGAATGCTTGCAGCCTGCGCGAGATTCGCGGGTCCGCGGTTGTTGGCCTGGGGGCGCGAGATCTCCGATTGGGCTCCAATTTTCTGGGCGGCGTTGTTCTGGCCGCTGATCACCTGGGTGAGCAGGCTGGCGACGTCCTTGGCGTTGGCGTGCTTGAGGTAAATGACGTCGGTGCGGGTGTTCGGGTCGGCCTTGATGTCGAGCCGCGCGATCAGGTCGTCGAAGAATTTTCGCTGCTGGGGCTCGGCGACGAGGATCACCTGGTTGGTGCGATCGTCAGCGGTGATGGTCGGCGTGGCGCCGAGCTGACCCTGCAGGGTGGGGTTCTGCATGATCAACTGGATCTTCTGGACCAGGTCGCTGGCCTTGGCGAACTTGAGCGTGTAGAACTTCGGCTCCGGCGCGGGCTTGTCGAGTTTGTCCATCAGCGTCTCGATGCGCTGCAGGTTGCTGATCGTGTCCGTCACCAGCAGGGCGTTGGCCTTCGGAAACGGAACGATCGCGCCCCCGACGCCCGGCGAGACCAGTCCGTTGATCTGCTGCTGGAAGTCCTCGATGCGAAGGTATTTCGGCTGGAAGAGCTTGGCGGCGACACGTCCGCTGGGAAACAGGCCGAGGGTGGATCCTGAGATGAGTTGCGGGGCTTCGGTCTTGAGGGCGGCGAGCGCGACGACCTTGAAGTAGTGGTCGCCCATGGGCGTCACGCCGATGTTGTTGAGGCTGAGGACGGTCTCGATGACCTGGATGGCCTCCGAGCGCGGGATCGGGCGCTTGATGTCGATGGTGTAGGTGGTCGTCGGCAGCGAGGCCGGGCGAATGATCGAGCGCCCGCTGAGCATCTCCAGCATCGAGAGGACCGAATCGATGTCGCCGTCGATGAGCCTCAGGTTGGGGATGATGTCGGAACCAGAGGGCTTGGTGGTGGCAGGCTTCGCGGGTGCGGGAACGGGGGCAACGGGCTGGGCGGAGGCTGCGGTGGCTGCGACGGCCAGGAGGGCCGCGACGAGCCAAATGCGGAAGGGGCGCTGAATCATGCGATAAGGAGGGACAGGGGCCGGAATCCGGTAATCAGAGGGAAAAGCTTCCCGCTTGTAAATTGCGAAGCTCGAAGCCGAGGGCGCTGGGCAGGCCTCGCGATGCGGGCCGTGGCGGGAAATGCATTGCGCATAGGACGCGACGGCGACGAAGAAGTTTCCGATTCCTGCCTCGTCCCGCGGGCGCGCCCATCAAAAACGGACGTCGCATTGCGCGCGCTGACGCATCCAGTGGTCGACCAGCACGAGGGCCGCCATGGCCTCGACGATCGGCACCGCGCGCGGAAGGACGCAGGGGTCGTGGCGGCCGCGGCCCATCAACTCGGTCTCCTGGCCATGGACGTCCACGGTTTTCTGCGGGCGCAGGATCGTGGCGGTGGGCTTGAATGCGACCCGGAAGATGACGTCCTCGCCGTTGCTGATGCCGCCCTGGATGCCGCCGCTTCGGTTCGTGGTGGTGTGCACGGCGCCGTCGCGCATCTCAAACAGGTCGTTGTGCTCGGACCCGCGCAGGAAGGTGCCGGCGAATCCGCTCCCCAGCTCGAATCCCTTCACGGCCGGCAGGGAAAGCATCGCCTTGCCGAGGTCCGCGTGCAGGCGGTCGAAGACCGGTTCACCCAGCCCCGCGGGAAGACCGTGGACGCGGCACTCGATGACACCGCCGACGGAGTCGCCCTCGGAGCGCACCTGCTTGATCCGCTCGATCATTCGCGCGGCGGTCTCGGCGTGCGGGCAGCGCACGGCGTTGGCCTCGATCTCGGAAAGGGTGGGGAGCTCCGTCAGCGCGCCCTCGGGCGTGGCGATGTCGTGGATACGCGTGACGAACGCGCGGATCACCACGGGCTTGGAGGGAATCGCGAGTGCGAGGATCTTCTTCGCGATCGCTCCGGCAGCCACGCGGCCCACCGTCTCTCGCGCGGAGCTGCGCCCGCCTCCGCGGTGATCGCGGAGACCGTATTTCGACTGGTACGCGAAATCCGCGTGCGACGGGCGGAAGGTGTCCTTCATCTCCGAATACGCCCCGGGCCGCTGGTCGGCGTTGGGGACGAGCATCGAAATGGGCGTTCCCGTCGTGTGCCCCTCGAAGACGCCCGAGAGGATCTGCACCTTGTCCTCCTCCTTGCGGGGCGTGACGATGTCGCTCTGGCCCGGGCGGCGGCGGTCGAGTTCGATCTGGATCTCGTCCGGGGTAAGCGGGAGCTTGGGCGGGCAGCCGTCGACGACGACGCCGACGGCGGGACCATGGCTTTCGCCCCAGGTGGTGATCGTGAAGAGTTTTCCGAAGGAACTGGACATCGCGGTGCGTGGGAGTGTCAGCGCAACCTGCGGCCGCTTTCAACCCCGAATGCGGGCGGGCTCAGGGTGCGGCGAGCAGGGCGTCGACGACGACGGGCCCCACGGTCTCGTGCCGGTTGTAGTGGTCGTAGATCCGCCGCCGGTCGGCAGTCGGGGTGGCGAGCGCCTGCTCGCAGGCTTCGCGCAGGCTCTTGAGATCGCCGTGGGCGTAGCGAAGGAGCAGGCCTTCGGCGGCGAGCTCGTCGAGCCGGCCCCCTTGTCGCGAATTTTCCGATACCGGCACGAGGCCCAGGCATCCCGACCAGAATGGGCGGTCGGTGTGGGTTCGGGCCATGGCGGGCGTCGTGAACTTGCGGCCCTCGGGACAGAGGCTGGCCTTGAACCGGGCGCCGAGCGCCGTGCGGTCGCCCACCGCGAGCGAATGGTCGTGGATCGCGACGAAGCGATCCTTGAAGGTCTCGCGCAGGAAGCTCACCTGCCGCTGCCGATGGGGCGTCAGGCCCATCTCGGATCCCAGGAAGACCAGCTTTTCCTCGGGCTCCTCGACGAAGGGGGCGGAGAAGGGGACCAGATTGGCGACCCAGCTCCGGTGTCGCACCAGGCAGCGCGGGGAGAGCCGAGCCTGACCTGCCGGGTCGAGGGGAAACTCGTCGTGGATCAGCACCGACAGGTGCGGGGCGATCTGCGAAAAACACGGCATCGCCCGGCTCGCCTCGTCGAAGGCGTAGTAGAGGATTCGGATCCCGCGCGCGGCGAGCGCTCCGAAGACCTTGCCGGCCAAGTGTTCGAGTCCGGAGGGGTGCTGTCCGTTCGTGATGAACCACCATTCCTCCCCGGGCGGGATGGCGATTGAAAGCAGCTCCGAAAACCCCTGGCGGCCAAGCACGAGCGCGGGCGGAAAATCGATGTCCGGATGATCGAGCGAGGCGAAGCAGCGGGTGCTTTCACCGTGCCAGTCGGCATCCAGCCGCGCCATTGTCTTCATCTTCACGTTGCCCGGCTCGGCGATGCGCGGCCCGAGGTCGAGCGAGGGGAGCCGGCTGACATAGGTCAGGGCATCCTCGAGACCTTCGGCCCAGGGATTGTAGTGGATGACGCGAAGCGTGCGTCGGGCGCGGTCGGGCATGGCGGCAAGAGCGCAGCGTGAAAGCCGCCGCTGGGGAAGCGAAAAAATGGGCGCGAACCAAACGGGGATTCACAGGGATGGGCGGAAAAAGCTGAAACGCTGAAAAGCTGAAACGCTGAAATTGGAGTGCGTTGCTAATCGATGTGGAGTGCGGTGACCTGGCACCGTCCCGCGCATGCGGGAACGCGAGGCTGGACTCGCGCCCGGTAGGGCCCGATCTCCGAGCGGGCCGCGTTCGAGGGGGCACCTGGGGGACGATTGTCCTCCTGTCCCTTCCGCGAACTCTTAAGGTTTTCAACCTTGGGAGTCTCAAACCACAAGCCCGCATCCCTGGCATTGCTGATCGAAGCCCGCTTCGTTCCCATTAGTTCAATCCGGATGGGTGTCCTACATCCCTTCCATCCCTGTTAACAAAAACGAACACCCGTGGCCGACGGATCAGCCACGGGTGTCAAAAGGGATGGATGAAGGAGCCTTAGACGGCCTTCTCGATCTTGCCGGCCTTGATGGCCTTCACGGAAACCAGCATGCGCTTGGTGCCGCCGTTGGGAAGCTTCACCTTGACGCGCTGCAGGTTCGGACGGAACTTGCGCTTGGTGATGCTCGTCACGTGCGTGCCGATGCCGCCGCTCTTCTTGCTCTGACCTTTGCGGTTGATGATGGAGCCCTTGACGGGGCGTTTGCCTGTGACTGCGCAGATGCGGGCCATGTGTGGAATTGGTTAAAAGGTCGGGAAGTAAAGACCCGGACCCGCGTTAGGCAAGGGGTTTTTTTGAGGATCGGATCTTGGACTGGAATTTAACAGGGATGAAGGGGATGGAAGGGATGGGGGAGGGAAAAGCTGAAAGCTAAAACGCTGAAAGCTGAAATTGGAGTGCGTTGCTAATCGATGTGGAGTGCGGTGACCTGGCACCGTCCCGCGCATGCGGGAACGCGAGGCTGGACTCGCGCCCGGTAGGGCCCGATCTCCGAGCGGGCCGGGTTTGATGAGTTGTCGTTTGGGGCTCGGAGGACGGCCATCCGCCTGTCCCTGGCGGACTCTTTCTCCATGTGGATTCTGCTTCCGATGTGGAGTGCTGAGCCTCGGCTCAGCCTTTGGACGCGAGGCTGGACTCGCGCCCGGTAGGGCCCGATCTCCGAGCGGGCCGGGTTTGATGAGTTGTCGTTTGGGGCTCGGAGGACGGCCATCCGCCTGTCCCTGGCGGACTTTCTCTCCATGTGGATTCTGATTCCGATATGGAGTGCTGAGCCTCGGCTCAGCCTTTGGGACGCGAGACTCGACTCGCGCCTCGGGGGGCGGGATCTGAAGCCTTGGGATGGTGTTAGCGCAGCGGGTTCTCCCAGGCGATTCCGGCAAAGCGGCCGAAATCGGCGTCATTGGAGTACACCTTGCCGCCGTGCTCCTCGGCCAGAGCGGCGATAAGGGCATCGGTGCAGAGATTGCCACCGACGCCGCCGACAGCCAGCAACTCGAAGAACCGGAGAAAGGTGGTCGCCTCGGGAGAAAGAAGGCGCACATGCCCGCGTTCCAGCCAAGACTCCACGCACTCGCGCGCCTGGACGACGGTCATCGGGTTGTCGTTGAGCGTGGGGTGAGTCGTCAGCCGGACGAATGCGAGCACGGCGATCCAGGGAAGGCCGACCGGTTCGTAGCCGGAGAGGACGGATTCCCACCACGCGCGGGCCCTGCGGTGTGCCGGCGCGGTGCGGTCGTAAGCGTATACGAGCAGGTTGACGTCGGGAACGATCACGGTTTGCGGGCGGTGGCCTCGGCCTCCACCTGGTCGTAGAGTTGATTGAGACTGACCCCACGAAAACCCGGCTTGAGTCCGAGCGCGTGCGGACGGACGCGGAACGGACGTTGTGCCCGCGCAGGCTGGCTGGCTCGGGCGAGCCCCAGTTGGAGGGTTTCCTCGACCACCGCTCGGAATGGACGACCGGATTCGGCCGCCCGGCGCCGCAATTCACGGAGCAGCGCATCATTGATGCCAAGAGTAGTTCGCATAACGGCATCATGATGCCTCCAGTCATCCGACCGAGCAAGCCGGGAGTGGGCCGGGAGATCACGGTTTGCCCTGAGGCCCTTCCTGGCCGACGCCCTCCGATCGCAACGACCTGGGTGGGCGAACTGGAATTTAACAGGGATGAAGGGGATGGAAGGGATGGGGGACGGAAAAGCTGAAAGCTAAAACGCTAAATGCTGAAATTGGAGTGCGTTGCTAATCGATGTGTGCGGTGACCCGGCACCGTCCCGCGCATGGGGGAACGCGAGGCTGGACTCGCGCCCGGTGGGGCCCGAACTTTGGGCGGGCGGCTCCCGACCTCCGACGAAACGCCTCATCTATGGTAGGGCCCGATCTCCGAGCGGGCCGGGTTTGATGAGTTATCGTTTGGGGCTCGGAGGACGGTCATCCGCCTGTCCCTAGCGGACTCTCTCTCCATGTGGATTCTGCTTCCGACATGGAGTGCTGAGCCTCGGCTCAGCCTCTGGGCGCGAGGCACGACTCGCGCCGCCCCGCCGGAGAAAAGTCGCCTGTCCCTTCGTGCCTACCTCAACAGGCCGGACCCGCCCAAGCGCTTTCATCAGCCAGTCCTTCCAGGCCCTCCATCCCGGCTAAAATCGTTTGGAGATGGTTTTTCTGCCTGAACCTTGCGGACTCCCCTCCGCTCGGTGGAGCGGAGCGACGCCGCAAATGGAGTGTTTGAGATACCACGCTCGGAGTTTCAATCCACGCTCCGCTCGGTGGAGCGGAGCGACCGGTGCGGTCCTCGGAATCCACGTTTCCGACGTGTTTCAATCCACGCTCCGCTCGGTGGAGCGGAGCGACCGGCGATCCGACGCTGATCAGCTTCTCCGCCTCTGTTTCAATCCACGCTCCGCTCGGTGGAGCGGAGCGACCCTGTTGGTGCCGCTGGCCCTCATCTTGAAGGTGTTTCAATCCACGCTCCGCTCGGTGGAGCGGAGCGACGCCGTCTGCGGGGGCGTGGTGGTCGGAGTCATCAGGTTTCAATCCACGCTCCGCTCGGTGGAGCGGAGCGACTGTCGGGATCCCTCCGGAGCGCTGCTTGGATCCTGTTTCAATCCACGCTCCGCTCGGTGGAGCGGAGCGACGGCGCAGCGTCATGAACTCGCCAACCGTTGCGTTGGTTTCAATCCACGCTCCGCTCGGTGGAGCGGAGCGACCCACCGCGAGGGCGGAGAGCACGGTTTCGTGGGTGTTTCAATCCACGCTCCGCTCGGTGGAGCGGAGCGACCAGATGCCGACGGATCAGGGAGACGACCTTCTCGGTTTCAATCCACGCTCCGCTCGGTGGAGCGGAGCGACATGCCTCCAAAAAAGGCCGTCTCCTTCCAGTAAAGTTTCAATCCACGCTCCGCTCGGTGGAGCGGAGCGACCGCAGTCATGAATGGCGCGCTCCGCACCACGATGGTTTCAATCCACGCTCCGCTCGGTGGAGCGGAGCGACGTGAGAGCCTTCGCCGTGCTGCATCTTCGACTCCGGTTTCAATCCACGCTCCGCTCGGTGGAGCGGAGCGACATGGTCAGCGGATAGGTTCCCGCAGCCTTCGAGGTTTCAATCCACGCTCCGCTCGGTGGAGCGGAGCGACGGGTTTTGCCGCCACCGCCTATGTCCTCACGAAGTTTCAATCCACGCTCCGCTCGGTGGAGCGGAGCGACTCGCCGAGCTTGAGCTTCGCGGCCTTCGCCTTGTGTTTCAATCCACGCTCCGCTCGGTGGAGCGGAGCGACGGATAGAAGCGCATGCAGCGCGGGGCATATCTCGTTTCAATCCACGCTCCGCTCGGTGGAGCGGAGCGACGCAATGCCCTGCCGATTGTGCCCGAATCAGACCAGGTTTCAATCCACGCTCCGCTCGGTGGAGCGGAGCGACCTCAGCCGCGATCAAGCCTGGGTCATCACCCTCTGGTTTCAATCCACGCTCCGCTCGGTGGAGCGGAGCGACGATCGGCGTTTCGGTGGAGGATCAGAAGCGCGCAGTTTCAATCCACGCTCCGCTCGGTGGAGCGGAGCGACCGTCGCTGTAGTTGGGATCGAAGACGTAGGAGGCGTTTCAATCCACGCTCCGCTCGGTGGAGCGGAGCGACGGTGTTGGAGAGGGTGGCGATCGAGAACACCTGGTTTCAATCCACGCTCCGCTCGGTGGAGCGGAGCGACCGGCTCGCGCCGAGGACAAGGTGCAGTCGTCCGAAGTTTCAATCCACGCTCCGCTCGGTGGAGCGGAGCGACAGGCCAAGGACCTCGACGCGACCGCCCTCTTTTGTTTCAATCCACGCTCCGCTCGGTGGAGCGGAGCGACCCTCATCAACCTGAGGTCCTGAAGGCACTGCGCGTTTCAATCCACGCTCCGCTCGGTGGAGCGGAGCGACGATGAAATTGGCACCCACGCCGAGATCATCGCTGTTTCAATCCACGCTCCGCTCGGTGGAGCGGAGCGACCCCCTGCCCCCGACGACGGTACGCTCCACCTCGTCGTTTCAATCCACGCTCCGCTCGGTGGAGCGGAGCGACCTCCATCCCCTTCTTCTACGACGGCGACTTCTCGTTTCAATCCACGCTCCGCTCGGTGGAGCGGAGCGACCAACTCTCCTCCCATGTCCGAAACCAACACCGAGTTTCAATCCACGCTCCGCTCGGTGGAGCGGAGCGACCACGATCACCGAGTCAGCCGATGGAAAACACATCGTTTCAATCCACGCTCCGCTCGGTGGAGCGGAGCGACCACGAACGCCGATCTCCTCGCCCGGCATGGCATGTTTCAATCCACGCTCCGCTCGGTGGAGCGGAGCGACGGACCAGATCCCTAACGCTCTGTGGGCTCCAGTGTTTCAATCCACGCTCCGCTCGGTGGAGCGGAGCGACCCACATGGCCCACGGCCATTCGATCCACCGGGGGTTTCAATCCACGCTCCGCTCGGTGGAGCGGAGCGACCCACGCACGAGCAGCTTGCCGCCCTCACTTGGGTGTTTCAATCCACGCTCCGCTCGGTGGAGCGGAGCGACGAGTCACCCCATACAAATACAAGGAGTGACAATGTTTCAATCCACGCTCCGCTCGGTGGAGCGGAGCGACCGGCGGCAGCCACCGCGATCAATGCCTGAATATAGTTTCAATCCACGCTCCGCTCGGTGGAGCGGAGCGACACCGCCCGACCAACCAAAATCTGTGGTTCGAAATGTTTCAATCCACGCTCCGCTCGGTGGAGCGGAGCGACTCGCGAACGCCATCGCGGCGCTCCCCAACGGAGGGTTTCAATCCACGCTCCGCTCGGTGGAGCGGAGCGACCCGATGCAAAGCCCTCTAGGGATATACGCCCTGTTTCAATCCACGCTCCGCTCGGTGGAGCGGAGCGACGCGGCCGTCCCCTCGACGAGCGCGAACGTCGGAGTTTCAATCCACGCTCCGCTCGGTGGAGCGGAGCGACGCCCAGCGCACCGCCGAGATCTCCCAAGCCAAGGTTTCAATCCACGCTCCGCTCGGTGGAGCGGAGCGACCCTCGGGCGCGGCGCCCTGGTTGAGCCACGCGAGTTTCAATCCACGCTCCGCTCGGTGGAGCGGAGCGACAGAAGCTCAAGCAGTACCGCGACGCCGTCTTCAAGTTTCAATCCACGCTCCGCTCGGTGGAGCGGAGCGACACATGCTGCCGTGACCTCGACAACAATCTACCCTCTGTTTCAATCCACGCTCCGCTCGGTGGAGCGGAGCGACGCAACGCGGCCAATCATGGGCGTTCCATGGAAGAGTTTCAATCCACGCTCCGCTCGGTGGAGCGGAGCGACATCGCATCAATGCCGATGGCACTTCGTGGGGGAAGTTTCAATCCACGCTCCGCTCGGTGGAGCGGAGCGACATTCAATAGCGCCGTAGCTCCTCCTTGCTCCATGTTTCAATCCACGCTCCGCTCGGTGGAGCGGAGCGACGCGAAAGGCACCTCAACCTGACCATCACCGACTGTTTCAATCCACGCTCCGCTCGGTGGAGCGGAGCGACGAGATGAGTGTATCGCACCTGGCCTAGTGTCGCTGTTTCAATCCACGCTCCGCTCGGTGGAGCGGAGCGACGGCTGGCTCGCCGCAAGCGTCAGCAACAAGTCACCGTTTCAATCCACGCTCCGCTCGGTGGAGCGGAGCGACCACGGACCCCGAAAAGGGCGAGTTCCATATCACGGTTTCAATCCACGCTCCGCTCGGTGGAGCGGAGCGACACTGTGCCGATCGTAATACATGCTCAGCGGGGCGTAGTTTCAATCCACGCTCCGCTCGGTGGAGCGGAGCGACTCGACCGATGCGCAGCCGGTGGCGAACTTCACGAGTTTCAATCCACGCTCCGCTCGGTGGAGCGGAGCGACAAGCCGCGATAGAGCTGAAGCGCCAGGGCTTTGGGTTTCAATCCACGCTCCGCTCGGTGGAGCGGAGCGACAGGTCGTCCCGATTGTTACCTGTGTGTCAATCAGTTTCAATCCACGCTCCGCTCGGTGGAGCGGAGCGACGACTGTCGGTTCCCAACCCGTGAATGAACCAAGTTTCAATCCACGCTCCGCTCGGTGGAGCGGAGCGACCGTCATCATAGACGGCGTCGCGGATCTCGTCTTGGTTTCAATCCACGCTCCGCTCGGTGGAGCGGAGCGACCTCCGAAAAATTGCGAATCGAGAAGCCGATAGGCGTTTCAATCCACGCTCCGCTCGGTGGAGCGGAGCGACCGCAGAGGTAGAGGCGCTCGGGATCGATCGAGGAGTTTCAATCCACGCTCCGCTCGGTGGAGCGGAGCGACCGTCGCGGTTCACGCCGATGGCTGCTAGGACGTGGTTTCAATCCACGCTCCGCTCGGTGGAGCGGAGCGACGCTCGCTCAGGTGGAAGCCCAGCTCGCGAAGTACGTTTCAATCCACGCTCCGCTCGGTGGAGCGGAGCGACGCAGGAGATGGCGCAGTGGAATGCAAAAGCAGAAGTTTCAATCCACGCTCCGCTCGGTGGAGCGGAGCGACTATAGGGGGGGCGGGGTTGTCGGTAACAGCCAATGTTTCAATCCACGCTCCGCTCGGTGGAGCGGAGCGACTCGGCTCACCGTACGAGGTGTTGCGATCCCCGAGGTTTCAATCCACGCTCCGCTCGGTGGAGCGGAGCGACACCAAATGATTTCGCGCAATCGCCAATGCAAAGGTTTCAATCCACGCTCCGCTCGGTGGAGCGGAGCGACAGGACGATCGCGACTGTACGGTGATCCTCACCTGGTTTCAATCCACGCTCCGCTCGGTGGAGCGGAGCGACAGGCCTCCGGGCTCACACTCTACGGATACGCGAAGTTTCAATCCACGCTCCGCTCGGTGGAGCGGAGCGACTCGACGAGGATGCCGCGGAAGACCAAGATCCCGAGTTTCAATCCACGCTCCGCTCGGTGGAGCGGAGCGACACATTCCGACGAGACCCACGATAGCGAGTCTGTTGGTTTCAATCCACGCTCCGCTCGGTGGAGCGGAGCGACCTCCATCGTCGCGAAAAACGAGCCTTTGCGGTAGTTTCAATCCACGCTCCGCTCGGTGGAGCGGAGCGACTTCACCTCGAAGCGGCTCTCGAATGTCGATTGGGTTTCAATCCACGCTCCGCTCGGTGGAGCGGAGCGACACCGGGTCGGATGCCTCAGCAAGATAAAACTCGGTGTTTCAATCCACGCTCCGCTCGGTGGAGCGGAGCGACCCGATGCAGAAGGCCCGCTCGGCGGAATTCGCGGTTTCAATCCACGCTCCGCTCGGTGGAGCGGAGCGACAGGTAGCGCGGGCCCCTTCGCCTACCAGGCCATTGTTTCAATCCACGCTCCGCTCGGTGGAGCGGAGCGACCACGTTCAATGCCAGCAATTGAACGCAAACGGGTTCTGTATCCAATTTGCGAACCTGTCAAAGATCGGCATTCCTGAACTCACGAGATTCAGCATGCGCCCATCTAGGCTCGTTGGAGACAATGGCTTACTCGTTTTGCGAAACGATGCCTTGTTCACCGAAGCATCCGGTTCGCAACTGACGGGGTGACCAACCAGCTTACAGCGCCAATGTGTCTTCCACTACGTTCAAGGCCGGCTTCACTCCGTGATGCTCAATCTTCTTCGTCGCTTCCTGGTCGATGAAATATATCCGCAGGGAATCCTGCGTCTCGTCAATTTCGGCGAGCAGCCTTTGTTTCAAATCCACCCATTCCTTCTGTCCGAGCTGCATCTCGAAGACCGATTTTTGCACCCGCACTCCGTAGGATGTGCAGGCTTTGGCCACGCGCCGGAGCCGACGCGCTCCCGCCCGCTCGTCGCGTGTGCTGACATCATAGGTGATCACCAAAAACATGGATCTTCCTCAACTAAACAAGTGAGGCGTATAGTCGACTTCCGAACGGAGCGCACGTGAGAGGAGGCGTGCCTGGATGAATACAAGTTGCCCTTGCCGCACTGTCTCCCGGAAGAGAGGGTGTACCGCCTCCTCCATCTTCCTTTGCTGATATGCGCTCACAAGAGCCTTCCTAGCCACATCCGTTAGCTCAACGGCACCGCCGTCCCGTTCAACGAACTGCGCCGGCTTCAATTCGCCGCGGTTCAGCAATGTCAGCGCAAGGCGCTCCACCCACGGGCGGAATTCCTCCATCAGGTCCAGCGCCAGCGATTCCCTGCCGGGCCGATCGGCGTGCAGAAATCCCACAAAAGGATCCAAGCCCGTCGCCGTCAGAGCCGATACACAGTCGTGCCGTAGCAGGGCGTAGAGAAATGAAAGCACCGCGTTCACGGCATCGCGAGGCGGCCGCCTGTTCCGTCCATCAAATGGATACGCTGCCCGAAAGGCCGGGCGTAGGTGGCGGCCGAATACCTCGAAATGGATCGCGGCAGCCCTTCCTTCCACCCCTCGGATGACGTCCAGGTTGTCTTCCGTTCGGCTGAGTTCTCGCAGGAGATATGCCTGCACGTCGGCCGCGGTTCTGAGCAGTCCCCGGTCTTCGTCCTCGAGGGCGTCGCGGGCGCTTCGCGCGAGCAGCCAGCGAGTGTTCTGGAGCTTTCCGGCCACGAATGAGCGAGCGAGCGCCGCCGTCCGGGAGAGCGACGATGCGGCCGCGTGTTGGTCGCGTCGCAGCAGAACTGACCCCTGGGGGACGCCCTCCACTCTTGCCTCGAGTCGGCCCCAGTCGGTGAAAAAGCAAATGCTCGCTCCGTTCTCCCAACAAAGCCGCATGGCCGACGGTGAAACGTAGATATCAGATCCAAAGACAAAGACTGACTCCAAGTTGTGAACAGGCAATGAGAGCTTGAGCTGTTTATCTTGCTCGACCCTCAGCGCCAGCCCGTCGCGGCGCAGCGAGAGCCCGGGGCTGAGCAGATAAAGGACGTTTTGCAGGGTTTGGGCCATGGTTTGATGAATCCGGCTCCCCTCAGGTGTAGTCGCGAGGTTCGTACAACTGAACTTTGGGTAGGTCGGAGGACTCGGGAAGGCAGACGCCGTGCAGAGAGCAGCCTTCGCACTGGGGCTTGAGTGTGGCGGGAGGCGCCGAATGTCGTGCGAGCGACACGCGCAACGCACCAACCGTCGCTGCGGTCAGAGCCCGGAGGTCCTTTCCAAAGGCGATCTCCGAGCGTTTCGATGATGCTGCGTGAAATACCAGCCCTGTTTCGATGCGCAGACCGAGCATCTCCTCCAGGGCCAGTGCCTGGGCGCAGAGCTGTACCTCGTCGTTGAACCAACGCCGCGCCGGCCCCTTTTTGTATTCAACAGGCCGAGCTTCGACGATTGCTCCCGAAGCGGGATCGCGTCGGACCTCTACAAGGTCGGCCTTTCCGGCCAGGCCAAGCGAGTCGGAAAAAAGCGGCAACGCCCGCAGCAATTCCCAACCTGCACGATGTTCATACCCTGGAGTGTCGACGGACTCGTGAATGAGCGTGCCCATCGTCGTGTGCTCGTTGTCCACGAAGACGCCTTCCGCGTGGATGAGGTAGGCACGGCGTTCGCAATAGAGATGATGGTTGAGCGCCGACAACGGCAGCGAATCGGGCGCTGCCGGACCGACTCTCTCCACCTTGGAGGCCTCTGCCATGCCGAGCCTATAGAAGCTCCAGCACCTCAACATTTGTCGGGATGCCAGAGCGATCGAGCGTCACGGAATAGTCGCCGAATGAGCGGGGAACTTCGTCGGTGCCGACACGCGTGATCTTGAGAGTTTCAAACAGCTTATGCGCAGGCGCATTGCCAAGTGAGCTCTGATGCTTGAAGACGATCAGCTTGCGGGGTGCCATGAGTCCGCGGGTTGCCGAACGGTCGTGATCGAACATACCCTTCAGGGCGTCCCACAGCAGCGCGAGGTCGGTGTCGGTGAAACCGGTGCCGGCGGCTTCGTGGGCGGATACAAAACCGTGGGTCAGGTAGAGGCCATAGGGAACGATGGATTTGCGGCCCATGGTGCCCGTGATGTTTCCATCTTTCGCGATCTGTTTTTCGGCATCCTCCTGGTTCGTTACGGACTTTCGGGTGATGGCGATCTCCTGCTGGAAGATCCGGTCGACTGATCTCGCGAAGGTAAGCTGGACCGGACCACGGACCTGGCCGCAGTTGTTTTCCTTCATCGACATGACGGCGCCGAAGGTGCGGACGTCCCAAAAGTGGGCGCACATCCATTGGCGCGCTTTGACTTGATCGGCATATTTCTTGTCTGCGGATTTGGCGCCGATTGCCGTATATGCCTGCTCGTGAAGCGTGTTGAGCACGCGCTTTTCGGGACCGCCCTTGGTCTGAAAATAGATCTCGTAGCCGGCTTCTGCGGACTCGGGCGTGGCTGCCTTGGCCAGCAGCACATAGTCGCGAATCTTCCGTTTGATGGCTCCGTCGGTGACGAGGCCACGATAGGTCTCGGGGTCGACGCGCGGGAGATTGCCGGCATCGGGGTCGCCGTTCGGATTGCCGTCCTGAACGTCGAAGAGGTAGATGAAGTCGTAGCGATTGCTGATGGGCTGGCTCATGGTGATGGAGTCGTAAGTTTCGGGTTTGAGATGAGAAAGACTGGACTATTCGGCCACGTTGGCGGCGAGGTCTTCATCGGCCTCTGGTTTCTCCTTACGAGCGAGGATTCGCTGATAGTAGAACCCTAAGGCAAATTCGCCCTGTTCGGCGGGGTCGTGTGTGTCCTTGAATCCGCCCTGTTCGACTATTCCGCTGACGATGTCGGTGAGTTGTTCGTCATACCAGACGGCGAGTCCTGGATGCTCCTTGCGGATTTTCGAAAGGTGGGGCTGCGCCTTGGCAACCAGACCGCCAAGGACCGCGGCCGGGGTGGCGGACGCCGAACTGTAGAATTTGTCGATCACGGAGGCGTTTCTGTCGCCCAATGCCTTGGCTTGGATGCCGTGGAGCACGCGAAGGAGCCTACCGGAGCGGAAGGCTCGTGAATTTTGGATATGGTCGTCGATGGAGGACATGGTCGTGAGCTTGAGTTCGGTTTGTTGGAAAAAATGTCGGCGGAGAAGCATCTGGATCAGGGCCGCCCGGGGCGGGGAACAGTCGCCCGAGGTGGAGATCCGACGGCAGGCTGTGGCGATGAGCTCGAGCGGAACCGGGTAGCATCGGCCGAGCAGCGCACAGGAAAAGAGAAGCGTCCGTTGGCGGGCCAATTCGGGAGTCGAGTCACCTTTCCCTTCAAGAGCCGCCACTAGCTGCCAGAGAGGCCATCGCGAATGTCTATCGCCAGGCTCGGCGAGGCGCCGGCGTTTCTTCAGGTCCTTGGTCTTGTCCGCCGGATCGAAGATAGCCCTGTCAAGAGGGATGAGTAGATCTTCGAACCATGTGCGAACGTTCTCGATGGCTTTCGGAAGGGGTTCGTCGATCCAGCCTCGGATGATGCCACGAGCTGAGCTGCCGCTCAGGGCGAGGCAGTAGAATCTGGCTTTCATTGCGTCGGTCCCGGCTGGTATCGCACCGACTTGGGGGCTCCCAAAAACCTTCACCGCCGCCTGCGGAGAATCCGAGAGCGGAGCGGCTGCTGTTGTGTTCGCGACCTCCAGCGACAACCAGTCCGAACCTTCCGCCGTTTCGGGGCCAGTTCCTTCTTCGACGGCCTTGGCAGGGTTGGCCGTGAAGTCAGGCTGATCGCACCAGAACAGGTAGATCGTGTCGGTCGTGCGGTAGTGGTGATCCGGATGCGTCTTGTCGCCGAGGTAGTTGGTCGCCCGGATATAGCCTTCGACGGCTTCCTCGGACATGGGGCTGACAAGCGACTTCTCAAAACCATAGGAACCGAATGCCGGCTTGTCGCTGGAGACGAGTGCCACGCCGCCGGGTAGACCACCGGGAGCAACCTTGATCCGGGTGCCGTGGGTTCGGACGGGAGTGCAGAGGCGGCCGGTCACCATGCAGGGAACTAGCGGATCCGTGGAGCTAGCCGCGGCGGACTCGCGCTTGGCGGCGCATTTTCGCCGCCACCAATCCTTCAGAACGGTCCATTCAATCAGATAGCCGTCGTAGCCCTCCACCCGGAAGGTGATCCAGTCGGACACCTTTAGCTTTTGTGCATCGAAGGCGGCTTTCACAGAAATACGCGCCGCTTCATCCGAGGCCAGGTTATCGAGAAACCGCGTTACTGCGGTGATGCCTGCATGGTCGGTCTCGGCGGCGGCGGTGCGAAGTTGTTCGAGGAAGAGTAGTTGAGTCTCGATCGTCAGGCGCTTGGCCTCGGGATCCAGACCGGGAATCACGCGATTGGCGTTGTCGGCTCCCAGGTAGGCGATCGCTGCAGAGTTTCGGGAGGCTATGCGGGAGACTGGTTTCTTCACCAGGTTACCCTTCTCGCCCACAGGAAAAACTCCTATGAGCGTGCCGTCCGGCTGGAGGTCGAAGTGGGCGTGGATGGTTTGCTCTGTAAAATCAAGGTCGTCGAGAAGACCTCGAGACTGGGCGAAGCGATGGAGTGCGGGAAAGATCATGACTCAGGCCCGACGAAAGAGGTTTCTGCGCATGGCGGTGACATCGAGGACGCCTTTTTCGAGGCGGGCGGGGGCGAAGAGGGCTGACTCTGGCGGCCGCGCCCCGACCGGGCCGTCGGTGGGGAAGTCGAGGTCATAAAGCATCACGCCCAATTCTCGGGACTCCTCTGCTGGAGTTTCCGAGCCGTCGGGCAAGGCGAAGAACGCGGCGAATTCCCGGATACCGAAGCAGGGCTGGCGCACGCATTGACCTTGAGAGGCACGCCTTGCGAACATCTCGCGATATTTGGCGGGTGGATTTTCAGGGGAGGGAACCTTGACGATCAAGCGGGCCTCGAGCAGGTAGGCCACATCGCGGAGAATCACGCTATTACGTTGGGTGCGGTTTTCTCCCTGAACGTCGTCGCGGCCGGCGGAATCGACGAGGTACGGTTCGTAGTCGGAGGCATCCTTCATCCATGCATTGACTCCGGCAGAGCCTTTGACCGCGACGGTGCCTTGGATTTCGTTTCGTCGAACAGACATGAAACGGATCGGCTTAAGGACAGTAATCCGGTCGAGTTCGTAGCGAATCTGGGGTTTCCAGAGAATGGCTTCGAGAATGCCGCGTGCTGCGGACGGGGTGATGACCGGGTACGAGAGGCGTTCGACACGAGCCTCGGGCGTGGTGAAACAAGCGAAGTCGCCCCAGACTTTCAGGGAGATCGAGGTGGCTACAGGCATGGTAGTGAGCTAGATTTGGCTGAAAGGTGAGAACTCAATTTCAGTTTCGTGAAGTGAGACCAATTCCATCTCCGGATTCGGAAGGGACCGAATATCGTCTAGATTGCCGAACAGGCGCTCTTGCAGGTCGTTGCACGCGATTTCGGGTGTATTTCCGTATCCATTTAATCCCGAGACAGCTGCGCAGCTTGCGACATAGCCCGTGTCGGGATCGCGAAAAATACCGATGACTAATCTGTACTTGACCATTTACCTTCTTCTGACCGATAAAAGGAGCCAAGGGCAAGCTAAATATCCCTTGGCATATTCTGACCGAGGCCAAAAGATGATCAGAAGACGGTAGGTTCATGAGGCTAAACTATTGGCTTCGTGTGGATTGAAATAGAAGTAGGTAAATGGTTCGTATTGAATAACGGCCGTCCGGAATTTCTAGATTTCGGACGGCCTGTTCCTTCTAGAAAATCGTATGCTTCCCGCTCAGCACGCCGTTTGGATCATAACCGAAACGATCGTCGTAGCTGTGTTGGGTTACTGTGACTCCGCACTGGAGCTTTCTGAGTATGCCAGAGCGTTCGCCTTTCAGAACCTCGGAAGCGCGTAGATTGAGGGATTGCCTCTCGATCGCGCGGCGTTGTTGGCGGCTCGGTGGCTCATATCCCTGATCTTCGAGGGCGGCGATCCAGCGGCGGCCCTCCTCGCTGTAGTCGGTGAGAACCGATTCAGTCGGCTCGTCCTCGTCGATCCACCGATATGTCGTGCCGAGGGTCCGGTGGAGCCGTTGTGCGCGCAGGTGGGCGATGCCGTATTTGTCACGTTCGGTGTCGTGATACAGCTCCCGGAAATAACGTTGGATCGCGTCGGGAGGGATCTCGCCTCCTTCACCGGAGGGCAGGAATTTCGATGCCAGCGCGGTAGCCCGTTTGTAGATACCGGGGGGAAGTGGTGCATCGGCGAGCGTAATCACTTCCACTTCGCCGAGACAGCGCCGTCCAGCGCTGTCTGAAAGCATCCCTTCCCGATTGCAGCGCCCCGCTGCCTGGAGAATCGAGTCGAGCGGACCCAAGACGCGGAAGACTTTTGGAAAATCGAGGTCCACGCCGGCTTCGATCAACTGCGTGGAGACGACGAGGCAGGATTCTCCCGGAGATACAAGCCGGCGGCGGATCTCGTTGAAGACGGTCTGCCGGTGCGCCGGGCACATGTAGGTTGAGAGATGGAAGATGTTCGCATCGGCGCCCAGGCGATGCACGGCATCAAAGAGCTCCCGGGCAGCGCGACGGGTATTGACGACGGCGAGCGCGCGATCGCAGGCTGCGACCCGACGGGAGAATTCTTCGAGGTCTATGGAAGTGTCCGAATAACGGATTCGGGTACGCCTGAATTCGGGCCGCTCGTGGAGGCGCCAGGTCTCATCAGGAGGGATGATCTCGGAGAGCGACGGGAACCCCGCCGGGAAGAATTCCCGTCGCTCGAAGGCCGGCTGGGTCGCAGTGCAGAAGACGAACGAGGTTTTCCCGTAGGATTGAAGCGCCTGGAGCGTTGCGAGAGACGGATCGAGCAGTTCGGGTGGAAAGGTCTGGCATTCGTCGAAGATCACCACGGCACCCAGTAGACGGTGCAGCTTTCTGACGGCCGAAGGACGATGGCTATGCAGGCTCTCGAAAAATTGAACATTGGTGGTAAGGATGAATGGGGCGTCCCAATTTTCGGCAGCGAGCTTGTTGCGCTCCGCCCGGACGTCTGGTGCCTCTTCGGATTCATCTCCGGTCTGCCAGTCCGCTAGGCTGTGGTGTTCCAGAATGTTTTCCTCTCCGAAGACCGACGCGAAGACGCGCGCGTTCTGCTCAATGATGGAAGTGTAGGGGATCACATATACGACGCGCTCAAACCCGCGAGCGGCGGCGTGATGGAGAGCGAATGCGGCCGAGGCCAGAGTCTTTCCTCCGCCTGTGGGAACTGTGAGCGAGTATGCACCTGGGGCCGACGAACGCCCGACGGCTGCGCAGTGGGCGGAGATCCGAGTACGAAGCCTGCCGAGAGACGTCGTGTTGGTGTCCGAGAAGCGCTTCAGGCGGTCGTTGAGTTTTGCCAACAACTCGGCGAGCGAGGCGTGGACCGGCTCAGGCCGGACCTTGCCAGCGGCTCTGAGAAAATGGCGTTCCGTGTCGAGGTAATCGGCGTCCGCCAGCGCAGAAAGTAGCAGGCGGACGCGGAGGTCTTCGGCAGCGTCTCCTCGCTCTGGAAATGGCGGAGAATTGGGTTTTGGAGGCAATGCAAGCCCGTCGGATCTGAACGCGGCGACCAGCGACTCCAGCAGCGCTCTTCCTGGGGGCGAGGACCCAAGGTCGTTTAGCTTTTCCGTGAATTCGGAGTCGAAGTTCTGCAGGCCCGCGTGATGACCGGCTATGACATTGGCCACATGGGGAAAACGTTTGAGCACAGCCGCACCGTGAATTGCGTGTGGCGTGCGCGGAGAACCTCTCTGGAGATACTGCTGAAAGCCCGGTTGGTATTTTCCGAGGTCGTGCAGCAAGCCAGCTAGGCGCGCCTCGTCAGCGGCTCCGAATGGGGCGGCGAATTCGGCGGCGATTTTTGCAACCTCCTCGAGGTGGGATCGGAGCAGCTGCCATTTTCCAGATTGTGCCGGCAAACGGTGATGTTGCTCGTTCTCCGCAGAGTGTGCGTAAAAGTCCACGGGGAATTCCGGACGATCCTTCTTATCGTCGGCTTGCACGGTCACACACTCCTTCGGGCCGACGACCTCCATCCATCAGTATTCCGCCCGTGTTCTCGAATTCTAAATCGAGTCCGTCCAGACATGGCAAAGCACAAGCATTCGTCACAAGCGTCTTTGGCGTGCATGATGGAAAAAAGTCGAAATCGGAACCGGAAGGATCCGAAATTTCTGGTGAATCTAGTCTTGAGTAGACTCCCACGTCGTCTGCCAAGGCAACGCTCATATTGCGGTCGAGAGCTCCGTTCTGGCCAGGATCAGGAAGCGCCGGTTCTGTACGATGAGCTTGAGACGTGCTGCGGTGGCTGACCAACCAATCGACCTATCCCTGTCCTTCGGGGCGTAGCTGGCCGCCCCCCCCACACCAGTAGTGCAGCGAGGTGGCCGTGTACATCGACGATATGCAGCTGATAGTCGCCCACCGGGTGACCGGCCCCGAGGTAATGGCAGTCTGCCAGCTGCTGATCGCTCGGTGGACTTCATTCCAACGCTACCAGAGCGGAAACGGGGTCAGCGGATTAGCCAAAAGTCAGAGCCCCTCTCATTTGTCATTTCCGGACCGATGACAAAAGACCGTCGCTGGAGCGAGAGAGCAACGGTGAGTCTGCTTTACCGTTGCCCTTCGGGGGGCGCCTTGCTTCGGTGCCGGGCTTTATGAAGCTCTGGTCGCAGTTTTTCGTTCCCACGCTCAAGGAGAGTCCCGCGGACGCCGAGATCACGTCCCACAAGTTGCTCGTGCGCGCTGGCCTCGTGCGCAAGCTCACTGGCGGTCTCTACACCTACATGCCCCTCGGTCTGCGCGTGATCCGCAAGATCACCGAACTCTGCCGCGAGGAGATGGATCGGGCCGGCGCCATCGAGCTTTGGATGCCCCACGTGCACCCGGTCGAAAACTGGCAGCAGGGGCCCCGCTGGGAGGCCGCACGCGAGATCATGTACCGCGCCGATCACGCCGGCGCCGGAAAACGCGCCCCGCGCGATCCCGAGTTCGTCCTGGGGCCCACCCACGAGGAGATCATCACCCCCCTCGTGAAGACGGAAATCACGAGCTATCGCGACCTGCCCAAGAACTTTTACCAGATCGCCACCAAGTTCCGTAACGAGATCCGCCCGCGCTACGGGCTGATGCGCGCCCGCGAGTTCATCATGAAGGACGCGTATTCGTTCGACGCCGACGACGCCGGCGCGATCAAGAGCTACCTGGCCATGAAGGCTGCCTACGAGGCATTCTTCGCGCGGGTCGGCCTGAAGGCCATCGCCGTCGAGGCCGACACCGGCGTGATGGGCGGCAGCTATTCGCACGAGTTCATGGTGCCCGCCGAGGTCGGCGATGACGACGTCGTGTATTGCGAGGAGAGCGGCTATTCCGCGAACCGCGAGAAGGCCAAGAGCGGCATCGTCCCGGCGGACCTCAAGGACGCCGAGCCCGCCGGCGCCGTCGAAAAGTTCGCCACGCCCGGCGTCGTCACCATCGCCTCGCTCGAGGCCGCGCCGTATTCGGTTCCCGGCGACAAGCAGTTCAAGACCCTGGTCTACGTCGGCGACGACAAGCCGTTCATCGTCATCCTCCGCGGCTGCGACGAGCTCGAGGAGGCCAAGCTCGGCAGCCTCGGCTTCAAACTCTTCCGTCCCGCCACGCCCGAGGAGATCGAACCCGTCCTGGGAGCCAAGCCCGGCAGCCTGGGCGCGGTGAAGGGCACGATCCGGAATCCCTCGGTCCTCGCCGGCGTGTTCGCGGACCACGCGATTCGCCTGATCGGCAACGGCGTGACCGGCGCGAACGAGGACGGCTTCCACCTGCGCAACGTGAACGTGACCCGCGACCTCGCGATCACGAGCTTCGGCGATTTCCGCACGGTCAAGGCCGGCGAGCCCTGCCCGAAGTGCGGCGCGCCGCTGAAGATCCGCCGCGCCATCGAGGTGGGCCACGTCTTCAAGCTCGGCACGAAGTACTCCGAAAAGTTCAACGCGGTGTACACCGACGACAAGAAGCAGACCCATTTCATGGAGATGGGCTGCTACGGCATCGGCATCAGCCGCACGATGCAGGCGATCATCGAGCAGAGCCACGACGCCGACGGCATCCTCTGGCCCTGGTCAGTCGCGCCGTTCCAGGTCCTGGTGTGCCTGCTCGATCCGCAGGACGCCGCGGCTCTCGAGATGGCGAAGAAGCTCGGCACCGCCGCGGAAAGCGCGGGGGCCGACGTGCTGATCGACGATCGCGCGGAACGCCCCGGCGTGAAGTTCAAGGATGCCGACCTGATCGGCCTCCCGCTGCGCATCACGGTCGGCGGAAAGGGACTCAAGGAGGGCGTGGTCGAGCTGAAGTGGCGCGACCAGAAGGAGGTCGCCAAGATCCCGGTGGCCGAGACCGAGGCCCGCATCGCGGACGCGGTGCGTTCGCGCGCCGGCTGAGCGCAGGGCCTGATTCGGGCCTCGTCCCGCGGCGCGAATGCGCAGGCGCGGGACGGAGCCCCTGTTTGGCTGGCTCAGGGCCTTTGGGAGGATCCGCACTCCATAGCTCCAGCCGCATGCAAGCTCTTCATTTTTTGAGTGCGGAATTTCGATTCCGCTTTTGACGGGCCGACTTGGCGGCTTGCAGCTCCGGAACGAGTGGGCTCGACCGCCCGCGGTGGAGGTTTCGGATCCCGAAACCTCCAGGCACGAGCCGAGGCTCGTGTCCAAGGGTGGAATCGCGGCTCCGCACTCCCAAAGCAGAACGTCTTCCGCCTTCGCCCTGGGACGAGGGGCTCTGCTCTCCGCCTTTCGAATCAGCGGCTACTGCCGCGATTGGTGCATGAGTCCGCGCAGACGTGACGCGGACTCGCGAGGAGCCGGGAGGCCTAGCCTCCCGCGCAGGGCGGAATCGTGATTCCGCACTCCAGGTCAAGGCACTCCACATCGTCCTCGCCAACCGCTGGAATCATGCTCGATTTCCGCCGAAGGCCTTGAGCCTGTCGAACGGGCTGCTCGCTTCTTTCCCCTCCGCTTTCCCGTGCGGCGTTGGCGTTGAGGGTGCGCTCGACAGGGGACGGCTGCGCGGCGAGACTCGCCGCGCATGGCCGGCGCGTTTCTTACCCTGATCTTTTTCGCGGTCACGGCGGTCTTCGCGGGTCGCTCCGCGCTGCTGCTCGGTCCGGTGCCGGCCAATCTCGCGCGGCTGGTCGTCGCGGCGCTTGTGCTCGGCTCGTGGGTCGCCTTCCAGGGCGGCGCAGCCGCGGGGCCCTCGGTCGCGGCCTGGCTATTTCTGAGCGGCGTGGCGGGTTTCGGCCTGGGCGGCCTGGCGATGTTCCAGGCGCTGCCGAGGCTGGGCGCCAGCCTCTCGATGCTGATCGTGCAGTGCCTCACGGTCTGGGTCGCGGCAGGCGGCGAGGCGGCCTGGCTAGGAACCCGCCTCGGTGCGGGCCAATGGGCGCTCGCGGCGCTTACCGTGCTCGGCGTGGCGATCGGGCTGATGCCCTCGAGCTGGCCCAGCCTCGAGCCGCGCGCCTGGAGGACGGGCGTGGCGTGGGCCCTGGTGTCGGCGCTCGGACAGGGGCTTGGCGCGGTGATCAGCCGCAAGGCCTACGCGGTGGCGCATCTGGCCGGGCGCATTCCCGACCCTGGCGAGGCGGCCTGGCTGCGCGTGCTCGGCGGGCTTGGGGTCGCCGCGGCGGCCCTCGTCTGGTGCGCCGCCAGGCGTCGCCGGGAAACGGATACGCCGGCCGACGGCGGCCTGCGCCGGGCCTGGCCCTGGGTTGCGGCCAACGCGCTCACGGGTCCGGTCCTCGGCGTGGCCTGCTACCAGTGGGCGCTGAGTTCGACGCCTGCGGGCCTGGTGCAACCGGTCGTCTCCGCGTCGCCGCTGCTCACGATCCCCTTCGCGCTGTGGCTCGAGGGCCGGCGGCCAAAACCGCGCTACTACGCAGGCGCCGTAGTCGCGGTCGCGGGCGTGGTGCTGCTGTCGCTGACCGCCTGACGCGGCCCGTTCAGCCTAAAGCCTGTAATCCCAAATTCAGCAGCAGACGTGAACAGAAGGAAACGAAGGTCACGAAGAACGAGCCGCTTAACATGAACCTGAATTCAGCGATTCAATGGAGCAGAAGGTGACGAAGTGAACGAAGGACAAACTGCTTACTACAGAATCGTGCGCTTTGATTGATTCACCGTTTGGGTGAGTGGATTTTCGTTCTGTGAGTTCGTGTAATCGCTTTGTTCAGCCTTCTTTGTTATCTTCGTTTCCTTCTGTTCACTGCGGTTTCCTGCTGGAATTTCGTCTTTTTCGTGGCGATTCCACTCAATAGTTCGGCACGAAGACCGGGCGGCCATCGATGCTGATGAAGACGCGGCGGGGTGGGATGTCCTTCAGGACGATCACCCGGTTGTCCATGATCTTCCGTGCCACGGGATCGTAGAGCAGGAAGCCGAAATATTCGTCGGTTGGCACCTGCACCAGCACCGGCGCTCCGATGTCGGTGGGTTTGTAGTCCTGCACCAGGTATGCGCCCTTGTTGCGCGCCGCTAGCACGATGGCCTCGGACGCCACGCCGTGTCCGACGGGGATGACCGTCGGCGGGTTCTTGGGGTGCACGAACGGAAAGTCCTGTTTCTCCTTCTGGGGCGGCGGATACCAAGCCTCGTCGGGGGTGTGAACCCTGGAGCTCCAGGTGTCGGCGAAGTGCTTGAATGGCGCGGGCGTGTGCCGGATCCGGTTGCCGGCGAGGAACACGGCGCAGGCGAGGATCAGCCACGAGAGCGTGGCGGCGGTCTTTGCCGGGGCGAGGTGAGGGGGAAGGCGAACCGGCTTGGCCGCGCTGTTGATGCGCCGGAGGTCCGCGTTGATTTCGGACAGCGCGTGGACGAGGTCCCGCTCGTGCATTGCGTGCTCTGCGTAGCCCGACAGCTCCTTTTCGCAGCGCGCGACTCCGTCCCACACGCGCCAGGGTGAGGAGCGTGGGGCGAATTCGATGACCAGCGGCTGGATCATCCCGGGGAACGCCGCCCGCAGTATGATTGCAGCGATTGCCGGCAGAAACGCGATGGGGAGGCCTCCCATCCCGGGCCAGGCGAAGCCGACCACTGCCGCCGCGAGCGTCCAGGTCAGGGCGATCGTGAGCAGTCCGCCGAACAGTATGGGGGCAAACCGAAGCACCTTGCGGAGTCGTCTCCAAAAAAGGATCGACGCCAGGAGCCGCCCGCGGTCCGAGAGCGCGGCCTGCTGACGTCCGTTCCATTCCTCGTGGGTGACGAACCCATACTTCTGCTGCGCGTTGGGCGTCATCCATGCGAGGATCAACACCTCCTCCGGTGCGTTGTTCTCGGCATTGAACATCGCCTCGATGTCCGCGTTGTCGCTGCGCGCGAAACGATCCTTGAGCGACTGACGTTCGGCCTGGCTCACGCTTGCCGCGTCAAACGCGAGCGTCCACAGGCGCATGATCTCGGCGGTCGCGCTGCGGGTCATCCATCGTTGCTTCAGGCAGCGTTCGAGCGCCCGCTGGGCCAGCTTGGCCGCGTCGCTCAGCATCCGTGCGGCGCCGGCATCGACCTTCTCGATGATCGGGACGACGGTTGCGTTCGTGAGCACCTGGATGAAGGGCAGGTGGGTGCCGGCGAATTTGTCCGCGGCGGCGAGATCGCGAAGATACAGGTTCTCCATCGCGCGTCCGCGGTGGACCAGCGGTCCGCCGGCGAGGCGCTGCAGGGCGATTGCGAGGACCAGCTCGCGGAGGGGGACGGCGGGGATCGACGCCAGGGCCGGCGACTTCGCGAGGGCCGAACTCTCGTCAATCTTTTGCGCCCAGGCCTGCATGCCCGGGTCGGACCGCACGAAGTGGGCGAGCGTGTCGGACTCGCCGCTGTCAAACACCTGGCGCCGCGCCTCCTCCCAGAACTCTTCCGTGCGCATGGCCTCGGCCGCCTCGGGGACGGTCCAGGCGCGGCCGCGCCAGCGAAACAGTCGCTCGTTTCGTCCGATCAGGTAACGCGCGGCGGGGCTCTCTCCCTGTATCCACTGGCGCACGTCCTGGAGGCCCCATCGTGCGTCCACGGAGGCGGTGAGCAGGCCGTGGAGAAGCAGGTCCACGCGCTTGTCGATGGCGGGCATGGCCTCGAGCCCGCCGGCCTTCGTCTCGCCGTGGGCCTGCTCGAGCAGCAGCTTCTCGGCGAATTCGCGGTCGTCGTTGGACTGGCGCGACATCGTGAAATCCAGCATGTGCTCGAGGATGTGCCGGCCGAGCACGAGCTCCTGAAAGACTCGGCCGACGGACCACCAGTCCCACACGAGCAGCCCCTCGCCGCCGGGCTGCGCGGGTGTGCCGACCGATTCGGGCGGACCGTAGAACGGATCCGTCGCGATCGGTACCGCCTCGGCCCGGGCGAACACGGTGACCGACTCCAGGCCCGCCATGACCAGGCGGGGTGGGCTGCGGTCCTCGACGACGTGGAGATTGTCGGGTTCGATCCGGCCGTGGATGAGCCCGCTGCGCTGCAGGCTCTCGATCCCGTCCGCCAGGTCGGTCAGCCAGGCCTTGAGCAGGTCGGGTGAGGGAGGCGGATTTGTCGCCTTCCACTCGGTCAGGGGAACGCCTCCGCAGTCCTCAAAAATCTCAAACCGACGGTCTTCGATCAGACGACCTTCCACCGGCTTGAGCAGCGACGGTGAGGTGCAGGCGCGGAGCCGGTCCCAGGCATCGTCGTGGCGGGGGTCGGGGGACCGGACCCAGACGATGACCACGTTCCTGCGGCTGGCGAGGTGGGTGGCGGTCCACGAGGGGCCGCATTGCGCCCGCTCAACCTGGCTGAGGACCTCGTAGGTCTTCAGCCAGCTTGCGCCGGGAGTGGGAAAACGGGCGTCCTCGAGTTGGGAGCCAGGGGAAGCTCCGTTCAGAGACTCGGGGGCGGGGGCGCTTTCCTCACTGGAAAAGTCGGGGTCACCCAGGTTGCTCATTCGGTCGACGGCGGTGGACGATGACGGACAACGCGTGGCATGCAAACCTGAGTGTTCCGCACGGTAAAATTACTACTTCGCCGCCGGCTGCGCGCGCCAGGCGTGCATGACCTGGAACTTGCGTCCCAGGTGTGCGGGATGCAGGAGCTGCACGAGGGCGAGCTTCCGGGGGCTGGCACCGCGGGCCTCGCGTTCGATCTCCGCGGCGATGTGGGCGCCGGCGTGTTTGACGAAGAACGTCTCCTGCGACTCGAGCGACGGTTTCAGGAACGACGCCCCTTCGAGCGCGTCCGCGATCCAGTCCCAGCACAAGTGGCAGGTCAGGTCCTGTTGCCCCGGCTGTGCGAGCAGGTCGGTGACCTGCCGGTGGCGGTGGTAGGCGCGCACCGTGCCTGCGGGGGTCTCGTGGGCGAGTTCGGCGAGGGATTTCCCGTAGTCGAAGGCGAGGAAGAGGCCGGACCAGGCGCCCGCCGCCAGGCGCGCGGCCAGCGCGGCCGCCGCCCGCGGGGCGTCGAAGCGGTAGCCGTCGGGCGCGTCGGCGGGCAACCAATTTTCGGATACAGGTCCCAGGAGCTGCTCCCCGAGTGCGCCGTCCTTCTCCACGACCCCGGCCTCGAGCCAGGCTCCCCCGCGGCGCACGAAGCGCCGGCAGGGTTGCGCGTCGAAGAGCTCGTTGGAAAACAGCACGCTTGCACCCCGGAGGTCCAGCGCATCGCCCAGGCGCAGGACCCTGCTCGAACCGAAGGGGTGGCCCACGCCTTCGAGAATGCCGCCCGCGGTCTCGGCGCCCACTTCGACGAACTCGAGCGCGGCCGGGTCGCCGCCATGATCGCGGACCAATTTTGCCGCCGCTGCCGCGACCAGCTCGCCGAATATCGGCCCGCTCGTGCTGGCCGTGTAGAAGTCCGTGTCCGCGCCGTAGCCCACGCGCCGCGCCTCTCGCCGGTAATAACCCACTCCGGGCTCGAAGAGCGCCAACTCCATGAAACGCTCGAAGCTCACGGCGCCCGCCGCCCCCGCCGCGCGGCGGAAACAGTCGAGGAATTCGGGCGAGGGTGAAGGGCTCATCCGGACCACAAAAAGGGAGCGGCGCGGTTGCGCAAAGCCCAAAACCGCGGCGGGTTCGGACCGGTCCGCGGCCTCGGGATTTACAAATCCGGAATTGCCACCCACAGTCCGCGCCATGCGCAGACGCCTCCTCACTCTCACCTCGGGAATCCTCATCGGATTCCTGCTGGCCGGCGCCGCCGTGCATTTCGCCTTCAGCTGGAATTTTTTCCCCGACCGCAAGCTCAACCGCTCGTCGGACTACGTGCGCGAGGTCATGCGTCTCGTGCACGACAACTACGTCGACCCCAAGACTTCAACCTACGACGACCTGGCGCACCAGGCCCTCCACGGCATGGTCGAGTCGCTTGACCCCCACTCGGAGTTCATGGAGGCGGCCGATTTCAAGGACCTCGACGACGAGATGCACGGCGACTTTGGCGGCATCGGAATCCAGGTCGAGGCCCGAAACGGGCGCATCGTCGTCATCGCCCCGATCGCCGGCACGCCCGGTGCCCGCGCGGGCATCCGGCGCGGCGACGAACTCGTCGCCGTCGACGGCGTGGCCTTCGATCGGAACACGAACATGGACGACGTCGTGGACCGCCTCCGCGGCGCCCCCGGCACGAAGGTGTCCCTCCGCGTGTATCGGCCGGAGACGCACAAGAACCTCAATTTCACGATCACCCGCGAACTGATCAAGGTGAAGAGCGTGCGCGACGTGCGCGTCCTGCCGGGCGGCATCGGTTACCTGCAGATCACCGAGTTTTCCGAGCGCACCGGCGACGAGTTCGATGACGCGCTCGACAGCCTGCTCAAGCAGGGCATCCACAGCCTGATCCTGGATCTCCGCAACAACCCCGGCGGCCTGCTCGACGCGGCCGTCTATGTCGCTGAGCCCTTCTTCAAGAAAGGCGACCTCATCGTCTACACCCAGGGCCGCAATCCGGGTGATCGCGACGATCTGCGCTCGGAAAACGACCAGGACCCGCTCGACATGCCGATCGCCGTGCTGATCAATGCGGGCACCGCGAGTGCTGCGGAGATCGTCGCCGGCGCGCTCAAGGACACACACAAGGCCGTGATCGTCGGCGAGCGGTCGTTTGGCAAGGGCTCCGTGCAGACCATCTTCAAGCTTCGCAACGGCGAGGGCATGCGACTGACAACCGCGCTCTATTACACCCCGAGCGGCATCTCCATCCTCGGCAAGGGGATCGTGCCCGACATCAAGGTCGTCATGTCCGCTGAGGATGACGCCAAGCTGCAGCTCCAGCAGTCGCGCGACGACCTGAAGACCCCGGCGCAGTTCAAGTCGCGCTTCGGCTTCGACCCCATCCCCGACCGGCAGCTCGAGGCGGCGGTCGACGCGCTGACGGGAATGGACATCCTTCGGGCCCGCATGGCCCAGCAGCCGCAGGGAGCGCAGCCGGCCCCGGCGCCGGCGGGCGGTGCGCCGGCCAAGTGACCTGACGGGTGCCATGATCCTTGCGCTTGAAAGTTCCTGCGACGAGACCGCGGTCGCCCTCTTTGATCCGGCGTGCGGGATCGTGGGAGAATGGATACACAGCCAGGTCGCGCTCCACGGTCGCCACGGCGGGGTGGTTCCCGACCTCGCCACGCGCGAGCACCTGCGCCAGTTTGCCCCGCTTCTCGCGGCGGCTCGTGCCTTGCCCGAATGGGAGCGGCTGGATTCGGTGGCAGTCACCCACGGGCCCGGCCTTGCAGCCTGCCTGGCAATCGGTGTGGCCGCCGCGAAGGCGCTTTCGATCGCGCTTGGGCGGCCGCTGTTCGGCGTCAACCACCTGCGCGGGCACGCCTGGTCGCCCTTCATGGCGCTGCACGCCGCGGCCCCGGGTTCGTTTGAGACCGCGCTCGCGGCCCACCTGCCGCACCTGGGGCTCATCGTCTCAGGGGGCAACACGCTCCTGTTCTCGATCGACCGGTCACGCAGGATCGCAGTCACCTCGGCGACCCGCGACGATGCGGCGGGGGAGGCGCTCGACAAGGGGGCGAAGCTGCTGGGGCTCGGCTATCCCGGAGGCCCGCTCATCGAGCGACTCGCCGGCGCCGGTGACCCGTCCGCCTTCGATTTTCCACGCGGCATCGGCGCGCGGGCAGACCTTGATTTCAGCTTCTCCGGTCTGAAGACGAGCCTCCGCTACCTGATTGAACGCACGCCCGTCGATCAGGTCCGGGCGCGCATGCCTGACCTGTGCGCCAGCTACCAGGAGGCCGTGGTCGACGCCCTGGTCCGCAAGGCGTCGCTCGCGCTGGGGCGGGGCAGGGAACCCTACCGCAGCCTCGGCCTTTCGGGCGGTGTATCGAACAATCGGAGACTTCGCCGCGCCTTCGCTGACCTGGCGGAGCGGTGCCGGATCCCGCTCCTCGCCGCGGAACCCAGGCATACCGGGGACAACGCGGGCATGATCGCCTTCGCCGCCTGGGCCGATGCCGGAGGCTGCAATCGCTCAGGCCTGTCCCTGCCGATCGCCCCCGATCTCGAGCTGGTCTAAGAAAGCGCGGATAATTTAACGAAGATAAATCGTGACACCCCGGCTGGTGGTGGCTGTGATGGGCTCGAAGCCCCGTATCCGCCATGATGTCACCCCAGCCGTGTTGTGTCGCAGAACTCCAGGGCGTTGATGGCCCGGTCTGCTTTCCCGAGCTCTTGATGCAGAAGATCTGGGCGGCGGGCGACTTTGCGAGAGACGGCCTGCGGTCGGTGGCGGGCGAACTCATTGAGATCCTGTCGGTGGGCCGCTGGAATCGGCTCGCGGGTCCGGATTTCGTGGGCGCCCGGGTACGCATTGGGGGCCGAGTGCTGCGCGGGGATGTGGAGCTCCATCTTCGGGCGGAGGACTGGACGGCGCACCGGCATGCGGCGGATCCGGCGTTTGACGAGGTGATCCTGCACGTGGTGCTCTTTCCTCCTTTCCCCGGGTTCCAGTGCCTGGCCCACGGCGGCCGGGTTGTGCCGACCCTGGTGTTGTTGCCCCTGCTGCCGCGGGACTTGGAGTCGTACGCCTTGGACGATGCGGCCGAGCGCCTGGCAAACCGATCCCTGTATCAGGCGCGCGAAGTACTGGGCCTGCTGGGACCCGAGCAGCTGGTCTGCGAGCTGCGGCGGTGGGCGGCGAACCGCTGGGCGCGAAAGGTCGCGTTTTCGCGACTTCGGATCGAGCGCCTGGGCTGGGAGCAGGCCTGCCATGCCGCCGCCCTCGAATGCCTGGGCTACCGGTTCAATCGGGCGCCGATGGTCGATGTGGCGCAGCGCTGGCCGCTCGATGCCTGGACCTCGGGACAGGCCGGTCCATTGGAAATCTGGCGCGAAATGGAGCTTCGGTGGAAGCGGCCCTGGGGCCGGCCGCACAATCATCCTCAGGCGAGGCTTACCCTTTATAAACAGTGGGTTACTTCTGTCCCGGACTGGTCTCACCGACTGCTTGATTTTGCAGCGGCTGCCGGGCCGGATCCAGTCGAGCCGGGCGACACGAAAACCGAGCGCAAGCGCTGCAGGCTGCGGGAGCGCCGGGAAGCGCTCCGCCTGCAGCTCACGGGGGGAGCCTTCACTGGTCCCCGGTTCGATACCTTCGTGTGCGACCACGGCTGGCCCCTGTTAGCGGCGCGGTTCGGGACCGAGATCGATTTGCGCGCCCTGTGGTTTCATTGGTATCCAGGCGATGTGCCGCTGCAGCATGCCCACTGCCTCCGGGAACTCGACCGAAATGCCAATCGCTTGCATCCACTTTGTGCCGGCTGGATCCAGGGATTGCTCGGCTGGTGCATCGATTGCGAAAATCAGGCTGCCGTCGATCCCGATCCGCGGCGATCTGATTCGTGATGCGCGGCTTGGAGCGTCGGTGCTAACCGTCCGGAATTTGACGGGTTGCAGGGCTTGACATCGATTCGCGGCGGCGGATACGGTCCGGGTTTCAATTATCTCACTTCCCAAAGGAGAGTGGGCCGCAAGCCCGCTTTTTTTTGTCCCGAAAAACAACCTATGAGCAACGAAATCCTATCCGTCTTGGAGTACATGGAGAAAGAAAAGGGTATCAATCGTAGCGATATGATCGCGACGATTGCCAATGCCCTGAAGACGGCTGCGCAAAAGGGAGTTAATTCGGGTCAGGAGCTCAAGATTGATATCAACCCCAAGAACGGTGCGCTCACGGCTTGGGCTTTGTTGAAGGTGGTCGATTCGGTCAGCAACCCCAAGACCGAGATCCACATTGAAAAGGCTCAGGCGCTGCAACCGGGCGCGGTCATGGGTGAGATCATCGAACGTGAAATCGATCCATCGACCCTTGGTCGAATCGCAGCCCAGACGGCGCGCCAAGCCGTGATGCAGCGCATCCGACAGTTTGAAAAGGATCGTATCTACGACGATTTCAAGGACATGGTGGGCAATATCGTTACCGGCACCGTCAGGCGCCGCGAGCGTGGCGACATCTATGTTGACTTGGGCAAGGCGGAGGCGTTGATGCCCGGCAAGGAGCAGGTTCCTGGCGAGGAGTACCAGCCCGGCGACCGTATCCGCTGTCTCCTGCTCGCCATCGACAGCACGCCGCGCGGCCCGGAGATCATTCTCAGTCGTGGCAGTCCGAAATTTGTCCGCCGCCTGTTCGAGCTGGAAGTCACCGAGATCGCCGATGGCACCGTCAAGATCGAGGCCTTTGCGCGCGAGCCGGGCTACCGCACCAAGATCGCGGTGACGTCCTCGGATCCCAAGGTTGATCCGGTGGGCGCCTGCGTCGGCGCCCGCGGCGCCCGGGTGAAGACTATCGTCCGCGAACTTGGCGGCGAGAAGATCGACATCATCAAGTTTTATCCCGATCCCCGCGACATGGTGGTCGAGGCACTCAAACCCGCCGTCCCTCGCGACATCGTGATCGACGACAAAAACCACCGCATCCTGCTCCGCGTTCTCAACGAGGACCTCGCGGTGGCCATCGGTCGCAAGGGGCAGAACGCCCGCCTGACCTCGCGCCTGATCGGCTGGCGCCTGGACATCGAGGAATTTCGCGCGGCCGGCAGCGACCCGCGCGGCACTGCGATCGCCTCGCTCGTGTCGTCCTATCAATTTGATCCCGCCATCGCCGCCCGTCTCGTCGACATGGGCATCAATTCGCCGGCCGCCTTCGAAGGCGTCGAAGCCGACGACCTCGCGGGCGCGGGATTCACGCCGGAGGAAGCCCAGGACATTGTCACTCGCGTCAACTCCGCCCACTAGTCCGTTGCCGTGGCCTCCGCGCCACGGCGCACTTTATCTATCGTCAGAGGTTTAGCATCGAATGAGCATCCGCATCCACGAACTCGCCAAGAAAATCGGCATGGACAACAAGGAGTTGTTGGCCCTGCTCCGGGAGCGCAAATTTGCCGTCAAGAGCGCTTCGAGCACCATCGACCCCATTTCCGCCGAGGCGATTGTGGAGGAATTCAAGGCAAAGAATGGCGGGCAGCTCGCCACGCCTCCGGCTGAAGTCTCCGCCGAGGTCAGCCAGGATGCCGCCGAGTCCGCCACCCCCGTGGTTCGGCTGCCGGTCGGAGCGATCGTGAAGAGCGCCGAAGACGTCGCCCGCGAACGTTCCGAGCGGGAACGCGCCGCTGCAGGCGCCTCCGTCGAGGAAGCCCCGTCGGCTGCTCCCGCCGCCAAGGCTCCGCCACAGGTTCCGGTTCCACCCAAGGCGCCGGCGCCCGCGCCGGCGATGAAGGCTCCTCCGCCGATCGTCGTTCCGCCGCGCCCATCCGCGCCGCCTCCGGTGGCTCCCCCGGTTTCCGCGCCCAAGCCCACGCATGTCGTCACGCCGGTCCCCCTGCGTTCAGCAGGTGCGCCCCCGGCCGTCATGACGCCTGTCCGCACGCCGACGCCGACTCCCCAGTCTCCGGCCCCAGCCCCGGCCCCGGCGCCCGCGCCGGCACCAAAGGCGCCGCCTGTCCCGGTCTCAGTGTCGCGTCCGATCGCACCGCCTCCGATTCCGGCGCCTGCTGTGCCGATCCCGAGCGCCAAGCCGCCTCCCGTCCCGGCCATGCCGCAGGCCACCGGCAGTGCCGCCGCACCCGCACCCGCGGCTGAGGGCGATGTCCGTGTGCTACACCTGAAGCCGCCCATCGTCGTCCGCGATTTCGCCGCAGCCCTGGGCCTGAAGCCTTTCAAGCTCATCTCCGAACTCATGGAGATGGGGATCTTCGCCTCCATGACGCAGGGCCTCGACGAGGTTGTGGCCGTCAAGGTCGCCGAGAAGCACGGTTTCATCCTCGAGATCAAGCACCGCGGCGATGTCGCCCCCCAGCAGACCGCCAAGGAAAAGGAGGCCGAGAAGAAGAAGAAGGACGAGGAGGAGGAGGAAAAGAACCTCCAGCCGCGACCCCCGGTCGTGTGTATCCTCGGACATGTCGACCACGGAAAGACCTCCCTGCTCGACGCCATCCGCAAGGCCAATGTCGCCAGCGGCGAGGCCGGCGGCATCACCCAGCACATCGGCGCCTACCAGATCGAGTACGAGGGCAAGAAGATCACCTTTTTGGATACGCCCGGCCATGCGGCCTTCAACAAGATGCGCGCCCGCGGCGCCTCCGTCACGGACGTCGCGGTTCTCGTGGTCGCGGCGGACGACGGCTTCATGCCCCAGACCGACGAGGCCCTGAAGCATATCCAGACCGCTGGCGTCACCCTCATGGTCGCCGTCAACAAGATGGACGTGAAGGGTGCGAACCTGGACCAAGTGAAGTCGCAGATGCAGCAGCGCAGCATCACGCCCGAAGATTGGGGCGGCGACATCATCACCGTGCCGGTGTCCGCCATCAAGGGCACGGGCATTCCCGACCTCCTCGCGATGATCCTTCTCCAGGCCGAGGTGCTCGAACTGAAGGCCAATGCCAAGGCCGAGGCCTCCGGCGTGATCATCGAATCCCAGGTCGACGTCGGCCGCGGGCCGCTCGCCACCGTCATCGTCCAGCGCGGTACCCTGCGCGTCGGCGACGCCCTGATCTGCGGCCAGCACTGGTGCAAGGTCCGTGCGATGTTCGACGACAAGGGGCAGAATCTTAAGGAGGCAGCTCCCGCGACGCCCGTGCGCGTCATCGGCTGGTCCGGCACCCCTGAAAGCGGCTCGACCTTCAAGGCGGTCAAGAACGCCCGCGAGGCCGAGAACCTGGCCGAGGAGGAGCAGATGCGCCTGAAGAAGGAAATTGCCCAGGCTGCTGCCGCGCCCAAGGACATCTCCGTCGCCAACCTCTTCGCGGAGATAGCCGCCACCCAGCAGAAGACGCTCAAGGTCATCATCAAGACCGACGTCTTTGGTTCGTCGGAGGCCGTGCGCTCCGTGCTCGAGGCGATCAAGAGCGCCAAGGTGCAGCTCGAGATCGTCTCGATCGACGTCGGGCTCGTCACCAAGAACGACGTGCTCATGGCATCGACCGGCGGCGCCGTCATCGTGGGCTTCAACACGAAGCTTGAGAACGGCGTCACCCCGCTCGCCAAGCATCACGGCGTGCGTATCGAGACCTACGAGATCATCTACGAACTCGCCGACAAGGTCCGCGACATGATGGCCGACCTGCTCGATCCCGAACTCAAGGAAGCCAAGCTCGGCGCCGCGGAGGTCCGCGCCACGTTCCCGCTGGCGAAGGGCTTCGTCGCAGGCTGCCTTGTCACCGAGGGCAAGGTCACCCGCAACGCCTCCGCCCGCCTGCGGCGCGGACGCGAGATCGTCACCGAGGGCAAGGTCGCGACGCTCAAGCGCTTCAAGGACGATGCGAACGAGGTTCGCGCCGGCTTGGAGTGCGGTATCAAGCTCGGCGATTTCAACAGCTACGAAATAGGGGATGTCATCGAGTGCTTCGAAATCCAGAAGGTTCGCGCCTCGCTTTGAGCGGGGCCCCGGCGCGGCCTGAACCGCCCACGCGGCCTTCCGCTCCGTCACCATGAGCAACCGTCTGGTCAGAATCAACGAACTCGTGCAGCGCGAGGTCAGCGCGTATCTGCGCAAGCACTACCAATCCGAGTCCGCGAGGATCACCATCACGGGAGTCGACGTCGCGCAGGACCTGAAGACCGGCAAGGTGTACGTTTCCGTGATCGGCTCCGTCGAGGAGCGTGAGGCGGGCCTGCGCTGGCTGCGCTCGAAGGCGGGCGAGCTGCGCCGGCACGTCGGCGCCACCGTGGTCATGAAGTGGACCCCCGAGCTCACTTACCTGGCGGACGCGACGCCCGAGCGGGCGGCGCGCGTGCTGCAGATCATCGACGAGATCGAGAAGGGCGGCAGCCAGCCGTCGAAGTCCTGAACCCTGCATTGGTCCAGACCACGTGAGACCCTATTTTCCAGCGCTGACGTCGCGATTCGGGGACCTCGTGAAGCGGCTCGAGGGACGTCGCTGCGTGGTCGTGGGTCACGCCCGGCCGGATGGCGACTGCATCGGCTCTCAGGTCGCCTTGGCCCGCGCGCTGGCCGGCCGCGGAATCGAGGCCGTCTGTGTGAACGCGGATCCGGTCCCGCGCCGGCTCAAGTTCCTGCTGGGCGACACCCCGTTCGTGTCGGTCGAGTCCCTGCTCCCGAGGGCTTCCGAGTACGCCGCGCTCTTTGTCGACTGCGCCGATCACGGCCGGGCGGGAGAGCGGCTGCGTTCGGCGTTTCCGCGACCGGTGGCGGCCATCGACCACCATCTTTCCAACGAGGGCTTCGCGGAGGAAAACTTCATCGACTCCTCATCGGCGGCGACCTGCGAGATCCTCGCGGGGCTGTTCATCGAGTGTGGGCTCCCGATCGACCGCGACTGCGCGGCGGCGCTGTACGCGGGCATCCTCACCGACACGGGGCAGTTCCGGTTCAACTCGACTACACGTCTGACCTTCGAGCTCGCCTCGGAATTGCTCAGCCGCGGGGTCGACCCCGCCGACGTCGCGTACCACGTGTACGAGCGTGAATCGCTTGGGAAGATCCGGCTCCTCCAGCGCTTCCTGTCGACCCTGGCGATGGAGTGCGGCGGCCGCGTGTGCATCGGGCGCCTGCCGTTGGGCGTGTTCGAGGAGACGGGCACCTCTGCGGAGGACACCGAAGGCCTGGTCGACTACGCCCGCATGATCGACGGCGTCGACATCGGCGTCCTCATCGAGGAGCGCGGCGACAACACGGTGAAGGCGAGTCTTCGGTCCAAGGATCCAGCCTACCGCGTCGACCTGGTGGCCGCCGAATTCGGCGGAGGCGGCCACGCCTGTGCGGCTGGCCTCAATCTCAAGAAGAATGCCGAGGGATTTTATCAGAGACTCGTCGCCGTCCTGGAACACCGGATCGCTGCGGTTGACGCAGGGCACTGAAACGGCCCAAAGGCCGGGCGGGATGTCCGTTTGACAGCGGTCGCTTGGCAGCCCAAGACCGACCTTTCAAAATCACCACATTGCAGGCCGCGCTCCGGCGCGGTGTGCGTCCAACACGAAACCATTCGCAGCATTTGAATCGCAAAGACACAGTGGAAATCCAGCCGGCACCCGTTGAAAATGCCCTCCGCCTTCCGGAGAGTCCGGTTGCAGGGGGTTCCTCTCTTCGAACCCCTGGTCTCCGCGGTTCTGTTCCAACAGCCTAATCCTGGTTCATCGCCCATGCTCGGACCCACCAAAGAACTCGATGGCATCCTCCTGATCGACAAGCCGACCGACCACACGTCGCACGACGTCGTCGCCCGCGTCCGCCGAAAGCTCGGCATGAAACGCGTGGGCCATGCGGGCACGCTCGACCCCATGGCGACGGGCCTGCTCATCGTGCTTGTCGGCAAGGCGACCAGTGTGTCGCAGTACCTGATCAGCCTGGACAAGGAGTACACGGGCACGATCAAGCTCGGTGCCGTGACGAACACGCAGGACGCGGAGGGGGAGGTGCTTGAGACCCGGCCCGTGCCGCCGCTGACCGAGGATGGCGTGCGCACCGCGATGCGCGGGTTCCTGGGCGACCAGTACCAGACGCCCCCGATGTTCTCGGCGATCAAGATCGGCGGGGTGCCGCTGTACAAGAAGGCGAGGGCGGGCGAGGAGGTCGATCGCGAGCCGCGGTTCATCCGGGTGATGGCGTTTGAGCTGACCCGCTTTGCGCCGCCGGAGTTGGATTTCCGGGTGCACTGCACCAAGGGAACCTATGTCCGCACGCTGGCGCACGACTTCGGCCAGAAGCTCGGTTGCGGCGGGCACCTGAGCGCGCTGCGCAGGACGGCGATCGAAAAGCTGCGGGTCGAGCGTGCGGTGACGATACCGGCCCTGGAGGCGATGCCCCTGGCCGAGATTTCGAAGGTTCTGCTCTCGCCCCGGGACGTGGTGCCGACCTTTGCGCTGTGACCACGCGCTCCGACAGCCTCGGATTTTCGGACGGCGGCTTGATCCGTCGCCAGACTATGGATACCGGCCGGGTGGGGTGCTCCGGAACGGAGGATCTCGAATGAGCGCTCCGGTTGTCTTCGAAGGCATTGCCCGCGCCACGCCGCCCTCCGGGCCGCTACACCTGGCGATCGGGATGTTTGACGGGGTCCACCTCGGGCACCAGGCGGTCATCGCGTCGGCGGTGCATTCGGCCTCGCGCATGGCGGGGGTGGCTGGAGTGCTTACGTTCTGGCCGCACCCCAGCGCGCTGTTCAATTCGGCGAAGCGGACCCGCATGCTCATGGCGCCGGTGACCAAGCACCGCGTGCTCGCCGGGCTGGGCGTCGACCTGATCATCGAGCAGCCATTTGTGCCGGAATTCGCGGCGATACCCGCCGAGGAGTTTCTCGCCACGTTGAAGCGTGCGCTGCCTTCGCTCGTCGCCGTGTATGTGGGGGAGAACTGGCGGTTCGGCGCGGGACGCACGGGGGATGTCGCACTCCTGCTTCGGACGGCCGGGCCGCTGGCCCTGTCGGTGTTCAGCGCTCCTCGCGTGCATTTCAACGGGGCCCCGATCAGCAGCACCCGCATTCGCGAGGCACTCGCGGGTGGGGCCATCGAGGAGGCAAACGCGCTGCTGGGCTATTCGTATTTTGCCGAGGGTGAAACCCAGCCGGGACGAAGGCTGGGGAGGACGATCGGGTTTCCGACGTTGAATCTGCCCTGGGAGCCGGAAGCCATGCCGGCCTTCGGCGTGTACCGCGTTCGCGTGGCCAGGCCGGACCGAATGCGCTGGCTTCCGGCGGTGGCCAATTACGGACTTCGTCCCACGGTGGGCGAGGCGAAGGAGCCCCTGCTCGAGATCCATGTTCTCGGCGACTGCCCCTTTGCCTACCGCGATCGGATCGTCGTGGAATGGCTGCGATTCCAGCGTCCCGAGCAGCGCTTTTCGAGTATCGATGAACTGCGCGAGCAGATCGCGAAGGATCGGGAGCAGGCGCGTGCAGAATTTTTCTTGCCACGTTCCGGATGACTCCTCCTTACTCGCCGACTCCTGATTTTTGGACCCTTAGCTCAGTTGGTTAGAGCGTTTCCTTGACATGGAAAAGGTCACTGGTTCGAGTCCAGTAGGGTCCACCAGGCTACGTCGTTGCTACGCAACGGACTACGCCTGGCTCCGCCGGTCTGAAAACAAGTCGGATGAGATTGAAAAACAGCGCAGGAGACTGCCGGGCGAAGGTGCTGCGGAGCAGCCCGAAGACCGGCTGGCGCTCGAACCGAGTGAGCGCGTAGGAGAGCGGAGTAAAATGTCGGCGGGAAGGGGGCGTTGCTGCGCAACGGACTACGCCTGGCTCGCCGGCCCGGAAATAAGCCGGATAAGAATGAAAAACGGCGCAGGAGGCCGCGGGGGCCGACGGTCCACTGGTTTGATGCTGATTGCCGGAAGCTCCCCAACTACATGCCGTTCACTTCGGTGTTGTCATCTTCGGGGCGAGGCCTGAAATACGACCCGACCTTATCACACAATCATTCGCTTTGATGGCTACTTCTGCTCCCTTCAGCGGCGGTCAAAACCGCACACCGTATCAGCGGCGTTTCAACAACAACGATCCGTTCGCCAATATCCGCCGCAACCAACGCATCCGTGTTCCGGAGATCCGGGTGATTTCCCCTGAGGGCAAGCAGCTCGGGATCATGCCGACGCCGAAGGCGCTCGCGCTCGCCCAGCAGTTCGAACTCGACCTCGTCGAGGTGGCTCCCAATGCGCAGCCCCCGGTTTGCCGCATCATGGATTTCCACAAGTACGTCTACGAGGAGCAGAAGAAGAGCAGCCACTCGAAGGCGACCGCGAGCAAGATCAAGGAGATCGAATTCTCCGCCCGTATCGAACAGAACGATTTCACGACGAAGATCCGCCATGCTGAGGAGTTCCTCGACAGCGGCGCCAAGGTGAAGCTGCGACTGAAGTTCCGCGGACGTGAGATGGCCCACACCGAAATCGGTTTCGAGGTCATGAAGCGCGCGATCGAGGAACTTTCCGGCATGGGGCATCCCGACAGCGAGCCCAAGCTGACCGGCAAGCAGATCAACATGATGATTTCGCCGTATCCTGCGAACAAGCGGAAGCCGAGATACCTCCCGCCGGAAGCGCAGCAGAACGCGCCCGTCCAAGAGTGAACCGTTGACCGTTCGCCGCACTGTGCGCCTGGCTGTCTCTTTCGCCGCGATCGCCGCAGCCCTGGCGTTGGTGTCGTGTTCGACCTCCGCGTCGGCGCAGCGTCCGGTCCGGACCCAGCAGCCCCGTGCGGCGTATCCGGTGCGTGTCGCCCCGACGCGACCCGCCGCGATGCCCGCTTCGCCTTATGTGCCCCCGCGGGCGACGGCGCTGCGACGGGATGCCCAGTTTGAACCGGTCACTGTCCTGGGATCTCGGTTTGGGCTGAGCTTCTCCTGGCTCGACGCCGAGCACCGACGTTTCGCGCTTCAGAACCGGACCCAACGGCTCGAGTTTGAGCTGGATTCGCGCGAGTGCGAAATCTGCGGGCTGCGCGTCTTCCTGGGTGAGCCGGTGCGGCTGGTCCGCGGTGTTCCGGCCTTGAGCCGCACGGATCTGGACCTGTTCGTCACTCCCATCGTCCGTCCCGGCTACGGTGCTCCGCGCCTTCGCGCCGTGCACACGATCGTCATCGATCCCGGGCATGGCGGGCGCGACACGGGCAAGGTGAACAGCCGCCTTCACCTGATGGAGAAGACGCTGACCCTCGACACCGCAAAGCGCGTGAAGCGCCTGCTTGAGGCGTCGGGCTTTCGCGTCGTCTTGACACGGACTTCCGACCGCTACGTGGGGCTGGCCGACCGGCCCGAGGTGGCTGAGCGTTGCCACGCCGATCTCTTTGTCAGCATTCATTTCAACTCAGTCGTGACCGGTGCAGACCGGGTGACGGGCGTGGAGACGTTCACGATGACGCCCCAGGGCCAGCTCTCGACGGACGGGGAATCGGACCAGTTCACGAACATCTACAATCCTGGCAATGCGAACGACTATTGGAACACCGTGCTCGGAGCCTGCCTGCATCGCTCGGTGCTGGGCGAACTGCGCACGCCAGACCGGGGCCTGAAACGCGGCCGGCTGGCGGTGCTCCGCCTGGCGCAATGTCCCGCGACGCTGATCGAGTCGGGGTATCTGTCGAACGACACCGAGGCGCGGCGGCTGGCGTTGCCGCAGGTTCGGGAGCGGATCGCGGAGGCGATTGTGAACGGCATCAAGGCCTACGCCGCCGACGTCGAGGCGGTCCGCCGTCGCTAGCGGCGCCAGACCCATTCGGGAGACTGGGCGAGACGCGAGGAGGCCGCGAAGAGACCATGGAAACCCTGATGCGCAGGCTCGCGACGCTCACGGCCTTCGTCATGGCGGGGGTGGCATTTGCGGCCCCGTCGGCGGAGGGCGGCGCGTCGGCCGGGCGGGATCCCGCCTCGCGCGTCATCCTGCTCGCAAACCGCAACAATCCCGAGTCCGTCGAGCTGGCCCGCTATTATGCGGCGCGCCGCGGGATTCCGCCGGCCAACCTTTACACGTATCCAATGTCCTCCGACGAGACGATCTCGTGGCCGGAGTTTGCCAGTTCGATCTGGAATCCGCTGATGGAGGACCTGGTCCATGCCGGGTGGATCGACGCGATCCCGATGGACGTGGAGGATTCTGCCGGACGCAGGGACTATTCGGTGAACGGGGATCGCATCGCGTATCTCGTGATATTCCGCGGTGTCCCGCTTCGTGTGGCGGACGATCCCGCGATCCGCGACACCCCGTTTCCACTTTCGATCGCGAAACAGTCCGCGTTCCAGACCGACTGCTGTTCGGTCGACAGTGAATTGACGCTCCTGTCGCGGACCCTGCATCCGATCGTGAGCTTCGTGCCGAATCCGCTCTTTCACAACGTCGGCAGGACCGGCCTCGGCGACAACCGGGTGGTGAAGGTATGCCGCATCGACGGGCCTTCGCTGTCGGATGCCGAGCATCTGATCGACGACGGCATCGAGGTGGAGCGCCGGGGATTGATTGGGCGGGCGTATGTGGACAACGACGGGCCCTATGCCGCCGGGAATGCGTGGTTCGACAAGACGGCTGAGGAGCTCCGGAGGCTCGGATTTGACCTGGATGTGGACCGCAAGCCGACGACCTTGCCGATCACGGCGCGTTTCGATGCGCCGGCGCTGTATTTTGGCTGGTACGCGGGAGACGTGGACGGACCGTTTCTACTACCGGGGGCCCAACTGGCGCGGGGTGCGATCGCGTACCACCTTCACAGCTTCTCGGCCTCGACGTTGAGAGACCCGGGCCGCGGCTGGTGCGGCCCGCTCGTCGCGCGCGGGGCGGCGGCGACGCTCGGCAACGTTTATGAACCGCTGCTGCTGCTGACCCAACGGCCCGATTTCTTCTTGGAGGCGTTGGAGCGGAATTGGACGCTTGGGGATGCTGCGTATTATGCCACGCCGGCGCTCAGCTGGCAGGAAGTCGTGATCGGCGATCCCCTGTATCGCCCATTTGAGCGGAGCCTGGACGAACAATGGACCGACAGGGCGGCGCTGGGTGCGCGGCGAGCGGGTTATGTCGTGCTTAGGGAGATGAACCTCTTGGATGTCTCCGGACGGCATCGCGATGCGATCCGGATGGGCGAATCGGAGCTCGCAGTCCGGCCGAGCCTGGCGCTGGCCTACGGATTGGCGCAGCGTCTGGCTTCGGCAGGCGACGCGGCGGGCGCCAGGCGCGTGTTGTCGTTCGTGAAATCGGCGCCGCTGACCCGTGCGCAGGATTGGGCCGTCGTTCGCGACTGTGCGCGTCTGCTGGAAGGGAACGGCGGGGCGGATTCGGCTGTGGTGCTTTATGGCCGGCTGCTCGGACTCCACGACTTGCCTGCGGTTGAAAAGTCCTCGCTGCTTGCAGAGGCCGTGAAGGCCGCCGACGCTGCAGGGGCTCACGACGAGGCGGAGTCCTGGAAACGGGATCTGGCTCGCCTCCAGCCGGCTGGTTGAACCGGCGGATCACGACCCCGCACGCGGCCTGCCGAGGGGCGGTAGGGGTGCGTCACTTGTCGCATCGTGCGGCACTGATGGAGGAAAACGGGGCCGATTGAATCAGGCTTTTTGTAAAATATTCGTATATAACGGAATAAAAATCACAAAAGGGGCTAAATTCGGGGTTGCCCTATGTCGTTCATAGCCTAGGTTCGCGTTTTTTGTTGATGCAGTCGCACGGCCCCAAACGTGTCTATACTCCCCAGTCGCTCGAGTTTTGGTTTGAGAAACTGGATACTGACTGGGAATCCTCGTTCGCCCTATCGCAACTTGAAGAGGGGCGCCGCATCTATCGGGATGGCGAGGTGCGTGAGTTGGAACTTACTCATCATGATGCTATTGTGCATCGAAAGGTCGATAAGCACGATCAGTATGCCGTGATCGAGTGGAACGACGAGGGGTTGGTGGTCCGGTCGTCGTCGACCGATATGGAGATCGCTCGTGCGCTGGCAGTTGCGGGGTTGCATGAGATCGAGGAGCTCGTTGCGGACGAAATTTCGCCGATCCCCGAACTGCTTTCGCCCTCCGCGGCGGCGCGGTCGATCGTGTCCGAGGATTCGAAGCCCCTGGTTCAGGCTTCGGCGGCCGGTGCGATGGCGGCTTCGAATGGCCACGGTTTGGCACGTGCGGGTGCGCCGACGAATGGCAGCCGGGTTTCTACCCCGAAGGCTGTGGAAGCCGCACCCCGTCCGCTCAGGTTGGTATTCAAAACCAAGACCTCGGGTCTGACGTTCCAGACCTTCTGGATCGAATCCGACGGAAAGGCGCTGAAGCCGGCGCTGGGCAAGGTCGCGCATGCGGAGAACAATGGACACATCTCCAGTGTGGAGCGATCGAAGCTAATCGGCCTGGCGGCGTATGCCCGGAAGGCGCATTTCAGTTACGATCAGGAGAGCGGCATCTACACGATGGGCTCGCTGGTCGAGATACCGAATTTTCTCAAGATCGTGTTGCCGGCCTGGCGAAAGCTCTTTTCGGTCGAGCTCGACGACAAGGCGGAGAACCTGCTCAAGGGTACTCGGGCGGTTGAAATCGAGGCGGTGGCCGAAAGGCATTCGGGCAGCGGTGGCACTGCTGGCGAGGGGCTGAACCTTCGTTGGATCTTCCGCGCCGGCGAGCGGCTGCTCTCGGAGGCCGAAATCTCCGCGCTGACGCGCCACGGGGGCGCGCCGACGATCCTGCCGAGCATCGGCATCGTGGCTCTGGCGCCGGAGCGCTTCGAGGCCTACCGGGCCTGGCAGCAGAACGTCGCCGAAACGCAGGGCGAAGGTCCGCTATCGCCTTACCTGATTTTCTCCCTCTTCAACCAGGCCCGCTTCAAGCTGACCCTCACCCCGGAGATCGAGGCGTGGCGCCAAAGCGTGCTCGCGACGCCGTCCGAGTCGCCGGTTCTTCCCGAGCTCCTGCGTCCGTACCAGCGCCGGGGCGTTGAGTGGCTGCATCACCTGTGCGAGGTCGGCTGCCACGGTTTGCTCGCGGACGAGATGGGACTGGGCAAGACGCTCCAGGTCCTGGCCCTGCTCGCGTCGCGGTCCGAAGCCGACCTGCCCAGCCTCATCGTGTGCCCGGCGAGCGTGGTGCCCGTGTGGCGCGAGGAGATCGCAAAATTCTTCCCGTCGATCGCGGTCGACGTCCTGAAGGGCGGCCACGATTTCACATCCCGGAAGGATCCCGTGCTGTGGCTCGCGAGCTACACCCAGCTCCGCAAGCATCGCGCGCTGCTGGACGGAGTCCGGTTCGTCTATGCGGTGCTCGACGAGGGGCAGTTCATCAAGAACCCCGATGCGAAGACGACGCAGAGCTGCTTCGCGATCCAGGCGCGCCACCGGATGGTGCTGACCGGCACGCCGCTCGAGAACCGCCAGCTCGATCTGTGGTCGATCTTCCGTTTCCTGCTGCCAGGCCTGCTCGGGTCCCGCACGGGATTCGAGGCGGCGCTGCATCAGGACCGCAACGGCACCCTGGAGCGCCTGCGCGCGCAGCTCGCGCCGTTCATTCTCCGACGCACAAAGGGCGAGGTCGCCCAGGAACTTCCTCCGAAGCTCGAGATGGACCTCATCTGCCCGCTCACCGACGTGCAGCGCGCCGAATATGCTCGCATCTGCAGCGAGGGATTGGAGCGCCTGGGCGACGACGTCGGCGCCGCGATGCGCGAGAAGTCGTTTGGATTCCTCGCGCTGCTCACGCGCCTGCGGCAGACCTGCTGCGACCCGGACATGCTCCCGTGGAGAAAGGCGCCGCTGGCCGACTCGGGCAAGATCACGGTGCTGGTCGAGAAGCTCGCCGAGATCATCGGTGGCGGCCACAAGGTCGTGATCTTCTCCCAGTTCGTGATGCTGCTCGATCGCGTGCGCGAGGCGTTGATCCAGACCTATCCGGAACTGCCGCGTCACGAGTTGACGGGCATGACGCTCGACCGCCTGAAGCCGGTGCAGGCTTTCCAGACGGCACCCGGCGCCGCCGTGATGCTGGTCTCGCTGAAGGCGGCCGGCACGGGCATCACGCTCCATGCGGCGGACTACGTGTTCCTGCTGGATCCGTGGTGGAACCCGGCGGTTGAGGCGCAGGCCGTCGACCGCGTCCATCGTATCGGACAGACCAATACCGTATTTGTCTATCGCATGGTCACGGCGGGCACGATCGAGGAGCGCATCCAGGCGCTCAAGGCGTCGAAGAAGGACCTGTTCGACCGCGTGGTCGGCGGTCTGGGCGGCGACTTCGACCTCAGCCAGCATTTCTCGTCGCTCAACAGCCTGGTGCAGCTCACCGCGAACGCCGTGTCAGAGGCTGCGCCTGAGTAGAGGTCGGAGGTCAGAGGTCGGATGTCGGCAGACAGTGTCGGAGATCGGCGACCGTCCAATTTTCGAATTTCAGAATCTCGAAATTTCGGAATTTTTATCCGACCTCGCCGTTGAACCACAGAGAAGTCGGGAGTCGGGAGTGGGAAGTCAGAAGTCAGAGGTCAGACGTCAGAAGGCAGAGGTCGGATGTCGGATGTGGGATGTCGGTGGCGTCAGGCCGGGCCAGTCAGACGACGAACGGGTTGTACTTCAGCTCGTTGGCGACGGTGGTCAGCGGACCGTGTCCGGGGGCGAGCACGGTGTTCGGGGGCAGTGCGCCCAATACGCGGCGGACGCTGTCGCGCAGCCGGTTTCGGCAATAGAATGCGCAGCCGACGGAGCCCGCGAATAGCAGGTCGCCCGTGACGAAGAGTTTTCGGCACTGGCATCCGCAGACCGTCTCGACCAGGTAGCCGTTGTGCGCGGCGGCATGTCCGGGCGTGTGGAACGCGGTGACGGTGAGGTAGGGGCCGGCCCACTTTCCTCCGTCGGGCAGGGCTTGCCCGCACGGAGCCTCGGCGCCGGAAGGGATGAAGGCCTTTGGAATACGGAGATGCGACATGACCTCGCACAGCCCGCCGACGTGCTCTGCCTCGACGTGCGTCAGAAAGACGGCGTCGATGTGCTTGATCTTCGCGGGCCAGACGGTCCGCAGCGCATCGAGGCCCGGCCCGGTGTCGAACAGGAGTCCGCGTTCGCTTCCGCACTCGGAGACGATGTACGCGTTGACCACGCCGATGCCATGGGGCATGCGAAGCGGGTACAGGCAGAAGGGGAGACCGCCGACCTCGGGCTGCGGATAGCCTCCGCTCGCCACTGCGGACAGGCCCACCTCGTTCAAGGACAGTATGTGGGCCAGACGCGACACCTCCTCGCAGGTGAGGTCGCTTCGCCAGTCGAGCGCATCCTGCAACCGAGACAGCTCGATGCCCGCCGCGTCGGCGGTTTCTTCGGTGCTCATGCCCGCAAGACCCATCGCCTTGTCCAGGACGTCGCCGAGCTCGTCCTCGAGGGGGATGTGTTCGTGTGATTGGGCCATGACACTGCTAGGAGAGATCCAGCGCGACAGCCGGCCAAGGACAAAAGGTTCGATCGATGCTAAGTAAAAGTCGGGCAGGGAAATGGGCGTATCGTGTCGCCGGCTCCCGCTGCGCGGGGGCGAAGATTCGGCTTTGCTTTTTCCAGCGGACCGGCACCGTGCGCTGGTCATGGACACGACCCAGCAGGAAGTTCTCACTATCTTCAAGCGCACCCAGGCCTTGCTCGAGGGGCATTTCATCCTCAGGTCCGGCCTCCACAGCGGTCACTTTTTTCAGTGTGCGCAGGTGTGTCAGCACATGGATGCCGTCGAGCGTCTGGCCCAGCTGCTCGTGGGCAAGCTGGCGTCCCTGAACTTCCAGACGGTCCTGGCGCCAGCAATGGGCGGCCTCGTGATCGGCCAGGAGGTGGCACGTCAGGCCAAGGTCCGTTTCATTTTTGCCGAGAAGGAGAATAACGTGCTCGTGCTGCGGCGGGGCTTCAAGATCGCACCCGGAGAACGTGTGCTCGTAGTCGAGGACGTCGTGACGCGCGGCGGTCGCGTGGTCGAGTGCCTTGACATCATCCGCAAGCTTGGCGGCGAGGTCGCCGGCGTGGCGATGCTCGTGGACCGCAGCGCTGGTCAGACCCGCTTCGACGTGCCGGTCGTATCGCTGCTCGAGTTAAGCTTTCCGACCTATGCGGCGGACGCCGTCCCGGCGGAGCTGGCAAAGGTGCCGGCAACGAAGCCCGGAAGTTGAGCGAAGGCGGCGCGCTCTTGGAGCCGGCGCTTCGTCAATCCGGATCCGGCCGGTCCAGCGTCTCCACTGCTTCGGGAGCCACGGTCGTGGGCTCGTAGTCGGTGATGCGGCCTCCGTCCGATCCCCGGCGGAACGCTCCGCAGAGGCTGAGTGAAAGGCTTGCTGCGAGCGTCCAGGCCACCAGCTGGGGCGACGCATGCGATCGCGCAAGGATGTCCACGGCGACCGCGCCCATCGTGAGCATGGGGGAGGTGATTCCATGGGCCGAGGGTCCCGTGCCGAAGCGACGGGCGAAGAACCATCCGAACACCATCCGGCGCATCCCGTACAGTACCACCCCCGCCACGATTGCGGCGTAGAAGGGCCATGTCGCCAGGTACTCGAATCGAAGAAGCATCCCCAGGCCAAAGTAGAAGACCGGAACAAACATCCGATCCCTGAGCGGCTCGAGCTTGTGGTTCAGCGCGACCTCGGCGCCCGTCGACCGGCTGATGAACAGTCCGAGCACGAACGCCGTCTTCGGAGCGCTCAAGCCGAGGCGGTTGCCCAGCGCGCAGATCGCGAAGAGCGCCAGCACGAGCAGCGGCGTGTCGATCGTGATGCCTCGCTTGAGCGCATTCACCAGGGGCGGCACCAGGCGAATCGCGATGAAGGCCGCAATACCCGCCGCCACCAAGATTCCGACAAAATGCAGGAGCGAAAGCCACCACGCCATGCCCTCGATGATCGGGCCCATCGATGCGAGCGCCACGATGGTGAGCACTTCGATCGCCACCATCCACTCGAGGAACGCCTTGCGCCCGGCTTCGGTTGGAAATTCGAAGTGAGTCCACAGCACGTAGGCCATACCGACCGAGGTGCTCGCCAGCGCCACACCCGCTGCCGCGGACTGGGCGAGGGGAAGACCGGCCACCGCGAGTCCACCGGTGACCAGCAGCGCCTGTGGCGCCATCCAGGTGATGGCTCGCTGGAGCGCCACCCATGAGTCGCGACGCTCGGGCAACTCCACCTCGAGCCCCACCGAAAAGAGCAGCAGGATGAATCCGAGTTCCCCGATCTCCCGCCACGATTCAACCACCTGCGGGCTCATGAAGGCTCCTGCGATCATGCCCGCGACAATGTAGGAGGGATAAAGCAACCCCGGACGCCGGGTGCGGCGGCAAAGCCCCGGCAGGGACAGGAGGAGCAGGAGCAGAAAAACGGTGCCTTCCAGGAGCGTCATGGTCTCGTCGCGAACGATCGCGTCAGGCCTTCGCGCCGGTCGCAAGTCCGCTCGTCGTGTTGCAGCCTGTCAGAAAAGTCAGGTTCGTTTTCTGGCCCGCACCGCCCATCGCCCAAGGATTGTGATCCGACCGCCGACCCCTGCTCGGGTCCAGCGGCCAACATCCAACAACCGACGAAGGAGAACGAGCACCGCATGTCCATCATCCCTGAAGACACCTCCACGCTTCCGCGCATCGCCATGGTTTCCACCCATGGTTACGTTGCCGCCAACCCTCCACTCGGCGCGGCCGACACGGGAGGGCAGGTGGTCTATGTTCTGGAATTGTCCAAGAAACTCGCCCAGCTCGGCTACGCCGTCGACATCTGGACCCGCCGTTTCGAGGACCAGCCCGAAATTGATCAGATCAACGACCGCGTCCGTGTGATCCGCATGCCCTGCGGCGGCCATGCATTCATCGGCAAGGAGTACCTGGTCCGGCACCTGCCGGAGTGGGCTGAAAACGCCCTGCGGTTCATCCACCGCAACAAGCTGAAATACGTCTTTTTCAATAGCCACTATTGGGACGCCGGTTTTGCAACCCAGCGGCTGGCGGAGGCGTTGGACGTCCCGCATGTGCACACGCCCCACTCGCTGGGCATGTGGAAGCGCCAGCTCATGGAGCGAGATTATCCCGACGATGCCGCACGCCTGGAGTCAAAGTACAACTTCACGCAGCGGATCAACGAGGAGACGCAGCTCTACAAGAGTTGCGAGGCGGTGATCGCGACCACGCCCGTGCAGGTCGACATGATCGTCGGCGACTACGGTGCCAACCCGGAGCTGGTGCACATGATCCCGCCCGGGTACGACGACAACCGATTTTTCGCTATCAGCGCGGCCTCCCGAAAGGCCGTACGCGCCCGCCTCGGATTCGAGGGAAAGGTCGTCCTGGCCATCGGCCGTCTTGCGCGCAACAAGGGCTACGACCTTCTTGTGGACGCCTTTTCGCTGGTGGCCTCACGCATTCCAGACGCCCGGCTGCACCTCGCCGTGGGCGGCGCCGAACTGACCGCCAACGAACAGGGCATCCTCAATGAACTTCACGCCCAGGTCGCCACGCTCGGCCTCGACGGCCGGGTCACCTTCGGCGGATTCGTGGCGGATGCCGACCTGGCCGATCATTACCGTGCCGCCGACGCCTTCGTGCTGAGCAGCCGCTACGAGCCGTTCGGCATGACCGCGATCGAGGCCATGGCCTGCGGCGCGCCGACGGTGGTGACGACCCACGGCGGGTTGTATCGGGCAATTACCTACGGACGCCACGCGCTCTACGCCGACTCCTTCGACCGGGAGGACCTCGGCATGACCATCGTGAAGGTCCTCCGGCATCCGAGGCTCTCGGTGCGTCTGTCCCGCATGGGCGCGCACAAGGCGCGGAGCCTTTTCACCTGGACGGGCATCGCGCAGCAGCTCGTGAGCCTCATCGAGGAGCGCGCGACCGCGCTCGCCTTCACTGACAACGAATGGGACGAACCCTGGAACGACGGAGACTGATTCGAAATGCTTAATGACATTCCTCACGAAACCCTGATTCAACTTGCCGAAACCATTGCAATCGTGGCGGTCGCCATGTTCCTGTTTTTCGGCCTGAACGGACGCCTGCTGAGCTTTGCCAAATGGGCCAACCTGCCGACGCTGACCTTTGCCCCCGTCCGCCTCACGCTGCGCTACTCGATCCTGATCTGCGCGCTCCTGCTCGTGCTCGCGTGCTGGGGATTCCAGATCGGGACGATCGCGGCCGTGATGGGCTCGATCCTCGGACTGATCGCCATCGGCTTCGTCGCCGTCTGGAGCGTGCTCAGCAACTTCCTGTGCACCTTCGTGTTGATCGCCTTCAAGCCGTTCGCGGTGGGCGACGAGATCGAGATACCGGGCGACAACGTGAAGGGACGGGTCACCGACCTGAGCCTGATCTTCACGACCCTGCAGGTGAACAGTTCCGAGACGGTGTTGATTCCGAACAACATCTTCTTCCAGCGGATCTTTCGGCGTCGCCAGGGAACGGTTACAGTCGATCTCGACTACCAGCTCCGGCAGGGCCAGCCGCAGCCGGGCTCGGGCAATTGACCCGTGTTCGATCCTCCGCCTGGCTTGTGTCGCAACCGTAACCGAAACGAGATGTCTGCTGACTCCGCGAAACCCATCCGCCTCTTCTCCTCCGACCTGGATGGCACCCTCATCGGCAATCCGGAGTCCACGCGCCGCTTCAAGGCTGCCTGGGAATCCCTTCCCGCTTCGAGACGCCCGCTGCTTGTGTACAACAGCGGACGTCTGGTGGACGACCTTCGGCGATTCATCATCAACGGCACGCTTCCGGAGGCCGACTACTGCATCGGCGGCGTCGGGACCCAGATTTTCGACGTCCGGGCCGGCGCGTTCATCGATGAGTTCCATGATCACCTGAGCCAGGGATGGAATGCCGCGCAGGTCGGCGAGTTCATGGCGAAGGTGCCCGGCATCCAGCCGCAGCCCGATGAGTTCCAGCACGAGTTCAAATCGAGCTGGTTCCTCGAGCGCGCCTCGCCCTCGACGATCCGCGGCGTCGTGCGCCGGCTTCGCGAGGCGGGCCTTGCGGCGAACGTCGTGTATTCAAGTCATCGCGACCTCGATGTCCTTCCGTCCAACGCCACCAAAGCCGGGGCGCTGGCCTGGCTGTGCGAGCGGCTCGGCATCGGCCTCGACGAGGTCCTGGTCGCGGGCGACACCGGAAACGATGCGAGCATGTTCAGGCTGCCGGGCGTGCGCGGAATCATCGTGGAGAACGCCCAGCCCGAACTGTTCGAGGCGACGGTCGACATCCCGATCTACACCTCCCATCAGATCATCGCCGACGGCGTGCTCGACGGCCTGGTGCATCATGGAGTCATCCAGGCGCTGCCCAGCCGCGAGCAGACAAGCATGGGAGCGGACGAGATCGAGCCTGGTTTCCGGATGTTGTTTGGCGACTCCCACCTCGGCGTGCTGTCGGACAGCGAGCGCGATTTCCTGCGCACCGCGTACGACCGGGCCCTGATTGCGCTTCGCAAGAACATCACCCCGCTCGGCTTCACCGCGTGCTCCCTGGCCGATAACGTCTGTGTGGGCACCGATGCCAACTACAGGAGTGTCTGGGCGAGGGATGGAGCGATCACGATCTGGTCGACGCTGCATTTGGACGACCCCGACATCCGGGCGGCCCAGGTGGCCACCTTCGAAACCCTGCTCAAGGCGGTCACCTCGAATGGCCAGATCCCTGCCAACGTGAGGATCGAAGACGGCAAGGCCGATTACTCGGGGGTCGGAAACATCGCGTCGATCGACAGTGGCCTTTGGATCCTGATCGCGCTGTACGATTTTGCGGCCCACACCGGAGATCATACGCTGCTCTACCGGCACGCCGACCGCCTGCAGTCGATGATGACCTGGCTGACCGCCCACGACAGCAACAACGACGGCTTGCTTGAGATCCCGGAGGCTGGCGACTGGACGGACCTGTTCGGACGCAGCTACAACGTGCTGTACGACGAGGTCCTGTGGTTCCGTGCGAATCTCTGCTACGGCCGAATCCTGGAGTTCATGGGGCAGTTCGACCAGGCCTCGCAGTATCTGCGAGCCTCGCAGCGCATCCGGAGCCGGCTGCTCGATCTGTTCTGGCCCTCGACCAAGGATGCGCTCCAGGGGGAGCAGCGTCCGCATCGTTTCGCGGACCGCCAGTTTGCCCTGGGCGACACCCAGTACCTTCTCGCGGAGATCACGCCGTTTGCGTACAACTGGCGCTGCGACATTTTTGGCAACGTGCTGGCGTTCCTGATGAACCTGCTCGACATGGAGCGCGCGCGCACCGCCTTTCGGTTCATGTGGGGCGTGGGTGCAAACCAGCCCTGGCCGGTGGCCAACCTGTATCCGGTCGTCCAGGCGGGGGATCCCGACTGGCGGTCCTACTACACGGTCAACCTCCTGAATCTGCCGCACCATTATCACAATGGCGGCGTCTGGCCCTTCATCGGAGGACTCTGGGTGCGATTCATCCAGCAGCTCGGTTTCCGCGAGGTGGCGTGCCGGGAGCTCGTGCGGCTTGCCCAGCTCAATCAGCTCGGCCGCGACCAGGAGTGGGAATTCAACGAGTGGGCGCACGGCCAGACGGGCCGGCCCATGGGCAAGGCCTTCCAGGCGTGGTCCGCCGCCTCATTCCTGCGCGCCTGCCACGAACTCGACACGAAACCCGTGGCTGAAAACGCCTAGGTCGTTGGAAGAGTAAGGGTGAAACGGCTGCCCTTCGGGTTGGCCGCCTCGTAGTGAAGGTCGCCCCCGAGCACCTGCATGTAGGCGTGGGTGATCGCGAGCCCGAGGCCGAAGCCGCCTCGGCGCCGGGACCGCGCGTCGCCCGACCGAAAGAACCGTTCGGTGACCTTTTCGCGATGCTCGACCGGGATGCCGGGACCGGAGTCGGTGACGCTCACGTCGAGCATTCCCTCCCCGACGTGCACGGCCACCCGTATCTCGCCGCCCTCCGGGGTGTACTTGATGGCGTTGTCTACGATGTTCTGGAGGGCCTGGCGGAACAGCACCGGATCCGTCTGCGCCACGCATTCGATCGCGTCGATGAAGAGGTGCTGGTTCTTGGTCTCAGCAAGAATCGCGAGTTCGGAGATACACGTCGCCACGAGCTGGTCGATTCGAACGGGTTCGCGCCGTACCGGCTGATGCCCGCCTTCGGCGGTCGCGAGCTTGAGCAGGCGTTCAACCAGGAACTGCAGGCGCTGGGCCTCCTCGAGCATGCTGCCGATGATTTCGCGATAGTCCTGGGCGGACCGGCTGCTTCGAAGGCCGACCTCGCCGACCGATCGGAGCGTGGTGAGCGGCGTGCGTAGTTCATGAGCCGCGTCTGCGACGAACCGGTCGAGCGCGGTGAACGAATCCTCCAGGCGACCCAGGGTCCGGTTGAACACCGTCGCGAGTCGTCCGAGCTCGTCGTTCGGATTCTCGACGGACAGGCGCTGAGAGAGGTCCTTGGCGGTGATTTCCTCGGCATCGTGCACCATTTCGTCGAGCGGACTGAGCCAGCGGCGTGTGATGGCATATCCGCCAACGACCAGGAGCGAGACCACAACCGGGAGGGCGATGACCATGATCAGCAGAAGCGTGCCAAGCGGGTCGTCGAGGCGCTGGTGCACTCGCAACACGCGCATGGTCCAGCCGGGTGGGGCGCCCGGCACCGTCATCGGGACCGAGAGCGCTCTCAGCCGCAGGTTCGAGGTGACGTTGAATATCGAAAGATTGTCCCGTCCCGGTGGCGGTGCGAAGGGCAGGGAGTCGAGCTGGCTGTCCTCGAGTGGCCAGAGCCGCGCCACCAGGTGTTCGTGGGAGTCCCAGATCTCGACCCAGGGATGACGCCAGCGCTGGTCGTACCGAATCGGACTCCCGTCCCAGAGCAGGCTTTGGTTTGGTGCCACGCTCAGGTGTGCCTCGATTTCAGATAGGTCGCGGCGCAGCGCATGATCCAGCGGACGGGCCATCCGGCGCGCAACGAACAGGTAGATCGCGCTGCAAAAGCCCGCCATCAGCATCGTCCCGCCGAGCCCGTACCAGAGGGCCAGCCTAAAACGCAGGGTACGGCGTTGCCACCAGCGTTTCATGGCCGCGCCAAACCCAGGGAATAGCCGACCCCACGCAGGGTGTGGATCAGCGGGTTGCTGCCGTCGGGGTCGATCTTGCGGCGCAGCCGCATCATCTGCACGTCGATCACATTGTCGAGCGAGGTGAACCGGCGGCTCTGCTTCCACACCTCACGCTCGAGCATCTCGCGCGTGACGACCTGGCCCTGGCGGCGCATGAGGTACTCCAGGATGTCGACCTCCCTCGGAGTGAGCTGAATTTCGACCTCCGCGCGCTTGGCGATCCTGGCCCGCGTATCCAACTGGAGATCACCACAGCTGAGCTGCGTTCCGGGATTGAACGCCGATCGTCGCAGGAGGGCGCGGCAGCGCGCGAGCAGCTCCGCGTAGGCGAAGGGTTTCGGCAGGTAGTCGTCCGCGCCGCTCTCCAGTCCGATCACCCGGTCATCGACCGCGTGCCGCGCAGTCAGCATCATCACCGGCATGACGAGCCCGCGGGCGCGGGCCTGCCTCAGCACCTCGACTCCCTCGACGCCGGGAAGCATCCAGTCGAGCACCACCAGGTCGAAGGGCGCCGTCTCGAGCGTCCGGATCGCCTCGTCGCCGTCGCGGGCTGCGACGACCTCCCAGCCCTCGAGACGGAATCCCTCGGCGACGGAGTTTAGCATCTTCGCCTCGTCCTCGACGACGAGGATGCGCGGCGAAGGCGTTCCATGGGGCTGGGTATCGGATGCGTTCATACGCTGTCGCCCTTCGTGCCCGTTTCCGGACCGGTCGGCGGAGCGGCCAAGGTCGCGATCCCCGTCAACAGAGTCAAACCGTTGCAGCGCGGGGCGCCCGTGTCAGGACCGGGCGCCGAGCTTTGATTTTCCGCCGCCGTCGATGACTTCGTCTGGCGAGGCGTCGCGCTCCTGGAGGTCAGCGTCCTTCATCGTCCAGTGTTCGACGTGCTTGTAAACGATGGGCCGGCCCTTGAGCAGGGCGCCCTGGCTGCGGCAGAAGGCTTCGAGCGCGTCCTTGTGGTCGATGATCTCGACGCAGAGCGTCAGGTTGCCGTTGCCTCCCTCGGCGCCTGCGGAGCCGATTCGGCCGCCGTTGCTGAAGCCGTGATGCGAGGTGAAGGCGATGGCGCTGTGCAGGCCTGCCTTCTTTGCGGCGGCGATGATCTCGCGGTACACCGGGCGTGCGCCAAGCCGGCCCAGCAGGCCCTTGGCGGGCATCCGGTCGCGCGGCGCAAGGTAGATGCGGATTTTGCCCATTTCGTGTGAGACGATGTGGTGGGTTGTTTTCATGGGGTCGGAGGGAGAGTCGGTGGACGTGGAGGGCCCAAAGGCCCGGTCGATGGCGCGTGCGTACGCGAGATCGCTTAGGGTACTGTCGATCGAACGCGCCTCGGCCAGGCTGACGTCGGACGGGATCTCGGCGGAGCGCGACTTCGGCACGCCGAGGCGCTGGGAAAGATAGATGCTGGAGTGTCCGCTGAAGTAATACGCGATGAAGCAGGCGACGGCGTAATAGACGACATAGGGCGCGCCGAAGAGCTCGACGCCCATGATCGTGCACGCGAGTGGCGTATTGGCGGCGCCTGCGAAGACCGCGATGAAGCCCAGTCCGGCGAACAAATCCACGGGGAGCCCGAACAGGTGGCCGACCACGTTGCCGAGGGTTGCGCCGATGAAGAACAGCGGCGTGACCTCGCCGCCCTTGAATCCGGCGGCAAGCGTCACGGCGGTGAAGATGAGCTTCCAGCCCCAGCTGAAGGCTGTCGCGCCGCCGGGGTGAAACGCCGCCAGGATCGACACGCCGTGCGGATCGGGCGAGATGACGCCGATGCCGAGGTAGTCGCGGGTGCCCACCAGCCAGGTCAGGACGATGACGATCGCGGCGCCGAGCGCGGGTCGGAAGGGCGCGCTTGGAACGATCCGCTTGAACAGGTGCTGGAGTGCGTGCGTGAGTTCCGCGAAGAGTTTTCCGGCCAGGCCGAAGGCGATGCCTCCGAGCGCGGCGGCCGCGAGAAGGCCTGGCGTGAGCTCCGCGAAATGCCTTCCAGGCTCGGAGAACGCGATGGTGTAGGTCGGATGCCGTATGCCCCACGCGGCGCAGGTGGCGTCGGCGACGACACTGGCCACGAGGACGGGGACCAGGGCGTCGTACTCCATGCGGCCGATCACGACGACCTCAAGTGCGAATATGGCGCCCGTGAGCGGAGTGCCGAACACCGAACCGAAGCCGGCGGCGACACCCGCGAGCAGGAGAACGCGGCGATTCTCCGGTTTGATCCGGAACCAGCGACCGTAACCTGCGGCGAGACTGCCGCCCATCTGGACGGCCGTGCCCTCGCGTCCGGCTGAGCCGCCGAACAGGTGGGTCAGGATGGTTCCGATCATTACCAGCGGAGCCATGCGCGTGGGCACGCCGCCGCCTGGTTCGTGAATTTCCTCGAGGATCAGGTTGTTGCCGCGGTCCGATTTCCCGCCGAGCCAGGCGTAGAGTGCGCCGACAATGACGCCGCCCACGGGCAGCAGGTAGAGCAGCCAGCCGTAGTGCCAGCGTAGATGCGTCGCCCGGTCCAGCAGCCACAGGAAGAGCGCGCTGGCCGATCCGGCGAGGATTCCGACGGGCACGACGAGAATGGTCCAGCGGACGAGCTGGCGCACGTTGGCGAGGTGGACGAACGGGTCGAAGAAACGTTTCATCGCTTCAAGAATGGGGTGGCGCCGGGCAGCGACGCGGTGCCGGGCTCCCACCCATGCGGGCGGCAGGGGTCGGTGCTGCCGATTGGGGCAACAGGGGAGGATGGGCGTTTGCGTTGGCGAACGGACACGATGATTCCATTGGTAGGAGTCATCGGCCCCGACCTCGGTCGGAGCGGTTTACCCGGTTCGCGGGACGGCAGAATCCATTGCCGAATTCGGCGAAAGTGGAGAAGGGGCGAACTCCTGCAACCAAATTCGGGGAGTCTCAGCTCCCGGTTTTGTCGGATGAGCCCAAAAACCGCAATTGAACCACAGAGCAGAGATCACAGAGGCTGAAATCCAAGCGAGGGGCGGAATGAGCGCTCACCTCGCAGGTGAAAGAGATTCGATACAAAATTCCCGCCCAACTGCATTTCTCCATGTTCTCTGCTCGTCCGCCGTAGCCTTGGCGAAGGTGGGTGTCTCTGTGGTTCAAATCCAACTGCGTAATTTAGGATGAGAGCTCCCGATCCCGAGTATGAATCTTGGGGTGAACCGACAAAAAAGCCGCCCGGTAAGGCGGCTTCGGCGGATGTCGATTCCTGAAATGGTCGGGGCGGTGAGATTCGAACTCACGACCTCTACGTCCCGAACGTAGCGCTCTACCAGGCTAAGCTACGCCCCGATTTATTCCGGAAAGGGGGTCACGTTGGTGAGGCGGTCGCGGTGAAGCAAGCGCTTTTTCTACTCGTTCGGTGCGGGGGATCGGTTGCAGTCCCAAGAAACAAAAAGGGAACAGCCTCGGGAGGCTGTTCCCTCTGGAAACGGGACCTGGCGGAAGACTCAGCTGAGCTTGATGCCGCGCGCGTTGGCGAGGCGAACGAGCGCGTCGGCCATGTCGGAGGGGGTGACGGCCACCTCGACGCCGCACTCCTTGAAGACGGCGATCTTGGCTGCGGCGGTGTCCTCGGTGCCGCCGACGATCGCGCCGGCGTGACCCATGCGTCGTCCTGCGGGGGCGGTGGCGCCCGCGATGAAGCCGGCGACCGGCTTCTTGCAGTTGGCCTTGATCCAGCGCGCGGCCTCGACTTCGGCGGTGCCGCCGATCTCGCCGATCATGATGATGCCGACCGTCTCCGGGTCGTCATTGAACATCTTGATCACGTCGAGATGTGACGTGCCGTTGACCGGGTCGCCGCCGATGCCCACGCAGGTGCTCTGGCCGATGCCCTTGCAGGTGAGCTGCCAGACCGCCTCGTACGTGAGGGTGCCGGAGCGGGAGACCACGCCGACGTGGCCTTTCTTGTGAATGTAGCCGGGGGCGATGCCGATGCGGCAGCCGCCGCTGGACTGCGGGCCCGAGCCCGGGGTCACGACTCCGGGGCAATTGGGGCCGACCAGCCGGGTGTGCTTGCCGACCATGGCGCGCTTCACGCGGACCATGTCGCGGACGGGAATGCCCTCGGTGATCGCGACGACCAGGTCGATGCCCGCGTCGACGCCCTCGAGGATCGCGTCGGCGGCGAACGGAGGTGGCACGAAGACCGTCGAGACGGTGGCGCCGGTGGCCTTGGTGGCTTCAGCCACGGTGTTGAAGATCGGAACCTTCACGCCCGCGTGCTCAAAGACCTGGCCGCCCTTTCCGGGCGTGACGCCGGCGACCACCTTGGTGCCGTAGTCGATCGAGAGGCGGGCATGGCGGGCACCGAAATCGCCCGTAATGCCTTGGATGAGAATCTTGGTGTTTTCGTTGACGAGAATAGCCATGGGAGGAACGAGGTTTGGTGTCCCCAGTCGGTGCCGGCGTATCGACGGGATCGGTAGCGGCGGCGTGGTCGGGGACGTGTTCGGTGTCGTTGGGGGTTAGGCGACGAGTTTGACGATCTTCTGCGCCGCGTCGGCCATGCTGCTGCCGCTGACGATGGTAAGGCCGGAGGAGGCGAGGGTCTTGCGACCGGCCTCGACGTTGTTGCCTTCGAGACGGACGACGAGCGGGAGCTTGAGGCCGACTTCCTTCACGGCGTCCACGACGCCCAAGGCGATCACGTTGCAGTCCATGATGCCGCCGAAGATATTCACGAAGATCCCCTTCACGTTGGGGTCGTTCAGGATGATCTTGAAGGCCGCGACGACCTGATCCTTCGAGGCGCCGCCACCGACGTCGAGGAAGTTGGCCGGGTTGCCGCCGAAGTGCTTGATGATGTCCATCGTGCTCATCGCCAGGCCCGCGCCGTTGACGAGGCAGGCGATGTTTCCGTCGAGGGCGATGTAGGAGAGGTTGAACTTGGAGGCTTCGACCTCCTTTGGGTCCTCCTCATTGAGGTCGCGCAGGGCGACGATCTCGGGGTGGCGGAACAGGCCGTTGTCGTCGAAATTGAACTTCGCGTCGAGGGCGAGAACCCGCTCGTCGTTGGTGGTGATCAAGGGATTGATCTCGACCATCGAGGCGTCGGTTTCGGTGTACAACGTGTAGAGGCTGCGGAGCAGCTTGGCTGCGTTTTTGGATTCGGCGGGATTGAACCCGAGGGCGAAGATAACCTGGCGAACCTGGAAATCGGCGAGCCCGATGGCCGGGTCGATGAACACCTTCACGATCTTATCCGGGGTGTTCTTGGCGACCTCCTCGATGTTCATGCCACCTTCGGTCGAGGCGATGATGACCGGGCGGGAGCTGGCACGATCGAGCAGGATTGAGAGGTAATACTCCTTCTTGATGGCCGCGGCCTCAGTGAAATAGATCGTGTTCACCTTGCGGCCCGCGGGGCCGGTCTGGAGCGTCACCAGGGTGTTGCCCAGCATCTTGGAGGCGGCCTCCTTGGCCTCGGCCTTCGATTTGCAGACCTTCACGCCTCCCTTGTAACCATCAACGAAGGTGCCCTTTCCGCGGCCACCGGCATGGATCTGCGACTTCGCAACGATCGGCCCGTCGGGCAGCTTGGCGAGGGCGGCGTCGACTTCGGCCAGCGAGGCTGCCGGAACGCCCTTGGGAGACGGCACTCCGAATTTCTGGAAGAGTGCATGAGCTTGGTACTCGTGAATATTCATGGGAAAGAAAAGCTAATCAGATAGGCTAACGTCTGGCACATGGGCATCCTCCACGAAATGCTAAACCGTCCCGTAAAAGTCCCTATCAGGACGCAGCTGGTTGCCACTTCTGAGATTTAAGAAAGTCTTATGTGTAACGTGCATGGAATGACAAAGGCTGCGCTGAAAAAGGCAGCGAGTGCGGTGCAAGGACGATGAAGGCATGCTGCGTGTGTCCCACGCCGCACCGTGAAATTCCCCTCGCCGACACTCGCAGCTCCACTTTATCTGAACCGCCATGGAATCCCACGAGGTCTTGCGCGACGTTCTCAAGCAGGTGCCAGCCAAGCGGATCGCCGCCGAGTTGGGGCTGTCGCTGTCGCTCATCTACAAATGGGCCGAACCTCCCGAGGAAGGTGTGGGCAGCGGTGCGAACAATCCGCTCGACCGTGTGGGCCAGCTTTTGAAGGCCACTGGCGATGCCCGGATCGCCCAGTGGGTCTGCGAGCGCGCCGGCGGGTTCTATATCCGAAATCCCACGACCAGACGTCCCGACGAACCGTTGATCCCGCTGACCAACGACATCGTGCAGGAATTCGCGGACATGCTTGCCACCATCGCCCAGTCGGCCGGCGACAACGTCATCACCTCGGACGAGGCGCGTCGGATTCGCGAACGCTGGGAGGAGCTGAAGAGCGTCACCGAGGGTTTCGTCCGAGCCGCCGAGGAGGGCTCGTTTGGCGCGAAGCCCGCCTGACGCCGCGCCGCGATCAGGGCTTAGGCGCCGCCGCGGACGTGCCGAGGATTCCGTTCGCCACCGTCCGGGCGAGGAGCTTGGCGCCTTCGACAGTCGGGTGAACGCCGTCACAGAATAGCGATTCCTTCCCGATAAACGGCGTGCGTGCGTCGATAATGCCAGCCCCGTGTTCGCCCGCCACCTCGCGCCAGATGGCGCGGAATTTCGCGAGATGTTCCTCGTTGATGCCGTAGCGATTCTTGAACACGGGCACGGCGAGGCAGACGTAGACTTTCGGCTTCGAGGGAAGGCTCTGGAAGTGCTCGATCATCGCCGCCGCGTCGCGGGCGAAATCGGCCCGCCGGGCCCAGTTGTAGGGTTTCGAGTCGTTCGTCCCCAGCATGATCACCACGATCGAGGGCGCGAACGCATCGGCGTGGACCAGTGCCTTCCGCTTCCAGTAAGTGTAGTCGCCGTCCTTCAGCAAAGTCGTGGCCGACACGCCGAAGTTACCCACGTCGTACCCGCTTCCGAGGATGCGTCCGAGGTCGGCCGGATAGGATTCGGTCGCCGGGTGTTTCAGAAGATAGCCGTACGTGATGCTGTCGCCCACGCAGGCGACTCGGATCGGGCCCGCCGCGGCAGCGGAACCAAGGGCGGTCGCACACAGGCAGAGCAGGGCGGTGAGGATGGATTTCAGGTGGCTCATGGCGGTGAAAAGTCGAGGGGCGCTCAGGGGATGAACTTGCGCTGTCTCAGCCAGTAGAGGCAGTCACGATCCCAGGGCGGGGCGTGATGTCCGGGGCGGTTCAATCCCATGCCGTGGCCGCCTTTTTCGTAAATGTGCAGGGCAAACGGCACACCCGCGCGGCGAAGGGCCTCGGCGAACATCATGCTGTTCTCCATCGGCACGGTCTTGTCCTCGAAGGTCGACCAGATGAAGCACGGGGGCGTCTGCGCGGTGACGTGCTTTTCGGCCGACAATGCGTCGATCAATTGCTGCGACGGATGTTTGCCCAGCAGCAGCTCTCGGGAGCCTTCATGGGTGAACTTTCCCATCGTGATCACGGGGTAGCAGAGGATGCCGAGGTCGGGGCGCGAGCTCACGCGTTCGATGGGATCGGAGGCGTTCGGATTGCCCGCATCGAAATGCGTGAGGAGCGTCGCCGCCAGATGGCCGCCCGCCGACGAACCGATGATTCCAACCCGCGCCGGGTCGAGGCCGTCCCGCTGCGCGAATAACCGCACCATGCGCAGGGCGCGCGTCGCGTCCTCGAGTTCGACGGGATTCCGATACCCGTAGCGGCCGAGCCGATACTTGAGCACGTAGCAGGCGATGCCGTGCGCCGACAGCCACTTCGCGTAGCCTGCCCCCTCGTGATCGGCCAGAAGCCAGTATCCGCCGCCGGGCAGGATGAGCATGGAGGCGCCGTTGCGTTGCGCGACAGGCGGCAGATAGGGCGTCAGCGTCGGGATGTCCTCCGGACGATTGCCAAAGGCGCCTGGAGCGCCTTGGGGCCAGAGCGGGATGGGCGCTTGGGGCGGCTGATCGACGGCGAACAGCGGCATTGCGAGGGACAGGAAACCGGCGAATAGAGTGAGGCGGGCAAGGACCATTGGGGCGGGGAGGGGTTGAGGGCGTTTGTACCTGGGTTGGACGACGTTTGCATCGTTTTTTGTATCCGGCAATTCGACAGACTCGGATTGTGCCGTTTCGATCGAGGCGCCGTCGTCTGCCGGCGTTTACGCTCAAGCCAACTCCCACCATGCCCTCAGTTCCCGGTCTCCGCAGCGCCCGTGAAAAGGTCGGGCGGCTCGTCTATTTCGGCCGCATGCTCGACAAGGTACGCCTCCACGCCCGGGGGCTGCTCCCGCCTGACTTTGTGACGAACCTCGGCTACGGCGTCCCCCGGTCCCTCGATGGGCGTTGCTGCACGTTTCTCGGGGTCCGCTACGAGGCCCTGGTCGCACGCGTGCTGCAGGGTGGTTCGGACGAGGAGATCCTTGCCTGGGCCCACGCGAATGGGACGCCGCGCAGCGATGCGGACTGTGAATTATTCAACGCCTTCATGAGCAAACGCGGCTGGCGCGACGACGGTTCGGAGACGCTTCGCAGGCGGATCGTCGAGTTCGGCCTTACGGGCAAGCCGATCGACACCTATTTCGACCTCTTCGATTACGACGAAGGGCGCGCCTCGTGAGGCTGCGCCCTTCGTAGGATTGGCGTTCGCGCGCGCCGGCTGCCGTCTCAGTTGCCCAGGGCGGCGTAGAAGGTCTGGAGGTTGATCAGGGAGAAGATCTCCTCCTGTTGTTGCTGGGGCAGTTTCAGGAGCGCCTTGAAATAGCCGCGCGCCAGTCCGTCGGAGCAACCCTCGATGTAGTGCGCCGCGTCGGCCGAGCCCGTGTTGTGGTGCCAAAAGAACGTGGCGATCCCGGCCTGCACATCCGCATTGTTCGCACGAAGCAGCACATAGGCCTCGACCAACGCCTCCGCGGTCTTGGCGCCTTTCTCCCCGAGGAGCGGACGAAACAGCAGCGTGGCGTCCTCGCGGTCCGTGCCAAACAGCTGCGACGGCATGCCGTCCGGAGTGATCAGCAGCTCGGGATTGCGGGCGCCGAGGAGGAAGCCGACCTGCTGCTCGTGCCGTGCCCGATCCTCGGGCGTGGCGAGGCGCCGGTGCACGAATTCGAGCAGCGATTCCATCTGCGCCAGTTCGTCCGGCCTGGTCGGCGGACGTAGCATGATCGCCGCGGCGGGATTGACCAGGTGCTGTCTCAGCGTCGTCTTGGTCACGGGAAGCCGGTCGGCAAACTCCGCTGCGGCCACGGCCGCCGGAAAGATGGCCTTGAAAAGAACCGCGGATTGGCTCGTGACCGCGGGGTTGTCTTCGAGAAGACGCTGCAGGACGTTGAGCGCCATCCTGGCATTGGTGACAGGGTCTGGGCGCGGGCCCCGGGCGTCGCTGAGGAAGGAGAGTTGGGTGCCGTCTGGCGAGGCTGGGTTCATGGCGGGCTGGGCATCAAACTCTCGCAGGAATGAAGTGCAAGCAAGGCTTTGAAAATTCGCGGCGTGCCGGGGTTGCGGCTCCGGCGTCGGTGGCTAGGCTCAGCTCATGAGCGACTTCAACCAGGCGGCGGAAGGGAGCGAAGCCAAGCGTCTGTTTGGCAGGCTGCGCGACAACATGCGCCTGTCGATCAAGGGCAAGGACGACGTGATCGATCAGGTGCTGATCGGACTGGCGTCGGGCGGCCATGTCCTGATCGAGGACCTCCCGGGCCTCGGCAAGACCACACTCGCCTATGCGCTGGCGCGCTCGATGGACTGCGAGTTTTCCCGCATCCAGTTCACCAGCGACCTCCTGCCCGGCGACCTCACCGGCGTGGGCATCTACGACGAGGCGCGCCGCGAGTTCGTGTTCAAGAAGGGGCCGGTGTTCGCGAACATCGTCCTTGCCGACGAGATCAACCGCGCGACCCCCAGGACCCAGTCCGCCCTGCTCGAGGTGATGGACCGGGCGCATGTCACGGTCGACGGAGTGAGCCATGCGGTCGGCGAGCCGTTCATGGTCTTTGCAACCCAGAATCCCGCGGATCGAGAAGGGGCGTTTCCGCTGCCGGAGAGCCAGATGGATCGGTTCTTCCTGCGCATCCACATGGGGTATCCGGCGGAGGCGGACGAGATCGACATCCTAAGGACAGCGAGGATCGGCTACGACTCGATCCCTGCGAGGCCGGTCGCGACGCGGGAGGAGATCCAGCGGGCGCGTTCCGCCGTGCTCGGCGTCTTTGTCGAGGAGTCTGTGCTGTACTACATCCGGCAGATCGTGGCCGCGACGCGCGGCGAAGCGGCGTTCAGGGCCGGCATCTCGGTGCGCGGCGGGCTGGCGCTGAAAGTAGCCGCCCAGGCGAGGGCACTGCTGGACGGCAGGGATTTCGTCATCCCTGACGACGTCTCCGCCCAGGCGGTGCCCGTGCTCGCGCATCGGCTTGCGCTCGCCGGGCCGCGGCGCGAGGCGCTCGAGGAGCGCCGCGAGACCGGAGAGCTTCTCCTCAGGCTGCTCGCATCGATCCCGCCGCCGTCGTGAATTCCCCCGTGCGTCAAGGCTCAGTCTGGCACCGCCTGGTCTGGTCGCTGATCTACCCCCGCCGCTCCATGCGGGCCGAGCCCACCGCTGCGGGCAGCGGGCTCGTGGCCCTGTCGCTCGGAGTCGGCCTGGCGGCGTACAACTCGGCGAGCAACATCCTGTTCCTCGCCCTTTCGCTGCTCATGTCGTCGCTGGTGGTCAGCGGCATCCTGTCCTGGCTCAATCTCCGCGGCCTGGAGTGGCGCCTCCTGGTGCCTCGAAACGCCAGGGCCGGTTCGACCTGCCCGATGTCGGTGATCCTGCGTAACAGGCGCCGCCTCATGCCCGCCTACGACCTCACGGCCGAGTTCGAGGCTCGTCCGGCTGCGGCGGCTACGGCGGTGGGCTTCGCTCCCAAGCCCGAGGATCCAGGCCGGCTTCTGCGCCAGCTCTGGCGGGCGACGCGTCCTCCCGGCCGCAATCCAACTCCCTCCGCCGACCTCGGCGTCGCACTCCAGCCCGGCGGCGAGCGAGCGCTGACCTGCCAGTGGACGCCCGCGCGGCGCGGCGAATGGGAAGTCTCGCTGGCCGCCGTGCGTTCCCAGTTTCCCTTCGGCTTCCTCAGGAAACGCGCCGCGCTGGGGCTCGGCGTCCGGCTTCTCGTGCGTCCTGAACCAATCGCCTGCGAATGGGATTCCGGAGCCGTTCGCTCCGTCGCGGCAGGCGGGGCTCGTGCGACTTCGATCGGTTTCGGTCCGGACCTGCATTCACTCCGCCCCTACAGGCATGGAGATTCGATGCGCCTGATCCATTGGAAGGCCAGTGCGCGGGTGGGGGAGTTGATCGTCCGCCAGAACACTGCGGAGGCGGCCGAGGGGTGCTGGTTGGAATTGGACCCCGCGCTCTGGTCGGAAGGCGAAGCCTTCGAGCGCGCCGTGCGATTGACCGCCTCGGTCGCGGAGCGGCTTTTCCGGGAGGGGCTGCTTGCGGGCTGCTCTCTGGGGAACAACGAGGTCCGACGCTGCACGGGACCCCGGGATTTGGAAGCCGCCCTGGATCGGCTCGCCGTGGTCCGCGCGGGCGTCGGAGGGCCGGCAATCGTCGTCCCTTGGAACGAAACCGCGGTCGTCAGCATCGTGCCCGAGGGAACGGAGGGAGTGATAGCCCATGCCGGAAACCGGATCATCGCGAGGGCTTGAACTGGCGGACCTCCGCCGCGTGCAGTGGCTCCTGGGCGGCGCGCTGGTGTTCGTCTCCCTCGGCTCGCTGCTCTTCCTGCAGGTCGGAGCCTGGAGCCTCCTGGTGGCGGTGCTGCTCGCCACCGGCATTGCGCTCGTCCGGCCCGACCTTCCGGGCAGGCTTCCGCTCTGGGTCCACCGCCTGGCGTTCCCGGCGGTGCTTGTCGTGTTCGCGTCTGAACTCTGGCTCACGGCGGACCTGTTCCAGTCCCTGGTGCATCTGGACCTGCTGCTGTTGTTGTATCGGGGTTTTTTCTACAGGAGTCGGCGCGAGGACCTTCAGTTGATCCTGCTCGGCCTGTTCCTCCTGATTGTGGCCGGCGTGGTCACATCGTCCCCGGCCTTTGCCCTGCAGCTCCTGGCCTTTGCCGCCTGCGCGCTGGCATTGCTGTTCACCGCGACGATCGCGGATGCCGCCGACCCGGGGGCCAGGGCTCGGAGACTGCCGCTGTTCATTCCCACCTACGCGCGGAGTCGGCCGGACTGGATCGAGGGCCTGCGATGGCGCGAGCTTGCGCGGAGGGTGGCAAGGGCCTTCGACTGGCGTCTGGCCGGCTGCGCCGTGCTCCTCTTCGGCTGCGTCGTGGGCATCTCCGCGCTGCTGTTCGTGTCGATCCCACGCTTCGACCTCCGAGACAGTCTTTTCCTCGAGCGCTTCGCACTCCATCGGGCACGGACCGGATTCAGCGACACCATCCGCTTTGGAGACCTCGACGAGATCGGCCGCGACACCTCGGTGGCATTCAGCATGGACGTCTCGAACCGGGCCCTAATCCCGTCCATTCCCTATTTCCGCATGCTCGTCCTCGACCAGGTTCTGCCCGAGGGCGGATTCCGCATGTCTCCGTTCATGCGCCGCCGCCTGCTCGCGCGGGACTACCACGCCGCCTACCTCTCCGGCGACCGCGCCGCGGCCGCCGCACCCGGGGTCTGGACCTTTTATCTGGAACCCGGGGTGAGCCGCTATCTGCCCCTTCCCGGACGCTTCGGCGCGATCCGATTCCGCGGACTCCAGCGGCTTGAGTACGATCCAGAGGATGGGATTCTCGCGCTGAAATCCGACCCGCTCTCGATGACCGCCTATCGGCTCGAGGGAGTCGCGTTCGATGGAATCCGTGCCGATCCACCCTTCAGGCGGCGGTGGCAGGCAGTGCCGAAGGACGCGAGGCGCGTTGGCGTGGATACCGCGCGGCTGGAATTGAGCCTGCCCGTGGACCAGGCGTCCGCCGCCCGCCTCTCGGAATGGGCGGATCGGATCCGGGCGCGCACGCCCGGTCGAGCCGACCCCCGGCTCTTCGCGCTCGAGGCAACCGACTGGCTGCGGTCCAGGCATGCCTACGCGTTGAGCAGCGCGATTCCGCAGGGGAGAGGGGATCCACTCGTGCGCTGGATGGGTTCGACTGCCCCCGGCTATTGCGAGCTGTTCGCCGGCGGACTCGTCCTGCTGTGCCGCTCCGCCGACATCCCGGCGCGCGTGGTCGTGGGGTTCAAGGGTGGGGCGTGGAACGCGTATTCGGGAAGCTTCACAGTGAGAAATTCGGACGCGCATGCCTGGTGCGAGGTCTGGGATGGAGTGGGCGAGTGGATACGCGTGGATCCCACGCCCGGAGCAATCCCGATGGCCGGCGTCGCCGCGCCGGCGGCGGCCCGCGTGCGCGACTGGGGCGACGAACGCGGATTCTCGGCGCGCCTCGAGGGGCTCCGGGTGTTTTGGTATCGCAGGATCGTCAGTTTCGACGCCCGTGATCAGGAGAATCTTGTGCGGTCGGCCCGGGACTCCGCGGACGCGGCCCGGCGACGCACGCTGGAGCTCGTGGATGGCGCGATGCGCCGCCTGCGCGGCGCGTGGGTGGCGGTGTGGAAATCCGCCGGAACGGGTGCCGTGGCGGCGGGTGTGGTGATCGGGGTCCTGGGCCTTTTCGCGGTGTGGATCCTGCGGCTCAGGACGGGCGGCCTCGTTCCCGGCGCCCGCGTTCAGGCCCGTTCGGCCGAGGGACGCGTCCGACGCGAGGCGGGCCGTTGGATCACCGTGCTCAGGAAACGCGGCCGCTGGGACTCGCCGGAGGAAGGCATGCCCGACCTGAGAATGGCTCTTCTTACACTCCGGTTTGGCCGGTCCGAACGTTGGCCGGAGGCCCGCCGCTGGTTCCGTTCCGCGCGTCACAGGTCGGGACGCCGCTCGCGCCGTGGCTCCCGTTCAGGGTGAGAAGGTATTGTTGTCTTCGTCGGACTCACCCGGCGGTGCGGGAGGCATCTTTCCCGCTGCGCGTTGTTTTTCCACCCACCGCTCGAGCATGGCCCTAGCGATCGGCGCCGCATAGAAACCGCCCGCAAAACTCTCGTCCGGCACGTCGCCCTCGACCACGACGGCCCACGCGACCTTCGGATGGTCGACAGGGGCGAATCCCACATACCAGCCCAGTTCGATCGTGCCGCTCTTGTACACCGTCTTCCCGTCCTCGGTCACAGGAAAGCGAACTGCCTGCTGCGCCGTGCCCGTCTTCGACGCGATCGTCAGGCCTGGTACCTTGCCCCAGCGCCGCGCGGTTCCGGTGAGCGGCACCCGTTCCATGCCCTCGATCAGCGCCTGGTAATCCGCCTGCGGGACGCCGATCGGCGCCGTATGCTGGGTCGGCCGATTCGGCTCATGCAGAATCGTAGGCTTCGTCGTCACCTCGTCGCGGGCCAGTGACGAGAGCAGGCAGGCCATCTGGAGCGGAGTGACTGCGATCATGCCCTGGCCAAACGCGAGATTCGCCGTGTCGCCCTGATACCAGGGTTCGCCCTGGGTTTTCTTTTTCCAGGCGGGACTTCCAATGTACATCCGCTTCGTCTCGTGCGGCAGCTCGATCCCGGTCGGGCGATCCAGGTGGAAACGCCGGGCTTCCGCGACGATCGCATCCACTCCGGTCTTCAGACCGTAATTGATGAAGAAGGTGTTCACGCTGTGCTCGATCGCCGTCCGGAAGTCGATCTTGCCCGTGATCTCGCCCGACGCGTCGTGGAATACGTGGTTGCCAACCAGATACGTTCCGTTGGTCGTGTACGTGGAATCGGGCGTCAGGGTGCCTGCTCGGAAGCCGGCGATCGACGTGACCAGCTTGAACGTCGATCCGGGGAGGTAGAGCCCGCTGATCGCACGGTTCACCCAGGCCTTGTTCTGGTCGATCTCTGCAACGTCCTCGTGGCTGATCCGCGGTGAGAACTTGTTGAGGTCGTAGTCCGGTTTGCTCGCGAGCACGAGCACCTCCCCCGTGTTCACGTCCATCATCACCGCCGCCCCCGTCAGGTCGCCGAGCGCCTTTTCAGCGGCCAGCTGGAGGTCGATGTCCAGCGACGTGTCGAGGTTCTTCCCCTGAACCGGAAGGCGCTGCTCGAGGGGCGGATTGATCCGGAAACCGGAGGGGTCAACCCGGTAGATCGCGCCGCCGGCCTGCCCCTGGAGCACCGAGTCGAACTGAAGCTCGAGTCCGTCGCGACCGGTCGCTCCCTTGATCTTGAACGTGGGCAGGTCGTCTCCCGGAAGCCCCTCGGCGTCGATCTCCGTGTTGTTGCTCACGTATCCGAGCGTGTGCGCGGCCGCGGATCCGTACGGGTAATACCGCTCGCTCGAGGTGTAAAGCTGCAGCGGGGAGTTCACGGGAAGCTGTTCGATCAGCTTCGCATACTCGTCGGGAGTCAGGTCGTTGATCAGGATGTACGGCAGCAGAAGCTCGCGCCGGAAGTGCTTGGACAGTTCTGCCGTGTCCAGTTTCTCGTGACGCCCGATGAGCGCGTTGACCTGGTCCAGGTAGTGCTGCACGACCGTTGCCCGCGCGATGAGCTCCATCTGGTGGGCCGTCGGCATGTCGCGGTCGCCCGCCTCGCGGTAGTTCTTGCGAATCTGGATGAACTCGCGCCGGAACTGGCTGCGCAGTTCATCGAGATAAAGCACGATCGCGAAGCGCGGTTTGTTCCCAACCAGGAGGCGTCCCTCGCGGTCGTAGATGTTGCCCCTCGGGCCGGGCACGATGATACGCCGCTGGTTCTGCACTCGCTCCGCCTCGTGGTACGAGGACGATTTGATCAGCTGCTGGTAGGCGAGCCCGGACACCAGGATCAGAAGCATCGCCCCGAAGATGAAATGGAAGACGAATACCCGCGGCTGGAAGGTCGTGTGCGTCTCGACCAGCGCGCCGCTGCGGGAGGCCAGGTTCTGTCGGTCCGATCTCATCATTTCTCGCCCGGAGTGTCGCCTCGGAACGCCTCAGCGCTCGTCCGTGCCGTGCCTTCGGAATTTCGGCGGGGTGGCCAGTTCCAGCGTCCGGTCCTGAAGTGCGAACGTCCAGGGTGCAACGAGCACGACGACCACCGTTGACATCCCGAGTTCCCACAGGCTCCGCGTCACGAGGAACCGCCACTGCGCCATTCCCCAGAAGTGTATCACCGCAAGCACCACATACATCGCCGCGTTCGCCGTCGCAGCCACGGCCGACTGGACCTTCAGCTCGTCCCACATCAGCCGCTGTTTCCACAGGTGGAGCAGGCAGTACGCGAGTCCAAAAACCAGGGCCTGCTGGCCAAATGGAACTGGCGACCAGGCGTCAAAGATGAATCCCGCCAGAATGCACGCGGTCAGGCCCTCCCGCGGCTCAAGCTCCAGTCCCGCATAAGTCACGAACAGTCCGCCTCCGAAGAACGTGATCTGCCAGGCCCCGAGCGTGTGATTGAACGCCGTGATCAGCGTCCAGAGGACGAGGTGACAAAGAAAAAGAGCCGGGATGCGGAGCACGGCGAATATGCGACGGCGGCCGCCTATTTGGGGTTGATGGGTACCAGGACCGTGACCTCGGTCAGCGATGAGAGCCGCGAGTCGAGCTTCACCTCGCCCGATTTGAACAGACCGTCCGGGCTGGGATCGGCCTTCACGATGTAGCCGATGGTAAGGCCCGGTGGAAAGACGCCACCCAAGCCCGACGTCACCAGGCGCTTCGGCGCGATGGAAGACGCAAAGATGTCGAGCGGCATGAACTCCACGGTTCCCATCGGCGGGGCGAACGAGGTGTTCAGGCCGCCCTGATAGCTCATCGGCCGTGAATCGCCGTCCACGACCGCCGCCAGCCGCACGTTGGGCGAGCTGATCAATTCGACCACCGACGTGTACGCGTGCACTTCGGTGACGCGCCCCGCAATGCCTCCGGTGAACACCACCGGCGAACCCGGAAGGATGCCGAAGTTGCGGCCCTTCCGGATCACAAGCCGCTGCCACCAAGTCGAGAAATCGCGGCTCACCACGCGCGCCGGCTCGGACCGGTATTCGGCGAACGACGGCAGCCGCAGCAGGGCCTCAAGGCGTTCGATTTCGCCGCGCAACGAGGTATTTTCCTGGATCCGCAGCTCGTAGGCTGCATTCAGCCGGGCCAGGTCACGGCCCGCCTCGATCAATGCATCCTTCGAATGCAGCCGTAGCGACCAGTATTCCTGCAGGTCGCGGGCATAGGACGCAGCCGTCTCCATCGGCGCCTCCATCTCGAAGAAGCTCACCCGCATCACGCTCTTGACCGCCACCGGCAGCAGCAGCCAAGCAAGCACGAGGATGCCAAGCGCCGCAAAGGGCTTGGCTTGGTCGAAACGTCGACGTGACAACGGTCAGGTCTCCCTGCGTCCCGGCAAATCGCCTGCGGACGCCATCCTCACAGGTTCTGCATCACCCAGTTGAGGTCGTTGAGCACCGCGCCGGTCCCGTTGGCCACGGCAGAAAGCGGATCATCCGAGATCGTCACGGGAAGCCCGGTCTTCTCGCTGAGGAGACGGTCGATTCCGCGGATCAGGGCACCGCCCCCCGCGAGCACGAATCCGCGGTCGACGAGGTCGGCCGAGAGTTCGGGCGGGCAGCGCTCCAGCGTCACACGCACGGCGTCAACGATGTTTGCGATCGTGTCCGAAAGTGCCTCGCGAATCTCCTGGGAGGTGATGTGGATCGTCTTCGGAAGTCCCGCAACCGAGTCGCGTCCCTTCACCTCGAGCGAAAGCTCGTCGTCGAGCGGGTAGGCGGAGCCGATCTTCACCTTGATCTCTTCCGCCGTGCGTTCGCCAATGAGCAGGTTGTAGGCCCGCTTCATGTAGTTGATGATCGCCATGTCGAGCTCATCGCCTGCCACGCGAATCGATTTGCTGAATACGATGCCGGAAAGGGATATGATTGCGATCTCGGTGGTGCCGCCGCCGATGTCGACGATCATGTTTGCCGCGGGCTCCTCAATCGGCATGCCCACGCCGATTGCCGCAGCCATCGGCTCCGGAATCGTGATGACGTCGCGTGCGCCCGCATGCAGCGCCGAGTCCTTGACCGCGCGCTTCTCCACTTCGGTGATGCCGCTCGGAATCGCGATCACCACGCGGGGATTCACCCGGAAGGAGTTGTTGCTCACCTTGCGGATGAAGTACCGCAGCATCGCCTCCGTGACGTCGAAATCCGCGATCACGCCATCCTTCATCGGCCTGATGGCCGTGATGTTGCCCGGGGTGCGCCCAAGCATCCGCTTGGCCTCCTCGCCGACCGCACGCACTTTGCGGGTGCTCGTGTCGATCGCAACCACCGACGGTTCGCGCAGGACAATGCCCTTGTCTTTGACGTAGACCAGCGTGTTTGCCGTGCCGAGATCGATTCCGACGTCGTTCGTGAAATAGCCAAGAAGGTTGGATGCCATGATATGCGAGCAGGGAGGGCGCGGATCCGCTCTTGAAAACGAATCTCCGCAGAGCGTGAGTGTCAACGCGGTAAAGGCCCGACCCTCCAGTCTTTGACGAATCGCGATGCGAGGCGGCGCGTCCGGTTCGAGGCCACAGCTCCGAGGGATTTGCAGCGTGCATGAGAAAATTGGCCGCAATCCGGACCTCGGCTGGACAATGCGCGGCCCAAACCACCATGCTCGCTCCCGGAGCATGGAACCGATTCTTTTCATCCAGGATTTGGCCGTGATCCTTCTGATCGGAGGCGCCGCGGGCTGGATCTGCCAGCGCCTCGGCCTGTCGTCGGTGGCCGGTTACCTCATCGCCGGCTGCATCGTTGGCCCCCATACTCCCCCATTTGCGCTGGTTACAGATATACCCAGGATCCAGACGCTTGCGCAGGTCGGGTTGGTTTTTCTCGTTTTTTCGATAGGGCTGCGACTCAGCCTCAGTCGCCTCAGGCGCATGGGGCTCGGGCTGTTGCTCGCGGTGGCCGCGAGCGCCGGCATTCTCTATGCCCTCACTCGTGTCGCGGGAAGCGCAGCGGGCCTCGGGAATGTGACCACCCTGTTCGTTGCAGGCATGCTCATGGTCTCGTCCTCCGCGATCATCAGCCGGGTGCTCGCCGATGCCCGCATCACCCATGAGCACGCGGGCCAGCTTGCGCTGGGAGTCACGGTGCTCGAGGACATCGTCGCCGTGATGATGCTGACGTTGCTCAGCTCGATCGTGCAGTTCGGAGGGGCCAATCCGTCCGCGAGGCTGGGGGAGACCCTCACGCTGCTGGTTGCCTTTGTGGTGCTCGCGGGTGTCGTGGGCCTGTTGCTGGTTCCCCGCCTGCTCCGGCGGATGAGCGCATTTGCAAGCGACGAGCTTCAGGCCCTCGGAATCGCCGGTCTGCTGTTCGGGATGGCCTTGCTTGCGCAGCGGGCCGGATATTCGACCGCGCTCGGCGCCTTCCTCCTCGGCGCCATCGTTGCCGAGACGCCAAATCGCGCTCAGGTGGAGAGGATCTTCGAGGGCATGAGGGACGTCTTTTCCGCCGTCTTCTTCGTGGCAATTGGAATGCAGATCGACCCGGCGAGCCTTGCGCACGTCGCGCTGCCAATCATCGGCTGGACCGCCTTTGCCCTGTTTGCGCGCGTGGCGTCGTCGTCGCTTGGACTCACGCTCACCGGCGTGCCGACGAGCGAGGCCCTTCGGACCGGTCTCCTCCTGGTGCCCATTGGCGAATTCAGCTTCATCATCGTCCAGATGGGCGTGGACTCGTCCGTGGTGCCCCAGGACTATTATCCGATGATCGTTGGAGTGTCGCTCCTGACGACGCTGGTCGCCCCGTTTCTCGCGAGAAACAGCGACCGCATCGCGGCGGGCGCGATCGAGAGGCTGCCCAAATGGGCATCGGGCACGCTGAACGGCTATCAGGCCTGGCTGGAAAAGTTGCTCAGCCGGCCCAAGCAGAACACGCTCTGGCTGCTCAGCCGGAAGCGGATCATCCAGATCAGCGTTGGCATGCTGTTCGTCACGGGCCTGTGCGTCTTCTCGGGTCGGCTGCTGGAGGTGTTTGTGGGATGGGTGGGGCCGAACTGGCTTTTCCCGATGGGCCCGGTGACGATCTTCTGGCTCCTGCTTCTGCTCGCCGCCCTGCCGCCGCTCGTCGCGATCTGGAGGAATCTGAGTGCGATGGCCATGCTCTATGCCGAGATCGGCGCCAAGGGGCACGCCTACGAGGCGCGCATGCGTGTGTTCATCGAGCATGGCCTGCGCGTGCTGGCGGGAGCGGGAATCGCCGTATGGCTGGCGTCGATACTTCCATTCGAGGAATCGAGCCGGTGGATGCTGTATGCGGTGGGTGTGCTCGCCCTGCTCGCCCTGGTGCTCCTGCGCCGCAAGTTCATCCTCTGGCACAGCGAGGCGGAGATCGACCTGCAGTCTGTCCTGAGTCCGGCGGCCGGTGTGCCCAGCTCGGCATGGCTCGAATCGCGCAGCGACTGGCGGCTCGGCGTCATGGAGTGCGTCGTGCCCGATCTCGCCGAATACCGCGGGCGCAGCCTGCGCGACATCGCGCTTCGCTCCAGCCTGGGCGCCACGGTGGTCGGCATCGAGCGCCAGGGCCTGCTCATCCCGCTCCCCGGTCCGCAGGAGATCCTGTATCCGCGCGACAAACTGCTCATCATGGGCAGCCCCGAGCAGGGCAGGGCGGCAGTCCGTTTCCTGCAGAACGTGTCGTTCGAACCCGAGGCCGAGACCGACACCCCGATCGAGGACATCCGGGTCGAGAAGATCGATATTTTGGATACAAGCCCGGCCGTCGGGCTGGGCTTCGGGGCGATCGAGCCGACGCGGCGGTTCGGCATCATCCTCGCCGGCCTGCAGCGCGGTGAGAACCGCGTCCTGAATCCGCGCGCGGACGAACCGATCCTGGCCGGCGACCAGCTGCTCGCCCTGGGAACCGTCGCCCAGCTCCGCCGCTTTCGCACCTGGGTCGACTCGGCCGGCCGGCCGGCCCAGTAAAAAGGCGCCGAATTGGATTCGGCGCCTTTGGAAGTTCAGTTCTGACCGTGGGTCGATCCCGATGAGGACCCGCCCTGCTTGGTACCTTCAGGTTTCTTGGAGTCGCCGGACGGCTTCTCCTCCTCCTCGTCGCGGGACGCCTTCTTGAATTCCTTCACGGCTTGTCCCATGCCCTTCGCGAGGGAGGGCAGGCGCGAGCCGCCGAAGAGAACCAGGATGATGATGAAGATCCAAAGCCACTCACCGCCACCGGGCAGGAGCGCTGTGAACAACAGGGAAGCCGAGGTCATGATGGGAAATCAGGATGAATGCTTGAGGGAGACTGTCGAGAGTGCACCGAACGAGCCGCTCAAGGCGACTCGTTGTCGGACTGGGGGGAGCCCCTGCGGTCGTCCTCGTCCGGCGATTTGCCGCCGGGCAGATTCTGGACCCGCATGGCGGTGGCCGCGTTGTAGGCGTTGGGCGAGTTGTCCAGCGGTTCGGCGTCGAAGAATCCGGTGAGCTGGCGTAGGCGCGTCGGATGACGCATCTTGCGCAGGGCCTTCGCCTCGATCTGGCGGATTCGCTCGCGCGTGACCTTGAATTGTTTGCCCACCTCCTCGAGGGTGCGGCTGTAGCCGTCGACGAGGCCGAAGCGCAGCGAAAGCACGCGGCGTTCCCGCTCGGTGAGCGAGTCGAGCACGTCGATGATTTTTTCGCGCAGCAGCGAGTAGGCCGTCATATCGTACGGATTCTCGGCCGACTTGTCCTCGATGAAGTCGCCGAAGCTCGTGTCGTCTCCGTCGCCCACGGGCGATTGCAGGGAGATCGGCTGCTGGGCCATCTTCATGATCTGCTGCACCCGGTCGACGGGGAGGTTCATCTCCTCCGCAACCTCCTCAGGCGTCGGCTCGTGACCGAACTCCTGAAGAAGCTGTTTCTGCACCTGCATGACCTTGTTCAGGGTCTCGATCATATGCACCGGAATGCGGATGGTGCGTGCCTGGTCGGCGATCGAACGCGTGATGGCCTGGCGGATCCACCAGGTTGCATAGGTGGAGAACTTGTAGCCGCGGCGGTACTCGAATTTTTCCACCGCCTTCATGAGGCCCATGTTGCCCTCCTGGATGAGATCCAGGAAAGACAGGCCACGGTTGGTGTATTTCTTCGCGATCGAGATCACAAGGCGCAGGTTGGCCTCGACCATCTCGGTCTTCGCCTTGTGCGCTTCCCGGACGTGGGTCTGGGCCTGATGAATCACCTGCACGAGCGCGTGGGGCTCGATGCGCTGCTCGGCTTCAATCTCGCGGAGGCGCGCGTTGATCACCTTCGTGTCGATTGCCGCATCCTTCTTGGTCTTCGGATGCTTGGCCCTGTCGAGCGAATCGGACAGCTTGCCGATCTCCTCGAGCACTGGGCGCAGACGTTCGATATAGTCCTCGTACACCTTGAGCTTAAAGAAAAACTTCGAAAAATGCCCCCTCAGCGTGGTCTCGCGCTTCCGATGCTTGGCAAGCACCTTCTTGCGTTCGGCGTCGTTGCGCGCCTTGAGGTACTCTTCCCACGATTCCGCCGTGGAATCCTCGGCTTTCTGCGCCAGTTCGATGAGCTTTGGCAGGGATTTGAAATAGACGTCCCGGCTCTCGATCTTCTTGTCGATGACAATGCGGTCGAAACGCTCCTCGCGGGTGATGAGCTTCTGGCCGAGCGCAATGATATAACCCGAGATGCGGGCGGCTTGAAAGAGCGCTTCCTGGGCCTTCAGCTCGGCGGTCTCAATTCGCTTGGAGATCTCGACCTCCTGCTCACGAGTCAGCAGCGGGACCTGGCCCATCTGCTTGAGGTACATCCTGACCGGATCGTCGAGAATGTCGTTCTGGGAACTCCTCGATTCCTCTTCCTCGGCCTCTTCCTGCCTCTGCTTGTAGCCCTCGACCTGGTCCGGCTCGAGAATCTCGATGTCGAGGTTGTTCAGGATCGACAGGACGTTGTCGATTTCCTCCTGGTTCTCCACCGACTCGGGCAGCGCTTCGTTGATGTCGTCAAACGTGAGGTACCCCTGCTCCTTGGAGAGGCGAATCAGTTGGCGAATCTTCTCGTTGAGATTTCCGGTGGCGGCAGTCTCCTGGTCCACACCTTCTTCGGTGTGCGCGGCGTGCCCCTGCTGGACGACCTCTTCAACGGCGTCGGCGTGGATGGAGTCTGCGTTCTTGGATTTGCGCGGCATATTAGGCGTAAAACATACTTAGGCAGTTCCGGGCAAACCTATCGGTTCCCGAAGCTGCCTGAGGAGTTCGGTGCGTTCTTTGATCAGAGAAATTGGGTCGATAGTACTGTCCGCTCGAAGCTGGGCTAAATCAAGTTCGATTTTCCTCAGGCGGGGCTCCAGAGCCCTCTGACGCATCACACGAATCCCTTCGACCGCAATCTTGTTCGGGTCCTCCATGGTGGGCTGGTCGAAGAGGAGCGAAGCAATCAATTCACGCTCTTCGGTTGATTCGATCAGGTCGTCAAGGTGGTCGCGTCCGGGCCAGACATCGTGTTCGATCTCAAGCAGAAACCGGTTCAGTAGCACGCCTGGCAGATTGCCGGTGTCGATCCAGGCGTGAGGCACCGCGTGCACCAGCGCTTTGCCAAGCATCTCGAAATGAAGAAGAAGGTATAGAATATGATATTCCGGCGTCGACTCGGACGGCACGATCACGGGAGGGGCCGAAGGATAGGCGGGGCGCCCGCCATCCGGGGATGGGTCTGCCGGCCTCTGGATTGGGGAACGAGACTGAAAGGCCGCAAAATCGCGTTGCACGGCGCTCGGCGGAAGCCGGAGGTGGTTGGCGATTTCCGCCAGGAAGCCGGCTCGAACGACCTCGCTGTCCGAGGCTGCGACGATCTCGAACAGCCCCCGGAGGGTGCGCGACTTTTGCTCCGGGCTCGCTTTGTCGAGATCCCCGAGCACGGTCCGGCAGGCAAAGGCGATTGCGGATTGGCTGCGATTTCTAAGTTCTTCGTAGGCAGAGATTCCCTTTTCAAGGAATAGGAGATCGGGATCCACCTTTTCGGCGCCTTCCAGCGAAAGGAAGCGTGCCTCGAGGCCCGCTTTCAGGGCCATTGGGAGGAAGCGCAGCGAAGCCTTTTGCCCTGCGCTGTCGCTGTCGAAGAAGCACTCGACGACCTGATGGTAGCGGCGTAGGAGCACCAGCTGCTGCTCGGTGATCGAGGTGCCTTGGGGTGCCACGGCAGTCTTAAGACCCACACTCCAGCAGCGAATGGCGTCCAGCTGACCTTCCACGAGGACGAAGGGGTGGTCGTCGTTCACCTGGGTCCGCGCCCGGTCCAAATTGAAAAGGAGATGGCTCTTGGAGAAGATGGGCGTCTCGGGCGAGTTGACGTACTTGGCCTCACGGGCCGGATCCTCGGAGGGCGTCAGTTCTGTCTGGCGCGCAGTGAAGGCGACTACGCGCCCCTGATGATCCCGGATGGGAATCATGAGGCGTCCGCGGAATCGGGGCCTGAGCGTCTGCACGCTCAGCGTAGCCTCCTCCCGGATGAAGAAGAGTCCGCACTGGCGAAGCGCATCTTCGGAATAGCGGCGCTTCCAAAGCGCAGCTGCGAACCCTTCGTCGGCGGCGGGGGCCGCCCCGATTCGGAATTCATCGGCTAGGGTCGGATCGAATCGGCGATTATCCTCCCAATAGCGGCGCATATATTCCCCGGCAGGCCCTTTCCCCCTAAACGTTTGGTGGTACAGGTCAGCGGCCACCTCGTGGAGATCGAAAAGCTCCTGGCGCAGCGACCGTTCCTCGCGTGACGGCCCGGTGCCTTCCTCGTACTCGACCGGTACATTGAACCGCTGCCCGAGCGCCTCGACCGCCTCGGTGAACGAAAGCTGTTCGGTTTCGCGTACGAAGGTAAAGATGTCGCCCGACTTGCCGCAGCCAAAGCATTTGTAAAATCCCTTGTCGGGATCGACATGGAACGAAGGCGTCTTCTCCTGGTGAAATGGGCACAGTCCCTTGAACCGGGAACCCGCGCGGCGCAGGGTGGCCACCCGCGAGATCACATCCACGAGGCTGATTCTCAGCTTCATGTCGCGGATGCAGGTGGGTTTGATGACGGGCATCGTATTGGGCGGAAGGACTACGCAATCGCCGTGGAAAGAAAGCACTTTCAAGTCGCGGGGTGGCCTGTCAAGTTCCGTGCTTTGTCTGGAAACACTCGGACGTTTGAGCGATCTCACTCCCACTTATGCTTCACTCGCGCCTCGTTCCACTCGCCTTGGGGCTGTTGGCCTCCCTCTGTGCGCTGCCCGCCGTCGCTCTCGCTGCGCCGGCTGCCGCCCCCGCCAAGGGTGACGATCCCATCTGGGAGGCGCGCCTGCATTCCTTTTCGCAGGCCGACTACGACACCGAGGTCGAGTCCCTGTTCTCAGCCTGGGAGAAGGCGACGGGCCGCCATATCGCACCGGGGCCGAAGGGACGCGTGGGCCTGAAGGTGTACACCGATTCGGGTCCCGGCATGGCGACCCCGATTCCGCTCGTGAAGGCGGTCATCTCCGCGCTCGAGCGCCGGGGATACAAGCACGACAAGATCTTCCTGGTCGGTCTCAACCAGCTCCGCATGCGGATGACGGGGTACCTGCCCAACCTGGTGACAGGCAAATCGCCGTTCCCTGGAACGCCGATCTACGTGCTCGAGTCGGGCCGCTATTATGACCCGCTTTGGTTCTACGACAGTCCGCTGCCGTCCCGCTTCGATCCGGTCTTCATGGAGTCCCAGACCAAGGATGTGCCCAACGACACGACCGTCGACCAGGATCGTAAGAGCTTTCTGGCTACGCCGCTTTTCCTCGACTCGGACTTCTGGATCAACCTGCCGGTCTTCACGGACCATCCGACGCTCGGAATCAACGGGGCGCTGGTGAATGCGACCCTCTGGAACGCCTCCAATACGGCCCGCTTCTTCCGCTCGCCGGCGAACGCGCCGGCGGCCGTCGCCGAGATGAGCGCCATTCCGGAGCTTCGCGAAACCTGGCTGTTCACCATCGCAAGCCTCCAGCACTACCAGTACATCGGCGGCCCGTACTTCAATTCCCTGTACACCGTGTCGGAGCCGATCATCTGGCTCAGCCAGGATCCGGTGCTGCTCGACACGCTGATGCTCGATCGCATCAACACGTGGCGAAAGAAGAACGGCTTCGAGCCTGTCTCCGACGAGATCCGAACCCTGGATTTCGCCCATGTCCTGGGCGTCGGCAGCGACCGTCTCAGCGATGCGCACATCATCTGCCTGAACCGCTGAAGCCGGAGTGCGGAACCCATAAAAACCTCTTGTCAGCCGCCGACGGCTGGCGCCAATTTGTCTTCGATGAACTCAGCTTCGTACGTGCCGTTCCTCATTCAGGTCGTGATCGCGTTCGCCATCGGTGGCGCGGTGATCGGCGCCAGCCACTTCTTTGGCCAGCGCTCGCGCAAGAACGCGATCAAGGACACGCCTTACGAGTGCGGGCTCAAGTCGGAGGGCGTGCTCAACCAGCGCTTCACGGCCCGGTTCTTCGTCACGGCCATGCTCTTCCTCGTGTTCGACATCGAGGTGGTTTTCCTCATCCCCTGGGTTTTCATTTACCGCGATTTCCTGGCGAACCACATCTCCATCCTCGGCCCCGTCCTGTTCTTCCTGGCGGTGCTGGTCATCGGCCTCTTCTACGAGATGAAGAAGGGCGCGCTTGATTGGGAGAAGTAATCGCGATTTCGCGCCATGCGGCTCGATCAACTCATCATCCGCAGCCGCATCGTCGAACTCCACAGCCTGGATCTTGAGGGGGCCCTGAAGGAACTGCTGGAGGTTTCGGTGGCGAAGTTCACCGACCTCAAGCCCGATGCGCTGCTCAAGGGGCTCCTGGCCCGCGAGAGCACGATGACGACCTACCTCGGCAACGGGGTGGCCCTGCCGCACGTGCGCGTGAAGATGAGCCGCCGATACATCCTGGCGATAGGACGGAGCAGGCTCGGCATCCGGCACGACGGTTCGATCGAGGAGGAGCGCGTGAGGCTGATCTTCATGCTGATCGCGGGCGAGCAGGCGCGGGATTACCTCCAGGTGCTCGCATGCATCGCGCGGCTGCTCAAGGAGCAGGAGCTGATCGAGGCGCTCGCGGCCGCCCCCGACTTGGATGCCCTCCACGAGCGCCTTGTCGGCAGCCTCGGCGGGATCCGTCCGGTCCAGGCCCTGCACAACAAGGTCAACCGGCTCATGCAGCGCGAGGCTGAACGCGTGGCCAAGGGCACCGACTCCCGCTACCTCATGGTGTTTGGCGACACGTTTGTCGGAGGCATCGAACCCGGCGCCCTGGTGTCGTCGATGCGCACGATCCTCGTGACCCGCAACCCGGTCGATCCCTCGGTCGACGATTCCAAGTCGGATTGGATCGCGACCATCCGGGTCCGCTCGTTCTCGCGCCAGCGCCTCGCGCAGCTGCGCAGCGCGCTGCTGGTCGCGCTCATGCGTGGTGCGGTGAATTTCTCCGACCGGATCTGCTGCCTCGGCGGGATCACGGGAAGCAATCAGTTCGACACGCTGGTCGTGGTCGACGTCGAGCGCGAATTCCAGACGCTCCTCACCGGGAGCACCGACCTCCTCCCGGCGGACGTCACCCCGGAGGTGCTCGAGCGCGCTGTCGCCGTGGCCACCGAGCTCGCGGTCGAGGGGCGCGAGGGCCGTCCGATCGGGTGCCTGATGGTGGTCGGCGACCACGAGCGCGTCGAGAAGCTCACGAAGCCGCTCGTGCTGAATCCATTTTTTGGTTACAAGGAGGAGGACCGCAACATCCTGAATCCGTTCATGGACGAGACGATCAAGGAGTTCTCGTCGCTCGACGGCGCCTTCATCATCCGCGGCGACGGGGTGGTGGTCTCCGCCGGAAGCCTGATCCAGGCGACCGACGTGGAGCACAACCTGCCGAGCGGCCTCGGATCGCGCCACGCGGCGGCCGCCGCCATTTCGATGGCAACGCGGTGCATCGCGATCGTCGTGTCGTCCAGTTCGGGGCAGGTCACGCTCTTCCGGCGGGGGGTCATGCTGCCGCTCACCGAGAAGAAGATGACTGCCAACGCCTGATGGATCGGTCGGAAAACTTAGGCTTGCGCTTCGATCGGCAGCGCTCTTCCCTCGACCCTTCTAACCTATTTTTCCATGCAAGAACTCGTCACCCTGGAATGCACTGAAGCCCGCAAGGAGGGCAAACCCGTCTCCCGTTACCTCACCTGGAGGAACAAGAAGACCGTCACGGAGCGCATCGAGAAGAAGAAGTACAATCCCTTCCTGAAGCGTCACACGCTCCACAAGGAGATCAAGTAAGTATCTTCCAGTCTGCCGCTTGTGCAACAAGGCCGGGGTTATCCCCGGCCTTTGCTTTGTATGGGTTTTCGCCTTGATGACGGGGAGCGTGTATTACGTCGCCCACGTCCTGCAGACGTTTAACAGCTGGCCCCCGGACAAACGTCCTTCGCGGGGCGCTGGGGACCCGACGGGCTTCCAGATCAGGAAGCCCTCAATTCGCGAGGAATCTGGGATCCGGGCCTCGCCGCCGAGGGAGTGGGAGTGCCGGTTTGGCCGGAAAACGGAGGTTTCGTGGTCGAAGACCCCTGGGATCCTGTGGAAGTCCCCTGACTACCGAGCTGCGCCCGGCGCGCGGCGCGCCAGCCCTCGCGATGCTTGCGAATCCAATCGAGCAGGGCCCGTTCGAATCCGATATCGTAACCGAGCCTCTCCGACTCCAACCACTTATGGCGGAGGATCTCTTCTCGTTCAGCGAGAAACTCCTGATAGAGGGTCGACTGTTTGACGAACTCTCTGGAGTGCTCGAAATCTTTCTGAGGCAGACTCATTAGGGAAGCCCTGAAGCTGTATGCCAGAGAGAGACCTCTCGTTCCGCTTGTCAACGTCGGGCATTGCCCTCCTTCAATTGCGTATTAGATGCACTAAGTAGTTTTCGATTTAAGTCGATGCAGAACTGATTCAGCGATCGTCCGGAACGCCGTGGCAGCGGCACCTTCGGGATCGGAAGCCACGATGGGTTCGCCCCGGTCGCCGCCGAGCCGAATCTCCGGCATCAGAGGCACTTCCCCGAGCATGAGGGTGTCGAGTTTGCGGGCAACGTCGGCTCCGCCGCCTTGGCCGAACAGGTAATGCCGGGCACCGGTGGGATCCTCAAAATAGCTCATGTTTTCAGCGACGCCGATCAGCGGCACATTGACCTTTTGGAACATGAGACCGCCTTTCCGGGCGATGTTTGTCGCGGCTGCCTGTGGGGTGGTGACCAGGACGGCGCCGTCCAGAGGAAGCGTCTGCACGAGCGACAACTGTGCATCTCCGGTGCCCGGCGGCAGGTCGACCAGCAGGATATCAAGCTCACCCCAGCGCACATTTTGCACGAATTGCTGGATGGTCTTCATGATCATCGGACCGCGCCACACCACGGGCGTGTTGTCGTCGACGAGGAAGCCCATGCTCATCACCTTCACGCCATAGCGTTCCATGGGAATGATTTGAGCGTCGCCGCCTTCGCCCTCGACCATGGGGCGTCCGTTGAGGCCGATCATCAGGGGCACGCTTGGACCGTAGATGTCGCAATCCATCAGTCCCACGCGGCCGGGGCGACCGGCTGCCGAGAGGATCTGGGCGAGTGCGACTGCGAGGTTGACGGAGAACGTGCTCTTGCCAACACCGCCCTTTCCGGAGGCGATCGCGACGGCGTAGCGTATGGTCTTTTCGCCGTCGGCGCCCGTATTGGTCGGGCTCTGCGTGGCGGTTTTCGCGACCTGAACGGCAATTTCAACTTCCACGGACGTGACCTCCGGGAGCGCCTTGAGGCAGGCCTCGACTTCCTTTTTCAGGAACGTGGGCACCTTCGGGTCGCTGGTGGTCAGGTTCAGCGACACGTGGGCCTTGCCTCCCTCAAATGCAGTCGAGCGGACGAGTCCGAACGACACGATGTCCCGGCTGAAGCCCGGATACTTCACTTTCTTCAGTTGGTCTTTGATATCGGAGTCGGTCACGGTGAGCGAAAAGAACGACTCGGGCGGAGAACTTCAAGCGTCCACCCGAGTTCGGCGAATTGCTGGAGGCGGCTGTAAGTTTTTTGAATGCAGACGGAACCCAGGGGGCGGCCTCTTTTTCGTTGTGATGCGATCACAGCCTGTAAAAAGAACGTGGTCCGGTTGATGCGGTCGTTGGTCTCCCTTGGGCTCGCGCCGCGTCACCCGGCATTTTCTCTTTCGTCCCAATCCATGAAAAAGGCATTTCTTCTTCTCACGGTCTGTCTTGCGGCCGGCCTGACGAGTCTTGCGCGCGGAGCGCGAAACATCGGTGACGTGACGGTGGGCGTCGACGCTCGCATGCTGAGCGTCAGCGTCTCCGCAAACACGCCCGAGCTGAACGCGCTGGCGCGGGAGGCATTCAACTCGAACGGGCGCTACCATGTGGTTCCCGGATACGGCCAATTCAACATCCACTTCACGCTCGTCGCGTCCAGGGAGGTCCGCGTGGACATCACGCGCGGGGCCGGCCGGGCGCAGTTCTACTCGCAGGTCGTGCGGGGGACGAGCGATCGCAACGCGCTCCTGCGGGCCGCGGACGTGGCGGTCGAGAAGACGAACATGATGGGCCTGAAAGGCTATTTCGCGTCCAAGATCGCGTTCATCTCCGAGCGCACGGGACACCGCGAGGTGTATGTCAGCGACCTGTTTTTCGGCGATGTGCAGCAGATCACTCACGACCGCGCGCTGGCGCTCGGGCCGAGGTGGTATCCGGACGGTTCGCGGATCGTGTACACGAGCTATTTTCACTCGGGGTTCCCGGACATCTTCGAGATCAACCTGCGGACCTACCAGCGGACCACGTTCGCGAGCTTCCGGGGGACGAACACGGGTGCGCGTTTCAGTCCGAACGGGCAGATGGTGGCCGAAATTCTCAGCGGTGCGGGCAATCCCGACCTGTATGTCGGCAATGCCCAGGGCCAGCGACTGCGCCAGCTGACCCACACGGACGCGGTCGAGGCCTCGCCGTGCTTCTCGCCTGACAGCAGCGAGATCGTGTACACCAGCGACGCGGCGGGCGGCCCGCAGCTTTACGTAATGTCCGCGCGCGGAGGTGCTGCCCGCCGGCTGCCCACGGCGATCAGCAACTACTGCGCCGAGCCCGACTGGAGCCGGGGCAATCCCAACAAGATCGCGTTCACGATCCGGATTGGACGCGGTTACCAGATCGCGGTGTACGACCTGCGCGAGCGCCGCAGCCAGCAGGTGTCCCGCGCCCCCTACGATGGCGTGGAGCCGGCCTGGCTCGCCGACGGACGCCATCTGCTCTACGTCGCGCGCACGCCCTCGCAGAGTCGTATTTGCCTTCTTGATACCGAGACCGGCAAGACGACGGTCATCTCTCCGGCGGCGCTGGGCACGGTCTCAAGCGTGGCGGTGCTCGATCCGCGCTGAGAGGCGCCATCGCGACCGAGGACTTTTCCTGAGGCCGGCCATGCGCCGGCCTTTTTTGTGGGTGCAGGGCGTGGCGTGGCCCGGTGCGTCGACATAAGAAAAGGGGTCCCGTGGAGGGACCCCTTTGGAGAGGGTTGGAACTTGCGCCCGAATTACTTTTTCGGGGCCGTGACCTTCAGGAGCATCACGTCGTGGGCACCGATGGTGAGCGGCATGTCGTCGTCGAAGGTCCCGAGGTCCTTCTGGCGCCAGAGGTCGCGGACGTGGATGTTCTTCATGCCCCAGTAGCCGAGCCGGTCGAGCTTGATCGGAACGGTGACCTTGTCGTCGCCGCGGTTGAAGAACGCGAAGGCGACGCTGCCGTCCTCGAGTTCCTTGCGGTACACGTCGACGGCGCCGATCGTGTAGACGCGGCTGGCCTGCTTGCCGAGGGCGTCCTGGTCGACGGCGAGCACCTCATCGTTGGTGAGGAGGTTCAGGGTGAACGCGTCCATGTGCTCGAGGTCGCAGCCGATGAGCAGGGGGGCGGAGAGCATGCACCACATCGTGATGTGGGTGTACTGTTCGGCGGGTGTCAGGCGGGTGGTGTGGAGCTGGGGACCCCAGCCGACCTGGCCGACGACGAGCATGTCCGGATCGTTCCAGTGGCCGGGGCGCGCCCAGCGGGTCCAGCGGTCCTGGTTGAAGCCGATCTCACTGACTGAATTCTGATAGGCCCCGGGCGTGGCCCAGGTGTCCCAGATATCGCCGGTGGTGCGCCAGCAATTGGCGTATTTGGACAGCTCGGCGATTTCGTCGTACGGAGCGGCATTGGAAAGGCTGAAGATAATGTCGCGTCCGGTGGCTCGGAGCGCCTCGGCCATGAGGCGGGTGTGCGCCACGTCGTTGGGGTTCCAGTCGTACTTCAGGTAGTCGAAGCCCCATGCGGCGAACTGCTTCGCGTCATTGGAGGCGAACGAGTATTTGCCGAGGCGGTGATTGACCTGGTACTTGTCGTAGCCCTCGATGCGCGTCCATGCGCCGGAAGCGTTGTCGCTCGTGTCGCCCGGGAAGCCCGCGTAGCTGGTGATCCAGGGAGTCGAGTAGATGCCGGCCTTGAGCCCCATCGCGTGGATCTCGTCGCAGAGCTGTTTCATGTTGGGGAACTTTTCGTTGCCTTGGAGCGCGTGGAAGGGTCCGCCGCGGGGGGCCTGCCAGGTGTCGTCGATGTTGATGTAGGTCCAGCCGTGGTTGATGAGACCGGAGGCGACCATGGCGCGGGCGGAGCGGAGAACCTTGTCCTGATCGACCGAGCCGCTCCAGCAGTTCCAGCTGTTCCAGCCCATCGGGGGCGTGAGTGCGATCTGGTCACCGCACACAATACGGAAGTCCTTCTCGGCCTTGCCGAGCGAGTTCGAGGCGCGCAGCACCACGTGGTAGGTGCCGGCCTTTTCAATGCTGCCGGTGATGTGGCCGGTGGACGGATCCACGTGGAGGCCGGCGGGCAGGTTGTCGACGGCGTATGCCATCGGCCGATCTCCGGTGACCGGGATCGTGTAAAGAAATGGGGAACCGGGACGCACGCCGAAGACGGTGGGTCCGTTGATCCGCGGGGTGGCCGGCGCGGGCGGCGTGCGGATGGCGGCGGAGTCGTCGGCCGAGGCGACGGCCGTGCACAGCATCGCACAACCGAGGCCGAGCATCAGGCGCGACAGGGTTATGATCATGGCATTTTTCATGGGAGGGTTTGTTTGTTCGGCCATTCGGGGCGACAGACCGGATGCGGTCGGCGGAGCCGGCAGTGCCGTAAGGACGCTGAATGATAGGAGTCGACAAAAAGACCTGCAATGGTCGCGATGCTCGACCAGTAGTCGATTTGTGACACTTCATCTTCCAACTCTCGAGAGTCGGTTCTCCCGGGCCTTCGGTCGCCGCAGCAACGACGGCTTCCGGCATCGGAGCGGGACGATGTTGACGTTGGGTTGTGAGACGCGGCGGGACCCGGCGGCCTATCGATGGGATGGCATGCGGCGGGGGGACACGCGGTCGCAGCCGAAGATCGTTTTCCAGTGCACGCTGACTGGGTGGGGCGAATTCGAAAAGGGGAGCAGGCGCTGGCGGGTGGGCGAGGGGGAGGCGTTTCTGACCGTCTTGCCCTCGCGACACGTGTACTACCTCCCTCAGGAGAGCGACGGATGGACGTTCTTCTGGTTCAACACCGGCCACCCCTATGTGGTGGAACGCCTCTCGGTGGTCTGTGAACGCCACGGCCCGGTACTTCCGGTCTCCCTGGATTCGAGGCTGGTCGCGCGGTCGCTCGAACTCTTTGAGAAGACCTGCGGCCAGCTCTTCGACGATGGATTTGCCGAGGAGGAGGCGTTGCTTGGCTGGATGGTGGAACTGGAACGCCATGCCTTGGACACCGCGCATCCGAAGAGCCGGCGGGAATCGATGATCGAGTCGCTTAGGGCCTACACGCTTGAGAACCTGCACCGATCGTTTGGCATCGAGGAGCTGGCTGCGCGCCATGGGCTCTCTCGAAGCCACTACAGTCACTATTTCCAGCGTGCGACGGGGCTGGCCCCGGCGGCGTGCGTGCTGGACATCCGCCTGACCGAAGTGCGGCGCCGCCTTCGCGAAAGCAGCCGGCCGCTCAAGGAGATTGCCGCGGAGACGGGCTTCGCCGACGCGAATCACCTGTGCAAGGCGTTTCGCCGGTTGTACCAGATCAGTCCGGGCGCCTATCGAAAACTGGCCGGAGCGTGAGGGAACCACCGGAGCGGACAGGAAATTCTGGATTAATCCCGGCTGCCCGCCATAACCGCAGCCCATGAAGATCACCGGTCTCGCGATCGTGCCTCCCCCCACGGCGGCGGACATGCCGAAAGTCACGCCGGAGCTGCTGGCGTCGGTGCTCGCGCGTTATTCGCGGAGCAACGAGGGGCTTGGTGCGATCCTGGCAAAAGTCGACCTGGCAAATCCGGACGCCTCGATCGACCGGATTCTGAAGTTCGTGGACTACGGACATGCGTCGATCGGCGGATTGACGGGCGGTCTGGCGATCGCGCTCGACGGAGTGTCGATGTGGCTCGCATACAAGTTGTTCGAAATTTCCCAGATGGCTGACGGCCAGGAGTCCAGCACGCGCTACATCACGATGGATCCGGCGAACCTCCCGTTGCCCTCCGAAATCGGCGTGCCGGAGGAACTCGCGCCGCGCTGGCTCGATGTGATGGCGCGCTGCTATGCGGCCTACGGGGCCGAGTATGCGCGGCTCGACCGGCTCGGCCTGGAGGAGCCCGGGCGCGTGCGCGTGCCGAAGGATGCGAAGCCCGCGGTGGTTGCGCGTATCCGAAAAAACTATGCGCTGGATCGCGCGCGTTACTTCATACCCCTGGCCACGCTGACGAATGTCGGGCTCGTCCAGAGCGCGAGAATGTGGGCTCAGACCGTGAAGCATCTCGATTCGCTTCCGCAGCCGGAGGCGCGCGCCGCTGCCGCGCTGATCCGCGATGAGCTGGTGAAGCTTGCGCCAAGGCTCATGCGTCACAGCGGAGCCGAGCCCTCGTACGTGGAGCAGGCGCGCCAGGAGCTGGCCGCGAGCATCGCGATGGGCCTCGAGCGCCTCTCCCCGGCCCAGCTCGCGGATGAGGTCTGGGTCCATGTGGATCGCAGCGTGCCGCCCTGGTATGCGGAGACGCAGTCGGTATCCGAAGCCCTGAAGCATCGGGCCAACCGGTACGGGCAGTGCGGTGCGGCGGTTCGCCGCATGCGCGTGACCTTTGCCTGGAACAACATGGCGGTGGCCGAGCTTCGCGACCTCAACCGCCACCGCACCGGCAACCGAAGCACGCCGATGATCCAGGCAGGTCTCTACCTGCCCTCCGAGATCGATCGCGGCGCGCACGGACGCCTGATGGCGGACCAGACGCAGCTTCTCGGAGACTTGATGCGCAGGGGCAGTGCGTCGTATGTTTATGGGCTGGTGCTCGGGAGCCAGACGCCGTTCGAGCACAGCACCACGGCCGACAAGTTCATCTACGAGGCCGAGCTCCGCACTGGGATGGGAGCCCATTTTCGTTATGCGGAGCACCTCGGGGCGGCGCTTCGGGAGTTTGTGTGCCAGGTGCCCGAGGCGAAGGACTGGGTGGTCGAGGGAACGGCTGAGCCCGAGTAGGATTCCGTGCATGCGGATTGGATTGTGCATGAAGGCAAGCGTCGCTCGCGCGGGCGGTTGCATAATCGCGGCTTCCTGCTAGGCTCTTGCATCTTTCGATGAGCTGGCACGTGCTCCCAGTCATTCTCGGTACCCCATGAGCGCCTTCCGCGTAGTGCAGTTCAACATGCAGTATGGCCAGGTTTGGAACGATGACGATCCAGACGGCGCGCCGGTGAACCTGTTCGAGACCTGCCGGGAGATCCGTCGCCACAACGCGGACATCATCCTGCTCCAGGAGGTCGAGCACGTCGGACCGGACGGCATGCGCCCCGCGTCGCAGCCCAACTACCAGCGTCTGCAGTCGGCGCTGAAGGGATACGACAGCGTGCTCGCGTTTCCGCGACCGGATCCGCGTGAACTCCCCTTCGGCACGGGCCTGGCGATATTCTCGCGCACGGCGCTGCACGACTTCGAGCGGCACGAGCTGCCGTCGCCCCCGATTCCCTTCACGTTCGGCGGCGGGGAGCGCACTCCGACGGACCGGCTCATGATCGGGGTGACCACCCAGGTGGCGGGCCGGCGTCTCAGGCTGTTCAATACGCACCTGCTGGCGTTCTTCATGCTGAACAGCTCGAGCGAACTCCATCCCGGCCAGAGGCGACGCGTCGTGGAGATCCTGAGACAGGCGCCGGAGCCCGCGCTGATCGGGGGGGACTTCAACGTCAGCCGCCACGCTCCGCTGGTGGAGCAGATGGGCGAGGCGGGGTTCGCGCCCGTGCAGGCCGCCGTCCCGACCTGGCGGCGGCGGCCCTACGTGCTGGATCACATCTTCCTGGGCAGGGGGCTGCGCTGCATCTCGCATGCGGTCGTCGAGACCCAGGCCTCGGACCACCATGTCCTGGTGGCCGACGTGGAGTTCACCTGAGCGGGGGCGGCTTCCCTGTATCGCCAGAGCGGTGACAACCGCGGCCGGATCACTTGACGGCGACCTCGACGACGAAATTCTGGGACTGGCCGGGCGGAACCCACCGCAGGCCCATCTGGTGTTCGGGAGCGTTCGCGGGCCCCATCCAGGGCTCGACGCAGAAATAGGGCGCCTTGTCGTCGGGCGTCCAGGTGACGATCGTCGTCTCGGGGGGCGGGACCTTGGCATTGCCCACCCGGACGTGGATGTCGCCGGGCCGTCCCCTCTCGCCGAACGCGACCGTGTTGCTCTTGAGGCCCGTGTGGAAGACGTCGATGAGGTTCGGATTGTTGAGGGGCTCGTCGAGCTTGAGCGCGGGTCCGGGCAGGAGGCCTCCGGTCTTTTCCATGTCCTGGACGAAGGTCTTGGATGAGGGGATGCGGATGAGATAGTCCGCGCGTGTCGTTCCCTCGCTCCAGGGGCAGATGAAATAGAAATGGTGGCCGGCGCACCAGGGAATGGGCTGGGAGCCGAGGTTGCGCAGCGTGTATTCGCAGGCGAGGCCGAAGGGCTCGAAGAGGTAGGCGACCTCGAATTCGTAGTCGAAGGGGTAGCAGGCGCGGGCTTCCTCGCCGGGGACCATGACGGCGGCGAACCCGCGGGCGTCGAGGCGGGTGACGGCGAATTTGCTCTGTCGGGCGAGTCCGTGCGAGGGCATCGGACGGCGCTCGCCATCCGGGCCGCGCCAGTGGTTGACCAGGCCGCGGTCGAAGGTGCGCGCGCAGAAGGGAAAGAGGATGGGGTTGCCGCCGCGGACCTTGGCGAATTCGTCGATCGACTTGATCTCGGGCCAGTAGATGACATCGCGGACGGAGCCGTCGCCCAGCAGCAGGTTCCAGTTCATCAGGCGTGCGCCCCGCTCAGGCAGCGCGAGGAACGTCGACGGGCCGCACTGCCACTTGATGAGAGTCTGTCCGAGGTACGGAACCTTTTCCATGGCCTCCAACAAAAGGCACGGGCCTGCGTGTGCAAGCCCGCCCTTGTGGCATCGACACCTCATTCGGGCGGGGACCGGGCATTTAACGTGAACGTCGCGAGATTGTTGGAAACGAGCCCCTGGGATTCCACACGGAGCGCGCTTGCAGCGTCCGGGGCATCCGCCCATGGTGACCTCCTCATGTCCAGCTTCCTCCGCCACGCTCTTGCGTTATGGCTCACCCTCGTGGGCTGCCTGGCGCTGCCTGCCGGGGGCGCCGGGAAGACGGAGGCGCACAAGATTGTCTCAGTGGTGGTGATCCCCGTTCATGGCGAGATCGCCAAGCCGGTGTTCTTCATCATCCGCCGCGGTCTCAAGGAGGCCATTGAGCGAAAGGCGGACGTCGTGGTCCTCGACATGAGGACGAAGGGCGGGGCGCTGGATACGACATTCGACATCATGGACGCCCTCGGAAAATTCCATGGCGACACGATTGCTTTCGTCGACTCCGAAGCGATGTCCGCAGGGGCATTCATCTCGGCCACCACGAAGGAAATCTGGATGACCCCCGAGGGCATCATCGGGGCGGCTGCTCCGGTGACCTCGACCGGGCAGGACATCGAGTCGACGATGAAGGAGAAACTTGTGAGCTACCTGACGGCGCGCATGCGGGTCGTTTCGGAGGGCAAGGGGTATCGGGGCGAGGTGGTGACCGCGATGATCGACTCGGACTACGAGTTGAAGATTGGCGACAAGGTGCTCAAACCCAAGGGCAAGTTGCTTTCGCTCACGGCCGTCGAGGCGGCGAAGACCTACGGCAATCCCCCCGAGCGGCTGCTTTCTGCGGGCACGGCGAAGGATCTCGACGACCTGCTGACCCAGAAATACGGCGCGGGGAATTTCGTCGTCAGGACGCTGCACGCGACTTGGTCTGAGCAGCTGGCGGTGGTGCTCAATTCGCTCTCACCCGTGTTGCTCGGGCTCGGCCTGCTCTCGCTGTTCATCGAGTTCAAGACGCCGGGATTCGGGTTCTTCGGAGTCGCCGGCATCGTGCTTCTTGCGGCCGTGTTCCTGGGGAGCTATGTCGCGGGACTGTCGGGCCACGAACCGGTGGTCTTCTTCGTGGTGGGTCTCGTGTTCGTGCTTTTGGAGGTGCTGTTTTTCCCTGGAGTGGCCGTCATGGCATTCTCCGGGATACTCCTGATGTTTGGCTCTCTCCTTTGGGCAATGGCGGACATCTGGCCGCAGCAGCCCATCCATTGGACTGGCGATGTGTTTGTCCGGCCCCTGATGAACCTGGGCCTTGGGCTCGGCCTGGCCGTCGTGCTTGGCATCCTGCTGGCTCGGTTCCTGCCCAAGGGTTGGCTCTGGGACCGGATGATCTTGGAGACGACGGTGTCGTCCTCCGCCCAGTCGGCCGGTCTCGCGCCAGGGGCCGGAGTCGGCTTGGATGCGCTCGTGGGCCGGACTGGAGTGGCAGCGACGGCTCTGAGGCCGTCCGGGCAGGTGGAGATCGATGGCCGCCGGTTCGAGGCGCGCGTGGAAGTTGGTGCGATCGACGCGGGTGCCGCGGTGGTCGTCCGGGGGCGGAACGATTTTTCGTTGATCGTCGAAAAAACGAGCTGAAGCCATGGGACTCATCCTATTCCTGTTCATCGCCGGCATCGTGCTGATCGTGCTCGAGGTCCTCATGCCTGGAGCCGTCCTGGGCGTGATTGGAGGAATCTCGATGTTTGCGGGGTGTGCCGTGGCGTTCAGTCGGATCGGCTTGGGCGGAGGACTCATCGCCACCGTCGCGGCCCTGGCGATCCTTGGCGTGGCGCTCTACCTGGAGTTTTATCTGATCCCCCGCACCAGGCTCGGACGGCAGTTGTTTGTTCACTCGTCCAACACCTCGACCAGCCAGGGGCCCATCGCTTCGGACGAGATCATCGGTCGCGAAGCGGTCGCCGCGACCACGCTTGCGCCGAGCGGCTACGTTCTCGTCGATGGCCGGCGCTACGAGGCGTTCTCCCAGTCCGGGCACATTGGGCTGGGCGAGAAGCTAATCGTGTCGGGTCGCGATAATTTCCGTCTCATCGTCAACAAATCCTCCCCATCATGAATGGCTATATCATCCTCGCGATCATCCTCGCGATCCCGGTCCTGTTCGTCATCTTCCTGGCGCTTTCGTTTTTCAGCACCTGGCTGAAGGCCTGGCTCAACGGGGCGCCGGTCGGAATGTTGAACCTACTCGGCATGCGGCTCGGCGGAGTTCCGTACGGGCTCGTCGTCGAGGCGCGCATCACCGCGGTGAAGGCGGGTATTCCGCTCATCACCGACAAGATCGCAGCGCACTTTCTCGCCGGAGGCAACGTGGTGCCGACGGTCCAGGCGATCATTGCTGCCCAGAAGGCGGGCATCATGCTCGACTGGGACCGTGCCTGCGCGATCGACCTGGCGACGAAGGGATCGGGCAAGAGCGTGATCGAGGCGGTGCGCACGAGCGTCGACCCGAAGGTGATCGACTGCCCGAACCCCGAGTCGGGGCGCGTGACCATCGATGGTGTCGCGAAGGACGGCATCCAGGTGAAGGTGAAAGCCCGGGTGACGGTGCGCACGAATCTCGACCGCTTCGTCGGCGGCGCCAAGGAGGAGACGATCATCGCCCGCGTGGGCGAAGGCATCGTGACGACCATCGGTTCCTCCGACTCGTACAAGCATGTGCTCGAAAGCCCGGACCAGATTTCCAAGACGGTGCTCGCGCGCGGCCTTGATGTGGGATCGGCGTTCGAGATCCTCTCAATCGACATCGCCGACGTGGACGTCGGTGAGAATGTTGGCGCGAAGCTGCAGGAGGCGCAGGCGATGGCGAACAAGAACATGGCGCAGGCCCAGGCCGAAATCCGCCGCGCCAGCGCGGTGGCCCTCGAGCAGGAGATGAAGGCCAAGGTCCAGGAGATGCAGGCCAAGGTCGTCGAGGCCCAGGCTGAAGTGCCACGCGCGATGGCCGAGGCCTTCCGCAACGGCCGCCTCGGCGTGATGGACTATTACAAGCTGGAGAACATCCAGGCGGACACCTCGATGCGGTCCACGATCGCGCATCCGGAGGCGAAGAAGTGACGTCATGGAATGGCTTCTGAATCACCCTGAGGTTCTGGTCGCCCTGGCGGGCGCCCTTGCGTTCCTGTCGAAGAAACGTCGCCGGCAGCCGCCGGACACCGCGCAGTCTGCGGGGCAGGGGCAGCCGTCACGGGTTTTCGACTCCGAGGATCGCCGTGTGGATGAGGAGATACGGGCACGGCAGATCCGCGAGGAGATGTTGCGCCGCCGGCTGCAGCGCGCGGCTGGTGAAGGGGCGGAGAACCCGGGCACTGGGGTGCAACCGCCCCAGGTGAAACCACCAAGGCCTATCGAAGCGCCGCCTCCGATATTTCGCGATCCGCTGACGGAAATGATGAAGGAGATCGCGCGCACGCTGCAGCCCGAGGCGCCGCCTCTGCCCGCCGCTCCCGAGCCACCGGCCCCGAAGGACGACACCCAGGAGCGCCTGAGGGTGCTTCAGACAAGGGTTTCCGTCCTGGAGCGCGAAAAGGCGGAATCGGAGGAGCGTGTGCGAATCTACGGCGCTGCCGCCGCTCCGGCTCCGACAGCGTCCGCGGGGCAGGACCAGGCTTCTGCCGCTTCGCTGACCGACAGCCTGACCGGCATCGATGGACTTCGCCGGGCAATCATCCTGAGCGAGATCCTCGGCAAGCCGGTCGCCCTGCGCTGAGCGCGGTGCGACGGAAGCTCAGGGGATCTCGACGCGATCGTAGCCCTTGTAGCCCTGGGCTCCGATCGACCAGCGCTTTCCGTTGTCGATCTGGAAATCGAGATTCTGGAGCTCCGAGGCCGTGAGGTAGAGCGGACCGTTCTTCGGGAAGGTCCGCGTCTCTCCGCGCATCATAGTTCCCTGGAAAATCTGTTCGCCCTGATCGTCGTTGGCGCTGCGTTTCAGGGAGAGTTTGATTCGCACAGTATCGAGCGCGAAGAGGGTGATGGTGTGCGCGGCCTGCGGTGCCGCGGCCGCCGCTGCGGGGGCCTTGGCCTCGGTCTTCGTGGAGTGGCCCACGGAACGGATGCCCCAGATGACGCCGAACACGACGAGCACGCCGACCACGATGGCAGCGAACTTTATGATCACGCGTTGATCGATGAACGGGCCCTCCGGGAGACTCGTGCCGATCCGGGCGAACTTTCGGATGGTGTTTCCGAGTTTTTGCGAAGGCTCCGCCGCAGGTGCGGGCTCGGGCGGCTGGGGCTGCCCCGATTCCTTGGCTTTGGCGGCCGACGAAGCGATTGAGAGATCCATCCGACCGTACACCTCGCGGTTGACCTGTCGCGGGCGGGCATTCTCTCCAGCATGGCTGTTGAGCGCGTTGAAGTCGGCCACGATGCGCTCGGCGGGAAGCTTCAGGAAATGGGAGTAAGTGCGCAAAAAGCCGCGCACGTAAATGTCGGAAAGGCCGATGTCGAACTGGCTGTTTTCGAACTTCTGCAGGTAATCACCGCGAATCTTGGTTGCCTCCGCGGCCTCGCGGATGGTGATGCCCTTGCGCTTGCGTGCCTCTTCGAGCCGTTCGCCGATGGTCTGCATGGGAGACAGTTAGGGGAAATTGTGGGGTGAGGAAAAGAGAGAAAGCGCCGTGCGGCGCACAGGATCTGAAGAATAGCAGTAGAGATCCCTCAGAGACTGTCGAGATCGACAAGGATTTCGCGGGGGCTCGAGCCGTTTTCAGGGCCCACGATGCCGCGTTCCTCCATGATCTCCATGATCCTGGCGGCGCGGTTGTAACCGATGCGCAGGCGGCGCTGGAGCATCGAGGTGGAGGCGCGCTTGGACGACTTGAGCACGTCGAGCGCCTGCTGATACAGCTCGTCGTCGTCGCCCAGTTCGCCGTCGTCGTCGCCACCGCCTTCGTCGTCGTCCTCGCGGGAGGCGCGATCGATATGGGCCTGGACGTCCATCGCGTAGGTGGGGGGGCCGTTGCGCTTCAGGAAGTCCACGACTGCCGAGATTTCCTCGTCGCCTACGAAGGCGCCTTGGGCGCGCACGAGGCGGGAGGTTCCCGGAGGGGTGAACAGCATGTCGCCGCGACCGATCAGCGTATCGGCGCCCTTCGTGTCGATGATCGTGCGCGAGTCGACCTGCGAGGCGACCTGGAATGCGATGCGGGAAGGGAGATTGGCCTTGATGACGCCCGTGATGACGTTCACCGACGGACGCTGCGTCGCGATGATGAGATGGATGCCGGCGGCGCGCGCGAGCTGGGCGAGTCGGGCGATCGAGGTCTCGATCTCGGCGGGTGCGACCATCATGAGGTCGGCGAGCTCGTCGATGATCGCCACGATGTAGGGCAGGCGGTCGGGAATCTCGATCTCGTCGAGCGGGTCGACGCCTTCGAGGGTTGCCTGGGTTTCTCCGACCTGGGGAAACTCCTCCGACTTCGAGCCGCGTTTGCGATTGTTGAATCCGATGATGTTTCGAACGTTGCTCTTTGCGAAGATCTGGTAGCGCTTCTCCATCTCCTTGAGGAGCCACTTCAACGCGGCCGGCACTTTCTTGGGCTCTGTGACGACCGGGATCAGCATGTGGGGCAGCGAGTTGAATATCTTCAACTCGACCACCTTCGGGTCGACCATCAGGAGGCGCAGGTCCTTCGGGCTCTTGGAGTACAGGATGGAGGCGACAATGGCATTGATGCAGACCGACTTGCCGGAGCCCGTGGCACCTGCGATGAGCAGGTGGGGCATCTTGGTGAGGTCCGAGATCAGCGGTTTGCCAGAGACGTCCTTGCCGAGGGCGATGGGAATCTCGGCCTTTGCGCCGACCCAGTCTTCGCTCTCGAAGATCTCGCGAAGTCCCACGGGGGTGGGGTGTTGGTTGGGTACCTCGACGCCGACAGCCGCCTTGCCCGGGATCGGCGCGAGGATGCGCACCGACTGCGCGCGCATGCCCAGGGCGATGTTCTTGTCCAGTCCCGAGATCTTCTCGACGCGAACGCCGGGCGCCGGAGCAACCTCGTATCGCGTGATTACGGGCCCCACGTGAATCTCGCCCAGCGACACTTCCACTCCGAACTCGCTCAGGATGCGCAGGAGGTTCTCGGCGTTGTTGCGATGCTCCTCGAAGGAGTTCTCGGCGGACGGCTTGATGGGCTCTCGGAGCAGGGGGAGTGGAGGAAACTCATAATCCGCGTCCTGGCGTTGAGGAGCGAGGCTGCGGGCCTTCTTGGTTTCCTCGGGCGTGACGATGTTGAGCTCGATCTTCCCTGCAGCTCCGACGGCGAGCTCCTTGGTGTCGACGACCGGCTTCTGGCGGCCCCTTGGAGCCGCCTCGGCGGCGGGCGCCTTTGAGTCGGCCTTGGGTTCGTCGGTGGCGATCGGCTCAGGCTTGTCGTCCTTTGGGGTCTTGCGCAGCGAAAGTTTCGCGGAGAGCGGGTCCTCCTGGGATTTTGGGAGGCTCAGTTTGGCGGTGTTGGGGCCGACCTGCTGTGCGGGTTGGGCGGCAGACTCCTTGGCTGCGGCGGCTGCGGTGGCGGCTGCAGCCTCGGCGACCTTGGCGGCAGCTCGGGCGGCGGTGCGTTCGCGGATTTCCTGCTCGCGACGTAGTCGGCGCTCCTCGGCGCGCATGGCGCGGCGTTCCGCGCGGCGGGCCTTCCAGTCGCGGAAGGCGATCGCCACTTTGTCGATCTCGGCGCCAATGTCCTTCGTGAAGATGAACAGGATGCCGAGAATATAGACGACGACGAGAATGGAGCCGGCGCCGAATACGCCAAAGACACTTCGCAAGACATCTCGGTAAAGGAGTCCTCCGAGGACACCTCCGGGCCCCTGTGGATACCATCGTGGGTCCATCAGCAGCCAGTCCTGCATGGCCCAGAGTCCGGAGCAGCACAGCAACGTCACCACCACCATGACGAGCCGAGTCCCGGCGAGTCGGCGCGATGCGCGCAGCGCGAGGTACGCGAGCCAAAACAGGAAGACGGGGATGAGCCAGGCTCCACCGCCGAGGATCGAGTAGGACCAGTAGGTCGAATACACGCCGAATGGGCCGACGAGATTCTCCTTCACCACATGGATCGCCTTGACGGCCACCTGGCCGTTTTCAACTACCGTCGCCGCGCCTGTGTTGTTGCCGGCGTACTGAGCCGGATCGTAGTCGAAAAACGCGACGGTCAGAAACACCGCGAGCACAAAGCAGACGATCGCAGTGCCCCAACGCTTCTGCGGGCGGGGCGCCTGGAAGGAGGGACCGTCTTTGTTTGGGTTTGAACTCTGCGATTTTGGCATTTGGGTGGTTTACCGTCCGGATCCGTCGCGGATTCACATGCTACCGCATAGGGTGGTCAAATGTAAACCCGCCCCAGCCCTTTCATTCATCTCATCCGATTCCGTCATGAAAGAAATCATCCGATTCCAGCCCTTGTATCAGGATCGTGTCTGGGGTGGTCGCGCATTTGCCTCGGCTTTGGGGCGCGCACTGCCTGCGGACCGCCTCATCGGAGAGAGCTGGGAAATCGTGGATCGGCCGGAAGCGCAATCGATCGTGCGCGGCGGGACCTTCGGAGGGAGCCCGCTTAGGGCTGTGATTGAAAAGCATGGCGCAGAGATCATGGGACCGGAGTATCCGGCGAAGAAACCCTTCCCGGTGCTGGTGAAGTGGCTCGATTGCCGCGAGCGCCTCAGCCTTCAGGTGCATCCTCCCGTGGAGGTTGCCGCCGAATTGAAAGGCGAGCCCAAGACCGAGAACTGGTACATCGCCGAGACCAGTCCGGGGGCGCACCTGATCGTGGGTCTGAAGCGGGGCGTCACCCGCGCGCAGTTCGAGAAGGCTCTCGCGGACAACACGCTCGAACAGTGCGTCCATCGTTTCCCCGTCGCGCCGGGCGACTCCATCTTCGTTGAGAGCGGGCGTATCCACGCCATCGATTCCGGCAACCTCATCCTCGAAATCCAGCAGAACTCGGACACCACCTACCGGGTTTACGACTGGGGCCGCGTGGGACTGGATGGGAAACCGCGCCAGCTCCATGTCCAGCAGTCGCTCAAGTCGATCAAGTGGGACGACTTCGAACCTGCTCCGATGCGCGGCGCGCCGACGTCGGGGGTGCTGGCGGAATGCCCCGATTTTCTTATTCGCCGGGTCGTGCTCGACCGGGGCGAGAAGCTGCATTTTGAGGCGAACGAACAACCTCGCATTCTGAGCGTGGTGAGCGGGTCGCTGGTCCAGCATGGAGGGGGCCGGGGCACCGAGATTCTCACGCGCGGCGACAACGTGCTGCTCCCGTATTCGGGAGCCTTCACTTTCGACGCTTTCGAAGCGTCGATCCTGCTCGTCACCGAAAACTTCAACCACTGAAAACCGTGCGCTCCCACCTTCGGTACTCGGACTCCCGCGGCGGAATCCTCTTCAAGCTCCTTCTTGGCGTGGCGGTCGTGCTCGCCGCCGTCTCGCTCGCGTGGATGATGCTCCTGCCCGTGGTCGCCTCGAAGTACATCTCGAGTCAGACCGGGTTCAGCATGAGGGTTGATTCGCTCTCCGTGAATCCGTTCTCGGCCTCGGTGAAGATCAAGGGCCTGGTACTTGATAATCCCTCGGACTACCCGATGCCGGATTTTGTCCATGTGCGTTCGTTCGTGGTCGAAGCCGAGTTGTCCTCGCTTTGGAGCGACCGGATCGTGATCGACAATGCCGACGTCGACGTCGCCGAAGTGGCGCTCGTGAAGGACAGCCATGGCCAAAGCAATGCGGCGCTGTTCCAGGATCGTTTGGCGGGCCCCTCCAAACCCACGGCGAGCAAGCCGGCCGCCTCCTCGAAATCGAAGTCCTTTCTAGTGCGGAAGCTTCACATCCGCTTTGATCGCCTGCTGATGGTCGACTACTCCGGGGTGAAACCGTCGCGCAAGGAGATCAATCTCGATTTCGATCACACTTATCAGGATGTGACGAGCCCGGTGCAGATCGCCGTTCCCATCCTCGGTCGCGTGACGGCGCTCGGTGGAGCCGTAGGCGATTTTGCCGGCAAGCTAGGCGCCCAGGCGCGTGACGCGGCGGCGAACGCTGCGCAACAGGTCAAGGAGACCGGCAAGAAGGCAGAGGGTGTGATCAAGGGGCTGTTCGATTCCCTGAAGGGAAATTGAAATCGCCCGTTGCCTGCGCGCCCGACGGCGCGCAGGAGCGCGGTTTGCGCGTCGAACGGTCGACTGCAGCGCGAGGAATGGGCTCGGCTGGTGATGAATTTTAACTGCTCGGGCCCGGCCTCTTGGCTCGATACGGGCCGGCAAGGGTTCGACGAGGTGAAACTCGTCGAATTGGGGGATTCCGTGATGCCCCCTTGAATTTTCCGGAGGCATTCCTTTTATTGGCAGGCTCACATGACCGATCCCGATACTTCCGACAACAAGACCAGCGCCGCAACCTCCGACGCCGCCGCGAATCAGGCGCCTGCGGATAATCCTGCGTCCGGGTCTGCGGCAGCCGAGGCGACCCAGGAAAGCTCTGGTTTGGCGGACCAGCTCGCTGCGGCGAAAAAAGAGTCTGCTGACAACTACAGTCGCTACCTCCGCGCGGTGGCTGACCTGGAGAATTTTCGCAAGCGCACGGTGCGGGAGAAGGACGAGCTTCGCCAGTACGCCGCAAGCCGTGTGCTCGAGGATCTCCTTCCTGCGCTAGACAACCTGGGCCTCGGGCTCGCTGCGGCGAAACTGCCCAACGCCGACATCAAGACCATCGTCGGCGGCGTCGAGATGGTGCTTTCCCAGCTGAAGGCCTCGCTCGCGAATCACGGTCTCAAGGAGATCAATCCGGTCGGCCAGCCCTTCGATCCACACCAACACGAGTCGATCGGCCATCAGCCGAGCTCGGAGGTGCCTGCGGAGGCGGTTCTCACGGTCGTTCGCACCGGCTATTCGCTCAATGGACGCCTCCTGCGTCCTGCCTCGGTGTTGCTGTCCAGCGGGCCCGCGGCTGCTGAAGCCAAGAGTTAATTCGCTCCGACCCTCCCAACCTCATGGCCAAGGAAGACTATTACGAGTTGCTTGGCGTCCAGAAGGGCGCCAGCGACGAGGAAATCAAGAAGGCTTACCGCAAGAAGGCCGTCCAATACCACCCGGACAAGAATCCGGGCAACAAGGAGGCCGAGGAGATGTTCAAGAAGGTCTCCGAGGCTTACGAGGCGCTCAAAGACCCCGAGAAGCGGGCCGCGTATGACCGGTACGGACATGCCGCATTTGCAGGCCCGGGCGGCACCGGCGGCGCTCCGGGCGGTTTCAGCCAGGCGGGCGGTGGGTTTCACGATCCGTTCGACATTTTCCGCGAGGTGTTCGGACAAGGCGGAATGGGCGGCGGAATCTTCGAGGAGATGTTCGGTGGCGGCAGCAGGGACGGCGGCCGCGACGGCTCCGATTTGCGCTACGACCTGGAGATCACGCTCGAGGAAGCCGCGAAGGGCGTGGAAAAGGAGATTTCCTTCCGCAAGAACGTCACGTGCGAACGCTGCGAGGGGACTGGTGCCGAGCCTGGCTCGAAACGCACCACCTGCCCCACGTGCCGCGGCGCCGGCCAGGTGCGGCGTTCGGGTGGCATCATCGTGTTCACGCAAACCTGCCCGACCTGTGGCGGCGCCGGCACGCGTGTGGAGAAGGTGTGCACGGCCTGCCATGGCGAGGGCCGCACGCCGAAGACGACCAAGCTCAATGTCCGCATCCCGGCCGGCGTGGAGTCGGGGTCGCGACTGCGCTCCTCGGGCAATGGCGAGGCAGGGCTTTCGGGCGGGCAACCGGGCGACCTCTACATCGTGATCACGGTCAAGGATCACGAGCTGTTCGAGCGTCACGGGGACGACCTGTTCTGTGAGATTCCGATCAAGTTCACGCTCGCGACCCTCGGTGGCACGATCGAGATCCCGACCCTGTTCGGGAAGGCTTCGATCAAGATCGGTGCGGGCACCCAGAGCGGCACGACGTTCCGACTTCGTGGCAAGGGCATGCCGCATCTCCGAGGTTCCGGTCAGGGCGACCAGCTTGTGCGGGTGCACGTGGAAGTCCCCTCGAGCCTGAGCTCGGAGCAGCGCCGCATCCTCGAGGAATTCGCCCGCGTGTCGGGCGATGCCGACCACCCGGTCGCCAAGAGCTGGTTCGACAAGGCGAAGAAATTCTTCTGACGGGCGTCGCTCGGCTAGCGCAGCCAGACGCCCTTGTAGAAGCGGTTCCAGAGTCCGTCCTCCCGCCAGCCGGCAACTTCCGGCCTGACGAGGGTGACGTGTGTGTTCACATAAAGCGGTGCGACCGGGCATTTCTCAACGAGGCGCCGCTCGGCGTCCGCCACGGACTCGTCTCGCATGCGGGCGGTTGTCGCAGCGGAGGCGCGATGCACGTCGGTCGCGAACGCGGCGTCAGTCCAATGGGCGTAGTTGCCCGGGGCGCCCGGAAGGAGATCGGAAAGTGCGGCCACGGGATCGGCCACGTCGGGAATCAGCGTGATGAAACCGATGTCGTAGCGCCCGTCCCGCAGGGCGGCGACGTGTTCCTTGGCGTCGCGCACCGTGATCTCCACTCCGATGCCCAGAACGCGGCGCCATTGTTCCTGGATGGCCTCGAGGAGTGACCGGTTGGTCCAGCTGGAGAGCTCGAGGACAGGAAAGCCGCGGCCTCCCGGGTAACCCGCGGCAGCGAGTTCCCGGCGCGCGCGCGCCACGTCCTGCGAAGGCGTGGGGCCCGGGGCTCTCGAGAGGGGCGGAGGAAGAAAGGCGCGCGTCGGAATCTGATGGCCGAGCAGGACCCGGCCGACCAGCTGCCTGCGATCCAGCGCAAGACTGAGCGCACGCCGTACGCGTGCATCGTTGAGCGGTGCCCTGGCGCAGTTGAACGCCAGGTAACGCGTTTCAATGAGCGGTGCGATCCGCAGCATCGCGGGTTTCTCCTGAGAGTAGGCCGCAATCAGGGACGGAGGCACGGCCATGGTCACGTCGAGCTGACCCGCCCGAAAACTCCGCTCCTCGGAGTCGCCGTCATCCATCGCGACGAACTCGATCGTCGGCACCCGGATCGCCGCGGCATCCCAGTAGTCGCGCCGGCGGCGTACGACGATGCGTTGGTGCGGCGTCCATTCCACCAGTGTGAACGGGCCGTTGCCGACGAAGCGGCCGGGGCGGGTCCAGTCCCGTCCCTCGGCGGCGACGACCCTGGGGTCGACCGGCAGCCACGGGCCGCTCGCCGCATAGAGCAGGAAGTCGGGGCAGGGGGCGCCCAGGGTGACGACGAGGGTGAGCGGATCGGCGGCGCGGAGGCCGACCCGCGAGAAATCGACGAGCGCGCCGGTCTTGTAGGCCCGTGCATTGAGGATGGGATAGAAAAGCGCGGCCTTGGGCGCCGGGGTGGCGGGCTCGAGTATCCGTTTATAGGATGCAACAAACTGGTCCGCGGTCACCGGGTCGCCGTTCGACCAGCGTGCGCCGGGCCTCAGGTGAAAGGTGTAGCGCAGTCCGTCGGGCGCGATGTCCCACGAGGTGGCGGCCGCGGGCACGACGCCGCGGCCGTCTGGGGAGGGGGCCACGAGTCCCTCGCAGAGGGCGCGGTCGATGAAGAACTCGTCCGGCATCGACGCGAGCGCCGGATCGAGGTCGGCGGGTTCGTTTCTCTGGCTGACGCGGAGAGCCGCTGGGTTGCCACGTCGCGGCGAAACCGTCGGGGCTGCCTCCCGGGAACAGGCCGCGGCGAGCAGCAGGGCCACCGCGCCCACGAGCGCGCGGACCAGGTTTCCGGCGCGGGGGTCAGCGTTTGAGCCAGACATACTTGTAGGGGTGGTGGTCCAGGAGATTTGGATACCAGCCCTGCACGGAAGGATCGACCAGGTACACGTGGGTGTAGAAGTAGATCGGGATGATCGGAGCGGCCTTCAGCAGCCGGGCCTCCGCCTGGCGAAGCAGCGCAAAGCGCGCCCGGTTGTCCTGGGTGGCGGCCGCCCGGTCCACGAGCGCGTCATAGGCGGGATCGTGCCAGCCGGTGAAGTTGTTTCCGCTCGCGGATTCCCAGATTTCGAGGAAATCCTGCGGGTCGTCGTAGTCGCCGGTCCAGGAGCTCCTCAGGATCTGGAAACTGCCGGTGCGCCGTGCGTCGAGTACACTCGTGAGCTCCATATTCGTGAGCGAGGCGGAGATCCCGAGTTCCCTGCGCCACATCGCCTGGATGGCCTCCGCGATCTGACGGTGGGCCTCCGAGGAATTGTAGAGGATTTCGATTCCGGGGAATCCCTTGCCGCCCGGGTATCCCGCCGCGGCGAGGAGGCGGCGGGCTTCGGCGGGATCAAACCTGGGCCCCTCGGGCGGTTCGTAGCCGGCCGTGCCCGGAGGGGTGAACGAATGCGCCGGCTTCTGTCCACCGCGGAGGATTCGGGCGCAGATTGTCTTCCGATCCACCGCGAGCGACAAGGCCTGGCGGACCCGCGGATCGGCGAACACGGCGATCCGGGTGTTGATCCGATAGAAATAGGTGCCCAGCAGCGGGTCGATCCGCAGTTCCGAGCGGTCGTGTTTGCGATACCAGTCGACCTTGTCCGGAGGCAGCGCGTCGGTGACGTGCAGCTGCCCCGCCCGGAATACGCGTTCCTCGGTTTCCACTCCGTAAGGATAAAAATCGATGCCGTTCAGGCGCACCGATTTTGCGTCCCAGTAGGTCGGCGACTTCACCACGACGATCCGGTGGTCCAGGCTCCATTCCTTGAGATTGAATGGACCGTCGCCCACGAGTCGTCCCGGCCTGGCCCAGGGATTGCCGCGGGCGAAGACCGCCCCGGTCCGCGCGATGCTCGCAATGTTCACCGGGAACCAGACGGACTGGTTGAGCATGCTCAGGAAGTAGGGCGTGGGATGTGCGAGCGTGATTCGGAGCGTGTGAGCGTCCACGGCCTGCACGCCCACAGTCGAAAAATCCGTCGATTTCCCGCGGTTGAAGTCCTCGGCGCCCCGGATGACGTACATCTGGGAGGCGTTGGGTGCCGCCATCGCGGGGGACAGCACGCGACGAATGGACTGCACAAAATCGTCGGCGGTCACGGGAGTCCCGTCGGACCAGCGCGCCGTGGCGCGCAGGTGAAAGGTGTACACGGTCCGGTCGGGGGAGACGTCCCAGCCCTGCGCCACGCCCGGCACGGGATGCAGGTCGACGGGATCCTCGGACACGAGGCCCTCGAACAGAGCGCTGAGCACGGAGTAGTCGCTGTCCTGGGTCGCCAGCGCGGGGTCGAGGTCGCTCAACTCCTGGCCTATCCCCCGATGGAGGATTCCGAGACGGTCACCCCGCTCCACGAGCGTTTCACGGTGTCCGCAGCCTGCGAGGGATAGCACGACGGCAAGGGCCGCCAGCAAGGCCGGCACCCCGGCGAGGGTCGGGAACACGCGCCTCATGGCTTCTCGATGAGCACGACGGCGTGAGCCGCGATGGCAATGCCGCGTCCGAGATCGCCGACTCCCTCGTTCGTGGTGGCCTTGATGCCGATGGCATCGGGGGGCAGGCCCGTCGAGGTGGACAGCGCGGCGCGCATGTCCTGGATCCTCGGGTAGATCTTCGGCCGCTCTGCGATGATGCTCAGGTCGGCGTTCACGGGAGCGTAGCCCCGCGCCTTCAGTTCGCCGATCACGCGTCGCAGCAGGATCTGGGAGTCGATGTTACGGTAGGCGGGGTCGGTATTCGGGAAAAAATGACCGATGTCAGGGAGTCCGGCAGCCCCCAGCAGGGCGTCGCAGAGCGCGTGGGTCGCGCAGTCCGCGTCGCTGTGGCCCTCAAGCCCGTAATCGGTGTCAAAACGGACTCCACCGAGGACAAGGGGACGTCCCGCGACAAGGCGGTGGATGTCATAACCGTGGCCGATGCGAAACATGGGCGCACGATGGCAGCCCGGGCGCGGCGTTGGCCACGAAAAAGAAGGGCTCAGTCCGTGGGCAGCGCGCGCCGCGACAGCAGGAACTCGAAATAATCGAGGTCCGACGGCGTCGTGAGCTTCGGATTGGGATTCGTGTTCTCGAGCAGGGCGACGGGGTGTCCGATCGCCTCCACGGCCGCGGCGTCGTCGGTCACGTGGGCTCCACGCGCCATGATCCTCGCGTAGGCGCGCGTGATGAGATCGTATGCAAAGACCTGTGGGGTCTCCATCGCCCAGAGATTGCTGCGGTCGAGCGTACGCAGGTTGCCTTCGCCGCGGTGCGCCTTGATCGTGTCCGTCACCCGGTGCGCCAGCACCACGGCCTCCTCGCGTTTCACGATCTTCAGGAGTCCCACAAGCTGTTCGGCCTGGATAAACGGCCGCGCGCAGTCGTGGATGAAAACGTAGTCGATGCCGGGAGGAATCGCTTCGAGCGCGAGTGCGACTGAGTCCTGGCGTTCCTTGCCGCCCTGCACGTAGTAGGCGGGCGTGGGTGCGTAGCACATCAGCTCATGCAGCTGCGGGGCGTCACGGTACACGATGACGTAGTAGTCGCCGACTCCGCTCATCTGGAATGCAGCCACCGAATGGGCGAAGACCGGCCGACCCCCGAGGGGGGCCAGGATCTTGTCGGGCACGGAGCCCTGCATGCGTTTGCTGGAGCCTGCGGCGAGGAGAACGACGGCGGTGCGACTCATGTTTCTGTTTCTGCCGGGGTGGCGGGTATCCCTTTTCCGGAAACATACCCGCAAACGCCCCCGAAAGAAAGCCCGGATCGCAGGTTGTGAAATCGCCGACGGCCGCGGGGATTCGCGAAATGGATACGCGCGACCGCTCGCACCGATGGTCTCAGCGGCCTCCGAGCTCGGCGAGGATCGCCTCCGCGGCGGCCACGGGATCCGGAGCCTTGAACACCGGCCTGCCGACCACGATGTAGTTCGCGCCCGCGGCGGCGGCTTCACCGGGCGTCATCACCCGGGTCTGGTCGTCGAGGCTCGCATCGCGCGGACGAATGCCCGGTGTGACGAGTCTGACGTCCCCCGGGAGCGTGCGGCGCAACGGCGCGATCTCGTGCGGCGAACACACGAGCCCACGGAGACCCGAGGCCGCGGCTAACCTGCCCAGACGGGTGACCTGGTCGGATGGGCTGGCGTCCACGCCGACGTCGCGAAGGTCCTGGTCGCCCATCGAGGTCAGCACCGTGACGCCAAGCAGGAGCAGCGCGGGCGCGTGGGTGCGCTGGGCCTTGACCGCCCACTCCATCATCTCGCGCCCGCCGCCCGTGTGCAGGGTCAACATGCCGATCGGAAGCTTCGAGGCGGACTCCACGGCCTTGGCGACCGTGTTTGGGATGTCGTGCAGCTTGAGGTCGAGAAAGACCTGGAATCCCATGTCGGCGACCTCGCGGACGCAATCGGGTCCGCAGGCGGTGTACATTTCAAGACCCACCTTCACCCAGCGGACCGTGCCGGCGAGGCGCTTGAGGGTCGGGGCGACGGTGCGGGGATTGGGTGCGTCGAGGACGAGGATGAGATCGCAGGACATAGGGCCCCTCAGTGCATGGGTTTCCGGCGCGATCCCAAGCCAAATCCCTCTCGAAAAATTCCCGCGCTCCGTTCATCAAGGGGCCCCTGTGGACTCCGTCACCGTCTTTGCTCCAGCCAAGATCAACCTCTTCCTTGCCGTGACCGGACGGCGGATGGATGGCTACCACGATTTGGTTTCGGTGGTCGCCCCCTTGGATTTCGGCGACACCCTCAAGTTTGAACCGGACCGGGAGGGGGCCTTTTCGTTGGCCAGCGACGACTCCGAACTGCCCTGTGACGACTCGAACCTGGTCCTCAAGGCGGCGCGGCTGTTTCGCGAACGCAGCGGTTGGGCGGGGGGCGGGCGCTTCGTGCTTCAGAAACGCATTCCCATGGGAGCCGGGCTGGGTGGCGGTAGCAGCGATGCGGTGGCAGCCCTGAAGGCATTGAACACCGCCGCCGGCCGGCCTCTCGACGACTGGCGACTCGCCGAACTCTCGGCGGAGATCGGATCCGATTGCCCGCTGTTTTTTATCTCCAAACCGTCCGTGATTCGTGGCCGTGGCGAGCGAGTTGACCGGCTGCCGGAGGCGGCTGGAAGCAGGCTCTCCGGTCGGTCATTGATCGTTTTCAAGCCGGCATTCGCAATCAGCACGCCCTGGGCTTACCGGACGCTGGCGGCCGCGGCGCCTGGATCCTACCTGCCTGCGGAGTCTGCCGAGGACCGTCTGAGAGGCTGGGTGGAAACGGCGGACGCGCCGGCCGAAGCCTTGCTGTTCAATTCCTTCGAGTCGCCCGCGTTTCTCAAATTCCCGGCGCTGCCGGCCTTGCTCGGCGACCTGCGCGCGCGCTTCGGTGCTGCACCGCTGATGAGCGGAAGCGGAAGCGCCTGCTTCGCCTTCGTGCCCGAAGACGTCAGCCTGGGAGCCTGGACGGCGACAATCCGCGAAGCCTGGGGACAGGACGCTTTCGTGCGGAAAGTTCGCGTCGCCTAGATTTTACCGACTTTTCGAGATCAGTGTTGACCCGTCCGCGGGCGGGAGCGTTATTCGGCGGCGCCAGCGTGTCCCGAGTTGGCGTGCCAGATCGTATGGAAGCTCGAAGTCACCAAGAGTTCGTCGTGCAAGGCATAGCCGCCTCGAAGGGCATCGCCTACGGGCAGGTCTTTGTGTATCTGCAAAGCAACGTCGAGGTGCCGAGTTATGCCATCGACACCTCGCGCAAGGAGGAGGAGATCAGGCGCTTCGAAAAGGCCCTCGTGGTCACCCGCCAGCAGATCCAGAAGATCCAGGACGAGGTGGCCCGCAATCTCGGCAAGAATGAGGCCGCAATCTTCGACGCCCACCTGCTCGTGCTCGAGGACCAGGCGCTGCTTTCCGAGACGATCCGAGCGTTTGAGGAGACCGGTAAGAACATCGAGACCTGCTTTCACTCCGTGGCCAGCCGCTACATCGAGGCATTTGCGGCCATCGACGACGAGTACCTGCGCGAACGCGCGGCGGACCTCAGGGACGTGACGCAGCGGGTGCTCCAGAACCTCCTGGGCCAATCGACCTCGAGCCTCAGTCAACTCGTCGACAAGCGCATTGTTGTCGCCAACGACATTAATCCGTCCGACTCGGCATCAATTGACCGGAGTCAGGCCCTGGCAATCGTGACCGACACGGGGAGCAAGACCAGCCATGCGGTGATCGTCGCGCGTTCGATGAAGATCCCCGCCGTGGTGGGCGTGACCGGTCTTACGGGACGCGTGAAGGAAGGCGACTGGGCCATCGTCGACGGATACGACGGTGTCATCATCGTCAATCCGACCGAGCAGACCCTTTTCCGCTACGGGCAGATCCGGATGCAGAAAAATGGCTTCGAGCAGCGTTTGATCGAGGCGAATACGCAGCCTGCGATCACGCTCGATGGAGTGGCGGTGTCGCTGATGGCGAACATCGAGAAGACGGAGGAGGCTCCGATCGTGAAGGAGTACCGCGCGGAGGGCGTCGGGCTGTTCCGCACGGAGTATCTCTATCTCAGCTCGGCGCGCATGCCGAGCGAGCAGGAGCAGTTCATCGCCTACAAGTCGGTGATCGACGCGGTCGCGCCCGAGCCAGTGGTGATCCGCACGCTCGACCTCGGCGGCGACAAGCAGTTCTCAGGAAAGACGGACCTCTTTCCCGAGGAGGACAATCCGTTCATGGGATTTCGCGCGATTCGTTTCTGCCTCGAGAACGTGCCGATCTTCAAGGAGCAGCTTCGGGCCATCCTGCTCGCGAGCGCGTTTGGCAAGGTGCGGCTGATGTTCCCGATGATCAGCGGAGGAGAGGAGCTGGCCCGCGCGATTGTCCTGCTTGAGGAGTGCAAGCGCGAGCTGACCGAGCGCGGCCAGACTTTCGACCCGGAGCTGGAAGTGGGCAGCATGATCGAGATCCCGAGTGCCGCGATGACGGCCGACATCATCGCCAGGCAGTGCGATTTCTTCAGCATAGGCACCAACGACCTCATCCAGTACATGATCGCGATCGACCGCGTGAACAACCGGATCGCGCATCTGTACGAGCCGACGCATCCGGCCGTGGTTCGCATGCTCAAGCGGATCGTGGACGAGGGGCACCGGGCGAAGATTCCGGTCGCGGTCTGCGGAGAGATGGCTGGCGACCCGGTGTTCGTGCCACTCCTGCTGGGACTTGGAGTGGATGAGCTCAGCATGACGCCCCCGTTGATTCCGGCGGTGAAATACCTGGTGCGTTCCATGACAATGCAGGACGCGAAGGCGCTTGCGGAGAAGGCGCTGGAGATGGATTCCGCGAAGGAGATCTTCGCGTTGTGCGACGAGTTCTATCGCACGCGGGTGAACATCGCCTGACCCGGGCTGTTTCCGCAGGGCACTGGATTCGCCCGAGTTGTGCGGAGGGCGGATTTTTCCGCAAATTCACGCTTGCACCGGGCGTGATTTCCCTGCTTCTTCTCGCCCTCCTTCGCGCACCCGTAGCTCAATTGGATAGAGCATCTGACTACGGATCAGAAGGTTTGGGGTTCGACTCCCTACGGGTGCGCCACTTTCAAAACGGGAAAGCCCGCCGATGACGGCGGGCTTTCTCATTTAGCCATTTGAAGGAAGGTCAGACTACCTTCGGCAGGGTCACATCCGTCCATTCGACGGGGTGCGGGTGCTTCCGCTTGTCGTGCTTCTCGTCCGCGCGCCTGCCGAGCATGCGGTCGAGCTTGTCCACCAGGAGATCGACGGACTTGTAGCAGTCGTCGGCGACGACGCTAGCGAACTTGTCCGGTCCCTGGATCTCTACATGGCCCTTGGCAGTGAACTTCTGCTCGGGGGCCTGCTTCGAATCGCATTCGAGCTCCACGCGGATGCGCACGATCCGCAGCTCGTGTCGAAACAATCGCGCCAGCTTCTCTTGCACGTACGCCTTCATCGAAGGGGTAAGGTCGAGATGGATACCGGAAACGATCACTTCGTGCGATGGATTATGGTTGTTCATGGTTGTTTTTGGGTTGATTCGGGCGCTCGGCCCGGAAAGTGCAGAGGGCTGCGACATGAACCCTGAAAAGATGCTCCGCGCCTTTGGCGCCATCATTGTGACTGGCGGCTCCTCCGGTATCGGGAAGGCGTTCCTTGAGCACGTTCATAAGCTGAACCCGGAACTTCCGGTTTTCAACCTTTCGAGAGGCATTCCGGAGTTTTCGGCCACGCCGGCGTTGCAGCTTAAGCTGCGCCATATCGCCTGCGATTTCACCGATCGGATGGCATTGGAGGCCGCCTGCGTTTCGCTTGTCGAGACGCTTACGCATGAGCTACCGGCGGGGCGCATCCTGCTCATCAACAATAGTGGATACGGCACATATGGACCGTTTCCAAAGCCCGATCTTCGCCGAAATTTGGAAATGTTGGATGTCAATGTGCGGGCGCCGGTTGCGTTGACGGGCGCCTTGTTGCCGTTGTTGGGCGAGCGCGGAGGGGCCGTCATCAACGTGGCGTCGACGGCGGCGTTCCAGCCGGTCCCAGGGATGACGAACTATGCGGCCACGAAGGCCTTCCTGTTGAACTGGAGCCTCGCGCTGTCCGTCGAGCTCGCGCCCAGGGGCGTCGCGGTATTGGCGCTCTGTCCCGGTCCGACCCGGACTCGATTTTTTGCGAATGCGGGGATGGGCGGCTCGATATTGCCCCGATACGCGGGACAGGAGGCGGAAGCGGTGGTGCAGGGGGCGCTGCGGGCCCTGGCGCGCGGACGCCGGCTGTACGTATCGGGCTGGAGCAACAAAGTGACGGTCGCGGCGGCCTCGCTGATGCCGCGTGTCCTTGCCGCCCGGGTCGCAGGCTGGGTGGTGTCGCGATTTCGTCCAACCGGATCCTGAGTCATGGGCGACGCCACTTCGCCGGACTTTGATCCACGACGCGCCTGTGCCTGGCCGCGGCGCCTGAAACAGGGGCCGATCCGAATGATCGAACCCTCGGAACTACGCAGCTGGATCCTGGTGGAGGACGAGGAATTGATCGTCGTGAACAAGCCGGGCGACGTCGTTTGCCATCCCTCGAAGGCGGGCCCCTGGTCGAGCCTGGTCGGGGCCGTCCGCGAGCATGCGAGCCTCGCAGCGGCGCACCTGATCTTCCGCCTCGACCGCGAAACCAGCGGCGTGGTGGTTCTCGCGAAAACGCCTGCCATGGCCAGCCGTCTCCAGAAGGCGATGCAGCGTCGCCTCGTCAGAAAATCGTATCTCGCGATCCTCTCCGGCGAACTCCCGGGAGAGGTCACCGTGGACCAGCCGCTCGGGGACGACGAGCACAGCCCGGTGTTCGTCAAATCCGCGGTTCGCCCGGACGGCCAGGCGGCGGTGTCGCGATTCACGCCGGTCTCGTGGGGCGGCGGCTTCACGCTCGCCCGCGTGGTGACCGAGACCGGCCGCAAGCACCAGATCCGCGCCCATGCCCGGTGGCTCGGGTATCCATTGGTTGGAGACAAAATCTACGGACCCGACGACCACCTGTTCATCGAGTTCCTGGACACGGGCTACACTCCGGAGCTGGCGGAGCGGCTGCTGCTCCCGCGTCAGGCGCTTCACTGCGCGCGGATAGATCTTCGCGAGGCGGGGCTGGACCGGGTGTTCACCGCGCCGCTTGCCCCCGACCTCCAGGACTTCTGCTCCTCCAGGGGCCTCAGAAGCCCAGTTCCCGCCTGACGGTCCGGAACGCCTCGACCGCCCGGTCGAGCTCCGCTTGGGAATGAGCCGCGCTCACCTGGGTGCGAATGCGGGCCGCTCCGTGCGGGACCACCGGATGAAAGAATCCGACGACATAAACCCCGAGTTCGAGCATGCGAGCCGCGGCCCGCTGGGAGAGGGCGGCATCGCCGATCATCACCGGCACGATCGGGTGTTCCCCCGGTTTGGGCGTGAATCCGGCGGCGGTCAGACCGCTCCTGAAATGCGCGGTGTTTGCCTGGAGCCGTTGCCGCAGCCCGGTATCGCGCTCCACGATGTCGAGAGCGGCGAGGGAGGCCGCTGCGACCGACGGTGCGAGCGAATTTGAAAAGAGGTAGGGACGTGAGCGCTGGCGCAGGAGCGCGATGATGGCGGAGCGGCCGCTCACGTAGCCTCCGCTTGCACCGCCGAGAGCCTTGCCGAGCGTGCCGGTCACGATGTCGACCCGCCCGGTGACGCCAAACAGGTCCGGGGTGCCCCGCCCGTTGGGTCCGACAAATCCGACTGCATGGCTGTCGTCAACGGCGACCAGCGCTCCGTGGTGCCCGGCGAGTGCGCAGATTTCGTCGAGCGGCGCGAACGTACCGTCCATCGAGAACACGCCGTCGGTGACCACGAGTTTGAAACGGGCTCCCGCTTCGTCGGCCAAGCGGAGCTGGGCCGACAGGTCGGCCATGTCGCGGTTTCTGTAGCGGAACCGGCGCGCCTTGCACAGCCGAATGCCGTCGATGATGGAGGCATGGTTGAGTTCGTCGCTGATCACCGCGTCCTCCTCGCCGAGGAGAGCCTCGAAAAGGCCGCCGTTGGCGTCGAAGCAGGACGAATACAGGATCGTGTCGTCGGTGCCGAGGAAGGCGCTGAGGCGGCGCTCGAGGCGGGAGTGGATCTCCTGCGTGCCGCAGATGAAGCGAACCGACGACAGACCGAAGCCCCAGCGATCCAGCGCGTCGCGCGCGGCGCGGACGACGTCGGGGTGGTCGGCGAGCCCCAGGTAGTTGTTCGCGCAGAGATTGATCACCGACGCGTGTTCGGTCGTGCCGATGACCGGCCCCTGGGGAGTCGTCATCACCCGCTCCACCTTGCGCAATCCGGCGCCGTCGATCGCCGCCAGGGTCCGCTCGAGATGGGCCTGGAACTCGGGTGTCATGACGCCCCGCCTTCCCAATCCAGCACGATCTTGCCGCTGCGTCCCGATCGCATCAGGTCGAAGCCCTCCTGGAACCGCGTGAACGGCAGGCGGTGGGTGATCACCGGCGTGATGTCCAGGCCGCTTTGGATGAGCGCGGTCATCTTGTACCAGGTCTCGTACATCTCGCGTCCGTAGATGCCCCGGATCGTGAGCATGTTGAAGACAACCTTGTGCCAGTCGATGGCCGCCGAGTCGGGCATGATGCCGAGCAGGGCGATGCGGCCGCCGTGGGTCATGTTGTCGATCATGTCGCGCAGCGCCTGGGGATTGCCCGACATCTCGAGCCCGACGTCGAATCCCTCGCGCATCCCGAGCTCCTTCTGGACGTCGGCGAGCTGCTCCCGGGAGACGTCGACCGCGCGGGTGGCTCCCATGCGGCGGGCGAGTTCGAGGCGCGCCGGATTGACGTCGGTGATCACGACCTTGCGCGCTCCGGATTTCCTGGCGATGGCGACGGCCATGCAGCCAATGGGGCCGGCTCCGGTGATGAGCACATCCTCGCCGACCAGGTCCCACTGCAGCGTGGTGTGGACGGCGTTTCCCAGGGGGTCGAAACACGAGAGCACGTCGAGCGGGATGGCGAGGTCGACGAGGACGGCGTTGCTGGCCGGAATGCAGAGGTATTCGGCGAAGGCTCCGTCGCGGTTGACGCCGACGCCGCGCGTATCCTTGCAGAGGTGACGCCTGCCGGCGAGGCAGTTGCGGCACACGCCGCAGACGATGTGGCCCTCGCCGTCGACGAGGTCGCCCGGTTTGAAGCCCTTCACGTTGGAGCCGACGCGCGCGATCTCGCCGACGAACTCGTGTCCGATCACCATGGGGGGCTTGATGGTCTGTTCCGCCCAATGATCCCAGTTGTAGATGTGAACGTCGGTTCCGCAGATGGACGTCTTCTTGATCCGCACGAGGACATCGTTGATGCCGGGTTCCGGGATGGGGACCTCGATCAGCTCGAGACCCTCTCCGGGCCGTGTCTTGGCAATCGCCTTCATGGTGGACTTCATGGGAAAAGGGAGTTGCGGCTGAACTCAGGCGAAGAAGTCTCCCTGTTCGATGGCGAGCAGGCGGGATTTCGTGTGTTTTCCGCCTGAGGCGGAAAAACCGACGAGTTTGCCGTTGGCACCCACGACCCGGTGACAGGGCATGAGGAGGACCCAGGGATTGGTGCCCATGGCGTGTCCGACAGCCCGGGCTCCGGTGGGGCCGAGTCCGACCTCGCGCGCGAGGTCGCCATACGTGCGGGTTTGGCCTGGCGGAATGCGCATGGCGGCTTCGTAGACCTTGCGCTGAAACTCGCCGACCCGGCTCCAATCGAGCCTGGGTTTGGCGGGGCTACGGGCGGTGCCGGCTAGGATGGACTGGATGTCCGCGATCGATTCGCGGACCCACGGAGGCGGTTCACCGGGACCTTCGGAACCCGTCCGCGTGACGAGGCGTTTCTCGGTGTGCTCGGGCGGGTCCTCTGGAAACTGCACGCCGGTCAACCCCTGGTCGTTCCATGCGATGCCGCAGGTGCCGAAGGGAGTGGGGAAGAGCGTGTGGGGCACGGCGCGGGGAAGGTTGTCCGAAAGACTATGCGGGAAATGCCCGCGCTCAAGCCCGGCGCATGGGGCTGGGAGCGCTGTGGTGTTGCCTCGCAGTCGCCGCCGGAGAGACTGCGCCAATGGAGAACAGGTTCTACACCTCCTTCGACACCGAGACCTTTGGCGCGCACCGCAAGGTGGATTACCGCACGGCGTTTCAAATCGACCGAGATCGCATCATCCACGCACACGCTTTTAGGAAGCTGCAGTCGAAGACGCAGGTGTTCCTGTCGGGAGAGTACGACTTCTACCGCACGCGCCTGACGCACTCGATGGAGGTGGCGCAGATCGGCCGTTCGATCTGCCACTATCTTCTCTCGCGGGGCGAGCCGCTGGGGGGCGGATTTCAGATCGACGGGGATCTCGTCGAGGCGGTCTGCCTGGCCCACGACCTCGGGCACCCGCCGTTCGGGCATTCGGGCGAGCGGACGTTGCAGGAGCTGATGGTTCGCTGGGGTGGGTTCGAGGGGAATGCCCAGACGCTCCATCTTCTCACCTCGACGATGTTTCAGAACAACTCCGGCACGCGCGGGATGCTTCCGACGCGTGCGCTACTTGACGGGGTGCTCAAGTACAAGAAGCTCTTCGGCGAATTCCCCGAGCCGCCGCGCAACCATTTTCTGTACGATCCGCAACAGAGCGTTCGGGCCTACGTGTTGGGCGATCGGACGATTCCCGAAGCCATGCACGAAGGCGAGGCCCTGAATGCGTTCAAAAGCGTCGAGTGCCAGATCATGGACTGGGCCGACGACGCGGCGTATTCGCTGAACGACATCGTCGACGGCGTGCGCGCGGGATTCCTGTCGATCGAGCGCATCGAGTTCTGGGCGGCGGAGCACGGAGTGGACTCGGAACAGCAGGCCTGGCTTGAGCAGCTCTTCCAGGCTATCCGCAGCGATCGGCTCGAGATCGTGTTTGCCCAGAAAATCGGTGGCTTCATCACGGCGTGCAGACTGCGCGAACGCTCGAATTTCATGTCGGATCTCACCAACCGCTACCGTTTTGAACTGGTGGTGTCGCCTCGGGCCGAACGTGAGGCGGCATTCTACAAGGAGATGGCCAACGACATCATCTTCGAGAGCCCGCAGCTTCAGCAGATGGAGCACAAGGCGCGCAAGGTGCTCGTCGACCTCTGGCAGTCCTGCTGGCGCAACTACGTGGAGCGTGGCGGCCGTGTGATCAACATCCTGCCAGGACACGTGGGCCGGCTGATCGACTCCGAGCGCGACGTCACGGGCAAGGCCCGACGCATATGCGACTGGCTGGCCGGTCTGACGGACGGAATGATAGTGAGGACGTATCGGCGACTGTTCGATCCGGAGTTTGGATCGCTTCGGGACCTGAGTTGAGCCTCCCGGCGTCGGAAGGCGCGAGGGCACCGAGGTCAGAGCCGCGAAGATGCACGAATCGCGCGAGCTGGAACAGGCCCAGATCGAGCAGCAGCCAGCGGGCGCGCCCTGCTGCGGTTATGGCAATGAAGGGTTTTGCCTCACAGAGGACGAGGCGTCCCGCGTGGGTGACCATATCGCAGAACACCTGAAGCTGGAGAATGCGGGCCGTGACAGGGATATGGCCGTGTCGCAAGGCCGGGCTCATGGCGACGGAGAGCAGGCAGATGAGCTCCACTCGGAACTGGAGCCGGTTCAGATCCGAGAGCGCCCAGTTGCGACGGCCGTCGGACAGGGATCGATAAAAACCGAGGAGCTCCTGGAACAGAGCGCCGGACTTGATGAGGGTGTGGTCAATGAGTCTTGTGGCGTGACAGGGGGTATGTGCGTCGGAGGCTTCGATGGGTGTGCTCATGGGGCTGGAAAGCGAACGACAGGCAATGCATCGCCGATGGCCGTTGGGGCACGGTCCGAGCGAGGTTTCACGAACAGCGACGCAGGGATGCCTCGGTTTGATTCAAGGCGGGTCGCGGGCGTGATGGGGGTAAGGCGCGCGTGCGGTTCCGCGTGCGGCAAATTGCTCGCGTTTGGAGGGCCGTCCGGCTGGTTTTAGTGCGCGATTAGGGAGCAGGTTTAATTAACGATGGCAAGGAATGATTGCATTCTGTCTGTCGAACTACCGGGGGAATTAGGCAGACGAATCGTTGCGAACAGTTGTTCTACTTCGCCTTGGTGCGGACGTCGGGCTCAGAGGATCCGTCCAAGCAACTCGAGGCGGATCTCCTTGCTGAAGGCGTGAGCCTGGGCTTCGAACTGGCGGAGATTGAAGCTTGGGAAGACATGCTGGCGGAGCACGTGCCAGGCTTCCGTCAGCTCGATATCGGGGCTGCGGTCGCGGGGAACATCGCCGCAGTAGCCGACGTGATTATGGAGGCAGAGGTGTCGGGCGAGGGAGACTGCGGCGACGATCTCCTGGTCGGCCTCGGCGCGCTCGGGTGACTCGACCCATTGGATCACATTGCAGTACACGCGTGGAAGGCCGTGCTTCACTGCGAATCGGGCGCCCATCTCGCGGGTGTTCGTTCCAATGTAGCGTTGTTCGGCCGTGTGCAGCGGGATGCCGTGCTGCTTCGCATGATTGACCATTGCCTGGAATCCGAAGGGGTGGAGCCGGAGGAGGAGCAGTTTGCCGATGTCGTGAATGAGCCCGGCCGTGTAGGCGACGGCGTCCATGTCCTTGAACTCCATGTAGCGGCAGGTGAATTCCGACAGTCGGGCGACGCCCATCATGAACATCCAGTAGTGGGGCCACGTGATCGGCGGCGCGTGCATGTGCCGCTCCTCGACGGTGAGGAGCGTTTTCGCGAGGGAATTGAGCCGGAGCTCGCCAAGGAGGCTGATGGCCACGCGGGGATCCTCGACCTGGTTCATGTTCTCACGCTCGATCTTGTTGACCGCGATGAGCACCTGGGTGCTCAGGCCGGGATCCTTGGCAACGACATCCTGAACGCGCGCCAGGTTGGACACCTGTCCGTCCGCGAACATTGCGAACGAGGCGGCCACGGAGTCGACGACCGGGCAGCCAGCAAGGGAATCGACCTGTACCTCGATGGCTTGCCGATCGACGATCTGTCCGGAAATTGAGACGTCCACATCCAGCCAGCGCGAGCGCTCGCGGGCCTCGTCGCGCTCCCGCTTCTCGCGTTCGTCGAGGAAGCCCTCGGGCAGGTGATCCGGGTGAATCTGGCAGAAGATCAACCGCTTCACGAAATCGAGATCGGGAACGAACGCTTCGAGATCCTTCCATTGCTCGGCGGACACGAGCGGACGGATGCGATCGATGCAGTCGAAGAGCACCCAGACCCCCGATGCTTCGGCGTCGGCGGCGACGAGGTCGAGCTGGCCGGGTATCTTCTTTTGGATGTCGGCCAGAAGTGCGTTTTTGAGGAGCGCGGAGATCGTATCGATCTCACCAAGCAGTTTCTCCCTCATCGCTTTCAGGGTTGCGGTCGAGAGGCCCATTTGCGCCGTGAAGGAGCGCTCCTCCTCGAACATCTCGCCGCGCCAGGAGTTTGCGACCGCCTTGGCGATCTCGTTGTAGATGTGGTCGTCGTTGAAGGGCTTGATGAGGTAGTTCTGGACCGACAGCGCGAGCGCTCGACGGACCACGGCCTGGTCTCCGACGGATGAATACACCACGGCGGGCACATGCCTGAAAAAGGGGTCGGCCCTGAGGCGTCCGAGGAATGCGATGCCGTTCTCGCCCTTGAGCTTGAGCTCGAGAAATATGAGATCGATTTTCACGAGTTCGCGCAGCTGGGTCCAGGCCTGCTGGGTGTCGTGGACCGTGACCACGCGGTGATTGGCGCGCGTGACGATCCCCCGCATCGCCATGCAGGCGACCTCGCTTTCGTCGAGATGAAGAATATTGGCCATCGATGTTCGTCAGGAAGGCGGGTCCGCCGAATGCGCACCCGGAGGCCGTGGGGCAAACCCCTACGTAGGTAAAATCGGCCCCGGTGCGCGAGGCTTAAGCGCAATACGCATCAACCCGAAATTCCATGACGTTCAGTCGCGCCGGCGACTGTCGATGATGAGAGTCACCGGGCCGTCGTTGACGAGGCTAACTTGCATCATGGCGCCGAAGCGGCCCCGGGCGGGGGATTGCCCATCGAGCGCGGTTTCGATCTGGGTCAGGAAGGCTTCATAGAGCGGCTCGGCCTCGGAGGGGGGAGCGGCGTCGTTGAACGAGGGGCGGTTGCCTTTCCGCGTGCTGGCCATCAGCGTGAACTGGCTGACGACGAGCACCCTGCCTCCGATTTCGCCCACGGAGCGGTTCATCTGGCCCTCCTCGTCGGGAAAGAGCCGAAGGCGGGCGATCTTGGAGGCGAGCCAAGCCCCGTCGTCCTGGGTGTCGCCCGAGGCGATGCCAAGCAGGATCAGGAGCCCAATGCCGATGCTTCCGCACACGGCGCCGTCGATGGCCACGGAAGCGGAGCTGACTCGCTGGACGACGGCCCGCACGGGAATCGAACCCTGGGGTTCAGAGCATCGGAATATTCGGTTCGACGTCGGCCTCGTAGTCGATCCCGGGGATGCCGAATCCAAAGAGTTTCAGAAACTCACTGCGGTAGCCTGCGATGTCCGCCAGTTCCGAGACGTTCTCGGTGGCGATCTTTTCCCAGACCGCGGGAATCGCCTGCTGCACGTCGGGACGCATCTCCCAGTCGTCGATGCGGACGCGGCCGGCATCGTCGAAGGAGAGGGCGGAACCGTTGTACATCTGGGTCGCGAAAAGGCGTTGCATCTGCTCGATGCATCCTTCGTGAATCCCCTTTTCCTTCATGATCTTGTAGAGGATCGAAATGTAGAGGGGGACGACCGGAATTGCCGAGCTTGCCTGCGTGACGAGTGCCTTGTTTACCGACACGAAGGCGCGTCCGTAGCCGTGGGTTTTCAGCATGGCATCGATCCGCTTGCCGGCACGTTCGAGGTCGTTCTTGGCCATGCCAATCGTGCCGTTTTTGTAGATCGCCCAGGTGACATCGGGTCCGATATAGGAATAGGCCACGGAGGTCGCACCCGGAGCGATGAGGTTGGCGTCCTCGAGGGCCTTCATCCAGAACTCCCAATCCTCGCCGCCCATGACCGCCACCGTGTCGGCAATCTCCTGTTCTGATGCGGGTTGGATCGTGATCTCGGAGATGACGCCTGAATCGGTATCGATGGTTTTGTTCGAGTAGGGGGCCCCGATCGGCTTTAGGACCGACTTGTAGGTCGTTCCGTTGCGTGGGTGGACGCGACGAGGAGAGGCGAGCGAATAGACCACCAGGTCGATCGGACCCATGTCGCGGCGGATCACGTCGATTGCCTGCTGCTTGATTTCGTCGGAAAAAGCGTCGCCGTTGATATTTGCGGCATAGAGGCCCGCTTTTCGCGCGGCTTGGGTGAATGCGATCGTATTGTACCAGCCGGGCGTTGCCAGTCGGTCCTGCTCGGAGGGCCGCTCAAAGAACACGCCGAGGGTCTTTGCACCGGAGCCGAAGGCGGCGGTGATGCGCGACGCGAGGCCGTAGCCGGTCGACGCACCGATCACGAGGACGTTCTTGGGGCCGTTCTTGATGGGACCTCGTCCGACCACCAGGTCGATCTGTTCCTGAACGTTCGCAGCGCAGCCGGCGGGGTGGGCCGTGACGCATACAAATCCACGAATTCTGGGTTTGATCACCATATGAACTGCGAGGCTCCCCGGCCTCGGTTCGCGTGACAAGTTCCAATTCGCGTCCAGCTGCCCCGGTCGCTGGTCACCCCGCACGCAGACCGCAAGTTAATTGAAACCAGGTATATGGGCTCTTGGTCAAGCAGGCCCGCTTCGGGGGCAAGTGGCTTCAGCGAGCCTTGGCGGAATCCTTCAGAGCCGGGTGGTTGAGGGCGGGCTGATCTGCCCGGAGCATTTCGATCTGGCGCTGACTGATCAGCCGCTCGGCTTCGAGCTGCTGCATCGTGTCGGTCAGGTTGCACTGGGTCAGCTGAAGCTCGGTTTGCATCGTGCGGACTTCCTTGCGTGCCTCCAACCAGCCGATGCTGCTAAAGATTGCGATGAGAAGGCAAAGCAGGGAAAAGCCGACCAGAAGCTGGTTGCAGGATGGCATGCAGGCCTGTCTGGGGCCGGGGGAGGACGGGGTCGACGACATGGGGAAGTCAGAGCAGGGCCATACCCAGGAGTCCGAGGACGATCAGGGCCCCCAGGAGCGAGAGAGCCCTCTTTTCGCGGCGAGTGAGATGCATCGGCATGGGTGACGGGGATCAGAGACCTTGGGCTTTCAGGCGATCAAAAAAGGTTCGAATGAGGGGTTCGTGTTCAATGTGCGCCCAGGGCCGGTTGCTCGAAACGCGCACGAACAGCTGCTCGCCCCCGCGATGAAAGCCATAGCGGAGCGCCATGGTCAGCAGGCCGCGGATAGCGTAGGGATCGAGCTGTTCGATCGGACGTCCGTCATAGAGATGCCAATACCAGACGTATTCCGGCGCTCCGTTGTCGTGGGTGAACACCCGGTATTCAGCGGGCGCGAGCGTCCGGCCGTCGACCGGCAGGCTCGCGCGGTCGACCTTCTCTGGAATCTTCACCCAGCCGGCTCCCGGCCAGCACCCGTCGGGCGTATGGATGGCAACCTGGCTGGGCGTAGACTGGCCTGGCGCCCAGTAGGCCACGTACAGCGTGATGAGGGTGGGGCCGTCGGTGTCCTTGCGCACGTAGTCCCTCTGAAGAAGCGTTTTGGTCTGCAGGATGGGCGCAAACCGCTCCAGGCCGGGCTCGGTCGTCACTGTCCATCCGGGCGCATCCGTGGCGGGCGGCACGAGGTTGGCGAGCACCGGGGGTTTTGCGGGCAATGGCCCCGTGGGACGTGTCCAGGCGGCGAGAAATACGGCTGCGGTGAGGACGAGGCTGAGCAGGCCGACCAGGAGGGCGATGGCTGGCCCGGGCCGCTGGCCCGCCGCGGTTGGAGGCTCGGTCGCGGGCACGGTGTCGCCGCCGTGTGACAGGGAGAAGGCCAGGCCGGCCAGAATGAGCGCCGTGACCGCCAGGATCGCGTATCCAGTCGCGTCATGCCAGAACGCCTGGATCTGCACTCCATCGTTGGCGAGAATCGTCAGGATCAGCGACCGGATGAAATTCATCACGACCGCAAGCGGTCCTGCCAGCGCGATCAGGAGGAGGCGCGCGAAGGGGCGGCGCACGAGGCAGGCAGAGAAAAACGTTCCGGCAAACAGGCACGAGATGAGACTTCGAATGCCGCTGCACGCCTCCTCGACGCCCACCGCCGTGTGCGCCAGCTCGATCACGTTTCCATGCTGGACGGCCGGCGCGCCGAGAAGGTGCAGTGCGACGATCACCGCATGGGTGACGCCGAGCTGGAGGTGTAGCGATATCCTCTCGTAGGTGCCTGGCGGTAGCGGCGCACTGAGAAGCCACAGGCCGAACGCGAGCACGGTGGTCCAGTTGAAAGGCACCAGCTTCAGCGAACGGCGGGAAAATACGAGCAGGCTCGCCAGACCGAGGCAGACGAAGGCGGCCGTCGGGGCGGTGGAGGCGATCGAGTGCGTCCAGTCCAGCGCCACGGCGTAAAGCCCGCCCAGGGTAAGAAACCCGAGTGCTGCGGCACCGAGGGCGGCAACCGCGGCGGTGTTCCATGGGGAGTCGGGGAGGTATCGCTGCGTCCCGCGGGTGGTGCCCTCGTGCAGGAGTAGCAGCCAGAGGATCGGCATGAACAGTCCGTGGGAGAGTTCCGGATTGTGCGTCCACTGGGGCCAAAGCAGCACGACCAAGCCAGCGGCCAGGAGGAGCAGTATGGCGGCGCTCACGAGCGACGAACCGCGGCCGGCCGCAGCCGATTTCCATCGGGCCGTCAGACTTGGATTGGATACCGTGGCGGTCATCGGGAGGGTGGGCGTGACCCACCCTAGGGGCGGGCATCGGCTGCATTCAAGCTCCCGCCGCTCCCCGCGGGACTGTGCCCGGGCCGGGACGCACGGTTTCGTGCCAGGGCGTTTTCACGCTGCCAGACCGCATAGACCATCTCGAGTGGCAGCGGAACGAGGGTCAGAAAATCCGACGGGCGTATCCGGCTGTTGGGGTCGAGGAAGTATCGCTTCACCGTTTCCAGGAAATAATAGCGGTTGGAGCTCTGGGTGCGAAGGACCGTGGCGATCCAGTCCATCGTGGCCTTGTCGCCGCATGCACCCGATGCGAAGTAGAGTGCGAGATAGGCGCGAATCCCGCCGTCATCGGTCGGAAGCGGCTTCTTGCGCAGCCAGTCGGAGACTTCAGCAAGGAGCGTGGCGTCGGGGTGGCTGAACAGGTATCCGGCCAGAAACTCCACGGCGCCCGGACTGACGGTCGTGTGCGCGAGCATCCCCTGGGTTTGCGTGCGCCAGTCGGCTGGCGAGGAGAGCAGTTTCAGCGCCGCGAGGCGGACCGACGACTGCTCCTCGCCGGGCAGGACCGACTGGTAGGCCGCCAGGGTGATGAGCGCCTCGGTGGGATGCCCGAGGGCCAGGAGTTCGTGCGTCTGATAGTAGGCGTTGTAGGAATCGATTGGATACCACGTCTCCTCGAGCGCTGCCAGGGCCCGGTCCCTGCGGCCGTCGCGGAGGTCGGTCTCCGTGCGGAGCAGCGTGTGCCAGCGGGCCCCGCTTTTCGTCGATGCGAGATCGCGGATCGTCCGGAGGTCGTCGAGCTGGCGGGTGGCAAAGAGCAGTGCGTGCAGCCAGGGTGCCTGCGGCGCCGCACCGTTCTTCAGGCGCTCGAGGGCGATCGCTCGCAGCGCGGAAAAGTTGCCGCGCTCGAGCGCGCTCCGCATCCAGGCCTGCGCAGTCTGCGACGCCTGACGCGGATGCTGCGTCATGAGCATCGCATACACGCCGTCGGCCCGGTCGGGCATGGAAAGCGTGGCGATCTCGCCGAGCATGAGGCCGACGTCGTAGCGTTTCGGGTCGAGCTGGTAGGCGAGGTACAGCGACATGCCGGCGGTTCGCAGGTCGCCGCGCGCGAACCCAGCCGTGCCCTTTTCAAAGTAGTACTCGGAGCGCGCCTCATTCAGACGATGCCAGCGCCCGGGCCAGGCGAGGTTCACGATGCCGACGGGGTAACCGACCAGGCGCAGGCCCACGAATGCGAACAGCACCGCGGCGACGTAACAGGCGGCGAGCGCTCCCCCGGCCCAGGCTGCGCTGAGTCCCCAGAATGGGCGCACGTCCGCGGCGTCCACGGAGCACAGGAGCCCATCAGGGGTGTCGACCAGCAGGGGGCACACACGTTTGAAACGTGCGGGCCGGTTCCAGGTGACGCAGGCCTCGCAGCGGGTCTCGCGCGCCCGGCCGGAGTCGCTTGGGGCCTGGCAGGGACAGCGTTTGACGATTCGGCGCCGAAACAGCGTCTTCGCCGCGTTCCAGTAGAACAGCGACCACCAGAACCGGAAAAAGTCGGCGATCCACGGGATCATGTCACGCCGCAGGCGGCCGGTGTCGACCCGGCGCCGAAAATTCGCTTTGACCGGCGGCAGGCGGCGACGAGAACGCGGGGCGCGGTTCGGGGGTCATCGTCGATGCAGTCGGTTCAGAGGACGTCGCCGAATAGTTCCGCGTCGATCCGGCCCTCGGCCACGCGAGCGACCGGCCCCGTCATCCGGATCGCGTAGTCGTCGCCGATCTGGACGTCGATCACGCCGCCCGGCATGCGAACCGACACTGAGCGATCGACCAATCCGAGCTTGTGGGCCACCGCAGCGCAGGCGCTGGAGCTCGAGCCCGAGGCGAGAGTGTAGCCGGCACCCCGTTCCCAGATCTCGATCCGGAGGGCGGAGCGGTTGATGATCGTCATGAACTGGACGTTCGTCTTACGCGGAAAGCGGGGATCGGTTTCAATCGCGGGCCCATGCGTCCGGGCGAGCTCGGCCGTGGCGTCGGGCACGGGAATCACGCAGTGCGGATTGCCAATCGTCGCGGCGCAGAACCTGAATTCGACCCCTCCCGTCGCGATCGTCTCGTTGATCACCTCGCGGTGGGGGCCTGCGACGGGGATCCGTTCACTGTCGAAGCTGACGCGCCCCATGTCGACGGAGACGAGACGGCCGTCCTCGATGATCTCGGACTCGACGATGCCGCCCAGCGTGTGGATTCGGAACCGGCGGGCCTGCACGAGACTGTGGTCGTGCAGGTAGCGGGAGAAGATGCGCAGCCCGTTGCCTGATTTTTCAGCCTCCGAACCATCGGGATTGAAGATGCGCAGGCCGCAGGCGGCTTCGCTCGTGGTCGGCAGCGGACCCCAGAGGATTCCGTCGGAGCCAACTCCGAAGTTGCGGTGACAGATGGCGCGAATATGAGTCTCGGTCGGCGACTCCCAGCCGGGAAAATCCGCCGGATTGAGCACGATGTAGTCGTTGCCTAGTGCGTGGTATTTGGAAAATTGCATGGCTGTGGGGCTGTCGCGTAGCCTCCCAGCTTTGCGGCCAGACTCAAGTTTGTTGCGCGCCTGGCGCGACGCGAAGGACTCAGCCCTTATATCCAAACAGCCGCAGCCGCTCGACCATGTCCACAGTCTCCTGCGGGACCAGCGAGCGCCACGAGGAATCTCCGGCCCGGATCAGCTCGATCACCCGGCTCGAATAGATGCCAAGGCACCCCGGGTTGTAGTCGGTGAGCGCCTCAATGAAGCGATTCGCGAGGAGGTGGGCGTAGAGAAGCCGGTGGTGCTGTGCGACGGCGACATTGTCCGCTGTCACGAGCGAACCGTCGGCCAACGGCATCGGGTAGATGTACAGCCTGACCGCATAGCGGAACAGGCGGCCCACGGCTTCGAGCATGCCGCCCTGAAGGTTCTCGTAATACTTCTCGTTGAACACCTCGAGCAGGGTATTGATGCCCATCGATACGCCGATCATCTCGTGCGTATAGCGACGGAAGTAAGTGGTCAGCCGGTGGAACTCCGAGTAGTTGGAGATGAGCACCAGGTGTCCCAGCGCGCCGAGGAGGTCCACTCGGCCGAGGAAATCCTCGGGCTCCACCCTCCCTCCCTCCTCGAGCAGATTGTTGATCGTGAGCTCCATCAGCACGACGGGTTCCTTGCCCTCGTTCATGGGTTCCTTGAGGAACTCCGAACGCGAGCAGGCCAGCATGTCGAGGTGTAGTCGGGTGACCGGGTGGAAGCTGCCGCGCTCGACGAGCACGGGCTTCTTGTAGAGCACCTCGCTCGGCTGCAGGACGTCGCCGTCGGGTCCGAACATCACCGCATTGGTGAGGCCCACCTGGACGAGGTGAAGCGACATGAGGCGGTTGTCGATGCCTGCGAACGCGGGCCCGCAGAACTTGAGCATGTCGATCTCGATGCGGTCGGCGCCGACATTGTCGACGAGCGACTCGATGAACTTCCTTGGATCGTCGCGCATGAAGTACGCGGCATAGCAGAGGTTCACGCCGACGATGCCGAGGGCCTGCTGCTGAAGGAGGTTCTCCTTGTCCCACATCCGGACGTGGATGATGATCTGGCTGGGCTCGGCGCCGGGTGTCGGCTGAAAGCGAACGCCCACCCAACCGTGGCAGTCGTTGTTGCCCTTGTAGCTCTTGGCGGCGACGGTATCGGCGAACACGAAGAAGCGGCTGCGGCTGCCGCGCTGCTCGTTGAGCCGCTCGATAAGGAGCGAGTATTCGTGATCGAGCATCGTGCCGAGCCGCTCCCTCGACACGTAACGCGGCGCCTTGCCGTAGATGGCGTCGCTGAACGTCATGTCGTAGGCGGAGATCGTCTTTGCGATCGTTCCGGCGGCGCCACCCGCCTGGAAAAACAGGCGCGCGACCTCCTGGCCGGCGCCAATCTCGGCGAAGGTGCCGTAGATCGAATCGTCCAGATTGATCGTGAGCGCCTTTTGGTGGGTGGTGAGAAGTCCCTTGTCGTCGGTCATGGAATGGGTGGGAGCTCTATAGCTAGCGATAATTCGGACGATTGCAAAGCCGGCCGGCATCGGAGCCTTCAAAACAACTCGCGCGTGGACGCATCTTGCCTAAGTTGGCCCCCACCATGCGCAATTTCGTAACCTCGATGCTGGGGGCGCTCACCGCCCTGATCGTGTTTTTCGCCGGCCTGTGTTTTTTCGGAATTATCATCCTGATCCTGATCTCAGCCGCCGCTCACCGGCAGCATGAGACATCGTTCGAGAAGGGTTCGTACCTGGTGTTCGACATGGATGCGAACATCGACGACGCACCGCCGCAGTTCTCCTTCAATCGGATCACCGGCGACCAGCACGAACTCCAGCTGCGCCTCGTGACCCGGGCGATCGAACATGCGGCGCATGATCCGCGAATTGCCGGAATCTACCTCACCGGATCCCTCCAGCCCTCGGGTTATGGCAGCAGTTTTGCCGCCCTGCGCGAGGTGCGTTCCGCGCTCCTTGACTTCCGCGCGTCCGGCAAGCCCGTGCTCGCGTACCTGTCCGATGCGGACACGAGGGATTACTACCTGGCGTCCGCCGCGACGAACGTCGCGCTGGACCCCTATGGCATGATCTTCATGCCGGGACTCGCGGCGCGCCCGATGTTCTACACGGGATTCTTCGAGAAATTCGGCATCGGCGTCCAGGTGACCCGCGTGGGCAAATACAAGTCGGCGGTCGAGCCGTTCATACGCAAGGACCTGTCGCCGGAAAACCGCCAGCAGCTGACCCAGCTGCTTGGCGACATCTGGGGCGGGCTCCTCGGGGACATCTCGGCGAGCCGAAAGATCAAGGTGTCGGCCATCCAGTCGCTGGTGGACCGCGAGGGTATGATCAGGCCCGAGGCTGCGAAGGCAGCCGGCCTGGTCGACCGGATCGCGTATCGAGACGTCATGCTCGACGATCTGAAGAGCCGCACGGGCCGCGCGGGTTCGCGCCTGCCCTTCCGGCAGGTCTCGCTTGAGAGCTACATCCCGATGGCGGCTGCGGATTCGGGAGCCCTGTTCTCAAAGGGACGTGTCGCCGTGGTCTATGCCGAAGGCGACATTGTGGACGGGGAGGGTGAACCGGGCCAGATCGGAGGCGACCGCTTCGCGCGCGAACTCCGGCGGTTGCGCGAGGACAACTCGGTGAAGGCCGTCGTGCTTCGCGTCAACAGCCCCGGCGGCAGCGCCTCGGCGGCGGAGGCCATCCAGCGCGAGATCCGGCTGCTGAAGAAGCGAAAGCCCGTCATCGTGTCGATGGGCGGCTATGCGGCCTCGGGCGGGTATTGGATTTCCGCTTACGGCAATCGCATCTTCGCCGAGCCGACCACGATCACCGGATCGATCGGCGTGTTCGGGATGTTTTTCGACGTGCAGAAGCTGGCCGAATCGCTCGGGTTCACCTTCGACACCGTGAAGACAGGACGTTTCGCTGACGCGATGACAATCACCCGGCCCAAGACCCCCGACGAGCTTGCGGTCATCCAGCGCATGATCGACTGGATCTACGACCAGTTTGTCGACAAGGTTGCCGCCGGTCGCGGCCTCAGCCGCGCCGACGTCGAGCAGATCGCCCAGGGGCGCGTCTGGTCCGGGACCGAGGCGGTGAAGCTGAAGCTGGTCGACCAGATCGGTGGACTCAACGATGCGATCCGCTACGCGGGCGAACGCGCCGGACTCGGCGCCAATCCCGCCCTGGTCGAGTATCCGCGCCGCAAGACGCTGGGCGAGGTCATGACGGAGCTTTTCCAGAAAATGCAGCCCATGAGCGCTCATGCCGCGGTTGACCACAGTGTGGTCGGGCAGGTGACTGCGCGCCTGAACCGGGAGCTCTCGTTCCTGCGTTCCTGCAACGATCCGCAGGGGGCCTACGCACGACTGCCGCTCGACATCCAGCCGCGTTGAGCGGCCGCCCCGCTCCGATGGAGACCCATCGTAACGGTCGCAATCTGCCGCATCATCCGGACTGCGATGCATGCCGCGGGTGCGTGGTGGCTATGTGCCTTGCGCTGGCGGATTGCGCATCGGCGCCGCCCCAGGCGTCGCCGCTCAACCTAGCCCAGGCCCGGGCGTCGGTCTCGGCCTACTGCGATTCGGGCGCCTATGACCGCGACGTGGCCGACGTCGCGGCGCAGGTCGGCCGCTGGCTCGAGGAGCGGGCGGCGCGCCGCCGGCCCGGTGAGCGACTGGCCGCGGTCTTTGACGTCGATGAGACCCTGCTTTCGAATGCGCCGTTGATCCGACGCCTGGAGTACGCCTATGCGCCCCGGGAGTGGGAGCGCTGGTTCTCGGACGCGGACGCCCCGGTGATCGAGCCGGTGCGCGAGGTCTATGAGCTGGCGGGACGGCTCGGGATTGCGACCATGCTTGTGACCGGGCGCAGGGATCCGGCTGAACGCGCGGCGACGGAACTGAACCTGCGGAGGCGCGGCCTCGACCGGCACGAGCATCTGGCGATGGCCCCGGCCGGGCAGCCGCGCGGCGAGATGGCTGCATTCAAGACTTCGATACGCCGGGCCTTCGAGGGCGTCGGATACGTGATCGTGGCCAACGTCGGCGACCAGCACAGCGACCTGAGAGGCGGTCACGCCGAGCGGACCTTCAAGCTCCCAGATCCGTTCTACCTGGTCGAATGAAGCCGCAAAAAAGCCGGGCCCGCGGGCCCGGCCTCGTATCTAAAATGCAATGACGTTTGCTCAGTTCTTGGGCTGGGCGGCCTCGATCGCGTTGAGACGCTGGTCGATGGCGTTCATCTGGTCGACCAGCTGCTTCTCCTTCTGCTTGCGCTCGGAGCTGCTGATGATGCTCATCTTCGAGACGTCGCGGACCACGTTCGCGGGGAGCGTCAGCAGGCGTGTGACCAGGCCCTGGTCCTTGAAGGTGCTCAGGTAGAGGGCGGTAACCTCGTGCGTGAGGGCGAGCGACTCCCGGGCGACGGCCTGGGTTGCGAGGAGGTTGTTGTTCAGCTGCTGGTTCTTGGCCATTTCGGAGGTGAGGACATTGCCGATCTGGTCGGAGATGCGCTGCGAGTAGGCCTGGATCTGCTGCTGGGTCAGGTGCTGACTGGAGGCCATCTCGTTGAGGATCGGCGCGATCTTCTCGGCCATACGGCTGGAGACCTTGTCGACCTGCTCATTCTGCATGCGCTCAGCCTCTTCCGGGGTCTTCGGAATCGGCATGTTGGGCTGGATCTTGGTGGCGATGGCCTCGGCGAGCTGGTTGATGTGGTCCGTATTCAGCTTGGCCAGTTCCTTGTCGGACATGAAAACCTCGGCGGAGCGTCTTTGGATGGCATCCTTCAGGAGCTTGTCGACGGCTTCGATCTGACGCCGGGTGTCCTCGGCCGACGCCTTGAGTTGGGCGTCAAATTCCTGCTTCTGGACCGCCAGCTTCTCCTGCTGCAGCTGATCCATATCCTTGATGGTCTTCCGGTGCAGCCAGTAGGCCGCGCCGATCACTAGCAGCGCTGTGATGAGGATGGCGGGTGCTTGGTCTTTGATTTTTTGCCACATGGTTCTGCCTTAGTTGAGGGTGGATGTCGTAGGGAAAATCGTCGCCGCGGAACGGTTTCGTCCAGATTCAGCTTTTCGGACAGGGGAATTCCGTTTTGTTGGCGGAATGAGTCTTAACCGCTGCGAGCAGAGAATAATTGAGTATGTTCAAGCTCATAAGGAGGAAAGACAGTATTGGGAGCTTAAAGTTCGCGCTGCGGCAAAGAGTTACCCCGACGATTACGGGGCATCGCTGGCGCTGGATGCAGACTTGTGGGCCTATTATGTGGAACGCAGCCAGGTGGTGGAGCCTTTCATGAGCGCGGCCCAACGGGAGGGGCTGCGGCGAACGAGCCTCAGGAACCTGGCGGAGTACTGGCTGCGGCTATGGACGAATCCGAGAGCGAAGAAAGTTTCCAGGCCCGGGCCCGAGTCTGTTTCGTAATTCTACGTAATGGCGGCGCCACGACGGATATGGTCGTAAAGTGCTTGATGAAATATAGTTGGGAATTGTTCGCCAACCGGACGAGGCGGATGAAACAATTCCTGGCACTGTGCGTCAAATGATGCGGTTCAACGCTTCTGCCTAGCAGAAGCTTGGGGTAACAAAGAAAGACAGTGGCGGGTCGCTTAGGGGTAGGCGACCCGCCTTCTTTTTTGTCCGGTGCTCGACGTCAGCGCATGAGACCGCGCGACACGAGCCAGGCTCGGAGGGCATCGGGCCAGGTGCGCGTCGACGCGTTGGGGCTTTCGAAGCCGAAGCCATGGCCGCCCTTCTCATAGAGGTGCAACTCGCCGGGGACGTGATGGCGAAGCATGGCCTCGTAGTAGATCATGCTGTTGCGCACCGGCACGGCCGGGTCGTCCTGGGCCTGGACGAGGAAGGCGGGCGGAGTACGGTCGTCGACGTGGCGCTCGGCCGAGAATCGGTCGCAGTCCGCCTGGGTCGGATGGGCGCCGAGAAGGGCGTGCTGGGATCCCGCGTGGGTGATGCCGGGCTCCATCGAGATGACCGGATAGACGAGGATGGAGAAGTCGGGGCGGTCGTCGGTGTCGTTCGCAGGTGTGTATACATGCTCCCGATACAGAGTCGACGCGAGCGCCGCGACATTGCCTCCGGCCGAAAAGCCCATGACGCCGATGCGTTCGGGGTCGACGTGCCATTCCGCGGCGCGGCGGCGGACGGTTCGCAGGGCCTCCTGGACGTCCTGGAGAGGGCCCACGCGCTTGTCGCGCATGATGGCGTCGCTGGGCAGTCGGTATTTGAGCACGAACGCGGCAACGCCGTGGCTGGCGAACCAGCGCGCGGGAACGGTGCCCTCCTTGTCGTAGGCGAGCACGACGTAGCCGCCACCCGGGCAGATGACGACGGCGGCGCCGGTTGCTTGGGCGGGATCGGGCAGGAAGGCCTCGAGGGTCGCGTCGGTGACCTGCGTGATCCTTGGCTCGTTGGGATTGTTGTCCCGATAGATCACGGACTGCCGGTAGTCGGGGTTTGCGATTGCACCGGGGGCACCGTGGGGCCACAGGCGAATGATGAACGGGGCGGGCGAGGCAAACGCGGCTGAAGCGGTCATGAGCAGGAGTGCGACGAGTATGATGGGGCCGGGTAGTTTATTCATGGTGACGGGGGATCGTGTCGGGTCACGGTCGTGAAAAATCGGGGCGGGAAAAAGCGCTTTCTGTCGACAAAAGGCACAAGTCATGCATGGTTATTCACAAGTTATCCACAACGATGGAACACCCTGCTGGGGTTTTAACCCCTCACTCTCAGGCCAAGGTTGCTGGTAAGATCAAGACATACGTCTTAGATACGAACGTCCTTCTGCACGATCCGCAGTCGATCTTCAAATTCGAAGATAACAACCTGGCGATACCGGTCGAAGTCCTGGAGGAGCTGGACGCGATCAAGGGCGAGCAATCGACTGAGCGGGGGCGCAATGCCCGGCGGGTGCACCGCACGCTCCAGGAGCTGCTTCCCGACTCTCGTGCGATGCTCGAGGGCGTGCGGCTTCCGACGGGTGGCACCCTCTCGGTGATCATCAACCGGTATCTTCAGGACAACGACTTCGCGAGTCCGGCGATGCAGCGGCTTCGCGCCGTGCTGCCGGACCTGTCGAAGAAGGACAACCGCATCATCGCATGCGCGCTGTTCGTGCAGGAGCAGTATCCCCCGCCCACGATCTTGGTGACCAAGGACGTGAACGTTCAGCTGAAGGCACGCGCGGTCGGGCTGGAATCCGAAGACTACCTGAACGACAAGGTGCCTCAGAACCTGGATGAGGACCGCTACCGGGAGATTGCGGTATCCATTTATGATCTTCAGCGTTTCGCCTCCGAGGGGGCCTTCGAATTGGGCGAGGAGGCCTCGAAGCCGCTTTACGTGAACGAGTATGTGCTACTCCGTTCGGACGAGGGCAAGACGATGCCGGCCCGGTACATGGGCAATGGCGAGGTTCGCCGGCTGAAGATCCCGGATTTCGTGAGGGCTCCCGGAGGGATTCCGATTCGAGCCCGAAACCTGGAGCAGCAGTTTTTCGTGGACGCGCTGCTCGACGACAGCATCTCGCTCATCACGTGTTTCGGCAAGGCGGGCACGGGCAAGACGCTCCTGTCGACGGTGTGTGCGCTCAGCCAGGTATTCGACGAACGCAGCCGGTACGACGGGGTCTCGATCTCGCGGCCTGTGATTGCGCTGGGCAAGGACATCGGCTTCCTGCCGGGGTCACTCGAGGAAAAGATGAAACCGTGGCTTCAACCGTACTACGACGCGCTTGAGGTGCTGATGCCTTCGAAGCCGCCGAAGGAGCCTCAGTTCGCGACGAAGAAGGTGTCCAAAAAGGCGAAGAAGAAGGGTGACGCGATGGCGCTGATGTCAGCTTCGGCGCCCCAGCAACACCAGCCGGGGATTCCCTCGGGGGCGACTCCGCTCAAGCCGTACGAGAAACTCATCCGCAGTGGAATTGTCGAGGTGGAGGCGCTTTGTTTCATCCGCGGACGCTCCATCGCCCGCCGGTTCTTCATCCTCGACGAGGCGCAGCAGCTGACCCCGCACGAGGTGAAGACGGTGATCACGCGCATCTCGGAGGGCTCGAAGATCGTGCTGATCGGCGATCCCGCGCAGATTGACAATCCGTATGTGGATTCCCGAAGCAACGGGCTGGTGTTTGCGCACAATCGCATGAAGGGTCAGACGGTTGCGGCGCATGTGACGCTCACCAAGGGCGAGCGCTCGAAGCTGGCCGAACTCGCGGCGGATCTGCTGTGAGCGGCGGAGGGGGCCCAAGTTTGTGGTGACAACGGAGGCGCTCGCAACAGGCTTGTCCAGGAAACCCCATCCCCGAATGTCGTTCCTTCGCCTGACCTTCGCCCTTGCCCTGATTGGAATCCTTGGAACCGCCTGTTCCCACCTGGACATTTCGGCGGCGCCGCTGGGCGACCAGGTGCTGCATGGGACGGTGGACTTCCATCCGCTTCCGCCGCTTGGCAAGACTTCGGTCCTGGTTCGGATGGTGGACGTGACAAACGACGATCCTATCGTGATCGGCGAGACGACGGTGCAGGCGGCCGGTGCGCCACCGGTGCCGTTCACGATCAGCTACAAGGCGAGCGACATCGAACCGCCAAAGCGGGTGCAGCTGGTGGTTCGGGTATCCGTCGACGGGAAGCTTCGGTACTACAACATCGACTCGTATGCGGTCTCGCCGATGAACGCAGACCGTACGGTGCGCGTGTGGGTGACGCCGGTGCGCCGCTGAACCGTATCACTTTCGCGATTTCAGCACCGCCTTGGCAGCCTCGAACGGGGCCCTTGTGAGCGATCGAAGTGTGGACGGGGCGGAGGCCTCGGGCTTTTCGCCTTTTGCCGGAACCGATGGGGTGCCCGTGGGAGGGCGGACTGCCTGTACGGGAGCGTCTGAGGGTGTGGGGACCTTTTCCCGGCGGGTCAGGACCTCCTCCCGTTTCTTGAGTGCCGATTCCCAATCGCGCAGAGCGAGCCGGTCTTCGCGCAAGTGGGCCTTTTCTGCCTCGAACAACTCGGTGGCGCGCTGGAATCGGGCCCACTGGTCCCTGAGGTCGTCCGGCGTTGGGAGGGCGGCATCGTCGTCGTAACGCTGCGGGCTTTGCTTGGCGGCGGCGAGGGCGAGGCGTTCGGTTTCGAGGGTGGCCTGCAGGTCCCGGAGGCGCGCCTCGTAGCGCCGGAGATTGGCCTCCTCGTCGCGGAGTGTTTCCAGGTCCCGGTGCCAGGACTGGCGTTCGGCCGCGAGCTGGGCCCGTTCGCGGCTGATGTGTTCGGACTCTGCGGCGAGCTGATCGGCGTGCCGGGCGAGCTGGAGCCGCTTTGCGGCGAGCGGGTCGACATCGGGGCCGGAGGAGGCCGACGTGGCAGGTGTCTCCGAAGGACCGATACGGTCGAGACTGCGGCGTTCGTTCTCGACCGCCTGCTGTTCCCGAAACGCCTCGGCGCGCTGGGCGGCCAAGCAGCGTGCGTTCTCCTCGATGGCGGCACGGGCTGCGGCGACGAGCTCACGCTGGCTCCGCGCGCCGGCGAGATCGGCGCGCGTCCGGGCGAGATCGGCAGACTGGGTGAGGAGAGTCCGGAGCTGAACTTCGAGCGCATTGCGCTCGTGTGCGAGCCGGAGGAGCTGGCCCTCGAGCACGGCGCGTTCGCGTGCGGCCTGGGCGAGGTCGGTGGCCGCGCTTGCGGTGGCCGGCGTGGCGACCCCCCCGGCGAATTCCAGCACGGACTCGGCCTGACTGAGTTCATGAGACACGATGCCGGCGTCGAACGAAGGGACGACCTCGAAATAGGCGCAAACCCGGGAGACGACCGGGGCCAGGTCTTCAGAGGGCGGGATCACGTCGTGCACGCCCTGGCGGGCACCCTCGACCATGAGCGGGAACTTGAGCTGCTCGACGAGGAGCATGATCGCGAGGGTCGGCTGCGCCCTCCGGAGCCGGTTTGAGAGCTCCAGATCGGGCGCATCCGGCAGATCGTGCGCGATCACGGCGAGATCGATCCACTCAGACAACACGGCCTCCTCCCCCTCGGCGGCGGTCGCGCAGTGACGGACGTCGAAGCCGCAGGCGGCGAGCAGCATGACGCATCGGCGCCGAATACGAGAGTCGGGATGAACGAGCAGGATTTTTCTGGCGAGATTCATGAATGCGCGGCGTGTCGGGCGGCAGTATAGGTGATTCGGGGGTGGCGCACCATGGGGTGGCATGGGATTTACGGTTGGTTTACCCGCCTGACAGGGGAAAAATTGCCCTCGCCGGAGGGGTTTGGCGACCCTAGGAGTCGGCCATGCGAGTGGTGGTACTTTGTTCGGGCGGCATGGATTCGGTCACGGCGCTTCACTGGGCGCGTGCCGAACACGACGTGTTGGCTGCGATCAGCTTCGACTATGGGTCGAAGCACAATCATCGCGAGCTGCCGTTTGCGGCCGAGCAGTGTGCGGGGCTTGGCGTGCGGCACGAAGTGGTGTCGCTGGATTTCATGGCGCGGCTGTTTGCCTCGAACCTGCTCTCGGGCGGAGGGGAGATTCCGGACGGGCATTACGAGGAGGAGACCATGAAGCAGACCGTCGTGCCGTTCCGAAATGCGATCATGTTGTCGGTCGCGGCTGGATACGCCGAAAGCGTGGGCGCGGAGGGGCTGGTCATCGCCGCGCACGGAGGCGACCATGCGATCTACCCGGACTGCCGCGAGGCGTTCATGGCGGCGATGGGCGAGGCGATGAGGACCGGGACCTATGCGGGCATCCGGCTGCTCCGGCCATTCATAGAGATGACCAAGGGCGCCATAGCGGTGCTCGGGGTGCGGCTTGGGGTGGATTTCGGAAGGACATGGTCCTGCTACAAAGGCGGTGCGCGCCATTGCGGTCGTTGTGGCACCTGTGTTGAACGCCGCGAGGCATTCCTGGTCGCGGGCGTGCCGGATCCGACCGATTACGAGAGTCTGGACCCGCTACCTCCGCGGCCGGCCGGGGTGGGAGGCTGAACGATGCTTGTCTCGGAAATCTTTCATTCGATCCAGGGGGAGGGGGAGCTGACGGGAGTGCCTTCGGTCTTCGTGCGCACGAGCGGCTGCAACCTGCGGTGCGCCTGGTGCGATACGCCCTATGCGTCGTGGAATCCGGAAGGTGCCGTGATGACGGTGGATTCGATTGTGGCGGAAGTGGGCCGGCATGCGTGCGGCCACGTGGTGCTTACCGGGGGCGAGCCGATGGTGGCCCCGCAGATTGTGGAACTCGCGACGGAGCTGAAGATGCTCGGTTACCACATCACGATCGAGACGGCCGGTACGCTGCCTCCCGGTGGCATTGCGTGCGACCTGGCTTCGATCTCGCCGAAGCTGCTTAATTCGGCTCCCTCGGCCATCGATCATCCGGCGTGGCACAAGCGGCACGAACTCGAGCGCTGGAAGCCGGAGGTGGTCTGCCAGTGGCTGGATGCCTATGCGTTCCAGTTGAAGTTTGTGGTGGTGGCGCCGGGGGATCTCGAGGAAATCGAGGGCATGTTGAAGCGGCTTGGAGGCCGGGTGCCGCCCCACAAGGTTCTCCTGATGCCGGAGGCTCGGTCGCTGGACGTGATGCGGGGCCGCGCCAACTGGTTGGTGGAGTTGTGCAAGGACCGGGGGTACCGATACGCGCACCGCCTGCACATCGAGCTGTGGGGGAACCGACGGGGTGTCTAGGCGGTCGGGTCGGGCTCGCAATGAGCCCGGCAACAGGCACTATGTAGGTTGCGCAATGATACCCAACCGAAAGCGGGACGCAGGGCTCAGGTTATCCGAGCATATTCTCGCGCTCGAGCGCCTTTTTGCAGGGCGCGCGGTCTGCCTGTGGGAACTGATCACGGCGCTGGAGTCGCAGGCGTTCCTGGTGACGATTGTGATCCTGGCGTTGCCGTTCCTGACGCCACTGCCGCTGGTGGGGTTGTCGACGCCGTTCGGCTTCGTGATAGCGCTGCTGGCGGGTCAGCTCGCCTGGGGTGCGGAGCCGTGGCTGCCCCGGGTGCTCCGCGAAAAGAAGGTGCCGGCAGGATTTGTGGCACGAGTCGTCCGTGTGGCGGCGAGGATCATTCGGTGGCTTGAGTCGGCTCTGAGGCCGCGTTGGAGCTGGGTCTTTGCAGCGCCGGGAGCGGTGCGGATTCACGCGCTTCTAATCGTCGTTGCGGCGGTCGTGCTTCTGTTGCCGCTTCCGATTCCGCTCACGAACACCTTTCCCGCGTGGGTGATCCTGCTCGTGGCGAGCGGCCTGCTCGAGCGCGATGGGATGATTGTCGTGTTGGGCTATCTGGTGGCGGTGGCCGGGGTGGCCTATTTTGGCATCCTGGGCGAGGCGGCGCACCACAGCATGCGCTACCTGTTCAGTCACCTGTGGCCTTGAGCGAGTGGGTGCGGGCCGCAGCGGAAGATTGCGGCCTGTTCGGGGGTGGTGCAGAAGCGGGGGATGACGCATCTGGCGCAGACGTTGTTTCCCCAGCAGGTGATCGCGCGGAAGCGCGACGGACACGAGTTGAAGGAGGAGGAGATCGTGGCGTTCGTACGCGGTACGACGGACGGCTCCTGGGCCGACTATCAGCTCAGTGCGATGCTGATGGCGATTTTCCTCCGGGGCATGAGCCGTGGGGAGACAGTGGCGTTGACGGCTGCGATGATGCGATCCGGGACCGTGGCAGACCTTCGCTCGATCTCGAAGCCGAAGGTGGACAAACATTCCACCGGCGGAGTCGGGGACAAACTATCGTTGCCGCTGGCTGCGATGGTCGCCAGCTGCGGAGTGGCGGTGCCCATGATCAGCGGGCGGGGCCTTGGGCACACGGGAGGCACACTCGACAAACTCGAGTCCATTCCGGGATTTCGCGTGGGGCTGAGCTTCGGCGAGTATCGCGACCAGGTGGAACGCGTGGGAGCCGCGTTGATTGGGCAGACCTCGGATCTGGCGCCGGCCGACAAGCGCCTGTACGCGTTGCGGGACGTGACTGCGACGGTGGAATGCATCGCGTTGATCACGGCCAGCATCCTCAGCAAGAAACTGGCGGAGGGGATCGATGCGCTGGTGCTGGATGTTAAATTCGGTCGAGGCGCGTTCATGCGCACCCACGAGGATGCCCAAACCCTGGCGCGCTCGATGGTGGACGTGGCAAAGGCGATGGGAAAACCGACGCGTGCGCTGTTGACGACAATGGATCAGCCGCTGGGAAGGGCTGTGGGCAATGCGCTGGAGGTTCGCGAAACAATCGAGTGCCTCGACGGGCGGGGCCCTGCGGATGTCATGGAAGTGACCTATGCCCTGGGCGTCGAGATGCTGATGCTTGCCGGTGTGGCGGGAGATCGGGCCGACGCCCGGCGGTGTCTCGAACAGGTCGTGGAGCGGGGGGAGGCCCGGGCGAAGTTTGCGGAAATCGTCGCGGCCCAGGGTGGGGATCCCCGGGTGGTGGAGGATCCGTCGATCCTGCCGACGGCGCGCCACGTTATCGACGTAATGCCTCAGGGGAAAGCGGGTTGGGTGACAGATGTCGATGCCAGGGCGATCGCCGAGGCCACGCTGCTGCTGGGCGCCGGAAGGCGGCGTACGGAGGACAGCGTTGACCCGGCCGTGGGCGTGTCGGACCTGTTGCAGGTGGGCGAATGCGCTGATCCGAAGCGCCCGCTGGCGCGGGTGCATGCCAGCGATCCGGAGGCGGGGCGGGCCGCCGCCCTGCGGGTCGCGTCGGCGTATTCGTTTGGCGAATGCAGACCGGGCCCGGTGTCGCGTCTGGTGGAACTGATCGAGTGATGCCCCTGCTGGCGGCGGCTTCGGCGGGGTGAATTCCCGAAGGCCAGGGATGGGCTGATGCCGGACGCAGTCAGTGGACATCGTTCAGATGTGAAACCTGAAGCGCAGATTTGTCCGTTGAGGCGTTGACGCGGACGAGGGAGCCGCTGAGCGTTTCGACGCACCCAACGATCCACTTCACCGACGCAGGAATCAGCTTGGCTCCGCATGCCCCTGGAAAAACCGAGATCGAAATTCATCAACAACCTGAACTGGCGCGCGAAGGCGCTTGTTTTCCTGGTGGGCTCGGCGGTCCTCTTCATAGGGCTGGTCGTATTCACGCAGAGGTGGGTGGTGCTGCCCCGGATCCAAAGCGCGGAGTTTGCCTATTATGCGCGCATTGGCGATGAGATCGCGAACCGGGTGAACCGCCGCGAGCAGGCGCTGACCCAGCTTGCGGAGAACCTGGCGACGCGGAGGGACTTTGGCGGGCCGACTGGGGATGATCTACGGGAGGCGGTCGCCGGGGCCGGCGACATTGGCGGCACCGGTGCGATCAAGCCAGTGCTCGTGGTGGTCTTCGATCGGGCTGGGACGCCCGTGAAGACCTGGCACCCCGAGCAGGGAACGGATGTTTCGGTGGATTTCCTGAACCCTGTGGCCGGGGCGGGGGGCAGCGGACGCAATGGATCCGGGGCCGGTGTGATCTCGACGGCCGCGGGGATGATCGTGTATGCTAGAACGCCCTACCACCCCTATTCGGAGGGGCGCGTCGGCGGCGTGCTGTTCGTCTGCGAGCGGCTGCCGCGTCCGCCAGTCAGCGAGCTCACGGACCTCGGGCCGATCCGCAGCGGATTCATCGACGCGTCCGAGATGGCGGCGACGCTCCCCGGGGGGAGGCAGGTGGATTCCGACTGCCTGGTGGCTCCCGAGGGCGAGTCGACGATGGTGACCCGGGTGGCGCTGCGCGACGACCGGGGCCGGATCCAGGGTGGGATCGAGGTGCGAAGCGAACGCCTGGTCCGGCTGGTGCAGATCACCAGCATGCGGCTGACGATCGCGGTGATGCTGATTTCGACGCTGATCCTGTCGTTGGTCATCTGGATCCTGATCGAGCGATTCTATGTGAGGCGGATTGAGAAGTTGATCGACCTCGTGGGCCGGCTGGACGAGTCGGATGCGATCGATGCGCTGGTTCAATTCGGTGGAAACGACGAGGTGGCGCAGCTTGCGCGCAAGACGGGCAGCATGGTGCAGACGCTCAACCAGGCCCGAGAACTCGCGGAGGTGGCCGACACGGCAAAGATGAACTTCCTGGCGATGATGAGCCACGAGCTGCGCACGCCGATGAACGGCGTGATAGGATTTGCGGGGCTCCTGCGCGAAACACCGGTGAATGCGGAGCAGATCGAGTACGTGCGGATCATCGAGAGCAGCGGGCGGGCGATCCTCAAGCAGATCGACGACATCCTGAACTACGCGACGCTTTCGAGCGGCGGGCTTTCGCTGGATGAGCGTCCGGTGAAAATCCGCGAGCTGATCGGGGAGTCGGGCCGCCAACATGCGCCGGAGATCGCGCGAAAACAGTTGGAATACAGGGAGCTTATCGACGAGTCCGTCCCGCGCATTCTCTGGCTGGATCGCGACCGGGTGCGGCAGATTCTTGGCAATCTGGTCGAGAACGCGGTGAAATTCACGCCGGCCGGGAGTGTGACGGTGGAGGCGACCGTGGTCGATGACGAGGAGTCGCAGGGGCGGATGCTTCGCGTGTCGGTGGTGGACACCGGGGTGGGCATTGCAAAGGAGCATCAGACCCGCCTGTTTCGGCCGTTCAGCCAGGCGGATGCCGGCATGAACCGCAAATTTGGCGGCGCGGGACTCGGACTTGCGATCGCACAGAGGATCGCGAGTGCGATGGGAGGGCGGATCACGGTCGCGAGCGAACTGGCTCGTGGCTCGACCTTCACGCTGATGATTCCCGTGAAGGAGGCCGAGGCTCCGGACGCTAGCGTTTCCGCGTGAATTCGGGCCAGAGCGAGTGCCAGAGGTAGAGGGCGACGCCGACGCAGATCCCGGAGTCGGCGATGTTGAACGTCGGATAGACGAACGAGCCGAAGTGAAAGTCGAGGAAGTCGACGACGTGTCCGAAGAGCACGCGGTCGATGAGGTTGCCGGCGATGCCGCCGCACATCAGGCCGAAGCTGATCTGCACGGAGGGAATCTTCAGGGAGAGGGCCTTGCGCCAGTAGAAGATGGCGAGGAGAGACAGGGCGGCCAGGGCCGCCAGCAGGCCCGAGTGACCGGTGAGCATGCTCCAGGCGGCGCCGGTGTTGCCGACGTGGATGATGTCGAAGAAGCCGGGTATGACCTCAATGGCCCCGGGGCGGCCGTAGGTCGGGTAGGGCAGGTGGGAACGTATCCAGGCTTTGGACACCTGGTCGAGTGCGAGGACGGCGAACAGGCAGAGGATCAGGAGCCGATAGGCCGCGATCCTCCGGTGGAGCGGCGGCGGCGGCTCGACATTGACGATCGACTTGTACGATTCGGGGGACAAGCAGCGCGGGGGAGCTCAGTCCTCGCCCGAATCGTCGTCCGCGATCTTCGCGCCTTCCTCACCAAGTTCACCGAACAGGCCGGCCTGCTGGCGGGCGCGGTAGCGGTTCTTCTCGATCTCCTTCTGAGCCTCGGCGGAATAGCGCGTGAAGGGCACGGCGAGGAGCCGCTCCTTGGCGATGGGTTTGCCGGTGACCTCGCAGATCCCGTAGGTGCCGGACTTGATGCGCTGGATGGCGGCATCGATCTCGGACAGGGCCTCCTGCTCGTTGGAGACAAGGCTGAGGGCGAAATCGCGGTCGAAGGTGTCGGTGCCGGCATCGGCCATGTGCTGACCGTAGCTGGACAGGTCGCCGGCGTCGTCCTTGGCGGAGCGTTTCAAGGTCTCCTCGGTGTGCTGGTCGAGCTGGCCGGTGACGTGGTCGCGCAGGTCGATGAGGAGTTTGTAGAAGCGGCGGAAGCGCTCGGGGATGTCTTCCTCGTTCTCGACGGTCGGATTGGCCTTTTTGCGGGGGTTGAAGCCGAGGATGTCGGCGAGCGAGGCGGCCTTGATGTGGTTGGGCTGTGCGGCCTTGGGCTCGGAGCCGAGCTCCTTGCGTCCGTTGGCGTGGTTTTTGGATGCGGCCTTGGAATCGTCGCGGACCTCGGTGGGTTTCGGGGCCGCCGATTTGGCGATTTCGCGGGCCTCCTCGAGGCTGAACGCGATGGGTCGGGTGACCTTTGCGCGAGCCAGTACGCGGCTGCGAAGAGTCTCGCGCGCGGAGAGCTTTGCGGAGGAGGGAGCGGACTTGGATTCCGGTTTGGAATCGCCGGAGGAGGGTGTCTTGCGAGTGGGCACGATGGCTTTGGACTTTTTACCTGTGTGAGATGGCTCGTGCTTCTTGGGAGAGGCGGAGCGCTTGGCAGGGATAGTTTTTTTCTTAGCCATAGGGAATTTTGAGGCGGGATATTAATGCAGGGCTTCGGCGCAGCGGGGGCAGACGTCGCCCCTGGGGGTCGACGTGAGCGAGGGTACCCAGCGCCAGCAGCGTGGACAACGAACACGAGAGAGTTCTTCGCAGGATCTGACGTCGATGCGGATGCCGCCCGAGGCGGGGGTGAGATCGACCTCTGAGACGATGAAAATCTCGGGCAGATCCTTTCGATTGTTGGAAAGGACCTTGAAAGTCTCATCGTCGGGGGCGCCGTCGATGGTGATGGCGGCGTCGAGGGATTTTCCTATGACGCCCGACTGACGGCGTGGCTCGACGGCCTCGTTGACCTGGGCACGGACGCGGAGAAGGGCCTGCATCTGTGCGGCGACCTCGGGTGAGTGCCAGGAGGCTGGGGCGACAGGCCAGTCCTCGAGATGGATCGAGCCCTGAGCGTATTCGGCGCGGGCGCCGGCGAAAGACCAGGCCTCGTCGGCGGTGAACGACAGGATCGGGGCGAGAATCCGGGAGAGGATCGTGAATATCGCGTGGATTGCGGTCTGCGAGGACCGGCGTTGAGGGGAGGCCGGGGCGAACGTGTAGAGCCGGTCCTTGAGCAGGTCGTGGTATACCGCGGACAGCGTTGAGGCGCAGAACTGGTTACAGAGCTGCTGGACGCGGTGGTATTCGTAGGCGTCGTACGCTTCGGTGCACTGGGCCAGCAGCGACGCGGTCTCGTGCAGGGCCCAGCGATCGACGAGATCCATCCGGTCGTACGGCACGGAGTCCCGGGCCGGGTCGAAATCGAAGAGATTGGCGAGCTGGAAGCGGAATGTGTTTCTGAACAGTCGATAGGCCTCGCTCGCGTTATTCAGGATCTTGTCGGAGATCGTGATGTCCTCCGTGAAATCCTGGGAGGCGATCCACAGGCGGATGACGTCCGCCCCGTACTGGGCGATGTAGTTGTCCGAAGTCGGCGGTTTCTCGTACTGGCCGCTCTTGGAAATCTTCTTTCCGTCCTCGCCGACGATGAACCCGTGGGTGAGCACGGTCTTGTAGGGGGCTCCGCCGGCGGCGATGACGCCGCACCAGAGGGAGGACTGGAACCATCCGCGGTGCTGGTCGCTGCCTTCGAGGTAGAGGTCGGCGGGCCACTGGGTACCGCCCTGGTTTCGGCGCAGGGTGGCCATGTGGGTCGAACCGGAGTCGATCCAGACATCCAGGGTGTCGCGTCCGCAGGCGAGCGTGGAGGCGGCGGGCCAGGACGAGGGAAGTGTCACGCCTTCCAGCAGGGCGGTCGGCGACAGGTCGAACCACGCGTTGCTGCCGAGTTTTTCGATCTTGTCGGCGATGCCGCGGATCACGCCCGGGTCGAGGTAGGCGTTCTTGGACGAATCGTAGAAGGCGGGAATGGGCACGCCCCACGAGCGCTGGCGGCTGATGCACCAGTCGGGACGCGACTCCACGGCGCCTCGGATTCGGTTTTCGCCCCAGGCGGGGACCCAGGTCACGCCACCGATGGCGTTGAGGGCGTCGTCGCGCAGACCGTGGCGGTCGAGGGAAACGAACCACTGGTCGACAGCGCGGAAGATGATGGGCGTCTTGGAGCGCCAGCAATGCGGGTAGCTGTGGGTGTAGCGCTGCTTGGCGAGCAGGGCTCCGGCGGCATCGAGTTTCCTGAGGACGGCGATGTTGGCGGGAGAGGTGCGTTTCTTCTCGAGGTCCTCTACGGACTCGAGGGTGGACAGACCGACCAAGTCCTGGGGTACGCGTCCGTCGTCGAGGTAGCGTCCGTCGTCGCCGACCGGGCAATACACCTCGAGCTTGTAGCGCAGTCCGGTCAGGTAGTCCTCGGCGCCGTGTCCCGGAGCGGTATGGACGCACCCTGTGCCGCTGTCGGTGGTGACATAATCGGCGAGCACGACGGGCGAGGGTCGGTCGATGAAGGGGTGGCGGGGTGCGAGCCCCTCGAGAGCGGCGCCCTTGATCACCTGCACCTCGGTTGGCGCCGTGGTTGTGCCGGCTGCCTGGACGACGCCGGCGAGCAGGGCCTGGGCGACGACGATGCGCTCGGTGCCGAGGTCGGCGACGACGTAGTCGACCTCAGGGTGGACGGCGATGGCGAGGTTGGCGGGAATGGTCCACGGGGTGGTGGTCCAGATGACGACCGACAGAGGCTTGTCGACGGGGAGATTCCTGCTGCGGGCCTCGTCAGCGGGCACGGCGAATCGGACCCAGATTGAGGGGGAGACGTGGTCCTTGTATTCGATCTCAGCCTCGGCGAGGGCGGTTTCGAAGGGGATGGACCAGTACACGGGTTTCTTGCTGCGGTAAACAAGGCCCTTTTCGACGAATGAGGCGAAGGTGCGGACGACATCAGCCTCGAACGCGGGGCTCTTCGTCTTGTATTCGTTTTCCCAGTCGGCGAGCACGCCGAGGCGGCGGAACTGAGCGCGCTGGCGCCCGATCCATTGTTCGGAAAAGCGGTCGCATGCGGCGCGGAGCTCGGAGGTGGAGACCTGGAGATTCTTCTGCTGGAGTTCGCGTGTGACCTTCTGCTCGATGGGCAAGCCGTGGCAGTCCCAGCCGGGCACGTAGGGCGTGCGGAAGCCTCGCATCGAGCGGTAGCGAAGGGTGATGTCCTTGAGCGTCTTGTTCAGCGCGGTGCCGATATGGACGTCACCGTTGGTGAACGGCGGACCATCGTGCAGGATGAAGGCGGGGGCGTCGGCGCGCTTGCGCTGGATGGCAGCGTACAACCCGATCTTCTCCCAATGTTCGATCCGTTTCGGTTCGCGTTGAACCAGACTTGCCCGCATCGGAAAGTCGGTCTTGGGAAGAAGCAGAGTGTCTTTTAGGTCCTGAGCCATGCCAAAGAAAAGCGCGCGAGGTTACCGGGGCGCGTGGGTGAGTCAAGGAAGGTTCCGGACAAAGGGCGGGGGCTTTGGGAATCCTGCGGGTGTCGACATTCCCAGGCATGGCGGCGGCCGGTCCGTGGCGACGGGCGAAAAAAAACGGCGCCGCCTGGTGGCGACGCCGTTTGAGACTCGGACAGGAAACCCGACTCAGGCGGTCGGGACGGATTGGATCGTCTTGATGATCCGGCCGGCGACCAGGTACGGATCGGCGGCCGAGTTCGGACGACGATCTTCGAGGTAACCCTTGTAGCCGTTGTTGACGAAGCTATGCGGCACGCGGATGGAAGCGCCACGATCGGCCACGCCGTGCGAGAACTTGTCGATCGACTGGGTCTCGTGCAGGCCGGTGAGGCGGAGATGGTTCTCGGGACCGTAGACGGCGATGTGCTCGTCGCGGAACTTGTTGAAGGCCTCCATGAGCTTGTCGAAGTAGGCCTTGCCGCCAACTTCACGCATGAATTTGGTGGAGAAGTTGCTGTGCATGCCCGAGCCGTTCCAGTCGAGCGGCTGGTTGAAGGGGGCGAGGATGGGCTTGCAGCGCCATTCGATATCGACGCCGTAGGACTCGCACAGGCGGGTCAGGATGTAGCGGGCGACCCACATCTGGTCGGCGGCGTTCTTGGAACCCTTGCCGAAGATCTGAAATTCCCACTGGCCCTTGGCGACCTCGGCGTTGATGCCCTCGATGTTGATGCCGGCCTCGAGGCAGATGTCGATGTGCTCCTCGACCATCTTGCGGGCGATGGAACCGACGTTCTTGTAGCCGACGCCTGTGTAGTACGGTCCCTGGGGGGCGGGGAAGCCGCCGCTCGCGGGGAAGCCCAGCGGAGCGCCATCCTTGAAGAAGAAGTACTCCTGCTCGAAACCGAACCAAGTGTCCGGATCATCCGGAATGGTCGCACGCGAATTAGAAGGATGCGGCGTTTTGGTGTCCGGCATCATGACCTCGCACATGACGAGGACGCCGTTCTTGCGGGTGCAGTCCGGATAGACTGCCACGGGCTTGAGGACGCAGTCCGAGGACTTGCCTTCGGCCTGTTGCGTCGAGCTGCCATCGAAGCCCCAGAGCGGGAGCTGCTCGAGCGTGGGCATGCTCGCGAACTCCTTGATCTGGGTCTTGCTGCGGAGGCTGGCCAGCGGCGTATAACCGTCGAGCCAGATGTATTCGAGTTTGTATTTAGCCATGGATTATTGAGTTGGGTTTCCTGTTGTCAGAATTCTCAGGGCGAAAGAGTCGGTTTGCCGGGTGCCCCCGCCAACCTGTCGCGGAATTCTTCGACTCCAAGAGGGAGCACCTTGTGTGCCAAAAATCGCATGAATTGAAGCCATAACTTAAATCGATGAATCAAATGATGAGAACGGGGTTGGTGTTGCATGGCGTGTGCTTGCACCCGGTGGTTTAAGGGCAAACGCTCCCGATTCACCACGACTTCCCGATGCAGGAAATGAAAAATACCGCCCGATCGCTAGTGCGCATCGGGTTTGACGGCCTCGTTTACAAGACCTTCCGCGGGCATCTGGCCAGGGAGCGGTTCAATCAGGAGGTGCTCACCCTGCGGCATCTGGAATCCAAAGGCTGCCCCTTCGTGCCGCGGTTGCTGGAGGCGGATGCCGAGGAGCTAAGGATCGTGACGACCAACTGCGGGCGGCGGGTCGACCAGGTCAATGCCGAGCGCCGTCACGCCCTGTTTGCGGAGCTGGAGTCGTATGGGGTGCGTCATGAGGACCCGGACATCCGAAACATCACCTACCGCGTGACGGACGGGCGCTTCTGCATCATCGACTTCGAGTTTGCCACGGTGATCGAAGGGGGAGTGGAGATTGCGTCGTTGAAGCCTTCTGCCGCCCAATGACACCCCAGGATCGCAGATCACCGACTGCCTTCGGACCCGAGCAGGGGAGCACCGCCGCCGTTTCCTGGTCGGGCTGCACGCACCTAGGGCGCTTCCGCCCGAACAACGAGGATGCCTTCCTTATGCACACCTTCGATGGTCGCGAGGTGCACCACCTGGGAAAGGTGGGGGAGGCGCCGCTTGCCACTGCGGATTTCGTGTTTGCCGTGAGCGACGGGATGGGCGGCGCGAGATCGGGGGAATTTGCCAGCCGGTTTGCGGCCGACCGGATCACTCGGCTGTTCTATCGAAGTTTCCGGCTTTCGCCGGATCGGATGGAGCAGGGGTATGCGGAGATCCTGACGGAGCTTTTCACGTCGATTCACGTCGACCTCTTGAAATTGGGTTATTCCTATCCGGAGTGCGCGGGCATGGGCACGACTTTGAGCCTGTGCTGGTTCAGCCGCACGCGCGCCTATTTCGGTCATATCGGCGACAGTCGAATTTATCACCTGCCTGCGACCGGGCCTCTTGTGCAGGTGACCCACGATCACTCCCATGTCGGCTGGCTCCGGCGCAAGGGGGAGATCAATGAGCGCGAGGCTCGCATGCATCCACGGCGCAATGCCCTGGAGCAGGCGCTTGGTGCGGGGCATCAGTTTGTGGAGCCGCAGATCGGGGTGCTCGAGTGGCGGCCGGGCGACCGCTTTCTGGTCTGTTCCGACGGGGTGGTCGACGGGCTTTGGGACCGCCGCATCGAGGAACTCCTGCGCAACTTTCCCGCCGGGGACGGAAAGGCCAATCTGGCCGAACAGGTCGTCAACGAGGCGGTCAGCGAATCGGGCCGGGACAACGCGACTGCGGTGGTCATCGAGGTGCAGGACTGCGGAGCTCCCCCCTGCGTATGACCCGCCTATTTGTGTACGGCACGCTCAAGCGCGGGTGCAGCAACCATGCGCAACTCGAGGGCCAGCGCTATTTGGGGCCGGCGCGAACCGTGGCGGGGTATGCGCTGTACGGATTGGAGGGCTATCCGGGCCTGGTGCGAACCGGAGAGGGTGGCGACATGGTGTCGGGTGAAGTCTGGGAGGTGGACGAGCAGCGCCTGGCGAAGCTCGATCAATTTGAGGGAGTCGACGAGGGTCTGTATCGGAGGGATGCCATAGGGTTGGAAGCACCCTTCGACCGCGACCGGGTGGAAGCTTACCATTATCTCCGGGGGCTCGAGTACCGCCGGAAAGTGTCGGGCGACTGGGTGGGCTGAGAGGCGTCACGGATTCCGACGGCGCTTCGCATCGGGGCGGGGTCGTGGACGGTGGAAGTGAACCTGCTCCCTAAAATCTGTTTGCGCCCATCGTCGCCGCCCTCTTCATCGGCTCGTTTACACGGTCCCAACATGATCAAGCGTTCCCATCACTGCGCCCAACTCACTGCAGCCAATATCGGTCAAACGGTATCCCTCGTCGGCTGGGTGGATTCCGTGCGCGACCACGGCGGCATCATTTTCATCGATTTGCGCGATCGCCAAGGCATCACGCAGGTGAAATTCGACCCGCAGGACAACGCTGAGCTCGGTGCGGAGGCCGCTCGCCTCAAGCCTGAGTCGGTCATCGGCATCGTCGGCAAGGTCGTCGCCCGCCCCGAGGGCACGGTGAACGCTTCGATTCCGACCGGCGCGATCGAAGTGTCGGGCACCGCATTGGAGGTGTTCAACGTCTCCGACACGCCTCCGTTCCCGCTGGACGACGTCGGCGGCGACAAGGTCAACGAAGACATGCGCCTGACCTACCGTTATCTCGACCTGCGCCGTCCGAAGATGCGCAAGAACCTCGTGGTGCGTCACCGCGCGACGAAGGCGGTTCGCGACTATTTTGACTCGCAGGGCTTCATCGAGGTGGAGACGCCGGCGCTGTTCAAGAGCACGCCCGAAGGTGCCCGCGAGTACCTGGTGCCGTCGCGCATCCACGAGGGCCAGTTCTACGCGCTTTCGCAGTCGCCGCAGCAGTTCAAGCAGATCCTGATGGTCGCCGGAGTCGAAAAGTACTTCCAGATCGCGCGCTGTTTCCGCGACGAGGATCTTCGCGCGGACCGCCAGATGGAGTTCACGCAGATCGACGTCGAGGCCTCGTTCATCGATCGCGAGGACATCTATGCGCTCTTCGAGGGCATGCTGAAGAAGGTTTGGAAGGAGATTCTCGACGTCGACATCCCGACTCCGTTCCTGCGTATGCCGTTCCACGAGGCGATGAATCGCTTCGGCGTGGACAAGCCCGACCTGCGCTTCGGCCTCGAGCTGGTGGATTTTTCGGAGACCTTCCGGAACTCGGCGTTCAAGGTGTTCCAAAGCACCGTCGCCTCGGGCGGCGTGATCAAGGCGGTCAACGCGAAGGGCCTTTCGGACGTGACCCAGGGCGAGCTCAAGTCGCTCGAGGACGTTGCAAAGTCGCTCGGCGCGAAGGGCCTCGCCTTCATCAAGGTCGAGAATGGCGAATGGAAGTCGCCGATCACGAAATTCCTTTCCGACGCGGAGAAGGCCGACCTTCAGAAGCGGCTCGAGGTCGCCGACGGCGACATCCTCTTCTTCGCGGCGGCGCCGTGGGAGAAGGCCTGTGCGATCCTCGGACGCATCAGATTGGAGAGCGCTGCGCTGCTCCAGAAGCGGGGCAAGCTCACGATCCGGCCAGACGACTGGCGCTTCCTGTGGGTGGTGGATTTCCCGCTGATGACCTTCGACGAGGAGCAGCAGCGTTATGTGGCCACCCATCACCCGTTCACGGCTCCCGTGGCGGAGGATGCGGCATTCCTCGACAGCGATCCGAAGAAGGTTCGCGGACAGCATTACGACGTCGTTCTGAACGGCATGGAGCTCGGTGGTGGATCGATCCGCATCCACCAGCCCGCGTTGCAGGAAAAGGTGTTCAAGGATGTGCTGAAAATTCCGCAGGACGTCGTCGAGAGCCGCTTCGGCTACATGCTTCGTGCGTTCAAATACGGCGCCCCGCCGCATGGCGGCATTGCCTTCGGCCTGGATCGCATGGTGGCGCTGCTTTGTGGCACGACCAGCATCCGTGACGTCATTGCCTTCCCGAAGACGCAGAAGGCGCAGTGCCTCATGACGCAGAGCCCGACTCCTGTCACGGCGCGCCAGCTGCGCGACCTTCACATCCAGGTGGTGGTGCCGCAGCCTCAGGTCTGAGCGAAACCCGCTCGAGTCCGATTTCAGCGGAGGCCCGGAGTGATCCGGGCCTTCTGCGTTTCTAGAGTTGGACGGGAAGGCCGATCTCGATGATCTGGGTGGGCATCAGGCGGTAGTAGTCCTTTACCGGCTGCGCATTTCGGCTGAGGAAGGCGTAGAGCCGCTTCTGCCACTCGAACATCGGGGCGTCGCCGCCGGTGAGGATCATCTCGCGGTTGAAGTAGAAGGCCGCAGAATCGCAGTCGAGGGGCACGCCGGTTGCGGCGATGCGCCGCACGAGGTCGGCGACGTCGGGCGACTCCATGTAGCCGAAACGGCCCACGGCCCGCCAGATTCCCTCACCGAGAGATTCGATCGTGAGCTTTGCGTTCTCCGGCACGAAGGGCACCTCCTCGGCGAGCACCGTGAGCAGGACCGCGGTGCGCTGAAGTACGCGGTTGGTCTTCAGGTGGTGGAGCAGCGCGAGCGGCGTGCCCTTCACGCTGGCGACCATGAACACGGCGCTGCCCGGGATGCGGGTGATCGAACGGCTGCGCGCGATTTGCGCGAGATCCAGAGACTCGGTGTCCTCCGAGTAGACCCGGGTCATGATTTCGCTGCGTCCAGTCTTCCAGGTCACCATCACCAGCAGCACCGCAAGCGCGACCGAGAGCGGCATCCAGCCGCCGTCGGCGATCTTGTCGAGATTTGAAACGAAGAACGGGATGTCGAGGGCCAGGAAGCTTGCGCAGAGCAGGCCGGCCCGCCAAGCGGGCCAGCGCCAACGGGAGCGACAGACCCGGAAAAAGGCCAGGCTCGTGATGAGCATCGTGCCGGTCACGGCAATTCCGTAGGCGGAGGCGAGGGCGGAGCTCGTCTTGAAACCAATCACGATCCAGATCGCGCCGATCGCCAGGCATTGGTTCACGAACGGCATGTAGATCTGGCCGGGCTGGTCCGGGTTGGTGTGGAGGATTTTCAGGCGGGGAAAGTAGCCGAGTTGGATCGCCTGCTGGGTCAGGGAGAAGGTCCCCGAGATCAGGGCCTGGCTGGCGATGATGGTGGCGGCAATCGACAGCACCACAAGCGACAGGCGGAGGCCACCAGCCGGGGCGATTGCGAAGAAGGGGTTCGTCGGATCCTGCGGATGCGCGAGGGCGTACGCACCCTGGCCGAGGTAGTTCAGGACCAGCGAAGGGAACACCACGAAATTCCAGGCGCGCGCAATTGGAGCCCGTCCGAAGTGTCCCATGTCCGCGTAGAGCGCTTCGGCGCCCGTGAATGTGAGGACCACCGCACCTAGGAGGACGGCTGCACCGCCGGGATGATGCGCGAGTAGGCGAAGGCCTGGCAGCGGATTGAACGCCGCGAGCACTTGCGGCAGGTGCACGACCTGGACGAGTCCGAGTGCGCCAAGCGCGGTGAACCAGAGGACCATCACCGGGCCGAACAGGCGTCCGATCGTCTCCGTGCCCTTCGATTGAAGTGAGAACAGTCCGGCGAGGATGACGACGGAGATGGCGACGGAGTAGGGTGCGAAGGCGCTGCTGAAGGTCGCGAGGCCCTCCGAGGCGCTGAGCACCGAGATGGCAGGCGTGATTATCCCGTCGCCGTAGAGGAGCGCGGCGCCCGCGAGCACCACGAGACTGGAGAGGCCGATGACCGCCTTGCGTTTTCGCGATGGCGAGTGCGAGAGCGCGAGCAGGGCGAAGATGCCGCCTTCACCGCGATTATCGGCCTTCATGACGAAGATGAGGTATTTCCATCCAACGACGCACATGAGCGACCAGATCATGAGCGAGAGCACGCCGAGGACGCCCGCGGCGCGCTCCGGCGCCTGGAGGTGGGTGAGGCACTCGCGCATCGTGTAGAGCGGGCTCGTGCCGATGTCGCCGAAGACGACGCCCAGGGCGCCGAGAGACAGGCCGAGGCCGGCCCGCAGTCCGTGCCGCGGGCGATGGGGGTTCCTGGAGTCGCTCATCGTCGGGGACAGGAGCGAAATCCATGCCAATCGGAACCGTGTTCCATGCGTCGGGAAGATGGTTGGCACATGTCCTGCTGAACCCATGCGGTGCCCCGGGCCGGGTAAATCCGAACCCGTAATGCTCAAGGCACTACGCAAGCTACACTGAACGCGACCGTCCTCTCGGTCCAAACCAACCGGAATCCAAAACACGCGAGCCGGCGCCACCCTCCGGCAAAAACACAACGACTATGACCATTCGAAACAAAGGTTCGATGTGGGCGAGCCTGGTCCTCCTCGGCCTCGCCCTGTTTGTCAGCCCGCTGGCGAGCCCGCTGCGCGCCGACCCCAACACCCCGGACCCCGCGGGCACCTCGACGGGCACGGCCGCGGACGTCCAGGACGCCGCGGGAAATCACTTCGTGGTCACCGCGCCCGACGCGTTGAGCGCGGAAGACATGAAGGATCCCGCAAAGGTGAAGGCCTACAACGACGCCAAGAAGGCATACGACGACTTCGTCGCGCAGTCTAAGGCGGAGCCGCTCGCGGTGAAACTGGCCGACGCGGTCGGACACAATCGCGTTTCGATCAATTTCATGTGGACGCTCCTCACGGGCTTCCTGGTGATGTTCATGCAGGCCGGGTTCGCGATGGTGGAGTCAGGCCTGTGTCGTGCGAAAAACGCGAGTCACACCATGGCGATGAACTTCATGATCTACCCGATGGGCATGCTCGGGTTTTATCTATGCGGCTTCGCCTTCATGTTCGGAGGCGTCGGAGCGATAGGCACCATGGGTGGCTATGCCGGGCTCGGACATGAGCTGGGCTTCCATATCGGCGACAAGTTCTTCGGCCTGCTCGGGTGGGATGGCTTCCTGCTGAAGGGGGTCGGCTACGACACGGCGGCCTTCGCACTCTTCCTCTTCCAGATGGTGTTCATGGATACGACGGCGACGATTCCGACCGGAGCGGCGGCCGAGCGATGGAAGTTCTCCGCTTTCATGATCTACGGCTGCTTCATCGGCACCGTGATGTATCCGCTGTTTGGAAACTGGGTCTGGGGCGGCGGCTGGCTTTCGCAGCTGGGAGCCTTGTACGGCCTGGGCCACGGCCATGTCGATTTCGCGGGCTCCTCGGTGGTGCACATGCAGGGTGGCGTGATCGCGCTCATCTTCGCCTGGCTGATTGGGCCCCGCATTGGAAAGTACAACAAAAACGGTTCCATCAATCCGATCCCTCCGCACAGCGTTCCGATGGCCATCATCGGCACCTTCATCCTGGCCTTTGGCTGGTTCGGCTTTAACCCGGGCTCCACGCTGGCCGGCACCGACCTCCGCATCGCGGTTGTCGCGGTAAACACGATGCTCGCGTCCGCCACGGGCGCCCTGGCGTCGACCCTTTGGATGTGGTGGTTCCGCACGAAGAAGCCTGATCCCACCATGATGTGCAACGGCATGCTTGCAGGCCTCGTGGCGATCACCGCTCCCTGCGCGTTCGTCAGCGCCGGCGGCGCCTCGATCATCGGGCTGATCTCCGGCGTGCTCGTCGTCGAATCCGTCTTCTTCTTCGACAAGATCAAGATCGACGATCCCGTTGGCGCCATCTCTGTGCACGGAGTCAACGGTGCCTGGGGCTGCCTCTCGATCGGCCTCTTTGCGGATGGCACGTATGGCGATGGCTGGAACGGTGTCTCGGGCACCGTCCGCGGACTGTTCTACGGCGGCGGCATGGGCCAGTTCTGGGCCGAACTGATCGGCGTGGTCACCTGTTTCATCACGCTGTCCATCCTCTCGATCATCGTCTTCAAGATCGCCGAAGCCCTTGTGGGTAACCGTGTGTCCGAGGAGATCGAGATCGACGGCCTCGACATCCCTGAAATGGGCGTCCTGGGGTACAACGGCATGGTCATGGACAAGCAGGCCGAAACCCCAATGTCGCGCTGATCTAAGCTCCGCTCCGCAGGCCGGTGCGCTCGCGGCGCCGGCCTCGGTCCCTCCAATCCACACGCAAACAGACTTCATACCATGGAAACGCACCTAGGCGGATTCGTCATCTCAACCGCGGCCCTGACGCTTGGCGTCGTCATCGGCCTTGCCTTCGGCCTCGTCGAGGAACGGATTCAGCGCCGTCGCGAAAAGAATGCCGTCGCTCAGCCGGCCGCCGGCCAGCCCGGCTCCGGAACGATGCGCCGCACCGCTTATCTGCTCGTGGCTTTGGTGGTCGTCCAGGTTCTGTGCCCGGTGCTCTTCACCGACGGCCAGCAGTGGTCGGTGTCCGCCGGGCTCCTTGTGGGATTCGGGATGGTCCTCTATCGCGGCTATCTCCGGAAGAAAAGGGAACTCGGGGTCTGAGGATCCCGCGGGGTCGATCGATACCAGCAAACTCATCCAAACACTAGTAGACAAATACCGAATACTCCAACCGCATGAAACTCATCATTGCCATTATCAAGCCGTTCAAACTCGAGGAGGTTAAGGAGGCTCTCTCCGAAATCGGCGTCGAGGGCATGACGGTGTCGGAAGTCAAGGGGTTCGGCCGCCAGAAGGGCCACACCGAGATCTACCGCGGCAGCGAATACACCGTCGACTTCCTTCCCAAGGTGAAGCTCGAGATCGGTGTTGCCGAGGACCAGGTGGCGAAGACCGTCGAGACGATCGTGAAGGCCGCCAAAACCGGCAAGATCGGCGACGGAAAGATCTTCGTCACGCCGGTCGACGAAGTGATCCGCATCCGGACCGAGGAACGCGGCGACGCAGCCATCTGATCGCTGTTCCTGTTCTCATCCGAAGGCCGGCCTCCCTCTGGAAGCCGGCCTTCTTGCTTGGGTGCGCGAGTGAACGAATTCGGGTCCCCGTGCCGCTAAGCCCCCCGACTTCCTGAGGAGACAGCCACGAAAAACACGAAGTCCCAGGGGCTTCGGCATGGCGTTGCGTGCGCCTATGGGCGCTCTCTGGTCTTAGCCGGCAACCCTGTCGCCTTTGTATTCCTCACGGCCAAGCCTTCACGCGGCTTGGTTGCGGCCCTGCGGCGCTTTGATTCGAATCCCTCGGCGCCGTGCGAACAGGCAGGTGTATTGGACCGGCCGCTACAGGAGCAGCCAGCCGCATAGCGCGAGGATGGGGAGGAGGACGGGGAGGCTGTATCGGAACACGTAGCCGAAGAAGGAGGGCGTCTTCACTCCCGCGGCGTCGGCGATGGACTTCACCATGAAATTGGGTCCGTTTCCGATATAAGTCATCGCGCCGAAGAAGACCGATCCGAGACTCACGGCGATGATGAACAGGCTGGAGTCCGGGCTGGCAAGCATGCGGCGGGTCTCGGAGACCACGGGGTCGGAGCCCGGGTGTGAATCCGGCATGTGAGCGGTTGGCGCGACGGAAGCCTGGGCCAGCTGGAAGAAATTGAGGTAGGTCGGCGCATTATCGAGGACCGACGAGAGACTGCCCGAGGCAAAGTAGTATTCCGCAGGCTTGTCGAAGCCCAGCGACCGCCCGCGTTCCCTGAGCGTGCCGAGCGCCGGCATCATCGTGAGGAAGATGCCGACAAAGAGAAAGGCGACCTCGCGGATGGGGCCGAAGGAAAACTGATTCTCCTCGTGCACCTGCCGGGGTGTGAGCCGGTAGGAGAGCAGGGCGGCGGCGAGCATGACGCCCTCGCGAAGGAATAAGTGCTCGGGGAGGAACACCGAACCGATGATCACCGCGAGGAACAGCACGTTGATGCCGCCTTCGAAGCGCCAGGTGTCGCCCCGCTCGATTTCCGAACGCAGCCGGCCGGGCACCCGCCGGTAGTACCGGTGGTCTACGATGAAGAAGACCGTCAGCAGCAAGCCAATGACCAGGCTCCACGCGGGCATCACATGGTCCAGGAGCCAGAGGAACGGCACGCCGCGCAGGTAACCGAGAAAGAGGGGAGGATCTCCGATCGGCGTGAGCGAGCCGCCGCAATTTGAGACGATGAAAATGAAGAAGACGACGTGGTAGGCGCTGATTCGGATCTTGTTCATCCGAATGTAGGGCCGGATGAGCACCACCGAGGCGCCGGTTGTGCCGATCACGTTGGCGGCCACCGCGCCGATCAGCAGGAAGAGTGTGTTCTGAAGCGGGGTGGCCTCACCCTTCACCTTGATGTGGATCCCCCCTGCGACGACGAACAGGGAGCCGATGAGGCAGATGAAGGAGAGGTATTCATGGGCCGTCGTGGAGACCGTCGCCCCACCTCCGGGGATGGCAAGGGAGTAGTAGAGGGCGACCGCGGCGCCCAGGCCGATCGCGATGTGCGCATAAAAGCGGTCCCAGAACCGTTTGATGCCGTGGGGCGTCAGTGGCATTACCGCGATCAGCAACAGCAGCAGCCCGAACGGGAGGATGAGCCACAGCGGTATGGTCGCAGAGGAGGCCATAGCAGCGAACGTCGGATGAATGGAAGGCATTGGGCGCTGAAGAGCAGGGCGCGTACCGCGTGGGTATGAAATCGATACGCAACTTCAATTCATTCCGAACATTCCACAAGAGGATCGTTCAGGACGGGCATTTCGATGGCGTCAGTCACATTTATCGCTGCGAGTTCATCAGTTCATGATGAATCCATGACATCATTTCATGCCACTTTCGTTCATGATTGGCACTGTAGCTGCTGCAACGAGCCCTGAACATGAAGACCCTCTCCCTGAAGAAACTCCTCGGATACGTCGTACTTGCGGCGCTTCCGCTCCTGGCTGCGGTTCCCCTGTGCGCACAGTCGCCGGCGGCTCCGGCCCCCTCCCTCAACGACCGCGTCGCGGCGCTCGAGGCTTACGTGCAGAACACCGATCCCGGCAAGGCGCTCACGGGCGTTGCGGGTCCCGGCCACAATGCGTGGATGATGACGAGCGCGGCGCTCGTGCTCTTTATGACGCTTCCCGGTCTGGCGCTGTTTTACGGCGGCCTTGTGCGCCGTAAGAACGTGCTTTCGGTACTTGCGCAGTGCCTTGGCATCTCGGGCCTGGTGACGATCCTGTGGTGGGCGTTTGGCTACAGCATGGTCTTCGGCACGAGCGCGGGCAGCCCCTTCATCGGCGGCTCCGAGTTCCTGTTCCTGCACAACGTCACCTCCGCGCCTAACACGAACTACGCGTATTGGGTTTCCCACAACGTCTTTGCGATGTACCAGCTGATGTTCGCGATCATCACGCCCGCGCTGATCGTTGGCGCGATCGCTGAGCGCATGAAGTTCACCGCGATCATGCTGTTCGTCACCATCTGGATGGTGGTCGTGTATTTCCCGCTGGCCCACATGGTGTGGGGCGCGACGGGCTTCATGAACGGCGTCTGGAACCCTGACGCGGCGATCCGTGCGATCGACTTCGCCGGCGGAACGGTCGTCCACATGAGCTCGGGCTGGTCCGCGCTGGTCCTCGCCATCATCCTCGGGCCCCGGCTCGGCTTCGGTAAGGAGAAGATGGCGCCGCACAGCATGGTGTTGTGCATGGTCGGCACCGGCATGCTCTGGGCGGGCTGGTACGGCTTCAACGCGGGCAGCGCTCTGGCGGCTGACGGCATCGCGGCCAACGCGTTCATGACGACCACGCTCGCCGCGGCGGTCGCGGGCTTCACCTGGGGCCTGATCGAGCTCACCTTCCGCGGCCATGCGTCGATCCTCGGCTTCTGCTCCGGCATCGTCGCGGGCCTGGTTGTGATCACCCCGGCGGCTGGCTTCGTGAATGCCAACGGCGCCGTCATCATCGGCCTCATCGCGGCGGTGATCCCCTACCTGGCGGTCACCCGCCTGAAGGCCATCTTCAAATACGACGATGCGCTGGACACCTTCGGCGTGCACGCCGTGGGCGGCACCATCGGCGCCCTGCTCACGGGAATCCTCGCGACCGGAGAGGTGAACAGCAACCTCCTCAATGGTGCCGCGCAGAAAAACGGCCTCGCCAAGCTCGTCGAACATGGCGGTCTCTGGCTTGAACAGCTCAAGGCGATGGGCATCACCATCACCCTCTCAGTAGTTGCCACGATCGTGATTGCCTTCATAGTCAAAGCCCTCATTGGTCTTCGCCCGGTCGCCGAAGTCGAACGCCAGGGTCTCGACATCAATGAGCACGGCGAAGAAGGCTATATCGACTAATCGCATACAACTCATTCTCTTTCCACTATGAAACTCATCGTCGCCATCATTAAACCCTTTAAACTCGAGGAAGTTAAGGAGGCGCTGTCCGCCGCCGGCATCGAGGGCATGACTGTGTCGGAGGTCAAGGGATACGGCCGTCAGAAGGGCCACACCGAGATCTACCGCGGCAGCGAGTACACCGTCGATTTTCTCCCCAAGGTTAAGATCGAGATCGCGGTGGCCGACGACCTCGTTGCAAAGGTCGTCGATCTCGTGGTCAAGTCTGCGAAGACCGGCAAGATCGGCGATGGCAAGATCTTCGTGATTCCGCTCGAGGAAGTCGTCCGCATCCGCACGGAAGAACGCGGCGAGACCGCGATCTGAGCCGACGGAGAGCATCTTTGATTCTCAAAACGGGGCCGACCTTGGCCCCGTTTTTTTGTGGCCATACCAGAAGGCCCGGTGCGGGTTGGCATGTGTTACGCTCATGGATGGGCGTATGTCCACGAGCCGAATCATTGCCCACCGTTACGAGGTCCTGGGCTTTGTCCTCGCGGCCGGGGAGGACGAGACTCCCGTGTCGAGGACGGTCCATTGCGGCGCGTTTGCCTCCGTGGAAGAGGCCTTCGAGATCGCCAGGGAACTTGCTGTGGCGCAATGGCGCGGAACCGCCTCCTCGGCCCGGACCGACGATGCGGGGAACGTCGACTGTGACGTCGAGTGTACGGATTTCGGATACGACGTGTGCAGTCGAGCGGGCCTGATCGCCCGGTTCTGGATCTTTGATCCCTGCCCGGGTGCGATCGGCCCCGATTGAGGCCGGTCAGATGCGGGTGACCTGGTGGATCCTGACGAGCTGGTCCTCGAGCATCGGCCGCAGGTCGAGCAGGTCGGCCCTTGAGATCCGGAGGTGCCCGAGAATGTCGTTTTCACCGGGCACCTCGCCGAGCACGTCGTCGTGAAGCAGGACGGTGCGAAGCAGTCGGGCGCCGAACAGGACGGCGGCCATGCGGTCGTGCGGCTCCTCGGCGTCGAGCGGTTCGTACTGCCGGCGGATCGGCTCGACGATCGCGGTGGAGAAATCCCATTTGTCGAGCATGGTGGCGCCGACGTCGGCCTGGCTGAAGCCGAGCAGGGCGAATTCCGAGCCGCTGTGCTCGCGGGGGAAACCCTCGTCGGTGAGGACGCGGCCCCGGTGCACCGTTTCGACGTAATGATTGATGGGCTGCCGGCCGATCGCGTGCAGCAGCCCCGCGGTGTAGGCCACGGCGGTGTCCTCGCTGAGGCTGTCGGCGATGAGTTCGGCAGCGAGCGCGCAGGAGACGGACTCGTCCCAGATGATGTCCGTGGTGCGTCCGTACGCGGCAAGGGGGCCCGCGACCATCGCGCCCGAGGCAACAACGGCGACGAGGCGGTAGATCTCACGGAAGCCGACGCGGTTCACGGCGTCCTCGATGGTCTTGCAGGGATTGCCGCGCCCGAACCAGACGCTGTTGCTGATCTGGATGATCCGGGTGGTGAGCGAGGCGTCCAGGCGGATGAGGCTGGCGACATCGTCCAGACCGGAATTCGGATCCGCCAGGAGTTTCTGCAGGCGCGACAGCACGCGGGCTGTCGGCGGGAGTTGCCGCAGTGCGGCAATCAGGTTTTCGGCGGTCGGATGGTCTGGGTAGTAGGTGACGTCGGACATGCGTCGAAAGCGTCGGATTAGGAGGCGCGGCGGGCGGTCAGGTGCCTGAGCAAACGTTGATAGGCCGCGATGCCCGGATCCTCGCTGGTTTCAATCAGGACTTCCAGCAGGATCTGAGCGGCCTCGTCGGCGCGGCCCTCGGCGCGCAGGGCGGTGGCCAGGAATGCGTCGAATTCGCGTTGTTCCGGGAACAGCGCGCGTCCGCCACGGAAGAGTTCCGAGGCGCGCGCGGCCTCGCCGAGCTCGAGCAAGGCGGAGCCGAGCCCGATGAGCGCGCCGGCGTGCTCGTTGGGCGGGAGTCCGAGTGCGAGCGCGCGTTCGTAATGGTCCCTCGCGTCGGCCGTCCGTCCGGACGAGGCGAAGCTCCAGGCGAGCTGGGCGTGGATTTCGCCGACATTGGGATGCCGGCGGTCGAGGTCGCGAAGGCGGGCGATGACGGGCTCGGAGGCGCCGCCGTGGCGCGCCCCGAGGATGGCGTCGAGCTCGGCTTTCCAAGGGGCGGACATGGCGACGGGCGCGGCGGTTGGGCGCTCAGGCCTTCTTCTTGTCGGGAAGGGCGCGATTCCTGATTTCCGCGACGAGGCGCTCCTGGAAGGCGGCGAACGGCATCACGCCCTCGTCGCCCCTGGCGCGCGAGCGCACGCTCACGGCCTGGGCCTCGGCCTCCTTGCCGCCGAGCACGAGGGTGTAGGGCACCTTCTCGACCTCGGAGCGGCGGATCTTGGCGCCGAGCTTGTCGTTGTGTTCGTCGAGGGACGCGCGGACGCCGGCCGCCCTGAGCTGGGCGAGCAGCGAGCGCCCGTAGTCGAGGGTCTTCTCGCTGATCGGCACGAGCCGCACCTGCTCGGGGGCGAGCCAGGCCGGGAAGTCGCCGGCGAAGTGCTCGATGAGCACACCGCAGAAGCGCTCCATCGAGCCAAAGGGGGCGCGATGGATCATGACGGGCCGGTGGGCCTGGTTGTCGGCGCCGATGTAGGAGAGGTCGAAGCGGATCGGCAGGTTGTAGTCGACCTGCACGGTGCCGAGCTGCCATTCGCGGCCGATGACGTCGCGGACCACGAAGTCGATCTTCGGGCCGTAGAACGCGGCCTCGCCGGGTTCCTCGGTGAAGGGCACGCCGAGCGTCTTCGCTGCCTCGCGGCAGGCCGCCTCGGCCTTGTCCCAGTTTTCCTTGGTGCCGGTGTACTTGTTGGAGTCGGGATCGCGGAGGCCGACGCGCACGCGATAGTCGCTCATGCCGAGCGTGGAGAGCACGATCTTCACGAGCGAGAGGCAGCCGAGCACCTCCTGGGCGACCTGCTCCTCCGTGCAGAAGAGATGCGCGTCGTCCTGCGTGAAGCCGCGCACGCGCGTGAGGCCGTTGAGCTCGCCGGACTGCTCCCAGCGGTACACGGTGCCGAATTCGGCGAGGCGGATCGGCAGGTCGCGGTACGAGTGGGGCTGCGACGCGAAGATCTTGATGTGGTGCGGGCAGTTCATCGGCTTCAGGAGGAAGCCGTCGAGGAGCGACTCGTCCGCCTTCGTGCGTTCGACCGGGATGACCTCCCTGCCGCTGCGGCGGTTGATCTCCTGTCGGAAACTTTCGGATACAGCGTCGAGTCGGGCGGTCATTTCCGCGCAGCTGCAGCCCTCGTGCGCGATGTGGGCGAGCTGGTCGGGGTCGATGATCGGCGTGAACTGCGACTCCTTGTAGTAGGGGAAGTGGCCCGAAGTCTTGTAGAGCGCGAGCTTGCCGATGTGCGGCGTGAAGACCTGGCTGTAGCCCTGCTTCTGGAGCTCGGCGAGAATGAAGGTCTGCAGCTCCTGGCGGATGATCGAGCCGGCGGGGGTCCAGAGGATCAGACCCTGGCCGACGTCCTCGTCGATGACGAAGAGCTTGAGGTCGCGGCCGAGCTTGCGGTGGTCGCGGAGCTTCGCCTGCTCCATGCGCTCGAGGTACTGCGCGAGTTCGTCCTTGGTGGCGAACGCGGTGCCGTAGATGCGCTGGAGCTGCTTGTTGTGCTCGTCGCCGCGGTGATAGGCGCCGGCGATGGAGAGCAGCTTGAAGGCCTTGATCTGTTTGGTGTACCTCACATGGGTGCCGGCGCACAGGTCGACGAACTCGCCGTTCTGGTAGAACGAGATCGCCTCGCCCTCGGGAATGTCGGCGAGCCGGCCGAGCTTGTAGCGCTCCTGGCCGATCTTTCGGATGATCTCCACAGCCTCCGCCCGGGGCACCTCGCGCCGGGTGAAGGCCTGGTTCTCGTCGATGACCTTCTTCATCTCCTCCTCCAGGCGCGTGAGGTCCTCCTGGGTCAGCTTGTGGTCCAGGTCCACGTCATAGTAGAAGCCGCTCTCGGTCGGGGGGCCGATGTCGAGTTTGGCGTCCGGGAAGACGCGAAGCAGGGCGGTGGCCAGCACGTGAGAGCAGGAGTGCCGGATTTCTTCGAGGGGAGTCATGGACATGGCTTTGAGGAAAGGGTTGGCGGGTGCGGTCAGCGTTTGGAGGGCTCGAGCGAGTAGCCGTCCTTGCGGTCGAGCATGGACCAGCCGGCGGCGGCGATCTCCGCGCGGAGGCGGTCGGCGGCGGCGAAGTCCTTCGCCTTCTTGGCTGCCCACCGCTGCTCGGCCAGGGCGGCGACCGCGGAGGGAATCTCTGCCTTCGGGGCGGCCGGGGCGTCGAGCCTGAAGCCGAAGGCGTACATGACGCGGTCGAAGGCGGCGGCGTCGACGCCTGCGGGGCCGCGGTTGACGATGCCGAACAGCGCGCCGAGCGCGGCGGGCGTGTTGAGGTCGTCGTGGAGTGCCTGATACACCGGCTCGAACGCTGCGGCGTCGCCCCCGGAGGCCGGGAGGCTCGCGCGGAAATGCCGCAGGGTCTCCAGCGCTTTCTCGGCCGCGTGGAGCGACTCGAGGGTGAAGTTGAGCTGCTTGCGCGGATGTCCGGCGAGCAGGGCGTAGCGCAGCGCCATCGGCGAGTAGCCCTTGGCGATGATCTCGTCGAGGGTGTACAGGTTGCCGAGGCTCTTGCTCATCTTGCGTCCGTCGACGAGCAGGTGCTCGCTGTGGTACCAGTGGTGGGAAAACTGCACGCCGTTGCAGCACTCGCTCTGGGCGATCTCGTTTTCGTGGTGCGGGAACAGCAGGTCGACGCCGCCGGTGTGCAGGTCGATGGTCTCCCCAAGATGCTTCTTGCTCATCGCGCTGCACTCGATGTGCCAGCCTGGCCGGCCCCGGCCCCAGGGGCTGTCCCAGCCCACGTCGCCATCGTAGGGCTTGTGGCCCTTCCAGAGGGCGAAGTCGCTGCCATCCTCCTTCTCGTCGGCGTCGGCCGAGGCGGGCTTGAGCGAGGTGCCGAGCTTGAGCTCACGTTCGCGGACACGCGAGAGGGAGCCGTATCGGTCGAATGAGGACACCTTGAAGTAGACTGAGCCGTCCTCCGAGCGGTAGGCGTGGCCTTTGCGCTCGAGGGTCGCGATCATGTCGATCTGCTCGGCGATGTGCCCGGTCGCGGTGGGCTCCACGTGCGGACGCAGGCAGTTGAGCGAGTCGCAGTCCGCGTGAAACTTGTCCGACCAGCGGCGGGTGACCTCGGCGAGCGGGCGCCCCTCCTCGCGGGACCGCCGGATGGTCTTGTCGTCCACGTCGGTGATGTTGCGCACGTGCCTGATCTTGCCGTTGAACTCGAGCTCCAGCAGCCGCCGAAGCAGGTCGTTCACGACGAAGGTCCGAAAGTTGCCGATGTGGGCCGCCGCGTAAACCGTCGGGCCGCAATTATAGAAGCGGAAAACGCCGTCGGGATTGTGCGGCTTGAGTTCGCGCGGTTCGCGGGCGAGGGAGTCGTGAAGTTGGATGGCCATGCGGCAAAGGAGCGATGATGTAAGGAAATTCGGTCGGAGCGGAACCGTTTTTTTGCGGGCTCGCTGGATGCCGCGCGGCGGGTGCGGGAAAATCCCACCCAAAAACGGCTCGCGGGGTCGGCTCCTCCGTGTACAAACGGCCCCATGTCCACGTCGTTCAAGCTCGACCTGCTTCACCGTCCGCGCCGCCTCCGCAGGAGCCAGGCGCTTCGCTCCCTGGTGGAGGAAACGGTGCTGCGTCCCCAGGATTTCATCGCCCCGCTGTTCGTGGTCGACGGCAAGTCGGCCCCCGAGCCGATCGCCAGCATGCCGGGTGTCCTCCGATTCAATGTCGCCGACCTTGTGAAGGAGTGTCGCGCGCTCTGGAAGCTGGGCGTGCCGGCGGTCGCGCTCTTCCCAAAGCTGGACAAGCGCTTCAAGGACGACGAGGGCACCGCGGCGCTCGACGGCGACGCGCTGATCCTGCGCGCCGTGCGTGCGGTGAAGAAAGCGCTGCCCGAGATGGTGGTGATGACCGACATCGCGCTCGATCCGTACACGAGCCACGGGCACGATGGCATCCTGACTCCCGACGGTCGCGACGTGGACAACGACCGCACGGTCGAGGCGCTCTGTGCGATGGCCGTGCTCCATGCCGGGGCGGGCGTCGACCTCGTGGCGCCCAGCGACATGATGGACGGCCGCATCGGCGCCATCCGCCAGTCGCTCAACCGGGCGGGATTCGCGATGACGGGTATCATGGCCTACACCGCCAAGTACGCGTCCGCCTATTACGGCCCCTTCCGTGACGCCGTCGGCAGCGCGGGCGCGGCGGGCACGCATCACCTGGACAAGCGCACCTACCAGCTCAATCCGACCAACCGGCGCGAGGCGCTCGTGGAGGTGGCGCTGGACGAGGCCGAGGGCGCGGATATCATCATGGTGAAGCCCGCGGGTCCCTACCTCGACATCATCCGCGACGTGCGGGAAGCCACCCGCAAGCCCGTGGCGGCCTATCAGGTATCCGGAGAATACGCACAGCTGCACGCCGCGGCGAAGATGGGCTGGCTGGACCTCGACCGCTGTCGGATGGAGTCGCTGGTGTCGATCAAGCGCGCGGGCGCCGACATGATCCTGACCTATTTTGCCAAACAGACGGCCGCCGAACTGGCGCGCTAGCGGGCGCCTGCGGCAGGGTGGGGCGGACTGGGTCGCCCCTCGGCCGGCGTACAAAAGAGTGTTGCATTCCATGGGGGCGGGCCTATTCCCTGACCCCTTTCCACTACGCCTGCCCTCGATTAACGAGGTCTCAGGGGGAACGAAACCATGAATCAAAAACTCACGCTAAACGTCGCCTCCCGCGCCCAGACCGGCCGCTCCGCGTCCCGTCGTCTCCGCAAGGTAAAACGCGTCCCCGCAATTCTTTACGGGAAGCACGCCCAGCCCGAACTGCTCTCGGTGGATTCGCCGGAGCTCACCAAGCTGCTCAAGCAGGTGGGTGGTCGCGCAAAGATCATCGAACTGTCCCGCGACAAGGGTGCCGCAGGTCTGGCCTTCCTCCAGGAAGTCCAGCGCGACCCGATCACGGACAACTATCTCCACATCGATCTTCACGAGGTGAAGGCCGACGAAAAGTTCGAGATCCGCGTTCCGGTCCGTCTCGTCGGCGAGTCCTACGGCGTGAAGAATGAGAGCGGCGTGCTCGAAATCGCGAGCCATCAGCTTCGCATCCGCTGCCTGCCCAAGGATCTTCCCGAGGTGATCACCGTCGACGTCACCGAGCTCAAGGTGAATGAGACCATCAAGGTCGGCAGCCTGAAGCCCATGGCGGGTGTCGAGTTCCGCGATCTCCCCGGCCTTCCGATCGTCTCGTGCATCGAGGTCGCCGAAGAGGCCGCCCCGGTCGTCGAGGCTGCTGCGACGCCTGCCGCCGGAGCCGCTGCTCCTGCCGCTGGTGCTGCCGCTCCCGCCGCTGGCGCCGCTGCTCCTGCCGCTGGCGCTGCCGCTCCCGCTGCGGGTGCCGCCGCCAAGCCTGCCGCGGGTGCCGCTGCCAAGCCTGCCGCCGGTGCCGCCGCCAAGCCGGCCGCTCCCGCCAAGAAGTAAGCTTTTCCGGATCGACCCGCCGATTGACTGCGGCGGGTCGGTACGATTGTTCTTTGAGTCATGTCCATCTCGATCGTCGCCGGCCTGGGAAACCCGGGTCGCGACTATGTGGATACCCGCCACAACTACGGCTGGATCGTGGTCGACGCGTTCGCGCGCAGGCACGGCCTTTCGTGGAAGGAGCAGGCCCGCTTCGAGGCGGAGGTCGCCCGCTGGGACCCGTCGCCGGACCGCACGGTCTGGCTGATGAAACCGCTCACGTTCATGAACGTGAGCGGCCGGTCGCTCGGCGCCTTCGCCCGGTTTCACAAGGCGGCGCCCAGCCAGGTGGCGGTGGTCTACGACGATCTCACGATCGATCTCGGCCTTCGCAAGGTCTCCCATGTCGGGAGCGCCGGCGGCCACAACGGTGTGGCCAGCGTGCTCGAGCACCTCGGTCAGGGCTTCGCCCGCTACCGCCTCGGCATCGGCCCCAAGACGCCGCCCCAGATGGACCTCAAGGACTTCGTCCTCGGAAAATTCACTCCCGAACAACTCGCTCTCGTACAAACCAATCTCGAAACAACGCTCGATGGCCTGGAACTGCTCCTCACCCGGGGAATCGCCCACGCCATGAATCAACTCAACCGTCGTAACTCATCATGAACTCCACCCTACGCACTTACCGCGCGACCTTCATTCTCGATAATCGCGGCACGGAGGACTCCGTCGAAAAGATCATCGAGGAAGTGAAAGGCGAAATCGCCGCGGTGAAAGGCGAAGTGACCGCGGTCGAAAATCTCGGTCGCCGCGACTTCGTTCGCGTCACCGACAAGAAGATCACCAATGGCGTCTACGTCCAGATGGACTTCTCGGCCGACGCCGAATGCCCCGTGAAGCTGCGCGAGCGGCTTCGCCTGAATCGCCGCGTGTATCGCACCATCGTCGAGTCGATCTAAGGCGCACGGGCGCACCGAATCCCTACCCCCATGGCCTATCTCAACAAGGTATTTCTCATCGGCAACCTGACGCGTGATCCGGAGCTCCGGGTGACGCCCAAGGGCACGTCCATTTGTCAGTTCGGGCTCGCGGTCAACCGCCAGTTCAAGGACGAGTCGGGCGCCATGCGCGATGAGACGACCTTTGTCGACATCGAGGCCTGGGGCAAACAAGGCGAGCTCGTCTCAAAGTACCTGACCAAGGGAAGCCCCTGTTTCGTCGAAGGCCGACTGCGCCTCGACCAGTGGGAAGACAAGCAGAGCGGTCAGAAGCGCAGCCGACTGAAGGTCGTGCTCGACAACGTCCAGTTCCTCGGTCGCGGCGGTGCCGCGGGCGGTGGTGCCCCGGGCAACTCCGGTCACGGAGCCTCAGGCGACGACGTCGATCAGACCTCGGAGCCTCGTTTCACGCCGCCGCCCTCGCGTGGTGCTTCGAAGCCTGCCCCGGCGTCGGAGTCCATGGACGAGGACGTTCCGTTCTGAATCCATTCGGTGCCCAAACCCACCTCCATCATCCTTTAAACCAATACTAAAATGGCTAATAGCGAAATCCTCCTCCTCAAGCCCGTCGACGGTCTCGGCGGTGAGGGCGACCAAGTCAAAGTCCGCGCCGGTTACGCTCGAAACTATCTCCTCCCCCGCGGCTTTGGGGTTCCGCTCACCCGCGCGAACCGCAAGCAGGTTGAGTCCCTGAAGAAGCGTCGCGCCGAGCGCGAGGCCCAGGAGCTCGCCGGCGCCCAGGAGCTGGCGAAGAAGCTCGAGAAGACCTCCATCGCCTTCGTCGTCAAGACGGGCGAGGGTGGCAAGATGTTCGGCTCGATCACCGCGAACGACCTCCACGACAAGCTCGTCGAGGCGGGCGTGCAGATCGAGAAGAAGAAGATCCATCTCCACACGCCGGTGAAGGCCATCGGCAAGCACGAGGTGAAGATCAAGCTCCACGCCGACGTGTCGGTCGAGTTGTCCTTCGACGTCGTCTCCGAGAACCCGATCGTGCCCACCGTCGAGGAGGCGCCCGAGGCTCCGAAGAAGGAGCGCCGCGAGCGCAAGTCGAAGGACGCCGCTCCCGAGGCTCCCGCCGCGGAATAACCGGTCTTCCGATTCCTTTTCCAAAGACGCCGTTCCCGCCCGGGGCGGCGTCTTTTTTTGGCCGAGGGGATTAACAGGGATGGAAGGAATGAAGGGGATGCCCGATGGACCTAGACCGCGCGAGCCCGAGTTCCCGCGACCGTTGCGACTCCCTGGCGGAGAGAGTCACGAACCGATCCGTCTCCGGCCTAAACCCATCCCTTTCATCCCCTGCATCCCTGTAAATTCCCCTCCCGTTTTGCCGTGCCGCTGCAGCCTTGCTTTCCCGGAAACGATGACCGTTAGTCTCGGGCGCCGATGAACATCTACCCGAGTCGCTCCGAGTTCCTCGCCCTGGCCTCCCGTGGAAACCTGATACCGGTGTACACGGACCTTATGGCCGACTTCGAAACGCCTGTGTCGGCCTACGCCAAGCTGAAGCAGGCGGGCCCCTCGTTTCTCCTGGAGTCGGTGGAAGGCGGCGAGAACCTTTCACGTTACAGTTTCATCGGCTGCCGGCCCCCCAAGGTGTTCTCGTGCGGAGCGGAGACCACGACCATCCGCGGTGAAGGCGGGCGCGTGGAGCACGTGCCGACCCCGAAGGACCCGTTGACGCTGATCGAGCGCGAGATGGCGGCGTTCAAGCCGGTGGAGATTCCCGGGCTGCCCCGGTTCACGGGGGGCGCGGTGGGGTTTGTGGGCTACGAGTACGTGACGCGCATTGAACCGACCGTTCCGCCCGCCGCGAAGGACGAACTCGGCATGCCGCTGCTCTATTTCATCCTCGTCGATTCGCTCCTGATTTTCGACCGCGCCAAGCAGACGATGCGGCTGTGCGTGAACGCCCATGTGGACGGCGACGTGGATGCGGCCTACGTGAAGGCCTGCGAGACGCTGCGCCAGCTGTTCGAGATCCTGAAGGATCCGCGGGAGATCGCTCCCGCCGCGCTCGTGGAACCGGGCCGCGTGGAGGTGCCGCCGGGCAATTTCTCGCGCTCCGATTTCGAGGCGGCGGTGGAGTCCACCAAGGAATACATCCGCTCCGGCGACATCATCCAGGTGGTCCCGTCGCAACGTTTCACCCGGGAGTTTTCCAAGAGCCCACTCGACCTCTACCGCGCGCTCCGGACGGTGAACCCTTCGCCCTACATGTTCATCCTGGATGCCTACGATTTCGCGATCGTCGGCGCGTCCCCGGAGGTCCATGTGCGCCTGACCGACGGACTCGTGGAGATCAGGCCGATCGCAGGCACGCGCCGCCGCGGGGCGACAGTTGCCGAGGATCAGGCGCTCGAGAAGGAGCTGCTGGACGACGAAAAGGAGCGCGCCGAACACCTCATGCTTGTGGACCTGGCGCGCAACGACATCGGCCGCGTCTGCCGCTTCGGTTCGATCAGGGTCCCCGAGTACATGGTCGTGGAGCGGTACTCGCACGTCATGCACATCGTCTCCCAGGTCGAGGGCGACATCGCGCCCGGCAAGACCGCGTACGACCTGGTGCGTTCGACGTTTCCGGCGGGTACGGTGTCGGGGGCGCCGAAGATCCGGGCCATGCAGATCATCGCGGAGAAGGAGCCCTCCCAGCGCGGCACGTATGCGGGAGCGCTCGGCTACTTCGGCTACGACGGGAATATGGACACCTGCATCATGCTGCGCACGGCGCTCCTGAAAGACGGCAAGATCCACATCCAGGCGGGAGCTGGGATTGTCGCCGACTCCGTCCCGGCTTCCGAATATCAGGAGACCGTCAACAAGGCCTCAGCACTTTTCAAGGCCGTGGCGATGGCCGAGCGGTTCTAAGCCTATTCGCTGCTTCTTATCTTTGCCGGCTAGAACAAATTGTGCACTAAAGATGTAATGCTTTGGTAGTAAGTAACTTAGCTTAAATCCCTATTCTGACCTAGGAATTTGGGTATTAATGTTGATCAATTGCGTTTAGGTAGGGTGTTTTATAAGATCTTGGTATGCAGGCGCGAGTCCTTGTCTAACACTCAGCAAGCTTAATTCCGTGGCAAATGAGCAATAAGCGGAACCCCTAACAGGACAAAAAATGGGGATGTGCTCGATTTTCGGTGTCTGACTGCCAAAATCCATCCGTTATCAAGTTCTGACGTGAACTCCTTTATCCTCCTCTCACGAGTCACTTAAGAACACAAACTTCGATTCTGCTGAAGACTCGGGGTTTGCGAACAGATCTCAATCACACTCGCTGCCATGACTGCCTCCACGAAATATCTCCGAAGCAATCTACCGGAAGGCGAATTCGATGCGGCGCCACTGAGCCCCCAGATTGCACCGGATGCGCCGCCTTCGTTCCTCGAGAAGGCCGAAGCACCGACTCACCACACCGAGCCGCTCGAGCGCTCCAATCTCCAACTTTATCTGCAGGAGATCGCGAAGACGCCGCTCCTGACGATCGACGAGGAGTTCAGCCTCGCGAAGCGCATCCGCCGCGGCGACAAGGCGGCCCGCGATCACATGATCAAGGCGAACCTGCGCCTGGTGGTGAAGATCGCGATGGACTACAAGGACTTTGGGTTGCCGCTGCTGGATCTCATCAGCGAGGGCAACATCGGCCTGATCAAAGCCGTGGAGCGTTTCGATCCCCGCAAGGGCGGCAAGTTGTCGACCTATGCGGCTTGGTGGATCAAGCAATCCATCAAGCGGGCTCTGGCCAACCAATCGAAGACGATCCGCCTGCCGGTGCACCTCGTCGACAAGATCGCCAAAATGCGCCGAACCGCGATGGCGCTGACCGAGGAGCTCGGACGCGAGCCCACTGACGAGGAGATCGCCATCGAGTTGGGCATTCCGACCAGCAAGGTCGCGCACCTCAAGTCGGTCTCCGTCCGCCCCGCGTCGCTCGACGCTCCGGTGGGCGAGGAGAGCGACTCGACCACGTTTGGCGAAATCGTCGGAGACGAAAACGCGGCGAGTCCGTTCGAGAACCTGCGTGCGAAGAACCTGAACTTGGATCTTCACGCGATGGTCGACTCCCTGGAGCCGCGTGAGGCCGAAATCATCAAGCTGCGCTTCGGCTTGGGCGGCCACGATGAATTGACGCTCGAGGAAGTGGGGCGTCGGTTCAAGGTCACCCGCGAACGCGTCCGTCAGCTTCAGAATCTCGCCCTTTCCAAGATGCGCCGCGCGATGGCGGATCGTGAAAGTCAGCGTTCGGTCGACCAGATCGAAGCCGAAAAGGTCGCCCAGCGTCGCATGGAAGTCATCCGCGAATTCATCGAACAGAAGTCGCGTCGGCCTGCCAGACACGCGTCCTGAGCTTCCGAACCTCTCGTATCCTTTTCAAAGCCGCCTCGACAAGGCGGCTTTTTTGCGGACCTGCGAGAGGCCAGTGATTTTTCTTTGGGCGACGACAGACCGCTTCGGGGTGGCTCTTGGTGCGTGCGCCCGCGGGCGAGCCGCAGCCCGGGAATACCCGGAGGCTCGCGCGGGGATCAGTCGCCGAGTGAGGTTCCGACGGCCCGGGCCGCCTGGACCCACGAGTGGTCTCTCGCGACGAGTTTCAGGTTTCCCGCGACCTCTGCGATGGGGACCGCCTTCACTCCCTCTCCGCGGGCGGCTACCATCACCCCACCGGCTCCCTCGACGGCGAGGCGGGCGCAGGCGGTGCCCAGCCGGGTCGCGAGAATGCGGTCCGCCGTAGACGGGGTTCCGCCGCGCTGCACATAACCGAGGATCGTGACGCGCGACTCGAGTTTCGTCAGTTCCTCGAGCTGGCGTGCGAGCCGCATGGTGTTCCCTGCGTGCTTCGTCTCCAGCTCGGTGAGGCGCAGCTTGGCGTATTCCTTTTCCTCCTTGGTTCGCGCATCCTTGCGCCGACGCTCGACATTGTCGAAGAGGGCGGCGTCCTCGATGGACTTGGCTCCCTCCGCGACCGCGACGATGCTGAAATTGGTCCCGTGGCGGGAGCGGCGCCGGATGGCGGCGGCGATCTTTTCCACGTCGTAGGCGATTTCGGGAATGAGGATGACATCCGCGCCGCTGGCGATTCCCGCGCCGAGGGCGAGCCAACCGGCGTTGTGTCCCATGATTTCCGCTACGACGATGCGGTGATGGCTGTGGGCGGTGCTGTGAAGGCGGTCGATCGCCTCGGACGCGATTCCGAGCGCGGTGTCGAAGCCGATCGTCACGTCGGTGCCGGCCACGTCGTTGTCGATCGTCTTTGGGAGGGTGAGGACGCGCAGTCCCAGTTCGACGAGACGAAGGGCGTTCTTGTGCGTGCCCCCGCCGCCGATGCAGATCAGAGCATCGAGTTTAAGCCTCCTGTAGTTGGCCGCGATTGTGCCGAGCATGTTGCGCTCGTGCCCGTTGATCGTCATGCGGTGGGGCTTGTCGCGGCTGGTGCCGAGGAAGGTGCCTCCGAGGGTGAGGATGCCGGCGAGCTCGTTCTTGCCGAGCTTCACGTATCGATTCGAGGCGAGCCCCAGAAACCCATCGCGGAAGCCGATCATCTCCCAGCCGTATTCGCCGATCATGGCCTTGCCCACGGCGCGAATGGCTGCGTTGAGGCCGGGGCTGTCGCCGCCGGCGGTGAGGATTCCGATTCGTTTCGGGGGCTTCATGCAGGGTCGGGTTCGGGGTGGGAGCTAGGCAGGAATGCGACTCGAAGTGAAGTGGCCAGGTGGAAAAAACACAAATGTCACCTTCAGGTGCCTAGCCGCGTGTAGTCGAGGCGGCTGTGGCTGATGAAGCCCTCGGACAGGGCTGCGCGGTCGGTCTCGAGACCGGCCGGAGAAAGATCCTCGCCCGCGCGGAAGATCATGCGGTGCGCGCCGTCGTGGCCCGCGGGGCCGAAGAGCCGGGGGACGACCACGCGGGCGGGCACGGTGCGCCGCACGCGGGTGTCGGAGGTGCATGGATACGGGAAATTGAGGTTGTGGACGACGAAGCTGCCGGCAGGGGTGTCGGCGACGAGTCCCGGAGCGAGGGCGGCGGCGTGACTTGCCGAGTGCTCGAGCGTGGCGGTCATGGTCGCATCCGGCCTGCCGCCGTTGAGCTTCAGCTCGTCGTAGAGCTCGGTCGTCAGATCCTGGGAGGCGGCGATGGCGGGCAGGCCGTGGAGCGCGCCCTCGAAGGCGCCGGCAACCGTGCCGCTGGCGAGGATGAACCCCAGGCTGGCGTTGAGGCCGACGTTGATGCCGCTGATCACGGCGTCGGGCTGGAGCTCGCCCGGGACGAGGTGCTCGAGGGCGATGTTGACGCAGTCGCTCGGCGTGCCGTCGATCACCCAGGTGGGGCAGCCGAAGCCCTTGTCCACCGCGCGGGATTCAACGGGGCGGAGCCTGGATTTGGCGGCGCCGACCCAACTCTGCTCGGTGCGTGGGGCGGCCACGACGAGCTGGTGCCCGCCGGCAGCGAGGGCGCGAATGAGAACGTGGAGAAAGACGGAGTCGATGCCGTCGTCGTTGGTGACGAGAAAACGCATGGCGCGGACGTGTGGTCAGGAGGGAAGCAGGTCCGCGCCGATCCCTGCAATCCCGCGTTGCAGTCGACTTTGCCTGCCGGATACTTAGCGGCGTGGGTCGAGCCCTGCGATACCTGTTACCCCTCGTGCTAAGCCTCGTCGTGCTGCGTGCCGCGCCGTCGGAACCTGCGGTGTGGATGGGCATGAGCGCAACTGAGCTGGTCGGACGCCTGGGCAGGCCCGCCTCGAGTGTGAGCGCGCCCGGGCACCAGATCCTGATTTTTCCGGACGGGGCGCGCTTCGAATTCAGGAACGACCAGCTGGTGCTCGTGAGCGGGTTCAAGGGACAGACGGCATTGGAACCACCCCGGGAGGTTGAAGCGGTGCCCACGGCTCCGGCGCCGGCTCGAGCGGTGCCTGGCCCGCCGTCAGCCCGGGTTCCGGCTCCGACCCCTGCGCCTGCCCCGGAGAGACGCGAGTCGCTGGCCAAGGAGCTCACGCAACGAGGCGTTTCGACCTATGCGCCCGTCGAGGATCGCGCCCTGCCTGCGCTGCGGCGGGCGGCGAATTTTGTCAGGCTGGCCTTCGATCCCCAGCTCTTTGACTCGCAGGGCCGCTTTGCGCCTCCGCCGCTCCTGCTCGTGGCCTCGCTGTTTCGCATGGCGCTTACCGTGCTGGCGCTGCGTTTCACGATCCGGCGGCTGGGACGCGACCTGTCGTGGTTTGACACTGTGTTTCTCGCGTCGATCGAGCTGCTCACGCGGGTGGCGTTTGCGTCGTTTGGGCTGCTGGTCCTGAGGTGGAACCTTCCGGTGTTCATCCTCGAGCTTGCGACCACCGTGGCGCTGGTTGGGGCGGCGTGCACGCGACCCGAAATCCGCCGTCCCTGGCTCGCGTTGCGCATCGTGCTTGTAACGAAACTCATTTCCCTCGCCGTGATGGCTGCGTGCCTCGTCAGCCTGCTGGATGCCGGCCGGTGACGGAAACCCGGGCTGAACCTTCAGAAACCGCAAAAAATCCATTGACGGAGCGGGGTGGGTGTGACCTATTCACGCTTTTTCGCCGACAACCCTTTTCCTTCGACATGTCCATCGAGATCAAAATCCGTAAGAACGAGCCCATCGATCGCGCCATTCGCCGCCTCAAAAAGAAGCTCGATCGTGAGAATATCATCAAGGGTGTTCGCGCGAAGCGTTACTACGAGAAGCCTTGCGAGAGGCGTCGTCGCAAGGAGAAGGTCCAGGCCTTCACCGCGATGCTGCGTCGCCGTCACGAGAGCTGATCCAGTCGATTTCTTTCCATTTTCAATAAGCCGCACCCTTTCGAGTGCGGCTTTTTTGCGCCCATGAGCGGCGCGGATGGCGTTCGGCCGTGAATTGGAAATCTCAGGCGGGGGGAATTTTACGCTAAGGAAAGGACTCGCCGGGATCGATAATACCCACAAATCTGAAACGTTGTGAGTCCAGTTCTCTCCTTGTCCACTTGCTGGTTGTCCCAGCGACATCAGGATGGTTATACGATGATCCAAGAGATCGTCGCAATGGGGTTCAGCCACGTCGAGTTGAGCCACGGCATTCGTATCACGCTTGTGCCCGGGATCTTGAAGGCGGTGGAGGAGGGGCTGATCCAGGTGAGTTCCTGCCATAATTTCTGTCCCCTGCCGGCGGGGATCATGCATCCGGCCCCGAATCTGTACGAGCCTTCGTCCAAGGACTCCCGCGAGCGTGAGCAGTGGGTGCGGGCGACGAAGCGATCCATCGATTTTGCTGCCCAGGTCAAGGCGCGGGTCCTGGTCTGCCATCTCGGCAGCGTGCGTTTCTTTTGGTTCAACCCCGCGCGCAAGCTAAGGGCCTACCAGCGGGCTCATCCGATGGACAGCTATGCCGACGACAAGACTTATGCGGTCGTCAAGGAGTCGGCGCTGGCCCGGCTCCGCAAGTGCATGCCTCGGTATTGGGCGGAGGTTACCCGGAGCATTCTAGCCGTGGCCGACTACGCCAAGGAAAACGGGATCACCCTCGGCTTCGAGAATCGCGAGCGGTTTGACGAACTTCCTCTGGATTCGGATTTTGGCTCACTTCTGTCGAGTCTGCCCGAGGGCACGCCCGCGGGGTACTGGCACGATACTGGACACGCTCATCTCAAGGAGCGCATGGGGATGCTTGAGCACCGCCCGCACCTCGAGGCCAATGCGCCCAGGCTGCTGGGGTTTCATCTCCACGACGTCAGTGCTCACGGTCAGGACCATCAGGCCGTCGGCTCCGGGCGGATCGATTTTTCGATGATCAGCGAGTTCTGGCGTCCCTACCACCTGCTCGTGCTCGAACTGAGCCCGCGTCTGGCGCCCGACCAGGTCGCCGATTCCAAGCGCCGGATCGAACGACTCCTGGTCTCCCGCAAACTGTGGGCCGAGAGCCTCCGCTGAGGTGGGGGTGATCGGCGGTCAGTCGGCGGCCGCGGAGCCGCCAAAATAGTGTTGCTCCGACCAAAACGGCGCTTCGTGTAGTCGGGCTTGGCATGGCAGCTCCTCCCCGTCGGGGAGCTTCGATTCTTTGACCCGAGTGACCTGAACTCCTCCTCCATTGATCGAGACCCACGATCGCGACGACGCGCGTCCGCGCAGCCTTTCGCTTTCGCTCGTTCACACTGCACGCAATTCCTCAGCCCTCCAACCAGTAACCTCCATGAGTGTCAGTCCCGCACGTCTCAACGCCATCTCGGCCGCGAATAACTTTCGCGTCACCAACACGCTGGCTTTCAAGGAAAGCCACTCCGCCGCCCTGTTCGGCAAAAATGTCTTCAACGACAAGGTCATGCAGTCGCGCCTTCCGAAGGCGGTCTACAAGGCCCTGAAGAAGACGATCGACACGGGCGCCCCGCTCGATCCGAGCACCGCCGACATAGTCGCGACCGCCATCAAGGACTGGGCGCTCGAGCGCGGCGCGACCCACTACGCGCATGTCTTCCAGCCCTTGACCGGCCTGACCGCGGAGAAGCACGACAGCTTCCTGGAGCCCGACGGCAAGGGCGGCGCGATCGCTGAGTTCTCCGGCAAGCAGCTCGCCCAGGGCGAACCTGATGCGTCGTCGTTCCCTTCCGGCGGCATCCGCGCGACGTTCGAGGCCCGTGGATACACGGCCTGGGACGTGACGAGTCCGTGCTACCTCGTTGAGAACGCCAACGGCGTCACCCTTTGCATCCCGACGGCATTCGTCTCGTGGACCGGCGAGGTGCTCGACGTGAAAACCCCGGTGCTCCGCTCGATGAAAGCCCTCGACGAGCAGGCCCGCCGCATCCTGAAGCTTTTCGGCCACACGAACATTGCGATGGTGTCCGCGACGGCCGGTCCCGAGCAGGAGTACTTCCTGATCGACCGCAATTTCTTCCTGGCGCGTCCCGACCTGCTGTCCGCGGGCCGCACCCTGTTTGGCGCGAAGCCACCGAAGGGCCAGGAGTTCGAGGATCAGTACTTCGGCGTCGTTCCGGAGCGCGTGCTCGCCTACATGCATGAGTGCGAGGCCGAGATGTACAAACTGGGCATCCCGGTGAAGACGCGCCACAACGAGGTGGCGCCGTCGCAGTACGAGATCGCGCCGATCTACGAGACCGCGAATGTCGCCGCGGATCATCAGCAGCTGACCATGATCACGCTGAAGCGCGTGGCCCGCAAATACGGCCTGGAGTGCCTCCTGCACGAGAAGCCGTTCTCGGGCATCAATGGCTCCGGCAAGCACCTGAACTGGTCGCTCGGCAATTCGACCCAGGGCAACCTGCTCGAGCCGGGGCACACGCCCCACGACAACATGCAGTTCCTCGTGTTCTGCGCCGCAGTCGTGCGTGCGGTTCACCGCCACGGCGGCCTTCTCCGCGCGATGGTCGCCTCGGCGTCCAACGATCACCGCCTCGGCGCGAACGAGGCGCCCCCCGCGATCATCTCCGTGTATCTGGGCGACCAGCTGGCCGACGTGTTCGAGCAGCTGAAGAAGGGCAAGGCCAAGAGCTCCAAGAAGGGCGGCCTCATGCACCTCGGCGTGGACGTGATTCCGCCGCTCATGAAGGACGCGGGCGATCGCAACCGCACCTCGCCGTTCGCCTTCACCGGAAACAAATTCGAGTTTCGCGCCGTCGCCTCGAACCAGTCCATCGGCGGGCCCCTAGCCGCCCTCAACACGATCGTCGCCGAGTCGCTCGACTACATCGCGACGAAGCTCGAGCGCGCGCCGAAGGGCAAGAAGTTCGAGGACGCCGTGGCCAATCTCCTCACCGAGATTGCGAGCGAGCACAGCGCGGTGATCTTCAACGGCAATGGCTACTCCGCAGAGTGGCACAAGGAGGCTGAGTTCAAACGCGGCCTGCTGAACCTGCGGACCACCGTGGACGCGGCGCCCATGATCGTCGCCAAGGCGACCGTCGCCGCCTACGAGAAGTACGGCGTGCTCAGCAAGCGCGAGCTTCAGGCCCGCCACGACATCCTGCTCGAGCAGTACTGCAAGGCCATCAACGTCGAGGCGAACATAGTCGCCGAGATGGTGAGCACAAAGTACCTGCCCGCGGCGCTGCGTTACCAGACCGAGCTCGCGACCAACGTCGCCTCGCTGAAGGCGGCCGGAATCAAGGCCGACACGGCGCAACTCGAGAAGGTCACGGGCCTGATCGCTGCGCTCCAGTCCGAGGTCGCCGATCTCGTCGAGATCCGCAGCCACCATGCCGAGGGCCTCGTCGCCGAGGCGGCGCACTACAACCGGGAGGTTCTCCCGAAGCTCGACGACATCCGCAAGGCGGTCGACGCGCTCGAGGAGGTGGTGGCCGACGACCTCTGGCCGGTGCCGACCTACGAGGAGATGCTGTTCATCCGCTGAGCGCACCTCCAGATTTGGATTCAACCGGAGGCCGCCCGCCGCACGCGAGCGGCCTCCGTCGTTGTCGGAGGGGCGGGTCATGATCCATCTTGCCTCGCGCTCGGCAGTGCCCGCGGGCGGCCGCGATCGTGCTGCCTGGCGTGGGGGCGGGGTTCGCCATGCACATGATGCTGGCGGCCTTCGGACTGACGGTTTTCGTTCTCGCGGTGCCGGCGGCGTATGCGGTCCTGAAGTATCTGGGAGCGGGATACCTGCTCTGGCGCGCTGGTTTCAGGGGCGGCCGTTCTGGGGAGGGGGGCAGCGCTGGCTGATGGCGTGTATCTTTGGCCGACCGGCGCTCAAGCTGGCGTCTTCGAGACGGCGCTGAGCGCGGGGTGGGGGCGCAAAAAAAAGCGCCGGCTGGGAGCCGGCGCCTTTTGAAAGCCAGATTTGCGTGTACTCAGACGACGGACACGCGGCGGTGGGCCTTGTCGAAGGCGACCGTGCCGTCCTTGAGGGCGAACAGGGTCCAATCGCGGCCGATGCCTACGTTCTTGCCGGCGTGCAGCTTGCTGCCGCGCTGGCGGACGATGATGTTGCCGGCGATGACCTTCTCGCCGCCAAAGGCCTTGACGCCGAGGCGCTGCGAGTGGCTGTCGCGGCCGTTGCTTGAAGTTCCCTGACCTTTCTTATGTGCCATGACGGGTGTCTCCTATTAAACGCTGATCGAGTCGATCTTGATGACCGACAACTCTTGGCGGTGGCCTTGTTTCTTTTCGTAGCCCTTGCGCTTCTTCTTCTTGAAAACGATGACCTTTTCGCCGCGCTTGTTCTCAAGCACGGTGGCCTTGACGGACGCTCCGGCGAGGGTGGGCGTACCGACCTTGAAGCTGGCGCCTTCGCCGGCCGCGAGCACGTCGGTGATCTGCACGGTGGAGCCCTTTTCGGTGCCCGGGAAGCGGTTGACGATCAAAATGTCTCCCTCGGAAACAGTGAACTGTCGGCCTTGGGTCTTGATGGTGGCTTTCATAAATAAAAGCGCGGATAAAGCTGTGTGGGCGCTGCAAATGCAAGGCTGAATTTTACCCAAATGCAACCTTCGGATTCCGAGGGGAATCCACCGAATGGGGTCCGCGGCGGCAAAGCCCGAAATGGGGGTCCTGCGGACGCCCGTCAATCAATGTCTGCCCGGTGAGGGCGGGGGCGGGGTGAGGGCGGCGTCGTTGGCCATGAAAATTTCCTGATATTCGTGGGCCCGGCGCTTGTAATCGGAGGGCTGGACAGCGCGGGTTTCGAGGTGTCCGGGCTTCCAGTTCGTGGTGGCGGGCTGTTGAAGGGCCTTCATGGCGGCCTTCAGACGGGCGTCTTCGGCTTCGAGGGCCTTGCGCTGGCGGTCGAGCTCATCGAGCTGGGCGATGACGCGGGCGCGTGCGGCGTCGCGTTCGGCGGCAGAGGCCTTGCGTTCAGCCTCCAGCTCCTGCGCTTGTTTTTCGGCATCCGCCTTGGCCCGTTTGAGTTCCGCGATCTGATCTTCGAGTTGAGAGGAGCGGGCCTGGGCTTCGGCACGGGCCTGGTCGGCGGCTTTTTCCGCATTCTCGGCGAGGGCGGCCTTCTGCGCGGCTTCGCGGGCTTCCTGCTGCGCGCGGACTTCGGCCATGCGGCTGGCCTCGGCCTGGGCGGCAGCCTGCTTCTCGGCGGCGTCGCGCTGACGCAGGGCGTCAGCGCGGGCAATGGCGGCGCGATCCGCCGCCAACTCACGATCAGCTGCGGTCTTGTACCAACGGAATGCGACCGCGCCGAGGATCGTGATCAGGGCGAGGAGGACGAGGGGAAGGATGGGTTTGTTCATGGTCGGTGCGGCTCGTTGGACCGGGATGCGGTGGCGAGGTTCGATCCGCGGACGAGGTTCGCGAAATGACTCGCCCCCGCGGTCGCGTCCGGGGCAGGCTCCCGGCCCACCTCCAACTGTGAAACCCGCATCGTCCCTGCAGAACAAGCTCCTTCTTGGCGGCCTCTTTCTGCTCCAGCTCGGTGCGCCGGGGTTGTGGCAGGTGAGTTTCAGCAACGTGTTGCGAGCGCATGGGCTTGCGGCGTACATCCCGGCTGGGTTCGCCTGCAGTGCCGTGGCGGCCTTCATCTCGCCGCTGATCGTCGGGGCGATGGCGGACGACCAGGTGTCGCCGGTCCGGCTCGCGCGCTGGCTCAACTGGCTGTCCGCGGTGACGCTCGCGTTGAGCTACCTTGCGATACAGAGGGCCTGGGGCGGGTTTCTGATGATCGGACTGATGCAGCTGCGCGCGCTGTGCTCGAGCCCGTGCGTCAGCCTGGCCACGACGATCGCCCTCGTGAACCTCGACCGTCCGTCGCGGCAGTTCGGCCTCCTCCGACTCTGGGGCACCGTTGGCTGGGCCGGTGCGGGCTGGTTCGTGAGCTACGGCCTCGCCGCGGATACGTCGCCACTTTCAGGATACGCGTCGGCGGCGGTGATGGCCGCGCTGGGCTTCTACACCTACCTCCTGCCCGAGACTCCTGCGCCGGCGGCCGGGACGGGCCGGCGAAGCTGGAGCCAGCGCCTGGGCCTGGACTCGTTTGGCCTGCTGAAGAACCGCGACCACCGCATCGTGTTCATCACGACCGTGCTGCTCACGATTCCACTCGCGTCGTTCTATCCGTATGCGCCCCTGAATCTGACGGATCTGGGCTACCTTAAGCCGACCGCGACGATGGCGGTGGGGCAGATCTCCGAAATCCTGGGCCTGCTTCTGCTGGGATCGATCTGGAGGCGGGTGCGGCTGAAGTGGATCTTCCTCGCGGGCCTCCTGCTGGCCGTGGCGAGGTACAGCCTGTTCTCGCTCGACCTGAGGGGCTGGATCATTGCGGGCATCGCGATGCATGGCGCCTGTTATGCGCTCTTCTACGTGACGGGGCAGATCTACCTCGCCGAGCGCATCGAGGCGGGCATGCAGGCGCGGGCCCAGGCCTTGATGGCGCTGATGATCAATGGAATTGGAAACCTGATCGGCTACCTCGGGACCGGCTGGTGGTACGAGACCTGCACCGGCATCCATCAGACTGAGCACTGGCCCGTGTTCTGGGGAGGGCTGCTCGCGTTGATCGTGGTGGCCACGGTCTATTTCGCCCTGAGCTACCACGGCGTGGGCGCGGACGAGCACCGCCGGAAGGCGGCGACGATGGAGGTGTCGGTCTAGGGCGCCGGAAGCGCGAGTCCAAGGTCGAGCTGGTCAGGCTTGTCGAGCGCGAAGGCCTCGATGCCACGCTCCCGGAGCGTGCGGGCGAAGTCGGTGGAGAAGCCGTGCAGCGTGAGGACTCTGCGCGGCGCCACGGCCTCGACGAAATGCAGGAGCTCGGGAAAATCGGCGTGGTCGGACAACGGAAATGCGGCGTCGCAGCGCTGGCGATACACGGTTGAGCGCTCGATGGCCCAGCCTGACACGAAGGCGGTGCGGCGGGCCGGGATCTTTCGGAAGAAGCCTGCATTGGGCGCGAGCGGGGGGGCGATTACGATGCTGCCGCGCAGGCGTTCTTCCGAGAACTTCGCGTAGCCGGGGAACCGCAGCCCGAATTCCTCGTGCATCCGCGTGAGGGCGAAACACTGGGGGTGAAGCAGGACCGGCGCATCCTGGTCGCCGAGGCCGGCGAGCAGTTCCTGGGTCTTGCCGAGGCTGTAGGCCATGAGCACGGGGGTCGCACCGTCCTCGAGCGTCGTGCGGCAGAAGGCCCTGATCTCGTCGAAGATGGCTCGCGGCTCTGGGAACTGATAGATCGGCCGGCCGAAGGTGGTCTCCATAATCAGGACGTCGGCCCGGGGTGTCGCGCAGGTGCCGGCGGTGAGGCTGGGGCGGAGTTTGAAGTCGCCGGTGTAGAGCAGGCGTCCGTGCTGCTCGTGTTCGAGCAGGCAGAGGGCCGAGCCGCAGATGTGGCCGGCGGGCAGAAGCGTGATCGTGCAGTCCTCGGTGAGACGCTCGGTGAGGCCGAACGGAAGCGCGTGCTCGACGCGGCGCCTCGGAAGCCGGAGTCGCATCAGCCTGGCAGTCTGAGGGGTACAGATGATCTCGCGGTGGGCTGCGAGGTGGTCGAAATGCGCGTGGGACACGACCGACCGTTCGACGGGCCGGTGGGCGTCGAGCCACCAGTCGATCTGCGGCAGGTGGACGCCGTTGTTGTAGCGAATGTCCCAGGTCATCGCGGAGTCATTGGGAAAGATTGCTTGAAAACGCCATCTTGGAATCGCCGCGGCCGCTCCGTGGTTTCCACAGTGAACTTGACCCCGGGCTGGCGGTCGGCGATGAGCGGTACTCACATCGCAATGCGAACGCTCATCGCCCTTCTGATTCTGTCCCTCCTGCCGGTGGCGGCGCACGCCGCACCGTACACGGCACTGCACGACGGGGAGAGCCTGCGCTATCGGGTGAGCTGGGGCATCTTCCATTCTGCGGGCGAGATCACCATCAGCGCGCATCGCGAGCTTTACGAGGGGCGTCCGGTGTTCCGGGTGGTGATGACCACCTCGACGCGCGGGATCATCCGGGCCTTTTACAGCTATCAGGAGACCGCAGTGGCGTTGATCGATGCCGCGACGGGCCGGATCATCATCGCGACCAACAAGGCCTACCACGGGCGCGAGGTCAGCGATGCCGTGACGAAATTCGACTACGTGCATCGGATCGTATCCCATCGCGACCCCCTCAGGCCTGGCCGCGACTGCGATTTCCCGATTCCGAAGGGCGATCCGATCGACCTGATCTCGGCGCTGATCGAGGCGCGCGAGTGGGCGACGGGGCCGGGCGTTGAGCGCAAGGCCCTCGTTTTCGCGGATCGCGACGTGTATCCAGTCGAGATCCGGGCGCGGGGTTATGAAACGGTGCTCACGCCCGAGGGCGATGTGAAGGCGTTGCTGCTGGTCCCGCGCATGGTCGACGAGGCGCCGCGCGGCATCTTCAAGCGCGGCGGGGAGATCAAGATCTGGGTGGCGCAGGACGCAGAGCGGCTTCCGGTAAAGATGCAGCTGAAGCTGAACATCGGCACCGCGCAGCTCACGCTCGTCCAGCATACTGAGGGCAAATCCGCGGAGACCGCCGCGTTGTCGCGCGCCCAGTAAGCGTGTCTGGGGCTTGGGCACGGACGAGACGAAGGCGCCCATGAACTCGATCCTGATTCTCAGGGGCGGAGCGCTGGGCGACTTTCTGGTCACCATTCCGGCGCTGAGGCTGCTGCGCGAGCGCTGGCCCGGGGCGAGGATCGAACTGGTGGGAAACCAGTCGGCAGCGGAACTCGCCCTGCGCGATGGGCTGATTGCCGCAGCGCATTCGCAGCACGAAGCGCGCTGGGCGCCGCTCCACGGCGATGTGGCGTTGGCGCGCCCCCTGGCGGACTGGCTGGGGGGCTTTGATCTCGTGGTGAACTGGTGGCCGGATCCCGACGGCGCGCTGGCGTCGCATTTCCCCGTGCGCCGCGGACAACAGTTTGTTGCGGGAGAGGCGAAACCGACCACAGCCCCCGCGGGCCGGCATTTTTGCACCACGCTGGAGCAGCTTGGAATTCCGCTGCGCGTTCCGTCGGCGACGCTCGGGTTTGCCAGGGAAATGCCGATGGACGCGGCACGCGGACGGCGGGTTGCGATCCATCCGGGAAGCAGTTCGCCGAGACGAAACTGGCCATTGGAGCGCTGGCTGGAAGTCTGCCGCCGGCTTCGCGGTGCCGGACGCGAGGTGTTCGTGGTCTGCGGCGAGGTCGAGGAAGGAATCGTCCGGCGATTCGAGGGTGAGGCGATAGTAAAGGCGGGGCTTCCGCTGGTTGATCTGGCACTGCTGCTCGGACGCTGTGAATCCTACGCGGGACACGACACCGGCGTGACGCACCTCGCCGCGGCCGCGGGCTGTCGCGTGACGGCACTCTTCGGCCCGAGCGATCCCGCGATCTGGGCGCCCTCGGAGGCGTGTGTGCTCAAGCGGGGGGACGACGTCGCCGCGATATCGGTTGACGAGGTGTGCGAGGCGATCCTTGGGGAGTCGTCGAGTCGGGATTCCTGATCTTAAAAAACGCAGTTAACAGAAGAAAACGAAGATAACAAAGAAGCCCAAGCCAGGCGATTACACGAACCCACCGAGCCAGAATCGACTCACCCAAACGGTGAATGGATCAATGTCCCCGATCCTGGGGTAAGCGGTCGGTTCTTCATTCCCTTCGTTGGCTTCTGTTCCATTCAATCACCGAATTCAGGCTGATACGGAAACGCCAGGGTTTGGCGGCCCAGACGGGACCCGCGTAGGCGACGCCTACGCGGGGTGAGGCGACGATTTCAAACTGGTGCGGCGGATCATCGGCCGCCTCGAGCCAAAGGCCCGTTGCGGGGTCCGCGGGGCGGGCGTTCAGACGCCGGTCGATGCCCAGTGCGCGGGTCAGCCGTCCGGGGCCGACGGCTCCCTCGACGCCGCGCAGGAGGATGGCGGCGGGAAATCCCTCCGGACCCGTGACGAGATTGAGCATCTCGTGGATGCCGTAGCAGAGGTATACATACCACAGGCCGCCCGCCTCGAACATGGGGGCGTTGCGGGGCGTGCGGCCGCGGGCGGCGTGGCTCGCGAGGTCGTCGAACCCATGATACGCCTCCGTCTCGATGATGCGGCGTCGGAGCACGGAGCCGTCCGCCTGCCGGCTGGCGAGCACCGTTCCCAGGAGGCGCCGTGCGAGTGCGACGGTATCGGGGTCCTGAAAATCCGAGGCGTTCAGTATCCGGCTCATGCGTGGCGGTCGATGTCGCCACAGGGCGGGCGATGGCGCAAAGCGGATTTTCGTCCGGATTCGCTTGGACAAAGCGGCGCGGCCGCTGAAGAAGAGGAGGCATGCCCTCGCCCCATTTTCTCACGTTCACAGGCAACCCTCTTGCGGAGACGACCTTCGAGTTTGCCGACTGGACGGCGGGCGCGACGCAGCGGGCGGCCTCGGCGGAATTTCAGGTGGGCGGGAAGGGGATCAATGTGACGAAGATGCTTCGCCGGCTCGGCGCGCGCACGACGGCGCTTACGTTCCTGGGAGGCGTTTCGGGCGAGAGGTGCCGGGCGTGGCTGGCAGGTCAGGGTTTTGACCTCGCGGCCTTCGGCACCGGTGGTGCGACGCGCGAAGGTCTGGTGGTGCGGAGCCCGGGAAGGCCGGAGACGACGTTTCTGGGGCCGGATTCGCCGCCGGACGCCGCCGCGTGGCAGATTGCGGCCGACTGGCTCGGGCGGGCGCACGAGGAGACGCTGGCCGCGGACGGACGTGCGGTGTTCGCGCTGTGCGGGAGCGCTCCCGGCTGGGCGTCCGGAGCGTCGGCGCCGTTTCGAACCGCGCTCGAGGACTGGATCGGCTCGGGCCTGCCGTATTGTGCCGACACCTACGGCGCGCCGCTCGAATGGAGCGTCGAGAGGGAGGTCGCGCTGGTGAAGGTGAATGCCGACGAGTTTCGCGGACTGCTTCGGGCCGCACCCGGATCCGCGGTCGACGCACTGCTTGAAAAAGCCCTGGGCCGCTGGCCCGTGAAGGCCTGGGTGGTGACCGACGGACCGCGGCCCGTGTGGTTTGCGACGAAAGATGCGGCGCCCCGCTGGCTGGAGCCGCCTCGCATTGCCGAGGTGTCGGCGACGGGTTCGGGAGACGTCATGATGGCCTGCCTGCTTGAGTCCCTCTATGCACGCGGGCTTGAGCTGGACGACGCGGTTGACTGGGCGATCCCGAGGGCTGCGGCGAATGCGGCGCATCCGGGCATCGCGGAGTTCGAGGATCCTCAGTGCTGAACCCCGCGCGGAGATGATCCGGGAATTTCTCGAGCACCTCCTGACCCCGTGTCCGCGCCGCTGGCGCAGGATGGGGTATCTGCGCGAACAGATCGCGATCGACGCGCGGCTAGCCCGAAACCGCGGGGCGTGGGCGCCGCACCTGGAGGCGACGCGGCGTGAGATCATCGGTGCGATGGAGGCGCCGCCGCAGCGCCGCTGCGCCCTGATTCTCGGAGCGGGCCTGCATCATGACGTGCCGCTCGAAGCGCTCGCGCGCCGCTATGACCGGGTCGTGCTTGCGGACCTGGTTCATCGCCCCCGAGCGAGGCGCGCAGCCCGGCGGGTCGGGGGCCGGGTCGTTTGCGCGGAATTCGACGCGAGCGGCGTCGCTGCACGTATGGCCGATGCGGGGCGTTCGATGGACGCCGGCGAACTCGCGGCGTTGGTGGGTTCGGCGCACGCCGGAATTCCCCCAGAATGCGGGGGCGAGCCCGATCTCGTGGTATCCGCGAACCTCTGTTCCCAGCTGTTCCTGCTCCCTCTCGACTGGGCGCGTGTGGATCGGTTTGGCGACGAGGGGCTGGGCCGGCGCCTTGCGGCTGCGGCCGCCGGACGGCACCTGGACTGGCTCGAGGAGCGGCCCGGAACGGTGCTGCTGGTATCCGATTTCGAACGACGGCGCATCACGGCCGACGGACGGGAGATCCTGCGTGAGACCGTGCCGGGCCTCGAAGGCCTGCGGGCTCCGGATCGGCGGTGGACCTGGCGGATCGCGCCGATCCCGGAGCACAGCCGGACCTGTTCGCTCGAGCACGAGGTGGGCGCCTGGCTGGCCGCGGGCGGCGCGCGCCGGCGTCCGTTCAGGGCATCATGACCTCGCGCCCGTCGATCCGCATCCAGGTCCCGTGTTCGGGAAGATAATACAGTTTGTAGACGGTACTGGCCGCCAGGTCCTGGCGTCGCCCGTCGTAGATCATGAATGCGAATCCGCTGTCGGCCGGAATCGCGACGAGGATGAGGTCGGAGATGGTGGATCGCTGGTAGTTGTCGGTGAAGCTCCGCCCCGCGCGTTTGGCCGCCTCGATGTCGGCATCGTTGGCCGGGCGCGATGCGGCGGGCTTCACGTCCCGGACGTCGTCCGGCTTGGTGTACGGCCAGGGCTGTTTGACGACCTTGGGTGCGACGGGCGAGACCGCCTGCGCCGCGCCGCTCCAGGCGGTGGTGAAGGCCTTGAGTGTGGGCGGGTGCACGCGGTAGCGCCAGCCGCACAACCCCACGAGACCGAGCCAGAGCGTCCAGCTGAGCCAGGCGAACGCCCATACTCCGCTGAGCCTGGAGGGCGGAGGGATGCGGGCGGGGGGCGGATTCAAGCGGGTGAGCCCTGCAATCTGGCTGTTGACGTCCCTCAGGTCCTCCTCGAGTTCGAGGCGGGAGGACGTGTAGTCATGCGACGTGACGATTTCCCGGTCGCAGCGGTCGGGACCGTCGGTGAAGCGCCAGTTCTTCACGGAGGTATTCCGGGCGAGTTCACCGCGGAGGAGCACGGTGAGCCCGAGGCGCATGGTGAGCGCGAGCAATCCGGGGAGCAGGGCGAACAGCACAAACCGGGGACCGGGCCAGCCCACGGCGATCAGCGTCCCGACCAAGGTCCAGCCTATTACGAGCCAGGCGAGGTGACCGAGGCACCAGGGACCGAAGTTGAGCACCCGACCGAGGCGCTTCCAGAACAGCACCTCGGACACACGGCGCCCGCGGGTCCTTAGCGCCTCATACTGGCGGCGCTCCCACTCCTCATGGGTGATGAATCCACGGCTGTGCGCGCTCGGGGCCAGGAAGGCCAGGATCAGGGCTTCGTCGTAACCGGGCCTGTCGTTCTGGAAAATGCGGTCGATCTCCTCGTCGGTGCTGCAGGCATAGAGCGTGCGCAGCTCCATTTTCGCGTCGTGCCAGACTGTCGGTGACGAGAAGGCGAGTTCCCAGACGCGGGCGATGGCCTTGATGTCGTTCTGCGGGAGCCAGCCGTGCTTCCAGGCACGGTCAAGCGCGCGCTTGGCGTGATGTGAGGCGTCGAGCAGGACGCGCACCGCCTCGGAATCGGTCTTCTCCAGCGCGGCAATCATGGGGACCGACGTCAGCGTCCACACGCAGGCCAGCAGGTGTCCGGATCCGTCCTCGGCGTGCAAGGCCTCCCGCAGCACGCCGGCGTCCACGCGCCTTCCGCGCCAGATCAGATGTCCGCCGGCGAGTTCGTTGAGCGCGAGCGCGAGGACCATCTCCTCGACGGACTCGCGGGGGAAATCCTGGAGCTCCGGGTCGTCGAGGATGCGGAGCGTCTCGTCGAGCTTCTGGGCGAGGGGCCTCAGGCCCTGCACCTCGTGGACAAAGCCGGCGAGCGTCGCGGGATTTGCGCCGCCCATGATCTGAGCGGGGGCGGCGTCCCAGTTCTCGGCCTTCTGCAGGAGCTCGGCCACTTCGCGAACGGTGTGGGGCTGGCCCTTCCAGCGAAAGACGCGTTCGTTGCGGCCCAGCGAGTACCGTTCCTGGGGGGACTCGCCCGCGAGCCACGCGCGCACCTCGTGCTGACCCCAGCGGGCATCCCGCGAGGCGGTGAGCAGGCCCTTCAACAGTAGTTCCACGCGCGGTTCGAGCCCGGTCATGGCCTCGACTCCTCCCGGCCGCAGCGGTACGGGGGCCTTTTCAAGCAGGAAGCTTTCCGCGTACTCGCGCTCCTGGAGGCCCGAACGGTTGAGCGGGCGGCCGAGCACGAGCTCGCAGATGTGGCGCCCGAGTATCAGCTTTTGCAGGACGCGGCCGACCGTCCACCAGTCCCAGGCCATGAGCCCTTCGCCGCCTGCATGCCGGTACAGGCCAGCGGCCTCGGGCGGGATCGAGAAGGGGTCGCCGGATACCGGCAGCAGGTCGCCGCGTTCAAAACGGGCGGCTCGTTCCAAGTGACCGACGACGAGCCGGGGCGGAGTCGTCCGCTCGTCGACGAAGATCGCATCGGCGTCGATGTGGAGGTGCACCAGGCCGGCGCCGTGGAGGGCGTCGAGTCCCTCGAGAATGTCCCGCAGGAAGGAGTGCAGCAGCGGCGTGTCGATGCCCGGCTGCTCCGCCCGCCAGGTCCGCAGGGTGCGGCCCGGGGGAAGCTCGAACAGTTCCACGCGCTGGGCGCCCACGGCCTTCGCGCCCAGCGCGCGCAGCAGGCGGGGACAATCCAGGGACGTCAGCAGGGTCCAGGCCTGCTCATGAAACGGATCCGCGGACCTGAGCATCCGCAGCTGCAGCTCGCGTCCGGTCGGCAGGTGGACCGCCTTCCACGCCGCGGCGCCGGTGGAATCCGCGAGGGCGCTTTCGACAAAATAGTCTCCCTGCCAGCGATGCCCGGGCTGGGGATAGTCGGACTCCGCGGCCGCACGCCGGGGATCGTCGGCGCCGGGGGAGCGACCGGATTCAGAGGCGTTGGAGGACTCGTCGGACATGGGCGAAGGCGGAGGGCTTGGAGAATGGGGGAGGGAAGACGCCGCTCAGGGAACGAGTTCGACGCCCGAGTGCAACCGCCGGCCCCCGCCCGATCGCGGCGGCATGCCAACGTAGCTCAGGAAAGGTACTTCCGTTTGACGAGCCGCCAGGCGGTCACGACGAATGCGGTGAGCGGGATGGCGAGCACCATGCCGAGCAGCCCGTCGAGGGCAACGCCCCAGAAGAACAGGGCGAAGATGATGACGACGGGGTGCAGGCCGGTCCGGGCGCCCATGATCTTCGGAGTGAGGAACCAGCCCTCGATCGCCTGCACCACGATCTTCACGAGCAGCACGAGGCCGACGAGCTGCCAGCCGCCGCCGGGCTGGAACAACGCCAGCGGCACCGCGACGAGCAGGCCGATGATGGTGCCGAGGTAGGGGACGATGTTGAGGATCCCCAGCGTGAGGCCGAGGAACAGGCCGAACTTGAGGCCGATGATCGAGAAGCCCAGGGCGAGGAGCGCGCCCATGATCAGGCCGATCAGGAGTTGTCCCCGGAAGAAGGATACGACGATCGCCACGAACTCGCCCCCGAGGAATACCAGGTCCTGGCGCAGCTGCGGTCCCACGAATGACAGCTGGCCCTCGATGCGCGAGGGCGATTCGCCGCGCGAAAGCAGGAAGAAGAAGAGGTAGATGGGGATGATCGCGAGCCGCGTGATGAAGCTCGCGGCGACGATCACGCCGCCGCCGGCGGCCTTCAGGGACGGCACAGCCTGGGCGAGGAGCATCTTCGCCTCGACGGCGATGGATTCCGACATCCTCTGCAGGGCGGGATTCTCGGCATGGCGCCTGAAGGTCTCGATCCAGGCCGGGTAGTGCTGGTCCACGTACACGGTCGCGCTGTGCCACAGCGACGGCAGGTACGCCACGAAGTCGAGGATCTGCGAGACCAGGGGCGGGATCGCGAGGATGAGAAGGAGCGTGACGCCCCCGAGGAAGGCGGCGAACAGCAGGCTCACCGCGGCGATGCGGGGCAGGCGGAGGCGCCGTTCGATGAGCGACACGCAGGGTCGCAGGATGAGGGCGAGGATGCCAGCGGCCGCGATTGGCCAGAGCACGCCGGAAAACAGGGCGAGCAGCCGGCTGAGCACGAAGACCGAACCGCAGACCAGGGCGGCGATGAGGGCCGCCGCCGCGAGCGACAGAGCGATGCCCACGAGGCGCCGCTGGCTTTCGGAGAGAAGGGATGGAGTGGGTTCGGACATGCGTCTCCGGAAACCGGACGCGTCTGGACTAGGCGCTCGGCCGCCTCCGGGCGAGGGAATTCTCCCCGGAGGCGCGCCCTGGCCGCCTACGGCGCGACGGCTTCCGCGCCGGACCACGCGGGGGCCATGCGATCGAAGACATCGGCGGGCAGATCCGGGCGGTGGCGCACATGGAGCACGTCGTGCAGGCGCTCGAGCTGTCGCTCCACCTGCTCGAGCCGCGGCTCGTTCGCGACGAGCAGAAGCATGCGGCTCGTGGCGCCGTCGGGCTGCGGCACGCAGAGGATGGCCTCGAGGTTGAATGCGCGCCGGGCGAAGAGGCCCGTGACATGCGACATGGTGCCGGGGTGGTTCCGGACGATGAGTTCGAGAAGCGTCGTGTTCATGAGGGAGTGTCGGTTGGGGACGGATGCGTTCATGCCGGTGTGAGGGCGGGTTGGTGTTCGTCGATCATCACGCGGTTTGGCGCGCCAGGCGGCACCATCGGCAGCACGTTTGCGCCGTCGTGGATCGGAATCTCGATCACCACGGGACCGTCGTGGGCCAGGGCTTCGCGGAGGAGGGGCTCCGCATCGTCGCCGGATTCGATGCGCACGCCGTGCACGCCGAATGATCGGGCGAGGGCGGCAAAGTCGGGAACCGCGTGGAAGTGGCTCGCGGAGTAGTTCTGACCATAGAACAACTGCTGCTGCTGGCGCACCAGGCCGAGCTGCGCGTTGTTCATGATCAGCACTGCGACCGGCAGATCGTGCTCGGCCAGGGTGGCGAGTTCCTGGATGTTCATGAGGATGGAACCGTCCCCGCTCACGCACACGACACGCCTTCCGGGTGCGGCCAAAGCGGCGCCAATCGCTGCGGGTAGGCCGAAGCCCATCGTGCCGAGTCCGCCTGAGGTCAGCAACGTGCGCGGCTTGCGGACCGGATACGCCTGCGCAACCCACATCTGGTGCTGGCCCACGTCGGTCGTCACGATCGCGTCGTCCGGAAGGATGTCGCCGAGCAGGCGGCAGAGATTCACCGGATGCAGCGGGTCCTCCGAGCGCGGCGGCGCATAGACTGGAAAACGCGCTTTCAGCCCGGCAGCGCGGGCCGACCAGTCAGGACGTTTGTCGGGGGACAGGCGGTCGAGCAGCCGCGTCAGCACGTCGGACGCGTCGGCCACGATGCTGAGGAACGGGCGCTTGATCTTGCCGATCTCCGCGGGGTCGATGTCCACGTGGGCGATCGTCGCATGCGGGCAAAACTCGGACACCTTGCCGGTGGCGCGGTCATCGAACCGGGCGCCGACGGCGATCAGCAGGTCGGCCTCCTCGAGCAGCGTGTTGGTCGCGCGGGATCCGTGCATGCCGAGCATGCCCATGAACTGGGGATGCTCGGGCGGAAGCGCCCCCAACGCCATCAGCGTCGCCACCGTCGGAAGCTCCTGGGTTTCGGCGAGACGGCGCGCGAGGTCCGCCGCGCCCGAGTGGACGATTCCGCCGCCGAGGTAGAGCACCGGCTTGCGTGCATCGCGAATCAGCGCGGCGAGTTGTGTGATGGCCGCGTCCTCCGCGCGTGCGCAGGGCGTGCGTCCGCCAGGCGCCGGCCAGGACGTGATGTCAGCAGTCGCGACGAACACGTCCTTCGGGATGTCCACGGCCACCGGGCCGGGCCTGCCCGACTCGGCGATCGTGAAGGCGAGCGGGATCACCTCGAGCAGCTCGTTCACCGAGCGCACGAGGAAGTTGTGCTTGGTGATCGGCAGCGTGAGCCCGTACGTGTCGACTTCCTGGAACGCGTCGGTCCCGATCATCGCCTGCGGCACCTGCCCCGTGATCGCCACCAGGGGGATCGAGTCCAGCCGTGCGTCGGCGATGGCGGTGAGCAGGTTGGTCACACCCGGGCCCGAGGTCGCGAGGCACACGGCGGCCTTGCCGGTGACCCGGGCCATGCCCTGGGCGATGAATCCGCCGCCCTGCTCGTGTCGGGCGAGGATGTGCTGGATGGAACTGCCGTGCAGCGCGTCGTAGAACGGCAGGATGGGACCGCCGGGAATTCCCGACAGGATTCGAATGCCCTGCCGCTCGAGCAGGGTCGTGAGGATTTGGGCTCCGTTGAGTTTCATGGGTGGGTGGTTATCCGCCCGCCCGGCCACGCCCGCCTTGTGGAGCCAAAAAAAAGCCCCTCCGGCGATCGGTGCCGGAGGGGCAAAGTGTCAATCAAGTCATGACCCCCTCGGCACGTGGCTAACGACCACGACGACGACGTTGACGACGACCGCACTGAGGAGGCCGAGGGTCTTGAACGACGTTGTCCCGAGGGATTGCATGAGTTTGAGAACGGCACCAAGGGCGAATTCCGCCAGGCTGTCAAGGCTGCGGTGCCCGCCGGAAGCGTCCAGGCTTGCCTGTGCGCGGCCCCGCGGCTCAATGCGCGACCATGGCAAAAGCGGACGAGCCCAAGGTGATCTTCTCGATGATCGGTGTCTCCAAGCGTCACGAGCGCAAGGAGATCATCCGGGACATCTCACTGTCGTTCTATTTCGGCGCGAAGATCGGCGTGCTTGGGCTGAACGGGTCGGGCAAGTCTTCGCTGATGCGCATCCTGGCCGGACGCGACCGGGAGTTCGAGGGCACGGTGCATTTTGAACCTGGATACGCGGTTGGCCTGCTCGAGCAGGAGCCGCAGCTGACCCCGGGTGCCACGGTGCGGACTTGCGTGGAGGAAGGAGTCCGACACCTGACGGACCTCGTCGCCGCGTATGACGCGACCTGGGAGGAGCTCGACACGGCGGCCGACGACTCGGCCCGCGATGCGATCATGGCGAAGCAGGGCGATCTCCAGGAGAAGATCGACACCCTGGGCGCGTGGGACGTGGCAAGCCACGTCGAGATGGCGATGGATGCGCTGCGCTGTCCGCCACCCGACACGATTGTGGATCAGATCTCGGGCGGCGAACGCAGGCGCGTGGCGCTCGCACGGCTGCTGCTCCAGAAGCCCGACATCCTGCTGCTCGACGAACCGACGAATCACCTCGACGCCGAGAGCGTGCAATGGCTCGAGCAGCATCTCAGCCGCTACGAGGGCACGGTCATCGCCGTGACGCACGACCGCTACTTCCTCGACAATGTGGCCGGCTGGATCCTCGAACTCGACCGTGGGCACGGCATTCCCTGGAAGGGAAACTACTCTTCGTGGCTTGAGCAGAAACAGCGGCGCTTGGCCGTCGAGCAGCGCACTGAGGATCGGCGCCAGAAAGCCATGGCGCGCGAACTCGAGTGGATTCGACAGTCGGCCCGTGCTCGGCAGACGAAGGGCCAGGCCCGCATCAACGCCTACGAGGCCATGCTCAAGCAGGATGTCGCCGAGCGTGAGCGCCAGTTCGAGGTCGTCATTCCGCCGGGACCCCGCCTGGGCACGCTCGTGGTCGAGGCCCGCGGCGTGTCGAAGGCCTACGGCGATCGCCTCCTGTTCGAAAACCTCTCGTTCGACCTTCCGCCGGGAGGCATCGTCGGCGTGGTGGGCCCCAACGGCGCGGGCAAGACGACTCTGTGCCGCATGATCCTGGGTATTGAAAAGCCGGATGCGGGCACCCTGCGGGTCGGCGACACTGTGAAGATTGCCTACGTCGACCAGTCGCGCGACTCGCTTCCCGATGGAGCCTCGATCTACGACGCGATCAGCGGGGGCGAGGAACTGCTCGACCTCGGTGGCCGGCAGGTGAACGCGAGGGCGTATTGCGCGCAATTCGGCTTCACCGGCGCCGACCAGCAGAAGAAGGTGGGCGTACTGTCTGGAGGCGAACGCAACCGCGTCCACATCGCGCGCCTGCTCAAGAGCGGCGGAAACCTCATCTTGCTGGACGAACCGACCAACGATCTCGACGTGAACTCCATCCGTGCGCTGGAGGAGGGACTCGAGGGGTTCGCCGGCTGCGCGATGATCGTCAGCCACGACCGCTGGTTCCTCGACCGCGTGGCGACCCACATCCTCGCCTTCGAGGGCGACAGCGCAGTCCAGTGGTACTCGGGCAACTATAGCGCCTACCTGGAGGATTTCCGCCGCCGGAAAGGACACGACGCCGACCGGCCGCACCGCATCAAGTACCGGCGCCTCACGCGCTGAGCCGGCCCCGGCGGGCCCGCGAGGTGCCCCGGCCGCTGGAAATCCGGGAAAAAGTGCGCATGGTTTTCCCATGCGACGCCTGCTTTTGATTTTTCCCCTGATCCTCGCAACTTGTGCCATGCAAGCCTCCGAGTCTCCCAAAACCGAATCGATCGTCCTTGGCGGTGGCTGTTTCTGGTGCGTCCAGGCCGCGTACCAGCTCATCCCCGGGGTTGTGTCGACCACCTGTGGATACGCCGGCGGCCACACCTCCGATCCCACCTACGAGGACGTCTGCACGGGCGACACGGGCCACGCCGAAGTCGTGAAAGTCGTGTTCGACCCCAAGGTGATTTCCCTCGACCAGATCTTCGCCTATTTCTGGAAGATCCACGATCCCACCTCGCTCAACCGCCAGGGTGCCGATGTGGGCACGCAGTACAGGTCCACCATCCTTTATTCGAACGAGGCGCAGAAGGAGGCGGCGGAGCGGGCGATCGCGGAGGTGCAGCCCTATTACAGCCGCAAGATCGTGACGGTCGTCGCCCCGCTCGAGCACTTTTGGCGGGCCGAGGACTACCATCAGAATTACTTCGAGAAGCATCCGGATCGCGATTACTGCGCGTACGTGATCGCCCCGAAGATCCACAAGCTCGAGAAGGAGCTTGCCTCCGAAAAGAAGAAATAGGCGCCACGTCGCCGCTCCGGAATCGGGATTAGGTGGCCATCCGCGTCCCGTTCGGATTGACCGGACGGAATGACCTCCTCCCCCCAGGGCGATCCGCCTGCCGTGACCGTGCTCATGCCGGTCCGCGATGCGGCGGGGACCATCGGCAGGGCCGTGCAGAGCGTGTTCCGGCAGACCCTGCGCGAGTGGGAGCTGGTGATCGTCGACGACGGTTCGACCGACGGGACCTGGGAGCGGCTTGTCGAACTCGCTGCGGCGGATCCGCGGATACGCCCCCTGCGCCGACCCGCACGGGGGATCGTGGACGCGCTCAATGCCGGGCTGGGGGAGGCGAGGGGCCGGCTCGTGGCTCGGATGGATGCCGACGACGAGATGCTGCCCACGCGGCTCGAGGAGCAGGTGAGTTACATCGACGAACGGCCCGGGCTCGGCCTCGCCGGCTGTCTCGTTCGCTTCGGGGGCGATCGGTCGCAGGCTCCTGGATACGCGATGCATGTCGACTGGCTGAACTCCCTGGTCGAACCCGGGGAGATCGCGCTCAGCCGGTTCGTCGAGTCGCCCTTTGCCCATCCGAGCGTCCTGTTTCGCAGGGAGCTCGTGGAGCGGCATGGCGGCTACCGCGGCGGGGACTTTCCCGAGGACTACGAACTCTGGCTTCGCTGGATGGAGGCGGGGGTGGCGATGGAAAAGGTCCCGCGGGAGCTCGTTGTCTGGCACGATCCCCCGGGGCGGCTCTCGCGGACCGATGCCCGCTATGCGGCGGAGGCTTTTTTCAGGATGAAGGCGCCGTACCTCGCGCGCGCCACGGCGGCCCTGCTGGGAGGGCGGAAGCTGCTCGTCTGGGGGGCGGGCCGGCTGACGCGCCGCCGGGCGGAGTGGGTGGAGCGCCATGGACTGCGCATCGACGGGTATGTCGACATCGATCCGGCGAAGATTGGGAGGCCGACGGCCTCGGGGCTGCCTGTCATGGGTCCGGCGGGGCTTCCGCCGCCGTCCGGGGCTTTCGTGCTGGGTTATGTTTCCAGCCGCGGGGCGCGCGACCTCATTCGCGGCGAACTGCGTTCGCGCGGTTTCTGCGAGGGCCGGGACTTTCTCATGGCTGCCTGAGGCGGCCGGCACTTCGCAAGCCGGGAGTGGACAACCGGGCCCCGACGCTCTTCTTAGGGAACGACCATGGATACGAGCCCGCCCACGAAATCCCGCGCCACCGGCCCGTCCGGCGGCCCCTTGCTCCGTCGAAACACCGATGCCTGACTCCACCCCTGTCAACACCGCGGACCCTGGGATCGAGGTCGGCACATTCTTCGTCAGGAACCGCAACACGCTGATTGCGCGTGCGGACCTCGGTCCGCTCTTTGTGGACTACTACCTGCACCTGGCCCAGCACGGCCTGAGGTACGCCGGAGAGCCGGACGGACTTTTCAAGCGCTGCCTGGCGGGATTCGTCCTGCATGTCGGGACCCGCCCGTGGAACGAATTGAGCGCCTGGACGCTGCATTTCGAGCGCCTCGGCCTCAACCTCTTCCTCACGGCTGACAACGAGACCGGTGCCGTCACGGGCCGGCTCTTCGAGGAGGACGTGAAGGCCATGGGCACGAACCTGTTTTTCTCGGACGTCATCCGCGGAAGTCACCCCAAGCGGCGGAGTGCCGTGGAGTTCCAGGGCGACGATGCGGCTGGCGCTATCCGGACATTCTACGAGCGCAGTGAACAGCGCGGGATGCGATTGTTCGACCTGGGCGAGGACAAGTTTGTGCTGCTGGTCGAGCATCCGGATTGCGACCGGACCTGGTTCGACGCGCTGGAGGCGGATGGCGTCCGGCGTATCGACGAACAGGAGACAGTCGTGCCCCTGGAGCGGCGGATCCATCGCTGGCACTGCGGCTGCAACCAGGGCCGCATGATGGAGGTGCTGGCCTCCGCGTTCCGGCAGGATCCCGACGGCCTGTTCGAAGGCGATCCCAGCCTGGAGATGCGCTGCCCGCGCTGTGGGGCGCGGCACGTGGTGACCCGCGAGGCGCTCGAGGCCCATGTCGCCGGCAAGGGAAGCCAGGGAACATGAGCGCGATTCTCCGCGACATCTGGGTGGGCATGGCCGGGGCCTCGCCGATCGAGCAGACGGCGACCGTGCTCGGCATCGTCGGCGTATGGCTGATGATCCGGCAGAGCCTCTGGGCCTTCCCGGTCGGCATGGCGCAGGTCGCGCTGTCCGCGATCGTCTTCTACCACGCCCGGTTCTACGCGGACATGAAGCTCCAGGGCGTCTATTTTGCGGCGCTAGCGTACGGCTGGTGGCACTGGACGCACGGAGGCCCGCAGAAGGATGCGCTGCGTCCCATCACGCGACTCACGCTCGGCGGCTGGGTCGGCGCGGTGGGTGCCTCGATCGCCGGCGGGTTCGTCTGGGGCTGGTACCTGCGCCATTACACGGATGCGGCCATGCCTTATCGCGATGCATTCATCTCGAGCTTCAGCATCGTCTCGCAGTGGCTCCAGTCGCGGAAGGTGCTCGAGAACTGGCACGGCTGGATCCTGGTCAACGCGGCTGCCGTGCCCGTGTATTGGATCGGAGGGATGACGTGGTTTGCCGTGCTCTATTTCCTCTTTCTCCTGATGGCGATCGGGGGCTACCGCGAGTGGCGGCGGGACCTGGCAGGGAAGGGGGCCGCGCGTGCCTGAACGGATCGTGATCTTCGGGCCGGAGTCGACGGGCAAGACGACGCTTGCGCGACGGCTTGCGGGACATTTCGGCGAACCCTGGGCCGAGGAGTATGTCCGGCGCTATTGGGACGAACATTCGGGCAACATCACGGCCGCCGACCTGGACGCGATCGCGCGGGGACAGGTGGCCGCGGAGGACGCCGCGGCCGCGCGCGCGCGCCGTCGGGTATTCCTGGATACGGATCTCCTCACCTGCACGATCTGGGACGACCTGCTGTTTCCGGGGGCCTGTCCCGGCTGGGTTCGGGAGGCGGCGGACCGTCGCGCCCGGGACACGGCACTCTACCTGCTGTGCTCGACCGACGTTCCCTTTGCTGCCGACCCCCAGCGCTGTTTTCCCGATCCCGAGGACCGCGAGCGCTGCATGCGTCTGTGGCGCGACACGCTTACCCGGCGCACGGACCGGATCGTGCAGATCGGCGGGGATTGGGACCAGCGTTTCCGCGCCGCCTGCGACGCGGTCGACCGCCTGGGTGGAAATGCCTGAAACGGTTTCTGGGATTGCGCTTTTTCGGCGCATTCTTTGAGGGAGCAGGCATGTCGGATGCATTAACCGAGGATTATTTGAACCGCTTCGGCGCCCTGGGGCGGCTGTACGGCCGCGGCGCGCTCGAGAGGCTCGCCGCCGCGCGCGTCTGTGTGGTCGGGGCGGGAGGGGTCGGCTCCTGGACCGTCGAGGGACTCGCCCGCAGCGGGATCGGACGACTCACGCTCATCGACCTGGACGACGTGTGCATCACGAACGTCAACCGCCAGTTGCCCGCGCTCGACGGTCAGATCGGCCGACCCAAGGTCGAGGCCCTCGCCGAACGCGTGCGCCTCATCAACCCGGCCTGCCGCGTGGGAGCCCGGAGCGCGTATTTTACGGCCACGACTGCGTCGTCGCTTCTGACGGACGACATGGACTGCGTGGTGGACGCGATCGACGCCATGTCGGCCAAGGCCCTGCTGGTGGCGACCTGCCATCAGCGGAATCTGCGGTGCGTGTGCATCGGCGGTGCCGGCGGAAAACGCGACGGCACACGGATACGCCGCGGCGATCTGGGGGAGTCCGTCGGCGACGAACTGCTCCGCCAGGTGCGCAAGAAGCTACGCCGCGATCATGGCTTTGCGCGTGGCGAAGGCCAGCGCTACGGGATTCGGTGCATCTATTCCCAGGAGAAGCCCGTTTATCCGTGGGCGGACGGCACCTGCCAAACCGAACGGGAGCCCGGTTCCAACCTGCGCATGGATTGCTCGAGCGGCCTGGGTTCTGCGGTTGCGGTTACCGCCGCCTTCGGCCTCGCCGCCGTCGGCGAGGCCATCGACCTGATCCTGGGTCGCGACGCGTGCGCCAGCCCGGACGTTGCGGAGAGGTCAGCCGCCACCGTCCGTGGCGCTGGCGCCTGAGCCGGGCGTCCCGCCTCAGAATCGCCCAAGGAGGTCCGCCGCCCGCGTGCTCGGCGGGATATGAAATAAGTTTCTAATCGAGCGCCTCTTAAGCCTTCTGAATGGCTGGGACAACGGATCTCCCAAGAGCTCATGAATTCGAGGCTTATGTCATATTGCAGTGTTTTCTAAGCCGCTGCAGTGTGTAATTTTGGCTCGACAAATGGGACTAGAATAAGTAAGCCTTACTGCTTACGGCCGAGGTGCCAAAAGTAACTATTTCTTCAACTACAAAACATGACGAAACGCGTTCTGCCGCTTCGAAAATTCATTAAGCCGAGTTTCGAATCTCTCATTGAAAAGAAAAGGGACAACGGGGAGTTCAATCAAGACGAGATTCGATATATCATTGATAGCACGCTGGATGGTGAGATGCCCAAACACCAGCTCGCGGCGCTTCTGATGGCGATCTATTTCGCGAACATGTCCGCCCAGGAAACTGCGGATTTGACCGAGGAGATGATGCTTTCCGGTGAGGTGATCGACCTCTCCCATATCGCGAAGCCGAAGATCGACAAATACTCGACGGGCGGCATCGGCGACAAGACCTCGCTGGTCCTGGTGCCCCTCGCGATGGCGGCGGGCGTCGTGGTGCCGATGATGTGCGGTGCGGAGCACGACTATGTGGTCAGCACGCTCGACAAGCTCGGCGCGATCACGGGGTTCAAATCGAACCTGTCGAACGAACAGTTCGCGAATCAGCTCTCCCGCATCAACGGTGCGATCTGTGCGCAGACCGCCGACCTCGCGCCGGCTGACGCCAAGTTCTATGAGATCCGGAAGGAGACGGGCACAATTCCCAGCCTCCCGCTGATCACCGGTTCCGTGCTGTCCAAGAAACTGGCCGAGGGGGCCGAAGGCCTCGTGATCGATGTGAAATGGGGCAACGGCTCCTTCATCAAGGATCTCGAGCAAGCCAAGCAGCTCGCCCGCTCGATGACGCGGGTTGGGCGCTCGATGAAACGCCGCTGCGTCGCACTCGTCACCGACATGAACCAGCCCCTTGGCGATTCCGTCGGAACCTCGCTCGAAATCAAGGAGGCGCTGCAGCTGCTCAAGGGCGAAGGTCCCGAGGACATGAAGGAGCTCGTCCTCAAGCTCGGCATGGAAATCGTCCGCCTGGCCGGCGTGGCGGGCTCGACGCTCTCCGCCAAGCAGACCGTCCAGCGGCACCTCAACGACGGTTCCGCGCTCGAGAAATTCAAGGAGCTGGTGAAGGCGCAGGGCGGCGACACGAGCTTCATCGACCACCCGGAAAAATTCCCGCAGGCGAAGCACATTCGCAAGCTGCCCGCTCCGAAGCGCGGCTACGTACACACGATCAGCGCGGCGATGATCGCGCAGGGTGTGCATCTGCTCGGCGCGGGCCGCGACTCTCACGGCAAGATCGATCACTCGGTCGGTGTTTCGGAGATCAAGAAGGTCGGCACGCAGGTCAAGCAGGGCGAGCCGCTGATGATGATCCACTACAACGACGAGTCGAAGCTCGAGCAGGCGCTCAACTACTTCAAGGACGCCTACCGTCTCGCGCCGAAGCGCCCGAATCCGCCTCCGCTCGTGGTCGAGCGCGTGGCCTGAGGCCGCCTCGCAACCGTCGTTCTCATTTCGAAGCGAAGCCCGCGGGCTTCGCTTCTTTTTTGGGGGGCCTCTCGTGGGTACAGCCTAGAAGCCGCAATTGAACCACAGAGACACCGAGGGCACAGAGTCAGAAGACACAGTGAGAGACTGCCTCATGCCTCACCTCGGAGATGAATGGGGTTGGAGGCAAAAATCCCCTTCAATTGTCTTTCTCCGTCAGCTCTTCTCGTCCGCCCTAGCCTTGGCGGAGATGGATGCCTCCGTGGATGCGATCCAACTGGGTTTTATCGGCTCAGGAATAGACGAGCAGGCGCTGGCTGATAGGGGCGATCAGGTTGTGGTTCCTGATCTTCATGATCATGGCCTGGTTGAGGGGCTGGCCCTCGCCGATGAGCAGCATGCCATGCGGGCTGTGCAGTCCGGTGGCGAGCACCATGCCGGGTTGCAGCTCCTCGAGCATCACCTCGCGCACCTGGCGCGGGAGATTCACGATGTGGGTCGTCTGGAGGAAAAGCCGCACGGCCTCCGGATCGAGCGCCTTGCCGGATTCGGACAGGACGACCTCGACCGCCTGGTCCCGGGGTAGCCCGCTCTCGACGTAGATCACGGCGACGGCGAGGCACCGGGCGAGCCAGGGGATGGAGGTGGCGCGGAGATTGTCGGGATAACCTTCGCCGTCGAAGCGCTCGTGGTGTGCGCGCACGACTTCGCCGACCGTCGGGCGGGGATCGACGTAGGCCGCGAGGGTCTGGCTGAAGATGGGATGGGTGTGGAGCGTCTCCCGCTCGCGCTCAGTGAGTCGGTCCGGGTGCTGGCGAAACGCGCGGAGCAGCTCCCGGGACACGCCGATGAGCCCGATATCGCAGAGGCGCGCGCTGGACAGGAGGATGCTTCGGTCCTCGGCTGAAAAGTGGGGGGATTCGCAGAGCTTGCGTGCGATCTCGACGAGTTCCTTGGTCTGGCCGCCGAGCATTTCGTCGTAGGTGCTGAGCACGCGCGTGCACAGCTCGAGGGAATGGTCGTAGCTTTCGGCGAGCCGGGCGTTCACCGCGTCGAGTTCGCGCTTCTGGGCCTCGAGGTCGCGAACCTTCTGTTCCAGCGAGGCGTTGGCGGCCTTCAGCTGGTCGGTGAGTCGGCTGGCCTCGCTTGAGAGCGCAGAGTTGTGCGTCACGAGCTCGAACCGCTGGTAGGCATTGCGGATGGAGGTGGTGAGCTCCTCGCGCAGCCACGGCTTTGCGACGAAGCGGAAGATCTCCCCCTTGTTGATCGCCTCGATGATCGTGGGCAGCGAGAGCACCGCCGTGATGAGGATGCGCGTCGCATTGGGTTGGACGCGCTTGCAGGCGGTGAGGAAATCCAAGCCGCTCATCTCGGGCATGCGCTGGTCGGAGATGATCACTGCAAAGGTCTGGCCCGCCAGCGCCTCCAGGGCCTTGGTCGGGCTTGTGAAGGCCACCACGTGGAAGCGGTCGCGCTCAAGCGTCTCCTTGAGGGCCGACAGCACGATCGGCTCGTCGTCCACGACGAGAATCGGATAATCGGATACTGGAGGGCGGTCGCTCATGCCTGGGAGAGCGCGGCGGGAGACGAGGCGCTCGGGGGCTTGGGATTGGCGGGAAAGGCGGTGATGGCGCTGACGAGGTAGTCCGCGATGTGGTCGAGCGGCAGCTGCCGCTGCGCGGCTCCGTTTTCCCAGGCGGCCTTGGGCATGCCATAGACGATGCACGAGGCCTCGTCCTGGGCGAACGTCACGGCCCCTTTTTCCCTGAGCCGGAGGAGCCCTTCGGCTCCGTCCTTGCCCATGCCGGTGAGCAGGCCGGAGAGCACATGGGGGCCGGCGCAGTCGGCGCCGGATTTGAACAGGACGTCCACGGCGGGACGCTGGTGCCAGATCATCGGGCCGTCGGCGACGCGCACACGGTAACGCTCGCCCACGCGCTGCACCATCATGTGGTAATTGCCGGGCGCGATGAGGGCCAGGCCGGGCGTCAACACGTCTCCGTCGACGGCCTCGCGCACTTCGAGCTGGCAGATCTTGTTCAGGCGCTGGGCGAAGGCCTGGGAAAAGCGGGGCGGGATGTGCTGAACGATCGCAATGGGCGGCAGGGTGTTGGGCAGCTTGGTGAGGATCTCGCTGAGGGCCTCCGTGCCGCCCGTGGACGCGCCGAGCAGGATGAGGGCCCGCGGGTCGCGGCAGAGGAGCTGCGACGGAGTCGCCGGGGGAGGTTTGGCGACGGGTGCGGGCGGGGCGGGGCGCCGGATCACGGGCTGGACCGCGGAGTCCTTGGCGCGGTCGGAGGCCGGGCGGCGCGACTTATCCTGCGGGACCGCGGCCTGCGCGGGGTCGTCACTTTCGGGCAAGGGGCGGCGCTTCACCTTCGCAATGGCCGCCGCCTTGATCTTCTCGATGAGCTGCGGACCGAGGTCGCCGAAGGACGATGCGCCGTCCGGTTTGCCCAGCACGTCGATCGCGCCGAGCTGCAGGGCCTCGAGTGCCACCTGCGAACCGCGCTGGGAGAGCGAACTCATGATGATCACCGGCATCGGGCGGTGATCCATGATGAGCTGCAGGAACGTGAGCCCGTCCATGCGCGGCATCTCGATGTCGAGCGTCATCACGTCGGGCTCCAGGTCCTTGAGCTTGTTGCGTGCGATGTACGGGTCCATGGCGGTGCCCACGACCTCGATATCCGGATCGGCCTTCAGGGCGTCGGTGACCAGGCGGCGGACCACTGCCGAGTCATCGACGACGAATACACGGATTTTTCGGTTGGAGGCGTTGGTCATGAGCGCGGATGGAGTGCCGCATGTGCGGCGGCCTGTGCGCGGGTGGAAATGGCTTGTGCGCCGGTCCATGATGAGCACACGCGCGCCCCGCCGTTGGAATCCTCAGAATGGATACAACGCGAAATCGCGATCGGGTCGAATGTCTTGGCGGGGTGGCCCATGGAATGGAGGTAAAGGATTGCCTAGGCGGCCCGGCGATAGATTGCCGGCCGGATCATCGTGAGGCCATGCTGGATTGCTGTCAGGCTTTCGGAGTGGCCGACCAGAAGATAACCCCCGGGAACCAGGCAACGGGTGAGGCGGTTCACGAGCTCCTGCTGGGTCGGGTGGTCGAAGTAGATCATGACGTTCCGACAGAAGATCACGTGGAACAGGTCCTTGCTGGGCGGTTCGCCCTCGAGGAGATTGAGCTGGCTGAAGCGCACCTGCTCGGCGAGGTCGGGTTTGACGCGGAAATTACCTTCCTGGGGGCCGAAGCCCTTTTGGAAGTACAGGGTGAGCATCTCCTGCGGCACCTTCGAGACGGTCTCCTCGCGATAAACGCCTTCGCGCGCCTTCGCCAGGATCCGGTGCGAGATGTCGGTGGCCTCGATGCTCCAGGGCCATTGGGTGTTCTGCCGGCGCGTGAATTCCGCCAGCGTGATGGCGATGGAGTAAGGTTCCTCTCCTGAGGACGACGCGGCGCTCCAGAGATTGAATCGCGACCAGCGTTCCGCCTGCCGGCGGCGGTTCATTTCCGGAAGGATGTGCCCATACAGGAAATCGAAGTGCTCCTTTTCCCGGAAGAAATAGGTGTGGTTGGTCGAGATCGCGTCGATCAGGTGGCTCAGCTCCTCCTTGTCCTCACCGTGCTTCAGGTACTTGCAGTACTCGGTGATCGACGGCAGGTTCTTGGCCCTGAGTCTCTTGTTCAGACGGGCGGTAACGAGTTCACGCTTGTCCGGGCCGAGGTTGATGCGGCTGCGGTTGTAAACCAGTTTGCGGATGAAATCGTAGTCGCTGTCCCTGATCATGAGTGGGCCGGGAAAGTATCGTCACATTTGGCGCTGACTGTAAGGTGGCGGGGAATGTTTTTACCGGGTCGCCCTGGAAGGGATGCTGGCATTCCCGCTGCAGGCTCCGGAGGGGTGGGGAGGGCGGCAAAAATTGCCGTTTGAGGGCGCACGGCGTCCGAGCGCAAAAGCACAGCAGCTGGACGCAGCGATGAGAAAAATTTAAACCATCGGACGTCAATCGGATAAGGAACTTTCGAGCACGGTGGCACCCACGCTGCTAAACGTCAGGCTGCATGATCGACCCGCTCTTCAAATCCGACAACTTTCCGCTGGCCCGGAAGCTTTTGGATGCGTCGGTGCTGCGCGGGGATGCCATCGCAGCGAACATCGCGAATGCCGAAACGCCCGGTTACCGTCGCGTCGATCTCGCTCCGGATTTCGCCCGCCAGTTGTCGTCGATCGTCGAATCCGGCGCCTCGCCCGACGCGCTCAGCCACCTCAAGCCGAGCCTGGTGCAGGACCAGTTTGCGCGCTCGATGCGCCCCGACGGCAACACGGTCGACGTCGAACACGAACTGGTCGAGATGAACAAGAACACCGTCGATTACGATTACCTGACCGAGATCGTGAGCCACGACATCCGCCAGTTGAAGATGGCAATCACCGGCCAGGCGACCTGAACCCCGCCCATCCCAAACCCGCTCCGATCATGAATCTCATCGCAGGTGTCGACCTTTCAGCCAGTGCGCTCAATGCGGAGAAGACCCGGCTCGATATCATCGCCGAGAACATTGCGAACGCCCAGACGACCCGGGGACCCAACGGCCGCCCTTATCAACGCCAGATCGTCACATTCGAGTCCGAATTGATGAAACATCACGCGGCCGATGGTTCAGTGGTCGGTCCCCAGCTGCAGGGCGTCGAGGTGGCCGGCATCTCCCGTGATCCGACTCCCGGCCAGCGCGTGTACGATCCGCAGAATCCCGACGCCGGTCCCGATGGCACGGTCCAGATGCCCAACGTGAATCTCGCCTACGAAATGGTCGACCTCATCTCCGCGTCCCGCGCCTACGAGGCCAACCTCAGCGTCGTGCACAACGCCCGCCAGATGGCCGACAAGGCCCTCCAGATCGGACATTGAGCGAACGCCGTCCTTTCCTCCTGAACCCCTGAACAGCCATGGCTCTCATCGGATCGGTCAACAGTGTAGCCGCCTCTCCTTTCGTGAAGATGGCGGACGTGATCCAACCGACGGAAAATGCGACGATCACGGGCAACCCCTCCGCAATCACGGGAACGGGATCCGTGCAAAAGGGCGGCTTCGGTTCGCTCTTTGAAAACATGATCCAGTCCGTGGATCAGAAAGAGACCCAAGCCAACGCGATCACCCAGCAGGTCCTCCTCGGCAAGAACGACCAGTTGCACCAGTCGGTCATCGCGATGCAGGAGGCCTCGGTTGCCTTTTCCCTGATGGTCGAAGTGCGCAACAAGCTCGTCGACTCCTACCAGGAACTCATGCGCCTGCCCGTGTGAGCCACCACCCATTTCGGTAACCCCTTGCCTGTCCCGTGAAAGAATTCGGCCAATCGCTCCTCAATCTCTGGAAGCAGCTCGGTCTCAACCAGCGCGTTTCGCTGATCGTCGCCTCGCTCGCCGTGGTGGCTGGTCTCGTGGCGCTGGTGATCTGGTCTCGTCAGCCGGACTACCAGTTACTGTACGGACGGCTCTCAGACAAAGACTCCGCCGCGATCATCTCCGAACTCGAGACTGAGAACATTCCACACAAGATCGCCAACGGCGGAAGCACGGTGTACGTCCCCTCCGACCAGGTGTACAAGCTCCGCATGAGCCTCGCCTCGAAGGGACTCCCCGCCGGTGATGGGGTGGGATTCGAGATCTTCGACAAGGGCCAGTTCGGCCTCAGCGACTTCGTCCAGCGCACGAATTACATGCGCGCCCTCCAGGGGGAACTCGCCCGCACGATCGACCAGCTCGACGGTGTTGCTTCGTCCAGGGTGATGATCGTGCAGCCGGAGAATCGGTTGCTCGTGACCGGCCAGGGTGTGAAACCCACCGCCTCCGTCTTCGTCGAACTGTCGAGGGACAATCTGAAGCCCGAGGCCGTCAACGCGATCCGGCACCTCGTGGCGAACGCCGTCCAGGGCCTGGTGCCCGACGACGTGGCGGTCGTCGACAACCGCGGGCGCGTGCTCTCCGAGGCACTGAAGGAGGATCCACTGCTCGGGTCCGCCGCGAGCCAGATGCGTTACAAGGAGCAGGTGGAGCAGTATCTTTCGCAGAAGGTCCAGTCGATGCTCGAACCCGTCATCGGCGCGGGCCAGGTGGTCGTTCGCGTATCCGCCCAGATCGATACCGAGAGTTCGACCCAGACGCAGGAGAGTTACAATCCTGACAGCCAGGTCGTGCGCCAGCAGAGCATCACCGACGACACGAGCAACTCGTCCGAATCCCACTCGGGCGGCGCCACGGGGGTGAGTTCCAACACCCCGGGAGGCGCTGGTGCGCAGGACGCCGCGGGCCGTCCGGTCACCACCAACCAGACTTCACGCAAGACGCAGACCACCTCCTACGAGATCAATCGCACGGTCACGAACATCACCCACAATCCGGGCGCCCTCAAGGCGGTGACCGCCTCGGTGTTCATCGCCGAGCGCATGGCCGCCCCGCCGCCGGGAGCGCCCGCCGGTTCCAAGCCCGTCCCGCAGCCGCGCTCGCCCCAGGAGCTCAACGCTCTGCGCCAGATCGTGATGAACGCGCTCGGGCTGCAGCTGGCGCCCGGACAGAATCCGGACAGCCTCGTCACGCTCGAGGAGGTTCCGTTCACGACCACCAACGTCTCCAAGGAAATTGCCACGATCCAGAAGGAGACGGCGATCCAGTCGTGGATGTCGGTGGGAAGCCGATACGTCTCGTTCTTCGTCGCCGCCGGCCTGTTCTACCTCTTCCTCCGAATGCTGAAAAAGCAGCGTCCGCAGCCCGTGCCCGTAGAGCTTCTCGCCGAGATGCCCGCGGTGTCCCAGCGGGGCGCCCTGCAGATCGGCTCGGGCGGCGTCACTCCGGAGGTCCTCAACGAATTGATCCGGCAAAAACCCATGAACGTCGGTGCGGCCTTGCGTGACTGGGCAAGCATCAAGAAGGTGGGCTGAGCAACCGATCTCTCCGCCATGGCAGACATCGACTACTCCAAGCTCACCCGGCAGCAGAAGCTCGCGATCTTCCTGATCGTGATCGGTCCGGAGGCGGCGGCGGAGATCCTCAAGACCTTCGACGACACGGAAATCGAGTTGCTCGCGCGTGAGATGTCGAATTTCCCGATGGTCGCCGACGACGTGCGGAAGCAGGTCCTCGAGGAATTCGCCCCGCTGATCGGGGACAGCTGCATGTCGACCCTGGGTGGCCTTCCCTTTGCGCAGCGCACCCTTGAGATCGCGAAGGGCGACTTCAAGGCCTCGTCCATCATCGGTCGGGTCGGCCCCACAGGCAGCTCGGTCGAGGTGATCAAGGACATCAGCGAGATGGAGGGGCGGCAGATCTTCAATTTGATCAAGAGCGAGCAGCCGCAGACGATCGCCTTTGTCATCTCCTACCTGGATGGCCCGAAAGCGGGCGAAATCTTCACCATGCTTTCGCCGGACGTGCGCGAAGACGTGATCGAGCGGCTCGGGTCCATCGAGAGCACGTCGCTGGACCTTGTCGCCAAGATCGTCCGCAGCCTGGGCAAGCATTTCGACACGAAGGTGCGGCCCACCTTCCACCACAGCGGCGGCGTGCGTGCCGTGGCTTCGCTGCTCAATGGCATCGACAAGGAAATGTCTAAGGGCCTGCTCGCCCGTCTGGAGGAACGCAATGCCCAGCTCGGCGCGGCGATCCGAAGGAAGATGTTCAGCTTCGACGACCTGCAGCGCCTCCAGGCCGCGGATCTGCAGCGCGTGCTGCGCGAGGTGGACTCGGCGGACCTGGCGGTGGCCATGAAGTCCGCCAGCGAGGCCCTGAAGGACAAGATCTACGCGTCCATCTCGAAACGCGCGGCGGAGAGCCTGCGCGACGAAATTTCGATGCTCGGACCAGTCCGCCTCAAAGACGTCGAATCGGCCCAGGATACGATCATCCAGGTTGTGCGCCGTCTGGAGGAGGAGGGCTCGGTGAGCCTCGACAACTCGGAGGACGCCGTGGTCGCCTAATCCGCGTCCCCGAACGCCATGGGAACCCAGCACCGCCTCATCGTCTTCGACCGTCCGCTTTCCGGCGCCGTGATACCTGGCCGCGCCGCGAAGGAATACACGGAGGCCGACATCGCCGCTGCCCGCGCCGCGGGATACCGCGAGGGGTACGACGCGGCCCGCGCCTTCGCGGACAGCCAGCTGGTCGAGTTTCGCAACGAGGTGCATCAGCTCCAGGACGGGCTGCTGAAGAACCTGCCGCACATGGACACCGCGATGATCGAGCAGCTCCGGGCTGGGCTGCCCGCGCTTGCAATGGACATCGCGCGCCGACTTCTGGCCGGCTTCGAGCCCCCCTCGGAGGTCGTGGCCCTGCTGTGCGCCGAGGCCCTCGAACAGCTCTTCCCCGAACGCGAGAACCTCGAGCTCATCGTGTCAGCCCGCGACGCCGAGTTGCTGGTCAGGCACATGCCCGACCTATCCTCGCGGTATCCAGGGCTCAAGATACGGTCCGACGCGGCGCTCGGCCCCGGCGATTGCCAGGTTCGCAGTCGTTTCGGTCTGACCGACGCCCGGCTCAGCGCAAAGCTCGAGACCATCGAACACGAACTCGTGCGGGCCTCCTGATCCCATTTTTTCACCCATGCCCCAGGCTGATGTCATTCCGATGCTCGAGGCGCTCCGCTCCCAGGTGCGGGCGGTCGCTCCGGCGCGGCGCCTCGGACGCGTCGTGGGCATCACGGGTCTGATCATTGAATCCGAAGGCCCGAACGTGGGCCTCGGAGAGCTGTGCCGAATCTCGTCCGAGCGGCAGGATCTCTCGGTCATGGCCGAAGTCGTCGGCTTTCGCGGCGAGCGGGTGCTTCTGATGCCGCTCGGCGACACCGTGGGCCTCCATCCGGGCTGCGAGGTCGCGGCGTCCGATCGTCCTCCGCTGCCGGTCGCGGACGAGCACTTGCTGGGCCGTGTGCTCGATGCGCTTGGAAGGCCGCTCGATGCGGCGGGTCTGCTGGCGGTCCAACGTGCGGACGCCCAGTCGGCCATGCCTCCGCACCCGCTCCGCCGCCAGCGGATCAAGAACGTCTTTGCGACGGGCGTGCGCGCGATCGACGCGTTCGTGCCGTTCGGCCGCGGCCAGCGTCTCGGCCTGTTCGCCGGTTCCGGCGTCGGAAAGTCCACCCTGCTAGGCATGATCGCCCGCGACGCCGAGGCGGACGTGGTGGTCGTGGGGCTGGTCGGCGAGCGCGGTCGCGAGGTCCGCGAATTTCTCGAGAAAGACCTGGGCGAGGAGGGGCTGTCCCGCTCCGTGGTGGTCGTGGCCACGAGCGACACGCCTGCGCCGCTGCGCCTGCGGGCCGCCTTCACTGCGACGGCACTGGCCGAGGCTTACCGCGACGCCGGCAAGAATGTCCTCCTGTTGATGGATTCCGTCACCCGCTTTGCGATGGCGCAGCGCGAAATCGGCCTCGCCACCGGCGAGCCCCCGGCGACGCGCGGCTACACGCCCAGTGTCTTTGCGATGCTTCCCCGGCTGCTCGAGCGCTCGGGTGCGGGCGAGTCCGGGGCGATCACGGCGCTGTACACGGTGCTGGTCGAGGGCGACGACATGAACGAGCCCGTCGCCGACGCGGTGCGCGGCATACTCGACGGGCACATCGTGCTTTCCCGCGCCCTGGCGCATCAGAATCACTACCCCGCGATCGACGTGCTCGAGAGCGTGAGCCGACTGGTGCGCGACATCTGCACACCCCAGGAGGTGGACCTCGCCGGGCGCGCGCGCGAACATCTCGCGTTGTATCGAAAGAATGAGGACCTGATCACGATCGGAGCCTACCAAAAGGGCGGGAATGCGGCCCTGGATCAGGCCGTTGCGCTGAATACCCCGCTTCGGAATTTCCTTCGTCAAGGCGTCTTCGAGCGGATTCCCCGAAAGCAGACCTTCGAGTCGCTCGCAAAAATCGTCGGCACATGAAGAAGTTTCGCTTCACCCTCAAATCCGTCCAGACCGTGCGGCACATTCGCGAACTCCGCGCGCGCGAGGTGTTCGGCGAGGCGGTTCGCGCCGAGGCCGCTGCCCAGGCGGCCCTGACCGCGGCACGCGACGAACTCGCGGAACTGGAGCGGGTCGTGGCGGCAAAACGGAGCGGTAACTTCCTGCCGGCGGAACAGATTTCATTTCTCTACGAGTTTCAGGTGCAGCGCGAACGCGTGAAACGCGCGACCGAGGGGCTCACGCTGGCCCAACGGACACTCGCAAAGGCCCGCGAGGGCTGGATCGCCGCGCGCAAGGATGTGCGGATGATCGACAACCTAGAGTCGAAGGCGCGCATGGAGCACCGCCGCGAATCCGATCGCGAGGAACAGGCGCTTCTCGACGACCGCACCAACGCCACCGCCGGCCGCGTCCAGCTGCTCACGTCATGAGTCGATTCGCCAAAACCCTCCTGCTCGTTCTCCTCGGCCTCCTGCTAGGCAGCGGCACCACCGTCTTCGTGGTCTGGAAGGCGGCCGCCCATTATGCGGACGTCATCGCCGCCCGGCGCGCAGCCGCCGAAGCGGCGAAGAAGCCTCAGAAGCCCTGGGATTTTTGGACGGTTGAGATAGAGAACCTCGCCTCGGATCTCCGATCGGAACGCGCCGACGTCAAAAAGCGCGAGGACGAACTCGATCAGCGGGAGGCGCGCCTGAATCTCGAGTCCCAGGAACTGGCCAAGACCCGCAAACAGATCGAGGCGATGCGGGACATGATCGACCAGCGTTTGGTTGAGGTCGGTCTCGGCGAGCAGGCCAACCTGAAGAAACTCGCGCAGACTTATGCCGGACTATCCCCGCAGGCGGCCGTCGCCATCTTTCGCGATCTCAACGATCGGACGGTGGTGAAGTTGATGTCGCTCATGAAGCCGGATGCCGTCGGCGCGATCTTCGAGGAGATGAGCCGCGAGTCCGTTGCCGACCCGAATCTCGCAAGACGAGCCGCGTCGATCACCGACCAGCTCCGGCTCATCAGGGTGGCCAAGCCTCCCACGACGCCCTGAACGCAGCGCTGCCGGCGGCGAACCCCACCGGCAAATCCGTCTCAGGGAGGAGACGGACCTGATTGCTCCACGGATGGACGGACTCCTTTCCAATGCCCGTTTCACTTCCGTTTATCACTCCGCAGCCCGCAGCCACCCTGGCCGGGCCGGAGTCTGCCGCACTCGGCCTGTCGGGGGATCAATCAACGATTCCCGCCGACACGTCGGGCAATGCCTTTTCAGATCTGCTCAACAACCAAGCGGCGGGAACGCGCACGGGGACTGGCGTAATTTCCATGGTCCGCGCCGCCGTCTCAAATGAACCTGCCGCGGCCGGGGCATCGGCAACGACGCCACCGACGGCAGGGATCGTCCCGTTGGATGCACTTGTCGCTCCGACCGCCGGCGCTCAGGGGAAAGCTGCAGTGTTGTCTGAATCGATGATTGACGTGGCGGCGCAGGCAGAAGCTCCTGTGACGGGTGCGCGTTCCGTGTCCCCGGCTCCTGGTGCTCAACCCACCTCGGTCGGTCGCCTGGTGCCGAACCCGGATCTGACTCCAGTCGCCGACAGTGATCTGACCGTCGATGCCGCTGCAACTCCAGCCACATCCGCCCAGGCGGCAGGCCGAAACGTGAGCGGAACCGCTGTAACCGGAGCGCGTGAGAAGACATGCGGCGCGCCGCTCGGAAAGTCGTCCGACCCTTCACCCGCCTTGGTCGCACAAGTCGCCGCCATGGGCCTTCCCGTGGCCGTCGTGAATTTTCCCCCGGCCCCGGCGGCGCCGACTGCTTCGGAGCCCGAGCCCGCGACTGGCGAAGCTGCGCCCGCAGGCGGTGCATCCGGTGCGCCTGCAGGAATCGCCCCTCGTGTCACCATCGCCTCGTCTTCGGCGCCGATTTCCGGGGGCAACCTTCAAGGCGCGGCATTTTCGCTGCCAGCCCCACGCTCGGATGCTCGCGGTATCGGGTCATCCCCTACATCCGCGCCGGTTCGCCAGCCCATGGGGCCGGTCGTCGGTCAGGTGGTGCCAACGGTTGGGCTGCCGTCGGCCGACGCGGGGACGGACCCCGTGCAACGGCAGGCCGGGTCGAATGAGTCCCTGCCTCAGGCTGTCACATCTGTCACCCCGATGGTGGTAGGCCTGACGCAGTCGACGCGCCCGACCGCGCCCCTTCCAAACCTGATGGCCGCGTCAAAGCGGACTCCCGCTCCCGCAGCCGCGAACGTTCCGCAGGCGGCCGATGGTGCGCCAGCGCTTGCAACGTCGACTTCCGGCGCGCAGCCGGCGGTTGCGACGGCGGCGCTGGCCGGAACCACGGTTCCCAGTCCTGCGGGCACGATCATCCCGCCGGGTGTGACTTTGATCCAGACTCCAACGGATACGACAGGCGCCGCTCCGAACGCGCAGAGCCAACTCGGTTCGATCCAGAACCTGTCGGGCGATCCCGACCTGGTTCGCTCGGTTGCGCGGTTGCTTACGTCAAAGGGATTGGCTGTCGATGCGCCAAAGACCGGCCCGTCGACGCCCTCATCTCCGGTCGCAGAGGCCGGCGTACCGGTCACTTCGGCCAAGGCCGTGAGCGCCGTGGCCGCGACGCGTGCACCCTCCACGGATGCACCTGGCAGCGTGGTCGCAGCTGGAGACTCGAGGGCCACGGTTCAGACGAGCGTGCCGACGCCCAGCCCAAGGCCGGCCCCGGCTATTCCCGCTCCGGCGGCAACGCCATTGTCCGACGTTCCCCAGACTGCTCCGCAGTCCGTACAGCCCGAGGTCACCGTAGCGATGTCGGGTGCGGCAGCAGGCAGTCAGGCTACAGCCGTCGTTGCGGAAGCCAGACCGACCCCCGTACGGAACTCCGGCACGGGCGGCGTCGTGCCGGCGAGTGGCTCGGCAGGCTCGGCAATTTCTTCCCTGCCTCAGGCCGGATACCGCCAGGATGGGGGAGGTTCGGGAGGGGAGTCCTTAAAAAAAGACGGGCAAGTCATTGGAGAAAAGGGACAAAAGCCTGGCAAAACGATCGATGGCATCGACGGTGCTACTTCCTTTGACGCGATGACACCCTCCCGCCAACCGATTCACGATACCGCGCACACGGTGTCCCCGTCGCCGGACCTGTCTTCATCGCAGGCAGTGCATTCGGCGCCCCTACAGACGGCAGCGCGTGCCTTGACTGGCGACACAGCTGGCACGGTCTCGCGGACGCTCGAGGTGGTGCGCGATGTCAGCGAGCACATCCAGGCACGTGCGAACCAGACGGTGAATTTCACGGTGAGCTTCCACACGGGCGAACAGCTGTCCGTCTCGCTCGAATACCGCGGCGGCGTGATGCACACGACGTTCAACACCGATTCGCCGGAGCTGCGCAACGCCATCACGCGCGACTGGCAGTCGCAGATGCCCACGGCCGCCGATGGCGACCGCTCCGTCAAGATCGCCCCGCCGGTCTTCGGCGACGCCTCACCCAGGAATTCACTGGATCAGGGCGGTCAGCAGCGGCAGCAGCAGCAGGCTTTCCAGCAGCAGACGGCCCAGAACTCGCAGTCGATGTCCCGGGCCTTTCCCGGCGCCTCCTCCCGGCGCGTATCCTCAAACCCGGTCGTCGGGGCAGATTCGGTGCCCGCCCCCCGTCAAGTGGTCCCCGACACCTCACGGCATCTCCACACATTCGCCTGATATCCGCATGTCCTCCGTCACCTCCACAAACCCCTACGCCAACACCCCGGGCGTGACCAACATCCAGTCCAATCCGATTGGATACACCACGCCTCAGACGAAGCAGGTGCTGAACTCCGACGACTTCATGAAGCTCCTGACGACGCAGCTGTCGAACCAGGATCCCATGCAGCCCGAGGACAACACGGCGATGGTCTCGCAGATGGCGTCCTTCACCTCGCTCGCCCAGATGAACCAGCTGGTCGCCAACTTCGGCACGCTGACCTCCAACCAGACCCTTTCGACCGCGACGACCTACATCGGCAAGCAGGTCACCGTCAACACGGGCGACTCAAACAACCCGACGGTCACGGGTATCGTGACCGGGGTGGACGCCTCCGGAACGACCCCGCAGATCAAGATCGACGGCAAATCCTATCCCGTCACGTCAGTCACCGAAATCGACGTGGCTCCCGCGACCTCGACCACCACTACAACCACCTCGACGACGTCCACGGGCGCCTGAGATCCGAAAGCCCCGCGGCAGAATCAAAGACAATAACTCAAACCTATCATCGTTATGGCACTCATCGGCACCCTCACGTCAGGCGTCAGCGCACTCAAGACCTTCACCAAGGATCTGGAGGTGATCGGCAACAACATTGCCAACGTCAACACGACCGCGTTCAAGTCGAGCTCGGTCGCGATCGGCGAAGATTTCGTCAACACGCTCCAGGCTTCGCTGCCTGGCAACTCCACCCAGAGCAACATCGAGGCCGCCCAGATCGGCACCGGAGTGAAGCTCGACGGCGTGAACGTCAATTACAACCAGGGTGCGCTCACCACCACCGGATCCTCGACGGACCTCGGCATCTCGGGTTCCGGCTTCTTCCTCGTGCAGAATCCGACCGACAGCACCACCTATGCGACTCGCGTGGGTTCATTCCGCTGGGACGACAACGGTTACCTCGTCAATGCCCAGGGCATGCGAATCCAGGGGCTCACGGTCGCGACGCCGACGACCTCGGGTGCCCCGACCTACAGCACCAGTCTTGGCTCGATCCGTCGCACCTCCGCCGGCGGCACGCCCCCGACTCCGCTCGACGCGAATGGCAATCCCCTCTCGGTCCAGTCCCTGAGTGTCGACAAGGCGGGCGAGGTCGTGGAGTTCTACGACAACGGCTCCTCGGCCGTCGTGGGCAAGATCCTGCTCGAAAACTTCAACCAGCCCGGCTCGCTGATGGACGCCGGCAACGGTCTGTATACGAATCTCGCCTACGCCGGCCCGACACAGGGCCTGGTGGGCAGCACGAGTCTGGGCGGCACCTCGACCACGGGTGACGCGGGAAGCAATGGCCTGGGCACGATCGAGTCCGGCACGCTCGAACAGTCGAACGTCGATCTCACCGAGCAGTTCGCCAACATGATCACCGCGCAGCGCTCGTTCCAGGCTGCGGCCCGTCTGGTGACCGTGTCGGACAGCGTGCTGCAGGAAATCGTTGACCTTAAGCGCAGCTGATCTGATGGGGCTCGATTAGATTTTGGATGGGAGTGCTTCCCATCCTGCTGCCCCAGTCGATCATCTTCAGTGCCATGCCTCCGAAACCCGAAGCGAATCCCCAGGCGGCCGCCCCTGCGGCCGCACCTGCCGCCGAACCGGCACCGCGCTCGCCGTCGAAACTGGGCGCCCTCGTGCCCGTGATCCTGGTGATCCTGCTCGCCCCCGCCGCGTCGTGGGCGGTCGCGCAGTATGTGATCCTCCCCCGGCTGGAGAAGAAGCTCGGCACCTACGCTGCCGCGACCAACAACAATTCCGTCGCCGTGACGACCAACGACGACCTGTCGTCAGCCCCCGCGAGCGACGGAAAGGGGAGCAAGGGCCCGGCCGCCGCCGCGAACACCTACGAGTTCACCAATATCGTCGTGAACCTCGCGGGCACCATGGGCACCCGTTACCTCAAGACCTCATTCCTGGTCACGAGCAAGGATCCGCATCTGCGTGAAATCTTCATCCGCGAGAAGCCCAAGCTGATCGACGTCACCATCAACGTGCTGTCCTCGCTCACGCTCGCCGATCTCGAGGAGGCCGGCTCCAAGAACATCATCCGCGAGAAGCTCGTCCAGTCCTACAACCAGGCTCTCGGACGTCCGATCGCCGACCAGATCTATTTCTCGGACTTCGTTGTTCAATAAGCCGTGTCGGACGATCCCCTCAAGCATAGTTCGGACATCCTCGATCAATCCGAGATCGACAAGCTGCTCGCGTCGGCGGACGTCCAGCAGAAGCAGCTCATCTTCGCTGCGGACGGGTCGCGGATCGACCCGCTTACGTCGCCCAAGATCGAGACCTACGATTTCCGAAATCCGGTCTTCCTGACCGAGGTCGAGCTTCGCCGGCTGCGCCTGCTTCACGAGGATTTCATCCGCTACCTGTCGGCGCGTCTCTCGCTGTTCCTGCGCATGGAGTTCGCGCTGAAGATGGCGAAGCTGACGACCCTCAGTTATCAGAAGTTCACCGAGGCGCTCCCGAGTCCGACGCACCTTTGCCTGTTCAAGGCGGAGCCCCTGTTCGGCGTGGGCATTCTCGACATGAACCCCCGACTGGCGCTCACCATTGCCGACCGCATGCTCGGCGGCCGCGGACACTCGGTGAAGGCCGAACGTTTCCTGACGGAGATCGAGGTCGGGCTTATCGAGGACATCGTGATGATCGTCCTCGAGGAGTGGTGCGTGCAGTGGAAGCAGGAGAAGGAGCTCCACCCCGCGATCATCGGCCACGAGAGCAACGGTCGCTTCCTGCAAACCTCGCCCAAGGATGCCGTCGTGCTCGCCCTCACGCTGGAGGCCGACTTCGGCGACTGTGCCGAACAGATTCAGATCGGCATGCCCTACTACACGATCGAGCCGCTCGTGAAGTCGATGCAGGCCCGCCGCCAGAAGGACAGCAATCTCGACTCGGAGGTCATCAAGAAGAAGGCCGAATGGCTGCCCGTCTATGAGAAGGTGACCATTCCTGCCAAGGCCGAGTGGAATGCGTTTGAGCTTTCGCTTCGCGAAGTCGTTTCCCTGCGCGTCGGAGACGTGATCGAAATGCCCACCGGCATTCTGGACCAGACGCGCGTCATGCTCAACGGCTGCCCGAAATTTGTCGGATCCGTGGGACTCGACGGCGACCGGGTCGCCGTGAAGCTCACGAAAAAAATCATCGAGGAGAACCCACCCAATGCCAAATCCCTCTGAAGAAAAGACCCTCGACATCGTTCTCGACGTCAAGGTCAAGGTCACCGTCCAGCTCGGCAGTTGCAACCTGCCGATGCGCGAGGTGCTCGAACTCGCGCCCGGAACCGTCATCCAACTCAGCCAGCAGGCGAGCGACCCCGTGGGTCTCTACGTGAACGACAAGCTGATCGCCTACGGCGAGGTGGTCGTGGTCGAGGACAGCTTCGGCATCAAGATCACGGAGCTCGTCGGTTCGAAGGCATAGGCCCGACATGATTTTCCCGCGTTCCCTTTCCGACGTCCTGCGTCGGCTGTTAGTGGTAATCGGCTGCGTCGTTTTAGCCACGGCGCAGCCGATGAGCGCTTTTGGGGCGAGTGCGCCTGCTGCGAAGCACTCGTCCGACCTGGTCATTGATCCCAATGGCGGCACCGACCGGACGCTGTCCGGGGGCACCACCACCGGCTCCGGCTCGGGATTTGGCAGCTCGTTGACGCTGATGGCCGCCGTCGTGCTGGCTGGCATCGGCGGCTGGCTGGTGTGGAAAAAGAAGATCGGCATCGGCGGCGTCGCCGCGGGCGGCACCAGGAAGCTGCTCATCGAGGAGACCCGCTCGCTCGGAAACCGCCAGCACCTGGTCGTCGCCTCGTACGAGGGAAGGCGTTTCCTGCTCGGGGTCACAACCGGGCGCATCGACCTGCTCACCCATCTTTCCGACGACGACATTGATCTCGGGCCGCCGGAACCACGCGCATGACGACTTTCGTCCAGTCCCGCCCGCTGGGCATGGTTGCGGGCCGCATGCTGCGGCTCATTGCCACGGCAGCGGCGATCGTGCTCTTCCTGGCCCTTCCGTCGAAGTCGCTGGCTCAGGCAGCTTCGGCATCGCCGTCAATCACCGTCCCCGTGGCCGCTCCTGCCCCGGCCAGTTCGTCTTCGGCGGGCGCTAAGCCCTGGCAGCTCAATGTCGGGTTCGACAGCGGCGGGCGGCCCGGAGACGTGAGCGTGGCGATCCAGATCGTCATCCTCATGACGCTGCTCTCGTTCGCGCCGGCAATCGTGATGCTCATGACGAGTTTCACCCGAATCGTCATCGTGCTGGGCTTCGTGCGCACTGCGCTGGGCGTCCAGAGTGCGCCCTCAAATCAGATCATCATCGGACTGTCGCTCTTCCTGACGTTCTTCCTGATGGGTCCGACCATCGACCGCATCAACGCGAACGCCATCCAGCCCTATCTGGCGGGGACGCTCACGTCCACGGCGGCCATCGATCAGGCGACCGTTCCGCTGAAGGAATTCATGCTCAAGCAGACCCGGACCCGGGACCTCGAGTTCTTTCTGAGGCTGGGTCGCTTCCCGCCCACCAAGGTCCAGGACCTGCCGATGCGCGTGGTCATCCCGTCCTTCGTCATCAGCGAGCTCCAGACGGCCTTTCAGATGGGGTTCATGGTCTTTCTTCCGTTCCTGGTCATCGATTTCATCGTCTCGGCGGTGCTGATGTCGCTGGGCATGATGATGATGCCTCCGTCGGTTGTATCGCTGCCTTTCAAGCTCCTGTTATTCGTCCTCGTCGACGGCTGGCACCTGGTGGTGCAGAGCATCGTACAGAGTTTCCGCTGAGCGCGCCGACGTCATCGTAACCCAATCATGAATACCGAAGTCGCGATCGACATCTTCAAGAACACCATCGTGTTCGCCCTCTACATGGTCGCGCCGTTCCTGGGTGCCGCCCTTGTCATCGGTCTCATCACGAGCCTCATCCAGTCGGTGACCTCGATCCAGGAAGCCACGCTCAGCTTCGCGCCGAAGCTTCTGGTGATGTCGGTGGTGGCGATCGCGCTCGCGCCCTGGATCCTGAAGTCGATGACCGATTTCACGATCGAGATGTTCGCGAAGATGGTGGAGCTCGGACACTGACGGGGCCTGCGGGCGGGACGTCATGTCGATCATTCTTCTGTATTGCTGGCTGATGGTGGCCCTGAGAGGCCTGGGAATTGTGCTTTTGTTTCCGACCTTGGGCGTCCAGCAGCTTCCTGCGATCATGCGGGTGGCGCTGACGATGATGCTGGCCACCATCCTGTACGGGATCGTTCCGCATGCGGCGCAGATGCCTCCGACGGTGTACGGCATGGTCGTGGCCGCGGGTGGGGAAGTCGTGCTGGGGCTGGCGATGGGATTCGTTGGGCGGCTCATTTTCAACACGATCGAGATGGCCGGGCGAATCATGTCGCAGAACATCGGCCTCGGTGGAATCCCCGGAATCGATACCCCTCGGCCGAGCGAGGAGCCGCTGGCGGCCTTTCTTTCGATGTTTGCCGGGTTGATCTTTTTCCTGTCCGGAGCGCATCTCACCTGTCTGGCGGCCTTCGCACGAAGTTTCGATCTGGCGCCGGCCGGAATGCCGATGTTCAGCCCTGGCTCGAGTGAACAGATTGTGAACGCCACCGGACACGTGATTGAGCTGGGATTTCGGATCGCGGCCCCGTTCATCGCCATGGATTTCCTGATCAACATGGCGTTTTCGGTGCTCGGTCGCGCCGTGCCGAAAATGAACGTCTTCGTGCTCAGCTACACGGTGAGGACCATGGTGGGACTCGGCCTGCTCGCGACCGCCGGCATGCTGATCACCCGCTACCTGTTGCAGGAGTTCAATCTTGTGCCGATCCGGATGCTCGAGTTGCTCCCGCTGAAAACCTGATCGCGATTTGCGGCTCCGGTGGATCGACCGGAGCGGAGCCCGCTTAGTCCTGGGGCGTGGATCGTTTCAGATTGGCCTCGAGGACCCGTGCCAGATTTGTGGGCGACAGCGGTTTCGTCACGTAATCGTCCATGCCCGCGGCGATGCAGATATCCTTGTCGGTGGCCATGGCGTTTGCGGTCATCGCGACGATCCGAACGGAGGCAGGGAAGCCGGGCACGCGGTCGGCCTGGGCCTTGCGAATGCGTCGCGTGGCCTCGATGCCGTCCATGACGGGCATCTGCATGTCCATCAGCACGAGTTCATAGGGGTGCTCCCTGAGCGCATCGATGGCCTCCTGGCCATTCGCGACGACATCGGCATTGTACCCGGCGTTCTTCAGGAATTTCAGGGCGACCTTTTGGTTCACGAGGTTGTCCTCTGCGATGAGGATGCGTGCGGGTGTCCACGGGGCGTCCGCGGGTGCGCCCGGTTGACCGGGAGAAGGTTTCGAGGGGGCCGGCCTGGTTTTGCCGAGTGCTTCGAGCAGGAGGTTGCGAAGGCGCGCAGCACGGATGGGTTTCAACTCGCAGGCGACGAGGCCATGGTCGTGCGTCTGGGCGGCGTCGAGCCGTTCGTTGTGCGAGCTGAGCATGATCATCGCTGGCCTCCCGAGCGAAGGATCGCTCCGAATGGCTTCGGCCAGCTGAAATCCGTTCATGCCGGGCATGTGGTGATCCAGGAGGACGATTTCAAAGGGATGTGCGGCGTCGGCGGCATTGCGCATCTCGGCGATCGCCGCCTCCGTGCCTTCCGCGCACACAGCGTCGATCATCCAGGCCTTCAACGTGTGGCGCAGGACCTTTCGGTTTGTGGCGTTGTCGTCCACCACCAGGACGCGCCGGTTTTCGAGGGTACCGGTATAGTCCTCAGATGGAGACACCGGCGTTGTGGCGGGAGCGAAGTCGATCACGAACCAGAAGGTCGACCCGTTGCCGACCTTGCTTACGAGCCCCATCTCGCCGTGCATCAGTTCGACGAGCCGGCGCGAGATCGCTAGGCCCAGCCCGGTGCCACCGAAGCGGCGTGTCGTGGAGCTGTCCGCCTGGACAAATCTCTGGAATAGCTTCGCCTGGGCTTCCTCGGGGATGCCGCAGCCCGTGTCGCGCACTTCGAAACGCAGGTGATTCGGCTTCGCGTCGCGCGAGGCAGGGGCGACTCGGACCACGATTTCGCCCCGGTTGGTGAACTTGATCGCGTTGCCCACCAGATTGAGGATGATCTGCCGCAGGCGCATCGGGTCGCCGCAGACACGGGCGGGCACGACCGATTCGACGTCGAGCACCAGCTCGAGTCCCTTCTCGCGCGCCGCGCTCGAGTGGAGTTCGATCGCCCGTTCGAGCTGCTCGCGCAGATTGAAGTCGATCGACTCGAGCGTGAGGCTTCCAGCCTCGATCTTGGAGAAATCGAGGACGTCGTTGAGGATCGTCATCAGGCTTTCGCTGCTGTGGATCAGCGTATCCACAAAATCCCTCTGTTCGGCGTTGAGGTTTGTGTTCAGCAACAGATAGCCCATGCCGATCACTCCGTTCATCGGCGTGCGGATTTCGTGGCTCATGTTCGCCAGGAAGGCGCTTTTGGCGCGATCGGCGGCTTCGGCGGCCTCCTTCGCGGCGCCGAGCTCGGCGGTGCGGACGCGCACGCGCTCCTCCAGGTCGGCTGCGAGCTGGCGGTACCGTTCCTCACTGACCGCGAGGGCCGCCGATTTCCGCGTGGTCTCGCGGATCTGCTGCTCTAGCTCAGCGGTCCGCTCCGCGACGAGATGCTCGAGCCGGCGGTTCTCCCGACGCTCGAGGAAGGCGGACAGCCACGCCGCGAAAACGAGCAGGCCCAGCGCCGACAGCACGTAGAGAGTCCAGGCGAGCGGGGTCCGGTACCAGGGAGGCTGGATGGTCAACGCAAGGGTCGCCTCGAGTCCCGGCTGCCCTCCGACCATGGGGCGGACATGGATCAGGTAGCTGCCCTCCTTGAGTCGGTCGAAGGCTGCGGAGGCCACGTTGCCCGTCGACACCCACCCCTGGCCTGCGCCATCCAGCCGGACTTCAAAGGTGAGCGGCGGGCCGAACGGATTGCACGGAGCCGCGAAATGAATCGAGAAGGAGTTGTCCGAATACGGCAGCGGAGGGATTTTCATCCCGGGCTTTAGAAGGACCAGCCTGCTGCTCGTGGAAAATTGCAGGCAGGTGATCATCGCCCGCAGAGGCTGCGTCGCGAGGGTGGGCAGATTCGGGTCGAACCGGGCCAGGCGCTGGGTCGTCCACATCCACACGACGCCGTTGTCCTCCATGGTGAATTCGCTCGGCTGGAATCCGACCTGAAGGGTATGCGATCGGAAGCTGGCCGTACCGGGGGTGCCCGACGCGATGTGCACGACCCCATTGGCGGTGTACCACAGCCGGCCTGACGCGTCGCGCGCCGGTCTGCCGGTGCTGACCGCCAGTTCGGGATAACGTGCGAGCAGGGCCTTGTCTTCGACGAAGCGGTCGGTCGCGGGATCGTAGCGGCATAGCTGGTTGGGGACGCTGAATCCCGCCTGACCGTCGATTTCGAATATCTGGACCCATCCATCGCGCAGTCCGTCCTTCACGCCGTAGATTCGCAGCGTGGGGTGGCCGTCGACCAGGCGCAGCCTCCCGACCTTGCTGGCTCCCAGCTCCAGCCAGACATTGTTCGCGTCATCGGTGACGGCTCCAAACGAGTCGCCCAGGGCGGGAGAGGGGATGCGGTCAGCGACGTAGCCGGTGGGGGTCTTTCGGATCCATCCGGTCTCTCCGCGCGCCACGTAAACGAAATCACCCCGGGCATCAGGAAAGAGCCCAAGCCGGGCGTCGACGACGTCCGATACGATCTCCTTCCAGCCAGAAGGACCCAAAAGAAAGATGCCCTGCTCGTTGGTCGCGAACAGCCGGCCTCCAATGTCGATAAGTGTGAACAGGTATCTTCCGGGCGGTGTGTTCTCGACAAATTTCTCGAGGTGGCCGTCCGGTGCGTAGATGGCCTGCATTGCGCGGCCGTCGGCGAGGATCCAGAGCCGGCCATCGTGGCGAACGGGCTTTGTGTAGGTGAGACCGCCCGGGAGCAGCGGGGCGAAATTGGATACCTGGGACGGAAATTGGATGCGTGCGATGCCTTCCGCGAGCAGGGCCCACAACACGCCCTGCTTGGAGTAGCACAGGCGTTCGACCCGCGCGAGGCGATGGTCGACGCTTCGATCGAGGACCTGGACGGGCCGCCCCTGTTCGTCAAAAAAGATCACGCCGACCGTATCGACCGCGGCCGCGAACAGGTGCGGGCCCACCGAGCAAAGGTCGTTGATCCGCCGATCCGCAGGAATCAGCCCATGGGTGTGAAACGACGTGAGCGTCTTCCCATCGTAGATGGCCAGGCCATCCCCGTTGGTCCCGACCAGCAGGCGCCCGGGTCCGAACGGAATGGCGGCCGTAATCGCGTTGCTGAGCAATGTCCGCTTCAGGATTGGGACGAGCGGGGATCCATCGACCGAGCGATATAGTTCACCCGAGGACTGGCTGCTGACGTACGTCGCGCCGCCGAGTTGGAAGAGACGCTCAATCGCGTCGACATGCCCGAGAGATTCCACTGGGCGACCCGGCATCCATTTTACAATCACCCCGCTCCCGCCGAACCAGTACCAACCGTCGGGGAACATCATCACGTTGTTCAGGTTGGTGCGCCCGAAATTTTGTCCCGCCGGAAGCTCGGCCACCGTTCGCATGCGCCAGCGGGAATCGGCCCCGATCTCGATCTGCGCGAAGCCCCCCTGCACGCCGCAGAAGATCCGGCCGTCGGGTGCGACCGCCACGCGGCCTGACAAGTAGTCAGTCTCGGAGGCGTCCTGATAGGTCTCCCAGTGGAGCCCGTCACCGTACGCTATCTCGCGCTGCGATACGACCAGGATCCGCCCGTCGGGCAGGAGCTGCAGGTCAAGCGGAGGGGTGCTCAGGCCCATGGCTTCCGGACCGAGCACGACGAAGTTGGGCGCACCCGTCTCGACCAGCCCTGGCGCAGCGCCTTTGATCAGCTGACTTTCGGCCCGTGCCTTGCAGGACAATCCCAACAGAATCAAACAGACCACCAGCCGCAGGGAGGGCCATGCCGCGCCACGGCGGGGACGCTCGTCCAAGGGAAGGGGTATCAGGGCCATGGAGCAGCGTTCGTATTTGGGGATTCAGGCGGATGCGACGAAATCGAGGCGCGGTTACCCGTTTGGGTCGCGGCGGATGTGGGGCAGTGCTCTGTCTAGGCAAGCTGCGCCGGCCGGTGACTCAATTCATAAGACTACGTACTGACTCTACGTTGGAACGGCCGCGGGCGATCGGAACCCCGCGGTGGAGGGGTGCCAAGCGGTCGGAATTGTCGCAGCACGATACAAAATGGGCCGGTGGGGCGTGCGGCCGGAGCGCAGGGCGTGTGAGCCTCCACACTGGGGCGGCGCAGCTTCGATTCAGTTTCGGCCGAGCGATTGGCCAGAAGAGCACGAGGGAACCGAGCGTGTTTGGGTACACTGGGAGCAGCGGCAGGAGCGGGATGGAGAAAGACTCGGCACCGAGTCTCTCACACACTGATCCTGCCGTGCCACCCCTGATGCCGCGGGCCCGAAGGCGCCCCGATTACTGCGCTGCTTGTTCCTCGATCCATCCCATCGGATGAATTTGGGCTGGGGAGTCTCAGGAGCGTCGAGACTGAGCCCGAGGACATTTTTGCCGTGCCCGTGGGAGTGAATCGGGACCGGCAATTTCTGCCGGCCGTGAATCGCGAAGGATCGGCGCGCGTGCCCAGAGAAGCCATGCCCTGGGGTGAGAATGACATAACCCAAAGATGAGCAGAGGTTAAATGTCCACTTGGTCAGTTTGGCACATCCGCTGCGTCTAGAACTCCGACCGATCATGGCCGAAACTGACAACGAACAAAAAACCGAGCAACCGACAGGCAAACGGCTTTCGGAAGCGATGGAGCAGGGGCAGTTCGCCCGCTCGCCTGAGTTGCAGACGGTCTTTGTCATTGCCGGAGCCCTCGCAGCGCTGTCGTTCACGTCCAAGCAGATGTCGCAGGATATCAGTGACTTCACGATTTCCACGTTTGCTCAGATCGCCCACTACCGGATCCAGCTGAATTCGGCTCCGACCACGATCACCAACCTGATTCTGCTCTGCGGACGGCTGGTGGCTCCACTACTGGTCGCCTGCATGATCGCCGCCATCCTGGCCGGCGGGCTGCAGAGCGGTTTCCAGCTCACCCCCAAGGCGGTGGGGCTCAAACTGGAGCGCCTGAATCCGATGCCTGGTCTCCAGCGCATGTTCACCAAGGCGACGTGGACCCATTTCCTCATCGATTGCCTCAAGCTGATTGCGATCGGGTTGGTTCTGTGGGGCCTGACGAAGACGCTGATGAAGGACCCGATGTTCACGGCGCCGATCGAGGCCGCCTACGTGGGAGAGTACCTTCAGCGGTCGATGTGGGCCTTCCTCAGCCGTCTGCTGCTCGCGCTGGGGTGCATCGCGGCCATCAGCTACGCGTACGAGAAGATGAAGACGCACAAGGACATGATGATGACGCGCGAAGAGGTGAAGGAAGAGCAGAAGCAGATGGAAGGCAGCGCGCTCGCGAAGGGCGCCATGCGCCGTCTCGCCCGCCGTCTTTTGCAGCGTCAGATGCTCGGTGCCGTGCCGACGGCCGATGTCGTGGTGACCAACCCCACCCATTACGCGGTCGCCCTGAAATACGAACGCGGCATCGACAAGGCTCCAGTGGTGCTGGCCAAGGGGGAAAACGGGCTCGCCAAGCGCATCAAGGCCATTGCCGCGGAGAATGGTGTTCCCATGGTCGAAGACCGCCCTGTCGCCCGCGCGCTCTACGCCTTCGGCAAGGTCGGCGAGCCGATCCCTTCCGAGCTCTACCAGGCCGTGGCGAAGATCCTGGCCTTCGTGTATCGGACCCATCGCTACTACTTCTACCGCCTCAAGGCCCGCCGGACTGAACTCCAGTCCAAGCAGGACCGCGAGGGCACGTCTCCCCGCCGCTCGGGGCAGGCTGCATGACCCCCTGAACCCCGGAACCCACGTCCATGGCCGCCGCCTCGTCCACCGCCGCACTGCCCGCCGCCGGGTCCAAGATCGCCTCGTCCACCCCGGCGATCCTGCGTCGCGCCGACGTGCTGTTCGCGTTCGCGCTGTTCGTCACGGTGATGCTGCTGATCATGCCGCTGCCGGCGTTCATGCTGGACCTGTTCCTGGCGACCTCCATCGGCATCTCCCTTCTCGTCCTGCTCACGATCGTGTACGTGAAGGACCCGCCGGAGTTCTCGGCCTTTCCCACGATCCTGCTCGCATTCACGCTTTACCGGCTTGCGCTGAACATTTGCTCGACGCGACTGATCCTCACGACCGGAAATGCCGGCCACATCATCGAGTCGTTCGGGCATTTCGTCATCCAGGGCAATTATATCGTCGGTTTCGTGGTGTTCCTCATTCTCGTGGTGATCAATTTCGTCGTGATCACGAAGGGCGCGGGCCGTATCGCCGAGGTGAGCGCACGATTCACCCTGGACGCGCTGCCCGGCAAACAGATGGCCATCGATGCCGAACTGAACGCGGGCATCATCGACGAGATCACTGCCACCCAGCGCCGCCAGAAGGTGCAGAAGGAGGCCGATTTTTACGGCGCAATGGACGGCGCCTCGAAGTTCGTGCGCGGCGACGCCGTCGCCGGCATCCTCATCACCCTGGTGAACGTGCTCGGCGGCTTTGCGATCGGCGTGTTCCAGATGAACCTCACGCTGGCGCAGTCGCTGCAGAAGTTCACGCTGCTCTCCATCGGCGACGGCCTGGTCTCGCAGATCCCCTCGCTGATCGTGTCGGTCGCGGCCGGTATCCTGGTGACCCGCGCCTCGGAGAACGCGAATCTCGGCACCCAGATCGGAAGCCAGCTCATCCGCTACCCCCGCGCAATCGCGATCGCCTCAGGGATGCTCGCGGTGTTCGGCCTGATGCCGGGCATGCCGATGCTTCCGTTCTTCACGCTCGCGGGCATCGCGTTCTACACGTCGCGGGTGATCAAGAAGCACGAGGCGGAGATGGAGAAGCAGGGCAACGTGGAAGTGGCGGCCGGACGAGGCGGCAAGGGGGGCGCCCACAAGGGCAAGGACGCCGCGCCTGCGCCCGCGCCTGCCAATGCGCCCCGGGCGCTGCCCGAAGATTTCAAGAAGCTCATCGACCTCGACGTGTTCGCGATCGAAATCGGCCACGGACTGCTCACGCTCGCCGATTCGAAGCAGGGTGGGGACCTGCTCTCCCGCGTAACCGGCGTGCGCAAGACGCTCGCCCGCGAGAAGGGCATCCTGGTTCCGCCCGTGTCCGTGCGCGACAACCTGGAACTCGAGGCCAACGAGTACCGCTTCCTGCTCCGCGGAAAGAGCCTGGCGCGTGGCTCCGTGATGCCGGGCCGCTGGATGGCCATGAACGTCTCCGGTTCCAAGGTCCAGCTCCGCGGCGTTCCCACGCGTGAGCCCGTGTTCGGCCTGGATGCGATCTGGATCCAGGAGGACGAGAAGAAGGCAGCGGAGTTGAATGGCTACACCGTCGTCGATCCGAGCTCGGTGATGATCACGCACCTTTCGGAGTCGTTGAAGTCGATTGCCCACCTCCTGCTCGGCCGCCAGGACGTACAGACGCTGATCGATCATCTGAAGGAGACTCACCCGGCCCTCGTGTCGGAACTGCTCCCCGATCTCGTCAATCTCGGCATCATCCAGCGCGTGCTTCAGAATCTGCTGCGCGAGAACATCTCGATCCTGAACCTGCCGCTTATTCTCGAAGGCATCGCGGACTTTGCCTCGATGTCGAAGAACCCGGACGACCTCAGCGAGCTGGTGCGTCGCCGCCTGGGGATCTATTTCGTGCCCGAGCTCGAGTGCCGTCCCGGTGTCGTCAAAGCCGCCACGCTCGATCCCCGCCTGGAGCAGTATCTGCTCTCCAAGGTTCACAAGTCGGCGAGCGAGGTGGGTCTCGCCCTCGATCCGACGACCGCTCACCACCTCATCAACGAACTTTCCCACCGGACCGCCGAGCTCATCCAGAGCGGTCTCACACCCGCGCTGATCGTCGGCGCGGAAATCCGCCTCCCGCTCAAGCGCTTCATCGAGCCGTCGATGCCGCGCCTGACCGTGCTTGCCTTCCAGGAGCTCCCGCCGTCCACCGAGATCGAAAATGTCGGTCTCGTCGCGCTCCCCGCCCATCTTGCCCGCCCGGCGCTCGCCGAGGCCAAGGCCGCCTGAATCCCCAACGCCTAGCCGCCCCTCATGAAGAACGACCAAGACCAGTCCGCCGCCCGCGCGCCGTCCGGTTCCGTCTACCGCCTGGTCGTTCGTTCCGCCGACGAGGCCGTGCAGACGATCCGCGAGCGCTTCGGCTCCGCGGCCAAGGTCCTTTCGGTGCGCCAGCAGGAGCAGAAAGGCCTGTCGGGCTTCTTCCTGAGTCCCAAGCTCGAGGTGCTGGTCCAGATTGCCGAGCCCGACCATGCGACCGGCGCCGGATTCGTCGGAGTGGCCGGCGGGAAGACCGAGGTCCCTGCCGCGACGACCGTGAGCATTCCCCAGCCGGCCGCGGCCGCAGCCTCCGAGGCAAAGGGGGCAACTCACACGGCCGAGCGACCCGAAAAGCCGGATCCGGAACCCGCCGTCGACAAATCCGCCCCCGAGGAGCCCAAGACCGGCTCCCGCCGCACCGATTTCGCATCCGCGCCGAGCCTGCCGGACCTGCTCCGCCGCGCCGGCTTCTCCGAGACCTTCCTGGCCCAGGCCGGCACGCTCCCGTCGTGGGCCCGGCACGCCGAGCGCCCGCTCCATGTGACACTCGTCGACCTCGGCCGCGACCTGCGGCGCCTGGCCGACCGCCAGAAACCCCGCCCGCTGCCCGCCCGGACTGCCTTCATCGGCTCCCGCGGCGTGGGTCGGACCACCGCCCTGTGCAAGTGGCTCGGATCGGAGATCTTTTCCCGGGGACGCTACGGGCGCGTCATCAAGGTCGAGTTCGACCAGCCCAACTCGACGGAAAACCTCGCCGTGTACTGCGAGGCGCTTGGCCTGAATCTCGAGCATTACTACGAGGGACTCGACATCGCCGTCGGCCAGAACCAGTTCCTCTATGCGGACGTGCCGGGATTCTGTTTCCACCGTCCGAATACAAACCGGGAGCTCGCGCGCTTCCTGGACGCCTCGGGATTCGAGGGGCGCGTGCTCGTGCTCAACGCGCTGCACGACCACACCACGCTCCGCGCCGCGTATTCAGCCGGCCGTGACCTCGGGGCAACGCACCTTGTTTTTACCCATTGCGACGAACTCATCCATTGGGGTAAGTTAATGGACTTCCTCATTGATGGAGACCTTACCCCCTTATTTCTGGCGACTGGCCCCAGCCTGTCCGGCGATTGTGATGAGGATGTCATCGGGACCACGCTTCGCAGAACCATTCCAGGAGCCTGAACACCATGCAATTCGTGTTTCTTCTCGGCGGTTTCGTCGGCTTCGTCCTCACGGCGGGCACCGGATTTCTGGTAGGCCGCAATCCCTCACTCGTGCTTCGCGACAGCATGATCGGCTGTCTGATCGGCGCCCTGCTGTTCCGGTGGTTCTGGTCGGTCGTCACCAAGGCGCTGGCTGAGACCGTGGCGGCGAAGCGGGCGGCCGCCCTGGCCGCCGCGGAAGCCGCCGCCGCTGCACCGCAATCGCCGACCCGCCCGGCCCCGGTCCCCGCAGGCACCCGTCCCAATTCCTAACCCAAGTCTCCCATGAAGAAAGCAATGCCCTCCGCTGAAAACGAGCTTCCTGCCGCCGCCAACGCCTGGCGCGCGTATCAGGGCGCCGCGGGCGCGCTTGACGAGAAGGAACTCATCGAACGCTATCTTCCCCTGGTCCGCAACGTGGTCGACCGGATCAAGCTCAACCTGCCCCCGCATGTCGACGCCGATGATCTCTACAGCGTGGGCGTGACCGGCCTGATTGCCGCCGTGAAGAAGTACGACCCCGAGCAGGGCAGCACCTTCGCGGCCTATGCCACCACGCGCATCCGCGGAGCGATCCTCGACGAACTCCGGCGCATGGATTGGTGCCCGCGCCGCGCCCGGGCGAAGGCCCGCAAGCTCAAGGAGGCCATCATCGAGGTCGAACAGCGTGTCGGCCGCACCGCCACCGAGGAGGAGGTTCGGCTCCACCTCGGCATCTCCCCAAAGGAGTACGCCAAGTGGCTCGAGGAATCGAAGCCCGTGTGCTTCGTCAACATCGACGCCAACGCCGAGCACGAGGAGTCCGAGGGCGCCTCCCTGCACGAGCTGATCGCCGACGAGAGCGACGTCTCCGTGCGCGATCGCATGGAGAAGGACGAGTTGATGAAGCTCGTCTCCCAGCGCATCGAGGAACTGCCGGAGATCCCGAAGAAGATCCTCGCGATGTATTACTTTGAAAACATGCGTCTCGCCGAAATCGCCGCGGTGTTTGGGTTGACCGAATCGCGGATCTGCCAGATCCATGCGCAGACCGTCCTCAACCTTCGCGCCTACATCCAGCGCGTTCGGAACCGCTGAGCCGGACTCCCCGCCGGCAGCCCAGACCAGCCCATCGCCATGCTCATCCTCGTAGGATCCTTCATCGTATTTGCGGCAATGATCGGCGGCTTCATGCTCGCCGGCGGCAACCCCTTCGTGCTGCTGCACGCCTCGGAGTTCGTCGTCATCCTCGGCATCGCGCTGGGCGTGCTCGTGATCGCGAGCCCGGCGCATGTGCTCAAGGAGATCGTGCACAAGTTGAAGGACGCCTGCTTCGGCAAGGCGACGAGCAAGGCGGAATACTTCGAGCTGCTCAGGATGCTCTACGAAATCTTCATGGTGGGTCGGCGAAATGGCCTGATCGCCCTGGAGGAGCACGTCATGAACCCGAAGGACAGCTCCATCTTCAAGCGCTACCCGGCGTTCATGGCGAATCACACGCGAGTCGAATTCCTGCTCAACGGATTGAGACCCGTCATCGACGGAAAGATAAAGCCCGACCAGCTCGAGGCGCTCATGAGCGCCGAGCTCGATGCAAAGGCCGAGGAGGCGGACCATCCCATCCATGTGCTTGCACTCGTGGGCGACTCGCTGCCCGGCATCGGCATCGTCGCCGCGGTGCTCGGCATCATCAATACGATGGCGTCCATCGCCGATGGCCCCGAAGTGGTCGGCGAACGCGTCGCCGCTGCGCTCACCGGCACCTTTCTCGGTGTGTTCTGCGCCTACGGATTCGTGAATCCGATCGCGAATCGCCTGAAGTTCAACAACGCCAGCGAACAGCAGTATCTGCGCTGCATCCTGGCGGCCGTGGCCGGCTTCGCGAAGGGCCTCGCTCCGCTGACCGCCGTCGAAGTCGCACGCCGCTCGCTCGACAGTGGCGTGCAGCCGGGCGCCGAGGAACTCGAGACCAAGCTCAAGGCTCTCTCGACCGGCACCAAGTAACCGGCCTCCACTGAAGACCTCATGGCGCGCAAGAAAAAGGCCGAAGCCCACGGAGGAGCGTGGAAGGTTGCCTACGCCGACTTCGTGACGGCGATGATGGCCTTGTTCATGGTCCTGTGGATCAGCGCCCAGGATAAAAAGATCCTGCTCGCCACCTCGCGCTATTTTCAGAATCCGTTCAACTCACCGCTCGAGAAGAGTTCGGGCGTGATGGAGTTCAATTCCGACAAGGCCAGCCAAGGTGGCTCCAGGGATGACGCCCAAGGCGGTTCCTCCAAGCCGCAGACCAGCCCAAAGGAGATCGACCTGCAGTTCCTCAATTCCGTCGCGAAGGATTTTTACCGGCTCCTCAACCTCCAGGAGGATCTCGCGGACAAGCCGATCGACATCCAGGTCACAAGCGACGGACTCCGCATCACGCTGTTCGACCGTGCCCGCAAGCCGCTTTTCAAGGGAAACACCTCCGAGTTCACCGAGTGGGGACGATTTGTGATGCAGAACCTCGCCTGGATCATCGACCGCTACAAATTCAAGGTCGTCATCGAGGGCTACACCAAGAGCGGCCTGTCGTTCACTCGGAAGGATTATTCGGATTGGGACCTTTCGACGGACCGGGCCAACGCCTCCCGGCGTGCGCTGACGTATTACGCGGTCGACCCGAGATTCGTCGAGCGCGTGACGGGCTACGGCGACACGCGCCCGGTCCAGGGTGAACCGAGCAGTTCCGATTCGAATCAACGCGTCGCGATCAGCCTGTCACCGTCGCCCATTTCCTGGCATCGGTCCACCGCCGACGTCGACACCTTCAACACTGCGAAGAAGTCTGCGACGAATTCCACCGCCACCGCCACTCCATGAAATCCTTCCTCCAAGGCCGTCCCGTCCAGCAGACCCCCGCGCTCCGATCCCTGTCGTCGCCTGGCCTCGAAGGCCTCGCGAAGGGGAAGCTTGCGCATTCGCACGAAGGGGATGGTGGGGGGCCCAATGTCGAGTGTGTCAAACAGGGCGAAAAAGTCGTGCGACTTATCGTCACCTGTTCCTGCGGCGAGAAGATCGAGATCGAGTGCCTTTATCCGGCCGGCGGCTGAGGCCTTCTCCGCACGAAGCGTGCGGCTCTCCCCCTGGTGCGCGCTCATCGGCGCTTGTTTTCGAACCCACACGGGCGCGACTTCGGTCGCGCCCTGCGTTTTTACGGGGACGGCGATCGCACGTGAAACCGCGGGCAGGCTTTTCCCATCGCCGCGAGTCGCGCCCTCCCGAGCGCTCGGCAAAGCTTGCCGGTCCTTCGCCCATCCGGAGTCATGCCAACTTTCCGTCATGGGGCATCAAAAAATTATGGAGCGGAAGTCGCTAAAAGACAGTGGGAAACGGTGACGGAGTCCGTGGAGGCACGAGGTTGGCTTAACTGTGCTCGACCATGAATATCGGCCTGTACGAAAGCGCCTCTGCCATGAACGCCTTGGAGCGTTGGCAGGATGCCGTGGCCCAAAACATCACGTCGAGTCAGGTCACAGGTTACAAGAAACGCACGGTGGATTTCGCTGCGACGCTGATGGGCGAGATGTCGCCGGGTGGAAAGACCCCGATCGGCGATGGCCAGCCCGGATCCTTTCCGACCGCGATCTATGGCATCAGTTACAAGCAGGGAGAAGTGAGCCCGACGAAGCGGCCCCTCGATCTCGCGCTCCAGGGACCGGGGTTCTTTGTGATGCAGGCGCCGGATGGCTCGCGCACCTACACGCGCGATGGCGGACTCTCGATCCGCAATGATCGTACGCTCATCAGCGCCTCTGGGGCGGAGATCCTCTCAGACGCCAATTCCCCCATCCAGACTCTTCCGAACGGAAATCCGATCACGATCAACGCCGACGGCACCGTCTACCAGGGACCGGCCCGCCTCGGAAAAATCAAGGTTGTGAAGTTTGACGACAACAGCCGCCTCATCCCCGTCGGCACCGGCGGCTTCATCGCACCCGGCCAGGATCCGGTCACCGTCGAAAAACCTGACGTGATGCAGGGTTACCTCGAAGGTTCCAATGTCAGCCCGCTGCGGGAAATGGTCGACCTCGTCATGATCTCCCGCGCCTACGAGGCGAATCAGAAGCTGATTCAAAGCCGCGACGGCACCTTTGAAAAGGCTCTCGAAAAACTCGGCTGATCGCCCCTGTACCTCCCTCCCACCTGTTAATCGCACGCCATGAATCTTTCGCTCTACTCCGCAGCCACGGGCATGGAGGCCCAGCAACTCAACCTCGACACGATCGCAAACAATCTCGCGAACGTGAACACGCCGGGCTTCAAGAAGAGCAAGATCGAGTTCCAGGATCTTCTTTACCAAAAGCCCAGGTCCGCCGGCAGCGAAACGGCGGGCGGCAACGTGGTCCCGACCGGCATCGAGGTCGGCAACGGTTCGCGCGTCGCCGCCACGGCGAAGGATTTTTCCCAGGGCGAACTGACGTCGACCGGCGGTAATCTCGATCTTGCCATCCAGGGAGATGGCTTTTTTGAGGTGCAGCGCCCCGACGGAACGATCGGCTACACCCGCGACGGCTCGTTCAAGTTGAACGCCAATGGCCAGGTCGTCACCGCGGACGGCATGCCCGTCCTCTCCAATTTCCAGGCCATTCCGAGCGGCACGACCTCGATCAGCATCGACACGTCGGGAAATGTCACGGTCCAAAGCGCATCCGGCAACTCAACCTTCCGACTCCAACTGGCCCGCTTCGCAAATCCCGCCGGCCTCAAGAGCCTTGGCGGCAATCTCTACGAGGAAACGGCCGCATCGGGCACCCCGGAAACCGGAAACCCCGCTGAACAGGGCTTCGGCTCCGTCATGCAGGGCTACCTCGAAAGCTCCAACGTCAACATCGTCGAGGAGATGGTGAACCTCATCGTCGCCCAGCGCGCCTACGAGATCAACAGCAAGTCCGTCCAGACCTCCGACGAGATGCTGCAGAACGTGGCGCAGATGAAACGCTGATGAACTCCCGATCCCTGAGTCCCTTTCTCGTCTCGTTCCTGATGCTGGGCTCGACCCTGACGGGATCGAGGCTGTTCGGACAACAGTCGCCCGCGCTGACCGACCTGGCATCGCTGCAGTCGCTCCCCGTGGACGCCTCGGGCGCCTTCGTCAACGACGGCTCGAGCCCCCGGTCCGTGCCGCAGGCCGCCACTCCCGCCCCCGCGCCGACCCTCCGCACGGCCCCCGCGCCGGTGGTTCCGAAGCGGATGTATTCAATCGACCGCGACGCCTTGGTCGCGGCCCTCCGCCGCCAGGTCGCCAACCACTTCAATGTCTCCGGAGACTTATCGATCGACGTGACGTCCGGCTGGACCCCGCCGCCGGCCTCGGCTGATCCCGAGGTGGTCTCAGTCGTCGAGTATCCCTCTCAGCTGTCCTCCGACTTCATCGTTCGGGTCCGCGTGGAAACCTCCGCCGATGACTCCCAGCCGGATCGCACGGTGATGGTGCATGCCCAGCTCTGGCGCAACGCCTGGGCGACGCGCGGGCCGGTGAACCGGGGGGATCTCTTCGCCCCGGACGGTCTCGACGTCCAGCGGGTCGACTGCCTGCGAAATCGCGACGCGCTGTTCACTGACGCCGCCACCCAGAACCTGGCTTTCGGCCGCGGGCTCCCCGCTGACCAGTTGCTCACGTGGCACGACGTCTGCAAGCGCTCCCTCGTCCACCGCGGCGAGATCGTCGAGGTCGTCGCCGTCGACGGCAACCTCTCCGTCACCATGAAGGGCATCGCGATGCAGAACGGCGGAATGGGCGACCTCGTGATGGTGAGAAATCCTGAGTCCAAGCGCGAGATACCCGCGATGGTTGTCGCGGAAAATCGCGCGGAAGTCCGCTTCTGACCCCATGAACGCCCGCGTCTCCCTCCTCGTGTGCGGCCTTCTCCTGGTCCCTGCCGGCGCGTTTGCAGATTCGCTCTGGACAAGCCCGGCCAACAATCAGCGCCCGATCATCGCCGATCACAAGGCCTGCGCGGTCGGAGATATCGTCACCATCGTCGTCAATGAAAACGCGAATCTGACCAGCACGCAGTCGAAGCAGACTGCTACCGACGATTCGGTGAATGCCGCCGTCAGCCAGTTCCTGTTTCCCACCACGGCTTCCAAGTTTGGCACGCACAACGGCGCCCTGCCGGGCATCACGTTCGGCGACAAGACCGCGTTCACCGGCGGTGGCTCCGTCTCCAATTCCCAGAGCGTCACTTCTCGCGCCGCCGTGCTCGTCACCGACGTCCTGCCCAACGGCAACCTCGTGATCGAGGGCATCAGGCAGGTCACGTTCTCGGGCGAAACCCAGCACGTCATCCTCCACGGCATCATCCGGCCCGACGACATCGCCCCGGATGACACCATCGCCTCGAGCAGCATCGCCGATGCCCGCATCGAGTTCGTCTCCCAGGGCGAACTCAACGATACGGCAAAGAAGGGCTGGTTCTCCCGGCTCTATGCAAAGCTCCGTCCGTTCTGACCCCACTGCACGCGAATCCCGTCCATGCATTCACGCGCCAACACGATCCTGACGCCCCCGCGACGGCCCTCCCTGCTGGGCAGGAGCGCATTCCTCGTGCTGCTCTGCCTGTCCTGCCTCACGGCGCGGGCCTCGCGTATCAAGGATCTCACGTCAATCGACGGGGCCCGCGACAACCAACTCGTCGGCTACGGCCTCATCGTCGGCCTGGCCGGCGATGGCGATTCAAATTCCCAGACGACCCTTCGCAGCATCGCGAATATCGTCCAGCGCTACGGCCTGACGATCGACCCGACTCAGATGAAGGCCAAGAACGCGGCGATCGTGATGTGCACCGCGGACATCGGTCCCTTCCTCCGCTCGGGCACCAAGATCGACGTGATCGTCGCCTCGATGGGTGACGCCAAATCCCTCCAGGGTGGTGTGCTCCTTCAGACTCCCCTGATGGGCGCCGACGGGCGGGTCTACGCGGTTGCCCAGGGCCCGGTCGCGATCGGCGGTTTTGTCGGTGGTGCGGGCGGACCTGGAGGAGCTACCGTCCAGAAGAATCATCCGACGGTCGGAACGATCAGCAACGGTGCGATCGTCGAACGCGAGATTCCCGCTCATTTCGTCCGCAACGGCGCAATCGATCTCGAATTGCTGAATCCCGATTTCACGTCTGCCTCCCGTGTCGCCAGCGCGATCAACGCAGTCTGGCCCGGTATCGCGTTCCCCGACGACGCCGCGACCGTCAAGGTCAAGGTCCCCGCCGCGTTCGTGGGGCACGAGGTGGCATTCATCGCAAACATGGGACAGATCGACGTGAATCCCGACACCGAGGCCCGCGTCGTCATCAACGAGCGCACGGGCACGATCGTCGCGACCTCCACCGTGCGCATCTCCCAGGTGGCGATCAGCCACGGCTCACTCACAATCACGGTCACGTCCAACGTCGGCGTGAGCCAGCCCGGGCCCTTCAGTCAGGGCGGTCAGACGGTCACCGTCCCGAGCACCCAGACCGCGGTGAACGAAGTGAAGGGTGGTTTCACGGTGATGGAGGAGGCTCCGTCCGTCGAACGGCTCGCCGCGGCCCTCAATGCGCTGGGCGTCAGTACCCGCGACATGATGGCCATCTTCCAGACCCTCAAACGAGCCGGCGCGCTTCAGGCCGAGCTCATCATCAACTGACCCATGGACGTCTCCGCCATCTACACGATCGCCGACGCCCGTCGCCTGCTTGACGAAGGGCCGAAGCCGAACCTCGCGACAGCTGCGGGCCGTGCGGAAGCCGCGTCCGAGAAGCAGAAGCAGATCGCCGCAGCCGCGAAGCAGTTTGAGGCGATCATTGTCCGCCAGATGCTCGAGCCCGCGATCGACCCGCTGATGTCGGGCGATCCGCTTGGCAGTGCCGGCAATGGTGACAGCGGCGGAAGCAGCATGGGCGGAGGCGGCAGCATTTATAGTTACCTCGTCACGGATTCACTCGCGAACTGCCTGACTCAGGGCGGGGGACTCGGACTTTCGAAGATCCTTGAAAAACAATTAACACCCAGAGGCTCCGTCCCGACGGCCCAAGCGGCCGCGGTCTACGGTGCCGGGGAGGCAAAGAAATCATGAATAATGCTTGGGAACTGATTGCCAACAGCCTGCGCGACGAGCTCCAGGAGTACGGTGGCCTGGTCGGGCTCTTTCAGGAACAACAGAGCGCGTTGCTTCGACGCGACGCCAATGGTGTGCTCGCGTCCGTCTCCGCCATCGAGGCGCAGGCTCGCAGCGCCGCTGAACGCCGGATGCGGCGCGAGGCGGTCGTCCGGGACGTCGCGCTCGCCAACGGCCGCAATGTCGAGTCGACCCTCAGGTCGCTGCTCGACTGTCTGCCCGCCGAGGTGCGGCCGATGATCGAGGCGTTGATTGATGAGATCAACCGACTCGTCCATCGGGCCCGCCGCTCCGCACGCCAGAACACGATGCTGCTCCAGCGTGCCATCGAGATCCACCAGGAGGCGCTCCGCACTCTCCGCCCCGAGGCGTTCACCAAGACCTACTCGGCCCGCGGTCAGGTCAGCGTGAATACCGCCGTCGCCACCCCGCCGGCTGCGCTTGAAGCCGTCGGCTGAGCACTCCCGCCTCACCACGCCCACCTCCGGAACGTCAACGTCCCTCGACCCCCGCCACCCATGTCAGGCATCTTTGCCAGCCTCACCAACGCCGTCAATGCGCTGAGCGCGCAGCAGATTGGTCTCGAGACCGCTGGCAAGAACATGGCCAACGTCAACAACGCCAACTACGCCCGCGAACGGGTCGTCATCTCGAGCCTCGGCACCGTGATGACCTCGGAGGGCCCGGAGAGTCTAGGCGTCCAGGCGCAGGGTGTCGTCCAGCTTCGCGACAGTATTCTCGACCAACAGGTCGCCCGCGAGACCGCCATCACCTCCCAGCTCACCAGCCTCCAATCGGCACTCCAGAACGCCCAGGCCGGTCTCGGCGAGACCCTGAATCTCAGCCAGAGCAACAATAACGGCACCACCGGCGGCAACGGCATGGCCGAGTCGCTCAGCAATTTCTTCACCACGTTCACCAGTCTGGCTGCAAACACGACCGATGTCGGCGAGCGCCAGACTCTCCTCCAGACCGCTTCGACGCTCACGGACCAGTTCCAGCTCACCGATAGCCGTCTGGCCCAGGTCCAGGCCGACCAGACCACGCGCATCAAGAGCGACGTCGATTCGGCCAACTCCCTGCTCAGCCAGATTGGCAGCCTCAACACCCAGATCAGCCAGTTCGAGGTCAACAATCCCGGCGGAGCCACCGATCTCCGCGACAGCCGCCAGGCCGATCTCGAGAGTCTCGCCCAGAAGATGGGCTTCGAGACCCGGCCCCAGCCCGGCGCCTCCGGCCAGATCCAGGTCTATACCAAGGATTCCTCGGGCAACGAGATCCTCCTCGTGAACAGCGGCAGCGCCGCCACCCTTTCCTACGACACCAACGCCACCACCATCACGGCGACCCCCGCCGGCGGAGGTCCCACCGCGACCGTCGCGTTCTCCAGCGGTTCGATCAAGGGGGAGTTCGACGCACGCGACACCTATGTCGCCGGTCTCCGGACCAACCTCGACAACATGGCCAAGCAGTTGGTCACGTCCGTCAATTCCATCTACGATCCGTCCGGCACCAATTCGTTCTTCACCCCCACCGGCACCACGGCCGCGACCATCCAGGTCAACCCTTCCGTCACCGCCGCAAACCTTATCGCGGGCACCGGAAGCGCGGGAGACAATTCGATCGCCCTGGGTATCGCCAACCTCGCAAACCACACGTTCAGCACCGCGGGCGGCGACTCGATCGACGGCACCTTCAGCCAGTACGTCAACAACACCGTCACCGGCTTTGGCCAGACGCTCTCGGGCGTCAACTCCCAGCTCACGGACCAGCAGAGTATCCAGAGCATGGTGACGTCCCAGCGCGACGCCGTCAGCGGGGTGTCGCTCGACGAGGAGATGACCGACCTGATGAAATACCAGCGCGCCTACCAGGCCTCGTCCCGAATGATCAGCACGCTCAATTCGCTGCTCGATACCGTCGTCAACCTCGGCAAGTGACCGCCCCTTCGCTGAACCCACGCTCCGCCGCCGCACGCCGATCCTTCGTCCTGTAACGCCACATCCGCCATGCGTGTACCTACCAACAGCAACAACGAGCTGATGCTCAGCCGGATCTCCGACCTGAGCGTCCTGCAATCGAAGCTGCAGTCCCAGGTGTCCACGGGCCAGCGTATCTTCAATCCCGAGGATGACCCTGCGTCGATGGGCCGTGTCCTGACCCTCGACAACGAGAGCCGGCAGCTGTCGCAGTACAATTCCAACATGAACTACGCGCTGGATCTCTCCAACGCGACGTACTCCGCTCTCAACAGCATCAAGTCCATCTCCGATCGCGCCGGTGAGATCGCCACCCTCGGTACGAGTACCGGCACCGCGGGCTCCAACCAGGCCTATGCATCCGAGGTGAACCAGGAGATCGAGCAGCTCATCCAGCTCGGAAACTCCACGTTCCAGAATAACTCCCTGTTCTCCGGCACCGCCGTCTCCACGCCCGCATTTTCCGCAACGCGCGACGCCTCCGGAAATGTGACCGGCGTCACGTACCAGGGTGAGACGAATCCCGCCAACGTGGTCACGGTCCCCATCTCGTCCTCTTCGAATATCGCACCTGGCACCGACAATACGACCAACCAGGGAATCGGCACCTTCATCAATACCCTCGTTTCGCTGCGCAATGCGCTCCAGGCCGGCGACACCACCACCGTGCAGAGCCTCCGCTCCAGCCTGACGAGCTCAGAGGACATGCTCGTCAGCGCGATTAGCGACGCCGGAGCCGTGCAAACGCGCATCCAGGTCGCCCAGACGCAGAATACCGATCGCGCAAACAATATCGACAAGCTCGTGTCGAGCGAGGCCGAGGTGAACATGCCCGAGGCGATCACCCAGCTCTCCCAGACGAACCAGTCCTATCAGGCCGCGCTCCAGTCGACGTCGCTGATCATGCGGACGTCGCTCATGGATTACATCCCGGTCTCGTGACGCGCTTGCAGCCGGTCTGACCGCCGGTCCGTTCCGCCACCCGGCTTCGGCAAGGGGAGGGTGGCCTCGCGCACCGCATGCACGCCTTGCCGTTCGTCGCGCATTCCGCACGCACACACGCGCAGGCCCCTCGGCAATTCTTTCCCGCGTTGGAAATGCCCTGGCATGCGTCGTGTGGAGATCAGAATAAAGAATCACGGAAACTATTGATGAATATATTTTAACGTTTCATATGGTGCCTGAGGCATGCCCAAAGCTTTAGAGCATCCGACCTCTTCACCCAATCCGCCTTCGACCTTCAATCCGTCTCTGCACGCATGAAAGTTAGCTCCGAAGTCTCAAGTTCCGACGCGTCCTCGGGCCACGTCGTGAAGTTGCCGAAGGGACTGCTTGGATTCCCCGAGCACACGTCTTTCGAGCTTCTCTATCAGCCCGACCAACTCCCGTTCCGCTGGCTGCGCCTGCTCGGCCCGGAGATCATGCATTTTGTCGTGATCGAACCGATCGGCATTGTGCCCGAGTATGAGCCGGAGCTCTTCGACGAGGATGCGGCGGCGATCGGCTTGGTCGATCCGGCCGATGCGCTTGTGCTCAGCATCGTGGCGGTTCACCACGGCGAACCCGTGTCGGCCACCGTGAATCTGGTCGGACCGATCGTTATCAACCGGCGCACCGGTCTGGCCCGCCAGGTGGTGCTCGCCAATCACTCCCGCTACAGCGCGCGTCATCCGCTCGTCGTGGCTGAAACTGCAAACAGCTAAGCCGCCATGCTCGTCCTCACCCGCAAAGTCAACGAGGCGATCATCATCGGCGGCAACATCGAGATCCGCATCACCCGCATCGATGGCGACACCGTGAAGGTGGGCATCGAGGCGCCCCGCGAGATCCCGATCGTGCGCAAGGAGGTGCTGACCGACATCGCGGCGTCCAACAAGTCCGCCGCCCTCAAGCCCGCCGCAGCCACGCCCGGTGCGCTTCCGAAGGTCGCGCTTCCCAAGCTCTCGAAGCCGCCCGCGCCACCGTCGCCGCCCGCTCCCTGATTCCCCTTTCCAACCCCATGGGCCGCCACCCCGTTCACGGTGCCTGGCCGCCCTCCAGCTGAACCCGGATATCAACCCGAAATTCCCGCCATGAGCGTCATCAACACCAACATGGAGGCCATCCTGGCCGCCCGCAGTCTCAGCGATTCCCAGCAAATGCTCGGCAAGTCGCTGAATCGCCTCAGCTCCGGTTCGAAGATCGTGAACCCTTCGGACGACGCAGCCGGCCTGGCCGTCTCGGAAAAGCTCGATGCCCAGAACCTCCGCATCGGCGCCGCCCAGGTGAACGTCCAGAACGCCATCTCCTACGTCCAGACCGCCGACGGCTTCCTCAGCGGCATGAGCCAGATCCTGTCGCGCATGTCCGAGCTCGGCATCATGGCCAAGGACGTGACGAAGAGCTCGAGCGACATCGCCCTCTACCAGGACGAGTTCCAGCAGCTCCAGGAACAGCTCCGCCAGACCATCGGCGGCGGCGGATCGGGCACCGCCATCGGCGGCACCGCGGTCACCTCTCCGCTCGGCACCTACAACGGCACCGAACTGTTCGGCTCGACCGCGGCGGGCGGTTACCAGGTGACGATTGGCGAGGCTTCGGGCCAGACGATGCTGATCAGCGACATGGACCTCCGCGACTCGGGCGCCCTGACCTCTGTCATCCACCAGTCTTCCGGTGGCAGCTTCGACCAGCTTTCGCTCACCGATCCGTCCATCGACGTGGTCGGAATCGTGTCGAACGCGATCCAGCAGGTCGCCAGCGAGCGCGCCACCATCGGCGCCTCCCAGTCCCGGCTTCAGCTCGCCTCCAGCACGCTCGACACCCAGTCAGAGAACCTCCAGGCCGCCATCTCCCGCATCAAGGACGTCGACGTGGCACAGGAGTCCACCCAGCTCGCACGCTACCAGATCCTCGTCCAATCCGGCACCGCCATGCTCGCACAGGCGAACCAGATGCCGCAGTCCGTCCTCAAGCTGCTGCAGTGATCGTCAACCGGGGCGCCGTGGCGACCTCATGAGCGCGCTTCGGGCCTCTTCTCGAGGATGCTGAACGTATAGCGAAAAGCCCCGTCCGCACTCTCCCGCCGATATGCTTCTGACCAAGAAAATCGCCGCCATTCTGGGAATTTCACGTCGCCCGCCACGTCAGCGTGCACGAGCGTCAGGTACAGTCTCGATGCGAGCGGAAGCGTTTCCTCGAAGATCTTCTCTCCACCGCACACGAACACCTCTCCAGGAAGGTTCGCGGCAATGCGAAGCGCCTCGTCGACGTTCCTGGCAAGTGGAGGAGGCTGGACGCCCGCTGGAAGCGGAAACGGCCTGAGCTCGTCCCAGGGGCGGCTCGTCACCACGATCGGTTCGCGCCCGTCGAGGTGCGCGCGCGGCCACACCTCGTACGAGATGCGTCCCAGGATCACCGGCCTGCCCGCGGTGTGGTCGTGGAACCATGCCTGGTCTTCCGGAATGCTCCAGGGAAGAGAGGACTCGCGGCCAATGACGCGGTTCTCCGCACAGGCGACGATCAGGCTGAGAAATGGATTCCGCGTGGTCGGCATCGGCGTGGCCGGCAAAACCCCCGATCTTGGAAACGGCCGGAGGACGGGCTTCAGCTCGGAGCGATCGCCACGCACTGGTAGAGGATCCGTCCCGCGGCGTAGGGCGTCGAGCCGGTCACGTGCACGGATAACCCCGAGGCTGTGGTGAAGCCACCCAAGGACAGCCCATGGGAAAGGCCCGGATCGCGCTCGATCGACGTGCCACAATCAAAATCCGGACAGAGCACGTACATGCCGTTGCCCGGCGTCGCCAGGACGGAGAAGACCGTCACGCGCCCCGCCTTGCGCGTGGGGGCGATTTCGTGGGCCGCCGCCGGCTGGACCGGTGCCACGGCGACCGCCGTGCTCTGCGCCTGGCGCACCTCCAGCTTGATCATCCGTGCGACGGCCTCGGGCCCCGTATCGCCGAGGACCTCGCTCACCCAGTCGAGCAGGAGATTGCGGACCTCGTTCAACTCCTTCGCCTTAGCGATCGGGTCCATGCCGCCGGTCTTGCGGATGGCTTTCACAAGGCTGGAGATTTCCTTCAGGTAGACGTTCTTCTGGGCTCCTGGGATGTAGTACATCACCACCAGGTGCACGAGCTTCGCGTCGGCGGCGCCGTACTCGATTCCCTGAGACGACCATCCGATCGCGCAGAACAGCTCGCCTTCCTCACGGCGGGCGCGGACGTGGGGAACCCCGACGCCCATGCCGATGCCCGTGTTGCATTCCTGCTCGCGGTTCTTGATCTCCTCGATCGTGTCCGTCCCGACCTCGATGTCCGGATTGGCATCGAGGATTCGCGCGAGGAACTCGAGCGCCCGTGCCTTTCCGGCTTCGGGCAGTTCAAAAAGTCGTCCTTCCTGGAGTGCGGTCAGAATGCTGCGCATGGGAATCAATCAAGTCCGAATCGACGCGCGAACCACATCTTCACCGAGTGTGTGAGCACGCTGTACGAGAAAAGGAACAGCAGCATCCACAGGAAAAACACGGGAGGCAAGGGCACAAAACCCAGGAAGTGGGCGATTGGCGAAAACGGCAGCCAGCAGCCGATTCCCATGATCGCCAGCGTCGTGAAGGTCATCGTCTTGCTCGCGCGGCTTTGGACGAACGGGACCCGCTGCGTGCGGATGATGTGTACGATCAGCGTCTGCGTGAGGATCGACTCCACGAACCAGCCCGTGTGGAAAAGCTGCTCGAGGTGGCTCTTCGTCGCCGCGTCGACGCCCGCGTGCGTATACGCCGCGCAACCGAAGTAGTACAGCATCACGAAGAACGTCGCGTAGTCGAAGATCGAGCTGATCGGCCCGATGAAGATCATGAATTTCTGGATACTCTTGATATTCCAGCGGCGCGGCTTGGAGAGGTATTCGTGGTCGACGTTGTCCAGCGGGATGCCCACCTGCGAAATGTCGTACAGCAGGTTGTTCACCAGCACCTGGATTGGGGCCATCGGGAGGAAGGGCAGGAAGTAGGCGCCGCCGACCACGCTGAACATGTTTCCGAAGTTCGAGCTGGCCCCCATCTTGATGTACTTGATGATGTTTCCGAAGACCTTGCGGCCCTCGATGATGCCGTCTTCCAACACCAGCAGGCTCTTCTCCAGGAGGATGATGTCCGCGGATTCCTTCGCCACGTCCACCGCGGTGTCGACCGAGATGCCCACGTCGGCCGCCTTCATCGCGAGCACGTCGTTGATGCCGTCGCCCATGAACCCGACGACGTGGCCTTTCGAGCGGAGGGTCTTGATGACCTTCTCCTTCTGGTCTGGCGTGAGACGGGCCAGCACATTGGCCTCGTCGACCTCCCTGGCGAATCCCGCGTCGTCGAGCAGGGCCAGCTGAGGTCCCGTCACGATCTTCGTGATCGGCATGGCGACGTCGTTGCAGACCTTCCGGGTCACGAGTTCGTTGTCTCCCGTCAGGATCTTCACGAGCACCCCCGAACGCGACAGCGCCTCGATGGCTTTCGCGGAGGTGTCCTTCGCAGGGTCGAAGAATGCGATGTATCCCAGCAGGATCAGCTCCGACTCGTCCGCCACCGAGAAGACCTGCTTCGAGCGGTCGAACTCGCGGTACGCGATCGCCAGCACTCGGTAGCCCTCCGCGCTGAGGCTCCGATACTCGTCCATCAGGTCGTCGCGGATCAGACGGATGAGCGGATTGATGTCCTCGTCGACCTGGTAGTTCTCGCACACCGACGCGACTTCCTCCACCGCGCCCTTGCAGATGAGCACGTGCCGGCCCTCGTAGTCGATTACCACCGACATCCGCCGCCGTTTGAAATCGAAGGGGATCTCGTCGACCTTCTTGCAGTTCAGCTCCACGTCGAGGTCCGTGTGCGCGAGAATCGCCCGGTCGAGCAGGTTGCGCAGGCCGGTCTGGTAGAAGCTGTTCATGTACGCGTACCGGAGCACGTCCTCGCTGGGGCGGTTCGTGACGTCGACGTATCGCTCGAGCACCACGTGGTCCTGCGTCAGCGTGCCGGTCTTGTCCGTGCAGAGCACGTCCATCGCACCGAAATTCTGGATCGCGTGGAGATGCTTCACGATGACCTTCTTCCGAGCCATCATCAGCGCGCCCTTCGACAGGCACACGGTGATGATCATCGGGAGCATCTCGGGCGTGAGGCCGACCGCGACCGAAAGGGCGAAGAGCAGGGCCTCGACCCAGTTTCCCTTGGTCAGCCCGACGATCAGGAAAGTCGCCGACACCATCACGACCATGAACCGGATCATCAGCCACGTGAAGCTGCTGACGCCCTTGTCGAAGCTGGTCGCCTCGCGCTTGGCGGCCATTTTTTCAGCCAGCGAACCAAAGAAAGTGCTGGAACCCGTGGAAATGACGATCGCTCGCGCGGTTCCGCTCAGCACGTTGCTTCCCATGAAGCAGGCGTTCGTGAACTCGAATGGCGTGCGGTTGGCGGGTTGGTTGGAGTCGGGACTCTTTTCGACCGGCATCGATTCGCCGGTCAGCGCCGACTGCGTCACGAAGAAATCCTTTGCCGACAGGATGCGCAGGTCTGCCGGAATCAGGCTTCCCGCCGCAAGGACGACGATGTCGCCAGGAACGACGTCCTCCAGCGGCACCTCAGTCTCCTTGCCGTCGCGGAGCACGGTCACGGTCGTCGTCACCAGTTTCTGGAGTCGCTCCACCGCCCTGGACGAACGGGATTCCTGAATGTACGAGAGGAACACACTCAGGAACACCATGCCGCCCACCACGATCGTGGACCGCATGTCTCCCATGAAGTAGGAGACCGCCGCAATCACCAGCAGCTGGATCACCAGCGGGTTTCGGCAGCGGTCCAACAGGTCCATGATTACAGTGTGCCGTCGTCCGGCGGCCACCGCATTGGGACCAACTTCATCGAGAAGCTGGGTCGCGCGTTCCGACGTGAGCCCGTTGGCTGTGCTGCCCAGCTGGTTCAGAAGGTCCGATTCCGGGATCGTGAAGTTGGAGTTATCGAGAGGCACGCGGAGGCCCTAGGTCAGAGGTTTGCAGGGTCGATTCAAGCAAATAGCTCGGAACGAAGTCCATGCGGTGCGGCACCCCCTGCCGATCCATGCGGATTCGGGTGCGCCGTCCAGCATTTCGGGTCAGAAACCAGCTTCGCCCGGATGAAATCGCAAGCGGTAAAGCGCACTGGCATGTGAAGCGTTACATTCGCGTCACATGCGGTTCGCCGCCGGCCCCATCTCCGCGGAGTCGTCTTGCCAGCCGTCCCCTTTGACCGTGCTATGTGCCCGGTGCAGGCAATCGATGCCGGAAACTCATGCGTTGCCTGCGATGGCACAAGAATTGCAGCACCACTGGCCATGTCCGAACCAAAACCTCCCACGATCCTGATCATCGATGACGATGCGGAAATCCGCTACTCGCTGTCCCGGGTCCTCGGGTCCCGGCAGTATCAGGTGATCGAGGCATCCTCGGGCGAGGAAGGGGTCGCTGCTGTCCGGAAAGGACCGCACCCCGACCTGATCTTCATGGATATCCGCATGGGCGGAATGAGCGGTATCGAGGCTCTCCAGCACATCCGGTCCGTCAATCCGCGGCAGTTGGTAATTCTGATGACCGCATTTGGCACTGCCCAGACTGCGATCGAGGCGATGAAGTATGGCGCCTTCGACTACATCATGAAGCCGTTCGCGGCCGAACGTGTACTGGAACTCGCGGAGAACGCCCTCAAGGCCGGTGCGGACCTCCGCGCGGTTAGCGACTACAAGCCGAAGATCAACACCGAGGACTACAAGGAGGGCATCGTCGGCTCGTCGCCCGTGATGCAGGGCGTGTTCAAGATCATCGGGCAGGTGACGGCGAGCGACGTCACCGTCATGATCACCGGCGAGAGCGGCACCGGCAAGGAGCTGGTTGCCCGTTCGATCTGGAAGCACAGTCATCGCGCCTCGAAGCCATTCATCGCAGTCAATTGTGCCGCCATTCCCGACAATCTGATCGAGAGCGAGCTCTTCGGGCATGAGAAGGGTTCGTTCACCGGAGCCACCGGCCAGCGGATTGGAAAGTTCGAGCTGTGCGACGGCGGCACGATCTTCCTCGACGAGATCGGCGACATGGCGCTGGCGACTCAGACCAAGATTCTCCGCGTGCTGCAGCAGGGGGAGATCCAGCGCGTTGGTGGCACGGAGACCCTTCGCGTCGACGTGCGCATCATCGCCGCCACGAACAAGGACCTCGAGGCGATGGTTCGCGCCAAGGCGTTCCGGGAGGACCTCTACTACCGCCTCAACGTGGTCCGCATCAAAATGCCGCCGCTGCGCGAGCGTCCGGAGGACATTCCGCAGATCGTCGATTTTTGCCTCCAGAACCTCGTCAAGAACCGCAAGGCCCGGGTGGGCAAGGTTTCGCCCGAGGCCATGAACGTCCTTTCGCGCCATGACTGGCCTGGCAACGTCCGCGAACTGGAGAACGTGGTTTACCGCAGCGCGGTGATCGCCCAGGGCGACGCGATTCTCGTCAAGGATCTGCCCGCGGAAATCCGGGAGGCCGTCGCGGCCCAGCCGCTTCCGGGCGCCGAGGTGTCTTCTGAGTCCTCGTCCGTCGAGTCCGGGGCGGGGGAGGGGCCGGCTCCTCGCAGCACACCGTCGCTGGACGCGACGCTCGACGCGATCCTGGAGCTCCTCGGCGGCCAGGGCTCGCCGGTGCTGCCGGCGGTCGAGCGCGCGCTTGTCGAACGTGCGCTCAAGCTGGAGAACGGAGACCAGGCGCGGGCTGCCGCGCGTCTCGGCATGCCCCGCGCCGCATTCAAGCGGAAGACCGACGAACCCGGCGCGTGAACGGCCCCGGCCCGCACCTCACTTCTTCCAGGGCGCCGTCACGACCTTGTACCCGTCCGGCGTTTTCCGGAAGTACACGCCGTCGCACTCGTGGTATTCGATCTCCTGGTACCAAACGCTCTGGGCGTCCGCGGGAAGGGACTTCGTGATCGCTCCCATCGGGGCCTCAGTCCACACGAGACCCTCCGGCGTCCTCACGAAGAACTGGCCGTCCTTGAACAGGAACTCGCGTTCCCCCAGCCAGACCGACTGGTACACGTCCGCAGGCGCCGCGGGCGCAGGTGCGGGCGCCGCCTGCACGACGGTGACCGGAGGATCGACCACCATGTAGCCGGCCGGCACTGCGCGGTAATAGACGTCCTGGCAGCGATAATACCAGACATTGCCGACATAGATCCGCGTGTAGAATGGCGGCAGCACACGGATGATGATCCCCCGGGGCGGACGGACCAGCATGTAGCCCCTGGGCGTGTGCCGGTAGTAGAAGCCGCGGTGCATGTAGAAATGGTCGCGGCCGTGGACGACCTCGACTGCACCGCGCGGAAAACCGAATCCGATCGAGATGCCGACATGGGTCTCGGCACGCGCGCTCGGGGTGAACAGGGGAGCCGCACAGAGCGCCACCAGAATGGCGATCGAGGAGAGTAATCGTGGAGTCATGGTTTGTGAGGGTGGATCGGCTGTAAGACCGTGGTATCCTTGACGCGTTTCCACCGCCCCGGGAAACAGCGTTCGCGGAGGGCGGCGGAAATTTCGGCCTTCCTGCGTGGAAATTGCTGTGGCGGAACGACGATGGCGCGGTCCCGAAGGTTCCGACGCCACGCGGCTTAGGCAGGGTGGAACCGTTGTTTTCGCTCGAACGCGGTGTGCCGTTAACCATTGTCTCCACTCCCCGATGAACAAGAGCGCCCACGCATTTCAGATCCTCGCCCATCGGGATTTCAGCTATTCGCTGGTGTCGCGTTTCCTCGCGGAGTTCGGCCTGATGATGGTCAGCGTGGCCGTGGGATGGCAGGTGTACGACCTCACGCACCAGCCCATGGCGCTTGGCATAGTGGGCCTCATGCAGTTTGCGCCGGCGTTCATCATGACCCTGCCGGGCGGGTTGGCGTCGGACCGGTTCGATCGGAAAAACGTCCTGCTGTTTGGCTACGTGCTCGAGATGATCGTCGCGGCCACCCTGTTCGCCCTGACCGCGACCCACCACCTGCATGTGGGGTTGATCTACGCGGTGCTGACCCTGGTCGGCGTGGGGCGGGCATTCATCGCTCCTGCGAGCCAGTCGCTTGTGCCGTTTTTGGTGCCCCAGAAGGACTTTGTGAGTGCCGTGGCCTGGGCTTCGTCGTCGTTCCAGGCCGCAGCCATCGCTGGTCCCGCGGCCGGCGGCCTGCTCTATGGCCTCGGGCCCGCCTATGTGTACGGCATATCGCTGGCGTGTTTTGTCGTGGCCGGAATCCTGATCGCCTGCCTGAAGATCCAGCTGAAGATTCACAATCCGTCCGCGGCGGGCCTTTCGGGTCTGTTTTCCGGCGTCCGCTTCGTGCTCGAGCGAAAAATCATCCTCGGTGCCGTATCGCTCGATCTGTTCGCGGTGCTCTTTGGCGGGGCCACGGCGCTGCTGCCCGTTTATGCGAGCGACATCCTGAAGACCGGGCCCTGGGGCCTCGGGATTCTGCGCAGCGCGCCGGCCCTTGGCGCGGGCCTGATGGCATTGTGGATCGCGCACCGGCCGATCCGCCGCAGGGCGGGATTGAAGCTCTTCATCTGTGTGACGCTCTTCGGACTTGCCACCATCGCCTTTGGAGTCAGCCGGTCCTTTTGGGGATCGCTTGGTCTATTGGTGGTCCTCGGCGCGGCGGACATGGTGAGCGTGGTCATCCGGCAGACGCTCGTTCAGATCAACACCCCGGACGAAATGAGGGGCCGCGTGAGCGCGGTGAACATGCTCTTCATCGGAGCCTCCAACGAACTCGGCGAGTTCGAGTCAGGGGTGACCGCGGCCTGGTTCGGGGTGGTGCGGTCGGTCGTGATTGGCGGCCTGGGCACCCTGGCGGTGGTGGGGTTTTGGTCGTGGCTTTTCCCCGACCTGCGGCGCATGCACGACCTCGATCCGAAAGCCTGATGTCCGCGGCGCGCCGGCGTCAGGCGGGACTACGCTTGCGGGTGGTGCTGTTGTCGATGACGCCGGCGGCAATCGCGTACCGCGTGAGGCCGGCCGTATCGTGGATGTCGAGCTTGTCCATCAGCTGCTGGCGATGCTTCTGGACCGTCTTGATGCTGATCCCGAGCGTGGCGGCGACCTGCTTGTTCGCGGCGCCTTCGGACACGAGTTGCAGAACTTGGAGCTCGCGGACGGTCAATCCGTCGTTGCGGCCCTTGTCGCTGAGCGATTTTGGCGCGCCCTTCCTGGATTTTTGCGCCGCGCCGTCGACGTGGGCCAGGGACAGGAACGGACATTTTCCGCGAGTGATCTGCCTGATGGCGTTTGCGAGGGTTGAGAAGGTGTGCTCCTTGGATATGAATCCGTGGGCGCCGATTTCCGAGGTGCGTTCCACGTATTCGTCGTCGCAATAGGCGGAGAGGACGACGAGCCTGGTCGCAGGCCTTGCGCGGCGAATCTGCCTCATGGCCTCGAACCCGTTCAGGATGGGCATCGACAGGTCCATGATCACCACGTCGGGCGAGTGTTGTTTGGCGAGGTCGACCGCCTCCTTGCCCGTCGCAGCTTCCCCGATGACGCAGAAATCCTTTTCGTTACCGAGCAGGATCTTGAGGCCCTCCCGAATGACTGAGTGGTCATCTGCGATGAGGATCGAAATACGGGTCTTGGACATGTGGAGTCAGCGGTTCATGTATGATCGAATCTGGATACGGGATGGCTCGCTAAGAACCGCCAGCCGCAACGGGCGCCGGCATTGGCCGAGAGGCCCGGTATCCAGGGCCCCGCCCCGGTCCGTTTGTGCGCTCTCCCCCGGACTGGAATGCGCGGGGAAAATGCGTGGTCGGACGGTGCGGGAATCATGGTTGGGTGCGAAAACATCATGCCTAGTCCAATGCCCGCTTAGGGCACGCGTTTGGAATGAGCTGATGCTGTAAGTCGCTTTAAGCTAAAAACTCGCGACGATTGCGAGGAGATGTTACTGGGGTGAAGACCTACCATGGACGGTTAAAAAATACGTGAATTTAGGTGGGAGACACGGTGGGCCTAGACCCCATACCCTAAGATAAATGCCTGCACTATAATCGGCTCGATAATGCCTCACCACCAGCCGCCTGCATGTTCTCCAGCCAACAAAGCAGCCGAAAGTCCAAGCGTCGCACGCGATCCTGTACGCCCCTATGCGGGCAGAAGGGCGCTGCTGCTCGAGGACGACGCTTATGTCCGCGACATCTGCGCCCGATCCCTTGTTAAGATCGGATTTGATGTAGTGGCCCTGGCGGATACGCGCGAGGCGTGGCGGGCGCTTGAGGCGGGCGGCGTTGATCTCCTTGTCACCGACCACCACATGCCGGGGAACACGGGTTTGGAATTGATCGAGAAGTTGCGCGAACGCCAGGTGGCGATTCCATCGATCCTGATTTCCGGCAACATGCCCCTGTCGGCATCTGCCGCCGCGCGAAAGCTTCGCGGCGTTCGCACGATGAACAAGCCGTTCTCGATGGCGGACCTCAAGCAGGCGATCGGCGAAGTCATGGGGCATTGAGCCCCTGGGCCCAGGGTGCCGAGTGGGGTGGATTCCCCGCGGAAAGTGGGCGGCATTGCGTAAACGAAGCGTGAAAACGCGGGCTCGTTGGGAAGCCGGCTGACTGGCGAAGCCGGTTGGGCAGCAACTGTCGAAAACTGGCGGAGAGAGGGGGATTCGAACCCCCGGTACGGTGTTACCCGTACAACGGTTTAGCAAACCGCCCCTTTCGGCCACTCAGGCATCTCTCCGGAAAAGTGGGAGCTCAGGCAAAGAAGGGGAGCCGCCGAGTGCAAGGCGGTTTTTTGACCTAATCCTATTTCTTTACCTGGCGTGATTTGTGTCGATAGTGGCTTCCCCTTTGTGTCGCCGAACCCCCTGCTTCGATTTCGCCTGTCATGACCGCCGCGGTTTCCAAACCCGTGCATCGGATCCTCATCGTCGACGATAACAGCTCGATTCACGACGACTTCCGCAAGATTTTGGAACCTCGCGTCGCCCAGGCGGAGGCCGAGGCCAGTTTGGATGCGATGGAGGCGGCGCTGTTTGGCGACGAGCCCGCGGGCGCTGAAGAGGCTCGCTTCACGTGTGAGTTGGATTCGGCGTTCCAGGGCCAGGAGGGGTTCGAAAAGATTCGGAAGGCGCGCGAAGAGGGGAGCCCTTATTCGATGGCCTTTGTCGATGTCCGCATGCCTCCGGGTTGGGACGGCATCGAGACGACGGCTCGCATCTGGGAAATCGATCCGGACATCCAGATCGTGATCTGCACGGCCTACTCCGATTATTCGTGGGACGAGATGATCGCGAAGATCGGGCAGACGCACCGGCTGCTGATCCTCAAGAAGCCGTTCGATCCCGTCGAGGTCCTGCAGCTCGTGAGTTCGCTGACCGAGAAATGGCAGTTGCTCCAGGAGAACCGTCGGCACACCGCCGAGCTCGAACGCAAGGTCGAGGAGCGGACCCTGCAGCTCAAGGAGGCGAAGGATTCCGCGGAGGCGGCCAACCGTGCGAAAAGCACGTTCCTCGCCAATATGAGTCACGAAATTCGGACGCCGATGAACGGCGTGATCGGAATGACTCATCTGCTGCTGGAGAGTCCGCTTTCGCAGGACCAGCGGGACCTGCTCGATGTGGTCCGCGTGAGCGGTGAATCCCTCTTGTCGCTGCTCAACGACATCCTGGATCTTTCGAAAATCGAGGCAGGCAGGCTTGAGCTGGAGGAGGTCGAGTTCGACCTCAGGGAGCTCGTCGAGGATGCGGCGGAACTGCACGCCGTGGCGGCGGGGAAGAAGAACGTCGAACTGGTTCTGGACGTGGATCCCAGGCTGCCGACCCGTGTGCTCGGCGACTCGCACCGTCTGAGGCAGGTGCTCACGAACCTGATCGGAAATGCGGTGAAGTTCACCACCCAGGGCGAAGTGATCGTGCGGGTGGTGGGAGAGGGCGATGGCGACGGCAGGCGCGTGTTCCTGATCGAAGTCCAGGACACCGGCATAGGCATTGCGCCGGATATCCAGCCGCTGCTGTTCAATCCCTTCGTCCAGGAGGACACCTCGACCACGCGCCGGTTTGGAGGCACGGGTCTGGGCCTTGCGATATCGAGGCATCTGGTGCAGCGGATGGGGGGCACGATTGGCGTGCGCAGCCAGATCGGCAGCGGATCGACGTTTTGGTTTCGTGTGCCGCTGCCCTTCCGCGACCCGGCGCCGCTGATTGACCGGCAGTCTGGAGACCTGGGGAACCGGAGGCTCTTGATCGTAGACGACAATGCCACGAGCCTCAGGCTGATCGAGCAGCAGGCGAGGGAGTGGAGGATGGATGTTCTCACGGCCGGGGACGCGGCGTCGGCGTTGGATCGGCTCGATCGTGAGACCGCGGCGGGGCGCAGGTTCGACATGGTGATGCTCGACTCCCAGATGCCGGGCATCGATGGACTCACCCTCGCGCGCCAGCTGCACGGAGATCCGCGGTACGCGGAGCTTCCGGTTATCATGATGACCCCGCTGCTCGACCGCATTCCCGCGGAGGTGCAGCGTGCCTCAGGGGTCCGGCTTTGTCTGATCAAACCGGTGCGTTCGACAAACCTGCGTTCGGCGCTGTCCTCGTGCCTGGCGGGAACCGCGCCTGTGGTGCATCAGGTTTCGGAAGAGACCGCTCGTCCGCTGGAAAATCTCGAGGTTCTGGTGGTCGAGGACAATCCGGTGAATCAGAAAGTGGCGGTGGCCATGCTGCAAAAACTCGGGTGTAAGGCGGAATTGGCGGACAACGGGGCGATCGGCCTGGAGGCGGTCCGGAAGAAGCGTTACGATGCGGTGCTGATGGATACGCAGATGCCGGAGATGGATGGCCTCGAGGCGACTCGCCGGGTAAGGCAGCTCGAAGCTGCCCGGGAGTGGCCAGACCGGCGGCGCCTCTGGATCGTGGCCCTGACGGCAAACGCGATGCAGGGCGACCGCGAAAAGTGCCTGGAGGCGGGCATGGACGACTATGTGTCGAAGCCGATCCGGCTCAACATCCTCAAGGCGACACTCCTGAAGGCCTGTCTGGCTGGCGGAGAGCGGCGTTGAACGACCGCCTCAATTGCCGCCGCCTTGCGCGCCGGGAATGTTGAGGTGGATGACTGGACCCGAGTCGGAATCTCCGGCGGGGGCGAGCGGAGCCGGGGACAGTCCGGCATCACCCTTGGCCAGGGGTGCGGGTGCGAGCGGTGAATCCGAGCTCGGCGCGGAGGCCGGAACATTGGCCACGAAGTCCGGGCTTCCCGGAGGAAGCATGGCAAACCCGCGGTCCATCAGCTCGATCACGTGCCGGTCGCGCGTGCGGTAGTCGGGGCTGCCCATCACGACGACGATGATCCGGTGGCCGTTGCGAAGGGCGGTGGCCGTGAGGCAAAAGCCTGCGCCCACGGTGTACCCGGTTTTCATGCCGTCGACGCCCTGGACGTGTTCGAGCAGGTGATTGTGGTTCACCATGACCACGGCCTTGGCGCGTTCCGGCGTACCAAAATCGCGGATGCGGATCGACGTGTACTTGAGAATGTCGGTGTTCAGCACGAGGTACCGCGCCAGCTTGGCCATGTCGCGGGGCGTGGTGAGGTCACTGTCCGCAAAGCGACGGTCCTTGGGCGGCAGGCCGTGCGGGGAACGAAAGTGGGTGCGGGTCATGCCGAGCTCCTGAGCCTTCTGGTTCATGAGCTGGACGAAGGCCTCCGTGGACCCCGCGGCGGCGTTTGCCAGCGCGTAGGCGGCGTCGTTGGCGGACTGGATCAGCATCGCGTAGAGCAGGTCGCCGACAGGGAATACCTCGCCCTCCTTCAGCCAGACCTGGGTGCCTCCGATTCGCGAGTCTGCGGCAGTCACGTGAACAGGAGTTTGAAGCGAGATCGTGCCCTTCCGGATGAGGTCTTGAAGCACGGCGAAGGTCATCAGCTTGGTCATGCTCGCAGGCGGGGAGACCACGTCCGCGTTCTCGTCGATGAGGGTGCGGCCCGTGGCTGCGTCGATCACGATGGCGCCTCGAAAGGCCTCCCTCGGAGTGGCGGGCTCCGCGCGCCGGCGATGGCGCACGGCGCCTGAGACATCCGGGATGAGAAAGGCCGCGAGGGCCGTGAGTGTCAGGGGAAGGAAAAACCGGGAGAAAGTCATCGCGGCGAGGAATGCGATTTTGAACGCGAGAGCCAGCAGAAACGTTGACGACGGAGCACGCTTTTTGGTCGAAACGGCGCGGGCGTCCGGTTCAGATCGGCGTTCCGCAATGAATCGCCTCCGCCAGCCACTTTGGATTGCCGCCATCGCAGCGGCCCTGTTGTTGCTCGTGGCCGGCCTGGCCTTCGTTCCCTCGGTCCAGACCTGGGCGGTCCGCAGGGTGCTGGCGTCGCATCCCGGCCTGGGGGTGTCGGTCGGTCGCGTGTCCGCGAACCTGGCGCGGGTTCACCTGGACGACCTGCGCATCGAGCGTCCAGGCGTGCGCGCGGAGTTCCCGCGGGTGGACGCGACAATTTCGCCCTGGCGTGCCCTGATCGGGCGGCTGTCGATCGAGCGGCTCGAATCCAAGGAGTGGCGGGTCGATGTTCTGAACGCGAAGGGTGCGGCGCACGCGGAGGCCGTGGGCGCTGATCCGAGCCGGTCCTGGCCGTCGCTCATCGCGTCGGCCTGGGCTGCGGAGGCGCCCGCCAAGGGAGGCGAGGGCGCCGTGGCGACGGGTATTGTATCCAAAATCCGGCTTCCGTTTGCCGTGTCGGTCGCGCGCGTGGACCTGGCGGGCGTGGTTATGGTGCCGCTTCCCGCCGGAGCCTCGCGAGCCGACGTGAAGGTTGGAGTGCGCGGCGGCGGTCTCGCCCCTGGGCGCGACGCGCGCTTCGATTTCACGGCGACGACCGATCTTCCGTCCGGGACATTGGCGGGGCGTATCGAGACGGTGGGGACGCTCTCGGGGCGACTCGAGACGCCCCGGGCATTCTCACAGGTTTCGCTGCTGGTGTCGGCGCGCGCCTCGGGGGGCAGGATGAAGACGCCGGCGCGGCTTGCGCTCGAGGCATTCCTCATTCGCGTGCCCGAGGGCGAAAGTTATCGGGTCGATCTTCGTTCCGGCGGCGAGATGCTGGTGGACATCCACTCCCAGATGCCCGCATCGAGCGGAACGCTGCATGGGGCGTGGAAAATGAACGTCTCGGATGCCGAACTCACACCGTTTGCCCTGGGCCGCGCGCTGCCTCGTTTCTCGCTCCAGGGGCACGGAGATTTTGTGGCCTCCCTGGATGGTCTGACCTTCGAGATGGCGGGGGATCTTGCCGGCAAGGCGGACCGGCTCGAGCGGCTCGAGCCGTCGCTGGGTGCGATGGGTGAGGTCGGTTTTTCCGGAGTGTTCGACCTGGACCGGAAGGGAAACGACCTCCGGGTGACGAAGCTGCGGGCGGAGGTTGAGCGGAATGGCAGCCCGGTGGTCGAGGCGGAGGCACTGCAGGGCTTCGAGTTCGACGCCGCGCACCTTCAGCTCAAGGTCGAGGAGCCGGGCAAGGGCCTTGCGCGGGTCAACTTCTCCAATTTACCGCTCGCCTGGCTGGCGCCGTATTTCCGAGGAGGCGAAATCTACGGCGAAGGCCTGAACGGAGAGTTGATGGTGTCGGCGCGCGAAGGCGGTTTTGCGATGACATCGCCGCATCCCATCGAAGTGCGGCGCATGGGGCTTTCCGCGCGAGGCAAGGCCGTTCTGCAGAATGTCGGCCTGCTCGCGGACCTGAGTGGCGAGTACACGCCCGCGGGATGGCAGACGGATTTCACGCGGCTCGAACTGAGTGATTCGTCGGGAGCGCTGCTGTCGATGCGCCTCCGTGCCGGAAGCCTCGCCGATACCGCGGGCACGGTGAAGCTCCAGGGGCAATGGACGCTGTCGCTTCCGGCCTGTTTCGACCAGCCGGGCCTCTCAAGGCTGGCGCGCCTCGGTTCCGGCGTGCTTCAGGGAGATATCCAGGGAAGCCTGGGCGCCACGAAGGACCTGTTGATGCGGCTCTCACTTCAGGGTGTCACCACCAAGGAGCCCCGGGTCGAAACGCTGCCCGATTTTGCCGCGGAGCTGCGGGCGTCGGTCGACGCCGCGGGCAAACTGGCGGTGAGGATGCCTGTGACCATCACGAACGTGAAGGCGGGACACAAATCCAGCCTGGTCGTGGACCTGACGTCACCGAGCGCGAAGCTGGATTCGACCATGGACGTGAAGGTGGCTGGCGGCGAAGTGTACGCCGAGGATCTGAAGTCGTTGTTCGCGCCTTTCGTGCAGGTGGTGAAACGCGGCGGAGCGACCCCGACGGCGGGATTGCCCTGGGGTGGCTTGCGGGGCACCTGCTCGCTTGCGGTCGCGCGGGTGGTGATGAATCCGACCGTTTCCGCCGAGCAGGTCGCGGCGGAGCTTCGATTCGGGCCGGACGGCGCGGACCTCACGGCAGCGAAGGCGCTGGTGAATCGCTCCTGCAGCGTGAGTGGCGACGGCAAGCTGAGCTTCGATCCGTCCCGCGCGCAGCACTACACGGTTCAAACGGATTTCTCGGTGACAGGCTTCGATGGCGCATGGGTGCTCGGTGCGGCGTCGCATGATGACGCACCCGCGATTGAAGGAACCTTCGACTGCAAAGGGAGCCTCGCCGGGGATGGAGCGTCGATTGAGGCGGCGGCGAGGACGGTGCACGGACGGCTGGATCTCCTGAGTCGCGGAGGGCGGTTTCGCCTGTTGAAGACCGATATTTCGAACCTGCTGGTATCCCGCGATTCGCTGGGAGATGCGGTGATCTCCGGAATCGGAGCGCTCATCGGCCGGGGCGGAAAAGGTTCTGGAAAGCTGGATGACAATGCCAGGATGGCCAAGGATCTCGCGGCAGCGTTGGCGGACCTCCAGTTTGACCAGATGAGCGTCGAAGCGGATTTGGACGCAAGCGGGGCGATTCGGATGAAAGACTTCACCCTGATCACTCCGGACGTCCGCCTGGGCGGCGAGGGGGAGATCGCTCCTGACGCCGAGCGACCGATCATGGACCGTCCCCTGACGCTCAAAGTCCAGATCGCCCTACGGGGTGCACCTGCGGAAATCGCACGGCGCGCAAAGCTCTCGGACGGCCGCACGGATGAACTTGGGTACACGATCATTCCGCATTCCTTCAAGCTTGGCGGCACATTGGCTCACTGCGACACGGGAGGCCTGAAGTTGCTTTTCGAGCAGATGGTCGTGGCCAAGGGCGGTTCGTTGCTCGACCGACTCCGTGGGCGCTGAGTCCGGTCTGGGGTTGATCTTCGGAAAAATAAGAACCGCCCGTCTGCCCGACGGGCGGTTCTTCCCATTATGTCAACCTAGTTGCGAACCATGAGGAATCGGAGAGGACCTCCGAGACCGTGAACAGGATGCCTTCTCACTGTGGAGAACTGATGGCCGGGCGGTTACGATCATGTCACGATACCTGATTGGTAGATTGTCCGAGGGCCGACGCCAGTTCATTGGCCGTGAAAGGCTTCTGAAGACGCATGACGCCCGCCGCTGTCGGTATGTTCGACTCGGCTGGATCCTGATAACCGCCCATCAGGATGATCCGGATGTCGGGTCGGATCTCCCGGATGCGACCGGCCAATTCCTGTGCGGGAAGACCTGGCATGGTGACGTCGATCAGCACCACGGAGAAGGAGCCGGGATCGCCGGAGAACACGGTCAGCGCCTCGGAGCCGTCGGAGGCCTGGGTGCATCGGTAACCGAGCCTCATGGAGAGCATGGCCACGACCGTCCGAATGGATGCGTCATCGTCGGCGACGAGCACGGCCTTTCCCGAGCCTCGGTCGGTGGTTCGCGGCAACTCGGCGGGTCGTTCCGAAGGACGCACGCGGGTAGGATGTGAGCCGGTGGCGCTGCCGGGGATCAGAGGCAGGAAGATCCGGAAGGTGGTGCCGCGGTGCGGCTCCGATTCGATGGCGATCGCTCCGTGGTGGGCCTTGACGATGCCATGGGCTGCGGCGAGTCCAAGGCCCCGACCCGCGAATTTTGTGGAGAAAAACGGTTCGAACACGCGGCTGAGCACCTCGGCCGACATGCCGACCCCGTCGTCAGTGATTGCGATGCAGACAAACGAACCGGGGTCCGTCTCAAATCGAGGCCTGAGCTCGGCGACGACATCGGATGACAGGACTGCGACGCTGCAGGTGATCCGCACGGTGCCTCCCTCCGGGGCGCAGGCCTCGGCGGCATTCTGGACGATGGACAGGATCAACTGACGCAACTGACGGTGATCGGCGAGCACGGCTGCGGGGCGGGGGCCGGGTTCGAGAATCAGTCGGTTGCGGCGTCCGACCGTGACGTCGATCAAGCCTCGCATCTCGTCGAGCAGGTCGGGCACGGACACCGGTTTCGGGTCGATCGTGGCCTGGCCTGCGTAGATCAGCATTTGTCGGCACAGGTCTGCGGCTCGGGTGGCGGCGCGTTCGATCTGAGCGAGCGGATCGGCTCCGGGGTGCGAGGCGGGTGCATCGAGGCGCGCCAGCGAGGCGTTGCTCAGGATGACCGTGAGCAGGTTGTTGAAATCGTGCGCGACGCCTCCGGCGAGGGCTCCAAGGCCCTCGCGCCGCTGAGCCTCGAGCAGACGTCGCTGAGTTGCGGCCCGTTCGTTTTCCATGCGACGTCGGTCGGTGATATCCTGGATCGAGCCGTAACACTGGGTGGTACCATCGGCAGCACCTTCCGCCAGGCCGATCCAGCGGACCACGGAGGACTGCCCCGGGATCGAGGGTAGGGTGAGTTCCAGGTCGAATGAGGTTTGATTGGAAATGAGCCGGCGGATTGCGGCTTCTGCCTGGACCGATGACTCGGGGGAGAGGTGCGCGACGACCGTGGCGATATCGAGCGGGGACGCCCCGGGATCGAGCCGGAGCAGGCGCGCGGCCTCGTCCGAAAGCTGGATCCGGCTCGATCCCGGATCGAGTTCCCAGGCGCCGATGTGCGCGGCCTGTTCGGCCAGCCGAAGCAAATCGGCCGTTCGTCGGTATTGTGCCTGCGTGAGGTTCAACGCCTCGGCGGCGTTCATCCGTTCGGTGATATCCGCCAGCGTGCCTGCGGCGCGCAGGCTCCGGCCTGAGGGATCGCATTGCTGGGCTGTTCCCAGGAGGTGCAGCCAGTGGCTCCCCCTGGCGGGAGGCGTCTGAAACACCAGGTCGACGCGCACGCCGCGGTCGCGAAGGCCGTCCAGCGCAGCCTTCACGGCACTGGCATGGGAGGCCGCCGCGGCGTGGACGAGCGAGTCGGGTTCCACCCGCTGCGCGCCGGGCTCGTCGCCCAGCAACTGGTGCCACCGGTCGCTGACGACGAATCCGCCTTTCCTGAGGTCCCAGTCCCAGTAGGCGAGCCTGCTGCCCTCGAGCACCCGGTTGAGACGTTCCTCACTCTCGGCCGCCCGTTTGAACAGCAGCCGCTGACCGACGAAGGCCGTGGCAAGGATCACGACGAGCAGCACGCCCGGAACGAGGTAGGGGATCAGATCCGAGAACACGAGGCCGCCGGCCTCATAGGCGCCGTACCACTGCTCCCTGAGCTGCCGGTACGTGCCGTCGGAGCGGAGCCGCTCGAGGCCGGCATTGAGGATCGGCAGACGCCAGGCCTGGCCGGGGCGGACTCCAAAATGAACCGTGCCCGCGATGCCCGGGATATTGAAATCGTGGATACGAACGTTCCGCAGTCCCAGGTCTCGCATCCTGCGGAATCCGGTGGTCCGGTATCCGAGCACGCCGTCGATGCGGCCCTCCTCGACCGCCCGGAGCCCCTCATCGATGCTCGTAACGGCGACCAGGTCGTCCCCGAGCCCCTGCGAGGCCAGGTAGTCGAAGGACGCCGACCGGTCCACGGCCGCCAGACGCAGCCCCTGGAGGCCGTTGCCGTTGCGGTGGGCGAGTCCCGCCCTCAGGAACAGGGCCTCGCGCCGCTCGAAATAGGGGGCGGACAGCAGCAGTTCGCCCTGCCGGCCGGGAGAGTAGGAGGCCGACGCCAGGACGTCGATGCGCCCGTCGAGAAAATCCTGATACAGTTCGGGCCAGTGTTTCACCACATACACGGGCTTGAGATGCGCGCCGGTGAGAATGGCCTCGACGAGATCGCGTGCGAAACCGTCGGGCTGTCCCCGCGAGTCGGAATAGCTGAGCGGCGGGTTGGAGTCCTCGATGCCGATCCGCCATTCGTGGGAACCGTCGGGGTTCTCGGCTCCGAACGTCGCGGCGAGTCCGGTGCTGGCGAGCAACAAGGCGACCTGGCACCGCCTTGCGACGGCGAGAGCGATCCGCGCGATCCCGGCTAGACCCTCGGGCATGGCCCCATGCTAGGCGCGTGATGCCGCGGGCCGCAATGCCAACCGCGCTAGAGAATCAGCATCGCGTCCCCGTAACTGAAAAAGCGGTATTCCCGGGCGATCGCTTCGCGATAGATTTCCTTCAGCCAGCCGATGCCTTCATTTGAGCCTGGAGTGAGAAAGGCGGATACCAGACAGAGCAGGGTCGACCTCGGTTGGTGGAAATTGGTGATCAGGGCGTCGGTTCCCAGGAAGTTGGCGGGCGGATAAAGATAGATGGAGGCTTCGTCGGCGTGATCCGCACCGGTGGGTACGCGGTGTTTTCGGAGGAAGTCCTCGATGGTGCGAACGGAGGTCGTGCCGACCGCGACCCGCCGGCCGATCCCCGGGTTGAACAGCAGAGCCTGGGCTGGAGCGGGCACCTCGTAGATCTCTCGGTGAATCGGATGATCCTCGATGTGGTCGGTCGCGATGGGGCGGAAGGTGCCGAGTCCGACATGTAGCACCAGGTCTGCGAAACGCAGGCCCCGGTCTCGGAGGCGGTCGATCAACTCCGGCGTAAAATGCAGGCCCGCCGTCGGGGCCGCCACGGCCACCTGTTTGGCGGCATTCGCGTACACGGTCTGATAGCGTTCGATATCCCTCGAACGCTCTTCGGCGCGGCCGGAGCGTTCGATATACGGGGGGAGGGGAATCTCGCCGAGCTGGTTGGCCACCGCGACGATTCCGCCCGGATGCCGGGTTTCAAAACGAATGAGCGAGGTTCCTTCGTCGCGCTTCTCGACAATCGTCCCGTCGAAGGCTCCGGACTCGTGGTTGAAGATCGCGCCGACGCCGAGCCTGCGTGCGGGGCGGGTCAGGCACCACCAGCACTGGCCTGGATGCCCAGGTTCGGGGCGCAGGAGGAAACATTCGACCTCGCCGCCGGTTGGTCGGCGCGCCTTGAGACGCGCGGGGAGCACCGAGGCCGTGTTTCGCACCAGGATGTCGTCCGAGGTCAGGTAGTCGGGCAGGTCCGAAAAACGGCGATGCTCAAGGCGCCGGGCCTTGCGGTCGACGACGAGCAGGCGCGACTGATCCCGCCGATCAGCCGGTGTCTGCGCGATCAGGTGGGAGGGAAGGTCGTAATCGAAGAGGTCTGTGGAAAGTGGCACGGGACAGGGAGGGGAAATAGAGCCAGGTCGGACCTTCGCGCGAGCCTGATCCCAGATAAAGCGGCCCCCCCCGCCTGGATCAGCTTCGGTCTTTGGCCGGGAGAGGCCGACCTCGCGGGCCTCGGGTTGAGGTCGGCTTGCCTTCCGCGTGACGGCGATGATTGTCGCGGCATGAACTGGTTTTTCTGGGCGCTGCTCGCGGCGGTGTTTGCCGGTGGCACGGCGGTGTTGGCAAAGATAGGAGTGGAGGGTGTTCCATCGAACCTGGCGACGGCGATTCGCACGACGGTGGTGTTGGTCTTTGCGTGGGCGGTGGCCCTGGCGACGGAGGACCCTGGGACCGTGATGCGCCTGCACGCCCGCACCTGGGTATTCCTTTCGCTATCGGGTCTGGCGACGGGGCTTTCCTGGTTGTGCTATTTCAGGGCGCTCCAGCTTGGAGAGGCGTCGAAGGTTGCGCCGATCGACAAGCTGAGCGTGGTCTTTGTGCTCGTCTTTGCCGCTGCATTTCTCGGCGAGTCATTGACCTGGCGCACCTGCCTGGGCGCTGCGTTGATAACCAGCGGGGCGGTCGTCCTTGCGCTCAAGTGACCGCATTCGCCCGTGCGGAGGAAATACCGCTCCGAAATTGCTTGTCACCGCGGCGACGCAACGCGTAATACCCGCCCTTCTCCTCTCTCGGAGAAAGGTTCTTCGACATCGCCGACTGGTACTGCCTTTCACGCCGCCCGGGTCTCCGGACGGTGCGCTACGGTCAAATCGTCGAGTCGTGAATGCTTCCTCCCGGGAGCTGAGGTGCAACCGCAAGCGGTTGTTCTTCAATCTCAAGCCAACATAGCTCAGCTGGTAGAGCAACGCTTTCGTAAAGCGTGGGTCGTCGGTTCAATTCCGACTGTTGGCTCCATTTTTCGGCCCGCCAGCCGAGTCAGTCAGCCAGTTGCCGACCTCCGGCAGGGTATCAATTCCCCGGTATCCTGAAATTCCAACTCAGGATTTATTGGGTGTATCGAACCTGCGGAGGCTGGCGTCACCCCCGGAACCTGCAACATGGACCCCGCCTCCAATCGCCCCTCGTCCCGTGAGGAATCCCGGCGCGCAGCCGCGTCTGCGTCTTTGTGGCCAGGCATGCGCTCTCAATCCGTGCGGGCCATGCTCCTGATCCTGGTTATCGGTTTTGTCGCGGATTTTCTCCTCTTCAATCATTTCGGCATCTACGAGGACGACTACCTGTTCACGCTCATTCCGGCGAATTGGAGTGCGCTGCATCTGTATTACAACGCGGTTTACGCGATCCAAAGTTGGCCGCAGGGGCGTCCTGGCTGGTGGCTGATCAACCCAACCCTGACCTGGCTTTGCGCGCAGACCGGAACGCTCGGCACATTTTATCTCCTCCTCTTCGCGATCTCGTCCCTTTCTGCGTTCTGCATTTATCGTTTTCTTCGGGTCTACGTCGCCTTTGGGCCGGCCCTGTGTGGCGCGCTTTTCTTCGTGTTGAACCCCGCGGATGCCTCCGGGGCGATCATCATGCACATGACCAATTATTTCATCGTGCTTATGATGATGCTCGCCGGCCTCAGGATCTATCAGGGAAGGTACCGCACGCTCAGCGTACTGATGGCGGCGTTGGTGCTGGTGACTTACGAGCCCTATTTTCTCCTCTTCGGCGTCTTCCCAATCTGGGATCTGCTGTCGAAACGCGGTTGGTCCTGGAAGGGACTGGCACGCTATTGGGCGGCGCTCGCCGCGGTATTCGTAGGGGTGATGCTTCTCCGTCGCCATCTCGGGGACGACCGCGCGTCGCAGATGATCGCGAGTCTCGGTGATGTGCTTCACAAGGCGGCGCTGGCCCCCTGGATCGGTGCCTGGACAAACTTTCATATCGACGTCAGCCGCCCCTGGGATGCCCTCACCGCGGGCACGCCCTACACTTGGGCGATCGTGGTCATCTCGGCTGCGGTCCTCTTCCTCGGCGTGAGACCGACGGAACGCGGACGGGAGCCCGGCACGCCTGAGTCGGACGGACTGAGACGGGAGGCGTTGCTGTTTGTCATCGGCTGGATTTTCGTGCTGGTGCCCTACCTCTATCGCTGGAATGAGGATTATTATCCGCCCGTCGTGACCCTTGGTCGCCTGAGCGCGATGCACATCCCGAGCGGATTTGGGTTTTCGATTGTCATCGCGTCGGTGCTCGCGGCCATGTCCCGCGCCCCGCGCTGGCTGGCACGAATCGCATCCTTTGCAACCGTCGCTTACTTTTCCCTGCTCGTGGCAGTCGGCGTGCAGATTCAGCAGACGCAAATGATCCGGGACTGGCGCCTGCAAAAGCAATTCTGGCAGCGGGTGATCGACATGACGCGCGATGCGGGCGACGGGGTCACCATCATCGTCGACTCGGATCCTCCGGGTGGCGTGCCGTCGGAGCCGCGTCCGACGACGGAGGCCTTCCCGGCGTCGTGGATGGTGTCGTACTCCTCGGTTTTCTTCCATTCCATCTTCAGATATCCAGCCTCTTGGAAGCAGCCGCCGGCGGTCTATTCGTCGTTCCTCGGGATGAAGACCCGGACGCTGCCGGACGGCTCGGTGCAGCTCGAAACCCCGCCGTGGCGGACGCCGGCGGAGTGGCCGGTGCTGAAGGACGGATCTTTCATCTGGCTCGAGTGGGAGGGCATGAATTTCGTCCGAGTCACGCGCCCGCTCACGATTGGCGGCCGCGTTCTGCATCCCAAGCCTCCCGGGCCGCCCCAGCAGGGCATCGGAACGCGGCCTGCCTACCATCTTCTGTTTCCCGCTCCCGAGAGAACCTGGAAAAGCATTGCCGACGGCCTGAATTATCCCCCCTGACCGCGCGGCGCATCCGCTGTCATGCCTACTCCCCTGACGACGTCGGCCGTATCCATTGTCGTGCCGGCCTACAACGAAGCCGAATCCCTGCCGGAACTGTTGGCCGCGATACGCGAGGCCAGCGCCTCTGCGTCCTATCGCCTCGCCGAGGTCATCGTCGTGGACGATGGCAGCACGGACGGGACTTGGGAATTGTTGAATCGCGCCAGTGGCGAGGCGACCCTGCCGCTCAGGGCGATTCGCCTCCGGCGAAACTGCGGCAAGGCCTTTGCGCTGGGGCAGGGCTTCCGGGCCGCGCGCGGTGATGCGGTGGTGACACTCGACGCGGATCTGCAGGACGACCCGTCCGAGATCGGGCGGATGCTCGCGAAGCTCGACGAGGGCTGGGATCTCGTCTCCGGCTGGAAGCAGGTCCGCCACGACCCGCCGGGGAAAGTCCTGCCTTCGAGGTTCTTCAACTGGGTGACGTCGCGTGTATCCGGACTCCGGCTTCACGATTTCAATTGTGGATTCAAGGCCTACCGGACCGAGGTGGTGAAGTCGCTGGACCTCTACGGCGAACTGCACCGCTACATTCCGGTGCTGGCCGACAACCTGGGATATCGGGTGGCCGAGATCCCGGTGAGGCACCGGGCGAGGGCGCATGGCAGGTCCAAATACGGCTGGGAGCGCCTTTCGCGCGGAATGCTCGACCTGTTCACGGTCATGGCGACGACGCGTTATCGTGCGCGTCCGGCCCATCTTTTCGGCGGACTTGGGCTAGCGCTCGGCACGCTGGGATTTCTTCAACTTGGCTACCTGACCGTCCTGTGGCTCCTTCGTGAGGGCCCGATCGGCACCCGCCCGCTGCTTTTCCTGGGCATCCTGTGTGTATTGATGGGTGCCCAGCTCGTGTCGTTTGGCTTGCTCGCGGAGCTGTTCATCCGGAAGCATGGAGCGACCGACGGGGTTCGCTACGTCGCGGAGCGCCTGGGTTTCCCGGGTGTCGAGCGCGACGGCGGATAATATCCCGCCGGCCGCCACCATGAGTCACATCATCGAAGACGGTGTCGAAGCCGGCACCTGGAACAAATACGAGAGTCGCAATCCGGTCCAGCGGCTGCTCGTACGGCGCTTCCTGGATACGCTACGGGAGCTTGCGCGGTCGTGCGCGGCGGATTGCCGCACGGCGCTGGACGTCGGTTGCGGCGAGGGCGTGACGACCGCGCTGCTTCGCGACTGTGGCCTCGGGGAAATTCGGGGCGTGGATTTTTCGGCCGGCATCCTCGAGGTGGCGCGAAGGCGGAATCCCTCGATCCCGTTCGAGCGCCTGAGCATCTACGACCTGGGTGAGGCACAGCGCTCGGACTTTGTTTCGGCGTGCGAGGTGCTCGAGCATCTGGAGCGTCCCGATGACGGGCTTGATGCGCTGGCCCGGGTCTGCGGGAGCCACTGTCTGCTGAGCGTGCCGAACGAACCCCTCTTTCGCGGGCTGAATTTCTTCGCGGGCAAATACTGGTCGCGCCTGGGGAATTCGCCCGGCCATCTGAACCACTGGAGCAGCGGAGCCTTCCGCCGGTTTGTCGAGCGGCGCTTTCGGGTCGTCGACATCAGGCGGCCCCTGCCATGGACAATCATCCTGGCCCGGCCGAAATGAGCGCCTCGAAACGATTATCCTCCTGGTTGAAGTCCGCGCTGCTGACTGCGGGTGCGGTGACAGTCCTCGCGGCGCTGATCGCCTGGGCTGGAGCCGGGAGGTTGGAGGCGGCTTTTCGTGGAATCGGGTGGCGCGGCTCGGCGGAACTGTTCGCGATCTACGCCTTTTCCCAATTGGTGCGAGTCGCCCGCTACCGGATGATGTTTCGGGGTGACCCTCGACCGCCAGGGCTCGGTGACCTTTGTGCAGTGGTGTCCCTCCACCAGGTCGGCAACCACATCCTGCCGGCGCGGATGGGCGAGCTCACGTTTCCCTACCTGCTCCGTCGGAGTTCGGGCACTCCCGTGGAACGGTCGCTCTCGATCCTCCTGACGATCCGGCTCCAGGAGGTCGCGGTGCTTGCGGGGTTGTTCGTGGGGGCTTTGGCGTTTGTGGGACCGGGAATGGCAGGGCATTCGGGCGCTTCACCGCTGCGGCTCGCCGGGGCCGGGATTGCAGTGATCGCACTCGTGGCGGCTTTCGAGTGGATGCTGCCACGGATGTTGGGCGCGGCGTCGCGATGGCTGTCACGGCCGGGATCGCTGGCTCGGCTGGTGGTGCCGGCCCGCTGGGCGGAACGCCTGCAGGGCACGCTTGCCCGCCTTGCCCAGGAGGCGGCCCGGCCGATGCGGCTCGGTCGGCGTGCGGCGCTGATGGGGCTGACCCTGCTGTTGTGGCTGTCGATGTTCTTCCTGTTCCATGCGCTCATGCGGATGAGCGGCTACGACGTCACGTACCTTCAGACGATCGTCGGATCCAGCTTCGCCAATTTTTCCCAGCTTCTTCCGATCAACACGTTTGGCAGCCTTGGTTCGCTCGAGGCGGGCTGGACGCTCGGGTTCAGTCTCGTGCGGGTCCCCGCCGAGGGGGCCCTGGCGACGGCGGTGGCTCTGCACGTGCTCGTGCTTGGATTCCTGGCCGTGACCGCGCTGCCCGCGTGGATCTGGCTGCGGAGCCGAAGGGCCGGCTAGTTGCGGGTCTGCGCCTGGTGTCGCTTCCGGTATTCCCCGGGAGACTTGCCAACCGCCCGCTTGAACAGCACGCACATGTACTCGACGTGCTCGAAGCCCGTCAGGTCGGCGATCTTCTTGAGGGGATAGTCGGTCTCGTAGAGCAGCTGCTTGATCTTCGTCACCTGCATCTTCCGGATGACCGCATGGGGCGAGAGGCCGAGGCTCTCGCGAAATTTCTTCTCGAGCAGGCTTCGGGAAGCGGCCGAGTGCTGGACGACCTGTTCGACGGAGATGCCCTTGCAGGCGTTTTCGCGGATGAAGGCGAGCGCTGCGGCCATGGTCCGGTCCTTGATCGCAAACAGATCGGTGGACTGGCGGGCAACGACCTCGAGCGGATCGATCCGGACGTCGTAGGACTCCGGCGAATACCCCTTCATCAGGCGGTCCAGGGTTTCGGCGGCGAGGTATCCCGAGCGGGTCGAGTTGGTCGCGACGCTGGACAGGTTGGGATACACCAGTTCGCAGCGCATCAGGTCGTTGTTTGCGCCAAGGACTGCTATCTCCTCGGGCACGAGCAGGTTCACCTGGTGGGCGGCGTTGATCACCTGCTGGGCGCGAAGGTCGTTGCAGGCCATGACCCCGACAGGCTTGGGGAGATGGCGGAGCCAGGTCGTCAGCTCCTGAAGCTGTTGCTCGTCCCAGAATGGGTCGACGTCTCCCGGGTAATTCACATCCAGCAGTTCCACCTTCTGTCCGGCCAGCTTGGCGGCCTCGATGAATCCGTCGCGGCGTTCGCAGGACCAGCCGTCCGCCTTGAAGCCGCAGAACGCGAGGTTGGTGAAACCGCGTTCGATGAGGTGTTCCGCGCCGAGGTGTCCGACGGTGACATTGTCCGGACGGATCTTCGGCACACCTGGGTAGGCGGGCACGTCGTTGAGGTCGACGAGCGGAATCTTCATTTCCGTGCACCTGCTCACCAAGGCGGGCGTCGTGTGGCGACTGATGATTCCGTCCCAGCGTTTGTTGGCCAGCCAACGTGCGTCGGTCTCGGCCTTCATCTCATCGTCGAGAAACGAGGCCCAGGGGCCGTGTGAGCGCTCGTAGTTGGCGATCCCCTTCAACATGAGCACGCAGTCCTCGTATTGAAGGTCGAAGATGAGGAGAATCTGTGGGCGCATCGTTGGGTAATGGATCTCAATGGAACCCGTATTTGGCTTGGAAAGAAAGGCAAATTCCCGCCGGCCTTGAACCGAGGCGGGAGCGCCGCAGGGAGGTGAAACGCAATTGGAGTGGCGGTGTGGCGTATCCAGCATGGGCCGACATGGAGCGCCCATGGAGGCGGAATCACGTCGGGAAGGTTCCCGCGCATCTTGCCATCGTAACCCGTGTGTCGGCGAACGTCGCCTGCGGGAGATCCGCTGATGGCAACGCTGCAGCCGCAGTAGCAGGCGTTCGAAGGTCCCCGAGGCCTTGTGCAATGAATCTCAAGCGGAAGGCAAGGAATCGCGGATTCAGGCTCCCGGTTGTGGCGTAGAAAAGGAACGGCCGCCCGAGGGGGCGGCCGTTGTCGGAATCGGTCGTTTTGGGACGGCTCAGCGGGCCCCCGCCGGGCTGACGGGGTTGATTGTCGGGTCGACCGCAGGGGTGGTTTCCGTCGGAGTGGTGGGCTGATTGGTCTGACCTGTCGGCTGCTGCGGAGTGGTTTCGCCGCTGGGTGTGCTCGGCGTGGAAGGAGTCGACGGTTGAGTGATGACGTTCTGCGTCGTCTGGGTTGCCGTGTCGCCGGCCTGGGTTGCCGTGGAACTCGCGGTGGATGCCTGGGCTGAGGATTGGCTCGCCTGGGTCTGGACTTCGGAGGTCGTTGAACCGGTGGCCTGCGCCACACTTTGTGCGATCGACTCAGTGGAGATCCCGGTCACCTGGGCGACCGCGGCGGTGACCACACCGGCGGAAGCGGGCGAGGCCTGCGCTGCGGCTGCGGCGACGGAGCCGGCTTGTTCCGGGGCGGCGTGTGCCACCGCGGCCGCTACCGTGGCAACGGCTGTGTTGGACTCACCCGCCTGCGCTGATTGGGCGACGATGTTGGTGACCTGGGTGGTGATGGCCGCGGCCTCCTCAGGTGCGGCCTTGGCGGCTGCGGCGGCCACGGTGGCTGCGGTCAGGGTGGAGGTCGAAGAGGTCGCCGAGGAGGTCGAGGTCACGGCCTGGACCATTTGATTTGCGTACGTCGCCGCCTGGGCGGGCTGGGCTGCGGCGGCCACGGCGACGACCTGAGTCGCCAGATTCGTCGTGGATTCGGCGGAGAGATTGCCGAGGTTGTTCTGGACCACGGTGGCGACCGTGGTGACGGCGGTCTGGACGATCTGTGCCAGGGCGGGATTGCTCGCGATCGCGGTCGACAGCGGCTGTGGCGGCAAGGGCTGCGTCGCACCGGGAGGCGTGAACGAAACCATGCCGGCGCTGATCGTCATGATGCCTGAGGGGGATTCGAACGTGACGCTGTCGGCGGTGGAGGTGATTGAGAATCCGGCGTTGGTAACGGACACCGTGAATGCCGTGCCGCGCGCGGCGGCGACGCCCTGCGTGGTCTTCACGCGATAGTCGTTCACATCGCGTTTCGACGGGTCGAGCGTGGAGACCAGGTTGCCCTTCTTCAGGTCGAGCAAAGCCTCGGCCTTCGCGGTTCCCGACGCGGGCTTCACGATGTCGACGACGAGTTCCGTATTCTCCTGGAGCGTGGAGATGGCGCCCTCGATCGTCTGGATGTAGGCCTGGCTTCCGGAGCCTGTGACCACGCGCGCGCCCTCGGGAATCTCGTCTCCAACATTGAGCGCGACCGTGGTGTCTCCCCGGATCATGGATACGGTGCCGACCTTGCGAAGTAGTTTCGCATTGCCAGCAAATGCCGTGGACAAAATGGACGCGCAAAAAAGCGCGGAAAGAATGCGGGACAAACTTGGGGTGTTCATGATGCTGAACGGTTAATGGCTGCTGCCGTCGGGCAAATCTATTGCGGGAGCGGCCGGTCCGTCAACGAAACCTTGGCTCGCTCGGGCCTGTGCTGCAGGACGTGCGAGAAGCTCGAAAACACGGATTGGCTCGGCCTTGCCCTTCACGGGCAGTTCGCCCTTGGGTACAAACTGGAAGTCGCCGCCTGCGAGGGACTCGACGGATTCGCCGACGAGGATCGAGGTGCCGAGCGCCTTGTTCATCGACTCCAGCCGGGACGCGAGATTCACGGGGTCGCCGATGACAGTAAATTCCATGCGTTTTGGGGACCCGACATTGCCGACGAGCACGGTGCCGTGGTTGATCCCAATGCCCATGCGCAGCGGGTGGAGATTCCGCGCGAGCCAGCCCTGGTTCAACCCGTCCAGGCGGCGTTGCATCGCGAGGGCCGCCGCGCAGGCCCTTCGGCAATCCTCCGCGGGGCTTCGTGATTCCATGTCGCCCCAGGCTGCCATGACGGCATCGCCGATGAACTTGTGCAGGGTGCCGCCCTCGGCGTGCACGCAGGCCACCATGGCTTCGAGATATTCGTTGAGTTGCGCGATGAGGATGTTTTCCGGGGTGCGCTCGCTCCAGGCCGTGAAATCGCGAAGGTCGGAAAAGAGAACGGCGACGGGGCGGCGTTCGCTCGTTACTTCGGGGTCGGTGCCGCTTGCGACAAGTCGGTCGAGGAGCTCGGGCGAGAGATAACTGCCGAACATGTGGCGAACCTTCTCCTTGGCGCGCTGCTCATCGCGCACGCGCCGAAAGACCGCGAAGGCCGAAGCGAGCGTCATGCCCAGCAGGGGGCCCGCGAGGGGAAGCCACAGGCTGTGCAGGACCCATGCGAGCAGGGCGAGGGCTGGATAGAGCGCGATCCCACCGACCGAAACCACGACGAGCCACAGAAGCCTGCGGCGCGACGCGCCCACGAGGGCCGCGCCAAAGCTCAGGGCGATCGCCGGCCAGAGCAACCAGGCCGGAGCGGTGCGGACGTAGTCAGAGCGTAGGATCGAGTTGAGCAAATTCGCGTGGTAGAGGGTGAACGGCGATAGACGCCCAAGGGGCGTCGGTCCGGCATCGGCTTTGCCCGTCACGGTCTGCCCGATGAGGACGATCTTGCCTTTCAGATCCGGGACCGGCTCGGAGGCGTCTCCGCGGGCGAAGTGCCGGTCAAGTCCGATCATCAGCTTGGCATACCCGTAGGTTGGGAAGGCCGAACGCCCACCGCGTTCATCATAGCGGTAGTTGATCCAGATCCGACCATGGTCATCGATCGGAATGCGCCAGGTACGGCCCTGGGCGGGAAAGGTGATGGAGCGCCCGATCGCGACCCTCACCTCGGCCGGTTTCACCTTGAGCAGTGAGAGCGCGGCCTGAAGAGCGAGCGTCGGGTAAACCTTTCCGTCGACTCGCACGACGATTGGGATCCGCCTGCGCACGCCATCCGGTTCGGGATTGAAGTCCGCAAATGCAAACGTGGCGGTCTTCCTGAGTGCTGCGTAGGGGAGGTAGGCGCGCGCGTGGCCCTCGAGTTCGGAAACGGCTCCGACGATGTTCGTGAAGGGGCGCGTGGGGCCATCGGAGGTCGGTGGTACGATCCCAGCGGAGTCGTCGCTGCTCATGGCTGCGCAGACGACTGGAATGCCCGTCTGTCCGAGTGCGCCGGCGATAGCGGCCATCGCATCGTCTCCCTGGCTGGATTTCCCGTTGGCGTCGAAGATCACGTCCCAGCAGATCTCGGCGGGCGAGGTTTGGTAGAGCAGCTTCATGAACTCGGCGTGCCACTGCCGGTCCAGAGGCCAGGCCCCGAGCCGGGAATCCGAATCGTCATCGAAGAGAACTAACGCGATGCGCGGATCCGGGGGCGGTTGGAAGGCGGTCCGGATGCGGGTCATCCCGTCGAGTCCCTCGTACTCGAGGGTCCGCCCGGCCTCGGTGCGGGAGAGCAGCCAGGCGAGTGCAAACGCAATGAGCGTAGCCAGGAGGAGGTGCCTGGCGGGGATACGCGGCGCTGGGCGCATGAGGGCGAGCATGGGCGAAGCGCCGCGCGAACCAAGCCGAATAGCGTCCGAAGGCAGGTCGGTTTCTAGGATTGCCACGTGTGCGAGGCATTTCCTTATCGGCTCCGCATGCTGCGGCTCTTCCTCCCTCCCAATCTTGCCTCGGCGATCCTCCGAGATGCGATTCCGGTCAGGCTCGAGGTCGATCTCGCGTCCGAACCCGCGCCTGCGCTGGTGCCCGCCCTCGCGCTGCTGCAGCGGTGGTGCGCCGCTCCCACGCCTCCTGCGCTGCTCCAATTGACCCGGTCCCAGTTTCGGGAGCTGTTGCGCGCCTTGAGGGAACAGCCGGTCTTCTTCTGGGCGGGAAAACCCGGCGAGGCGATTGGCTGGACGGAGGGAGTCCTCGAGGGGGTGACGCCGCTGCTGGGGTCGGAAGTGCAGGCGCAGAGCCCAACGGGACAGCCGAAGCCAGCCGCCGCCCGCCCGTCTTCGGAGCGCCGCGGCACGCCGGCGGTGATTGACGGGTCGGAGCATTTCCTGGCGATCACGCTGCCCTCGCGGGAGCACCCGAGCTACGGGCAGGTGCTGGAGCTCCTGAAGGCAGTCGGCTTCGTGCTGGAGCCGTCGAACCGACGGTGGTGGCTGCGCGACCGTCACAAGGCGCTTTCGTTCATCGCGGAGCAAGGCGACCGGATGCGAAGCGAGTGGGGCGCCGTCACGACGGAGAACTTCCAGCGGAACACGGCGGGGCTTGCTCGGGCCGAGGTGGTCTGCTCTGCCGAGGAGGCCAATGGAGGTTACTCGCTGACGATGGCAATTCGGGCTGGCGGGGCTTCCGAGGAGGCGGTGCGTCAGGCTCTCGCCGGAGGGCGCGCCTACGTCGAGCATGGCGGGAGGATCTACCTGTTCGGCCGGAAGGAGCTGGACCGGGTTTCGGAGGCCCAGCGTGCGCTGGCGGGGGACAGCCAGGCAACGCTCACCGCGACGCGCTCGCTCAGGATCGCCCGTGCGCGGGTGCCCGAAGCCCAGGAGATCCTCGAGACCCTGTCGCCGAATTTCACCCCTCCGTCCGGATGGCGGGAGCGCAGCCGTGCCCTGCGCGAACTGTCCAGCCTGGCGCCCGCGCCCGTCGAAGCGTCGCTGGAGCGGAGGCTCAGGCCGTATCAGAAACTTGGAGTCGCGTGGCTCTGGTATCTCCATACCCAGCGCCTCGGCGGAGTGCTTGCGGACGAGATGGGGCTGGGCAAGACGCTGCAGGCCCTGGCCCTGCTTACTGCGATACGGGAGGGCGCATCCGGCGGTCGGGCGGCCAGCCTGGTGGTCGTGCCCGCGTCGCTCCTCGAAAACTGGCGCCGCGAGGCCGCGACATTCGCCCCGGACCTGCGCGTTGCGGTGCACCACGGAAGCGGACGCGACGCATCGGGGGCTGACTTTGCCCGCCACGATGTCGTCGTCACGAGTTACGGCACGCTTGCCCGGGACCGGGGCGCGTTTGAGTCGGTCGAGTGGACCTGCGTCATCGCGGACGAGGCGCAGCACATCAAGAACCGGCGTTCGCAGAATGCGCAGGCATTGCGCGCGCTCCCGGCGGGCTCGCGATTCGTGCTTACGGGCACGCTACTCGAGAACTCGCTCGAGGAGCTCCGGTCGCTGTTCGAATTTCTCCTTCCGGGCTACCTGGGCCAGGTTCCTGCGGGCCTTCGTGCGGAAGACCGCCAGTGGCACGACGAGCGCCTGATTGCCCGGACCGCGGCGTACATCCTGAGGCGCACCAAGCGCGCGGTGGCGCCCGAGCTGCCCGAGAAGATCGAGCAGACAGTCTGGTGCGAGCCTTCGGATGAGCAGCGCGCGCTGTACGACTCGCTGCGTCAGCGCGGCGAACAGGAACTCTACGACCTCGAGGCCTCCGGTGCAGGCGAAGCCCGCCTGCGCTTTGCGATGCTCACCCAGCTGCTGCGCCTCCGGCAGGTGTGCTGCGACCCAAGACTCCTGGACGCGGGTCGCGGCGTGGCCTCGGCCAAACACGAGGCGTTGCTGGAGCTGGTGCAGGAGGCGGTCGACGACGGCCATCGCATGCTGATCTTTTCCCAGTTCTCGTCCGCGCTTCGATTGCTTCGCGAGGACCTCGAGTCCGAGGGCGTGGCCACCTGTTACCTCGACGGATCGATGCCCGCCAAGGCGCGCCAGGCGGAGGTGGACCGTTTCCAGGGCTCTCCGGATGTGCCGGTCTTCCTGCTCTCGCTGAAGGCGGGTGGCACCGGCTTGAACCTTACCGGCGCCGACACGGTCGTGCACCTGGACCCGTGGTGGAATCCCGCCGCGGAGGCGCAGGCCACGGATCGGGCCCATCGCATCGGGCAGACGCGCACGGTGACGAGTCTCAAGCTGATCTGCTCGGGGACGGTGGAGGAAAAGGTGCTGGCGCTCCAGGCTGAGAAGCGTGCGCTCCTGGCGAATGTCTTCGAGGCCAGCGACGCGGCGGCGTCACGGCTCAATCTGGCGGACCTGCGTGCCCTGATGACGTCGTGAGGTCGGAGGCATCCGCAAGTCTGGGATTGGCCGGAGCGGCCCGCCCGCTCAGCATGCAAAGCCATGAGCAACTTCATCCCCACGCGCGTCTGCAGCCGGTTGGAAAAGGCGGCCCACGCCGCGGCAGCCCACGCGTACGCCCCGTATTCACGATTTCGGGTCGGGGCCGCCGTGTGGGCGGGATCGGGACGAGTCTACGGGGGGTGCAATGTGGAAAACGCCTCCTACGGCCTCTGCAATTGCGCCGAACGGACCGCGGTATTCTCCGCGCTCGCGGCGGGTGAGAGGACGATCAAGGCGGTCGTGGTGTATACGCCGACCAACAAGCCGACCACGCCCTGCGGCGCGTGCCGGCAGGTGATCAGTGAGTTCGGCCCGAGCGCCGCAATCCTGTCGGTCTGCGATTCCTCCGCCCGGCTCGAGACGACCCTCGAGGCGCTGCTGCCGACGGCGTTTGGCGTGGTGAACCTCAAGCCGAAGAGACGACGTTGACGCCGGCAGCCGGCGCGGAATCATATCCGTAGTGGAACGACGGCGACGCAGGGACCGGGAGGGAGTTGAAGCGTTGAATCGGAGCCCACCCCGGAGGTGAAACGGGCCGGATACAGGCCGCGCCCGAAATAGTCGTCCCCCAGGTTCTCTGCCGGGTGGTTCGGCCGGTTTTTGAGGATCAATTGCCGCCGTTCGAGACGGTCGTTCCCGAGGTCACGGTCGGGGCCGGCGTGGTAGTGGCGTTGTTTCCGAGGAAGGCCTGCCGCATCATCTGTTGCATCTGATGCTGGGCCTGCTGCTCGTTCTGGATTTGCTGAAGTGCCGCGAGCTGGTCGGAGCTGAGCAGGCCCTGCGCCTGCTGGACGGCGCTTGAATTCACGGGAGCGGGCTGGACGGGGGCGCCCATCGCCATCGCCACCATCGCGCGATTGTCGAGATTCGTGTTCTTTTGCTGAGACGTGGACGTGCTGAGGATCGACACCAGCTGCTGGCTCTGATCGGGGGTCAGCGGAGTCGAGGTGTAGCTCAGGCGCTGGGCGAGCTCACTGACGGTGGCCTGCTGCGGGAGCGTCTGTTCGTACTGCTGGTACTGGGCGTAGGCTGCGTCCCCGATCGTTTGCTGGATGGAGGCGTCGGCCTGGGCGCTCGTCTGCTGGATCATGGACTGGACGGCGGCTCGGTTCTGCGGCCCGAACATGCCCTCGGCGCGAGCGCTGGCCATCACGTCCTGGATGGCGGACTGCTTTTGCGCGAGCAGGGCCTTGAACTGCTGCAGGGCCTGCGGTGGAAGCTGGAGGGCCTTGAAGAGGTTGGCGTAGCGACTCTCGATCTGGCCGTTGATGCGGACCTGCTCGAGCTGCTGAAACTCGGGCGAGGCGGTCACCTTCCGAAAGGCGTCGGCGCGGGCCTGCCAGCGGCCGCGGCGGAAGTCGCGGTTGCCTTGGGTATCGTCGGAAGTTGCGGGTGCCTCGACTCCGGCGGCCTCGGGACGGGGGCGTGCGGAGAGTTGGGATTCCAGATCGGAAATTCGGCGATTGGCCTGGCTGGTGATCCGTGCGTTGTCGGAAATCGTGGCGCGCAGGCTGGCGAGCTGACGGTATTGGTACCAGCTCAGCGCGGAGGTTCCGAGCAGGGCGAAGCAGAGGAGGGCGACGAGGGCGTTCCTTGGACTGTTCATGGCGTGTCGGGGTCGGGTGTGTCCCGCCCAGAAGATCGGACCTGGGCGGGTCGAGCCTAGGGACGCCGCGGGGCCCTGCGAGGTTTCGGCGCAGGACGCGCCCTAGCGCGGAGGGAACTCGAAGTCGGCTTTGGACTTCGTCTTCGACAGCACGAGATAGGCGCTGAACTTGGAGCCTCGCTTGGAAACGAAGCCCTCGATCAATTCGGTGCGCCCATTCTCGAGCAGCCGCTTGGCTTCCTCGAGGGGAATCTGCTTTTGGCAGATTTCGCGCTTCATCTCGAAGACAATGCGGTCGCCGTTCGCGCCCGGTTTGCGGACGAGGTACACGTCGGGTGTCTCGAGAAATTCGCCGCCGGAGTGGACCTTGCTTTCGCCGTGCGAGATGGCCTTGGAGAGGTCCGGGGGCGCCTTTTCCCGGCGCTGGCGGCCCGCGCCGCCCTCTCCCGGCTTCCCCTTGCTCTCGCGCGGCGGAAACTCCCAGGTGATACGGGCGCCCTGGCGGACCAGGAAGGCGTCGAAGGGACGGCCACGTTTGGAGATGAATCCCTGGACGAGCTCGGTCTTGCCCTCTGTGACGAGACGGATGGCCTGTTCGCGCGGGATGGCCTTCTGGCACATGAGCCGGCCGACTTGGAATGCGATCTTCCAGCCTTCGCCGTCCTTTTCCCTCAGCACGTAATTGGTGGCCGCCTCGCAGAGTTCGGCGCCGGTCGCGGGATCGGTCCAGAACGGGGTGAGTGCGCCGACCTCGATCTTGTTGCCGAGGTCCATTTCGACCTTCTTGCGCGGGGCGTTCTTTTCGTCGTCGACGATACGAAGCTTTGCGGTGAACCGGTTGCCGGTCTTGGCGGAAACGAAGCCCTCGAGCGGGCCGATTTCTCCCTTGGCGGCGAGTTCGGCGGCCTCGGTCTCCTCGATTTTGCGGCCGCCGATGATCTTGTAGATCATGAGAATGCCGTCCTGCGACTTGTAGCCGCGGAGGGTCTCGACCATGGGCTTGCCGTCGGTCGGGGAGACGAATTCGCATTGCTTCTGAACCGATTCGTCCTCCTCGAAGCCCTTTACCCGTTCCACGATGCCGCGCGTCTGGTCGACGATTTCGCGCATGAAGGCGGTGCGGGTGTATTTGCCGTGCTCGATCTGGCGCAGCTTGAACTCCCACTCGCCGGTCATGGCGGGGCTGGTGAGCTGCTCGGCCTTGACCGCGGCGAGGAACTGGAGGAGCTGCTCGGCCTTGACCGTGGGGATGAGATCCTTCTGGGAGCGCTCGACGTACTTCTGATTGATCAGACCGTCAATGATGTCGGCGCGCGTAGCCGGGGTGCCGAGGCCGCGTTCCTTCATGGCTTCGGCGAGTTCCTCGTCGTTGAGGAGCTTGCCGGCGCCTTCCATGGCGGAGAGGAGCGTGGCTTCGTTGTAACGCGGAGGCGGCTTGGTGCTTTCCTCGTGCAGCTCGGCCGCGAGGGTCCGGGCTTTAGGAGGATTGCCATCCGCGGAGCCGATCGGCGGAAGGGTGCCCGCCGAGTCGCCGTCTCCGTTGGGGATGGTCTTGTTATAAACAACGTACCAACCGGGGGAAGTGATCACCTTGCCCTCGGTCTTGAACGCGTGAGTGGCGACGGTCGACAGTCGCGTGGTGACGTCGATCTCGGCGGCCGGGTAGAACACGGCGATGAAACGCCGGGCGATCATGTCGAAGATCTTGGCCTCGATCTCGTCGAGTTCCTTGGGCTCGGTGGCCGTGGGGATGATCGCGAAGTGATCGGAGATCTGGGCGTTGTTGAAAATGCGTTTGTTGGGGTGGACCCAGCCCGCCTCGAGCACCTTCTGCGCGAGCGGCGCGAGACCTCCGTTGAGGTTGCCCAGCACCTGACGGCAGGTGGGCATGTAGTCCTCGGGGAGTGCCCGCGAATCGGTGCGGGGGTAGGTGATCATCTTGTGGCGTTCGTACAGGGCCTGGGCGATCTGGAGCGTACGTTTGGCCGACAATCCGAAGCGGCTATTGGCCTCGCGCTGGAGCGTGGTCAGATCGTAGAGGCGCGGAGAGACCTGGGTGGTCGCCTTCTTCTCCTCGGTGACGAGCGCAGGCGGTTGGCCCTGGCAGGCGGCGAGGATGGCTTCGGCGTCGGCCTTGGACCAGACGCGGTCGATGCGGTCGGCGTCGTCGGTTTCCGACTTCTTGAAATTAGGGCGTTGATAGACGCCCTCGTAGGTGCCCGAGGAGACCTCGAAGCGGGCGGTGAGGCGCCAGAATCCGCGTGGCTTGAAATTCCGGATCTCCAGTTCCCGGGCCATCATGATGGCGAGCGTGGGGGTCTGAACGCGTCCGACCGAGGCCACGTTTCCGGCGCGGGAGCCGAACATGCGCTTGGTGATGGCGCGAGTGCCGTTGATTCCGATCAGCCAGTCGCTCTCGCTTCGGCAGCGCGCCGCGTCGGCGAGGCCGACCATCTGGGAACCGTCGCGAAGTTTCGAGAAGGCCTCGCGGATGCCCTCGTGGGTCATCGTCTGCATCCAGGCGCGCTTCACCGGCAGCTTGTTTTTGGCGAGCTGGGAGATGTAGCTGAAGATGAGTTCGCCCTCCCGCCCGGCATCGCAGGCATTGATCACTTGGTCGACGTCCTTGCGGGCGAGGAGCTTCTTGAGCTGGGAAAAGCGGTCCTTCGAGCTCTCGATGGGCTTAAGTTCGAAGACCTCGGGGATGATCGGAAGCGTTTCCAGCCGCCAGAATCCGTAGCGCTTCTTGTCGATGTCCTCCGGCATGCAGAGCTCCACCAAATGGCCCACCGCCGAGGAGATGACCCACTCGTCGTTTTCGTATAAATCGCCTTTTTTGGGGACCTTACCGAGAGCCCGGGCGAGGTCGGCAGCAACGCTGGGTTTCTCGGCGATTACCAGAGACTTCATGAATTTGCAGGCGGATAGGGAGCCGCGTTGGATATTTCAAGGCTTAGTTTGCGAGTAGTTTTCGGGGGTGCTCGCAAGCGGCTTGATGGAAGCTGGATAAAAATCCGCGAGGGACAATAAAATTTGGCGGGAATAAAAAACTCCGGCGGATTTCTCCGCCGGAGTCGGACTCGCAATGCGAGTTAAATTGCTGGCGTCGTTCAGGCTTGCAGCTTCGGCGTCTCGGCGAGGGCGCTGTCGAGCGCGGCGATAAGGGACGCGATGGTCTCGTCGGTCTCGTCGCCCATGTTGGAAATGCGGAAGGTCTTGCCCTTGAGCTTCCCGTAGCCGCCGTCGATCACGAGCTTATGCTTCGACTTGAGCACCTTGTTGAGGGCGGGCAGGTCGTAGTTCAGGTTGTTGGCAAAGCAGTTCAGTGTGACGGAGCCGAAGCCCTCCTTCGGGAACAGCTTGAACCCCTTGGAGAATGCCCAATCGCGCATCTTCTTGTTGAGGCGGGCGTGGCGGGCATACCGGTTCTCGACGCCCTCGGCCTTGATCTCGTCGACCTTGGACTTGAGAGCATAGATGAGCGGGATGACGGGCGTGCTGGGGGTCATGCCGTTCTCGTGGTTCTTCTGGAACTCCACGAAATCGAAGTAGTAGCCGCGGTCGGCGATCGTGGCGGCGCGTTCGAGGGCGCGTTTTGATACGGAGCACAGGGCGAGGCCGGGGGGGAGGGCGAGGGCTTTCTGGGAGCCGGTGATGAGAACGTCGATACCGAGCTCGTCCTTCTTGATCGGAAGGGCGCTGAAGGAGCTGACCGTGTCGACGATCGACATGACCTCCGGGAACTGGCGGACGACGGCCATGATGGCGGCGATGTCGGACATGCACCCGCAGGAGGTTTCGTTGTGAATGATCGTGATCGCGTCGTAGGCGCCCGTGGCGAGTTCCTTGCGGACCGCTTCGGGGTCAACGGGCTGGCCCCATTCGAACTTCAGCGCGCCGGCCTGCTTGCCGCAGCGCTGTGCGACGTCGAACCACTTGTCCGAGAAGGCGCCGTTCATGCAATTGAGCACCTTCTTCTTCACCAGGTTCCGAAGCGCGGCCTCCATCATGCCCCAGGCGCTGCTTGTGGAGAGATAGACTGGGTCCTTCGTGTAGAACAGCGCCTGCAGGTCCGGCTGCAAGGACTGGTACAGGGCCACGAAATCGGTGCTGCGGTGGCCGATCATGGGCTGGGCCATGGCGCGAAGCGTCTTCTCGGAGACGGCGATGGGGCCGGGAATGTAGAGTTTGTAGCTCATGGAAGGAAGGAGGATGCTTGGCAGTTTGCCGGGAAACTGTTTACGAAGCCGGAGTCTTATCCTGCGTCAATCACACAATCCCGATCGATGTCTCTCGTCGCCACCATCAAGAAGCGCCTTCACGACTTCGAGCTTTATACCGCGGATGTGATCTATGGACGCAGGGAGGATACCGGTGCGGTATTATACGGCTCATTTCTTCAGGCCTGCTCGTATTTGGTGAGTGGCTACGTGCAGGCGCGTTTTTTTCTTTACCGCAAACGGATCCTGCAGGACCGGCCGCTCGGTTGTCTGGTGGTCGTGGTGGGCAACCTGTCTTGGGGCGGAACGGGCAAGACTCCCGTGGTGGAGAAGTTTGCCCGGGCGCTGCGCGACCGCGGCCGGCACGTGGCGATCCTTAGCCGCGGGTACAAGAGCAAGGCGCCGCCGGTCTGGAAGAAGTGGTGGTATGCGATCAGCCACACCGAGGAGCCGCCGCCGCGCGTGGTGTCGGACGGCCGGACGATCTTCCTCGACAGCGAGCAGGCCGGCGACGAGCCGTACATGCTCGCGCGAAACCTCCCGGGCGTGGTTGTGCTCGTCGACAAGAACCGGCTCAAGTCCGGTGCCTACGCCATCAAGCGCTACGGCTGCGACACCCTGGTCCTGGACGATGGCATGACCTACCTGCCGCTCAAGGGGTCGATGAACCTGCTGCTGGTCGACAAGAACAACCCCTTTGGCAATGGCCACCTGCTCCCGCGCGGCGTGTTGCGCGAACCGATCAAACACCTGCGGCGCGCGAGCTACGTGTTTCTCACGAAATCCAACGGCACGCGCGATCCCGAACTCGAGTCGCTGATCAAGGGCCACAACCCGACCGCGGACATCATCGAGTGCGCCCATCGCCCCCGGTTCCTGTGTCCGGTCGGTGGCAAGCCCGACGACGCCGGCGGGCGGCTCCCGCTCGATTTTCTGAAGGGGCGCAGGATTGGCGCCTTCAGCGGCATCGCCACGCCGGAGAGTTTCGAGAAATTCCTCAACGACCTCGGCGCAAACCTGCTGGTACGCGAGCGGTTCGTCGACCATTACCGCTTCACGGTTCACGACCTGGAGGAGGTCATCGAGGCCTCGGCCAAGGCCGGGGCGGAGTGCGTCGTGACGACGGAAAAGGACGCGGTGCGCATCGACGCCAGCCGCCCCTGGGGGCTGCCCATCTACTACCTCAGGCTGGAGATCGAGATCCTGCGCGGGGCGGCGGACTTCGACGAGGCGGTCGGGCGCATCTGTTTCCCTAAGACCGACCCGCAGGCGACCGCGACTAGGCTTGCTTGAGTCCCGACGCGCTTCTTTGCTCCGCGCCGTGAATCTCCGTCGCAGCCTGCTCGCAACCCTCGTCATCGCCGCCGCGCCCCTCTGGGCTAGGCCAGCGCTGCGGCCGCAGTTTTCCGCGGACGTTCACGACTACAACCTCGCGACGGGGCACACCGTGATGAAGGGCCATGCGACGGTCATTTATGGCGACATGGAGCTGCACGCCGACGAGATCGACTACGACGTCCCGACGGCGACCGCCGTTGCGAAGGGGCACGTGATCCTCAACATCGGCACGAAGCGCGTGCTTGCGGACCAGATCACCTATCATCTCAAGGACGGCACCTACACGCTGCTCAATCCGAGGCTCGGGCAGTTCCCCCTGTTCATCCGCGGCGCAAAGGCCGAGGGTAATCGCAAGACGGTCGCCCTCGACGACGCGGTGGTGAGCTATGGAGAGCCGGGCAAGTGGACCCCTTCGCTCGCCGCGGATCGGATCCTCTACAACCTGACCGGATCCGCGGACGCCCGCGCCACCGGCGTGCGGGCTGGATTGGGGATCTTCAAACCCTTTCCGCTCCCTTCGATCCAGCAGAGCGCGGCGGTCTCCCTGCGCTCCCAGATGTCGTTGATGGCTGGATACCGCGGGCAGGTCGGCGCGTTTGCCGACGCGGGCATCCGGGTGCCGATCCTGCCTGACCTCCGCGTGGGCGGAAACCTCGGTCTTTTCACGAAGCGCGGCGTCATGTTCGGACCCGCGGCAGACTACTCCTCCGACGTCGGGGGCGACCACGAGATCGTCGGCTCGCTGCGCACCGGCTACATCAGCGACCACGGACCTGCGGAGACGGACATCCTGGGCAACCCGGTGCCGGTGGACCGCAGCTATTTGACCTGGGAGCACCACCAAGTGGTCTATCCGGGCCTCACGCTCGACGGGTCCTTCAACTACTGGAGCGACTCGGAGGTGATGCGCGACTATAGCCCGAGGCAGTTCTTTCCCGTGCAGGAGCCGGACTCGTACCTGGAGTCGGTCTTCAGCTCGGACAACGTCCAGGTCTCGCTCTTCGGCCGGTTTCAGCCGAACCACTTTTACGAGGTGCAGCAGCGCTCGCCGGAACTCCGCGTCGACCTGCTCCCGATCCCTCTCGTGTTCGGCGTGTACGAGCGGATGCAGCTGAGCTTCGCAAGGCTCACCGATGACGCGGTGCTGCCCGGGCAGACCACGCTGCGCACGGATCGCGCGGACGTGTACTATGGTCTCACGCGCACCTTTGCCCCGAAGCCGTGGGTAGGATTCACCGCGGTGGCGGGAGGGCGCATCACTCACTACCGTGACACCCTTCCCGCAGGGGGAGGCGATCCCTACACCCGGACCCTGGGCGAGGTGGGCTTCGACGCACACCTTCTGGCCAGCGGCACGTTCAATTACACCAACAAGCGCTGGGGCATCGACGGACTGCGGCACCTCATCATTCCGAAGATTTCCTACCGCTACATCCCCGAGGCACAGAAGGGGCAGGCCTACATTCCGCCCATCGACCGGCTTTCGTTCGACACCTACCTGCCGGAGCTTGGCCTTGGCGACACCCGGGCCATCGACCAGCTGCAGGCGACAAACACGCTGCGGCTGTCCGTGGAAAACGTGCTTCAGACCCGCGACGCGAAATACGGCTCGCGCGATCTGGCGAGCCTGACGCTCGCCAACGATTTTCGCTTCGAACGCCAGACAGGCGATCGCAAGGTGTCGGCGACCCACATCGACCTCGCGCTCATGCCGGCGCGCTGGATGCGTTTCGAACTCTATCAGCGCCTGGCGCCGCAGGATTTTTCGATCCGCGAGTTGAACACGGGCCTCACGATCCACGACGGCGACGAGTGGTCGGCGCGAATCGCGACGCACTACCTCGTGGGGCAGATATCCGAGTACGTCCTCGACGTCAGCCGCCGGCTCAACGAGATCTACTCGACCTTCGCCCGGCTGCGGTACGACGCGCGCCTCAACCGCATGGACGAGCAGACCTACGGCATCGACCAAACGGTGGCGAATGCGTGGTCCATCCGCTACGGATTGAGCATTTACTCGGGCCCGCGGCGCGAGGGGCGGTTCGGCCTGAGCGTGGAGGTCGAGGCGCTCCGCTTCTGAGTGGGCTCCGGTCCGCGGAGTGACGTAAGGCCATGAGCATCGCGCACAGCCAGCGGAATACATTCCTGGGGTTGTATCGTGCGCTGGAACTGCAGCTGCGTCGCGACCCGGGCCTGCCAGCGCGGCTGGAGGCGGCGCTCCGGCGCGAGCGGCGCTTCGGCTCCCGCGACCGCCGTCTGTATCGGGAACTTTTCTACACGGCTGTGCGACACCTGCCCTGGGTGGAGGGTGCGGACGACGACCGGCTGGTCGGGATCGTTGCGGCCCTGGCCGCCGAGTCGCCGGCAACCTCGGGCTTTCGGGCGGCCTTTGCGCGGCCCGAGCTTGCGGCCGCGATGGATCGCACACTCCTGCTGCCCGCCTGGTTTCGAGACGAGTGTCCCGCGGCATTCGAGAGGCCGCTGTTCGATGTGCTTCAGGCCCGGACCCCGCTCTGGCTGCGGATACGTCCCGGGGCCGAGGCTCGAGTACGCGGCGAGTTTGAGCGCCTGGGTTGGACGGCCACCGCGAGCGGCGCGTTGGCGGGGGCCTGGAGGCTGGATGTCGAGGCGGATGTGACCCGCACGGAATCGGCGACCGCCGGCTTGGTGGAAGTCCAGGACCTCGGGTCGCAAATGATCCTCGAGGCCGTTGCGCCTCAGCCCGGCGGCCGCTGGCTCGACGCCTGCGCGGGGGCGGGCGGCAAGACGCTTCAGTTGGCCGACCTGCTCGGCGAAGGCACCGTGATTGACGCGGTTGATGTCCGGCCGGAGGTCCTCGACGAGCTCGAGCGGCGCGCGCGCCGCGCCGGTGTGGAGGTCGTGGGTCCCGATGAGGAAGTGGGGACGGAACAACCCGATGGCCGGGCGCCGGGCGCTCGCGTTCGGGTGGGAAACCTGGGCTCAGGGTATGACGGCGTATTGGTGGACGCTCCCTGCAGCGGAAGCGGCACCTGGCGCCGCGCACCGCACCTCAAATGGACGTCCAATCCGGGCTGGATCCGCCAGTGTGCGGAGCGTCAGTCCGCCGTGCTCGCCGACAGCGCGCAGCGCGTACGGCCGGGCGGCGTCCTCGTTTACGCGACCTGCTCACTGTGCCGTTCCGAGAACGAAGCCGTCGTGGAGGCATTTCTCGCTGCAAATCCCTCGTTTGTGCCTGTTCCCCTCGCGAAAACCTTCGGCTTCGCCGCGGGGCCGGGGTGGTTGACGATCGAACCCTCGCGTCACGACACGGACGGGTTCTTCGTTGCGCAGTTCAGACGTTCGATTTGAAGGCACGACCAGGCCTCGGAAACAAACCTGGATTCACAGGGATGAAGGGGATGGAAGGGATGCTTAGGCTTAACGCTTCGAAGCCCGTGTCCTGGAGGAGATTTTTCGTGGCGACGTGATGACAATATGGATGCTCGAACATGAATTTGCCCGGGGATTTTGCCCGCTATCCCTTTCATCCCCTCCATCCCTGTGAATCCTTCGGAGTTTCGCCATTGGCGCCGCGCGGAATTTTCCTTGCCGAGGTCGACCCACGCCCAACCATCGCCCCGTGGCCGTCGCGCTTCCAGACAACGAGTATCGCATCAAACTGCAGGTCTTCGAGGGCCCGCTTGACCTGCTCCTGTTCCTGATCCGCAAGAACGAGATCGATATCTACGACATCCCGATCGAGTCGGTCACGCGCCAGTACATCGACGCGCTGCATGCGATGCGGGAGCTCGACCTTGAGGTGGCGGGCGAGTTTTTCGTGATGGCGGCGACCCTGATGGAGATCAAAAGCCGCATGCTGCTTCCGCGCGGGGTGGCTGCGGTGGACCCGAATGCCGACGACGAGGAGGTCGATCCGCGCTGGGAACTGGTCCACCAGCTGATCCAGTACAAGAAGTTCAAGGAGGCCGCGGCCAAGCTCGACGAGCTCAGCCGCCAGCGCCAGGACCTCATGGAACGTTACATCGAGGAGGTCGTGCTCAAGCTCGACGACCGCCCCCTCCTGGGTGTGGGCCGCATCGATCTCTGGAACACGTTCAACATCATCCTTCGCCGGCTGGCCGAGAAACTCGTGATCGGAGAGATCAAGGACGAGCAGGTGACGGTTGCCGACCAGATGGAGGAGATCCTCACGCGCATCCGCACCGAAAAATCGTTCCTCTTTACGGCGCTGCTGCCTGAGAAAATCACCGTGCGGCTGCTCGTGGCCACCTTCCTGGCAGTTCTCGAACTCACTCGGCTCAAACGGCTTCGCCTCACCCAGGCCGAACCGTTTGCGGACATTGCGATCCAGGCGGTGGAGGAAATCCCACTTGAAACGCCGACTCCCCCGGCCACCGTGGAATCGTGAGCAAGAAGAAGAAAACCGGTCCCAAAAGCGGACTCCTCGGTGTTGGTCTGGACAACTCGGATGGTCACAAGCGCATCACCCGCGGCGAGCGATTCGTGCTCGTGGGCGGGTCCGAGGAGACTCACAGCCGCATGACCGAGACCACCGTCAAGACCTTCGAGGAGCTTAAGCGCCGGGACAAGGATCTCGACTCGGTGGACCACCGGGAGCTCGCGGAGATCATCCACAAATCGACCCCGCGCTGATCCGGTATTTGCGATTTCGCGCGCAAGGCATACCCTCCAACTCACAAAACTCTATGTCCGAAAAAATCGTCAATCTCACCACAGAGAACTTCAAGTCGGCGGTTTCCAGTGCGGCGACGCCCGTGCTGGTCGACTTCTGGGCGCCCTGGTGCGGGCCCTGCAAGGCGATCGCCCCCATCCTGGAGGAGCTCGCCGTCGAACTCGACGGGAAGCTGCGCATCGTGAAGGTGAACGTCGACGAAAACGACACGCTCGCCGCCGAATTTGGTATCCGCGCGATCCCGACGATGCTCCTCTTCAAGGGCGGCCAGGTCGTCGAGCAGTTCGTCGGCATGCTGCCGAAGGCCGCGCTCAAGGCCAAGCTCGAGGCGAAGCTCTGATCACAGCGCCCAACCGTCTTTCCGCGCCGCGTCCCCCCGAGGGGCGCGGCGTTTTCATTTCGCGGCGGCTCAGTCCAGGAGGACCAGCACGGCGGTGGCGTTGTCGTATCCACCCCGCCGATTCGCGAGATCGATGAGATCGCGCAGCGTGCGGGTTGGGTCGGAGGCCGAGGCGAGGGCGGCGGCCAGCTCGAGGTCGTCGACCGAGCGGAACAGGCCGTCGGTGCAGAAGAGGATCCGGTCGCCCGGGTGGGTCTCGTGTTCGGAAAGGTCGGCGATGGGCGTCGTCCACTGTCCGATGCAACGGGTGAGCGCGGCGCGGTTCCGGTCCGAGGCGACCTCGCGATCCGGGCGAACGTTCCGCAGGCGGCGGTCGCTTTCGACATTGTGGTCGGTCGTGAGCCGTTCCAGGCGTCCGCTTCGGAACTGATAGCAGCGCGAGTCGCCGACGTGCGCGAGGCGGAGGAGCGAGCCGTGGAGCAGACCGAAGGTCAGCGTCGTGCCGATGCTGTAGAGGGGGCTCACCTGGCGGCCCTGCTGGACGACGTCGCCGTTGGCGGTGGCGATGATGGCCTCGAGGTCCTGGGCGGCCCGCTCGGCTGCGGAGTGGGCTACGAGGCGCTCCACCGCCTCGATGGCGGTCGCCGCAGCCAGCTCACCATGCGGGAGACCGCCGATGCCGTCCGCGACTCCGTACAAACCCCGGCGGTCGTCGCATACGAAGCGGTCCTCGTTCTCTCGGCGGTGGAGGCCGATGTCGCTGAGGGCGGCGGCGCGGTGATGCATGGGAGTCGCGATCATGCAGCCGGGCGGCGCAGGCGCAAGCGGCGAGCGGAGGCGCGGACGGTCAAACGTAAGGACGGAAGCGCGATTCGCGATCGCGAGTGGTGAGCCGCTCGTGGGCCTGGATCGGCAGCGCCGCCAGGAACAGCTGGCCGTAGCTTTTGGCGAGGACCCGCGAGTCCAGAAGTGTGACCACCCCCCGGTCGTCCGCGGTGCGTATGAGGCGGCCGATGCCCTGGCGGAATTTCACGACCGCGTCGGGCAGCGTGAGCTCGTTGAATGGATTCCCGCCTTCCGCACGAATCCGCTCCGCACGGGCCTCCTGGATCGGATGGGTCGGAATCTCGAAGGGGAGCCGGGTGATGACGACCTGGGACAGGGCGTTGCCGGGGACGTCGACGCCGGTCCAGAAACTTTCGGTGCCGAACAGCACCGCGTTTCCGTGCGAGCGCATCGCCTGGGTCAGTTCCGTGCGGGAGCGCATGGCGCCTTGGATAAGGAACGGACGCTTCGCGGCGGCCAGAGCGGGTTCGACGATCTCCGCGACCGCCCGCATATCCGTATAAGCCGTGAACAGGACGAGCGATCCGCCCGAGCAGCGCAGGCAGCAGAAGCGCACCCAGTCGGCCAGGGCGTCGATGGCGAGCCGTGCGTTGCCGGGGGAGGGGAGCGGCATGTCCGCCGCCACGTAGACGCGCATGTGCCGTTCGTAGTCGAAAGGCGACTTCACGATTCCCGTCCTAGCTGTCTCGGCACCCATCCGGATCTGGAACACGCCGATCTGACCTCCGATGGCGAGTGTCGCGCTCGTGCAGGCCACCGCCACGCCGCGTGTGAAGAGGGCATCGCGCAGGTCGGGCGAAACATCGATCGGGGCGGTGCGAAGCGTGATGATCGGCGTACGGCGTCCTCCGCGCTCCGCCCAGTACACGTGTTGCTCGTCGGCGACCTTGAGCCAGCGTTCGATCGAAGTCCGGCAGGCGTCGACGCGCCCTTTCTGTTCGATGAAGTCGTCGTGCTCCTTGCCCTGATCGAGCTTCGTGGCGATGGAATCCAGCGCCTTGGCCAGGGCCTGGAGCGGGCCGCTCAGGTAGGGCTCGGCGACGTCGCTGTCGCGCACCCGCACGACGGGGTGTTTCGCGAGCAGCGTATCGGCCAGGAAGCCGAAGAACTGCGTGGAGGCCTCGAGGGCGTCGGCGACCAGCTGGAGCTGATGAGGCTCGCCGTGGCGGACGAGCAGGCCGCGTTTCGTGCGTGGGTTGTAGAGATGCTTGAGCATCCGATCCACCCCGTAGCTGCTCACGCGCAGCCCGAAGTGGTCCGTGGCGACCTCGGGCACCGTGTGGGCCTCATCCAGGACGACAAGGTCATCGGGAAACAGCACGCCGCGTCCGGAGCCTTTTTCGCGGGCACCGCCGGCGTTGAGCAGGGCGAACAGGAGCGAGTGGTTGACGATCACCACCTGAGCCAGGCGGATGCGTCCCTTGGCCCGCTGGTAGAAACAGCGCTCGCAGTCGCAGTGCTTGCGGGAGCACGAGGAGGAGTCGGCGTTGACGTGCTCCCACACCTCGGGATCGGGCGGCGGGCTGAGTTCGTGGCGCAGGCCGGTCTCGGTCTTCTCGGCCCAGGCCGCGATGCGCTTGAGCTCCTCAAACTCGGGCGTGCTGAACAATTCGTTGCGACCGGCCAGGGCCGCGCCGAGGCGCGTGGTGCAGAGGTAGTTTCCCTTCCCCAGCAGCACCGCGCTCTTGAACTCGGCGTAGGGCGCGAGTTCGGGCGTGCTGCGAAAGACACGGCGACACAGCGGGAGGTCCTTCTGTTCAAGCTGCTCCTGGAGGGAGATCGTGTGGGTCGACACGACGAGCTGCCGTTTCTGGTCGCAGGCGTGGATGATGCCCGGGATCAGGTACGCGAGCGACTTGCCGACCCCGGTGCCGGCCTCGAACAGGATCGGCTCGTCCTCGGTGAACGCCGAGGCCAGGGCGCGAGCCATGGTCTCCTGTTCGGGCCTGTGCTCGAGCCCGAGCAGCTCCTGCAGCCATCCGCCCTCGGCGAAGGCTCGCCCGGTGAGCGTGCGGGCATGGCTCGGCAGCGGTGGAGCCGCCCCGAGGTCGGAGTCTTCGCGAAGGCCAATCATGGAGGCCTTCGTCAATGGAGCCGACAGTCTCACGTCGCAAGCACCTTGCGCGCGTCCCCGCTTGCCTGCGGGGTCGAAATTTGCAGCGATGGAATGTCCCCAAAGCCACCCGCAATTCCAACGCCTATGTCCCTGTTCATCGGTATCGATTCCGGCACCCAAAGCACGAAGGCGGTCGTACTCGACCTCGACGCCCGAAAGGTCGTCGCAGAGGCCCGCGCGCCTCATCGCCTCATCTCCGGCCTCCCGTCCGGCCACATGGAGCAGCACCCGCAGGAGTGGGCTGCCGCGCTCGACAGCGTGATCCTGGAGGTGCTCTCCAAGGTCGACCGCTCTCGGGTCAAGGGCATCGGCATCTCCGGCCAGCAGCACGGATTCGTGCCGCTCGACGCGAAGGGAGAGGTCATCCGTCCCGCGAAGCTCTGGTGCGACACGAGCACTGTCGCGGAATGCGCGCTGCTCACGCGCAAGGTCGGCGGCGACAAGGCGGCGTTGCGAAAGATCGGCCTTCGGTTTCTTCCCGGCTTCACCGCCCCGAAGATCCTCTGGCTGAAACGCCACGAGCCTCGGAACTACCGACGCCTGCGCCATGTGCTGCTTCCGCACGACTACCTGAATTTCCATCTCACCGGCCAGTACTTCATGGAGCACGGCGACGCCTCGGGCACCGCGCTCATGGACGTGCGCAAGCGCACCTGGTCCCGCGACGCGGTCAACGCGATCGATTCGAACCTCGCCGACTGGCTGCCCCCGATCTCCGACTCGAGCGAGCCCGCGGGCACGCTCCGCTCGGAGATCGCCACGCGCTACGGACTCGGGACCGACGTGGTCGTGAGCGCGGGCGGCGGCGACAACATGATGGGCGCCATCGGCACGGGCAATGTGCAGCCTGGCGTCGTCACGGCGAGCTTCGGCACCAGCGGCACGATCTACGCGTTCGCGAAGGCGCCGGTGGTGGATCCCGACGGCGAGATCGCCGCCTTCTGCTCCTCGACCGGCGGCTGGATGCCCCTGTTGTGTACCATGAATGTCACTACGGTCACCGAGCATTTCCGCCACCTGCTCGACCGCGACGTGCGCTCGTTCGACGAGCTCGCGGCGCAGGCCCCGGCCGGCGCGGGCGGGTTGCTGTTGCTGCCCTACCTTGAGGGCGAGCGCACTCCCAGCGTTCCCGAGGGGTCGGGCGTGTTCCTCGGGCTCAATGCGAAGACGATCCAGCCTGCGAACCTCGCGCGCGCCTCGCTGGAGGGCGTCACCCTCGGCATGAACTACGGCCTTCAGCGCCTCGCGGCGCTCGGCGTCAGGGCGAAGGAGATCCGCGTGACCGGCGGCGGCGCGAAGTCGGCCGTCTGGCGTCAGATCATGGCGGACATCTTCGGTGTGCCGGTCGTGGCGATGGTCGAGGACGAAGGCGCCGCTCTCGGCGGCGCCCTGCAGGCGGCCTGGTGCCAGGCCCGGGTCAACGGCCGGTCAAAGGCGCGCATCACTGAGTTCACCGACGGCATCGTCGCCCTCGATGAATCGACCCGCTGCGCTCCCGACCGCAAACGCGTCGCGCATTATCGGAAACTCCAGGCGCTTCAGAACCAGCTCAGCCTCGCACTTCGCGAGGTCTTCCCGAATCAGCGCGAGCTGGCCTGAGCGCGCAAAGCCGGTTGATTTTCAGGGGCGCGGCTCCACTTGCGGGAGTCGCGCCCCTGTATTGTATCCGGACATCGGCATGAAGGGGAAGGAGGAGGCCCGGTGTTGATCCCGCGTGGGAGACAACATCATGAAAACAACTACCAAGTTCCTAGCAGCGATGGTGATGTCGCTGGCGGTCGCCGGGGCGGTGAGGGCTGAGTCCGGCACGCTGGCGCAAAAGTCGCTGGAAATCATCCGTACCGTCGATCCCGTCTTTCCGGACAGCGCCGCGCAGGTGACGTCGACCGGGGAAGCCTCGATCGCGATCAATGTCAGCGCCGAGGGCAAGCTGGTGGATTGCCTCGTGCTCAGCTACACGCGCAAGGTGTTCGCAACCGAAGCGCTCCGCGCCCTGAAGCAGTGGAAGTTCGTCGCGGCGACCTACGACGGCAAACCCGTGTCGGTCGTCACCGAGCTCGACTTCGATTTCCGGGCCACTGGCGTCGTTGTGAGTCTGAGCGCGATGGAGAGCCTCGAACGCATCATGAACCCGCTGCTCCGCGAGAAGCTGGATTACGCACCCTGCGGTCTCAGGGAGATCGACCGGATTCCGATGCCAATCAACGTCATCTCGCCGTCCTATCCTTCCTCGCTGGCCGCGAAGGGAGTGGAGGGCAGCGTGGTGATCGTGTTCTACATCGACGAGGAGGGGAAGGTCCGGATGCCGGCGATCCAGGATGCATCCAACATGCAGCTTGCGGAACTCGCGCTGGGGGCCATTTCGCAATGGCGGTTCGAGCCGCCGACGCGCCATGGCGTGCCGGTCTTGGTCAGGGCGTCGCAGTGCTTCAACTTCATGCCCAGGGGTGGGGTGCCCAAGGTTGAGGCGGGCGCACACCTGTAGGCGATGTCCTGTCCTTGACGGGAGGGAGAAGGGGGAACCTGGGGGCTCCCCCTTCATTCTGTCCGGGGTTCAGTCGCGGACGGCGACGGCGAGGAAGGCGGAGAGCGCGGGGCTGGGCTCGGGTTTTTCGGGCCAGCCAACCACGAGCGTGCTCTCGGGAGCGGGACCGGAGAGAGGGCAGAAGCGCAGGTCCGGAGGCAGCTGGCGCGCCTCCGAGGGGGGCATGAACGTGGCCCCGAGTCCCGCGCGCACCAGGCCGATGCCGTTGGAGCGGGGCCAGACTTCCTCCTCGATGCGCGGAGACACGCCCGCCAGCGCGAACGCGGCGAGCACGCGGTCATAGAAACCCGGATTGTGCTGCCTCGGAAAGAGCACGAACGGCGTGCTCGCCAGCTGCTTCAGGTGGAGACGCCGGCGCGACGCCAGCGGATGGTCCGCGGGCAGGAGCACGCCGTTGCGCTCGCGCAGCAGCACCCGCGTGTGGATTCCCGCGAGGGGGCCGTCCGGGTGGAAAAAGCCGCAGGCGATTTCCCCGGCCTTCAACGCGTCCAGCTGGGCGGAGGTCGGGGATTCGTTGAGCTCGAGCCGGACGCCCGGGTGCTTTCGATTGAACTCCCTGAGGATGCCCGGCAGCACCGTCGCCATGGCGAGGCCCGTGAACGCCACCCGGATGTGTCCGACCTGGCCTTCGGACAGCGCGCGCATCTCTGCCGGGATGTTCGAGAGCGCGCGGAGCAGCGGCTCAAGCCGGTCCTGGAGCAGGCGCCCCGCGGGCGTGAGCTCCACCTTCCGGCGCGACCGCGCGAACAGGGGAGTCCCGAGCGCCTTCTCGAGCTGCGCGATCTGGCGGCTCAGCGCCGGCTGGGCCACCGCGAGCGCCTCCGCGGCGCGGCGAAAGTGCAGATGACGCGCCACTTCCCGAAAGTAGACCAGGTGGCGGAGTTCGAAGGGATATTGATACTCGCGGGGCATCACAGGCAGCGAAACAAGTATTTTACGGCAAGGCAACCGTCTGGTAACTTCCCAGGCTTTCCACGGTCCGCCGCCCTTCGGCGGGCTCATTTCTCACCTCTATTCCCATGGCAAAAACCCTTTTCGAGAAAGTATGGGACGCCCATACGGTCCGCCGCCTGGCCAATGGCCAGACGCAGCTGCTCATCGGCACCCACCTCATTCATGAAGTCACCAGCCCGCAGGCCTTCGGCATGCTGCGGGATCTCAAACTGAAGGTGCTGATGCCGCACCGGACCTTTGCGACTGTCGACCACATTGTCCCGACCGACAAGTTCGACGAGCCATTCGCCGATCCGCTTGCCGACGCGATGATCAAGGCGCTCCGCCAGAACTGTGAGGAGTTCGGAATCACGTTCTTCGAGCGCTCCACGGGCAAGCAGGGCATCGTGCACATCGTCGGCCCCGAGCAGGGCATCACGCAGCCCGGCACCACGATCGCCTGCGGCGACTCGCACACCTCCACCCACGGCGCGTTTGGCGCGATCGCCTTCGGCATCGGCACCACCCAGATCCGCGACGTGCTGGCCACGCAGACCATGGCCATCGGGAAGCTGAAGGTCCGCCGCATCAATGTGAACGGCAAGCTCCGTCCCGGAGTCTATGCCAAGGACGTCATCCTCCACATCATCCGCACGCTCGGCGTGAACGGCGGCACCGGCTTCGCGTATGAATACGGTGGCGACGTGTTCGACCGCATGTCGATGGAGGAGCGCATGACCGTGTGCAACATGTCCATCGAGGGCGGCGCGCGCGTCGGCTACGTGAATCCCGACCAGACCACCTTCGAGTACCTGAAGGGCCGTCCCTATTCGCCGAAAGGCGCCGAGTGGGACAAGGCCGTCGAACGCTGGAGCTCCTATGCCAGCGACGCGGGCTGCACCTACGACGATGTCGTGACGATCGACGCCGCGTCGATTGCGCCCACGGTCACCTGGGGCATCAACCCCGGTCAGGGTGTGTCGATCGAAGAGCACATTCCGACGCCGGCCTCGGCGCGCGATGTGAACGAAAAGGCGTCCATCGAGGAGGCGCTGGCGTACATGAAGCTCCAGCCGGGCGCTCCGATCAAGGGCACCAAGATCGACGTTGCCTTCCTCGGTTCGTGCACCAACGGACGTCTCTCCGACTTCCAGGAGGTCGCCAAATACCTGAAGGGCCGGAAGGTCGCCCCTGGCGTCAAGGCCATCGCCGTCCCCGGTTCCCAGGTCGTGCGCGTGCTCTGCACCGAACTCGGCCTCGACAAGGTCTTCCGCGACGCCGGCTTCGAGTGGCGCGACGCGGGCTGCTCCATGTGCCTCGCGATGAATCCCGACAAGCTTGTCGGCGACCAGCTCTGCGCGAGCTCGTCGAACCGCAACTTCAAGGGCCGTCAGGGCAGCCCCACCGGGCGCACGCTGCTGATGAGCCCGCTCATGGTCGCCGCCGCCGCCGTCACCGGCTCGGTCGCCGACGCCCGCGAGGTCTTCGGCGTGAAATGAGCCGCGGCCTCCAACGAACCCTCAACTCATCCCTTCATCATGGCTCTCGCTAAAATCACCCAGGTGTCCGGCCGCGGCGTGTATGTGCCCGGCAACGACATCGACACGGATCGTATCATCCCGGCCCGCTTCATGAAATGCGTGTCCTTCGACGGTCTCGGCGAATTCCTCTTCTACGATGTCCGCAAGAACGCCGATGGCACCGACAAGGCCCATCCGTTGAACGATCCCCGTTTCAAGGGCGCCAGCATCCTGGTCTCCGGACTCAACTTCGGCTGCGGCTCCTCCCGCGAGCATGCTCCCCAGGCGCTGCAGAAGTACGGGTTCAAGGCGGTCATCGCCGAGAATTTCGCCGAGATCTTCTTTGGCAACTGCACGACGCTTGGCATTCCGTGCGTCAGTGCCTCGCGCGAGGACATCCAAAAGCTCGTCGCCGCGATCGAGAAGAACCCTCAGGGCGAGGTGGTCATCGACATCGCCGGGCAGCAGGTTCGCTTCGGCGGCCAGACCATCCCCGCCCAGATTCGCGACACCGCCCGCGACGCGCTCGTGAACGGACGCTGGGACGCGATTGGCGAGCTGCTCGAGGGGGTCCCGGCTGTGAAGGAAACCGCGTCGCGCCTTCCCTATGTGGCGGCGTGAGCGCACGACAGACGTTCTCTGATTCCCTTGCGAGGCCGGCCTTTGCGCCGGCCTCGTTGCATTCCCGCCGGATCGCAGCTCACAGGGGCCCTCGGGCCTGCATCCGCCTTGCATCAACCGAACTGCCTCGGCCGTAACTGGGTTGCCGACGGGCGCGTCTGAAAAAACTTGAACCTTTCGGACTTAGCTCAGTCTTACGGGGGACTCTTTTCCTATGTTTCTCGCTTCCATTGACGTTATCAAGGGTGCCGGCCCCCTCATCTATCCGCTCGGGCTTTGCTCGGTGATCATGGTGTTCATCTTGGTCGAGCGCACCTATGCGTTGCGCAAGACCGCGATCATGCCGAGCGACCTGGTCGACGCGATCGTCACCGGAAAACCGATCACGGGCGGCAGGCACACGGTGCTGGCGCGCATTATCGAGTTCTCGGAAAAGCATCCGACAGATCCCGGTGCCGTGAAGGCCTTCGCCCGGCTCGAGGTGAACCGGATGGAGCGCGGCATCCCGTATCTGGATGTCCTCTACGCAGCCGCCCCAATGCTCGGTCTGACCGGCACGGTCTGGTCGCTGCTGCACGTGTTTTCCGCGATTTCAGCCGAGAGCGGCCTTCCCGATCCGGTGCAATTCACGAGCGGTGTCGCCCTGGCGCTTTCGGCGACCCTCCTTGGCCTCCTCATCGCCATCCCTTCGCTGGTGGGTGGCGGTTACCTGCAACGCAAGGTGGAGGGGTATGCGGCCCAGCTGGACGTGCTCCTGGAGAGGATTCTCGCGCGGTCGGGCTCGAAAAACGCCTCCGGCGACGGCATCTGAGCCCCACAGGCCCCTCGCACACATTCATCCTCATCCAGCATGAGCGGTCTCTACCAACCTCGCCGAAAGAAGCGGGAAATGAACCTCCTGCCTCTGATCGACGTGCTCGTGATGCTGATCTTCTTCGCGTTCGTCACGATGCAGTTCAAATCCGCGACGACGCTGAACATCTCGCTCCCGAAGATCGAGACGGCCGGCAAGAATGAGTTCAAGGGCAACATCACCATCGCGATCGACCAGCACGGTGAGATTTCGTTCAACGGCAAGATCGCGACTAAACAGCAGCTCGTCTACCTGCTGCAGCGGGTGAGCGCGGTGACCCGTGATCTTCCGGTCCTGATCCGCGCCGACAAGAAGACCCAGTTCGACAACGTCACCTTCGTGATGGATGCGTGCCGGAAGAACGGTCTGAACAAGCTCCATCTGGACAGCAGCAAATAGCGGACGCCTTTCCCGGCTCCGTTCGCGCGCTGGAGGGAAATTTTAAGTTGAGTTGTCGGGCCGATTGGCGGCGCATAGACAGCCCATCCTCCTCATCCAGATGAAAATCGTCATTACGGGCGTCACACGCGGACTCGGCCGGGCGCTGGCCGATTGGTACATTGCAAACGGTCACACCGTGATCGGCTGCGGTCGCAGCGGGTCGGAGATATTCGACCTGCGGTTCTCGCATCCCGAGCCGCACAGTTTCGACGCGGTCGACGTGACCGAGGCCGTGAAGGTGGAAATCTGGGCGGAGCGCATCACCGGCATCCACGGCGCGCCCGACATCCTGATCAACAACGCCGCGCTCATGAACGAGCCGGCCCCGTTGTGGAAGGTGCCGGCCCAGGAGTTCTCGAAGCTGATCGACGTGAACGTGAAGGGCGTGGCGAACGTGATCCGGGCCTTCCTCCCGTCGATGATCGACGCGGGCCGCGGCGTGGTGGTCAATCTCAGTTCGGGTTGGGGCCGTTCGGTGGACGCCAATGTGGCCCCGTATTGTGCCTCGAAGTACGCGATCGAGGGGCTGACGAAGGCCCTCGCGGAGGAGCTGCCCGAGGGGTTGGCGGCCGTGCCGCTGAATCCCGGCGTGATCAACACCGACATGCTCCGCCGGTGCTGGCCGGAAGGCGCCGCCTCGCATCCCTCGCCCGCCGAGTGGGCGCTGCGCGCCGCACCGTTCATCCTCGGACTGGGGCGCCAGCACAACGGCCGGTCCCTGACCGTCGGAGCGGACGATTGAGTCGCCGCGCCGCGCCGAGGCGGACTACCTGGCCTTCGGCTCGTAGATGTAGCCGACGCCGTGCACGGTCTTGAAGCCGTCGAGCTCGATGCCGTGCTTTTGAAAAAGGTCGCGAATCTTTACGATGTACTGGTCGAGCGAGCGGCTCTTCACGTCGGCATGCTGGCCCCACACCGAGTGGATGAGCGCCTTCCGGGTCACCACGGTGCCGGGGGCGGTCGCGAGGAAGGCGAGGATGCCGAGCTCCTTGCGGCCGATCGCCTCGGTGACGCCATCGGGGAACTGGATCTCCAGGCGCTGCGGCACGACGGATGCCCCGTCGAAATCGAACGGAGCGTCGGCGAGGCTTGCGTTGCGCGTGACGTGAGTGTCGCGGTGCGTCTCGGTCCGGCGCAGGACGGCTCGAATGCGTGCCACGAGCTCTGCGTAGCTGAAGGGCTTGGTGATGTAATCGTCGGCGCCCATCTCGAGCCCCTTGATCTTGGAAAGCTCGTGGGCGTTGCCGGTCAGGAAAATGATCGGCACCTCGATTCCTGCCTTTTGGAGGTCTTCCAGCAGCGCGAAGCCGGATTGGTCGGGCAGGTTGAGATCGAGCAGGACGAGGTTGGCGAAGTTTCGTTCGAGAAACCGGAATGCGTGGGCGGCGCGATTGCAGATCTGGGTCTGCATGCCGGCCCCGTCCAGGTGGGTCGAGACAACCTGGGCCAGGGCGTTCTCGTCCTCTACGATCACAATAAGGGGTTTGGCGTCGCTGGTCATGCGGGTGGCGGGGCGGTGCTGGCGGATTTTTACAATTGAATGACTGCTGTCGAGCGTAGAAGGGTGCTCATTTACTGAATCGTCACATAGGAAAATGGGCTTGAAGCGCGAGGGGCGCGCGTGTGCCTTCGAGGCGTGAGCGACAGCAAACCTCTCCTGATGCTCGGCCTGCCCAAGGGCAGTCTCGAGGAATCCACCAAGAACCTGTTTGCGAAAGCGGGCTGGAAGATCACGACCAGTTCGCGTTCCTACAAGCCGTCGATCGACGATCCGGAACTGGATGGCCGGTTCGTGCGCGCCCAGGAGGTTTCGCGTTACGTCGAACATGGGTTTTTCGATTGCGGCCTGACGGGGTTCGACTGGATCCGCGAGAACGAGTCGGACGTCGTCGAAGTGTGCGACCTGATCTACAGCAAGGCTTCGGTGCAGAAGTCGCGCTGGGTGCTGTGCGTGCCGGAGGCCTCGGCGATCACGAAGCCCGAGCAACTCGCCGGGAAACGTGTGGCGACGGAGCTCGTCGGCACGGTGAAGCGCTATTTCGAGGAAAAGAAGATTCCCGTCGAAGTGGAGTTCTCCTGGGGGGCGACGGAGGTGAAGGTTCCCGATCTCGTCGATGCGATCGTCGACATCACGGAGACCGGCAGTTCGCTGAAGGCCAACAAACTCCGCATCGTCGATACCCTGCTCGAGACGAACACGAAGCTCATCGCGAACAAGGACAGCTGGGCGAATCCGGCGAAGCGTCGGAAGATCGAGACGATCGCCATGATGCTCCAGGGCGCGCTCGAGGCCGGCAGCAAGGTCGGGCTCAAGATGAACATTCCCAAGGCCTCCCTGGATGCGATGGTCAAGACGCTGCCCGCGCTGCGCAACCCGACGATCTCCCCGCTCTCGAACACCGAGTGGGTGGCCCTCGAGACGATCACCGACGAGCGCGTGGTGCGTGAGATCGTGCCGCAGCTCAAGGCGCTGGGAGCCGAGGGCATCGTCGAGTATCCCCTCAACAAGGTGATCTACTGATCTTCCCCCGGTTGGCCGGGGCGGTGCCATGAAGACCACGATCGGACTCCTTCAGCACGCCTGCACGGCGGACGTGGCGGCCAACCACCGCAAGGCGCTTGCGATGGCTGAGCGCGCGGCCAAGGCCGGCGCGCGCATCCTGTGCACTCAGGAGCTCTACCGGTCGGAATACTTCTGCCAGAGCGAAGACTACGGAGCCTTCGCTTTGGCGGAGGAGATCCCGGGGAGGAGCACCGCCGACTGGTGCGCGTTCGCGAAGCGGCGCAAGGTGGTCGTGATCGCCTCGTTGTTCGAACGGCGGGCCAAGGGACTTTATCACAACACCGCCGCGGTGATTGATGCGGACGGATCCCTGCTGGGGATCTACCGCAAGATGCACATCCCGGACGATCCGCTCTTCTACGAGAAGTTCTATTTTGCGCCCGGCGACCTGGGTTTCCGGACCTGGCAGACGCGGCACGGCCGTATCGCCGTGCTGATCTGCTGGGATCAGTGGTATCCGGAGGCGGCGCGCCTCGCGGCGCTGGGCGGAGCGGAGATCCTGTTTTATCCGACCGCGATCGGCTGGCATCCGTCCGAGGGGCCGGAGCTCGGTGCGAAGCAGCACGGCGCCTGGGAGACGATCCAGCGGTCCCATGCGGTTGCCAATGGCTGCTACGTCGCGGCGATCAACCGCATCGGCCATGAATGTCCGGCGGGCGGAGACGGCCTGCGCTTCTGGGGGCAGAGCTTCGTTGCGGGAACGATGGGTGAGATAATCGCAAAGGCTGGCGTTGACACTGAGGAGGCGCTTCTTGCTGAATGCGATTTGTCTGCAATAGACCATACCCGCACCCACTGGCCTTTCCTTCGCGACCGTCGAATCGACATGTTTGGAGATCTAACCCGCCGTTACCTCGTCTGAGACTTCCGACCATGGTTAATCTGGCCATTGTCGAGGACCACCGAATGTTTCGGGATTTCCTGAAGGAACTTACGTCCCGGGAAAAGGGGTATCGCATCATAGGCGAGGCCGGGGATGCGGCGGCGGCGCGGGAGTTGATTGATTCGAAGCCGATCGACCTGTTGATCCTGGATCTGAACCTGCCCGATGGCGACGGTTTCGAGATCGCCGAGCACGCGCTTCAGGTCAGGCCGGAGGCCAAGATCCTGGCGCTTTCCTCGCATTGCGATGAATACACGATCTCGCGGATCCTTTCGTCGGGCGTCCACGGCTTCGTGGACAAGAACGACCAGAGCGCGGACGTGCTGCGCGAGGCGATCGCCGCGGTGGCGGGGGGGCGGCTGTTCTTCACGGAGGCGGTGTCTCGCGTGAAGCGGGCGATCCGCGAGGACCCGCGGGCGTTCACCAAGATTTTCACCGAGCGCGAAATTGAGATCCTGTGCCTGATCGGATCCGGCCTTTCGGACCTCGAGGTGGCGCGCCGCACGACCCTGAGCGCCTCGACGATCCAGTGGCACCGGAAGCGGATCCTCTCGCGCCTGCGCCTGCACAGCACGCGGGACCTGATCCGCTACGCGCTGGGCAAGGGCATCACGCGGATGAATCTGGTCCGGCCTCCCGGATCAACTGTTCCCTGAGTTTCTCAACGATGTCGAGCAGCTGGGCGTCGAGTTGAATGAGGAGTTCGGAGTCGCCGGACTCGGCGGCTTCCTGGGCATCGGCGGCGGCGGATGCCAGCGACTGCGAAGCGACGAGGGCGGCGTGGGACCGGAGGCGGTGCGCATGGTGGCGGGCCTTGGCGAAGTCTCCTGCCCTGGCCTGTTCGGAGTAACCGTCCATCTCCGCGTCGAGGTCGCTGATGAATTTGTGGATGAGCTCCCGGAGCCGCTCTGGATTACCGGCCGCCATCGTAGCCAGAGGGGTCTGGGCCTTGGGCGGGCGGGACATGCGGATCGAGTTGGTGGCGAGCATCGCGGAGCCGAGGTCGGCGATGGCGGCGTGGATCGATTCCTGGGAGACGGGCTTGGTGATGAACGCCGAAAAGCCTGCGGCCTGGCAGCGTTCGCGTACCTCGTGGGTGGCGTAGGCTGTCGTGGCGACGAACCATGGGTCGTCGGCCTGGCGGGAGCGGGACCGGAAGCGCGCGATCAGCTCCATGCCGCCGAAGCCGGGGAGTTCTAGGTCGAGGAAGACGACGTCGAAGCGCTGGCCGAGGAGCGCCTCGAGGGCGGACGGGCCGTCGACCGCGCGCACGACGTCGATATCCCAGTCGCGGAGCAGAAACTCGAGCAGGTCGAGGTTGTAGCTCATGTCGTCGACGATCAACGCGCGGAATCCGCGACCCGCGAGCATCTCCGGCCTGCCGGTGTGCTTGGGCTTGAGCGACCCCGTCGCGAGCTCAACCGGGATCGTGAGGAAGAACGAAGCGCCGCGGTCGGCGGACGATTCCAGGCCGACGGCGCCGGACATGCAGACGGCGAGTTCGCGGCAGACGGCAAGACCGAGCCCGGCGCCGGGTTCCCGCGTGTTACGCGCCGCATTTCCCCGGACGAAACGCGAGAAGACCTTTTCGCGCTCGGCGGCGGGGATTCCGGGCCCCTGGTCGGTCACCGTGAACCGGAGCGCGAGCTGGTCCTTCGACGCGGGCTCTCGTTTGATCGAGAGCTGGATCGCGCCGATCGCCGCGTATTTGACGGCGTTGGTGATAAAGTTGATGAGGATCTGGCGCACCTTGCGCGCGTCCAGGCCGACCTGGGCCGGCACGTCCTCGTCCATGACCACCAGCAGTTCCATGCCCGCTTCGGCGACGAGGGGCGTGACGACGGCCTTGATCGAATCGATGAGATCCTTGATCACGACCGGCTCGGGTTCGAAGGTGATGCTTCCGGCTTCGATCTTCGCGAAATCGAGCACGTCCTCGACGAGCGACGCGAGGTGTCGCGTGCAGAGGCGGAGATTGCGGAGGTCGCGTTCGGCGTCGGACGGAAGGTTTCGGCGGGCGAGGACGTCGGTGAGGCCGACGATGCCGTTGAGCGGGTTTCGGATCTCGTGGCTGATGCTTGCGACGAACTCGGACTTGGCGGCGTTGGCCTTTTCGAGCTCGAGGGTCCGTTTGCGAACCTGCTCGGCGAGCTCCCGGTTGCGATTGCGGATGACGCGGGTGCGCCCCTGGATCATCAGGTGAACGGCCAGGATGACGAGCACGAGCCACAGCACCAGGGCGGGCTTCGACCGGTACCACGGAGGGGCGATTGAAAATCGGATTTCGACGGGACGTCCCGTGATGCCATCGACGATGGCACGCACCGAGAAGAGGTAGTTCCCGTCTGGCAGGCTGGCCCACTCGCGGCGGGGCGAATAGGAGGGGGCGGACCAGTCGCTGCTGATCGGATCGAGGCGCGTCTGGTATTCGACGCGGTCGCCCAGGTCGAAGTCGGTCGAGGCGTATTCGAAGACGGCGGGCTTCACCGAATAGGGCAGGCGCGCCTCGGGCAGGTGGTTGCCGTCCGCGTACCTGGCTCCGTCGAGCGCGACGGACACGAGGTGCACCTGGGGCGCCTTCACGTCGGCCGAGGCGAGCGCGGTGTCGATGCGGACGACGCCGTCGGCGCCGACGATCCAGAGGTACTCCCTGCCGCGGATCGAATCGACGCTGATGCTGCGCAGGGCGCCCACCGTGCGGGCCTCGGGGAGGGGGACGGTCTGCCAGAGCCACGAGGCGCCGGCCTGGAACAAGTATCCAAAAAGCGGCTGCGTGCGGCCCGCCTCGGTGGTCGTGCGCCAGGCGATCCAGAGTCGGCGTCCGTTGGTGCCCGGCGCGGCCGCGATCGGATCGCCGTCGGGCGTGCCCTTGACGAGGATCGGCTTGGTGCCCGTTGCCGGCAGGATGGCCGCCTGGCCGCGGCCCAGGACAAACTGGATGCCTCCGAGGTCCGCCACGTAACCGGGGCCCTGGCGGTCGGGATTGCTCAGGCGGATCGAGGAGGTGGCCCATCGGCCGGTCGTCGGATTCCGCTCCGCGAGGTAGGAGCCGTGGCCGAGCGTGCCGACCAGCAGCCGATCGGGGCCCGCCTCGACGAACGAGGAGGCGATGTCGGGGATGGGGACGTACTGCCGCTTCCTGAACGTGGCGCCTCCGGTCACCGTGGCCTCCAGGATATTGTATCCCTCGGCAAGATACACGGTGTCCTTTGAGAAGCGGGAGGGGAAGACCATGAAGACGTCCCTCGCCGAGGTGTACAGCTGGGCTAGATGGCCGTCCTTCCAGCTGTAAAGACCGCCCAGGTTCCCGAGCAGCAGGGAATCGGGGCCCGAGGCCAGGTCCCAGAATCGTCCCTCGAGGCCGGGGACGGGGGAGAAGTGGCTGGGCATGCCCCAGGCGTCAGGGCTCGAGCGCATGACCGCGGCGTCGGCCGGCGTGTAGAAGTTATCCCCATACCGGACGAAGCGGCCGACCAGCGGGCTGGTGAGGCCATCGCGCTTGTCGAGGATCACCGAGCGCTCGGAAGGGTCGAGGCGGAGCAGCTCCGTGCTGGTTCCGACCCACAGGATGCCGGACTTGTCGATGGACAGCGAATAGATGGTCCGGCTTGGCAGGCCGTCGTCATGGCCGATGATGCGCTCGATGCGCCCCTGGAGGTCGCTGACCACCAGGCCGCCGTTGATGGTGCCCCAGAACAGGCGGTCGCCGTAGCGGGCGTAGGCCGAGGTCCAGTCGACGGCCAGGTAGGCGGCGAGAGTGGCGTCCGCCGACGGGATCGTGTGCGATCCCAGGGGAATCGCGCCGCTGGTGCCGATCGAAATCGTCGAGTTGCCGACGGTCTCGAGGCCCATGATGTTCGTCGGCGGCAGGTCTGCGGCCGGAATCTTGAGCACGGGTCCCCGGGGGGTGAGCATGTACAGTCCGCTCGCGCGATGGTGGACCATGACCGACCCTTCGTATTCGAAGGCGAGGAGCCGCCGCTGCCCCGGAAGTTTCCAGGAACGCAGGGCGCTGCCGTCCCAGCAAAGAACCCGGTCGGAGCCGATCCAATAGACATCGCCGTCGGGCCTGGGGAAGACCTGCCACAGGTCGCCGAGATCGTTTTCGCCGCCGGACTTGAGCGAGTGATACACATAGGTGCCGGAACGATCCCTTGAAATGAATCCGAGTTCGTTGGTCGCCGCCACCCAGAGGCGTCCGTCGGCGGAATAGCGGAGCGCCCGGACGGCATTGCTCCCCGGGATGTCGACGTGGGTCCAGCGGATGCCGTCATAGATGACGACCGCATTGGTGCCCATCGCCAGTTCGCCCTCGGGGCCGCGGACCGTGCACCAGCAGGGGTTTCCCTCGGTGATTTCCTGGTCAGCGAAGACCGTGACGGGCAGGTGTCCGCCCATCAACCGGGAGCGGTCGATCTCGGGTTCGGGTGTCGCCGCCCGAAGTCCGATTGCCAGCGCGCAGAACAGGAGGACCGTTCGAACGGGGAGGATTCTGCGGACGGGAAGCATGGATACGGTAAGTGCGCGTGGGGCGGTCCGACGATGGGGACGCTGGTGGGCGGACTGTGGCGGGTGCCCATGGGCTAGGCAACCAAAGTCGCCGGATCGCGAGTGCGGTAAACGTGTAGCGCCGTGTCGGAAAATTCCCGGGAATGGCGAAGAAGGCGTGATATTATCCGGGGAGCCCGAAGAGTGGGGATTGACGGCCCGCGCAAGGTTCGAAATCTCGGCACCCGAACCCATGACTCCCACGAACCCGAGCGACTCGGAAGGACGGACCTCCAGCGGGCGCCCCCCGCGCCAGCTTGCGCCGGCGGAACAGCAGGAGGTGACCCGGCTGTGCGTGGAGTCCGCGGTCATGCTGATGCAGCACGGTGCGGAAAGCGCGCTCGTGGAGACCGTGGCCCGCCGCCTGGGCGAGGCGCTGGGCGTCGAGCGCATCGAGGTCGCGATCATGGCCAACGCCATCACGCTGACATCGCTGCACGAGGGCCGCTGCATCACGACGGTGCGACGGAACCAGGATCACGGCATCAACATGCACGTGGTGACGGAGGTGCAGCGCGCGATGCTCGAGGCGGAGGAGGGCCGGCTTGGCTGTGCGGACTACCGGACGCGGCTGGCCGCGATCCGTCCGTATCGTTATCCGCGCTGGCTCGTGGCGCTGGCGATCGGACTTTCGTGCGCCTGTTTTGCCCGGCTGGCAGGTGCGGACCTCACGAGCTGCGCGGTGGTGTTCGTGGCCAGCTCGGCCGCGATGGCCGTGCGGCAGCTGGTGGCTGCGTTTCATTTCAATCCGCTCGTCACGTTTTTCGTGAGCGCGTTCGTGGCCACCTCGATCACGGGGTGGGCGGCGATCCTGCGGATCGGGGCGACGCCCCGGCCTGCGATGGCCGCGAGCGTGCTGCTGCTGGTGCCGGGGTTTCCGCTGATCAATTCGGTGGCCGACATGGTGAAGGGCTACATCAACACCGGGATCTCGCGCGGCATGATGGCCATCCTGCTCTCCCTGGCGACCTGCGGCGGTATCCTGCTGGCCATGACAGTCTGGCGAGTCTGGGGGTGGCTGTGACCGACCGCGGGCCCGCGACGACAACAGGAGCCTGAACGATGATGCACGTGATGATATCCCTGATACAGGACATGATCCTCGCGGCGATCCCGGCGGTGGGGTTTGCGCTGGTCTTCAACGTACCGCCGCGGGCACTGGTGTATTGCGCGGCGGGCGGTGCGATCGGGCACGGCGTGCGCATGCTGCTGATGCAGGCGGGGGTGCCCATCGAGATTGGCACGCTGCTGGTGGCGTCCCTGGTCAGTTTCCTCGGCGTGTACTTCGCCCAGAAACTCCGCGCGCACCCGAAGGTGTTCACCGTGGCGGCGATGATTCCGATGATCCCCGGCGTGCCCCTCTTCACGACGCTGCTCGCGATCGTGGAGATCCAGCGCAAGGGCTACACGCCGGAGCTGTTTTCCACCGCACTTTCGTCCGGATTGAAGGCGGGGTTCATCGTGGGGGCGTTGGCGGTGGGCCTGGCGATGCCCGGCCTGCTGTATTATCGGCGCAGGCCGATCGTGTGACTTCGACCCGGAGGGCACGCGAATGAAGGCCATCTCGATCCTGGGCACCTCGTCGGGTGCTGGAAAAACCTGGATCGCGACGGCGCTGTGCGCGTGGCTAAGGCGGCAGGGAGTCCGTGTGGCCCCGTTCAAGGCGCAGAACATGTCGAACAACGCGCTCGTGACGCCGGCCGGCGGCGAGATGGCGCGCGCCCAGGCGGTGCAGGCCGAGGCGTGCGGGCTGGAGCCGGATGTGCGGATGAACCCGCTCCTGCTCAAGCCGTCCGGAGCCCTGGGCTCGCAGGTGGTGGTGATGGGAGAGGCGGTGGCGCATCTCTCGGCCCGCGGCTATTATGACCGGCTGGAGGAATTTTGGCAGGTGGCGGCCGGCTGCCTCGATCACTGGCGGACAGCCTGCGAGGTCCTCGTCGTCGAGGGGGCTGGAAGCCCCGTGGAACTTAACCTGATGGACCGCGATCTGGCGAATCTGCGCACCCTGCGGCATCTGGATGGACGCTGGCTGCTGGTGGCTGACATCGATCGTGGCGGGGTCTTTGCCCAGCTCGCGGGGACCTGGAACCTGATGAGCGAGGGGGATCGCCGCCGGGGGATCGGGGCGATCGTCAACCGGTTCCGCGGTGACCTGTCACTTTTTCCGGATCCGAACCTGCACCTCGGGCCCCACGCCCCCGGGCTACGCGTCCTAGGCACTGTGCCGCTCAGGCCCGACCTGCGACCGGACGAGGAGGACGGCCTGGATCCGACGGACGGCGACCGGGGCGAAGGTGAAGTGATTGCCTGGATACGCCTGCCCAACGTGGCGATTCTCAACGACTGCCAGCCGTGGTGGGACGACCAGGGCGTGCGAACCGTGTGGGTCGACCGTCCCGAGGCTCTCGCGGGGGCTCGGGCCGTCGTGATTCCTGGGACGAAGAACACGATTGCGGACCTGCGTTGGCTCCGGAGCAGCGGTATGGCCGAGGCCATCCTGGCAGCCCGCGCGCGTGGTGCGGCCCTGTTCGGACTCTGCGGAGGGTACCAGATCCTGGGAGCCCGCCTCGTCGATGAACAGGGAGTGGCGGGCGACGCGGGAGATGAGCCGGGACTCGGGCTGCTGCCGGGGGCTACGCGATTTTTCGCGCCCAAACTCGTTCGGCCGACGGAGTCGATCTTTGCGGGCGACCGATGGAGCACCTACGAGATCCACATGGGCAGGACTTCGGGCGATCAATCCTGTGAACCGCTGCAGCAAATCGTCGCGGACGGCGTGGCAGAGCGGGATGGAATCCGGTCAGGACGCGTGTGGGGCACCTACCAGCATGGCTGGTTCGAGTCGCCCGCCGCCCGGTCGGCGTTTGCCGCCGAGGCTGGGATTTCGGCACATCGTCCCCATCCGGTCCCGTGGTCCGCACGGCGGCGCGCGGTTTATGATGCGATGGGCGATTGGCTTGCCGAACATGTCGATCTCGATCCGGTGCGGAGGTATCTAGGGCTTTCCTGAACGCTGGGTCTTCACTCGCTGGCGACCGAGGTTGCGGCGTCGGCGGGCATGCGGAGGGGGCGAAGCTGGAGCGCCACGACGACCGGGCGATGGTCGCTCGCCCGCGTGACACCGTCGCCGTCGTAGATCCGCGCGATGGGGTCTCCGTACCGGGAGCGTTCGACCAGGGGCATGAGAGCCGGTGAGACCAGGATGTGGTCGACCCGCTCGTAGGTCTCCTCACGACGATAAAAATGAGTCCAGCGTTCGCCCCGGGAGTCGGCCGCGTCGAGGAGCGTGGCGATCACCCGGCTCCCGCGCGACTCCATGGCACGGACGGGCCGGCGGGCTTTGCCGTCGTTGAAGTCTCCAACGATCAGAAACCGGGCGGACTCGGGGTTGGGATGCCGGCGAAGGACGAGATCCCGGATGGCGACCGACTCGGCGGCCCGCTGGAGGGCGGAGTCCGGGTCGGATGGTTTTACCGTGAAGCGGCTCTTCAGGTGAACGACCCAGAGTGAGAGGTCTCCCCGGTCGGTCTCGACCACCACCTCGACGGCTCCACGTTTGACGAGGTCCTTGGCACCCTGGGACACGAGTCCGATGTGCGCATAACAGTTCACCGCCTTCGGGCGTATGCGCGACAGGATCGCGATGTGGCGGTCCGGGTCCGCAGCTTCGACGAGATAGGAAAAGGGATAGGCCAGACCGATGGCCGCGAGGTCGTGTTGCAGTTCCTCGAGATAGGGGGCCGGACCCATTTCCTGGACGGCGAGAATGTCGGCGCCCAAGCCGGCGATGACGGCGTGAAGCGCCCGTTTGGCGGCCTCGGGTTTGGGGTAGTCGCGCAGGTAATCGTCGCCCACCAGGCGGCCCGCGGTCGTGTAGTTTTCCAGATTGTACGTGGCGATGCGCAGGCTCTCGGCGCCCGAAGCCTGCATCGCGGCGGCCACCTGGAGCGCGAGCGCCAAGAGGAGGAGGAAGCGGGATATCACAAAGGTGACATAAAATGATCAAATTAAATAAACAAGGCTCGAGTCAAAATGAGGCCCTGCAGGCGCGGTCTGGACTTTGAGGACGGCGATTGCATCGTGGCGGGCATGACTCAGGCGAATTCCAGGAAGCGCGTCGCCGTGGTGGGCGGAGGCATCACCGGGCTGACGGCGGCATATCGTCTTGCGGCGGGGGGGCACGACGTGACCCTTCTCGAGCAGTCCGACCGGCTGGGCGGGTCGATCCGCACGGAGCGGGTTGACGGATGGCTGGTGGAAGGAGGGCCGAATTCGCTGCTCGAGGGCGAGGAGGGCCTCTCGGAGCTGATTCGGGATCTGGGCCTGGAAGGCGAGCTGCAGGCGGGTGGAGCCGCGGCTAAGAACCGGTTCATCGTGCGGGACGGACGGCTGCAGGCCCTGCCCATGTCGCCGCCCGCGCTGCTGACGACCCGCCTGTATTCGGTGGGAATGAGACTGCGTGTATTCGCGGAAATGTTGCAGAAGCCGCGCAAGCGCGAGGCCGACGTGAGCCTGCAACAGCTGATCCTCGATCATTTCGGGCGCGAGGCCGTCGACTACGGATTGAATCCCTTTGTCGGCGGCGTGTATGCCGGCGATCCGGAGCGCCTTTCGGCGCGGCATTCGTTCCCGAAGCTTTGGGAAATCGAGCAGACGACCGGTTCAATCATCCGCGGCCAGATGGCCGCGGCAAAGGAGCGCAAGGCGGCGGGCCGCCCGCGGCCGCGCATCGTGTCGTTCCGCACGGGCCTTGCGGCGCTTCCCGAGGCCCTGGCTGCCCGGTTGCCAGCCGGGGCTGTCCGGCTCGGGGCGCGCGTGATGCGCCTGGAGCGGTCCGATGCCTGGACCGTGGCCTGGACCGGTGCCGCGGTTGCGGAGGAGAGCGCCCGGTTCGACGACGTCGTGCTGGCCGCCCCAGCGGGCGCGCTGGCAAAGCTTGCAATCGGGCCCGCCGGCGAGCGTCCGCTTGCGGGGCTGTCCGACGTGGTACACCCGCCGGTGACCTCCCTGTTCCTTGGCTTCAGGCGCGAGCAGGTCGGCCATCCCCTGGATGGTTTCGGCGCGCTGATTCCAGCTGTCGAGGGACGCCGGGAGCTCGGAATCCTATTTTCCTCGAGCCTGTTCGAAGGACGCGCTCCAGCAGGGCACGTCGCGTTGACCGTCATGGTCGGAGGCATGCGCCAGCCGGAGGTGGCCCGACTGGACCGGGCGGCGCTCTGGGAGACGGTGAAGGGGGATCTGCGCGAGCTCCTGGGCGTCGAGGGAGACCCCGTTTTCAGCCGGTACAACGCCTGGCCGGCCGCGATCCCGCAATATAATCTTGGATACGAGCGCGTGCTCGACGCGATTGCCGCGTGTGAGCGCGCGAATCCGGGCCTACACATCGGGGGCAACGTCCGCGATGGCATCGCGGTGCCGAGTTGCATCGGTGCGGGACTTCGGCTCGCGGCCGAAGTCGACGCTGGCGCGCGCTGATGCCAGACGGGGGCGGGTCAGCCCGCCTTCGGCAGCGACTCGAGGGCGAAGGTGAGGATCCGGTAAAACGCATCGACCGAGGCGATCTCCACGCGCTCATCGGGCGAGTGCATGGACTCGATCCTTGGGCCGATCGAAACACAGTCGAGGGAGGGCTTTGCGGCCATGAGGATGCCGCATTCGAGCCCGCCGTGCACCACGCTCGTGCGGGCCGGGCGCCCGAGGACGCGTTCGCAGGCTGCGGCGAGGATGGGCACCAGCCGCGAGTGAGCGGCGGGTTTCCAGCCGGGATAATTTCCCTGGGCCTCGATCTTCCCTCCGGCGAGTTGCGCGAGGCCGCCAAGCGTGCCGAAGACATCCCATTTCGTGCTCTCGACGACACTGCGGGCGAGGTACTGCACGACCGCCGGGCCGGTTTCGCCACACTCGACGATCGCCAGGTTGTTCGAGGTCTCGACGGCTCCGTCCTGGGTGGGCAGCGTGCGGATCACTCCGATCGGACCGGCTCGCAGGAAAGTGAGAAAACGGAGAGTGGCGTCGCCAGGGAGGGCGCGGGCCGGGGCGGGGCATTCCTCGATGGATACGGCCAGTCCCGGCTCGGTATCCTGATATTCAGCACGGATCGCATCGACCAGGGCCCAGAGCGTCGACGTGGCGGAGGAGCACTCCCCGGCCGGCACGGTCACGAGCGCCGAGGCCTCGCGCGGGATCGCATTGCGCGCGTCGCCGCCGAGGAATGTGCAGAGGCGCAGGGGAACGGCCGAGGCGGTCTCCGCCAGCATGCGCGCAAGCGTCCTGAGCGCGTTCGCGCGGCCGCGATGGATGTCCGCCCCCGAGTGTCCGCCCTGCAGCCCGTGCAGGCGCACGCGCAGCCCGCGCCAGAGAACCGGCACCGCGTCGCGCTCACCCGGAAACTCGGCGCGCATCGTCAGGGCGCCGGCACAACCCGTGATCAATTCGCCGGGCAGGTCTGAGTCGAGGTTCACCAGCAAGTCGCCTTGGAGCATTTCGGGTGTGACTGCGGCCGCGCCGTGCAGGCCGATCTCCTCCTCCACGGTGAACAGGGCCGAGACAGGACCGTGACGGACGTCCGTGCTCTCGAGGAGAGCCAGGGCCGCGGCGACGCCGATGCCGTTGTCGGCCCCCAGCGTGGTGCCCTCGGCCTTCAACCAGCCGCCGTCGACCCGAAGCGTGAGGGGGTCGCGCGCAAAGTCGTGGGCGGAGGCGGCGGTCTTTTGGCCGACCATGTCGAGATGCGACTGGAGGATGACCGCCGCGCGATCCTCGCAGCCTGGCGCCGCAGGTTTCCTGACCAGCACGTTTCCGGCGGCATCCCGGACTGATTTCAGGCCGCGAGCCGTTGCGATGCCCAGGACGTAGTCGGCGGCGGCGCGCTCATTGCGGGAGACGCGGGGGATCCGGCTGAGAGCCTCGAAGTGTTTCCAGAGAGTGGCGGGGGCGTGGGTGGCGAGAATGCTCATGGCGGCGTGGTTTCAACTAGGCCTGACGCACCGCCACCGCGTGCCAAGCCCCAAAAATCAGACGCAAATTGGAGGCGAAAAAGGCCCTCAGGCCGGCAGCGTCTCGCCGCTTGCGGAAAGGAACGAAGCCACCGCCTGCAAGTCGGGGGCATTCACGCAGCCCGGCGCGGTGGTGCAGATCAGGGCCGCCACCGCGCAGGCGAAGCGCACACAGTCGTCGTCATTCCAGCCCTTCAGCAGGCCGAAGACGAGCGCACCCCTGAAGCTGTCGCCCGCCCCGGCGCTGTCGACGACCTCGACCTCGTAGGGCGCCCGCTCCCGTCGGGGCGACGCGCCGCCGCGGGAATACCACACCGGTTCGCGTCCGGCCGTGAACACGACCAGGCCGGGGCACGAGCCGGCGTAGCGCTCGAAAAGCGCTGCGCGGGCGGGACCGATGTGTTCGGTTCCCGGATACTCGCGCCGCAGGAACTCTCCGGACACGACGAGGACCTGCGCGAGCGAGGCGAGCTCGGAGTCGGGCTTCGCGTCGCAGGTTGCCAGGGGGATTCCCAGCTTCGAGGCGGTCCGGGCGACCCGGAGCGTGGCTTCGCCAAAAGAGGGGTCGACGCAGGCAAAACGCGCCGAGGCGATCTTGTCGGGGTCCGGCATCTCCCATTGCCGGGTCGTGAACAGCAGGTCGCAGTACCGCCCGAACACCGTGCGCGTCTCGCCGTCGGACACCACGACCTCGGTTGCGCCCGGATACCCGGGTTTCACGCAAAGTCCGGAGACGTCGATTCCGCGCCCGCGGAGGAATTCAAGCGTGCGGCGGCACGCCGGCGTGTCGCCGATCCAGTTTCCCTCGAGCGCCACCGGCACTCCAAGCCGCGCGAGCACGAGTGCCGTGCCCGTGGCCTCGCCGGCGTGGTTTTCGAGCGTCTGGGCGACCTCCGCGTAGCCGTCCGCCGCGGGGTAGGGCATCTTGAGCTGGAGGATGACGCCGGTGCTGACGTGTCCGAAGCAGTAGACCGAGGTTCCGGGCTTCTTCATGCATCCATTGTCCTCCTGCGCAGCGGCCTCGGAAAACCGCAACGAGGTTCACACAGTTGATGGAAGCGCGGGCTCCATGTCAGCTCCCGCGTCCGCTCCACTGCCGCAGGAATGCGAGGACCTTTGCGGGCGAATGGCCCGGGCCCTCCTCGAGTTCGCCGGTGTCCTTGGTGCAGAGGAGATGGCCGTCCGCGTCGAGCACCACCAGCACCGGAAGTCCCAGTCGGATGGGGTTGCCGTACCGGGCGTTGATCCCGGCGTTGCGGACGACTCCACCTCGGGTGTTCACATCCACCATCACGAGCACGTATGAGGCGCCGAGCGCGGCGGATACCTCGCGGTTGGTTGTGAACAGCCGATGCAGGCTGTGACACCACGGGCACCAATTCGCGCCGAAGTCGAGCAGCACGCGCTTGTGTTCGGCCCGTGCCCTGACGAGCGCCGCGTCCACGAGGGCGCCGCCGTCCGCCTTGGGGTCGTAGATGTCGCGCGAAGCGGCGCCGGCACTCGGGGCGAACAGGGCCGCAAGCGGAAGCAGGATGACGAGGGCGTATTTCACGCAGTCATTATAGCTTCCTCTTCACCCGGCTCGGCAAGCCTCCGTCGCTCGCAACCCGCTCGTGGAAGGTGTGATATCATGGTCCCGGATTCCTCGGCCGACCGCCTCGTCGAGCCGGGATGGGCGCCGGGCGCCCAAGTACGCCGATGCCGTCGCTTGCGGCGCGCGCGGCGCGGCCTTTTGTCTCCTGCCGTCGCCGGACTCCCTGTCTCCCGAACCCCGGCGGCGATCCCCAATAATCCCGTATCCATGATTCCGTACGTACTCCGTCGTGCAGGCTGCCTGACCGTCCTTGCCTGCCTGTTGATCGTCCCGCTCTCCTCGGCGTGCGCCATCGAGGCGCCTGACGGGTTGAAGCTGAACAGCCAGGAGTACCTGGAGATGCCCGGGCTGAACGTCATGCTCGCGTCCGATTATTATCCGGAGGGGCACCAGGGCGGCGTGAGCATCATCCTGAACGGCGACCGCATCGCGACGAACGGGGACGTCCGTCTGAACCGAACTCCCGGCCAGTGGCAGCCGACTCCGGTCGTGGGCCAGCGCCGCGTCGATCCGGCGACCGGGGAGATAAGCGTTCGGATGAGCTATCCCGACGAGTCGAAGGACCGCAAGGGATTCAATCCGATCGTGTATCCGGATCTCAAGTTCGCGTACACGGTGCGCGTGGTGCCCGCGGGGAAGTCGTTCCGAATCATCGTGGATCTGGACAAGCCGCTCCCTGAGGCGTGGCAGAAGCGGGTGGGATTCAACCTGGAGCTGTTCCCGGGCGACCTCTTTGGAAAGAGCTACCTGATGGACCGGCACGACGGCATCTTCCCTCGCCAGGCCGACGGACCGGGCCGGATGACCGCCGACGGCAGCTACGCCATCGAGGCGCTTGCCACGGGCAGGCACCTCATGGTGGCCCCCGAATCAAAAACGCACTGCCTCGGGATCGAGTCCCTCGCGGGCGGGCCGCTCGAACTCATCGACGGGCGGGGGCAGTACAACAACGGCTGGTTCGTGGTGCGCGCGCTTCTCGCTCCCGGGGCTTCCAAACATGCGCTCGAATGGCTCGTCAGCCCCCGGGCGATCCCCGGCTTTCTCGAGGCGCCCGTCGTCCAGGTCTCCCAGGTCGGTTACCACCCGCTCCAGCGGAAATACGCGGTGATCCAGCTCGACTCCCATGATTCGCGCCGACTGCCCGTGACCGTCTCGCGGCTGCGCGCGGATGGTTCGCTCGAGACCGTGCTTTCGGCGGTGCCTCCGGAGTGGGGACGGTTCCTCCGCTACACTATCCTCCGGCTCGATTTCTCGTCGGTGACGAAACCGGGCATGTACGTCGTGAGCTACGGCAAGGTTCGCTCGAACGCTTTCAAGATCGCCGACGACGTGTACGAGCGCCACGTCTGGCAGCCGACGCTCGAGTATTTCCTCCCCATCCAGATGTGCCACATGCGCGTCAACGACCGCTACCGCGTCTGGCACGGAGACTGTCACGAGGACGACGCCCGCATGGCGGAGGTGAACCGCGACCACTTCGACGGCTATTCGCAGGGGCCGTCGACACTTTGCAAATACAAGCCTGGTGAGCACGTCCCGGGCTTGAACCAGGGCGGCTGGCACGACGCCGGCGACTACGACCTTCGGATCGAATCCCAGACCGAGACGATCTACGGCCTGGCCCTCGCCTGGGAGGCGTTCCATCCCACCTATGACGACACCACGATCGACGAGGTGCACCACGTGGCGGAGCTGCACCGTCCGGACGGGAAACCCGACATCCTCCAGCAGATCGAGCACGGCCTGCTGAGCGTCGTCGGTGGATACAAGTCGATGGGCTGTTTCTATCGCGGCATCCAGGAGGCCACGATGCGGCAGTATACCCTGCTCGGCGACCCGGTGAACGTAACCGATGGGCGTGTGTATGATCCGAAGACGGCGCCGAAGGGGACCTTTCACGTCTATGGGCAGCCCGCCCCGGTGTTCGGGGAAAAGGGCGCCCCCGATGATCGCTGGGTCTTCACAGAGAACAATCCGCGTCACGTGTTCGGCGCGGCGACCGCACTGGCGGCGGCGGCGCGCGTGCTGAAGGGGTACGACGACGCCATGGCGTCGGACTGCCTCCGGATTGCCGAGGAGCAGTGGAACCGCGTGCCCGACTCCGAACCCGCTCCGGCCGCGGGCGCCGGGGAGCATAGCTGGGGAATGCCGCTATCGCTCGTCAAGGTCCACCTTGCGACCGAGCTGCTCCTGACGACGCACGATCGCCGGTATGCGGACTACATCCTCTCGAAACGCGCGGAAATCGTCGCGCATCCCGATTACTGCGGCTGGTTTCTGGGCCGCGCGCTCCCGTTGATCGGCGATGCGGGGTTCCGCTCGGACCTCGAGACGGCCCTTCGCGGCTACCGCAAGCAGGTCGACGCGGAGGCGGCCGAGACACCCTACGGAGTGCCCTACCGTCCCCAGATCTGGGGTGCGGGCTGGCAGATCCAGAATTTCGGCGCACACCAGGTGTTCCTGCACAAGTCGTTCCCCGACATCTTCCCCCGGCGTTACGTTCTGAACGCCCTCGAGTTCATCCTGGGCTGTCATCCCGGCTCGAATACCGCCTCGTTCGTCGGCGGAGTCGGAGCGAATTCGATGACCGTGGCCTACGGCTTCAACCGGGCGGACTGGACCTACATTCCCGGCGGAATATCGTCCGGCACCGCGTTGATCCGCCCCGATTTTCCTGAGCTGAAGGTGTGGCCTTATTTCTGGCAGCAGGGCGAATACGTGCTGGGAGGCGGAACCACCGATTGCCTGCTCCTGGTGCTTGGCGCGGATCAGCTCATGAACCAGCCAAAGGGCACCTGATCGGCCGTCGAGCCGGACGGGGCGCGACGGTTTAGCGCCCCGTGCCCGTGGCGCCTGGCCGAAGCGTGCGAACGAGCTGGTGTGCGCAGCGGTCGACCACGAAGAGGTATTCCTTGAGCCGCCATTTGCGCCAGGCCTCCGCGTGGCGTTCGGTCCACTCGAGTTGGATCCTGCTCCGGTCGAAATCGCCCCGTTCGCCACGGAACCAGATCTCGTCCTTGATCTCCCGGGCCTGATCCCGAAGCTCGGACGGTGCATCGAGTGTGCCCGTCTTTACGATCGTGGATTTAAGGGCCGCGGTCAGCTGCGCGTCGTCGGGCTGGCTCCCGGCCTGTTCGAGGATCCGGGAGCGGTGTTTTTCGGCAAAACGTTGCAGCACCTCGACGTGTCCGAGAAGCGCGCCGTCGTACCAGCGGCGCTCGAGCGTCCAAAGCTCGGCGTCGTCGGTCGCGACAGGGTGGAATTTTTTTGCCTGTTCGGTCATGCCGTCGTCGGTCTGCTGCATGGAACGTGCCAGCGGACGTCCCCGAAATGCACGCGCGCCGACACGACGCAAGCCTTTTGCCCGGACTTTTCGGACGGTCGCACGCGGTGCGACGAAACGTCCCCATTCCGCGAGTCGAAGCGTCACGGAGATCAGGAGACAGCGGGTGGCGTCCGGGGGGCCGGCCTGGACGCCTCGAGCGCGATCGAGCGGCATCCCTTCAAGTCGAGCTTGCCGCTGCCGAGCACCGGAATCGACGTCACCTGGTGCACGGTCTTGGGGATCCACAGTGGGGGAAGGCCCCGCTTGAGCAGCTCGTCCCGGATCAGGGGCAGCGACACGTCGCGGGTGGTGACCACTACCAGTTGTTCGCCCTTGCTGGCATCGGGCACGCCGACAACGGCGAGCAGCGGCTCGTCGGTGGCCTCCCAGCCGAGCACCTCCAGGATTCGCTGTTCGACGGTGCCGTGGGGCACCATCTCGCCGCCGATCTTGGAGAAACGCGACAGGCGGCCCTCGATGTAGAGAAACCCGTCCTCGTCGAAGCGACCGAGGTCGCCCGTGACGAACCAGCCGTCCCGGATCGCGGTGGTCGTCTTCTCCGGATCCTTGAGGTAGCCCGCGAAGACGTTCGCTCCCCTCACGCAGAGGATCCCGGTGCTCGTGAGAGGAAGATCGGCTCCGGTCTCCGGATCGATGATACGGGCGCTCATGCCGGGGAGCATCCGGCCCACCGAGCCCAGCCGTTTCCCGGACTGGGGCGCTGCCGCAAACGCCGTGGCCGGGGGATCGGGCTGGTTCACATTCGTCACCGGCGAGGTTTCGGTGATGCCGTAGCCCTGCATGATCTCGATGTGGAACGCGTGCAGAAACGACTCGTAGAGCTCGATCGGCATCTTCTCGGCGCCCGACACCACGAGTTCGAGGCTGGTCAGTTCCTGGATCGCCGCGCGCTTCAGAAACGGTCGGATGAATGTGGGCGCTCCGATCATGACGGTGGCCTTCTCGTCACGGATCGCCTCGACGATCTTCCGCGTGTCGAGCGGGCTCGGAATCGTGACCACCCGGCAGCGGCGGAGGATCGGATACCAAAGCGTCACCGTGCAGCCGAAGCTGTGGAACACCGGCAGGCAGGCGACGAGGGTGGCGGTGTCGGGCAGAATGGAGGTCGAGGACACCTGCCAGCAATTCGCGAGGATGTTTCGGTGCGAGAGGATGACTCCCTTGGGTTCCCCGGAGCTGCCGCTCGTGAACAGCAGGGTGGCCTCGTCATTGTCGCCGTTCCTAGGCAGCCGGAGCAGAGCCGGCACCCATTGGTTGGGAAGGCAGTACGCCGCGACGAGCCACGGGATCATCGCACGTTTCCCTCCCGCCGCAGCGATTTCCGAGCGCAGGTCCCTCGTGTCCTCGGTCCAGGGAAATTGTGGAAACTTGGCCTTCACGGCGTCCGCGGTCAGGATCGTCCTCACCTCGCCGACTCGCAGGCTGGCCTCGAGTGCGGCGCGGCCTGCGGTGAAGTTGAGATTGACCGGGACCTTGCCTGCGCAGGAGACGGCGAGATTCGCGATGGTCGCGCCCGCTCCCGGGGGCAGGACGATGCCGACGCGCCGATCGGGGATGGTCGCGGCGATGTGGCGCGACAGCACGGCCGCCGCCGCGAGCAGCTGCGCTGCGCGGACCTCCCGGCGCTCGGCGGAGAGGTCGACGATCTCGACGCGATGGGGCCGCTTCGCAAGCGCCCGCACCGCCTCGCGGGCCAGGTTGCGGCGCAGCACGGGGCGCTCCATGAAGGCCTCGGCCCCCAGATCGAGGAGCGCCTTGCGCACGGTGGCGGGATCCGCCCCGTCGGCCGGAATGCGGTCGCCGAAGTTCACGAACACGTCGGTCGGCATCAGGCGAGGCGACTTCCAGATGTATTTGTTTCCCGCGAACGAGAACACCGAGCCCCAGATTCCGTCGTGAAACACGGGCATGACCTCGACGCCCGCCTTCCGCGCCATCGTCTCGAATCCGGGCCGCAGTGCCAGCAGTTGACCAACCCGCGAGATTCCTCCCTCGGCGAAAATGCAGACGACCTCGCCGGCGCGCAGGGCGCGAACCACGGCCCTCGTGCCGGTCAGCGGGCGCGCATGCGAGATCGGGATCATGCGCGTGACCCGGAAGGCCCAGTGCAGGAGGCTGCTCGCCCGGGCAAAGGCCTCGTAGCCGACGAACCGCACCGGCCGTGGCGAGGCGAGCTGGATGAGCAGCGAGTCCACGTAGGACAGATGGTTCGCGACCATCAACAACCCGCCGGTTGACGGGATCTTGTCGGAGCCCCGCGTGCGGACGCGATAAAGCATCTGCGCGAGAAATGCGACGGGCAACTCGAGGAGGAAGGGGAGGTAGGAACGCCTCTTGCGTCTGGGCAACGGCATCGAAAGCAGGGGTTCTTTTTACCCTTCCGCCACAGTCTGGTTCAAAGCTTTTTTCCCGCGAACGCGTGTCGCACGCTGTTGCCTGTCATTTGCTTTCAAGCGCAGCCAGGGCCCGCGTGAGGCGGGTGTCGCCGGGCGAAAGCGCGAGACCCTCGCGAAAGCTCGCGCGGGCTTCGTCCAGCCTGCCTTGTGCCTTCCGAATCAGCCCGAGGTACAGGTGGATCCCTGCGACGTCGGCGTGGGGGCGTCCGCGGGAGAGTCGCAGGCAGGACTCCAGCGCTTGGGCGCCCTCATCGAGGTGCAGGCCGGTTTTCGCAACGATGCGGCCCAGTTCGTAGGCCGCGGTGTAGTCGCCGGGCCGCAGTGTCCGAGCGTCATGGCAGAGTGAATACGCCTGCACCGTGTCGCCCTGTTTTTCGCACAGCAGCACGCGGGCGACGAGGCCCCGGTCGGGGTCGATGCGCGCAAGGGCGTCGGCCTCCGCGCGGGCCTTTTCCATGCTGCCTCCCACGAACCAGGGGGCGGAGCTGTAGAATGCAACGAGCACCTCGTGCGGACCCACCAGGCGGGGATTGAGCCGGATCGCCTCCTGGAGCGCTTCGCGTCCGCGGTGCAGGAGCGTCAGCGATTTCCGATCTCGTGCCACGCGCAGGCACGATTTGCCATAGGCGAACTGCACGTCCGCGCGGCGCGGAGACAGGGCCACGGCCTTCCCGAACGCGTCCACGGCCGCGGGCCAGTCCTGCATCAGTTCGTCGCACGAGCCGAGCTGGACGAGCGCATCCACATTGCGCGGATGGTCTGCGAGGTACCGCTCCAGCACCACCCTGGCCTCGGGCACCCGTTTCGCGGCGATGAGTCGGGAAGCCTCGGGTATGCCGAAGCCGAAGAGGCAGACGGATGCGGCGAGAAATGCGGCGACGTGGCGAATCATCCTAGCCCACGCAGTTGGAGGTCAGTGCCCCCACGGTTCAACTGCGTTTTTCAGGCGCGAGTCCTTGTCCGGGTGAACCGGAACGCCAGCCCGGACTCACTCGTACCGAAGCGCGTCGATCGGATCCAGCTGGGCCGCCTTGCGCGCCGGATAGAATCCGAAGAATACGCCCACGACCGCGCTCACCCCGAAGGAGATGACCACCGACGAACTGGAGACCAGGACGGGCCAACCGAGATATTTGGAGACGAGCTGCGAGCACACCATGCCCAGGACCACGCCGAGGAGTCCGCCCAGCGAGCTCAGGATCACCGCTTCGGTCAGGAACTGCATGAGCACGTCGCGCCCGTGCGCACCGACCGCGAGTCGGATGCCGATTTCCCGGGTTCGCTCGGTCACGCTGACCAGCATGATGTTCATGATGCCGATGCCACCGACCACCAGTGAAACGCTCGCGATGGCGCCAAGAAGCATGGTCATGATCTGCGACGTCGCCGTCGCCGTCTGGGCCAGTTCGACCTGGTTTCGGACCGTGAAATCGCCCGCACGTCCGTTGTGCTGCTGAAGCATTAGGTCGGAAATGCTCTGCTGGACCAGCGGTATCTCCTTTTCGGAGACGGCCTCGATCATGATCGAGTTGATGTACGTCCGCTTCGAGATGCGCTTCATGTGGCTCGTATAGGGCACGATCACGATGTCGTCCTGGTCCTGTCCGAAGAGGTTGAAGCCCTTGGGGGCCAGCACGCCGATGATCTTGAACGGAAGGTTGCGGATGCGGATGACCTTCCCGAGCGGGTTTTCGTTGGGATAGAGCTCATCGACGATGGTCTTTCCCACGACGGCGACCTTGGCGATGCTGCGGACATCGCTCTCCCCGAAAAAGGATCCCTCGGCGACGGGCCAGTTGCGGATCTCGGCGTAGTCGGGGCCCGCGCCGATGACCGACGTGTACCAATTCTGGCCGTCGCCGATCACCTGGGAGTGGTCGAAGATGACGGGACTGACGGCGACGGCCCCGGGGACCTCGCGCTGGATGGCGAGTGCGTCGTCGACGGTCAGGTGGGAGGAGGTTCCCCAGCCGCCGCGCACGCCGCCACCGCCGAAACTGCCGGCGAAGACCGTGATGACGTTCTGGCCGAGATTGGCGACCTGCTCCTCGATCTGGGCACGGGCTCCGTTGCCGATGCTGACCATGGCGATCACCGAGCACACGCCGATGATGATGCCGAGGGCCGTGAGCACCGAGCGCATCTTGTTACGGCGAAGGGCCCGGAGGGCCACGCGGGTGGTGTTCAGAAGTCTCATCGTCAGGCGGAAGTGAGCTTTGCGGCGGCCTCTGCCTGGCGGATCTTGTCCATCTCCGCGGAGGCAATCAGGCGGTCGCGCACGGGCTCGTCGCGCACGATCACGCCATCGCGAAGGATCAGGTTGCGGCGGCAGTAGCGGGCAATATCGAGTTCGTGGGTCACCATCACAATGGTGATGCCCTGCTCGTTGAGCGCCTGGAACACGCCCATCACCTCGACCGAGGTCTTGCTGTCCAGGTTTCCGGTGGGCTCGTCCGCGAGGAGGATCTGTGGCTCATTGACGAGCGCGCGGGCGATGGCGACGCGCTGCTGCTGACCGCCGGAGAGCTGGTTCGGAAAGTGGTCGGCGCGGTTTGCGAGCCCCACGATATCCAGACACTTGAGGGCGCGCTCGCGCATGTCCTTGGGAGAACGCCGCTGGCCGTACATCATCGGCAGTTCGGTGTTTTCCAGGGCCGTGGTGCGCGACAGCAGGTTGAAGCCCTGGAAGACGAAGCCGAGCTTCTGATTCCGGATGTCGGCCAGGGCATTGCGGTCGAGTTTCGAAACGTCGACGCCATCGAGCAGGTAAGAGCCCTTTGTAGGTCGATCGAGGCAGCCCAGCATGTTCATCAGGGTGGACTTGCCGGAGCCGCTCGCGCCCATGAGGGCGACGAACTCGCCCTTGTGGATGTCGAGGGACACACCGCGCACGGCGTGCACGGGAACCTCCCCAGAGTCGTAGATCTTGTGGAGGTTCTCGATTTTGACGACGGGGGGCGTCATGGCCGTACGTTCTAGTGGTGGCCGAAGCGGGGACCGCCGAAGGGATTCGAGGTGTTGGAACCGCCCGAGCTGGGGGCGATCGCGGAGGTGATGACCTGATCGGACTCCTTCAGCCCGCTGAGCACCTCGGTGTAGATTCCGTCGGTGATGCCAAGTTTGACCTGGACGGCCTCGATGCGGGGCTTCGCCGGATTGGGAGAGGGGAGGAGCACGTACACGGTGCGCGTGGTCGTGGCTGTGGGCGAACCGCCGCCCTCATGCCCGCCTTCGCGACCGCCAAAACGACTCGGATCGAAGTTGATGCCCTTGGCCTTGAGCCGGGTCTGGATTTCCTTGATCTGTTCGGGCGTCGGAGGCGTTCCGCGGGAGATGCCGACATCGCGCATGGTCTCCCAGATCAGACGGCGGCGCTCCTCGGGAGACAGGGACGATTCCTTTGCCTCGGGGGCACCGGCAGGCGACTTTGCGCGGACGGTGACCAGTTCCTCGGGGACGCGGGCGCGAAGGGCGCTGTTGGGAATGCGAAGGACATTGTTGTGACGCGCGACGATGATGGATACGTCGGCGGTCATGCCGGACATCAGCTTCAGATCGTTGTTTTTCACCGCGATCATGGTGTCGTAGGTCACCACGTTGTTGGTCGTGGTGGGATTGGCGCGCACCTGGATTACCTTGCCGAAGAACTTGCGGGTCGGGTAGGCGTCGACGTTGAACTCGACAGGTTGGTTCTGGCGGACGTTGCCGATGTCCGCCTCGGCGACCGACGCGTCGATTTCCATGTCGGTCAGCTGATTCGCAATAATGAAGAGGGTGGGAGCGTTGAAGCTGGCGGCGACCGTCTTGCCGGGGTCGGTTTCGCGAGCCATCACGATGCCGGTGATCGGCGACGTGATCGTGCAGCGATCGAGATTCACCTTTGCGGCCTCGACGTTGGCTTGCTTGGTCTGGACGTCAGCTTGGGCCTGCTCCACCTGAGCGACGGCGGTATCGACGTCCTGCTGGGTCATGAAATGTTTTTCGAACAGTTCCTTGGTGCGCTTGGCATTGAGTTCCATCAGGTGGAGGTTTGCGACCGAGGACGCCAGGGCCGCACGCGCCTGCAGCAGGAGCTGCTGGTAGGTTGCGGGGTCGATGCGTGCAAGGATCTGCCCCTCCTTGACCGGCGTGTTGTAGTCCACCAGCACTTCACTGATCAGACCGGAGATCTGGCTCGAAACCTCGACGCTCGTCACCGGCTGGATGATACCGGTGGCGGTGACGGACTGGGTGACGTTGCCTCGGGATAGCGACACGGTGCTGATCTGGGGGGCCTCGTCTTCCCGGGAGGCGCGCCAATACCACAGGGCTGCGGCGGCCAATGCGATCAGGATGACGATGATGGAACCTCGTTTGAACATGGAATTGAACGAATTATGATGAGTGAGGCCGTGACTCGAAACCCGGCCCCGGGGTGGGAGGACTGGCCAGAAGACGGTGTCAGACCTGTCGTGGTGACAGGAATATGCGCTGGCGCGAAAAAATCAGCGACCCGATTCCTGTGCGGATATCCGGCCAAACGTGGCGCGAAGCGCCTCGGCGACATTGGGCGGGACAAAGTGCGATACGTCGCCGCCGTACTTCGCGACCTGCTTGACGAGCGTGGAGCTGGTGTAGCTGAACCCTTCGTTGGGCATGACGAAGATTGTCTCGATGCCAGGATCGAGGTGGCGGTTCATCAGGGCCATGTTGAATTCGAACTCGAAGTCCGAGATGGCGCGAAGGCCTCGGATGATGGCGCAGGCACCGAGCTGGCGGGCAAATTCCACCAGGAGGATGTTGAATGACACGGCCTCGACGTTGGGGAAGCGCCCGATGTTGGGGAGCAGCAGCCCGAGGCGCTCCTGCGACGAGAAAAAGGGGCCCTTGGCCGGATTGTCGGAGATGGCGACGGTGACCTTGTCGAACAGTTTGGAGGCCCGTTCGAGCACGTCGAGGTGCCCGTAGGTCAGAGGGTCGAAGGTACCGGGATAAATGCAGTGGCGCATGATCGGTGAGGACGCTCGCCGGCGAGACAAAGGTGAAGCGCGGGACGAGGCGATGTTTTTGTTCCGGCCGGGGTTCCAGGGTTGCCAAGGGCTTCGGCTGTGGGTTGGGATTGGATTTCCGACGGACATGAATCTCCCCAATCTCCTCACCCTGTCGCGCATCCCGATGATGTTTGTCATCGTGTGGCTCATGTTTCTCGACCGTCTGGGGGCCGCCACGGCTGCGTTCGCGCTCTTCATCGGCGGGGCGATCAGCGACTGGTTGGACGGCTACTTCGCGCGCAAGCAGGGCCTGGTTTCGGATTTCGGGAAACTGATGGATGCCCTGACCGACAAGATCATGGTACTAGGCATCATGGTCGCGCTTGTGGACAAACAGATCCTGCCGCTCGCCTATGTGCTGATCACACTGTGCCGTGAGTTCATGGTGTCGGGCATGCGCATGCTGGCGGCTGCGCAGGGGGTGGTTGTGCAGGCGGACAAGGGCGGAAAGACTAAGACCGTTACCCAGCTCATCGCGATCGGCTTCCTGCTCGCCACGCCGATGATCGGACGCGACTGGGCCTATGTGTTTCCGGGCACGGATTTCACGGTGACGACCGAGGTGATGCATCACATCGGCCTGGTTGGCTTCGTCCTGGGGACCTTCTTCGCCGTCTGGTCGGGCTACAACTACATCCGGGTCCACTGGAAGCTGGTCAATCCCAACACGGCTGGAAAATGAAACTGCGCCACCCGACCTGGCCGAGTTTTCTGCCGACGCGGTGGGTGCTTGCTCTGGCGACCCTTGGCCCCCTGGGGATGCGGCTGCCTGCGCCGGGCACCTGGGGATCGCTTGCGGGCGTGCTCTATTTTACGGTCTTCTTCTTCACCCTGTCCTGGCCCTCATACCTGCTCCTCGCGGTGGCGGGCCTTTACGTGGCGGTTGCGCTGTGCGGAGAGGCGGAGTTGCGGATGGGACGGACCGATCCGGGCGAGGTGATCCTCGACGAGTTCACGGCGATGCCGTTGTGCTACCTCGGCTGGCGCACGCTGGCGGAAGCGGCTCCGGTGTGGGTGGTCGCGCTCGCCGGCTTTGGCTTGTTTCGCCTCTTCGACATCACCAAGCCCTTCGGCATCAGCCGGCTTCAACGGCTGCCGGGCGGTTGGGGGGTCGTGATCGACGACGTGGCCGCGGCATTGGCCACCTGCGTCGTGATGCACGCACTGCGGCTCTTTGTTCGCTGAGTGCGGAGTCCGCTCAGAGCGGCTTGACGAGCACGCGGGGATTGCGCCCGCTTTCCGTGTAGAGGCGCAGGCGGGCGACCGGCAGGACGGAGGTCTCCGCCTCCTCGAAGCCGCAGGTGTTGGTGAAGAAGCCGAAACTCTGGGTGGACAGCGCGATGATGGTGCGCGCGCCGCGCTCCTTGGCCTGGTAGCACGCGAACTCGACCATCTTCTTTCCGATCCCGCGCTTCTGGTAGAACGGCATCACGTAGAGCGAACCGAGCTCGGCGAGCTCCGGCTTGTCGGGATAGAAATAGAGCGTGACGCAGGCGATGATCGCCTCGTCGATCTCGAACACGTAGAACTGGTCGATGTTCTTCTCGATGGCCTGCTGGCTGCGATACAGCAGTTCCTCGCGGCGCACGGCGCTCCGGGTGAGGTTGTAGATGAAGCGCACGTCGCGTCGGGTGGCCTGGCGGATCTGCTGGTAATCGTTTCCGTAGATCAGCGACCCGACGCCCTCGTTCGAGAAGATTTCGTTTAGCAGCCCGTCGAAGATCGTACCATCGACGACGTGGACGCGGGGCGTCCCGGACTCGATGGTCTTCACGGCCTGGCTGGCCTTGCTGCGCCAACCCTCCTCGATCTGCTCGGGGTGGTCGCGCAGGATCGCCCTGAGAGCGTCGACGGAGATCTCGCGCTTGAGCTCGCCGTTGATGACGAGTCCCGGCGGTTCGGTCAGGTAAATGATCTTCGAGGCCTGCAGCGACTCTGCGAGCTCCGCGGCGAGCAGGTCCGAATTGATTCGCAGAGACCGGCCGTCGGGCCCGAAGCCGATCGGCGATACGATCGGAATCACGTCCGCGTCGAGCAGGTGATTGATGAGGTCCCGGTCGATGCGTTCCACCTTTGCTGTGAACTGCTGGTCGACGCCGCGGATGATCCCGATGGGCAGCGCGCGGATGGAATTCGTGATCGCGGCCTTGAGCGAGTTTTGCGTGAGGCCCTCGAGGATCAGGTGGCTCACGCGCGCGGAGGCGCGGACGCCGAGATCGAGCGTGGCCGCGTCGGTGACCCCCGAACCGTCGTGATTCGTGATCGGGATGCCGCGCATCTTCGAGAGCTCCTGAATCTGCTGGCCGATGCCGTGCACGAGCACGACCTTGATGGCGAGCGAGCGGAGCACCGCGATGTCGACGAGAAGGTTCGGGAAGTTCTCATCCGCCACCACGAGACCGTCGAGCGCGATGATGAAAATCTGGTCCTTGAAACGCGGGACGTACTTCAGGATGCCCCGGAGGTCCGTGGGCTTGATCGTGGCCGAAGAGGCAGGAGGGACTGCGACCGTGCTCATGAAGCGGTTGAGGAATCGACCAATGGTAACGGCACGTGGAGGGTGCTCATGTGACGGGGCGAGTTCTCTCCCAGCGAATCCCGGGCGTCAATCATTGCCGCAGGTCGACGGTCCAGGACCTCGACGAGCGGGCTCCGACGACCGTGGCCCGATAGTCACCGGCGGGGAGGGAACCGGTCGGGATCGAGACCAGCACGGCCGCGCTGCGGGAGCGCGCCTGCAGGCGACCCTCGATGCGCTCCCAGCCGGGAATGATCGTGAGGTCCCGGCCGCGGCGAAACACGGTGGCCGCGGCGGCGGTGTGCCGCGCATCGGGCAGTGTCGCGACGAACAGGATACGGTAGGTGCCGTGGATCGGGCCGGTGCTGGGCGCGAGCACGGTGTCGATCGCGTCGGCGAGGGCGGGCTTCTGGATGAGCGCGACGTTGATTTCGGAGGGGATGCCGCCCCGGGAGACGGCGACCGGCGCCGGCGACGAGCTGCCGAGCACGAGGGAACGGACGGAGTCGGCCGGAACCTCCGCGGGCGCGTCGAAGCGCTGGTACCCGGAGCTCAGCAGGCGCTCGACCGTCATGCGGTCTATGGTGTCCTGATACGGTTCGTAGGAGGGCCCTGGCTTGCTGTACTTCACCCTGATCCACGTGTAGCCGACGATGAAGATGGCGATCGACAGGACGACCCACTTCATCGGCCAGGGCTTGTGCTGCCGAGGCTGGCCTGGCTGGTCGAAGAAAGGCATGGAGGGCGGCGCGATCGCTTGGGCGACTCAGACGCCGTCGATCTTGCGGATGCGCTGGATGTGGCGGCCGCCCTCGAACTCGGTCTCGAGCCAGACACGGACGATCTTCTGGGCTTCCTCGAGGGAGATCGTGCGCTCGCCCAGGGAAAGGACGTTTGCGTCGTTGTGGGACCGGTTCCAGATGGCGACCTGTTCGTTCCAGCACAGGCCACAGCGCACGCCGCGGACGCGGTTGGCCACGATCGCCTCGCCATTGCCGGAGCCGCCGAGCACGATGCCGCGCTCGAATTCCCCGCGTGCGACCGCCTCGGCCACGGGCCGGATAAAATCGGGATAGTCACAGCTGTCGGGCGTGTGCGTGCCCAGGTCGCGAACCGTGTGACCGTCTGCGATGAGCATGGCGACGAGCGCCTCCTTGTAGCGGAAACCCGCGTGATCGGAACCGATGGCGATGGTGAACTTCTTCATGGGAATTGGTGAGCGGGGCAGAAGACGGCAGAAATCGGCTGTGACGGTCCTTGTCGATAGCGAAGTACGGCGGACTGGAAAGGGGGGCGTGGTGAATTGGACGCCGGCTCAGGCCGCGACGGCCTTCCAGAAGGCCGCCGTGTCCGAGAGGTCGCGGAAGACTGCATCGGGACTGGCAGCGGCGAGTTCGGCCTCCGAGTGCCGCCCGGTGGCGATGGCGAGAGTGCGGAAGCCGGCGGCCTTGCCGCAGGCGACGTCGTGAGGCGTGTCGCCGATCACCCAGGTGCGCTCCGCGGCGAAGACGTTTCCGCAGTGTTCTCCGGCTCGCCGCGCCGCAAAGGGACCGAGGTCGTTGCGATTCTCGCTGTCGTCCGCAAAGGCTCCAAACGGGAAGTGCGGCCACAAGCCGCCGTGTCCGAGTTTCAGGGCTGCGCCTTTGCGCAGGTTCCCGGTCAGCAGTCCGTGGGCCACACGCTCGCGACGTTCCTGATCCGTCAGGATGGGGGCGATGCCGGGCAGCACCCGCACTCCGCGCTCCTGGAGGCGGCCGGGCAGCGCGGCCAGGTAGTGGGTCTCGAGCGCCGAGAAGTGGGGCTCGGTTTCGGCCAGTCTGAAAGCGCGCAGCATCTGCCGGAAAATCCACCGATCGGTACGCCCGGCCAGCTCGATTGCCTGCAGGGTGTCGACAATGCCGAACGCCGCCAGAATTGCGTCCCGAAGCGCTTCCAGACCGGAGCCTTGGGCGTTGATGAGCGTGCCGTCGATATCCCAGAGCAGGAGCGTCGTCTTCATACCGGAACCCTTTACCAAGTTTGCTGCCTCAGGGGTTGCGAGCATGTTTTCGAAGGATAATCTGGTAACGTCTATGAAATCATTCATTGGCATCACTTTCGCGCTGGCCCTCCTGGCAGGCGCTTTCGTTGGTTGTTCCACGCCGACGACGCGCATCCAGAAGAATCTGGTCGCATTCAACGCCCTGCCCCCGGCCCAGCAGGAACTCATCAAAAAGGGCGAAATCGCCATTGGCTTCACGCCGACCGCCGTGGAACTGGCGCTGGGCGAGCCGGACCACGTGCGCATCCGCACCGACGCCAGCGGCACCTCCGAAGTGTGGATCTATACCGAATGGGAGGACGGCGATGGCGGCATCCTCTACACCGGTTTCTATCACCGCTGCTTCCGCTACGAGTATCCCTATTACCTCTACGCGCCGTATCGCCGCGAACGTGACAGGATGCGGGTGACGTTCAAGGACGACAAGGTCATCGCGATCGACAAGGAAAAGACCTGAAGTTCAACGACTTGATTAATCATAAAGGGGGCGGCCGTGCGGTCCGCCCCCTTTTGTATTTCGAAGTTCGTGACAGGGTGCGTGGCGCCTGAGGCGGGGCGGGGGGGATGGCAATGTTGCGATAAACTGCTCATTTGTATGCGCAATGTGCCGATTGTAGATGGGACCGATTCTGCAATCGTCCCTGCGCACCACCCCAAACGCCACTCGCGCTTTTCGCAGCGCGCTCTCCCCAAACCCCATGAATCTCGAACGCAAGCTGATCCTACTTGCCCTGGTACCCCTCGTCTTTGCGCTGATTCCCGCCGGCATTCTCTTCGTCCGGGCGGACCGCACGGTCCGTGAGATGGACCACCTGACGACCCTGTCCGCGCTCGTCTGGCGTATGGCGGACGTCGAACAATGTGCGGACGTCGAAGGCTCGAACTGGTGGCAGTTCTCGACCGATCACGCGAAGGATCCGGACGACGTGAAGCAGAAGTATCGGGCTGATCAGGACAAGGCCCGTCAGGCGACGGATGCGGCTTGGGCGGCCTACGACCAGGCGCTTTTGAAAGTCGACGCGACGAATCTGTCGCCTGCCTTTGCGAAGGCGCTGCAGGACATCGCCGACCGGCGCGCGAAACTGAAGTCGATCCGCGACCTTGTTTACAATAATACCGAGGAAGCGAACAACAACATCATCATCAACTATTACCTGGGGCTCCGCGCCTCGTTGACTGAGGCGCTGCCGCTGTTGATCGACCAGACGACGAACACGACGGTCGCCCGCAAGCTGCTCGCACTGACGATGGTGACCGAGGCCCGGAAGCGCTCCATCGAGGCGGGCGGTCTGATCTATTACCAGATCCAGCAGTACAAGCGTCAGCACGGGCTTATCCTGGACCGCAATGTGGCGGTGAACATGGAGGAGCCGATCTCGTTTGCGCAGGCCTACTGGAAGATGATCCCGTCGCTGAGCCAGGGGGAGGCGCGGGTTCGTTTCATGAAGCTTCGCGACGATCCGCACTGGCAGGCCTTTTTCGACGCGATCCCGAAGTTCCGCGATGCCGTGCTCTACGGCCAGAAGCCGCCTTCGCTCGACGAGGATGCCTGGAGCGAGAACTACAATTTCATGACGAACGATGTGGGCGACTACATCACCTGGCTGAAAGACGATTTCGGGCGGACCTGCATGGGGATTCGCTCGGAGGCAAGCCGGCAGCGGAACTGGACGGGCCTGCTGATCGTGGTGGGAACGCTTGGCGTCTTCTGGCTTTCGAAGCGACTCGCCCGCTCGATCGCGAAACCGCTCGGCGACACGGCGGGCGAGCTTGTGTCCGGCGCGGCGACCTTTGCCGAGGAGGCCGAGAAGCTTGCGATTGCGGCCACCTCGCTCTCCGACGGAGCGAGTCAGCAGGCAGCCTCTCTGGAGGAGACGAGCGCGTCGCTCGAGGAGCTCACCGCGACTACGAAGACCAATGCCGCGACGGCGGCGGCTGCGGTGGAATCGTCGCACAACGCGACGACAACCGCCGACGCCGGGCGGCACCTGCTCGAGACCCTGCGCAGCACTGTCGTGGATGTCGAAAAGTCCGGTGGGGCGATCTCGGGCATCCTGAAGAACATCGACGAGATTGCGTTCCAGACCAACATCCTTGCGCTCAACGCCGCGATCGAGGCGGCCCGCGCGGGTGAGGCGGGCGCCGGATTCGCAGTGGTTGCCGAGGAAGTCCGAAGCCTGGCGCAGCGCTCGGCCGAGGCCGCCCGGGAGACCACCGAACTGCTCGCAGGCGGTGGGGCCGGGGCGGGTGACGGGAGGCGCGGCGTTGTCGATGGACTCACCAAGATCCGCACCGATGCGACCAAGGTCTCGTCGCAGTTCGACGAGGTCGTGGCGATGATCGCGCAGACCGATTCGCAGGCCGGCCAGATCGCCACCTCTTCGAATGAGCAGGCGAGGGGTCTGACGGTGGTTGCGAGTGCCGTGCACGACATCGACATGGTCACCCAGGGGAACGCGGTGGCCAGCCGCAACGTGGCGGACGCGGCGGCACTTGTGAAATCCAAGGCAGGCGAGATGAAGACTTCGGCCCTGACGCTTCAAAAGCTGATTGGAACGAGCAGCGCCCCCGGGGAACGCAGACAGCGACGATTTCGACTTCGGAGTCTGGTGAAGCGCACCGAGCCTTGACAGACGGAAAGGCGGCCCCTAACTGAGCCACCTTTTAGCAAGTAAACAACGTTCCAACCCTCCGTCGTCATGCCGTCCGCCAACGACCTTCGCAAAGGCCAAGTCATCAAGTTCAACAACGAGCCACACCTCGTCATGGAGACCCAGCATCGCACCCCGGGAAATCTCCGCGCCTTCGTGCAGGCCAAGCTCCGTAACCTGAAGAGCGGACGTTCCCTGGAACAGCGATTCAACTCCACCGAGACGATCGAGGTGTTTTCCACCGACAAGCGCACGCTCGAGTTCAGCTACGTCGACCGCGGCACCTACGCGTTCCTCGACACCAACACGTACGAGACCATTGAGCTGAGCGAGACCCTGATCGGTGACGCGAAGAACTATCTGGTTCCTAACGGCCGCGCCGACGTGCTGTTTGTCGACGAGAAGCCGATCACCGTCGAGCTGCCGACGTCCGTCGCGCTCAAAGTGATCGAGTCCGCCGAAGGCCTTCGGGGCGACACCGCCTCGAACGTGCAGAAGCCGGCCAAGCTCGAGACGGGCGTGACCGTTCAGGTCCCGCTCTTCATCAAGGAAGGCGAAATCATCAAGGTCAGCACCGTCGACGGTTCCTACCTCGGCCGCGCCTGAGCGCCCGTTTCTCTCCTTTTCAAAAACCCGCGGCTCAAATGGCCGCGGGTTTTTTGTGGGCGTCTTGCGCCGACGAACCGGTCGGGCGAAGGTTTGCGACGCAGCCATGGAGGGCCGCCGTTCGCATCGTGCCCTGCGGAAAGATCGACGGGGATGAATCTGAATTCGGCGATCGAATGGAACAGAAGGCAACGACGGGAGCTGAGAACAACCAGCGTACCACCGAATTGTGAGCGTTGATCTATTCACCGTTTGGGTGAGTCGATTCAGATTCGGCAATTTCGTGCAATCGCTTGGCTCGGCCTTCTTTGTTATCTTCGTTTCCTTCTGTTCACCGTGTCTTTTTTGAGGGTGAAAGGAGAGTCTCGATGGCCCTCCGGCCGGTCCGATTTGCGATGCCGCGGTTATCGCTTCTCTGTCGTAACTGACGATTGCGACGCCCGAACCTTGTTCATTTTGATTCCGAATCCCTTCCATCCCCTCCATCCCTGTTAAACCCGTCCATCCCGCGCCCCCGCAGCATGTCCACGAATTTCCAGCTCAAGGCCGAGTACGAGCCCACCGGCGACCAGCCCGCGGCCATCGATGCGCTCGTGAAGTCGATTGCGGCGGGCAACCGCGACCAGACGCTCGTGGGCGTCACCGGCTCGGGCAAGACGTTCACGATGGCGAACGTCATCGCCCGCACGAACCGCCCGGCGCTGATCATCTCGCACAACAAGACCCTGGCCGCGCAGCTGTATTCGGAATTCAAGAACTTCTTCCCGGACAACGCCGTCGAGTACTTCGTCAGCTACTACGACTACTACCAGCCCGAGGCCTACATGCCCTCGACCGACACGTTCATCGAGAAGGACTCGTCGATCAACGACGAGATCGAGCGGCTGCGCATTGCGGCGACGAGCTCGCTGGTGTCGCGCCGGGACGTGATTGTCGTGGCGAGCGTGTCGTGCATCTACGGCCTGGGCTCGCCCGAGGACTTCGTGTCGCTGCGCGTCGAGCTGAGGCGCGGGGGGCAGCTTCGCCGGCAGCAGCTGCTCGAGCGGCTCGTCGAGAACCTGTATGAGCGCAACGACGTCGAGCTCCAGCGGGGGCGCTTCCGGGTGCGCGGGGACGTGGTCGACATCATGCCGGCGTACAGCGAGAGCGCCCTGCGCCTTGAGCTGTGGGGCGACGAGCTGGACCGGCTCTCGGAGATCGACCCCCTGACCGGCGAGGTGCTGCGCGAGCTGGAGCAGTTCGATTTGTACCCGGCCAATCAGTACGTCACGACCCGCGACAAGCTCGAGGGGGCGATCGCGGGCATCAAGCGCGAGCTCGACGTCCGCGTGGCGGAGCTCGAGCGGCAGGGCAAGCTCCTCGAGGCGCAGCGCGTCCGCATGCGGACCAACTACGACCTCGAGATGCTCCAGGAGATGGGCTTCTGCAACGGGATCGAGAACTACTCGATGCACCTTTCGGGACGGAAACCGGGCGAGCGGCCGTTCTGCCTGCTCGATTTCTTCCCCAAGGACTACCTGCTCTTCATCGACGAGAGCCACGTCACCATTCCCCAGATACGCGGCATGTACAACGGGGACCGCGCGCGCAAGCAGGTGCTGGTCGACTTCGGATTCCGGCTCCCTTCGGCGCTCGACAACCGACCGCAGGACTTCGCGGAGTTCAGGCACGTGACGGGCCAGACCGTGTACGTCTCGGCGACGCCCGCGGAGTGGGAGCTGGCGCAGTCGACCGTGGTGGCGGAGCAGCTGATCCGGCCTACGGGGCTGCTCGACCCCGAGATCGTCATCCGTCCGACGAAGGGGCAGGTCGAGGACCTGATCGGCGAGTCCAGGCGGACGGTGGAGCAGGGCGACCGGGTGCTCGTCACGACCCTCACCAAGCGGCTGGCGGAGGACCTCACGACCTACCTGCGGGAGGCAGGGCTGCGGGTCGAGTACCTGCATTCGGACATCGACGCGATCGAGCGTGTGGAGATCCTGCGCAATCTCCGCCTCGGCAATTTCGACGTGCTTGTGGGCATCAATCTCCTGCGCGAGGGCCTGGATCTGCCCGAGGTGGCGTTCGTGGCGATCCTGGACGCGGACAAGGAGGGCTTCCTGCGGAGCGAGACCAGCCTGGTCCAGACGTCGGGCCGCGCGGCGCGGCACGAGCGGGGCAGGGTGGTGTTTTATGCCGATGTGATGACGGATTCGATACGGCGAACCGTGGAGATCACGTCCTACCGCAGGGCGAGGCAGATGGCGTACAACGAGGAGCACGGGATCACCCCGCGGAGCGTGAAGCGGGCGGCGCAGGCGAGCCTGCACGCGGTGCCTGAGCAGGGGGAGGAGCCGCTCGCGGTGGCCGAGTTGCGCGACGACGAGGTGGCCTCCGTGATCGCCGAGCTGGAGAACGAGATGACCGAGGCGGCGGGCCGACTGGAATTCGAAAAGGCCGCGCTGCTCCGCGACCAGGTGGCGGCCCTGCGAAGCGGCGAAGTGCGTCGCGTCGCTGCCGGCCCCTCGAAGAAAGGCGGCTACAAGTTGGGAAAGAAGGGACTCCGGCGATAACCAGATATTCCCAGAAAAGTAGTAAGCTCACTGGACAGAAACATTCGGCCTAATAACCTGTCGGGCATTTCCCCTCCACCCCGTATGCCTGACAAAAAGACTGTATCGAACTTTACGTCGATCCTTCACGAGGACCGCGTATTCCGTCCTCACGCCGAGTTTTCGCGCAAGGCTCACGTCAAGAGCCTGGCCGAGTACAAGCGTCTTTACCGCGAGTCCGTCGACGAACCCGAGAAGTTCTGGGGCCGTCATGCGAAGAGCGAGCTCGTCTGGGATCGGCCGTTCAAGAAGGTGATGAGCTTCAAGGCGCCGGACGCGAAGTGGTTTGTCGGCGGCCGGTTGAACGTCAGTGCAAACTGCCTGGACCGGCATCTGGACACGCCGCATGCGAACAAGGCGGCGTTGATCTGGGAGGGCGAGCCGGCGCCGGATGGCAAGCCGGGCGAGGAGCGCACGCTGACCTACCGGCAGCTGCACCGCGAGGTCTGCCGCTTTGCGAACGTGCTGAAGCGCCAGGGCCTGAAGAAGGGCGACCGGGTGCTGCTTTACATGCCGATGGTCCCGGAGGCGGCGATCGCGATGCTGGCCTGCGCGCGCATCGGGGTGGTGCATTCGGTGGTGTTCGGCGGGTTCAGCGCCCAGTCGGTGGCCGATCGCATCAAGGATTCGGGCGCCAAGGTGGTGATCACGGCCGACGGCGGCTACCGCCGCGGGGCGATCGTTCCGCTGAAGAAGAACGTGGACGACGCGCTCAAGCTCGAGGGCGCCGACGGCAAGCCCGTGGCAGCGTCGATCAAGTCCGTGATCGTGCTCCGCCGCACTTTCCACGACATCCACATCGAGGAGGGGCGCGACGTGTGGTGGCATCGGGAACTTGAATACGTGAGCGACGAATGTCCGCCGGTGTCCCTGGACAGCGAGGATCCGCTCTTCATCCTCTACACCAGCGGCTCCACGGGAAAGCCCAAGGGCATCTACCACACCACGGCGGGATACCTTCTCTACACCAAGCTCACCTCGAAGTACGTCTTCGACATGAAGCCTGAGGACGTGTACTGGTGCACCGCCGACATCGGCTGGATCACCGGGCACAGCTACCTCGTGTACGGCCCGCTCGCCAACGGTGCGACGGCCGTGATGTACGAGGGTGCGCCCAACTGGCCAGAGCCCGACCGGTTCTGGCGCATGATCCAGCGCCACAAGGTTACGATCTTCTACACTGCGCCCACTGCGATCCGAACGTTCATGAAGTGGGGTACCGAGTGGGTGAAGAAGCACGACCTGAGCTCCCTCCGCCTTCTGGGATCTGTCGGCGAGCCGATCAATCCCGAGGCCTGGATGTGGTATCACGACGTCGTCGGCGGCAAGCGCTGCCCAATCGTCGACACGTGGTGGCAGACGGAGACGGGCGGCATCCTGATCTCCCCGCTTCCGGGCGCCACGCCGACCAAGCCCGGTTCCGCGACGCTGCCGTTCTTCGGCATCGTGCCGGAAGTCGTGGACGAGAGCGGCAAGCCGGTGCCGCCGAATACGGGTGGCAAGCTCGTCATCCGCAAGCCATGGCCCTCGATGCTCCGCGGCGTCTGGGGCGACAAGCAGCGGTACCGCGACGTGTATTGGAAGGAGGTCAAGGGAAGCTATTTCACGGGCGACGGCTGCCGTCAGGACAAGGATGGCTATTTCTGGATCGTGGGCCGCATCGACGACGTCTTGAACGTCGCGGGACACCGCATCGGCACCGCCGAGGTGGAGAGCGCGCTGGTGAGTCACCCGTCCGTCGCGGAGGCAGCGGTCGTGGGTCGCAACGACGACCTGAAGGGCCAGGCGCTGGTCGCGTTCGTCACGCTGAAGTCCGGCACGAAAGTGCAGGGCGACCTGCGCGAGGTGCTGCGCAACCACGTGGCCAAGGAGATCGGCCCGGTCGCGAAGCCCGACGACATTCGTTTTGCCGAAGCGCTGCCCAAGACGCGCTCGGGAAAGATCATGCGCCGCCTCCTCAAGCAAATCGCCGCCGGCGTCGAGATTGTCGGCGACACGACGACGCTCGAGGACCTGAGCGTGCTCAGCCGGCTGAGCCAGTCGGAGGAGTGAGGCCGAGAAGCGGCCGCCGAAAAGGGGAGCAGGCTGGAAGAATCTAGGAGCTAGGAGTTAGAAAAAAAGCAGCGACGATTCCGCGTACGTGGGATCGCACTGGAATCGATTCTAGCTCCTAGATTCTAGAAAGCTCCCCGCCTCTTTCCAGGCTCACGCCGCACCCTCGTCGCAGCCGGTGCTCCAGCGATGGAGCGCCGCGGCGAGGATCTTGCAGGCGGTGATATCTCCGACGTTCATGCGCCCCTTTATCAGCTCGAAGATGGACGAGCGGGGAACGGAGGTCTTGGCGAGTTCGACGCATTCGGCGAGCAGCGTGGACACCTGCTCTTCGCAGTCGCGCGCCATGATCTCGATCTCGGCCACGGCGTTGTAGGTCTCGTAGAACGAGCCGAGCCCTGCCGCCGCGTGTCGGCAGGATTCATGGGTCAGGAAGTCGTCGATGAGCAACTCTCTGATCCTCGGCAGTGCATTCGGTGGAAGCATCGCGGTGATCGGGTTTGATCACCTCATCGGCACGCGAGTGCCGCGCCTGAAGAAATTCGCACGGAATGCGGTGAAACCCTCAGGAGCCCCGCGCGAAGTCGAGCAGGCGGCGGGAGAGCAGCGCGCCACCCTCGGCGAGCCAGCGCCTGCCCTTGTCGGCGTCTGCGCGCGTGGGGTCGCCGAGCACGCCGCTGTTCGAGAGGTCGCGGGTGAGCCAGCCGAAGATCGCGGCGGATTTTTCTGGTCGCAGGAGCCCGGGGTCGTCGACGTGGGCTGGATACTCGCGGACCGCCTTCTCCATGTGCACGCACTCGGGGGCGCAGGCGAGCATGAGCGAGGTCTCCCACTCGTCTGCGTGCATGCCCCAGGCGAGTTCCTGCGGGTCCATTTCCGGCTGGTAGCCGGCCCGGAGGCGGACCGCCTCGATGCCGAGGTCCTCACGGATCTCCCGGAGCGTCATGTCGAGCACGTGGATGTTTCCGCCGTGAAAATTGGTGACCGCGAGGCGCCTGAAGCCGAGGCGGCCGAGGTCGCGTGCGATGGACAGCACGCTTCGGCGAAGGGTCTTGCCGTCGATGGAGAGCGTGCCCGCGAAGCCGGCGTGTTCGATGCTCTTGCCGTAGAGCAGGGGAGGAGCGGCGAAAATCGGAGCGTCGGCGGGAACCGTGTCGAGGGCGGCGGCGAGCAGGGCCTGGCCGAGGATTGCGTCGACGCCCACGGGCAGATGATGGCCGTGCTGCTCGATCGCGGCGACCGGAAGGATGGCGAGCGCGTCGGCCGAGCCTGCGCAGGCACGAAGTCGGGAGGCCGTGAAGCTGCCCAGGTAGCGGTTGCGGAAACGCAGGGGGAAAGGGGCGTCGTCCTGCTTGTCGCCTGCCTGAATCGCAGGAACCTGGGCAGGAGTGCCGGGCGGGCAACGGTGCGCGAGGATTTCGGAGATCAGGCCTTGCAGGCGCTTCGCGGCGGCGTGCACGTCGCCGGCGGGATGGTTGAAGTCCAGCCCTAGGTCGGCGGCCTGGACGACATAGGTTTGGAGTCCGAACTCGGCGCGTGCGTCGAGTGCCGCCGTGGCGGCGAGCGGGGCGCTGACAGCGCTGGTATTGAAGAACAGCAGCTTGGTGCACCCGCTGTCGCGCACTCCGCGACTCAGGTTCATCAGGAAGTCGCAGGCGGTTTCCGGATCCAAGCCGAAGAATCCCGAGCGTCGCTCGGCGAGCACTTGGCGCACTGGTGGCAGGATTCGCAGTGAGCCGTTTGCCTTGAATGGCGCGGTGGCGGCGCGCAGGACGCGGGCCCCGATCAACTCCTCGGCATCGACGGGCGTGTCTTCACCCCGGCCGGCGAAGCCGTGGAGCGGCAGGATCGCGAGCGGAAGGGGAGCCGATCCCGAGACGGGGAAATCGGGCCAGGCAAAATGCGCCCACGCGGTCTCAGGGTCCGTGTTTGCCAGCCAGGAGTGCATGTTCAGAGCCGCTCGGCGGGTGTCTTCCCCGCGTAGCGATACCCTTTGCGCACGATTTCGAGGTGCTGGTCGAGCGTTTTCAGCCAGAGGATCTTGCCCTGTTCGGAGATGGAGGCCCGCATCAGCAGGCTGGGCCTGCCGCCCTTGGGGAGGCTGTATTGGAACTCCGTATGCATGCGGTCGATGCGCACGATATAGAGAATTGAGAACGGCTCGATGTTGCGGATGTCGATCTGGACGATGGTCTGGGTGGGACGATCGAGGGTGACCTCGACCTTGAGGTGCTGGGCTGCCTGAGCGGTGTCGGCGTTTTCCCTGAGCCGGAACTCGGCCCTGAGCCGGTCGGGAGTGTCCTCGAGCACCCGGCAGGTGGCCAGATCCAGCTCGGTCTCGATGCGCGGAGCGTTGAACTCGCTGGAGCGCTGGGCCTTGAGATTGCGGTAGTCGAGCTGGTCCTGGGCGGTGGGCTTCTTGTGATCCTTTTCGAGGAGGGTCCAGCAAAGCGGTGGAAATTTGAGGGGATCGTAGGCCTCGATCTCATCTTTCCCTTCACCGGACGAGACTTGCACATAAGCCCAGCCGGGCGGTCCGTCGGTTCGAAAGTGCTTCAGTGCGCGCTGGAATTCCTGCGCCGGCGTCATTCCCAAAGCCATGCCCTGGACACAGACGGCAAGGAGCCAAAATCGGGATATGCGGAGCAGGGCAGGCGAGCGAAACGACATGGGAAGGCGAGCCCTAGGTTGGAATGCCGAACGACTCCGGAAGCAACTGGAATGAGTTAAATGCTGCCCCCGGTCGAACGCCGGTGAACTTCGGGCTTGCAAGGCGCTGCGGCGTTTCGTGTCCTCTCCGCTTTCCGTCTTCAGACGGAGCGTTCCAAACAACCAACAACATCATCACATCATTGACGATCATAAGGCGGCCCACTGGCCGACCTGTGTGTCGACAAGATACATCGATCACAACATGAGTATCAGCATCACGGTCAAGGACCTGCTCGACGCGGGCGTTCACTTCGGGCATCAAACCAAGCGCTGGAATCCGCGCTCCAAGCCCTACGTTTTCGACCATCGCCAGGGCATCTCGATCATCGATCTGACCAAGACGCACGTCGCGCTCGAGAAGGCCTGTGCCTTCCTCGAGGAGACCGTCGCCAACGGTGGCAACGTGCTGTTCGTCGGCACCAAGCGCCAGGCCCAGGACATCGTCCGTGAGGCCGCCACGTCGCTCAACATGCCGTATTGCGTGGACCGCTGGCTCGGCGGCACGCTCACCAATTTCGAGACGGTCAAGCGCTCGATCGCCAAGTACAAGAAGTTCCAGGCGATGGAGACGAGTGGCGAGCTCGCCAAGCTGCCGGCCAAGGAAGAGTCCGCGATCAAGCGCGAGATGGGCCGCATGAACCGCAATTTCGCCGGCATCGTGGACATGGGCGCAATGCCCTCCGCGATGTTCATCGTCGACGTCAACCACGAGGCCATCGCGGTGGCCGAGGGTGATCGTTGCGGCATCCCGACCATCGGACTGGTGGACACGAATTCCGACCCGACGCTCGTCAAGTACCCGATCCCGGGCAATGACGACGCCGTGAAGTCGATCCGCATCATCGTCGATGCGGTGATCGCCGCCGTGCAGTCGGGCCTCGCCCAGCGCGACACCCGCCGTGCTGCACATGGTCAGGCCGACCTGAAGGCCGCCACCGCCGCGGTTGCTGCCGCTGCCGAGGCTGCGGCCCCCGCGGAAGACCAGCCCGTCGAGGCTGCTCCCGCCGCCGAGTCGACCGAGGAGAAGAAAGCGGCTCGCCGCAAGGCTGCTCCCAAGGCGGAGAAGGCCGAATAAGCCGATTTCCACTACAAAATCATGAGCGTTACCATTTCTGCACAGATGGTCAGCGACCTGCGCGAGAAGACCGGCGCGGGGCTGATGGATTGCAAAAAGGCTCTGGGTGAGTCCAACGGCAACGTCGAGGAGGCGATCACGATCCTTCGCAAGAAGGGTGCGGCGACTGCCGCCAAGAAGTCGGATCGCGCCACGAATGCGGGTCTCGTCGAGAGCTACATCCACCTCGGTGGCAAGGTTGGCGTGCTCGTCGAGGTCGGCTGCGAGACGGACTTCGTCGCGCGCAATGACGAGTTCAAGGCTTTCGTCCGCGACATCTGCCTGCAGATTGCGGCCTCGAGCCCACTCTATGTGTCCCGCACGGAGGTTCCGGAGGCCGAGGTGGCCAAGGAGCGCGAGATTGCCGCAGCGCAGGTTGCAGGCAAGCCGCCGGCGGCGATCCAGAAGATCGTCGAGGGCAAGCTGGACAAGTACTTCTCGACGATCTCGCTGCTCGACCAGCCCTTCGTGAAGGTGCCGGAGAAGTCAGTGAAGGACGTGCTCACCGAGACGATTCAGAAGACCGGTGAGAACATCCAGATTCGCCGCTTCGTCCGCTACCAGCTGGGCGCCTGAGTCACGGAAGATTCTTTCAGGACGCGCACCTCTCGAGGGTGCGCGTTTTTTTATTTTTCGGCTTCCGTTTTGCCGGCGGACACCTACGTTCCGCCTTCCGCGTTCGGAGAGGTGGCAGAGTGGTCGAATGCGCCTGACTCGAAATCAGGTGTGCCCGTTCGGGTACCGGGGGTTCGAATCCCTCCCTCTCCGCCAGGCTTCTTTGGGTCTACACCAAAGATTGGGGACAGCCAGAGATTGCGTTTCAGCCGCTCTCAGACCGATCCGTCTGTGGCCAGGAGATCGCCCAGGGTTCGCGCGAGGTCGGTGCTGCCGAATGGCTTGACCAGGACCAGGACGCCCGTGGGGAGCTGGGAGCCATCGCGGTCGAGCTCCCTGCGAAAACCCGTGATGACGATCGCTGGAAGGCCAGGGGAGAGGGTCCGCGCCTGGCGGATGAGATCGAGGCCGGAGAGGTGGGGCATGGTGAGGTCCGTGACGAAGCCGTGGAACCGGGAGGGTGAGGCTCCGAACTCCTCGAGGGCGCGGACGGGATCGTGATGGATGACGGTCCGGTAGCCGTGGTGGCGGAGACTTGCCGCGACGAAGCTTGCCACCGTGGGTTCGTCGTCGACCACGAGGATCTCGCGTCCCATGCCGGGTGCTGGCGGACGGGCGCCACCCGCCGTCGGTAGAGACTGATTGGATACCGGAAAATAGATCTCAAACCGGGTTCCCTCGCCGGGCCGGCTGGACACGTGGAGGGCTGCGCCGTGGTTTGCGACGATGCCGCGGACGATGGAGAGGCCGAGGCCGGTGCCCTCGCCCGGGCGCTTGGTGGTGAAGAACGGGTCGAAGATCCGCGCGAGCGTAGCCTTGTCCATGCCGGTGCCGGTGTCGGAGACGGACAGGCGAAGATTCGGGCCAGTGCGGAGATCCTGGACCTCGGCGGCGAGCTCCGGCCCGACCTCGATGGAGCGCACGCCGACCGAGAGCCGGCCGCCCCTGCCACGCATGGCGTCGACGGCATTGGTGCAGAGGTTGACCACGATCTGGTGGATCTGGGTGGCGTCGGCCTCCACGATGCCGGGCTCGAACTCGGATTCGATGGCGATCGAGGACGGCGTTGAGGCGCGCACGAGCTTGAGCGCTTCGACGACGACGGCGGAGAGCTCGACGGGGGCAAGGCGGGACTCGCCGCGTCGGGAGAACGTGAGGATCTGGGACACGAGGTCCTTTGCGCGGAGGCCTCCGGCCCGGATCTCGCGCAGCTCCTCGGCGTTGGGACGTCCCTCATGCAGGGCGAATTCGGCGAGTTCGCAGTAGCCCAGGATGCCGGTGAGGATGTTGTTGAAATCGTGGGCGATGCCGCCCGCAAGGGTGCCGAGGCTTTCGAGCTTCTGCACCTGGACCAACTGGGCCTCGAGGAGCTGGCGGCGGTCCTGCTCCTCGAGCGATTGAGTGATGTCTTCGAGAAGGGCCAGGTGGTTGCGCAGGGTGTCGTCGGGGTTTCGCAGGGGGGCGAACGTGGAGCGCAAGTGGAGTACGCCTCCATCCTTTCGCCTCAGGTCCACCTGGCCGGTCCAGCGGTCGCCGCGGGTCAGGGCGGTCCAGATTTCGTCGAGCTGGCCTGGGCGCACGAAGTCCGAACGCAGACGTGCGAGACTGCGTCCCTTGAGCTCGACTTCGGCGTAGCCCGTGAGTTTCTGGAGGGATGGGTTGGCGAAGACGATGGTGCCCGCGGGATCGGTGATGAATACGCTGACCGGGCTTTGTTCGACGGCCTCCGACAGGGTGCGGTTCTGCTCCATCGCGCGTTTCCGCTCGGTGACATTGCGCGCGATGCCCTCGATGGCGACGAGTGTGCCGTCGGGTTCGAGGACGGGGACCAGGTGGATCTCGATAGCGAGGTGGCGGCCGTCGCGTGCGATCCAGGTGACCTCGCGGACCCCCGAGGGGACGGAGCGGGCGCGGGCGAGATCCAGGATGTTTTCAGATCCAGGAGGGTAGGCGATCCTGCGCGCGAGTTCAGGATCCGCCATGAAATCCCCGGGCGTGTATCCGGTGATCGGCGTGATGGCGGGGTTGATGTAGTCGAACGCCGCGCCGGGTCCGGCGCTCAGGCGGAACACGACGTCGGGTGCGTTTTCGCTCAGACGGCGGTATCGGTCCTCGCTGATACGAAGGGCGGTTGCGCGCCCGTCGGATTCCTTGATGCGCCGGCCGAGTTCGCGGTTCATCTCGTGGAGCTCGTTGGTGCGGATTTGGACGATGCGTTCGAGGTGTGCCTTGCCCCGGCGCTCGACATAGGAGGCAAGCCCCATCAGGAGCACGACTAGGGAAACGCCGGAGATCGCATACCCGGCGTAGGCGACCGGGGTGCGAAACCATGGAGCGGGGACGGCGAAGGCGAGGTCGGCCTCGGCGCCCACCTGCGACCCGATCCGCGGGCGGACGCGCAGGCGATAGGAGCCGTGTCCCAAGTGATCGAATACGGCGGAACCCGAGCTGCCGACGGAGAGCCATTTTCCGCCCGAGCCCTCCAGCCGGACGTCGAAGGACACCGGCTTGCCGAGCGGGGCGCCGGGGGCGCAGAAATAGACGGTGAGCGAGGAGTCGGCCGGCGTCAGGGCGCCGAGGCCGGATCCGGGCTGGAGGAACCGGCCCCCGGATGGAAAGACGATGCGGGTGATGAGCGCACGAAGCGGAGCGGCCGGGGCAGCCGGCATCGACGGATCGAACCGGGCCATCCGCATGCGCTGGTGGAGCCAGACGACGCCGTCGGCCTGGGCCTTGAAGAAGATGGGCACGAGCCCTTCAGGGAGACCCTCTGCGCCTGTGGCCGAGTGCGGATGAGCGGGATCGACCACCACGACGTGGTCCTTGTGGGCGATCCAAAGCCGTCCGAAGGCGTCGCGCGAGGGGCGGCCGAGTGCGCCCTTGAGCTGGGGGATGCGCGCGACGAGGGCCTTGTCGGGGACGAAGCGTCCCTGCGCGGCATCAAAGGCGAAGATCCCGCTGTCGGAGTTGATGCGCGGGTCGCCGTCGGGGAAGAATATCTGGGGCCACCCGGTGGGGACGCCCTGGGCGGGTCCGAAGACGGAGACCGAGGGCTTCGGCAGGGTTGGCAGGATCCGTCCCACGCGGCCGCTTCCGAGCTCGACCCAAAAAGCTCCGTGCCGGTCCGGGGTGCCGTCGTAGACGTGGCCGAGCGACTTGTCTGCAAATCGTTCAACGGAGTAGGCGCCGTCGTGCTTCACGATCCAGCCGGTTTCATTGTCGGCAGCATACAACCAGCGCCCTGTCTGGACGGGGCGGGTGAGAATGTAGGCGCTGTTGATGCCCTCGGCCAAGGGAAGCCAGTGTCCGTCGGGGCCGAATCGGTAGATGCCCGTGGTGCTGCAGGCGAGCAGGTCGCCATCGATCACCGCCATGGATCCCAGATAGCCCGGAGGCGAGTCGACCTCGAATCCTGAGAGGCGCCCGTCGCGATCGTAGCGGGCACGTTCCGCACGGCCATCGGACATGAGCCAGAGCCGGCCCTGGTAACGGTAGGGTTCGGCGTACGCCAGCGCGGTGGGGACCAGGGGTTCGAAATAGGATAGCCGGGAAGGAAACGACACGCGCGCAATTCCCTCGTTGAGCAGGGCCCAGAGGGTGCCATCTGCACCGGGAACCAGCCGTTTCACGCGGGCCAGCCGCTGGTCCAGGGTTCGGTCGAGCACCTGGACCGTCCTGCCTGAGGCGTCGAAGAACACGATTCCGAGGTTGTTGATGGCCGCGACGAAACGGCCGTCGCCCACCGATGCGAGGTCGTTGATTCGAAAATCCGATGTGAGCGGCCCTCGGACTGTCAGCGAACGCAGGGTCCGGCCATCCGCGACGAGCAGGCCGCGTCCTATCGTTCCGACGAGCGTGCGGCTGCGGTCGAGCGGCACGGCGCTCGTGTAGGTGTTGTATACATACGATTTCGGCTGACCGGCCTGCGGTTCGAACCGTGACCCGTTCCAGGCGTAGAGGCGCCCGTCGGATCCGTCGCTGAAGAAGAGCCGCCCGGCGATCGTGACGAAGCGTTCGAGGGCGTTGACGTGCCCGACGATGCGGGCGGGGCGCCCCGGCTCCCACTCGACGATCTGTCCGCTGCCGCGCGACCAGAACCAGCGGCCGTCCGCTGCTTGGGTGTCGTAAAGGGCGATGGAGTCGCGATCCTGGAGGTCGGCCGGGTACGGCGCCACGGTTTGAAACTTCCATGTGCCATCGGGCCTGAGGTCGACTCGTGCAAAACCTCCCGGGACGCCGGCGTAGATAGCCCCGTCGCTGGCGACCTCGACGGCGTGAGTATTCACGTGCACATCACCGGCGGCCTGTCGGAACACCTCCCAGCGCTGGCCGTCTCCCAGTGCGAGCTCGGCGTGTCCGAAGGCGAGCAGGCGTCCGTCCGGCATCTGATGAAGGTCCACGGGAGCTGCGGAGAGTCCCAGGGATTGTGATGAGCGGACGACATAGTCCGGCACACCGTTTTCGGTCAGGCCAGGAGCCGGGGCGGGAAGAACGGCGGGTTGCGCGGACGCTCGTGCCGGGCCGAACCCGGCGAGCAAGAGCAGGGGGGTGAGCGCAGCGAGCATCCGGCACGAAACGCGTGGGTGGGGTAAATGGACGACCGTCGACATGGCAAAAGCCGGGTCGGGGGTCCGGCGTGGGGTGTTTGACAGATTGTGCGGATCGTCATTCCGGGCAAGTGCCGGAGCCGGGTGGAAACTACTCCCTTGCCAGCGTGCTGACATGCCGACACGGACGCGGCGCGCCATCGGTGAGCGCGCCGCGTCGTTTGCCGGGTGTTTGGCGCTGCTTGTCTACCGGTGCTGCGATGCCGCCGCGCGGTCCGGCAAAGGACCGCGGAGGGGCGCAGGCCGGAGTGTGCGATCGGCCGGATGCCGCATTTCCGGCCGAAGCTGGCTGCGAAGCAGGCGCTCAAAAAGCGATTCGAGATCGGCGAGTGTCCGGATGGCGAACAGGTCTTCGTTGGAAATGGACACCAGCAGGACCTCCTCGGAGAGCATGCCGAGTTCGGTGAGGTCGAGCGAATCGAGCCCAAGATCCTCGGCGAGTCGAAGCCCGGGGCCGCCCTCGGTGAGGCGGTGTTGGAGATCGCCGGATACAAAATTGCCGAGCAGGCCGGTCACCAGAGCGTGCAGGCTTGCCGGGTCCCCGGTCATGCGCACGGCACAGGCTGCCTCGTAGGTATCGGGCGAGCAGTGACGCAGGGCTTCGCGCAATCGGGCGAGCGACGCGGGCGGTACGGCCGGAGCGGAGCGGAGCTGGGTGGCTTCCATGCGGGTGGTCATCAAGGGATCTGGCGAAGGGTTATGACACCTCACCGGTCCGGACCCGCCATCGCGTCCCGTCTTATTTTAATATTTCGCAGTTACGGAGATTGAATACACCCGGCCGCGCCAGTCGCCGTAGGGCTGCACGCCAGCACCGGACGGGTCGTTCGCGTAGCGCGGCGGGGGGGAATCGAACAGATTGTTCACTCGGATCTGGCCCTGAAGGCCGAGTTTGGAGTCCTTGGGCAGGAGCCACCGTCCGAGGTCGGCCTGGAGGTAGGCATCGAGCTCCCAGAAGGAGGAAATGTGGTTGGAGCCCTGGCTTGCCCACTCCTGGCGGGGCAGTTGACGGGAGTCGAAGAAATAGGTGTCGAACCCGAAGCCGAAGCGGCGCCCGGACCAGCTGGTGCTGAGGTTTGCGCGGTTTCGAAGCAGGCGGGGCGCCGCGCCGTCGGGCGAGCTCAGCTCGTTGACGAGCGGTGACGTGGGAAGCAGCTGAAGGTCGTAGCGCTGGTAGAGGAACCAGCGACCGTACAGTTCCAGGTTGCCGCCAAGGCAATCGGTCCAGACGTAGTCGGCCGAGGCGACCCAGTTCTGGGAATGGCGGCGGGCGAGGTTGAAGCTGCCGGTATACACGTTCGTGATGTAGCCCACGGAATGGGTGTCACCCGGCTGGAGGGGGGACCGGACGACGCGCCCTGGAAAGAGCGGTTCCAGGCTCACGATCTGCTGGGGTTCGAGGTAGGCGAGCTCTCCCGATTTCTCCGTATCCGAAAAATCGAGCGCGAGGCGGAATCGATGCACGGTGCCGCACTGGAAGATCGCGCCGATCGAACGCGTGACCGCGGCCTCCGGGTGGAGGTTGGTGTTGATGGCGTCGTTCGAGAGCACGGTGTAGCTTTCGTTTCGGACCGGGTCGAAAATATAGGAGTTGAGCACCTCGCCGCCCCCGGTGGCGCCGGTGAGGGTGGAGCGGCGGCTCATGACGGGCGTTGGAAAGCGGTTCGAGGTCGCGATCGTGCCGCGGAGGGCGAAGCCGCCGGGCAGGTTGATCTTGAGGCCGGCGGTGGGCGCGAGGTTGGACTCCTGGGAGGTGGCGGCGATGTCGTAGCGGGCGGCGAGGTCGGTCTCGATGCCGTGTATCCACGAGGGGCACCACGCGGCTGGGATCGCGGGGGCCTGGAGTTCGCCGAAGACGCTCACCCGTTCGAGCGTGCGTCCCTCCCAGTATTGCGGGATCCCGGCGAGGGAGCCGTCGCCGTAGGTCCGCTTGTCGAGGTAGCCGGCGAGGTGGTTGCGGCGGTAGTCGACGCCACCGTTCACAGTGGAGATGCCGGTCGGGAGGCGCAGCGAGGTGTTGGTGAGCCGGAAGGCCGTGTCGAGCGTGTCGTAATCCCCGAGCGTGACGAACTGGTTGGGCGATCCGTAGAAGATGAGCGCCTTGTCGTAGAATGCCTGGGGAGGACCGAAGACCTGGGTGTCGCGGAGTGGGTTGTACTCGCCGGAATCCACGAGTTGCTGCCAGCGGGTGGAATCGACGCCGACAAGGCCGCGGTAGCGGGTGATGCTGCGGCCGTATTGGGCGTCCAGTGACGCGGACCAGCCTTTCGGGCCCTTGATGAGGGCGCCGAGCACGATCGCGGAGAAGTCGAGGTGGGCCTCGCCGTAACCTTCGCCCAAGGCGGGCGCGGTTTCGTTGAGCGAGACGCGGACATCCTTGCCGAACGGGTTGAAGGGTGAGGAGGCCTGGAGCAGGAGGTCGCCGGTGAACACGCTCAGCCCCCGGTGCGCGACCGCGTTGGAAATGATGCCATCGGCGCCAAGTTGCAGCCAGGGTGTGACGTCGTAGGTGGCGGACGCGAAGATGCTGCCGCTGCGCTGGCGGCGGCCGAAGGAGTAGTCGATGCTATTGGGCGAGTTGTCCATGCCTGCGGGCGCCTTGAACAGGGACAGGCTGCGCACGCCGGCCCGCGCCTGGAATGCGGGTAGACTTTCGGTGCCATCGGCGCCCGCGGGTACGGAGGTCACCGACGAGGTGCCTGGCCCGAAAAGCGGGAGCCCGTCTGCGCTGCGGATGTTTGGTGTGGCGCGATATACGGGGCTCGAGAGGTCCGGCGGCACGGGCATGTGGGTGCGGATAAGGCCCAGCTCGGTCTCGGTGGGAGGAACTTCGCGGGAGAGCGATAGGCTGAGGCGGACCTGGAGTTTTCCACCGAGCAGACTCTGCCCGTGCTGGAGTGAGATCGATGCCTGGGGCGCGTCGAAGCCGCCCAGTGCATTCGTGTAGGTCGTGGTGAGCTCGGTGTCGTCGGTGGTCGGTCGAAGGACGATGTTGATGACTCCGCCGACGGGGTTGCCGCTGTAGAGAGCGGAGGCCGAGATTGGGAGCACCTCGATGCGTTCGACGAGACTGAGCGGGATGAAATTGACGTCGGGCGGCGGAGGACGGGTGTCGCGTCCGCTGGTGAGGATTTCGGGCAGGCGGCGCCCGTTGACGAGCACGATGGTCTCGTCGGAGTTGTAGCCTCTCAGACTGAGGTTGCTGCTGCCGGCGCTGAAGGCATCGGCGCTGCCGTCCTCGTCGGGCGGGCGTGTCGCGGCGTCGCTATCGAGGAGTTCGCGCTGGAGAAACTCGTTCAGGTTGACCGCGCCGCTGCGGGAGATCTGGGCCCGGTTGAAGATGGTGTAGGGGAGGGCCTCGTCCTCGGTGCGGAAGAGATCGATGTTGCCGGCGGCGGTATGGGGAAGCGGGGTGTTGAGCGAGCGGTCGAAACGTCCGATGCCGGCCGGGCCGCCGTTGACGGTAAAGGGGTCCATGGGGACCGGGTCGTCGGAGCGGCGAAAGGTCAGGGTGCCGACGTCGATCGTGCCGCTGCCGCGGGGCACATTGACTTCAGTGCGGACTGGAACGGCGTCGTCGAGAGAAGCGGAGAGGAGGTGCCGTCCGGGCGGGACGGCTGGAAAAAAATACTCACCGTTGTCATCGGTGAGCATGAACAGGCCGGCGTCGGCGAATCCGACGCGGATGTCCCGTGCGGGCGATCCCCCGGGCTCGATCAGTCGGCCCCGCACGGAGGAGGCGAGGGTGGGCGGTGCGCGTTTCACCACAAACTGATGGGGCCCGCTGCGGTGCGCCATGTAGGGGGTGCCTTTGAGCAGGCGCGCGAGAGCTTCGGTGGGTTCAAGCAGGCCCGAGACGGCGTTGGCCTTTACCTTTCGCAGGTCATCGTACGAAAAGAGCACCTCGTCGTGACACTGGTGTGAGAAGGCGAGGAGCGCCTGGTCTGCGGGTCCGCCGGGAATCGAGAAGCGAACGGGTTCGGCCGCCGCTCGGGTGGCGGCCAGACCGATGAGGAGAACGACGAGGTATAGGGGGACTGCCTTGAGCGGTCGCACGTGGGGTAGGGCGGCGGACCGCTGGCTAGGGTTCCGAACGAAGGCTCACGCGGATTGTGCCGGAGGACTCCTGGGTGACCTTGACAGGAAGTGCCTCCTCGAGGTTGGAGAGGAAGCCGTCGAGATCGTCGAGGCTGTAGCGTCCCCCGAGGCGCAATTTGCCGGCGGCCTCGCTGGCAGTGATCCCGCGCCCGTGGTATCGGGCGAAACGGGCGAGGGCTTCCCTGAGCGGAGTGCCGTCGAATACGACCTGTCCGGTTCTCCAGGCCAGGGCACCCTGGACCGACGCGTCGCTGAGGTGGCGCACGGTCACTCCCTTGGCGTCGGCTGCGAGGCTGTCGCCCGCCGAAAGCGCCACGACCTCCGGGTGGGAAGTCGTACCGGTCTGACTCGGGTGCACCAGGACGTGGCCCTCGACCACGGTCACGTCGATCTCGGACTTGGCGTCGGTGGACACGTCGAACACGGTGCCGGTGACCCGGACGGAGCCGGAGGGCGTCGATACGGTGAAGGGGCGTGACGGATCCTTGGCGACATGGAAGAAGGCCTCGCCTGAAGCGAGACGGACGTGGCGCCGGCGCTTGTCTGTTTCGACGAGCAGACTGGTGTCGGCGTTGAGTTCGATGTGCGTACCATCGTACAGTGTGATGGATTTGCGCTGGCCCATGGAGGTTGCGTAGGCCTCGTATTGAGTCTGCGGCCGGGCGAACCAGAGGAATGCGACTGCGGCGGCTGCGGCGCAGGTTCCTGCGAGGGCGAAGATCCAGGCGCGCATGCGCCGCCGCGGGACCGGATTACGGGTGGCGGGGAGCTCGACCAAGCCGGCCTCCACGAGATCGGGGAGGCGGCGTTCGAGATCGGCGGAGAACTGGCAGTAGTCGGAGAGCAGGGTGCGGTGAGACGGGTCCTGATCCAACCAGACACGGAGTTCGGCGTAATCGCCGTCCTTCAATGACGCGCCGTCGAGACGGGCGGCCCAGAGGGCGGCCTGTTCGTCAGCGTCGGACTTACGGAGATTCGGAGAGGAGCTCATGGACGTGCCTCCTTGTTCCGGCGCTGTTGGTCGTCGCCGGCGGGCTGATCGAGAGCGGACTCGAGCGCGGCCTTCAGCAGGCGAAGGGCGCGGGCGTGTTGTTTTTCGACTGTGCTGACGGCGATGCCGAGGCGGTCGGCGATTTCGCGATGGGAAAGGAGGTCAATTTTGCGGAGGAGGAGGACTGAGCGGCAGCCTTGTGGCAGGTTGGTGATCGCTTTTTCAAGGATGGCCCACTCCTGCCTGGCCATCACTTGGTGTTCGACGCCGGGTTCGCGACTGGCGGTGAAGTCTGGTTTAGGGGTTTCGGGTGAGATTGGGGAAATGCTCCGCCGTTTCAGGCGATTGATCGCAAGGCGCCGAGCGGTGGTATAGAGGAGCGCCTCCGGTTCGCGGGCATCGTGCTGCTCGACGCTGCGGTAAATGCGCAGGTAGGCGTCGTGGGCGACGTCCGCGGCTTCGTCGGAATTTCCGAGCAGACGTGCCAGGTAGCGGCGAAGCGGGGCCAGCGTTTTGCGGTAGAGGGCGGCGAATCTACCCGGGGATTCCTCGGTGTCAGCCATGCCGGGAAAGGGTTCGAGCGGCCCGCCGTCCGACTGCTCGCCGCAGGGGTTGGGAGGAAAGGGGAGGCGTGACGGTGAATTCAAGGCGAGACATGACGACAAGCGAAGGCTCCCGAGCCACTATTCGGCGGTGCATTTTGGTGCGTGAAGTTGACGTCGCTGACGCTGGTGCGCGAACAGACGCCGGGTAGGTTTAGATGGAATGTCGGACCTAGCAAGGATTTGGCGTGCGATATGCGGGACACGGCCCATCGATGCCGGCATTACACGGGATCCAAACGAGGAGCCAACTAGCCACCGACGAGCGACTAAGGATCGGTAAATGCCTATCCAGCCTTGTCGCACTCTCGCATAGGGACAGGCTAAAAAAAGGGAGGGCGAACAAGGGAAGGCCCGAGGTCGAAAAGAAAGGGACAGGCAAAAAATCGGCGTTTTGACCTAGCGGCGTTCTGACCTAGGTGCGACGATTTGGGGACAGGCGGAAAAACGGACCCGGAGTTGGAGACAGGCAACTCAGGGGGCAGGGAAGTCCTTAGCCTGGGGCTGGATCAAGGGATAGACCCGAACAGTTCGTGGGCGAGGCTCCCGGCCTGAAAATCTTGTCGGGAGCATCAGTAAGCCTTACCAGCGATGGAATTTTTGGGCTTATCTAAAGCTCAGTAATATAACAGTTTAACATAAATACGACCTAAAGGCTATGAATTGCCGTCCTTGCATGGATGCTTTCCCGTGTTCAATGGTGAACCAGTCATGTCCAACGAGGCGCTTTCTCCGGCCAAACAACTCGCACACGCCAAGTCCCTGTTGATGGGAGATAGTCCACGGAAGTACGCGACGATCTGCCTTCTGGGCGCGCTCGCCGGACTTGCGGCGGTGATGTTTCACGAGGTGACGATGAAGATCGAGGCGTGGACGGTGGCGGCGAGCCTCGACATGTCGCACGTGAAGTTTGCGATCGTGAGTTTTGGCTGGGTGGTGGGCGGGTCGCTGTTTGCCAGCCTGCTGATCAAATTCGTGGCGCCGGAGGCGGGCGGCGGCGGCATCCTGCCGACGAAGATCACATTCTGGCAGGATTTTGGGTTCATGAAGGCGCGGGTGTTCGTGACCAAGTTCATTGCGTCGGCGGTCACACTGGGGACGGGCACGAGCCTCGGGCCAGAGGGTCCGGCGGTACAGATTGGTGCGGGTGTGATGTCGTCGGGTGCGGAGTTGTTGCAGGTTCCCAAGCAAGGTCGGCGTGCCTATTGCGCGGGTGGTGCTGCGGCCGGATTGGCTGCGGCGTTCAATGCGCCCCTGGCTGCTGTGACGTTCGTGCTGGAGGAGATCATCGGCGACCTGAACAGCCGGTATCTGGGCACGGTGGTTTTGGCGGCGGTTATGGGCGCCCTCGTGGTGCACGCGATCCTGGGCGCGCAGCCGTCATTCCAGGCGCCGGCGCTGGCGTCGACGACGTGGGTGGGATACCTGATGAGTATTCCGGTGGCGGCCTTCGCTGCAGCCACGGGATCGGTCTTTCAACGCGGTTCGATGTGGTTGCGGGCCAAGAGTCGCAAATGGGTGAAGATTCCCGGAGGTTTGGCCCCGGTGGTTGGCGCGGTGCTGTGCTGGGTATTTGCGTGTTCGACGTTCCTGGCGACGGGCCACAGCGGTGTATTTGGAATCGGGTATCAGGATGTGACCCTGGCGATTGGCGGAACCCTGCCCTGGACGACCGCGATCGTGCTGTTTCTCGGGAAGCTGGCTGCGACGATTGCGGCGGTGGGCACCTCGGGTTGCGGCGGACTATTCGCGCCGAGCTTCTTCATTGGAGCAATGGCTGGAAAGCTTCTGGCGGGACTGTCCGCCTTGATCATGCCGCTGACTCCGAGCGACCAGACGATGCTCGTGATGGTGGGCATGTGCGCCTGCCTGGGCGCGGTGATCCGCACGCCGATCGCCTGCATTCTGATGATCTTCGAAGTGACTCACCAATTCCTGATCGTGCCAGCGCTGTTGATTGCGACGATGGTGAGCTTGGCGGTTGCGAAGTCGCTGCAGCACGAGGGCATGTACGAGGCGATGCTGGAGCAGGACGGCGTCGATCCGAACCGCCTTCTGCCGCCGCGTCACTTCAAGCAATGGCGTGAGATGCCGGTGAGCGCGATCGCGACGTACCGTCCCGTGGTTGCCACGGACCTGACGTCCGAAGGGCTCAAGACCCTCCTCGCTTCGAGCAAGAAGCAGCGCTTTCCGGTGATAATCGATCGCAAGCTCAAGGGCGTGCTTTGGCGTCATGACGCGGAGCTAGCGCTGCAGTCGGGCAAGCCCCCGGAGATGAAGACCGCGGTCTGGCTCTCGCCGAAGACTGCGGTGGGGGACAGCCAGGAGAAGTTCCTCGAGACCGATGCGGACATGCTCTGCGTGGGCGACGAGGCGACTGGCGAGCTCATCGGCGTGCTGACGCTCCACGACATCCTGCGCGGGCAGGATGCGCTGGTCGAGGAGGCCTGAGTCAACCCGGGCCTCCGTCCCGGGGGCCGCTTTCGGGCGTCGACTCCAAATCGTAACAATATTCCAATTGCGGAATATTCCCGCAGGGGTATGCAGGTGGGCATGGACCTTGTGCGCATCTACGAGTGCCTCTGCGACCGGACGCGGCTGCGGATCCTCGCCCTGCTCGGTGGCGGGCCGCTGTGCGTGTGCGAGATCCAGGAAGTGCTGGGCGAGCCGCAGGTGAAGGTCTCGAAGCACCTGGCGTATCTGAAATCCCGCGGCCTGGTGCAGGCGCGGCGCGAGGGCAACTGGATGCACTACGGCCTGCCGGCGAGGCCGACGCCCGAGCTGCGCGCCAACCTGGCGTGCCTGCAGGACTGCGTGTCCGAGGACCCCGTGTTCAAGCGCGACGCCCGAAAGCTCGCCGCGGTGCGGGGCTGTGCGTGTGCGCCGGCCGTTCGGAGCGGCGCGAAGCGATCTCACCGATGAATACCCTCAAACCCAGGATCCTGATCCTCTGCACGGGCAATTCCTGCCGGAGCCATCTCGCCGAGGGCATCCTCCGCGACGTCGCCGGCGACATTCTCGACGTGAGCAGCGCCGGGTCCAAGCCAGCTGGATACGTGCATCCGATGGCGATCGAGGTCATGCGCGAGATTGGCATCGACGTCTCCGGGCACCGCTCCAAGCACCTGAATGAGTTTCTCGACGGCTCGGTGGAAACGGTGATCACGGTCTGCGGACACGCAGACCAGGCGTGCCCGGTGTTTCCGGGGCGGGTGAACCGCCACCACTGGCCGTTCCAGGATCCGGCGCACGCGTCGGGTACGGACGAGGAGGTCCGGGCCGTCTTCCGACGGGTGCGCGACGAGATCCGCCGGGTATTCACGGCCTATGCCGAAGGCCGGCGCGACGCGCTGAAATCGGTCCAATCCCAAACAGGCTCCGAGTCATGACCGACCAGCCCAAGCGCCTCGCATTCTTCGAACGCTATCTGTCGCTGTGGGTGCTCGCGTGCATGGTCGTCGGCGTGGCGCTCGGGCGCCTGCTTCCGGGCCCCACCTCGGTGCTGTGTTCGCTCGAGTTTGGCACGGGATCGCACGTCAACATCCCGATCGCCGTGCTGATCTGGCTCATGATCTATCCCATGATGCTGAAGATCGACTTTGGCGGCCTGCGCGGGGTCGTCCAGCGGCCCAAGGGGCTGGTTGTTACGCTTGTCGTCAACTGGCTGGTGAAGCCCTTCAGCATGGCATTGCTCGGGTGGCTGTTCATCCGGGTGCTGTTTGGTCACGTGTTGGGCTTCTTCGGGGAGGAGGCGGCCAAGGATTATACGGCGGGTCTGATCATCCTCGCTGCGGCGCCCTGTACGGCGATGGTGTTTGTCTGGAGCTATCTCACCGACGGCGACTCTGCGTACACGCTGGCCCAGGTGGCGATCAACGACCTGATCATGCTGGTGGCCTTTGCGCCGATCGTGATGTTCCTCGTGGGCGTGAGCGGGGTGGTGGTGCCGCGCGATGTGCTGATCACCTCGGTGGTGGTGTTCATCGTTATCCCGCTTGCGGCAGGCTGGCTGAGCCGGACGGTGCTGATTCGCACGCGGGGATCCGAGTGGTTCGAGGGGGCGTTCCTGCCGGTCTTCAAGCCGGTGACGATCCTGGCCCTCCTGGCCACGCTGGTGCTGATCTTCGCGTTTCAGGCCGACAACATCCTGAACCACTGGTTTGCGGTGGTGCTGATCGCCGTTCCGATCACGATCCAGGTCTATTTCAATTCGGGTCTGACCTACCTGGTGATGCGGGCCTTCCGCGTGCCGCACAACGTCGCGGCGCCGGGCTCGCTCATCGGTGCGAGCAACTTCTTCGAACTCGCCGTGGCCGTGGCGATCACGCTGTTCGGAGCGAAGTCGGGCGCGGCGCTGGCGACGATCGTGGGCGTCCTTGTCGAGGTCCCGGTGATGCTTTCTGTCTGCCGGGCCTGCACGGCGACGCGGCCGTGGTATGTGCGGGTGTTGTCCCGCTGAGGAGACTCACTCCCCGTCGTTCTTGACGGGGCGTTTCTCGACCGGGTGCATGAGCGTCGCGATGGCGCCGCCGCCCGGGCGATCCGCGATGGTGACCTCGCCTCCGAGGTTGCGCAGGGCGTGACGTGCGACGGTGAGGCCCATGCCGACGCCGACGGTGCGTTTGGCGCTGATGAAGGGTTCAAACACGTGGTCGCGGATTTCGGGGTCGATGCCGTGACCGTGGTCCTCGACGCGAATCTCGACGAATTTCCCCTCTGCGGGTTTATCGATGAGGGCCGTGGCGATCAGGATTGGACGCAGGTGGGCGGGCTTGTCGTCGTAGGCCTCCCAAGCGTTGATGAGCACCTTGGAAAGCACCTCCTCGAACACCTCGACGTTGGTTTCGAAGGGGAGTTCGCCGAGCGGGTTCTCGATGGCGACAGGCTGCGTGATCCGGTAATCGTTCTGGTAGCGCGCGACGCCGAGATCGAGGGCGCGCTGGAGGCTCATCTTGATCACGGGCGGGCGGGCCTTTACGAGCAGCGAGCTGAGCTGTTTGATGATGGAGACGATGCGCTGGACGGCCTCGTCCACGTGCTGGACGTTTTTCTTCACCATCTCGGGCTTGTCGTAGTAGGCCTTAACGAGGTCGAGGTAGCCGATGACGATGCCGAGGAGATTGTTGAGATTATGAGCGATGCCCTGGGTGACAGCGCCGATCGTGGCTACGCGGCGCGCCTCGGCGAGGCGGCGCTGGAGGTCGGCCATCTCGCGATTGATCGCGACGAATCGGAGCTGGGTTTGGACGCGGGCGAACGTCTCATCCAGGTCAATGGGCTTGGTGATGTAGTCGACCGCGCCGGCGCCGAGGCCCTCGAGTTTGCCCTCCTTCGAAGTGCGGGCCGTGATGAAAATGACGGGGATGGAGCGGGTGTCCTCGTTTGACTGAAGCCGCTGGCAAACCTCGATGCCATCCATGTCGGGCATCATGACGTCGAGGAGGATGAGGTCGGGCTTGTCCTTGGCCACCGAGGCGAGGGCTTCCACGCCGTTGTACGCGGCTACGACGGCGAGTCCCTCGCGCTCCAGTTTACGTTTCAGGAGCTGGACGTTGATGGGCTGGTCGTCGACAACCAGGATTTTGGGGGCGGCCATGGGAAGGGACGCTAAAGGCCTTCGCCCGGGCTGGGCAAGCGCGGGTTGGAATGGGTCCGCAGATTCGAGCCGGAGGCGCGCGGGCGAAGAACCTCGCGCGCCCTCCGCGCGTCAACCGCGCAGGCTGGCGCGGTAGGCCTTCACCGTGTTCTTCATCAGCATTGCGACGGTCATGGGACCGACGCCGCCCGGGACGGGGGTGATCTTGGAGCTGAGCGGAGAGACGGACGAAAAGTGGACATCGCCGGTGAGTCGGTATCCCGATTTCTTGGACGAATCGGCGACGCGGTTGATGCCGACGTCGATCACGACGGCGCCGGGTTTGACCATGTCGGCGGTCACGAATTCCGGCCTGCCGATGGCGGCGATGAGCACGTCGGCCTGGCGGGTGAGGGCGGGGAGGTTGGAGGTTCCCGAGTGGCAGACCGTGACGGTGCCGTTGGCGCCGGCCTTTTTCTGGAGGGCGAGCAGGGCGACGGGTTTCCCGACGAGCAGGCTGCGGCCGAGGACGACCACGTGTTTGCCCTTCAGGTCGACGCCGCTGCGAGCGAGCAGCTCCATGATGCCGGCGGGCGTGCAGGAGACGAAGCCGGACTCGTCGTCCTGGGCGACCTTGCCGAGATTCATGGTGCCGAGGCCGTCGACGTCCTTGCCGGGGGCTATGCGTCGGAAGATCTCGAGCTCGGTAATCTGCTTCGGCATGGGCGACTGGACGAGGATGCCGTCGACGCCCGGGTCGTTGTTGAGTGACTCGATCAGGGCGAGCAGGTCATTTTGTGAGATGGAATCGGGAGGAAGGATCACGCGGCTGTCCATGCCGATCTCGGCAGCGGTCTTCTCCTTCTTCTTCACGTAGGAGACAGAGGCGGGGTCTTCGCCGACGCGCACCAGCGCGATGCAGGGCTTGCGTCCTTTGAACGAGGCAACCTCGGCCTTGAGTTCGGCGATGATGTCAGCAGCGATCTTGTTTCCGTCGATGAGTTCCATGCGGTGAAAGAGAGGGCGGATGTTAGCGGAGCTGGATGCTTTCAACCTCGATGACGATGTCCTTGGAGCCCTTCAGGTCGCGGGCGATTCCATACACGATGACCTCCTGATTGAGGTAGCGGTCGAGCACGTCGGTCACGAGGATGTGGCTGAGGTCGAGGAAGGCGAAGCGGCTGCCGGAATTGTCGTTGAGCTGGAAGTCGTAAGCCCTGTGGAAGCCCAAGAAATGGCGGGTGGCGACGAACTTGCCTTGGAACGTGCGGGGCATCTCGGCGGAGGACACGGGGGTGGCCGTGGCGGCGGGGATGGGTTGAGGGGCGGCGGAGGCGCCGTAGGAAGCCGGAGCGGACTGGGGCTGGGCGACGAGCGGATTGGTGTCGGGAGTGGCGGTGGCGAGCTGGATGTAGCCCACGAGGTTTTCCTTCAGGCGGACCTGCATCCAGTGACCGCGGATGCCGGTGACCTCGATTTTCATGCCCTTCACGTAGTGCGTGAGCACGGCGGCCTGGTCGCTGGGGCGGAGCATCAGCGGGGCGTTGGGGCGGATGTTGAGATTCTTGTCGAGCTCCCGCCCATGGATGTAGGCGACGAACGGGCCCGCGACGTCGACGGCCATCCAGCCCTGGGGGGCGACGGCGCCGCTTGCGTTGGACGGACTCGGGGTCGAACCCGCATTGAGCACGGACACGACTGCGGCGGTGGTGGCGGGCTGGATGTAAACGGGTGTGGGCGCGGTGAGCACCGCGGCGTGGAGCTGGAATGCGAGCACGAGGCCGGTCAGTAAGCCGGCGAGCTTAGTCTTCATGGTGATCGGATGAATGGGAGCGGCGGGTGTTGTTGAAGACACCTGGGTTTCTGAACAGAAGTTCAATGTCCTGCGTAGAAAGTTGGATGGCGCCACGCAACGGGATTCCCTTCAGGCGCAGGGCTCCGATCTGGTAACGGCGCAGGCGGCGGACTTCGAAGCCGAGGGCGAGGAAAAGCTGGCGGATCTCGCGTTTCTTCCCGTGGTGGAGGTGGACGTCGAGGGAATCCGAGCTGCCGTCGGGGCGGGGGTTGAGCAGGAGGGCGTGCTCGACCTTGAGGCGTTCGTCCTCGACGACTGTGCCGCGCAGGAGCAGGCGGATCTTGGTGGCGGGGAAGGGGGAGGCGAGACGGACGGCGTAACGTTTCACCACCTCGCTGGCCGGGTGCATGAGCCGGTGCGCGAGATCGCCGTCGGTGGTCAGGATCACGAGGCCCTCGCTATCCTTGTCGAGCCTGCCGGCGCAGAAGAATCGGAAGCGCTGGTAGGGTCGTGGAACGAGGCTGAAGACGGTGTCCGGGTTATGGGGATCGCTGTTCGAGCAGATGAGGCCGCGAGGTTTGTGGACCGCGACGGTGATCTTGGGCTGGGGGGCGGTGCGTATGGGTTTGCCCTCGAGCGTGACCCGGTCGACCGCGGGGTCGACCTTCTGCCCGATTTCGGCGGGTTTGCCGTTGATCCAGACTTCGCCCAGCCGGATTGCCTCCTCGGCGGCACGGCGGGAGCACACGCCGGCGTCGGCAAGGTATTTCTGGATTCTGAGGGTTCCGTCGGACATGCGGGCACATTGGGCGGAAAGGCGCCCTTAAATCAAGCGAGGAGCTGGGTTTTAGGTTGGGTTTCCAAATCCTGCCGACCCATTTGCAGGAAGCGCGGGCCTGTGCATTGGTAGGCCGCCATGTCGTCGTCTGCGACCATCGTATCACCCTACAACAAGGACAATCCGTTCCCTGCGCGGATTCTCGAGAACCGGCTGCTCAGCAAGCCGGGATCGGAGAAGGAGACTCGCCATTTTGTGCTCAGCCTCGCGGGCAGCGGGCTTACCTACAAGGTGGGCGATTCGCTTGGAGTGTACCCGGTGAATCCGCCCAAGGAGGTGGATGACGTTCTGCGGCTGCTGGGTGCGAGCGGAACGGAGCGCGTGGTGCTGCCCAGGGCGACGGTGTCGGTGCCGTTGCGCCTGGCCCTCTTCGCTAATCTGGCCCTGAACGCGCCGTCGCGGAAGATACTGGACCTGATTGCTTCGAGGACGACGGACGACGGTGAGCGCCAGCGGCTGACGGCGCTGCTTGCGCCCGAGGCGAAAGAGCAGCTCGCAGCCTACCTCGAGCAGCGGCATTACGTGGACATTCTGGCCGACTTCCCGAAGACCCGGCTGCAGCCGCAGGAGTTTGTCGACCAGCTTCGCCGCCTGATGCCGCGCCTGTATTCGATCGCGTCGTCGTCGAAGCTGCATCCGGGCGAGATTCATCTCACGATCGTGGTGGTGCGCTATCACATGAACGGGCGCGACCGGGTGGGCGTCTGCTCCTCGTTCCTCGCCGAGCGCGTGAAGGAGATTGAGACGCTGGTACCGGTGTTCGTGGTCGACTCGCACTTTGGCCCGCCGGAGAACGGTGCGGCGGATTGCATCATGGTGGGGCCCGGCACGGGCATCGCGCCGTTCCGTGCGTTCGTACAGGACCGGGTGGCCGCCGGGGCCACGGGGCGCAACTGGGTTTACTTCGGCGACCAGCGCGAGGCCTGCGACTTCCTCTACGAAGACGAGTGGAAGCAGGCCCTGGCGGACGGACATCTCCACCGACTGGATACGGCTTGGTCGCGCGACCGCACGCCGAAGGTTTATGTCCAGGATCGCATGCGGGCGAACGCGGCTGAGCTTTGGGCCTGGATCAAGGGCGGCGCCCACTTCTACGTCTGCGGCGACGCGAAACGCATGGCCAAGGACGTCGATGCGGCGCTGCATGAGATCATCGCCCAGCAGGGCGGCATGGACGCCGCGGCGGCTGCGGACTACGTGAAGCAGATGAAGAAGGACAAGCGCTACCAGCGCGACGTGTACTGAGGCGCGCCGCCGACGGCGCCGATTACCGGCTGGCGGGCACGAGGCGCAGGGCCTGAAAGCGGCCTTGCGTCCGCCCTCGACTTTGGCCCTCCTGCGGGTTCAGTTCCAACCTCTCCCTGTAACCATGCTTACGTTCAAACCCAATCGCACCGCCTTGGTGACGGGTGCCGGTCGCGGCATCGGAAAAGCCATCGCTGAATCCCTGGCCCGCCAGGGCGTCACGGTCATCTGCGTGTCGAAGTCGGCCGACTCCTGCGGGGCGACCGCCGCGGCCATCGTGGCGGCGGGTGGCAAGGCCAAGGCGCTTGCCGTGGACGTCGCCGACGGCGCCGCCGTGGCGAAGGCCTGCGAGCAGCTCCTCGCAGAGTTCCCCGTGATCGACATCCTGGTGAACAACGCGGGCATCACGCGCGACGGCCTCCTGTTTCGCATGAGCGACGAGGACTGGAACGCGGTCATCCAGACCAATCTCTCGAGCTGCTTTTTCTGGACGAAATACCTGGCCCGTCCGATGACCCGCTCGCGCTGGGGCCGGATCGTTAACATCACCTCGGTCTCGGGCATCATGGGAAATGCCGGCCAGGCCAACTACTCTGCGGCCAAGGCGGGCATGATCGGACTTACCAAGACGCTGGCGAAGGAGTTTGCCTCCCGGAGCATCACGGTGAACGCGGTTGCGCCGGGATTCATCAAGACGGACATGACGACGGAGTTCGTGAACAACGCCGAGGTCTCCGCGAAAATCCTGGAAGTTGTACCGCTCAAGCGCTTCGGCGAGGTGCAGGACATTGCAGCCGCCGCGACCTTCCTGTGTTCTGAGGAGGCCGGGTACATCACCGGTCAAGTTTTTGCCATTGACGGCGGCATGGCGATGTGAACGCTCCCAACCACATTTGCGTCTTTCCAACATGGCTGACCAGAAAACCATCGAACAACGCGTCAAAGAGATCATCGTTAACCAGCTTAACGTGAACGAGGAGCAGATTACGCCCACGGCGTCGTTCCTCGACGATCTCGGTGCCGATTCCCTCGACACGGTCGAGCTCATCATGGCCTTCGAAGAGGAGTTCAAGGATGAGATCAAGGGTGAGATTCCCGAGGCGGACGCTGAGAAGCTCCAGACGGTCGGCCAGGTGGTCGACTACATCAAGGGCAAGGCCGGTCAGAAGTAATCTCCCGCCGCCGATTCAATTTGGGCGTTCCGCCGCTTCCCGATTCGGGAAAACAGGCAGAACGCCTTTTTTGTGTCCTTGCGTTGACGCCCGGGGTGCCTAGTTACGGACGTTTCGTCCGCGCTGACTAATCCCTTCAATCACCCGACATTACAATGGACCACTACGCCACCGAACCCCGTAGAGTCGTCGTCACCGGCCTGGGCGCCATCACTGCGATCGGCCACACGGCCGAAGACTTTTGGGCCGGCCTCGTAGCCGGTCGTAACGGCATCGACCGAGTCAGCGCCTTCGATCCCGCCGACTTTGCCTGCCAGATTGGCGCCGAGGTGCGCAATTGGGACGCGGCGGTGCAGTGGGATCCCAAGGAGGCCCGTCGCAACGACCGATACACGCATCTTGGATTCTGCGCTGCGCGCCAGGCGGTGAAGGATGCGGGCCTGGAGATGTCCAAGGAAAATGGAGACCGCTTCGGCGTGATCATCGGCTCGGGCATCGGCGGCATGTTCACGTACGAATCGCAGCTTCGGGTTCTGTTCGAGCGCGGTCCGCGCAAGGTGTCGGCGTTCACGATTCCGTCGCTGATCGGAAACATCTGCTCAGGGTTGGTTGGCATCGATCTCGGTGCGCGCGGTCCGAACTTCGGCACGGTGTCCGCCTGCGCGAGTGCGACGCACTCCCTGGGCGAGGCCTACCACGTCATTCGCCGCGGCGAGGCGGATGTGATGGTTGCCGGCGGCGCCGAGGCGTCGATCACCCCTTTTGCGTTTGCGAGCTTCTGCGCCATGAAGGCGATGAGCACCCGCAACGATGACCCGCAGCATGCGTCGCGTCCGTTCGACGCCGGCCGTGACGGCTTCGTCATGGGCGAAGGTTCGGGCGTGCTGGTGCTGGAGTCCTACGAGCATGCGAAGGCCCGCGGTGCGCGCATTTACTGTGAACTCGCCGGATACGCGGCCTCGTGCGACGCCTTTCACATCACCCAGCCCGATCCCGAGGGACGCGGCCTGATGCTCGCCATGAGCCGCGCGCTTTCCTACGGCGGAGTCCGGCCCGAGGAGGTGGACTACGTCAACGCGCACGGCACGAGCACGCCGTACAACGACAAGTTCGAGACTCTTGCGATCAAGAAGGTCTTTGGCGATCACGCCCGGAAGCTCGCGGTGAGCTCGACCAAGTCGATGACGGGGCACCTGCTTGGTGCCGCCGGCGGCATCGAGGCGGTGGCGTGCGTGAAGGCGATCCAGACGGGGGTCGTCCCTCCGACGATCAACTATGCGGAGCCCGATCCTGAGTGCGACCTCGACTACGTGCCGAACCAGGCGCGGGAGTTGAAAGCGCGCTGTGTGATGAGCAACAACCTCGGCTTTGGCGGGCAGAACGCCTCGGTGGTCTTTCGCGCGGTGTAACCGGGTCGGATCGCGCGCGGTGGCATGGACTGCCGTGCGCGGTGCATGACAGCTTGCAAGTTCGTGGCAGGCGCCCTTCTTTCAGAGCCTTATGAAGCGCGCCCTCATCACCGGCATCACGGGTCAGGATGGATCCTACCTTGCGGAGCTGCTCCTTGAGAAAGGCTATGAGGTTCACGGCATCATCCGCCGGGCCTCTACGTTCAACACCAGCCGGATCGACCACCTGTATCGGGATCCCCACGTCAACGGCGTGCGGCTGTTCCTGCACTACGGGGATCTGGCGGACTCGGTGCAGATGGTGAAGCTGCTGTACAGTCTGCAGCCCGACGAGATCTACAATCTCGGGGCGCAGTCGCACGTGCGGGTGTCGTTCGACGTGCCGGAGTACACGGGCGACGTGGTGGGGTTGGGGGCGCTTCGCATCCTGGAGGCGATCCGGGAGGCGGGGCTGGTGAAGAAGTGCCGGTACTACCAGGCCTCGTCGTCTGAGATGTTCGGCAAGGTGCAGGAGGTGCCGCAGACGGAGCGGACTCCGTTCTGGCCGCGCTCGCCGTACGGGTGTGCGAAGGTATACGCGTACTGGCTGACGGTGAACTACCGTGAGAGCTACCACCTTCACGCTTCGAACGGGATCCTGTTCAACCACGAGAGCCCGAGGCGGGGCGAGACCTTCGTGACGCGCAAGATCACGCGTGCGGCGACGCGCATCAAGTGCGGCCTGCAGGAGTCGCTGTATTTGGGAAACCTGGACGCGAAGCGCGACTGGGGCTACGCGAAGGAGTACGTGGACATGATGTGGCTGATGCTGCAGCAGGACAATCCGGACGACTACGTGGTGGCGACGAACGAGACGCACACGGTGCGCGAGTTCTGCGAGGAGACCTTCCGCCTGCTGGGACTGGACTGGCAGAAGTACGTGAAATACGATGAGCGATACGAGCGGCCGTCCGAGGTCGAGCTGCTGATCGGAGATCCGGCCAAGGCCAAGAAGCAGCTGGGCTGGGAGCCGAAGGTGCGCTTCAAGGAGCTGGTGAACATCATGGTCGACCACGACCTCCAGCTCGCCACGCGCGAGGCGCAAATCGCCAAGCTGCCGAATCTCTGAGGGCGGAGGCGGGATTGTACCCCGGAGGTTAGAGGACAGGTGCAAGAGGTCGGACGTCAGAGGGGTAGGACGGGACACCAAATGGATCGAGTCCGTCGTTTCAGCGTTAAAACGCCGTTGAACATACAAGACACAGAGATATCCACCTTCGCCAAGGCTACGGCGGACAGGCAGAGGCTGAAATCCCAGCAAGGGGCGGAATCAGCGCTCCCCTCGGAGGTGAAAGAGATTCCATACAAAATTCCCGCCCAACTGCATTTCTCCATGTTCACTGTGTCTCTGTGGTTCAAATCCAACTGTGTAATTTGGCTTCAGCATTCCAAGTAACGGCTTCGCCTCCGCGACTCGGTCTATTTCGATGAGCGAGAAGCTTCTCCGTGCAGCGCAGAGTCAGGTTTCCCTTTTCGTGTTTTTTGTGTTTTTTGTGGCCATTCCAAACCTCTCACACGCATGAAACTCTATATCGCAGGACATCAGGGCATGGTCGGGGCGGCGCTCGTGCGGCGCTTCCGCGCGGAGCCGGGGGTTGAGCTGGTGCTGCGGACGCGGCGCGAGGTGGATCTCACGGACCAGGCGGCGGTGGCGGCGTTTTATGCCGAGCAGAAGCCGGACGTGGCGATCATCGCCGCGGCGAAGGTGGGCGGTATCCACGCGAACAACACGTATCCCGCGGAGTTCCTCCACGACAACCTGGCGATCGCCTCGAACGCGATTCACGGGGCCTGGAAGGCGGGAGTCCGGCGCCTGCTGTTCCTGGGAAGCTCGTGCATCTATCCCAAGCACGCCCCGCAGCCGATGCCGGAGGACTGCCTGCTGACCAGCGCGCTGGAGCCGACCAACGAGGCCTACGCGATCGCGAAGATCGCCGGGCTGAAGCTCTGCCAGTATTACCGGAAACAGTACGGCGTCTGCTATCACTCGGCCATGCCGACGAACCTCTACGGACCGGGGGACAACTATCACCTTCAGAACTCGCATGTGCTCCCGGCGCTGATCCGGAAGTTTCACGAGGCCAGGCTCGGCGGGAAGCCCGAGGTGGTCGCGTGGGGCACGGGCTCGCCGCGGCGCGAGTTCCTGCACGTGGACGACCTCGCGGACGCCTGCGCCTACCTGCTCCGCCTCGAGACTCCGCCCGACTGGATCAATGTCGGCTCCGGCACGGACGTGACGATCCGGGAACTGACGGAGACGGTCCGCGACGTCGTGGGCTATTCGGGGCGCATCGTGTGGGACTCCACCAAGCCCGACGGCACGCCGCGCAAGCTCATGGACGTGTCGCGGCTGACCGCGCTCGGCTGGACGGCGCGCATCAGCCTGGCCGAGGGCGTGCGCAAGACGTATTCGAGTTTCCTCGACGAGCTGGCCGCAGGCAGCCTGCGGGGCTGACGGGCCGGGCGGCGCGAGCGGGTGGTTGAACAGAAGTCAACGAAGGGAACGAAGAGCGGCCAGTGGGCTGGAGTCGAGGGCAAGAGTGGAAGAATGGGAGGTTCGGGGTCGCAGCCCACCGACCCTGTCCTGCCAACCCTGAGGCCGTCCGCCTCTCGACGCTTCGTTCCCTTCGTTGACTTCTGTTCAATTCATCCGCCCTGGCTTCGCCCTCAGCTGGCGGCGGAGAGGGGCTGGGGGGCGGGTTGGGCGGGGGAGGTCCAGGTGGTTGTCGTGCTCATCGGCCACGGGCTGTCGAGGTAATGGGCTGCCACGGCGAAGGAGTCGACGCCTGGGGACAGTCGTACGACCGCGGAGGCGATGCCGCCCTCGACGTGCATGGGCTCTGAGCCGAGCAGGGTGGCGCCATCGGTGGGGACGTCGAACTGCATGGAGCCTGAGAGTTCGGCGCAGAGCGTGCCGTGGGCGTCGCAGATCTGGACGTTTGCGACCAGCAGGTCGGGTTCGTCGACTCGTGCGCCGATGGACAAGTCGTCGATGGTCAACCGTAGCCGAGCGGCGGTGCCCGGGGTTTGGACGCGATGGCGCGCGGCCGGCCTGCCCCCGAGAAAACCGACGGCCTCGAGCGTGCCAGGAACGAAGCGGGGCAGCTCGAAAAGGAAGGGTGGGTGGGGAAGTCGCTGGGTCATCCAGGTCGTGTCTGGGCGTTTCCGCGCGACGGGTGTGCCGTTGAGGCTCAGGGCGACTTCCTCGCAATTGCTGAAGACGACGACGCGCAGGTCCGAGGCCGGGGTCCAAAACGATGCAATGAACACTTCGGCGCCGCCCTGCCAGCCGCGGCCGGATTCTCCCGGAGATCGCTGGCAGCGGTAGAAGTGGTAGGAGAATTTCGGGATGCGGTGGATGTCCATGATCCCGCAGGCGGCGCGCTCGGCGTGGTACCCGCGGGCGTAGTCGAACACGGCCCACTGGCCGTCGAGGGCGGCGGTGGAGGAGAGCGTGTCGTTGAGTGCGAGCGCGTGGTTCAGTGCCTGCTGACGGAGGCCGCGTTCGCCGTTCGCCCGCCCCTGTCGCGAACTGCTCCAGGGGGCGAGGAGCCCGGAGCCGGTGGCCTGGTCGAAACCGTCGTTTGCGGCGTAGAATTCCCAGTCCCCGTATTCCGCGACGACGAGGGCCTTGTCGCCATTTCGCCAGCGGTGGAGTTCACCGTGCTGGCGCGAGTGGGTGAATACATCGTAGCGGTCGATCCATCCGCAGGTGAACATCTGGTCGCCCGGATATTCCTCGTGACCGATCGCGTGCAGCGAGTCCATGAAGGCCTCGTCCATCGGGGTTTCGTTGAGCGACAGCTCCCAGAGGACTACGCAGGGATGGTTTCGGTCGCGGCGGATCAGGTCGCGCGCGTTCTGGAGGCAGGCCTGGCGAAAGGCCTCGCCGCCGAGGTATTGCCAACCGGGGATCGCGTTCATGACGACGATGCCGAGTTCGTCGCAGGCGTCGAGAAAGTGGGGCGACTGCGGGTAGTGCGCGAGCCGGACGTAGTCGAAGCCGGCCTCCTTGATGCGGCGGGCGTCGCGGATGTGGGCTGCGCGCGGCATGGCGTAACCGGCGCGCGGAAACTCCTGGTGGCGATTGGTGCCGCGCAAACGAAGGCTGCGTCCGTTGAGCTGAAAGCCCTCGGAGCGGGAGAAGGCGATGCGCCGGATTCCGACTCGCAAGGACTCGGAATCGACGACTCCGCCATCGGGTCCGAGGATCTCGACGTGCAGGTCGTGGAGGCGCGGGGAGTCGACGCTCCAGAGCCTTGGGTGGGGGACGGCGAGGCGCAGGGCGGACTGGCGGTCGGAGCCCGGGGGCAGGGCGGGGCAGGCGAGCGTGGCCCCGGATGCGATCTCGTCGCCGTCGGAGAGCGTCGCGCGAAGCGAATACAGGCGGGCCTCGGGCGAGGCGTTGCGCACGTGAACGGCGACCTCGACGAGCGCGCGGGTTTCAGAGGCCTCGAGCGTGCGCGCGAAAAGGCCGCCGCCCGCGACCCGTCCTGCGGAAAGCGGGTCCGTGACATGGAGTTCCGGATACGAGCGCAATTCGACCTCCCGGTAGAGTCCGCCGTACCAGCAGAAATCGAGCTCGAGGTAGGGCTTGCCGGGGGGGATGTCGGGATTCTCGCGGTTGTCGATCTCGACGCGCAGCTCGTGGTCGAGACCGTCGTGAAGCCCGGAGCCCAGCGGGGCCTCGAAGGGGAGGTATCCGCCGGCGTGCGACGCGACCTGGCGTCCATCGAGGAAGACCCGGGCGGAGTGCATGGCGCCCCCGAAATGCACCGCGTGCAGGCGGGGGGCGGCGGCCTCGGGGGCTCGGACGGTGCGCCGGTATTCGCAGACGCCGAACCAGTGGTTGCGGCCGTCGAGGTCGGGCTCGAAGGGCGTGTGGGGCAGCTCCACCGGGCGCCACGGCCCGGAGTCGGGCGTGCGGCGGCGGAATTCCCAGCCTGTGCAAAGGGTCAGATGGTCGGCCATGCGGCGGTAATCGATCTATTTGATTAAAAATTGAACCGTTTGAAATTGGGGCCGCGAGGAAGTGAGGCAGGATTTTTCCGAGAATCAGCCGACTGAATCGCGTTCGATGAGGCGCACGGGCAGGACGACCTGGCGTTCGGCGGGTTTCTGGCCGGAGGTGAGCGCGTCGATCATTGCGACGGCGCGTTCGGCCATGTCGCGCAGGGGATACTCGATGGTGGTGAGCGGCGGGTTCTGGAGGGCGGAAATGCCTTCATTCTCGCCTCCGATCAGGGCGATGTCCTGGGGAACCTTGAGGCCCATGACGTAGGAGAGGATGTGCAGGCACTCCATGGCCTGGAAGCTGGTGCCTGGGACAAAGAGGGCGTCGGCTCCGCTGCGCACGACACGGGCGACGGCGGCGGGGTGGCTGATGCCGGTTCCGAGGGTGACGAACAGTCGCTCGTCGACGGAGAGACCCGCCTCCTCGATGGCCTTGCGATAGCCCTTCAGGCGCTCGAACACGGGAGGGGCGTCCACGCCCATGAAGCCCAGGCGCTTTCGTCCACGGGAAGCGAGGTGTTTGCCTGCGAGGTAGCCCGACAGGAAGTGGTCGGAGGTCACGGCGTTCTGCTGGGGCCGGAGGTCGAACTTGTCCATGTAGATCACGGGCAGGCGGCCCTCGAGCTCGGAGAGGAGCGAGCGGAGCTTGTTGTCGAAGGTGACGGCGATGATGCCGTCGAGGAAGGAGCCGGGCAGGTCCTCGAAGGGGTTGGTGGGGAGCATCACGCCCATGCCGCGCCGGGAGAGGGCGAAGGAGAGGTGGGCGGTGAGGGTGGCGGCGTAGCCCTCGATGCGGTCGGTGAAGGTGGGGTCGGAGAGGATGGCGATCTGCCGGACGCGGACGGAGACCTGGGGCTTGAGGTTGAGCTGGCGGGCGGCGCGGAGGATTTTTTCGCGGGTCTCGGGCTTGACCTTGTCGCGGTTGTTAAGGACGCGGCTGACGGTGCCGGGCGAGACGTCTGCGAGGCGGGCGAGATCATAGATCGTGGCTTTTTTTCCGCGCGCTTTTGGGGATGGTCCGCTCATGGAATCAGCATGGACGGGTGCGGCGGCGCGGGGCGACCTCTTTGTTGACGGGGCGTGGCGCATGGGTGGATCAGATGCGGCCACGGCGGGCCTCAAGCTCGTCTCGGATCTCGTAGGCGCGGTCCTTGGTGAGCGGATAGAGGCAGAGGAGGGCGATTGCGCCGAGGGCCCAGAGTGCGGTGGTGCCGGTGAAAATCAGTCGGAGGGAAAGGATGGCGCTGGCGTGCTGGTGTCCGGCGAGGCCTGCGTTGAATCCGGACAGGGAGAGCGCGAGGCCGGTGCCGAAGTACGCGAGGGAGTAGCCGGATTTCTGGATCCAGGAGAACAGCGAGCCGAACATGCCCTCGCGGCGCTGGCCGTGGGTGAGTTCGTCCAGGTCGCAGACGTCGGCGAACATCGACGGCGTGAGCACATTGATCGCGATCCAGACCGGCCCGCAGAGCAGCGGATCGAGCAGTATCTTCCAGGGATTGCCGGGCGTGAAGAGGAACCACTTGCCCGCCGCGCCGACGAGGACCATGGCGAATGTGACGATCAGGGTGGTGCGTTTTCCGATACGATTGGCCATCCAGTTGACCGGGTAGATGCCGACGATCCCGATGATCGCGTAGGCGGAGGACAGGATGGCCTTCCAGTAGGAGCCGACGGCGACGTTGCCGCCGGACATGTGGTACACGAGCAGGTAATAGTCGATGCTGCTGATGAACATGCCGGCGACGATGTGGCAGAGCGTGAGAGCGACGAGGATGACGAACGCGCGGTTGCGGAAGGAGTCGCGCAGGCTGGGCAGGAAGCGAACCTTCTCCTGGTGGACGGCGCGCTTGAAGTAGCGCTCCTTGACGAAGAGGGCGGGAACCAGGCCCATCACGCCCATGACGAGCACGGCGATGCCCCAGCCGACGACGCGCACGCCGTGCATGACGGTGCCGAAGAGGGCGGCGCTGCAGGCGAGGGGGAATATCCACTGGTAGATGAACTCGCCCGCCTTGCCGAAGAAACCGCCGAAGGCGGCGACGCGGGTGCGTTCCTGGTAGTCGGGCGTCATCTCGTAGGCGAGGGTTGTGAGCGGCACGGAGAAGAACGAGAAGCAGGTGAAGAAGAGCAGCAGGGTGCCGAGCAGATAGGCCAGGGTGGCCGTCGACGACATGCCGGACGGCACCATCCAGATGAGGCCGAAGGCGAGCATGCAGGCGATCGAACCGACCGCGATGAAGGGGCGGCGGCGGCCGAAGCGGGAGTGGCAGTTGTCCGACTTGTATCCGACAAACAAATCCACGGCGGCGTCCCAGAAGCTTGGGATGGCGAGCGCGGTGCCGACGAGTACGGGGCTCAGCTTCAGGGTCATCTGGTACACCGGGATGGTGAGACCCTTGACTGCGGCGGTGCCGAAGAACAGGGGGAGCGAACCCAGGCCGAGGGCGGCCTTTTCCCAGAAGCCGATGCGGTCCTCCGGTCGGGTGGCTCGGGACGAGGAGGAGGCCGGCCGGCGCGGGGCCGGTGGGGAGGCGGACGGCGGGGCAACGGCGTCCAGGTCGGAAGTCGGGGCGGACATCGGGGAGGGGCGGGCGGACGCGGGAGAAGGGGCTCCCGCGTCCGGGGCGGAGCGTTTAGTATTTCAGGGTGGCGCTCAAGGTGTACTTGCGCGGCTCCTGCAGTCCGATCCGCTCGGGGATGGTGTAGGTGTTGTCCCACCAGGCCGTCGTGTAGATCTGGTATTTTCTCGAATCGAAGACGTTGCTCACGTTGAGCTGGAACTCGAGGGGCAGGCGGCGGCCGCCGATGGTGGCGGAGGTTTCGTAGCCCACCATGGCGTCGGCGAGGGCGACGTCGCGGCCCTTGACGAGACCGTTGGTGGTGGCGGCGATGATATTGGCGCTCTGGTAACGACCGCCGCCGCCGATGTAGAAGCCGCGCAGGGCGCCTTCGGAGAAGCGGTAGCGGGTGTACACATTGCCGCCGTATTCACGCTCGCCGCGGGCGGGCTTTCCGTTGAAGGCGGTCTGCTGGGTGATGTAATCGTTGGTCCAGCCGATGTTGTTGCCGAGGGTGTCCCAGGAATTGTTGGAGAGCATGAAGTTTGCGCCGCCCTGGGAGGCCGCCTTGGCGAGCCAGTAGGCGGAGTTGGTGGCGAACCAGGACTGAACCTCGGACATGATGTTCTCCATCTTCACGTGGTTGATGGAGAAGTTGGCGGAGAGGCGCCAATTGGGGGTGGGATTTGCGATCAGCGAAAACTCCCAGCCGTCAGCGTTGCGATCCTGAAGGTAGGCGTTCGCGTCGATGGTGCGGGCGGTCACGTCGGCGGAGCTGATGAGGCCGGCGGTCTGGAGGGCCTGCAGCACGCGGGAGTTGAACGAGGTGACCTGGCTCTGGATGTTGCCCCACTCGGTGGAGTTGTGGAGCTTGGTGGTGTAATAATCGACCGTGGCGTACAGCTTGCCGCCGAAGAAGTTGAACTTGGCGCCCGTGTCGATGCCGGTCGCCTTGGGCATCGGCGGCAGGCCGTAGCCAATCACGCGCTGGTTGACGTTCGGGAGGTCGCGGCTGTCGGAGGTGTTCGCGTACAGTGCTATGTCCTTGGTGAGATGATACACGACGCCGGCCGAGAGCGTGTGGGCGTCGAAGTTGGTGTGCTGGCGGCCGGTTGGATCGAGGGCGAGCATGCCGGCCGAGTTGCGGATGGTCGGGAGCGTCGAGTAGTCGAGGTGGTCGAAGCGGATGCCGACGATGGTGACGAGGCTGTCGTTGAGGAAATAGCTCTGGAGGGCGGCGAGGGCGGTGTCCTGCCCCTGCTTCGAGTTGTTGATCTGCTGGTCGGGGGCCCAGCCGGACGTGAGCTTCTTGCCGCTGATGGGGTCGGTGACGTTGACAAGCGGCGTGCGCCACGAGGGCACGTGGATGTCGGCGGCGTTGCCCGGGGTGAAGTAGTAGCGGCGGAAGACGCGGTTGGAGTCGAACTCGGCGGCGGGGTCGAAGGGGGCGCCGACGAAGACCTCGGCGTCCTCCTCATTGAGATAGTCGCGCCAATCGTGCTCGACGAGACCGGCGATGCGGTGGCGGCCGAATTTGCCGAGATCGAGCTGGTAGGCGAGGGAGGCCTGGACCTGGTCGATGGTCGAGGTGTTGTTACGGCGCGTCCAGTTGTTCTCGAGGTAGAAGCGCCCGGCGTAGGGGTTGGCCTGGCCGGTGGGGAGAACGGAGCTCGCGTCGGCCCACAGCTCGGTGGCGTCGCCCTGGTAGCCGTAGCGGGTCAGGTTGCCTGCGTTGGCATCGTAGCCGAGGAAGCTGTTCGACTGGTGATTGTAGGCGACCTGGGTGGAGAGATTGCGGGTGATCGTGCTGTCGAGGTAGGCTGAATACGTGTGGTAGCGCGTGTAGCGCGTCGCGTCGGGACCGGCGGAGTTGACGGTCATCGGGATGATCTTGAGGTTTTCAGGCGTCATCGCGAGGGCGGCCCAGCTCTGCGTGGAGGAATACGCGAAGGGCAGGTTCTCCCAATCGGCGAGCTGGCCGGTGTTCTGGGTGTAAACGAGGTGGGGGCTCCAGGTCTGGGTGACGACGGTGCTGCTCCACTGGGCGGAGCTGAAGGTGGGGCTGCCGGCGGCGCGCCAGGGGGCGGTCTGGTCGATCATAAGCCAGGGACGGGCCCAGTTGTCCTTGATGTTTCCGGCCTCGAACTCGCCTCGGAGCGTGGTGGACGGGGAGATCTGGTATTTCGCGGCGAAGTCGATGCGCTTCTCGTGGTCGAACTCGAACTCGCGCCATGTGTTCGTGTTTTCAAACATGGCGTTCACGCGGAACGCGAGTTTGCCCTGGAGGGCGACGACGTTGGTGTCGAGCGTGCCGCGGACACGGCCCCAGCTGCCGAAGGTCAGGTTGTACTCGCTGGGGATGGGCGTGAGGCTGGCCTGCTTGGTGGTGGTGTTGACGATGCCGCCGGCGGAGCCGAAGCCGAAGAGGATGGCGTTGGGTCCGCGTGACTCGTCGATGCGGTCGATGTTGTAGAAGTCGGTGGAAGAGGACCAGGCGAAGTAGTTTCGCGCGTAGCTGGCGGCCATGCCGCGGATGCGCAGCTGCCACTCGGGGTTGCCGATCATCGGGTTGGCGTTGAAGTTCGAGGCGGAGTCGCCGTACTCCGGCACGGCGTCGTTCGAGAAGAGGATGATGTCCTTCATGCTCGTGGCGCCGATGTCCTGGAGGAACTCGGGCGTGAGCACGGAGATTGCGGCGCCGGTGTCCATGAGGTTCGTGTTGAGGCGGCTGCCGGCGAGGGTGTTCTGGGCCAGGTAGCCGACGTCCTTGTTGGAGGAGACGACGAAGGGCGTGAGCTCGATGGTCTGGTCCTGGGATGAGGGCGCGGGGGCTGAGGGGGCCGGGGCGGTCTGTGCGATGGCGGGAACGGCAACGCTGCAGAGCAGGGCCAGCAGCGGGGTGAGTCTGTGCGGGGAGCGCAGGGATGGGGCTTTCATAGGTAGGGTTGGTGCGGGGAAAAGGAGGGGAATCACCGGAGGTCCCGTGCGAACGAGGCGGCGGGAAGGAGTTCGCCGTGCTGGTCGAACAGGGCGCAGGCACCGCCGAGCCAGACGAAGAGGTCCGGGGTGGGGACGGCCTCGGGGTACCAATAGAAGACGCCTGCGCCCCGGCCGCCGGGGACGGCGCGAACGGTTGCCGCCAGGGCGTCGAGGAAGCTGCGTTGTCCTGCGGGGGTGACGGGGAAGGCCAGGCGGCCTGCGATGTTTGCGAAATGTGCGTCGGGGTGCCATGGATACGCGGTTTCGGCGACCAGGACGGGCCGCCCGGTGGCAGTGGCGGTCCAGTCGAGTGCGGCGCGCAGGTCGGTGAGACTCCCGTGCCACTCCGGGTAGTAGCTGAAGCCGATCAGGTCGAACGGCACGTGGTGGCTGAGGAGGTTGCCGATCCACCATTTCGTGCGGGGAAGGTTTCCCACGCTTTCGATGTGCAGGAGGATCGCGGGTCGCTTGCCCGCTGGCAGCGCCTCGTCGATCCCGTCGGCTCCGGCCTTCAGCAGCTGTGCGAGGCGGTCCCAGGCGGCGGAGTCGCCGGATTTCGAGAAGTCGACGCGGCCGTCGGGCCAGAGCATGCCGTTGGTGATTTCGTTCCCGATCTGGACGTAGTCGGGCGTCACGCCCTCGGCGGCGAAGCGAGCGAGCGTGTCGCGCGTGTAGGTGCGGACGCGTCGCACCAGCTCGGTAAAGGGAAGGGACGCCCAGGAGGCCGGCTTGGATTGCCTGGAGGGGTCGGCCCAGGTGTCGGAGTAGTGGAGGTCGAGCAGGAAGCGTGCGCCGGATGCGCGGACGCGCCGTGCGAGGGCGAGGGTGTAGGAGAGATCGTTGTCGACGATTCCCTCATGGTTGGGATGGACGAACAGCCGGAGGCGGAATGCGTTGAACCCGTGCCTCCGGAGCAGGGCGACCGCGTCCATCGGGTGTCCATTCTCCAGATACATCGCGCCATGATTCTCGTGTGTCGGGAGCGCGGAGATGTCGGCGCCCACCAGGAACGCGCCCGGGGCGGGCGGGGGCGTGGCTGCGCCCGCGCAGGCGGAGAGCAGCAGCGCGGCGAGCAGGGAAAGTCCGGTTGGCCGGAAGGGGCGGGGACCAATGGGCATGGGGCGGGGGCGGAACGAGACCGACAGGTGACACTGCCACAAAAGATGTCAACAGTTTCATTGCAAATAAAACAGTTTGATAATTCGGATGTGCGATCCAGCCCTGTGATTCGATCGAATGCATCCGGTGGCAGGCCCGTGTGGGCCGCGTCAGAGGCCGCTGCGGTAGGCGCGGCCGCGCTGGAGCCGAGCGGCGAGATCGTCGTAATCGCGCCGCTCGAGGGAGTCGGTGAAGGTCCGGAGCTCGTCCTGATACTGCGTGAGCGCTCCGAGGATCGCGTCACGATTGTGCTCCAGGATGGCGCGCCACATGGCGGGGTCGCCGCCGGCGATGCGGGTGGTGTCGCGCAGTCCGCCGCCCGCGTAGCCGCGCCACGAGGGGTCTTTCGAGGCGAGGAAGGCGCAGAGCGTGGAGGCGACGACCTGGGGAAGGTGGCTGATGTGCGCGACGATCTCGTCGTGCCGGGTCGGATCGGTGACGATGACGGACATTCCGAGTGCGCTCCAAAATGCGCTGACGCGCTCGAGGGCGTCAGCGGGGGTGTCGCCAAGCGGGGTGACGAAACAGACGCGGCGCTCGAAGAGGGCGGAGGAGGCGTTTTCCCAACCGGTCTTGTCGGAGCCGGCCATGGGGTGGGAAGGGACGAAGGGCGTGTCGGCGCGGAGTGCGGCGTGGCAGAGGGTGGCGATCCGGGCCTTGGTGCTGCCGACGTCGGTGACGAGCGCGCCCGGCGGAAGGTGGGAGGCGATGCGGGCGGCGAGTTCGGGGATGCGGTCGACGGGAGGGGCGAGAACGACCAGCGACGCGTGTTCGACGGCTTTTTCGGCGGAGTCGGCCACCTCGTCGCACCATGGCTGTCCGCGGAGTTCGGCACGGGTCTCCGGTCTCCGGGCCCACAGGACGATCCGACGGGCGAGGCGGCGCTCGTGTGCGGCGCGCGCCACCGAGCCGCCGAGCAGTCCGGGCGCAAGGATGGAGAGTTGGTCGAACATGGCGACACGACGGCACATGCGCCGCGTCTTGTCGAGTGCGCTCCGGGGGCGGCCGTCGCCCAGATTTTTCATGGAAACGCTTGTCCTCGTGTCGACCAAAGGGAATCGTGCGGTTCACTTTTTTCCCACGCGGATTCCCATGCATCTCACCTTCCTTCAGATCGTCATACTCGGCCTCGTTCAGGGCGCCGCGGAACTTCTGCCCGTATCCAGTTCGGCCCATGTGATCGTGGCCGAAAAGCTGATGGGGGTGGATCCGTCGAACCCGGAAATGACCTTCCTGCTGGTGATGCTTCACACCGGCACGATGTTCGCGGTAATGATCTATTTCTGGAAGGCCTGGCGGGAGCGGTATTTTTCGAGCCGTGAGCGTTTCATTGAAGCGGCGAAATGGATCATCGCCGCCACGGCGTGCACCGGGTTCCTCGGGCTGGGCCTGAAGATCTTCATCGAGAAAGTGGTCCTGGCGGGTCATGCGAAGGCGGAGGTTGAATCGCTGTTTTCGAACCTGCCGCTGATGGCGGTCTCGCTGGCGGTGGCGGGCGTGTTGATCCTCATCGCGGCGGCCCGGGGCCGGGGCACGGAGGAGGTCAAGGCACGTTCGGCGCTCTGGACCGGCATCGTGCAGGGGCTGTGCCTTCCATTTCGTGGGCTGTCGCGTTCGGGAGCGACGATTTCGACCAGCCTCCTGTGTGGAACGGGCCGCAAGGCGGCGGAGGATTTCAGTTTCGCGCTGGCGGTGGTGCTGACGCCGCCGGTGGTGGTGCTCGAGTTGCATCGGTTGTACAAGGACCGTTCGCCTCTTCATCCGCATGCCTCGCTGTTTCACATGGTGGCACCGGGTCTGGTCGGCATGGCGTGCAGTCTCGTCGCAGGCCTGCTCGCGCTGAAACTGCTTTCGCGCTGGCTCGAGTCGGGGCGCTGGCAGAATTTCGGGTACTACTGCCTGTTTTTCGCTGCCGTCGTGTTCATCCTTTCCCAGTCCGGCTACTGAGGCGCACTTTCGCTTTGGCGGTCGGAGGCAATCGTGACATCTGCTGGATCGGTCCGCGCGCCGCGGACCATCCAAACCAGGAATCCCCCATGAATCGAACGTCCCGCCCCTATCCGTCGCGCTCACCGCTCATTCCCCTGTCAATCCTGTTGGCGGCGTGCGGCCTGGGTGTGGCCGTCGCGCGGGCGGGGACGCCGATCCTGCCCGGACGCATGGCGAACGGTTTTGAGCGCCTTCACAACCAGACGATGATCCGGCCGGCTGGGGTGCAGGTGCCGCTTGGCGACTTTCCGGTGAACGTGGACGTGGACGCAAGCGGCCGGTATGCGGCGGTCCTCGAGGCGGGGGCTGGCCCGCACGGCGTGGAGATTGTGGACATCGCGTCGCACAAGGTGGTCTCGCACGTCACGATCGACGAAGGGTTCGGCGGCATCGTATTTGCGCCGGACGGACGCTCGGTGGTGTGCAGCGGCGGGAGCTCGGAACAGGTGTATCGATTTCCCGTGGACGACGGCGTGCTGGGCGGCCCCGAGGCGCTTCGCGTGGGAGCGGCCACGGACCGGGGCGTGGTATCCGGCGTGACCTATTCCCCGGACGGCGCACTTCTGGCGGTGGCGCGACTCTTCGACAATGACGTGACCTGCCTGAACGCCCGCACGGGCGCGGTGGTGTGGCGCGCGCGCCTCGGACCGCCGACGCGCACGGCGTGGGTGACTTCGAAGGAATCGATTTCCCCGAACGACGTGGGGCGTGCGCCCGGACTGGCGGAAGGCGACGAGCCGTATCGGCTGGTGTGGGACGCCGCACGCGGACGGATCTATGCGAGCCTCTGGGGCCGCTCCGAGGTGGCGGTGATCGACGCGAAGGACGGGCGGGTGGTGGCTCGCTGGGCCTGCGGACTGCATCCCAACGAACTTGCGCTTTCGCGCGACGGCCGGCTCTTCGTGTCCAACGGCGGACTCAACTCGGTGAGCGTGCTGTCGGCCGATGATGGGCACTGCCTGGAGACGCTGTCCTCTTCCTTCGACTCGAGGGACCTGCCCGGAGCGACCCCGGACAGCCTGGCGCTTTCGGCGGATGGGCGCCGCCTGTATGTGGCAAACGCCTACAACGACGACGTGGCGGTCTTCGACGTCTCGAAATCGGGGTCGAGCCGCCCGCTGGGTTTCGTGCCGGCCGGCTGGTTCCCCTCGTGTGTCCGGCTGACACCCGACGGCGGACACCTCCTCGTGCTGAACGCGCGCGGCGTGGAGGCGAAGGCAAACGGGCGCTCGGATCCGCTGCATTACCCTGCGATCAAGACGCTTTACCCGGGCACGCTTCAGATCGTGCCGCTGCCCGACGAGGACGATCTTTCCAAGCAACTTGCGGCCTGGACTGAGACGGTGCGCGAAGGACGCCCGGAACCAGTCGTGAAGCCCGCTGCGGGGAATCCCGTGCCCGCCGAGGTTGGCGGCGCCTCGCCGATCCGGTATGTGATCTATGTCATCAAGGAGAACCGCACCTACGACCAGGTGTTCGGCGACATCCGGGAGGGCAACGGGGACCCGGCGCTCTGCCTGTTTCCGGACAAGGTGACGCCGAATCAGCATGCACTCGCGCGCCAGTTCGTGCTGCTCGACAACTTTTATGCGAACGCCGAGGTGAGCCCGAGCGGGCACGAATGGAGCATGGGCGCTTACGCGTCGGAATTCGTGGAGAAAACCTGGCCGGTCGATTACAAGAGCTGGAAGTCGAAAGTGCCGTATCCGGCCGAGGGCAACTTTGCGGCGGCGATCCCCGGCACCGGATACCTTTGGAACAGCGCGGCGCGGGCGGGCATCACGTATCGCAGCTACGGCGAGTTCGCGGTGCTCACCGGCCATGCAAAACCTCCGTTCGTCTCGAACCTCCCCGTGCTGCAGGGGCACATCGATCCCGACTATCACCCCTGGGACATCCACTACCGCGACGTCGACCGCGTGGCGCGCTTCGTGGAGGAGCTTCATCGGTATGAGAAAGTTGGCGACATGCCGCGGCTTCAGGTGATGCGCCTGCCGCAGGACCACACGGCCGGCGCGGCGCCGGGCGACTGGACGCCGACGGCGATGGTGGCGGACAACGACCTGGCGGTCGGGCGGCTGGTCGACGCGGTGAGCCACTCGAAGTTCTGGCCGCAGACCGCGATCTTCGTCGTGGAGGACGACGCGCAGAACGGGCCGGACCACGTGGATGCGCACCGCACGACGGCTCTCGTAGTCAGCCCCTACACGCGCCGTGCCGCCGTCGATTCGACGCCTTACACGACGTGTTCGATGCTCCGGACCATGGAGCTGATCCTGGGTCTGCCACCAATGACGCAGTTTGACGCGTCGGCGACCCCGATGTGGGCGAGTTTCACCCCGAAGCCCGATTTGCGGCCCTTCGTGGTCCTGCCGGAGACCGTCGACATGAACGCCCGGAATCCGAACGGCACGGCGGACGCGAAACTTTCGGCCACGTTCGATTTTTCGCATGAGGATGCGGTGGATGACATTACGCTCAACCAGGTCGTGTGGCATTCGGTGCGCGGCGCACATTCCGTGATGCCGGCGCCGAGGCATGCGGCATTTGTGCGTGAAATCACGGGCGGGCAGGGCGAGAATGATGACGATTGAGACGGGAACCGCCTCCCCGCGGGACCGTCTCAAGCCCCATGCGAAACATGACGCGATTCCACTCCCCCGCGCGTATTGCCTTGGTTGTGACTGCTCTGCTGCTCGGGGCCTGTGCCGCGCGGGCGGGCACGGCGTTTCTCTCGCAGCTTACGCCCACGGAGCGGGCTGCGGTGGGGGTGTCGAAGCTGGACCTCGTTGAGACCTCCGAACTGAACAAACTTGTCCAACGGGACCTTGCCCTGGCGCGTCAGGGCAACGTGGTGGGGTTCGCGAAGACGTTCACGGAGCGGCTGACGCCCCTCGAGCGGGAGCGCTCCGGTGTGAGTCTCCTGACGACGGCGGAACGGGCGAAGCTCGATGGTCTCGTGGCCGCGGCGATGGCCGCGCGTCCGGTGGCACCGACGGTGAATGTGGCGCAGGCGGCGCCGCTGAAGGGAATCGGACTTGGGCCGATGCGGCCACAGATTCATGGTGATGTGACACTCTTCTACGGGGCGGGAGGCCACGGCAGCTCGTGGTACGGCGGGGCCTTCGACACGCGCATCACCGATCCGAAGGGCCGGTACACGGTGCAGGTCGGCGTCTCGCAGACATATGGCCGCGGCCTGTGGGCTCCGTGGGGCTGCGGTTACGGTTACGGCCCTGGCTACGGCTATGGTTATTTCCCCGGCCAGGGGCCTATCTGGTAGTCGTTTCCGGCTCGGTCTCGCGCAGGCGGGCGATGGCCCACGCGGCGTGTTCGCGAACGAGGGGGGATTCGTGGGGGGCAAGCGCCTCGAGCGCGGGCAGCAGCGACGTGTCACCTGAATTGCCCGCAACGACACAGGCATTGCGGAGAAGCCCTGCGAGCTTGATGCGCTTGATGGGTGTCCGCCTATAAACTTCCGCGAAGCGCTCGGGCGTGAGGTGCAGGATTTCCTCGAGCGTGAGGCTGGCGATTTCCGGGCGCGGGTGGAGGAGCAGCGAGCGGCTTGCCTGGGCGAAGCGGTTCCAGGGGCAGACCTCGGCGCAGGTGTCGCAGCCGTAGATTCGGTTTCCAATCAGCGGACGAAACTCCTCGGGGATGGGGCCCTTGTTTTCGATCGTGAGAAAGCTGATGCAGCGCCGCGCGTCGACGACGCCCGGGCCGGTGAAGGCATGGGTCGGGCAGGCGTCGAGGCAGCGGGTGCACGATCCGCAGTAGCGACCGACGCCGCGGTCGCCCTCTGGAAACAGGTGCGGGGAGTCATCGACCAGTGAGGCGATCATGTCCGCGGGGGCGCGGACGATCACACCCGCGAGGAAGAGCCAGTTGCCGTACTCGCGCGAGATGAGCATCGCGTTTTTGCCCGTGTATCCTATCCCGGCCAGGGTGGCCCAGGAGCGCTCCAGCACGGGGCCCGTGTCGACGTAATAGCGATAGTCGCCGGGCCCGATTTCGAGATGGAGTTCGAGCGCCCGGCCGGCGGCCTCGAGGGCGGGCTTGATCGTATCGTGGTAATCCTCGTACAGGGCGTAACGCGCCCAGGCGGCGGAGGCGTTGCGCGGTGCGGCCGGGGCGTAGTTGACCCCGAGGGCGACGAATAGGTTCGCGCCTTCGACGATGAGGCGGGGATCGGCGCGCCGGTCGGCGTTGCGTGCGATCCAGTCCATGGTCGCCTGCATGCCCTGGTCGAGCCATGAGCGCAGGGCGTCGGCGCCCGGGGAGGAGCCGTCGATGCGCGCAAACCCGACGGTGTCGAAACCGAGTTCGAGCAGGGCCTGGCGCAGGGAGGTCATGGCACCAGTCTGGCCGCGGCGGGCCCCCGCGACAAGCGGGGCGAACGGCGACGCGCTCAGTTCAATGCGAGCAGTTCGACCTCAAACACGAGGGTCGAATTGGGCGGGATTGCGCCGGGGTAGCCCTGCTTTCCGTAGGCGAGCTCGGGCGGGATGGTGAGGCGGGCCTTTTCGCCGACCTTCATGCGCGCGACGCCGACGTCCCAGCCGCGGATGACCTGACCGACGCCGAGCAGGAAGCGGAACGGCTCGTCGCGGTCGACGGAACTGTCGAACTTCTCGCCGGTGGTGAACCAGCCCGTGTAGTGCACGGTGACGAGTTGTCCGGATTTCGGGTTTTCACCCTTACCCTCGACGAGGGTTTCGATTTTCAGGTCGGGAGCGGCCATGGACGATTCCCAGCAGCGGTCCGCGGGAGCGTCAAGCGACGAGCCGGGTCGATCAGTATACCCGGAAGCGACCGCTGACCTCGAGCAAGGCGAGCTGGTGGAGCAGGCCGTCGTAGTATCGGAACTGGCCCTCGGGGGCGGGGGCGTCCCAGAGGCGTTTCACGAAGAGACGGGCGAGGGCGGGATCGGCGGCGAGACCGCCGACGGCGGCCATCGAGAGGAGGCCGGGGGAGAATTCGCGGTCGACCGGCTGGCCGTCGAGGGTGAACCGGTTGGGGCAATCGGGGCCCTGGGCGGCGATGAAGCGGAGGATCCGGTTGCTCTGTTCGACCTGCCAGGGGTCGGCGTCGAACCACGCGTGATCGAGGGCGACGTTGGCGATCACGCGCCAGGCGTCGAAGGCGAAGATGCGATGACTCTCGGGGCCGACGGGCTGGCCCTCGAATGAGGCGTAGTCGGGCATCAGTCCGGTGGTCGGATTGGCGGCGCGGTGAAAGAATGCGCGGCTGGTGACGGTGATTTTGCGCAGCAGGGCGCGGTCGGCCGGATCGGCGGCCCAGCGGGCCCACAGCTCATAGAACGCGGGCAGGTGGTAGGAGGGATCGGTGAAGGTGGAAAATGGATACTTGGGGACGAACACGACCTGGTGGTGCGTGGGATCGAAGATGCTCGTGACGACGGGGGAGGCCGCCTCGCCCTTGTGGAGCATGGCCTTCAGGAGCGCCTGCGCCTCGGCCTCATAGTCGGGGGCGCCCGCCGGGTGACCCCAGCGGTGGGCGGCGAAAAAGAGGGCCATGGTGATCCACTCCTCGCCGTCGGAGGCGGAGTCGGGGGAGAGGATTCGGCCGTCGGGGGAGCAGTGCCAGGCGAAGAATCCCTTTCGCGGGCCCGAGTTGTGGCGCATGTGACGGACCGCCCAGTTCCAGAGCCGGTCGAAGACGTCGCGGCGGTTCATCTGCACCGCGATCATCAGTCCGTAGGACATGCCTTCCGTGCGAACGTCGCCGTTGGCGATATCCTCGATGTAGGCTTCGTCCTTTCCGACGGGGAAATAGACGGCCTGGGTGTCGGGATTGCCGAAAAACAGCTGTTGGAAGGAGGCGTCGATCTTCGCGTCGATGGCTGCGTCGGACTTGCCAAGCAGCTGCCTGAACAGGTCGGGGGCGGGCCTGGGGGCGGGTGCGGCGGCGTAGCTGGCGCAGGCGAGGCCGGTGCCGAGCAGGAGGGCTGAGACGACGGAACGGAGGGCGGAGACAGGCATGGAAAATGGGACAGCGTTAAAACAGGACGCTCCGCTTTTTGAGCGGAGCGTCCGGGGCGATCAGGCTTTGGCGAAAGCCTTTCGTCGCTCGGCGAGTTCGTCGCCGATCCGGAGGTTGAGCTCCTTGCTGATCGGATAGAGTGCGATGGCCACGAAGGCGATCAGGAAGGGGATGGCAGGATAGAGGGTCGCGCAGAGCCGGATGCCCATGAGGGCGTGGGGCGACTGGACGGCGTTGGGGACGTAGCCGTAGCCGGCGAGCAGCCAGCCGCCGATGGCGCCACCGAGGCCGAGGCCGGCCTTGAGGGCGAACACGATGCCGGCGTACACCATGCCGGTCGCACGGCGCCCGGTCTTCCATTCGGAGAAGTCGGCGACGTCGGCGATCATGGCCCAGAGGAGAGGGATGGTCGGGCCGTAGAACACAGGCCAGAGCAGGCTGAGGAACATGAGCCAGCCGATCGACGTGGCGGGAACGAAGAAGACGGCGGCGGTGACGAGCGCGGTGCCGAAGATGCCGGTGAGGAAGACGGCCTTCTTTCCGAAGCGGATCGAGAGCGGCTTGGAAACCAGCACGCCTACGATCGTCACCAGGTTGCCGGCCATGTTGAAGACGCTGAAGCCGACCGCGGTCACATTGGAGCCGTCGGGCTGGAGGATGAAGCCGAACCAGCCGAGCATGGTCTTGCCCCAGCCCTCGGAGGTGCCGGCGTGCACGTTGCCCAGGCCGATGTCCTTCACGAAATTGAGCAGGGCATTGTGGTCGACGTAGTAGGTGAAGTAGTAGAACAGCAGGCCGCCGCGGAGGGAGAGGGTGACGAAGATGCACAGGGTGATGAGGAACATCACGACCCAGGGCGGGCTGTGGAAGACGTCCTTGAGGTCCTGGATGATGGAGGTCTTCTGCTTGGGGTCGGGGTGAACGCGTTCCTTCGAGCTGAGGAAGGCGATCACATAGAATACGACGGCGATGGCGCCGAAGATGCCGAAGGTGACGGACCAGCCGTGGGCGGGGTTCTTGCCGCCGAACTTCTCCACGAGCGGGAGAGTGAAGCCCTGGACGATGAGGGTGGCGGCCATGGCGGACACGAAGCGGAAGGTGGACAGCGAGGTGCGCTCGTTGACGTCGCCGGTCATGACGCCGTTGAGGGCGGAGTACGGCGTGTTGTTGGCCGAGTACATCATCATCATGAGCGTGTAGGTGATGAACACATACACGATCTTGCCGCCGCTGCTGAAGTTGGGGACGGTGTAGGACAGCCAGAGGACGATGCCGAAGGGGATGGCGGTCCACAGCACCCACGGGCGGAACTTGCCCCAGCGCGTCTCGGTGCGGTCGGAGAGCACGCCCATGAGCGGGTCGAAGCCCGCGTCGAAGATGCGCACCAGGAGGAACAGCCAGCCGGCGGTGGCGGCGGAGATGCCCATGACGTCGGTGTAGAACCGGCTCTGGTACATGAGCATCGCCTGGAAGAAGAAGTTGGTGGCGGCGTCGCCCAGGCTGTATCCGGCTTTTTCGCGGAACGAGAGGCGTTCTTTATAATGGCTCATCGGGAGTTGTGGGGAGTTTTGAGTCAGGGTTTGGGCGGCCGCTCATTCGAGCAGCCAGAGGAAGGTGGTGACGCCGCGCGGGTAATAGCGGCTTCCGCAGGTGATGCCGGTGTCGCTGTGGATCTGGTCGCACATGGCCTGTGACCCGCAGCCGGGGCGGCGCTGCCAGTCGGCGTGGACCTTGTCGGCGGCGCGGGCCTGGGGAGTCATGGCCGAGGGGAAGAGCGATCGGATCACGTACTGGCACAGGGCGATCTTGGAGAACCAGGTGTTGGTGCTGGTGCTGCTCATCTTCCAGCCTCCCGAGGCGGCGTCGATGCAGATCCCGGGCTGGAGGACGCCCTCGATGTGGGCCTTGAGCTGGTTGAGCAGAGGGCCGAAGCGCCCCTCGAAGTCGAGGGCGTCGGTGATGCCGAGGTAGAGCGGATAGGCGAAGCCCTCGACGGCGGGGATGATGCGCGAGCGGTTTCCGGCCTCGAACACGGCGGGGAAGAGGCCGGTGTCGGTCTCGAACCGCGAGGCGAGGGTGGAGGCGAGCAGCGCGGAGGCCTCGCGGGCCGCGGCGCGTTCGCCGGCCAGTCCCAGCCGCTGGAAGGCGCGTTCGAGGAGGATCCAGGCGCCGAGGGTCTTCACGGCCAGGTAGAGATTGTTCCTGGCCTGGCCGAGGGAGACGTCGAGGCTGTCGTAGGTGGTGATTTCCGAGCCGTCCCGGCCGCAGCGCTCGCTGTCATGCTTGAGGATGCCGTCGCGTTTCCGGGGATCGGGGTCGTCGCGACGGCGCAGACTCTCGGCGCAGGCGACAAGCACGGAGCGTCGGCGGCGCAGCCACGCGCGGTCGCCGGTCTTTTCGGCGTAGGTCACCGCGGACAGCACCCAGTTGAGGAGCTGCTCCATGGTCATGTGGCTGAAGCAGCCTTGAAGGTGGTCGCACTCGTAGCTGGAGCGGCCCTTCGGAGTGAAGTGGTTCATCACACCCATGTCATGGGTGAAGGAGATGCCTCCCGGGGCGCGGCGGCCGCGGACCTTGATGCGGTCAGTGTAGCCGTAGCGCTCGACGAACAGGTCGAGTGTATTGCGGACCGTCCAGGGGTGCCAGGCGAGCTCGTGAAAGAGGTGGTCGACGGTGAGGTCGAAGGTGTTGATCATCCGGTATTCGCCCTCGTTCACCACCCAGACGAACTCGCGGCCGCGCAGGAGGAGCTGAGTGTTGCCGAGGTAGCTGTGGGCCGCCTGGGCGACGAGGAAACGCTGGTCCTCGTCGAGGCCGCTGCGCTCGAGCTCACGGTCGCGCGTGAGCGCGGTCTTCTCGTATTCGGAAAAGTGGCGGAGCCCGTGGTCGAGGACGTCCTCGAGACCGGTGAAGCAGCGGGTGTAGGCGTAGGTGCAGGGCATGCCGGTGGTGGCCTGCCCCGACTCGTAGAAAGCGAGGACGAGGGGAAACCGACGGCGGCGGCGGGCGGGCACGGTGAACACGAGGGCGGCCTCGGGGCCGACGACGTGGAGCCCGCGGACGTCGAAGAATTTCGGGGCGAAGACGTCGAAGCCCTGTCGCAGCGCGACCCCGCGGCCGGGTCGCGTGGCGTATCCGTAGGCGGTGCCCGTGGCGAAGCCTGCGAGCCCGGGATGTGAGTCGCCCAGGGGGCGGGGGGGGCGCTCGGGTTCGCCGATGCCGAAGATCAGCTCGACGGGGGTGTCGCCGGCGCGGTTGTCGTATTCGATCCAGCCGCACACGACCGGGGCGAGGTGGAGGCGCTCGCGGGCACGGCTCATGCGGCCGGGGTCGGGGACGCGGTCGAGGGGCGTGAGCAGCGAGAATCCGAAGCAGCCGGTGTCGGCACGCCAGGTGTCGGAGCACCAGCCAAGGTGGCGCTTGAAGGCGTCGCCCGCAAGCGGCTGCAGGGTGCTATTCTGGGTGGACTCGCCCTCGACGCCGGTGAAGGCGGCCTCCTGAGAGCGGGACGGCTGGAAGAAGGGCAGGAGCTGCCAGGCACCGGCCCCGGAGTGCCTGAAACCGATGTACACATTCTGTGCGGCCGGTCCGCGGAGGGCCTGACCGAAGCCCCCCTGAGCATTGAGCAGCCCGATCGTGAAGCTTGCAAAGGCTCCGAAGGGGGAGTGATGAGAATGGTAGCTTTCTGTGTTCACCGGGAAGGGGCCTGGGTGCGCAGGATGGGGGAGAGGAACTCAGGTTCTTCCCGGAGGTTTCCGGACCTTCAATCGGTGACATGTGCTAACTATAGACTTGTCGGTGGATACCGGACCGGCTCCGATGGCGTGCCCGCCCCTGATCCGTCCTATGAACCGTATGATTGAAGAACGCCGTTGGATTTGAACACACAAGACACAGAGGACAGGGAGGAAGGCAATTGCGGAGAATCCGTGGTTCAATTGCCGTATCCAGGATGACTTCGCGCCGCGTCACGCTTTCCGACATCGCCGACCGGGCCGGGGTGCACGTTACCACGGTGTCGCTAGCCCTGCGCAACCATCCCCGGCTGCCGGAGGAGACGCGTCGCCGCCTCCAGGCGCTGGCGGCGCAGATGGGTTATGTTCCCGATCCGGTGTTGCGCGCCCTGGTGGCCTACCGGGCCTCGAAGAAGCCGCGCCTGAATCCGCCGACGCTGGCCTACGTGACCAACTGGAACACGCGCTGGGGCTGGCGTGAGGTGATTGCGCATCCGGACTTCTATGCGGGCGCGGAGGCGAAGGCGCAGGAGCTCGGATTCAAGCTCGAGCATTTCTGGATGCGTGAGCCGGGCCTGACGCACGGACGCCTGAGCGGGATCCTTCAGGCGCGCGGCATAGGTGGCGTGGTGATCGCCTCGCACGTGCGCGAGATCGACGCGCAGCTCGACTTCGACTGGGGGCGCTTCAGCGCGGTGAAGATCGACTACTTCCCCCACGAGCCGAGGCTGCACAATGTCACCAATCACCAGCTGCAGATCGTTCGCCTGGCCATGCGGAAGGCGATGGCGGCGGGGTATCGGCGAATTGGATTCGTGATGGACGAGGGCTGGGACATCACGGTGGACCGCCTGTGGAGCGCAGGATTCCTCTGGGAACAGCAGGGGCTGCCGGTGTCGGCGCGCATCCCGGTCCACCGGATCCCGAACCGCGTCCCGCTGGAGACCTGGATCCGGAGGCACCGACCGGAGGTCATCCTGACCAAGTCGGAGTTCGTCGTACCGACCCTCAGGCGCCTGGGCCTGCGGGTGCCCGCCGACATCGCGCTCATCGATCTCTTTCTCGACGATGAGACGGGCAGGATCGCCGGCGTGCGCCAGAACCACCGTGCGGTGGGCGAGGTTGCGATCGAGCTGCTCGCGGCGCAGATCCAGCACAACAAGGTCGGCATACCGGACATCGCGACGACGACCTATGTCGAGGGGACCTGGGTGCCCGGGGAGACGTGTCCGGGGGTGATTTGAGGAAAATACTTCGACGGTTGGACCACGATTCATCATCTGGAGCTCGCCAAACGCGTCACGAGACGACCACGCAATCTGTTTAAGGCAAGGCGCTAAGGTCTACTCCGGTGCTTGGGCGAACGTGTCAAACGGCGTCACTGGGCGATTTCCCTGATTCGTAATGCACCAGCTTGACGAACGGGGCATCGGTCCTAGGTTTCGGCCCGACACTCTGCAGTGTACGAGGTACTTTCAATATACGCTCTTTGCCTTTGATAATCTACGGGAGTCACACGTGACGGCGGCTGCTAGGCCGTCCATCGGAAAGCAAAAAACCGTCCCGCGACGCCCACCTTAACTCAAAAAGGTCTTGAGCCTTTGGGTACACGGCACAAGTGGAGTGTCCACTTTCCCACCATGCCGCAGCTCACATACTTCTTCATCCATCTCACATCGATCATCCTGCTCGTGGGGGTAACGTTCTTCTCGTTTTCTGCGAAGATGGAGAAGCGCAAGCCTGTGCTGATCATTTCGGGCATCCTGAGCCTGCTGGCCCTGATCGGCGGCTTCGGGCTGCTGGCGAAGATCTACGGCAATCATTTTCCGGCCTGGGTCGGCGTGAAGGTGGTGTGCTGGCTGGGCATTTCCGCGCTGTCGGGCCTGGCGTTTCGCCGTCGTGAGAAGGCGGGCCTCTGGGCAGCGCTCGCGGTGCTGTTCGTCGTGATCGCCGTGGCGATGGTGGTGTACAAGCCGACGTTCTGATCCGCGTGTTGCGGACGGCGCGGCCGATTATGCGCGTGCGCCCCTCGGGGAACGCCGCCACGCTGACCCGATGATTCCCGAGCTCGAAGCGTCGGTCCGGGGTGTGCTGTGCGGCCTGTGGGTCGATTCTGACGCGCGCGCCCACCTGTCGGTGGCCACGCCGGACGGCGGCCGTCGCGAGACGGTGGCGGGGTTCAGGCCGTTCGCCTGGATCCAGAAGCCGGATACGGCGGTTGCGGTGGGCGGCCTCGAGATCGAGGACCTGAGGGGCGAGGGCGTGTTCACGCAGCTTGCGCACGCGGACCATCCCGACGTCCTGGACCTGCTCGAGGAAGCGATCGGCAAGGGGGCCTGCGACGAGATCCGGCCGCTGGAGAGCCAGTTCCTGCTTGAGAACCGGTGCCGACTGTATGCGGACCTGCATTTCGGCGAGCTGCGCCGTTGTCACTTCGACATCGAGACGCACTCCGAGGATGGCAGCTTCAGCGACGCCTCGCGGCCGGGAGACCGCGTGCTGGCGATCGGGCTGCGCCAGGACGGAAAGGACCGGTTCCTGGTGCTGGACGCGTTCACCGACGAGGCGGAGCGGAGCCTGCTCGAGGCGTTCAACGCGGCGCTGGCGGAGCTGGATCCCGACGTGCTCGTGGGGCACAACCTCTTTCGCTTCGACCTGGACTACCTGCGCCAGCGCGGAAAGCGGCTGGGGGTGCCCTGTGCGTGGGGCCGCTTCGTGCGGCGCGCGACATTCCGCAACAGCCGCGTGAAGGTGGCGGAGCGCTGGATCGATTTCCCGAGGTGCGACCTGCCCGGACGGGCGGTCGTCGACACCTTCCTGCTCGCGCAGATCTACGACATCTCGAGCCGCGAGATAAGCTCGTTTGGCTTGAAGGACCTTGCGGTGCATTTCGGCGTGACGCCTGAGGACGGGGCGGGGCGGACCTACCTGGACGGGGCGGACATCGCGCGCACGTTTCACGACGACCGGGCGCGCTTCCTCGCGTACCTGGGCGACGACCTGCGCGAGACCCAGGGCATCTCGGACCTGCTCCTACCGACGTATTTCGAGCAGACGAAGACGTTTCCGATCCTCCTGCAGGAGGCGACGCTGCGCGGCACCACGACGAAGATCGACCTGCTTTTCCTCGAGGAATATTACCACGCGAGGCATGCGTGTCCGGTGCCGCCCGCGATCGAGAGCTTCGAGGGCGGGTACACGCGGAGCTTCACGGAGGGGGTGTTCCTCGACGTGCTTCATTTCGACGTCGCCTCCCTGTATCCGAGCCTGCTCCTGGGCATCGGACGCAACCCCCGCAACGACCGGCTCGGGGTATTCATCCCGATGTTACGATCTCTGCGCGAGTACCGGCTGCGGTTCAAGCAGCTGGCGCGGACGGCGCCGGAGCCCGAGGTGCGGGCGGAGGCGCAGGCGCGGCAGGCGAGCTTCAAGATCCTGATCAACTCCTTCTACGGCTACCTCGGGTTCTCGGGTGCTCGCTTCGGCGACGGAGACCTCGCAGCGGAGGTGACCCGGAGGGGCCGGGAGCTGCTGCAGGCGCTGATTGACGAGTTCCAGGCGCAGGGCTGCACCGTGCTCGAGGCGGATACGGATGGCATCTATCTCTCGTCGGAGCGCTATTTCGGGACCCCGGACGCGCTGCTCGAGCTCGTGAAACCCGTGCTGCCCGACGGCATCGAGCTGGAATTCGACGGGCGGTATCCGGCGATGTTCTGTTACAAGGCGAAGAACTACGCGCTCTACGACGGGCAGAAGGTCATCCTGCGCGGCAGCGCGCTGCGCTCGCGCGGCATCGAGCCGTACCTGAAGCGTCTGACCGACTGCGCGATCATGAACCTGCTCGGCGCGACGACGGATTCTCCGCAGGACCTGCTGGCGGATTTCCGATGCCGGATCGCCGCGCGCGAGGCGCGGGTGGAGGAGCTCGCGAAGACGGAATCGCTGAGCATGGGCGCCGACGCCTACGAGAAGCACATTGCCGCGGGTGGAAAACCCCGGCGCGCCTCGGCCGAGGCCGCGCTGCTCATGAGCCCGCGCCCGAAGATGGGCGACCGCGTGAGCTACTACATTACCGCGAAGGCGAAGGGGAGGACGAGCGATTGGCAGCGCGCGCGACCGCTCTCCCTGTACGATGCCTCGACCGCCCCGTACGATCCGACCTACTACCTCGACAAGCTCGACGACTGGGTCGAGCGCTACGGCCCCTTCCTCGGCGTCAAGCCCGGGCACGACCAGGGCGAGTTCAAGCTGGAGTGAATTCAATCACGGGACGAATTGAACAGTAGGTAACGAAGCGATTGGACGCGGATGCGCTCGGGGCTGGCAGGACAGAGCGGGCGTATTGTGGGATACGAGCACAAACCCTGACGCCAATGCCTCATGCCCCGATGATCGTGCACATGCCGCTTTTGCGTGTCCTTCGCGGTTATCTGTTCCATCCCTTCCATCCCCTTCATCCCTGTTGATCGCGTCCATCGGGTTCACTCCGCGAGGGCGAAGTCCATCTGACGGCGGAAGCGGTCGACGGCGGAGACGACGACCTCGATTTTCGAAGCGAGTGTGAAGCGGCGGTGCCTGCGGCGGCCGATCAGGGCGCGGCCGGAGGCGTCGGGGGTGTAGAAGTCGTCGGTCATCCCGGAGACAGGCACAAAGCCGAAGGTGGTCGATTCGGTGAGCTCGATGAACAGGCCGTTCTGGCGGACCTCCGTGATGATCGCGGCGAAGCGCGTCCTGGGGCGTCGGGTGAGCTCGCGCTCGAAGAACTCGAGCAGCTTGATGCGGAACGACTCGCGCTCGGCCTCCTGCGAGTTGGACTCGGTGAGGCTGAGGTGTTCGGCGAGGGCCTCGAGCGACCCGCGGTCGCCGGCGGGGGCAGTGCGGGGGCGCGCGCCCGGTTCGCCGCCGCGCTTCGCGAGCCACGTATCGAGCACGCGGTGAACGACGAGGTCCGCGTAGCGGCGGATGGGCGAGGTGAAGTGCGTGTAGTCCTTCATGGCGAGCCCGTAGTGGCCGTCCGGAGACGCGCGGTAGCAGGCCTTCCTGAGGCTGCGGAGGAGCTGACTCTTGAGAAGGTAGCCCTGCGGATGGGATTCCGCGGCCTCGAGCAGGGCGGACATCTCCTCGCGGTGCGCGAGATTGCCCGCGCGCAGTCCGAGGGTCGCCGCGAACTGGCGGTACTCGTCGAGCTTCCGCTCGTCGGGGTCGTCGTGCACGCGGTACAGGGACGGGATTCGCTGCGAGCGCGTGAGGCGGGCGACGGCCTGGTTGGCGGCCAGCATGAACTCCTCGATGAGCTGGTGGCTCTCGTTGTAGACCCGCCGCTCGATGCGGTCGGCGTAGCCCTTGGCGTCGACGAAGATCTTCGTCTCGGGCATGTCGAGGTTGAGGCTGCCCGCGGCCATGCGGGCGGCGCGGAGGCGGCGGGCGACGGCCCAGAGCTTGCGCAGCCAGCTTTGCAGGTCGACCAGTTCGAGGTCGTCGAGGGAGGCCAGCGGTCGGCCGGTCGCGCCGGTCTGGTGGGCGGGCAGAGCGGGCAGGGCTCGGATGCGGTCGAGGTCGCTCTCGAACAGCAGCGCCTGGGCCTGTTCGTAGCTTAGGCGCTTTCGGCTGCGGATGACCGTGCGCGCGAACTCGGTGTCGTGCAGGCGCCCGGCGCGGTCGAACGTGAAGAGCGCGGCCATCGTCAGTCGGTCCTCGCCCTCGACCAGCGAGCAGAGCCCGTTGGAGAGACGCTCGGGCAGCATGGGGATCACGGTGCCGACGAGGTAGGTCGAGTTGCCGCGGGAGCGCGCCTCGCGGTCGAGCGCGGTGCCGGGGCGGACGTAGGTCGAGACGTCGGCGATGTGGACCCCGATGCGCACCTGGCCGTTGTCGAGGGACTCGATGGACAGCGCGTCGTCGAAGTCCTTGGCGTCCTCCGGGTCGATCGTGAGCGTCGGGATCTCGCGGAAGTCGCGGCGGCCGGTGAGCTCGGACGGCCGGACGCGCGCAGGCAGGCCGGCGGCCTCGCGGTCCACGTCCTGGGGAAAGCGCGGCTCAAGCGAGAATTTCTCATACACGCCCAGGAGCTCGGCGGTGGGTTCGAACTGGCGGCCGAGTCGGCGTTCGATGGTGCCGGTGGGCGACTCGGAGGGGTCCTCCCAGGGGTCCAAGGTCACGACCAGCTTGTCGCCGTCGACGGGCGGCGGCGTAAGGGGCGACTGGGCGGGATTCGCGAGTCGGATCGAGGGGAAGCGCGGATCGTCGGGCACGAGGACGAAGGCCTTGCCGGCGCGGCCGAGCGTGCCGACGACGCTGGAGCGGGCGCGCTCGATGACGCGTGTGACGCGTCCGCGGCGCCAGTCTTCGGTTCCCTTGCGTGCGCGGCCGGAGCCGCCGGTGATGCGCACCGCGACGCGGTCGCCCGGAAACGCGGTGCCCGTGTCGCCTGCTTCGATCCAGATCGGCCCGAGGTCCTCGGAGGGCAGGTCGGGGGATGGGTCGGGCTTGACGATCGCCTGGCCATGCATGCGGAACTGGATCGTTCCGGTGAGCTCGCCTTCAGGACCGCGCCAGCGAAGACGGTCGCCCTGAACAAGGCTCAGTTCGCCGTCGCGCAGGAGGAGTCGCACCTCGTGCAGCAGGGACGAGCGGCGTTTGCGGTCGAGCTGGAGCAGGCGGGTGAGGCCGGCCTCATTGACCGGGCGATAAGAAGGATCCCTGACGAGCTGCAGAATCCGTTCGCGGAGGGAGGAAGTGGGTAGAGTGGATCGTTTGTGTTTCACGATGGGTTGTGTGGTGTGGCTCCCGCATGAGTGGATGCCCGGCAATCGACATGAATGAGCCGCGGCTGAGGGGGCGTGTGGTGCCCGGGGCCTGTCAGGCGTGCCGGGTCGACGACTTACTGTCGCCGCGGCTTCCGCGGAGTGCAACCCTCCGTTTGATTTTGGTCGCCACGGGCGGAGCGGGCGTTTTCTTGACGAAACCTTCGAACAAACGGATTCCGGGCGCGCCTGCGGGCGGGCCCACGACCTACGACCCACCTGTCCGACACCCACGTCATGAAGATCGTGCATGTAGTCAGCGAGCTGTATCCCTACGTCAAAACCGGAGGCCTGGCGGACGCCGTCGGCTCGCTGGCGGCGACGCTTGCGGACTCGGGTCATGTGGTCTCGGTCTTCCTGCCGGGGTACCGTGCGGCGCTGGAGCATTCCGGCCTGGCGGACGCGGAGCGCTGCCTTCGACTCAAGGTGGAGATGGGCGACCAGTTTTATTCGGGGGAGGTCAGGAAGTTCTCACCCCGGCGGAACCTGACGATCTACCTGGTCTGTCGCGACGAGTGGTTTGACCGGCGAGGCCTGTATGGAAACGGCGAGCGCGACTACGAGGACAACTTCCATCGCTATGTCTTTTTCCAGAAGGCGGCGGTCGAGACGATCCGGCTGCTGGACCTGAGTGCGGACGTTGTGCAGTGCCACGACTGGCAGACGGGCCTGCTGCCTCTGCTGCTTCGCACGGCGGAGCGCCGCCTGGGGGTGTGGCTTGCGGGCACGACGGTCTTCACGATCCACAACATCGCCTTTCAGGGGCTGTTCCCGATGCGCTCCTTCTATCGCACGAATCTGCCCGGCGAGTTCCGGGGCATCGACGGCGTGGAGTTCTACGGGCAGATCAGCATGATGAAGGGCGGTATCCAGTTTGCCGACTACGTCACGACCGTGAGCCCGAGCTATGCGCAGGAGATCCAGACGCCGGCCTTCGGCTGCGGGCTCGAGGGCGTGATCGCGCTGCGCGCCGACCGCCTGCACGGGTTTCTGAATGGCATCGACACAGGGGTCTGGAATCCGGCGACGGACCGGATGATTCCGGCCAACTACTCCGCGGCGGACCTGGCGGGAAAGGCGGCCTGCCGCGCGGAGCTGGTGAAGGTGACGGGCCTGGCGCAGGCGGATTCGGTGCCGGTCTTTGGCATGGTCTGCCGGCTGTCTGAGCAGAAGGGCTTGGACCTGCTTCTGGCGAACCGGGAGTTCTTCCTCAGTCAGGACGTGTGTCTGGTGGTGCTAGGCTCGGGCGATCGCCGCTACGAGGAGGCGCTGAGGGCGATGGCCAAGGAGCGTCCGGACCGGATTCACGTGGCGAACCGCCTGGACGAGGCGATGAGCCACCTGATCGAGGCGGGCAGCGATTTCTTCCTCATGCCGTCGGTGTTCGAGCCGTGCGGGCTGAACCAGATGTATTCGCAGGCGTACGGCACGCCGCCGCTTGCGAGCGAGGTGGGCGGCCTGCGCGACACGGTGGTGGACTGCGTGCGCGATCCCCAGAACGGCACGGGCCTGACCCATGCGCCGACTGCGGGCGGGCTAAGGGACGCGCTTGGGCGCGCGCTCGCACTCTGGGCCGACCGCGGCCGCTATGCCGCGGTGCAGCGCAACGGCATGCACCGCGACTTCAGCTGGAAGGTGGCGGCGGGCGCCTACGAACGCTTCTACGAGTCGACGCTCTGAGGGCCGCCAGCCGCGGACTCACTTCTTCTTGTACACGGTGGCCGGGTCGAAGAGCCGCTCGGCGACGTACTCGAGCTTGAACGACTGCTCGTCGGCGAGCCGGCGGTAGAAGCAGGACTTGTAGCCGTTGTGGCACGACGCGTTCGCGGGGCCGGACTGCTCGACCTTGATCAGGATCACGTCCTGATCGCAATCGGTGTAGAGCTCCTTCACGAGTTGGACATTGCCGGACTCTTCGCCCTTCACCCAGAGCTTGTTGCGCGAGCGGCTCCAGTAGGTCGCCTTTTTCGTCTTGAGCGTGTGAGCGAGGGACTCCGCGTTCATGAACGCGAACATCAGCACCTGGCCGGTGGCGATGTCCTGCGTGATGCAGGGGAGGAGGCCGTCGGGGCCGAACTTGGGCTGGAACGTGGCGCCGAGTTCGATCTCGGCGGTGGTCGTGCGTGCGGGGAAGTTCATGGATGGAATGGATTTTCTAGGCGCCGCGAGTGCGCGCGGGAAGGCGCAATTTTGGCCCGGACTCCGGCGGCGTGACGGAGGGGCGGGTCGGGAGAAGGAAACGAACGGGCCCTGTGGCCCGGGAGCGCGACGGCGGGGGGCGGGGAGGACGCGGGGCGCTTGGGACCTTGACGGGCGCTTCGAGCCGCCGGGCCTGGGCACCCCTACGAATGTCGCGGAAGGCCGCGCAGATAATCGTAGGAATAGAGCCCGGAGTTGTGGCCGTCGCTGAATTCGAAGCGGATCGCGTAATTTCCCACGAGGTGCCACCGGAGCACGCGGACATTGGGGAAGGCGGGCTTGCCGTCGGTCCCTCCGTGCCGGACGCCGAGGATGTCGGTTTCGCCCTGGTTCTCCGCGCTGGGAGAGGCGGCGCGCAGCTCCTCGAAGGTGAAATAGCTCTCGCCGCCGTCGCTCCAGGCGATGGCGACTTCGTTTCCGACAATCTGGATGTTGGAGGGCGAGAGCATGAGGCGGGAGGACTGAGCCACGTAAGGGGGGAGGGCGTCAAGCCCCCTGCGAGGCCGGTCCGTCGTGTCCCGGGCCAGGGTCCCCGGCCTGGCGTCTGCGGACCACGCTGTGAATCTCGCCGGCGGACTCGCCGAACCCCTGCCAGGCGCAGGATTGCAGGGAAACGCCGATCGTGACCCCGACCTTGGTGCGGAGGTTGAGCTCGACGTAGCCCATGGTGCCCGATCCCCGGCAGGTCTTGAGCCAATCGGCGAGGGCGTCGAGCTGGACGGGGTCGACGAGCGACGAGAGCGGGCAGCCGATCACCTCGGAGCGCACGTAACCAAACATCTTCAACCAGGCTCCGTTGACCTCGAGGATCCGGCCCACGGCATCGAGAGCCTGGTAGGCGATGGGCGCGTTCTCGTAGAAGAGGCGGAACCTCCGCTCGCTCTCCTCCTGGATCCTTGCGTGGCGCCGGAATCGGCGCGACGTCCAGATAATGCCCGCCAGCCCGACCCCGCCGAACAGCGCGTGGAAGAGCGCCGCGGTGGCGACGCGCTTCCGCTTCGCGCGGTCGAACGTCGTCATGGGCAGCGTCACGCTCAGGGCGCCGTGGCGCCCGCCGACGCGCAAATGCTCGTCCGAGTGGCATTGGATGCAGCTGGGTCCAACCGTCATCGGCTGGATGTAGCGGAGCACCGCATGGCCATTTTCGCGCGCGACGCCGTAGGTCTCGTATTCGTCGTTCGAGGACGAAAAGCGCCTGAGGGCGGCGGCCTCCCAGGGGTCGGGCCGGTTCTGGGAGATGCGCGGCGTGAGGCTCACGATGCGCGCGGTGGTGCCGTCCTTGTCGAGGCTCATCGCGTGGGTTTCGCGGATGAACTCGGAGGGGTTGACCACCTCGGTGAGCCCGGGTGCGCCGGGACGCGCCGCGACGAGCACGCCACCGTGGCGCGAGGCCCAGCGGTGGACAACCAGGTCGCGGTTGAATACCGCCCGTGCCTCGGCGACGGCAAAGCCAAGTGCGTCGTGCCGGGCGTCGTTCCACTGCCAGGCGAAGGAGAGTGCGAAGGTGGCCACCCAGGCGATTGCGGCCAGGCGGGTCCATCGGTCGATGATCTTGGTGCGGGAATAGCGGTCCATGGCGGCTGCTGGAGGGCTCTGCAGGCTGGTCTTCCCACGCAATCGCCGGTATTCTGGCGAATCAACGAGAATCGCCGGGCCGGGACGCCGCTGCGCGTCATCCAGGCGGGCGCCGATGGCGGATTTGGGCGCCCGGGTTGTCGAGTGGTGCGGCCGGACGGGCCTGTCCGCATGAACACACAGCCATGCCATCCTCCTCCCCAACAGACGCACGGGCTGTCCTGGGGCGTCTGCCTGTTTGCCGTGATCGCGGGGATGTTCGCGGCGGTGGTGGCCAAAAATCTCGGGGCCTATGCGGCGGATTCCGATACCTCCGGTTATTTCCACGAGGCGCGCCTGCTGGGGGCGGGGCGGCTGTTTGCCCCGCAGCGGGCGTTGGAAGGCCTGGCCGCCACGGGACGGCTCGACTACGTCTATTGTCCTCTTGGATTCAGGCCCGAGGCCGGGGGGCGGCTTGCTCCGACCTATCCTTCGGGTTTCCCCCTCCAAATCGCCGCGCTTGGGCGTGTGCTGGGCCAGCCGGCCGGAGCGGCGGCGGCGATCTGGCTGAATGCGGTGGGCGCCTTCATCCTGACAGGCGGCCTGCTTCGGGCGTGCGGCGTGTCGTGGCGGGGGACGTTGGCCGCGTCGGTCGTCTTCGGGGCGAGTCCGCTCGTGCTTTTCATGGGCGTGCAGCTCATGAGCGACCTGCCGGCGACGGCCTGGGTGACGGGGGCGGTCCTGGCGGCAATCGCAGGCGCGAGACGCCCGGCCTGGGCGGCGCTGTCGGGATTGGTCTTATCGGTGGCGGTGTTGATCCGTCCGACGAACCTCCTGGCGGTGCTGCCTGTGGCGATCCTGTTTGGGAGCGATTGGCGGCGCTGGGTGCGATTTGCGTCCGCGGGGCTGCCGACGGCCGCGTTCCTGGCGTTCCTGAACGAGCGGCTCTACGGCTCGCCGATTATCACGGGGTATGGTGATGTCGGATACCTGTTCGGGGCCGGGTACCTGCCGGGCACGCTGGCGCACTATGCCCTCTGGCTTCCCGTGGTGTTCACGCCCCTGGTGGCGCTCGCACCGGTCGGCGCGTGGCCGGGAGCCCCGGCGTCGGCGCGGGTGCGGCTTGCACTCGTGGCCTGGGTCGTGGCCTATTTTGGATTCTACGCCTTTTACCGGTGCACGCACGAGGCGTGGTGGTACCTGCGCTTCGTTCTTCCGGCCTGCCCGGCCTGGCTCGCGCTTGCTGCGCTCGGAGCCGACCGCCTGCTCGCCCGGATGCGCCCTGCGGTGACGACCCTGGGCTCGCTGGCCGTGCTCGCATGCGCCGCGGCCTGGCTGGTTCATTGGGACCGCCGGCTCTTTGCGCTCGAGATCGGGCGGGGGCAACGGGTGTACGAGGATGCGTGCACGCGGGCCGCCGCGCTGCCCGACGACCCTGTGATTCTCACGATGCAGACCAGCGGCGCCCTTTTTTATTACACCGATCGGGCTATCGTGCGCTGGGACATGCTTCAGCCGGGGGATTTCGCCCGCCTCAAGGAACTCTGCCTCCGGTCGCGGCGCCCGGTTTATGCGTTTCTATTCCCGTTTGAGGAGCATGCGTTGACCGACGGAACCTGCCCGGGTACCTGGCGGCGCCTGGAGCAGTTCGGGCCGGTGTCGATCTGGCGCCTCGAGACTGGGGCGCCTGACGGCAGTTCATGACAACCTGTGCAGGAGCTTGCTTGCTCTTTGGATCGGACGCGTGAAAGTGGGCGGCGCTTCGAGCAAAGCACACCATGCCACGCCTCTCCTCCAAGGCTCATCACACCGGAATCGTAGAGATCGCCACGCGCCTCAATGTCTCGCCGTCCACGGTCTCCCGCGCGCTCCGGCCCGAGACGGCGCACCTCGTGCGCGTGGACCGGCGCAAGGCCATCCTGGAACTGGCGGACCGACTGCATTTCACGCCCAATCCCGGTGCCCGCATCCTGCGCAGGGGAATGAACTCGACGCTCACGGTCGTGGTGCCTTTCGACGAGAACATCTTCTTCTCGGAATTCTACGGGCGATTTCTCTCCGGAACGATCCGGGCGGCGGGAGCGCGCGGGTGGGACGTGCACATCTCGACCCTGCGCCGGAAGCCGGGCTCCGATTTTCGCGAGGTGCTGCAGCACACGAGCCTCGACACCTCGGGCGTCATCTATCTGGCGGAGCCGCTCACCCGCGAGGAGGTCCAGAAGCTTCGGGGCTACCGCCGTCCGCTCGTGCTCACGAAGTCGGCGCTCCCGAATGACATTCCCGTGCAGGAGATTGGCGTGCCCGTGGTCGGCGTGGACAATCTCAACGGCGCTCGGTCCGCGGCGAGTTTCCTGCTGCAGCTGGGACACCGGCGCATCGGGCTGATCATGGGGCCCTCGGCTTCGCGCGATGCACACGAGCGCAAGCAGGGGTATATCGAGACCCTGCGCGGGGCGGGGGCGATGCCGCCGCCGGAGTGGGTTTTTGAGGGGTCGTTCGATGCTCAAACGGGGCGAGCCGGAGTGGCCGCGATGCTGTCGCGCAGCCGGCGTCCCACTGCGATCTGCTGCGCAAACGACGAGATTGCGTTCGGCGCCCTCGACGCGGCGCGTGATGCGGGACTGCGCTGTCCGGACGACGTTTCGATCGTCGGCTTTGACGACGGCCCGTGGGCTACGATTTGTAGGCCCACGCTGACTACAATCCGGCAGCCGCTCGCCAACCTGGCGGACCGTGCGGTGAGCCTCATTGTCGAGGCCGCAAACCACCCCTCGCGGCTCCCGTCGTTCGGGGCAGGGGATGTGCCGGCGGCGATCGTCATCCGCGAATCGACGCGCGCGGTGCCTTCGGGCCGCTGACACTCCGCGGCCGAACGCCGCCGCCGAACAGTCGAATACGGAGAGGCGGAGCCAGCGTGGGTGCTGCAAGAAAACGTATGCAAACGTGGTGCATGCTGCCGTCAGTGCGGTGTGATTCGGGCAGTCCCTGAAATCGGTCGATGGCTCTAGGGGGAGAATCGATTGCAATACATCCGGGCGCTGGGTTGGCGGTGAAAACCGGCATTTTTTGGTTGCAATGCAAACGTTGTCATTCACGTTTTTCAGAAATCCCCGTCGTGGCTTCGGCGCGCGACGTTTCTCCCCACCTCCTCCTCCCCATGTCCGCCCCACGCTGTGCGAGCCCTGCTCCGTCCGCATCCCCAAATCTGGGGATGGCCCGGCGTCGACGTTGAATGAAAATCGATCGCCCAGGCGCGTTTTATCGGATTGCGAGGCTTTTCCTGGCCGGGCTGGGGCTGGGCCTTGGCCTGGGGGGCTGTCATCATCGCGCCCGGGCGGCAGGCGGGCGGGTGGTGATCCATTACTGGGAGAAGTGGACCGGCTTCGAGGCGGACGCCATGCGCTCGGTGATCGACGATTTCAACCGGTCGCAGACCCACATCGAGGTGAAGTTCCTTTCGGTGACCCCGATCGACGTGAAGCTCCTGCTGGCGGCGTCGGCCGGAGATCCGCCGGATGTGGCGGGCCTGTGGTCCTACAGCATCCCGGACTTCGCGGAGAAGGGCGCCCTGACGCCGCTTGACGGGGCGTTGAAGAAGGCGGGGCTGGGGGAGGACCATTACGTTCCGATTTTCTGGAAGCTGTGCCGGTACAAGGGCTTTACCTGGGGCCTGCCGACGACACCCGGGTGCGTGGCGCTCTGGTACAACAAGAAGCTGTTTCGCGAGGCGGGCCTGGATCCGGACCGGCCGCCGCGGACCTTTGCGGAGCTTCAGTCGATGAGCCGGCGTCTGACGGTCGTGGAGATCATGCGTGGCGGACGGCTCGAGCGCCTGCGGTTCGACCAGCTCACGGCGGCCGAGCGCGCCGCCCGCAAGTATCGGATCATCCAGGTGGGCATGCTCCCGTCCGACGCCGGCATGTTTCTCTCGGCCTGGGGATTCTGGTTTGGCGCGAAGTACTACGACGGTGATCGCCGCATCATCGCGGATGATCCCGGCATGATCGCGGCGTATCGCTGGATGCGCGACTCGGTGCGGACCTACGGCCTGGAGAACCTGCGCGATTTCGGCGCGCAGTTCGGTCAGTCGCAGACCTCGAACAGCCCCTTCCTCGCCGGCCGCGAGGCGATGGTGGTCAACGGTCCCTGGCTGAAGAACTTCATCGACCGCTACGCGCCCGACGTCGAGTGGGGTGTCGCCCCGTGTCCCGCGGCCCCCGGCGTCTCCGACCATGCGCCGATGACGCTTGTGGAGAGCGACGTGGTGGTGATCCCAAAAGGGGCGCCGCATCCGGAGGAGGCCTTTGCGTTCATCCGCTATCTCCAGCGCCCGGAGGTGGCGGAGAAGCTGGCGCGGCTCCAGCAGAAATTTACGGCCCTGCGGGAGGTGACCCCGGGGTTCTACGCGACGCACCCGAACCCGGCTATCCGGGAATTCGCGGCACTGGCGCGCAGCCCGGGTGCTCGATACGTGCCGCGACTGTCCAATTGGCGCGAATACGACATGGAGCTCTCGATCGCGGCGGACAATGTCCGCTCCCTGCGCGAGACCCCCAAGCAGGCGCTGGCGGTGGTGCAGAAGCGGGTCCAGTGGAGCATGGACCGGATCACGCGACGCTGGGACGTCGTCGGCGCGCGTCGCATGCAGGAATGGAGGGACTATGACCGCTGGTAGCCTTAGCCCTGCGAGCCGCCGCACGCTCTGGACGGCCCTCGCGTTCATCAGCCCCTGGATCGCGGGCTTCTGCATCTTCACGGTCTATCCGGTTGTGGCGTCGTTGTACTACTCGTTCTGCGACTACGACGTGCTTTCTCGGCCGATCTGGGTCGGGCTGCTGAACTACCGCGAGATGGGGATGGACTCCGTTTACTGGCAGTCGCTGGGAAACACGCTGGTCTTCAGCGCGATCTCGCTGCCCCTGGGTCTCAGCCTGGCGCTCGCGCTTGCCCTGCTGCTCAACCAACCCGTGCGCGCTCGGGGCCTGTTCCGGGCGGTCTTCTACCTTCCCTCGCTTGTGCCTGCGGTCGCGAGCGCGGCGGTGTGGCTGTGGATCTTCAATTCACGCGACGGACTGCTGAACCAGCTGCTCATGGCGATTGGCATCAGCCATCCGCCGCTCTGGCTGGACAGCCCGACCTGGACGAAGCCCGCGCTCGCGCTGGTTGCTGTGTGGGGCTGTGGAAACACGGTGGTCATCTTCCTCGCGGCGCTTCAGGGCGTGCCGCGCACGCTCCTCGAGGCGGCGATGATCGACGGCGCGTCCGCGTGGCGCCGGCTCTGGCACGTCACGCTGCCTGCGATTTCGCCGGTCATCTATTTCAACCTGATCATCGGCATCATCGGCGGGCTGCAGACCTTCGTATCGGCATTTGTGATGCTCACGAACGGCGGGCCGGACAGGTCGGCGCTGTTCTACGCGGTCTACCTCTACCAGAACGCCTTCGAATTTCGCGAGATGGGCTACGCCTGCGCGATGGCGTGGGTGCTCTTCCTGCTCACGCTGGCGCTCACGTGGCTCGCGTCGCGTGCGACGCGGGGGTTCGTGCATTACCAGGGGGAATGAACCATGAGAACGCTGAAACGCCCCCTCGTCCTCGTGCTGCTGGTCGCGTTCGCCGCGGTGTTCATGCTTCCGCTGTTGTGGATGCTGTCGACGGCGCTCAAGCCGCTGGAGCAGACGACGGCGACCCCGCCGCAGTGGCTGCCGTGGCGGTATCACGCGGTGGTGGACGGACGCGTGCTCGAGGTGAAGCTCGGATCGCTCGTGGAGGGGCGGTCCGTGTGGGCGGTGCCGGAGGGGGCTTCTGAGCCGGTGTCGCTTCCCGCGGCCGACGTGAGCGGTGCGATTTGGACGCCGGCCGGGGGCCGCAGCATGCCGGTGCGGGTGTTGCACACGGTGCCCGCGTCGTTGGCCAGCCCATGGCGCGAAGTGGTCGGCGTGGCGGACGGGCATCGGTACATCGTGCCGGCGTCGTCGATCACGCGCACCTTCGCCCCGCGCTGGGGCAACTTCCCGGGGGCGATCCGCGCGATGCAGCACTTCTGGCGCTACCTCGCGAACACGGTGCTTCTGTGCGTGCTCAACGTCACGGGCACGGTGCTCTCGAGTGCGCTCGCGGCGTACGGATTTGCGCGCCTCGAGTGGAAGGGAAGGGACTCTGTTTTTGGACTGCTGCTGGCGACGATGATGATCCCGTTCCCGGTGGTGATGGTGCCGCTGTATGCGATGTTCCGTTCGCTCGGCTGGGTGGGCACGTTGCAGCCGCTGTGGGTGGGCTCGTTCTTCGCGGGCGCCTTCAACGTCTTCCTGCTGCGCCAGTTCTTCCGAACCATCCCAAAGGAACTCTCCGAGGCGGCGCGCATCGACGGCTGCAGCGAGTTTCGGATCTTCTGGCAGGTGATCCTTCCGCTGTGCAAGCCGGCCCTGGTGGTCGTCGGCCTGTTCACCTTCCTGGGCACCTGGAATGATTTTCTCGGACCGCTGATCTACCTGACGAATGAGAGGGACTTCACCCTGGCGCTCGCACTGCAGTCGCTGCAGCAGAAGAGCGGGCTGACCGACTGGCACACCCTGATGGCCGCCAGCACGCTGGTGGTCCTGCCGATCATCGCGCTGTTCCTCGTGGCCCAGCGCAGCTTCGTCGAGGGCATCGCCCTGACCGGAGGCAAGAACTGAACCGATTTCCGTGCATCCGCACGTTTCCCGTCAACCCCAACACTACACCACGACAAACTCCCCATGAATACGAGGATTCCGATCCATCGATCCTTCGCGTTGGCCGCCGCGCTGACGCTGGGCGTTCAGGCATCGGCGCGCGCCCAGACGGCGCCCGCCGATTCCACGCCCCCGCCGACTCAGGACCAGCCGGTGCAACTTGACACCTTCGTCGTAAGCACGGCTAAGGACAACGGCTACACCGCCGTCGACTCGCTCGCGGGCGGGCGCCAGAGCGCGCCCATCCGGGTGACGCCGGCCGCGATGTCGTCGATCACGCGGGCCTTCATCGACGACCTGGCGCTCACCAACGTCCAGGACATGCTGAAGTGGTCGCTCAACGCGGTGCCCACCGACTTCCGAAACGGAATCTCGGGCGCCTCGGGCGGCGAGGTCTTCAATTTCTGGTCCGTGAGCATCCGTGGCGACAGCCACGTGCAGGGCGGAAATCCGCCCACGAAGAATTACTTCCCGACCTTCATGGTGCTCGACACCTACAACCTCGACCGAGTGGAGATCGACAGCGGCCCGAACTCGATCCTGTTCGGCATCGGCGACATCGGCGGAAGCATGACGTCGTACACGAAGGTCGCCGAATTCGGCAAGGACTTCAACCGCCTGTCGTACCAGACGAGCAACTACGGCGGGTACCGCGTCACGCTCGACGCGAACCAGGCGGTGACGAGGAACTTCGCCCTGCGCCTGAACGCCCTCGCCGCGAACGAGAAGGGCTGGAAGCAGGGCGACAACCACAAGAAGCGCGCGATCGACCTCGCGGGCACCTGGCGCATCGGCGACAAGACCCAGGTCCGCTTCGAGGTGGAAGGCTGGAAGGAGGAAAAGACCGTGTTTGCGCAGTCGCTGCAGGACGGTGCCTCGCTGTGGGACGGCAAGACCACGTCCGCAACCTGGGGCTCCTCGATCGCCAATTCGGGCTCCAACCCGCTCACGACGGCCGGCGCGCCGGGCGTCACGCAGATGAATGCCTGGGGCGGCCCGCAACACTACTACGTCTGGACCCCCAGCGTGGGCCTGATGAACTGGGCGGGCGGCGCCCGCACCATGGGCACCGGCGACGTCGCCTGGGGCGCCTACCTGCGTCCCTATTCGTTCACCTTCGGCCCGACCGGCACGACGATCGCCGCGCTTCCCAGCGAGGACTTCGCGGTGACGCCGGCTGACGGCCTGCTGAAGCCCGAGGACGTCAACGCCACGGTGAGCCTCGACCAGAGGATCAACGACAACTGCGAGTTCTCGGTCCAGGCGTATCGGTATGTCGACGACGCCAAGGCGAAGAACTTCGAGGGCGCCGGCGGCGGCCTGGGTTTCGGCGAGGCGATCGACCTGAATCAGCAGCTGCCCAACGGCCAGCCCAATCCCAACTACGGCAAGCGCTACTCGGACTTTTTCCTCGATGCGCAGACCCAGGACCACAAGGTTGGCGAGATCCGGGGGCAGTTCTCCTATCATTTCGACCGCACCGTCTTTGGCGTGCCGGTGAAGCAGCTGTTCAGCGTTTCGGGCGGACGTCAGGTGACGGACTACAATGCCCGCCAGTACATCGCCACGGTGATGAACAACTACGACCAGAACAACTGGACGCAGTCGATGGTGTGGGGGCGCGTCTATTGGGACCACCCGCAGGCGGCGCTCAACCTCCCGTCGACCTACCAGGGCATGAACATCGTCTACCAGCCGCTCCCGTTCAACTGGTATGACTTCAACTCCCGCCAGACGATCAAGTACGGCGGCCTGTATTCGCTGACCCGCCTCTGGAACGACCGCCTGAACATCTCGCTGGGCGCGCGCCGCGACAGTTACGACAACTGGAAGGTGGGCCTGCGCGGTCCGAGCAATCCTCCGACCATCGCGAATGGCTCCGGAAACACGTACTCGGCGGGCTTCGTCGGCTACGTGACGCCGTGGCTGGGCATCGTCGGCAATGTCTCGGACAACTACCAGCCCGCCGCCGGCGGCCTGGCGCCGAGCATCTTCGGCAAGGTGTTCGGCCCGTCCTTCGGGCGCGGCAGGAACATCGGCCTGCGTGTCTCCACCAAGGACGGCCGCTACTACGCGTCGCTGAACTACTACAACGACAAGTCGCAAAACGTGATCGGCGGCGACAGCCCTGACTTCCAGGGCATCTGGAACGATTACTTCATGGCGGGCGGCTCGGTGACGGCAATCGGACCTGCGGGCGTGGTCACGGGCGGCCCCGGCACCTATCACGCGAACATGTCGTATATCGACACGTATGACGTGAAGTACACGGGCACGGAATTGGAGCTGACCGCCAGCCCGACGAAGAACTTCCGCATCCAGCTGCACTATTCGGTGCCGAAGGGTGAGAAGCAGAACGACGGCCCGAACGCGGCCGCGTACTTCGCCCAGAACCTGTCGACCTGGCAGGCGGCGGCGGGCGCGAACACCCCCGAGAGCCAGAAGCTCGCGACGGACCTGAGCAACGCCCAGAACTCGATCAAGTCGGTGAGCGTCCCGACCATCACGGGCCACCTCGTGAAGTCGATGTTCAACGTCTTCGCGGTGTACTCGTTCACGGACGACACCTTCCGGGGCCTCGAGGTCGGCGCGGGTGCGACCTCGCTCGGACAGCAGTATGGAAATCCCTGGGACAACGTGAACGGCCAGCGCACGCTCTCGCCGAGCTACACCACGTATTCGGCGCTCGTGGCGTATGCGCACACCTTCGACATCGGTTCGCGCAAGGTGCGCGCGAAGTTCCAGCTGAACGTGGATAACCTGTTCGGCAAGGACACCCTGGTGTTCCTCAGCTACCAGGGCTACGGAAACAACCTCTCCCAGGGCATGGATTACAACCTGGTTGCGCCCAGGAAGGTCACGCTCTCCGCAACCTTCGAGTTCTAGGCTCGTAGGGGTTCAACTGGCGGCCGTTCAGGGGCGAGCCGCCAGTTGAACGATTCCCTCATCCCTCCTCCCACGACTCTCCAATGAACCGTACAGCTGCGAACAGGGACGATGCCGGCCTCCGGCGCATCGCCGTGGCGGACCGGCAGGGCTTTGGCCTGGCCGTGCTTCGCAACGGGTCGCAACTGTCGGTGGAGTTGCTTCCAACCGGGGGAGTGTTCGCGATCCGGCACCGGGGCACGCTTATCAACCAGATGCTTCCGGGGCCGGCTGCGGACGGACTGTTCAGGCTCCTGCTCCGCGACCGGGCCGGCGGCGGCTCGATCGCGCTGGCGGGGGCGGGGATTCCATTCGCCCACGACGGATTGGCCGCGACCTGGTCTCCCGTCGTCGGCGAACTCGTGTGCTCGGCGACGCTCCGGCTGCACCCCGAACTGCCGGCCTGGGCCTGGATCGTGAGTGTCGTGAACACCGGTTCCTCCCCGCGGCGGATCGACGTGCTGCTGGCGCAGGACCTCGGCCTGGCGGACGAGGGGGCGGTGCGCAACAACGAGGCTTACACGTCGCACTACATCGATTTTCATCCCGTCCGGGATCCGGCGTTCGGCTGGGTCCTGCTCGCGCGGCAAAACCAGCCGATGGAGGGCGGACGCCATCCCTGGCTTGCGGCGGCCTGCGCCACCGGCGCCACGGGGTACTGCACGGACGGTTGGGATTTCTTCGGGGCGGATCACCGGCTCACCGGCCGTCCTTCGGCGGAGAGCCGCGGGCTTCCGTCGCGCGTCCTTCAATACGAAATGGCGCTGGCCGGACTGCAGAGCCGTGACGGGGAGCTCGCGCCCGGACGCGGCGCCGAGTTCGCGTTTGTCGTTCGCTATTCCGAGGACCATCCGGCGGCGTCGGGTCCGGCGGACCTGGCCCTCCTGCACGAGTCGGGCGCCTGGTGGCGTTCCTCGCCGTCGGGAGAGCGGGCACCCGCCACGGGCGGAGTCCGGTCGCTTTTCCTGGATGCTCCGTGGATGCATGGGGAGATTCCGTCCGAGGCGGACCTCGCAGCCTGGTTCCCCGGACCCATGCGCCACGTGGAGCGCGGCGGACCGGACGAAATCCGTTCGTTTTTTAGCGGCGACGACACCCATGTCGTTACGCGCGGCAAGGAGGCTTCGTCCCTGCGGCCGACGGGGCACATCCTGCGCAGCGGAGACTGGCGCTGGTTCGACGCCGGGCATTTCGGGGTGACCTGCCACGCTGCGGGAGTCTTCGGCACGCAGGCCTACCTCGGTCACCCGAGTTTCGCTCGCCTGATCTCGGTGGCGCGCAATGCGCTCAATCTCAACCGCGGCGCCGGGCAGCGTGTCTTTGTGAAACTCGGCGGCGCCTGGACGCAGCTCGGGGTGGCTTCGGCCTTCGCGATGACCCCGGGCGAGGCGCGCTGGATCTACCGCTTTGGAACTACGCAGATCGAGGCGAGGGTCTGGTGCCCGCAGGACGTGCCGGCCTCGTTGCTCTTGCTGCGCTCGCTCTCTGGCGAGCCTTTCGAATTCCTGGTGACGCACGAGCTCGCGCTCGGGGCCGCGGAGTTCGACCACTCGTCCGAGGTGGCGGTCGACGAAGCAGGGGGCTGGGCCGCCTGTATCCCGGGCCGGGACACGCTCGTGGGCAGGCATCAGCCGGGCGTCGCGTTTGCGATCGCCGCGGTGTCGCCGGGATCGGCGGCCGCGATCGGCGGGGACGAGATGCTTTACGCGGACGGTCTGGGCCGATCGGGTCCGTACCTGGCGCTTCGGTCGGCGCCCTGCGCCGAGTTTGGCGTCGCGATGACCGGTACGCATGGCGGCGCGTCGGCGCTCGCGGCGGCCGTCGAGGCGGCGCGTGCCGCCTCCCGCCGCGGTCCCCAGGGGGCGCGGCCGCCGGCGAGTCCGGTGCGGATCCGGGGTGCGGGCGACCACGGGATCGGCCGCATCGACGAGATCCTGCCCTGGTTCGCCCACAATGCGGCCATCCATTTCTCCGCCCCGCACGGCCTGGAGCAGTACGGCGGCGCCGCCTGGGGCGTGCGCGACGTCTGCCAGGGGTCCGTCGAGTGGCTGCTCTCGGCGGGGGATCATGGCGCGGTCCGGCGGATCCTCGAAACCGTATTCGCCCAGCAGTATCCGGACGACGGCGGCTGGCCGCAGTGGTTCATGTTTCCACCGTATCGGTTCATCCAGCAGGCGCACAGCCATGGCGACATCTGCTTCTGGCCGCTGAAGGCCCTGTGCGACTACCTCGAGGCGAGCGACGACCTCGGGTTCCTGCAGGTGAAACTTGGATACACCGATCGCACTCGTTTCGAGTCCGCGGGTCCGGAGGAGACCGTGCTCGCGCATTGCGACCGGATCGTCGCGCAGTGCGAGGCGCGCTTCGTGCCGGGCACGGCGCTGGTCAACTACGGGGACGGCGACTGGGACGACACCCTCCAGCCGGCGGACCCGTCGCTTCGCACGCGCATGGTGAGCGCGTGGACGGTGGGGCTGGCATTTCAGGCATTCAGGCAGTTCGCGACCGTGTGCCGGCGTGCGGGTGAAACCGAACGCGCGGGTCGGCTCGAGGCGCTGTGCGTTCGCATGCGCGCGGATTTCGAACGGAGGTTGATGCCCGACGGCGTGGTGGCCGGATTCCTGGTGACGGAGTCCGACGGAACCGAACGCCCCCTGCTTCACCCGCGGGACGGCGTGACGGGTATCCGGTACCGCCTGCTCCCGATGACCCGGTCGATCCTCGCCGAGCTGTTCACGCCCGCGGAGGCCCGGCGTCACCTGGCGCTCATTCGCGAGGCGCTGTGGTATCCGGACGGTGCGCGGCTCATGAGCGAACCCGCCGCCTATCACGGCGGCCTCGAACGACTGTTCCGTCGCGCGGAGACTGCGGCGAATGTGGGTCGGGAGATCGGGCTCCAGTATGTCCATGCCCATCTCCGGTATGCCGAGGCGCTGGCGAAGGTGGGTGACGCGGACGCGCTGTGGTGGGCGCTCCAGGCCGTCAATCCGGTCGACCTGCGCGCAACCGTACCCCAGGCCGACGCGAGGCAGGCCAACGTCTATTTCTCGAGTTCCGACGCCGACTTCGCGAACCGCCACGAAGCGCAGATGCGCTGGCCCGAACTTCGCTCCGGCGGCGTTCCCGTGCGTGGAGGATGGCGCCTGTATTCGAGCGGCCCCGGCCTCTTCATCCACAAGGTCCGTTCCTGCCTGCTCGGTCTGAAAGAAGTGTTCGACGAGGTGGTTTTCGATCCCGTACTCCCCGCGTCGCTCGATGGCTTGATCGCGCGCGTGGAGGTGTGCGGACGGCAGGTCGAGGTGCTTTACCGGGTATTCGAGCGAAACTGCGGCCCCCGCAGCGTGACGGTCAATGGACTGCGCTGCGCCAGCGTGCGCCGCGAGGCCAATCCCTATCGTCCCGGCGGGCTTGCAGTGCCGAAGGACGCGTTTCGGGCCCTGCTCAAGGAGACGGGCAACGTCGTGTTGGTCGAACTCTGACTCGCTTTCATACCGCTTACCCTCATGGCGCATGTCGTCCTCCAAACCCTCTGCAAGTCCTACGTCGATCGCCGCGGAATCGCCGTTCGCGCCGTCGATTCGGTCGACCTGGAGATCCGGGACCGTGAATTCATGGTGCTGGTGGGACCGTCGGGCTGTGGCAAGTCCACCACGCTGCGCATGATCGCGGGCCTCGAGGAGATCAGCTCCGGCACGATCTCGATCGACGGCCGCGTGGTGAATTCAGTCGCGCCCAAGGACCGTGACATCGCGATGGTTTTCCAGAATTACGCGCTGTATCCGCACATGACGGCGCGCGAGAACATGGCCTTCGGCCTGAAACTCCGGAAACTCCCGCGGCGCGAGATCGAGGCGCGTGTGGAGGAGGCGGCGGACATGCTGGGCCTGCGCGACCTGCTCGAGCGGAAGCCGAAGGAGCTCTCGGGCGGACAACGCCAGCGCGTGGCCGTCGGGCGCGCGATCGTGAGGAAGCCCAAGGTGTTCCTGTTCGACGAGCCCCTGTCGAACCTCGACGCGAAGATGCGCGTCGGCATGCGCGCCGAGATCGCTCGCCTCCACAGGCGGATCGGCGCCACGATGATCTATGTCACGCACGACCAGATCGAGGCGATGACGATGGGCGACCGGATCTGCGTCATGGCCGAAGGACGCGTGCAGCAGGTGGCGCCGCCGATGGAGATTTATGGCCGTCCGGCAAACCTCTTCGTGGCGGGATTCATGGGCAATCCTCCGATGAATCTGCTTCGCGGTGTGATCCGGAGGGCGGAGGGCGGCCTCTCGTTTGCGGTTGGGCCCGGGGGGGCCGATTGCCTCGAGTTCCTTCTGCCTTCGGATTCCGCCGCGCGGGTCGCGACCCGGATAAACGAGCCGGTTGTCCTCGGCGTGCGCCCTGAGGATCTCAGCGCCGCCCCCGCGGGAGCCGGAACGCCTGGCGGATCCGCCTGCACCGTGGACGTGGTGGAGCCCATGGGCGCGGAAACCCTGCTTCACACGCGTGCGGGCTCCTCGACGCTCGTCGTTCGCGTGGCGCCGTCGCTCCAGGCCGAACCGGGCGGCCGTGTCCTGCTCCGCCCGGCGGGCGGCCGTATCCATTTCTTCGATCCAACCTCCGGCGTCGCGCTCGAATGAGGCGGCGGACCGATTTCAACCTCCCGACAACACCGTACGACCGACAGCTCATGATCCTGAACCGACGCCTTCTCCTGATCGCGGCGCTACTCGCCCCCGCTTTCCACCTGTTTGCCGAATCGCCCTATGATGACCACGTCATCTTCATGAACAGCCTCGCCGACGGAGGCTATGACGCCAGCACGAGCTTCGTCATCGCGCCCAGCCAGTTGGAGACGGACGCCGGGCGTTTCCCGGTCGAGACTGCGCATTGGGTCAGTCCGCCAAACGGGCTTCGGCTGAGCTGGACCTCGGCGTCGGGCGGCGACTGGCAGATGACGCTCAAGGTGCCGCAGCGCTACACCCGGGAGTTCCCGTTCAAGGGCGACTCGCTTACGTTCTGGGTGTACTCAGACTCGGAGATCACGCCGGCCAATTCACCGCGGCTGTTCCTCATGGACTCCGACAACCACGGCACGCCTGCCGTGACGCTGGTGACGGGCGACGACCGGATCCCGCCCAACACCTGGGAGCAGATCAAGCTGCCGCTGGCGGCGCTGTCCTCGATGATCTACCGCAGCACGGCCGAGAGCAAATTCGACGTCGGCAAGCTTGCGAGTGTCACGTTCATGCAGGGGCTCGACGACGGAAAGCCGCACACCCTCCGTATGGACGATTTCGAGATTCGCGACGGCTGGCCTGTGACGATGCCGCCCCCTGCCGCGCCGACCGACGTGGCGGTTCGTGGATACGAGCGTCATTTTGACATCAGCTGGAAGCAGCCGATCGACGCCAAGGACGTGATGACGTTCCGCATCTACCGATCCTGGGACGGGAAGACTTTCGTGCCGGTGGGGACCCAGCGGGCCGACCGACTTCGTTACGAGGATTTTGTCGGCGCGCCGAGCCGCACAGCCTACTACCGGGTGAGTGCGCTGGACGTGGCGGGCTCGGAGTCTCCTCTGTCGGCCATGGTGCATGCGTCGACGCATCCGTTCACCGACGACGAGCTCCTGGACATGGTGCAGGAGGGGTGTTTCCGCTATTATTGGGACAACGGAACCCCGGCGTCGGGACTCGCACCGGAAGTCCTGCCCGGCGATCCGAACCTGGTGCCGCTCGGGGGAAATGGCTTTGGCGTCATGGCCCTCGTGGTTGCGGCGAACCGCGGTTTCGTCACGCGCGCCCAGGCCGTCGACCGCATGCTGAAGATCGTCCGATTCCTGGAGCGGGCCGATCGCTTTCACGGCGCCTGGCCGCATTTTCTCAATGGAACCACCGGCAAAGTCGTGCCGTTCTTCGGCAAATACGACGACGGCGCCGATCTCGTGGAGACCGCGTTCATGATGGAGGGGCTGCTCACCGCGAGGCAGTACTTCGATCGGAAGGATCCCAAGGAGGAGGAGATACGCTCCACGATCACCCGCCTGTGGCACGGTGTGGACTGGAGCTGGTTCCGGCAGAACCCCGACAGCGACGTGCTCTACTGGCACTGGTCGCCGGATTACGGCTTCCACATCAACCATCCGCTGATCGGCTGGAACGAGACGATGATCGTGTACCTGCTCGCGATCGCCTCGCCCACGCACCCGGTGCCCGCGAGCCTGTATTACACCGGCTGGGCTGGGACGTCGGCGCGCAACGTCGCGTACCGCCGCGGGTGGAGCCGTACCACCGTCGGCGATCACTACGTGAACGGAAACACCTACTACGGCATCAAGCTCGACGTGGGCGAGGGTGACGGGTCGGACCTGTTCTTCACGCACTTCTCGTTCATGGGCTTTGATCCGCGCGGCATCCGCGACCGCTTCACCGATTACTTCGATAACAACCGCGCCATCGCGCTGATCAACCACGCCTACTGCGTCGCCAACCCGCGGCACTTTGTCGGCTACGGGGCGGACTGCTGGGGCCTGTCTGCCGGCGTGAATTCCGGTGGCGGCCGACCGCAGCCCCGTGATGACAACGGCACGATCAACTGCATGGCCTCGCTCTCCTCGATGCCCTACACGCCCAAGGAATCGATGGCCGCGCTGAAGCACTTCTACCGCGATCTCGGGCCGAAGGTCTGGGGCGCCTATGGGTTCCACGACGGTTTCAACCAGACCGAAAACTGGTACGACGGCGTGTACATGGCGCTCAATCAGGCGCCGATCACCGTCATGATCGAGAACTACCGCACCGGCCTGATCTGGAAACTCTTCATGTCGAACCCGGAGATCAAGCCGGCCCTCAACGCGATCGGATTCAAGCCGGATCACGAGCCCGTCCGCTGACCTTGTCCCGCGTTCCCTTTCCACGTCGTCGGCCGGGCACGCGTCCCGGCGGCGATGCCCAACACCGTTATGAAACTCCGTCATCTGATCCCTCTCGTGACCTCCTGCGTCGCCAGTCTCTCCGCAGCCACGCCGTCCGCTCAGTCGACCGGCGCCGCCTCAATTGACGCGCGAGTGCATGCCCTGCTCTCGCGCATGACCCTCGAGGAGAAAGTCGGCCAGCTCGTGCAGATCTCCTCGCCGGGCAACCTCACCGGCCCCGGGCGCTCGTCTCCGGACGTCGCCGAGATCCAGGCCGGCCGCGTCGGCAGCATGCTCAACGTCGTCGGCGCCGAGGAGTGCATGAAGTGGCAACGCCTCGCGGTCACCTCATCGCGTCTGCACATCCCGTTGATCTTCGGCCTCGATGTCATCCACGGCTACCGGACGATCTTTCCGATTCCGCTCGCGACCGCGTCGTCGTGGGACCTGAAGGCCATCGAACACGGCGAACGCATCGCCGCGGAGGAGGCGTCGTCGGCCGGAGTGAATTGGACCTTCGCCCCGATGGTGGACATCGCGCGCGACCCTCGCTGGGGCCGTGTCTCGGAGGGCGCGGGCGAAGACCCGTATCTCGGCTCGGCGATTGCCCGCGCGCGGGTCCGAGGCTTCCAGGGCACGGATCTTGCGGCTCAGGACACGATCCTCGCGTGCGCGAAGCACTACGCCGCGTACGGCGCCGCCCAGGCGGGGCGCGACTATTTCACGACCGACGTCACCGAACGGGATCTGCGCGAGATATACCTGCCTCCGTTCCACGCGGCCGTGGAGGCCGGCGTGGGTACGCTCATGGCGGGGTTCAACGACCTTGATGGCACGCCGTGCACGTCGAACGCATTCCTTCTCGACCAAGTCCTGCGCAAGGAGTGGGGTTTTCGCGGTTTCGTGGTCTCCGACTGGCAGGCGATCCTTGAACTGCTTCAGCACGGTACCGCGGCCGATTTGCGCGACGCCGCGCGGCAATCGTTCATGGCAGGTCTCGACATGGACATGCAGAGCGACGCGTATTCGAAATACCTGGTCGGCCTCGTTCGCAGCGGGGCCGTGCCGGAGTCCAAGATCGATGCCGCCGTGGCGGAGATTCTCACGGCAAAGTTTGAACTCGGCCTGTTCGACGACCCGTATCGCTACTGCAACCCTGCGCGCGAGAAGGCGACGCTCCTGCGGCCCGATTTCCTGGAGGCGGCCCGCGATCTCGCGCGGCGCTCCTGCGTGTTGCTCAAAAACGACGGCACGCTTCCGCTAAAGACCTCCGGCATCACGGTGGCGCTGGTGGGCCCGCTCGCCGATGCGCCGCTGCACCAGCTTGGAGCCTGGCATGGCCAGGGTCGTCCGGAAGACACCGTGACCGTGCGCGCCGCGCTCGAGAAACTCTACCCGGGCGCTCACCTGCGCTACGCCTACGGCTGCGACGTGCGGGGCAACGATACACGGGGCATCGCCGCGGCCGTCGAGGCGGCCAAGGGTGCGGACGTCGTGATCGCTGCCGTCGGAGAGGATTCGTTCCAGAGCGGCGAAGCGACCAGCCGCGCGCACCTCGGACTCTCGGGTCCGCAGCCCGAGCTTTTGCGCGCCCTGCACGCGACCGGAAAACCGCTCGTGCTGCTGCTCATGACCGGACGCCCGCTCACGATCGAGCCAGTGGTTCGGTACGCCAACGCGATCCTGCTCGCGTGGCATCCCGGCACGATGGGCGGCCCGGCTGTGGGCGACGTCCTGACCGGTGCCTACAATCCCTCCGGACACCTGCCCATCACCTGGCCTCGCTCGGTCGGACAGATCCCGATCTTCTATGCCCACAAAAACTCCGGACGTCCCTCGCCGCTTCCGGGCGAGCCCAACGATCCGTACTACTCGCGCTACATCGACTCGCCCAATTCGCCGCTCTATCCCTTCGGCTTCGGACTGAGCTACACCACCTTTGCGTTCGACAACCTCCGACTCAGCGAGCCGGTGCTGAAGGAGGGCGGGGCGCCCCTGAAGGTGACCGTGCGCGTCCGCAACACGGGGAAACGCGCGGGCGAGGAGGTTGTGCAGCTTTATGTGCGCGATCTCGTCGGATCCGTCACCCGGCCCGTTCGCGAGTTGAAGGGGTTCCAGAAGATCAGTCTGGCTCCGGGGGAGGCGAGGGATGTGGAGTTCGAAGTCACGCCTCACGATCTCGCCTTCTGGCGCGCGGACATGACCTTCGGGCCGGAGCCCGGCGGGTTCGAGGTTTTCGTGGGCGACGACTCCAATGCGAGTCTGACCGCCTCGTTTTCGTTGGTTCGCTGAAGCGTAGTGACGCCGTCCTGTCCAGCCCGTCTGGCGCGGGATGGCGTCATCAATTTTCGGATTCGCCTGCCGCTGGCAAAGGCGCTTAAAAACCAGCCTTTGTCTCCGCCCGGGGCGCATCCGCGCAGGATGCCGGCCTCCGGTTGGAGTCGACCCCTTCAACCGCACTCCCAATGAAACACCTCGGACTCGGCCTTGGCGGCCTGTACACCCTCATGATCGCGATGATTCTCCCCTCGTTGGCGCTGGCGCAGCTGCGCGTCAAAACCCAGGACGGCCTGCTCGAGGGCACGCTCGATCAGTCGACAGGCATACGGATGTTCAAGGGCATTCCGTACGCTGCGCCCCCGGTGGGCGATCTGCGCTGGCGTGCGCCGAGGCCCGTGACGCCGTGGGCGGGCGTGCGCAAGGCCGACAAGTTTGGACCTCGGGCGATGCAGCTGCCGCTCTTTGGCGACATGAATTTCCGCTCCAACGGCGTGAGCGAGGACTGCCTGTACCTGAACGTCTGGACGCCAAAGGATGCGAAGGTCGGTTCCCTGCCGGTGCTGGTGTACTTCTACGGCGGTGGTTTCGCCGCCGGCGACGGTTCGGAGTATCGCTATGACGGCGAGAGCATGGCGCGCCGCGGCATCGTTGCGGTGACCGTGAACTACCGCCTCGGCATCTTCGGCTTCATGGCGCACCCGGAGTTGACGGCCGGTTCGGCGCATCACGCCTCGGGCGATTACGGCCTGCTCGACCAAGTGGCCGCGCTGGAGTGGGTGAAGCGCAACATTGCGGCGTTCGGGGGTAACCCGAACCACGTCACCATCGGCGGCGAGTCGGCCGGCTCGATGTCGGTCAGCGCGCTTATGGCGTCCCCGCTGTCGAAGCACCTGTTTCAGGCTGCCATTGGTGAGAGCGGCGCGATTTTCAGCGAACTTTCTCCCGTGCCGCGGGCGCAGGCTGAGAAGCAGGGCCTCGACATCGCCGCGGCGCTTGGCGGCGACAAGCCGCTCACGATTGCCGAGCTCCGGGCGATGCCGGCCGAGGAACTCCTCCAGCGTGCGGCCAAGGTCGGCGGCCTCTGGTTCAGCGTCGATGTCGACGGCTATTTCCTGCCCCGCACGCCGAAGGCCATCTTCGAGGCCGGCGAGCAGGCGCACGTGCCGCTGCTCGCGGGCGTGAATTCGCAGGAGATGGATTACAACGCCTTCCTCAAAGGCGAGAAACCGACCTTGGAGAACTATCGCGCAGCGCTCACCCGCGTGTTCGGCGACAACGCGGACGAGGCCTTCAAGCTCTATCCCGCTCACGACGAGGAACAGGTGATGGACGCGGCGCAGGATCTCGCGGGGGATCGGTTCATCCGCCACGCCACCTGGACCTGGACCGATCTCGCCACGAAGACCGGAGGCGAGCCGACCTTCTTTTATCTGTTTGCGCGTCCGCGCCCGGCCATGCGTGCCGAGATGGGCAACGCGATTGCGGGCCTCGCCGGGGGCGTGATCCGAAATCCCGATCCGTCGAAGCCGCGTCCGCCCTCCGCCCGCGGCGCCGTGCATTCCGCGGAGATCGAATACGCGCTCGGCAATCTCGCGACCAACACGGTCTATGACTGGACCGCCGACGACTATGCCGTCTCGCAAGCGATGCAGGCATACTTCGCCAACTTCATCAGGACCGGCAATCCGAACGGACCCGGCCTGATCGACTGGCCGGAATTCAAGACCGGTGAGCGCCTCGTGATCAATGTAAGCTGCCACCCGGAAAGCGTGGCCCTCCAGCGCGAGCGCTACGATTTCCTGGACCGCGTGGGCAAGTGAGCGGCCGGTGGTCGCCGACCGGCGCTCCTGCCGTCGAAGCGCTTGCGCCCTGCGCGAGGTCGCGTTCCTGCGTTGACTGTGGAACCTTGGTTCCGCGTCAGGACACGCGCCCCGGCGCGCGCCAGTAGGATCCAAGCCCCAGGAAAATCGATCCGTGAAATCTGTCCGTTCAACCCGCGGAGGGCGGCGTTCGCTCTGGCGCGCCGATTGCCGCACGGCTCTCCGCGCGCGCCTGATACCGCGGCGGCGGGAGCGGGAGGCGGTTGCTGATGTTGTTGCCGTCATTCGGGTCGAGACGAAGGAAGACCAGCGACGAGACGATCGTGATCGCCCCGAGCGTCAGGAACGCGTCGTGCAGCGCGGGGATTGCCGCCACGGGGTTCGTCTGGTCGACCGACCCCAGGAACCACGCCGTGACCAGCGAGCCGATCGCCACGCCGAAGCTCAGCGAAAGCTGTTGCGCGGTGCTCGCGATGCTGCCCGCCTTGCTCGCGTCGACGTCGTCGATATCCGCATACACCAGTGAATTCATCGAGGTGAATTGGAGCGACGACACGAAGCCCTGCGCGAAGCTCAGCGCCAGGATCGCCAGCACCGATGAAGTGCGGTCGATTCGCATGAACGCCATCATGGTCACGCCCAGGAGGATCGTGTTCGCCAGCAGGGTCGTGCGATGGCCGAACCGCTGCAGCAGCGGGCGGCTGATGACCTTCATGCCCATCGCCGCCAGCGCCTGCGGCATGGTCAGCAACCCCGCCTGCCACGCCGGATAGCCGAGACCGATCTGGTAGAGCAGGGGAAGCAGGAACGGCATGCCTCCGAAACCGAGGCGCGTCACGAAGCCGCCGAGCACCGAGATGCGGAAGGTCCGCACCTTGAGCAGCACCAGGTGGAGCAGCGGCGTCGCGCTGCGGTGCGCATGCCAGCCATAGGCCGCCAGCAGGGTTGTCGATACCACCAGCAGCGTCGCGAGCACCACCGGTGGATGACTGTGCTCGCCGAAGATCTCGAGCACGTAGGAGAGGATCGCGATGCCACTGCAGAAGAGCACAAAGCCGACCTTGTCCATCGGCGCCACGTCCGGGTCCCGATATTCCGGCATGTGGCGCCGCGTCAGCGCCAGGCCCAGCAGCGCCAGCGGGATGTTCACGAAAAAGATCATGCGCCAGGTCGTGACGTGCACGATGAGACCGCCCGTCACCGGGCCGAGCAACGGACCCAGCAGCGCGGGAATGACGACGAAGTTCATGGTCCTCAGCATCTCCGAGCGGGGAAAGGTGCGCACGAGTGCGATGCGCCCCACCGGGGTCATCATCGCACCGCCAAACCCCTGGAGCACGCGTGAGGCGACGAGGAGATGGACCGTTGGCGCCAGTCCGCATCCGAGCGAGCCGATCAGGAATAGCCAGATCGCCGTCGTGAACACCCGCCTCGTGCCGAAACGGTCCGCGCACCAGCCGCTGATTGGGATGAACACCGCGAGGCTCAGCGTGTAGCTCGTGAGCACCGCCTTCAGGCTGAGCGGAGCCACCTTCAGGCCCTCCGCCATCGCAGGCACGGCCGTGTTCACGATCGTTGCGTCCAGGTTCTCCATGAACAGCGCCACCGCCACCAGCCAGGGCACGAAGCGCCGCGCTGTGTCGAGCCCCGACGGATACTCCACGATGGTCCCAGCCTCTGTGCTTGTCATGGGGATACCAAAGTAGGGGCGACGGCTCGATTTGCGCAAATCCATGTGCAGGAATGCCCCTCCGGGGCCGTCCGCTGGCCTTGGCCCGGCCTCGGCACAATCCCTGTGTTGTTTCCTGCGAATCTGCCGAGATGTGCTCCCTTTGCCGGCCGTGCGCAGCGGAGCTCCGCCGCCAAACCTGATCCATGCAATTGGGATGGAAGTGCGTGAATGTCCTGTGCATCAAGCGCTAATGAACATGAAAAATTGTTCATGAAGCGATGCGTAGTTGTTTGTTGGATAAGAACTTGTCGAGATGGGCATCATGGATTTTTTTGGTTTTGGTGGATTTTCTCGAGTTCGAATCCTTGTCCCGCCTGCCGGTCGTATCCTTCTATGAGGATGCGTTTCGCAAGGCCACGGGCGTGGCGTTGAAGGTGGTGCCTCCGGGGCCGCCGCGTCAGCGCGTGAGCATGGGGGACTGCGAGAATCCGTTCTGCTCGTCGGTGGCGTCCACGCAGGCGGGGTGCGAGGCCTGCCTGGAGCTTCAGGTGAAGGCCCAACGGACGATCGCGCAGAAACGGACACCCTTCCAGATCTCATGTTTTGCGGGTCTCACGGAGGTCGCGGTGCCCGTGTTCGTCGGCGATCATCACGTCGCCACGCTGATGAGCGGACAGGTGTTTCGCCGTCCGCCGACCGAGCGCGATTTTGCCATGGTCGTGGGGATGGTGGACGGCACCGACCCCGAGTGGTCGCGCAAGGCGCGTAATGCCTATTTCGCGACGCCGGTCGTGAACGCGGAGCGGTTCCAGGCCATTATTCAGCTCCTGTCCATCTTCGCCCAGTACCTGGCGGACTTCGCGACCCGTTTTGCCGCCGTGGGCAAGGCCGACGAGCCGCCTGCCGTGACGAGCGCAAAGGACTACGTGAAGGCTCACTTCGAGGAGCCCATCACGCTCGAGCAGGTGGTGGAGCACGTGCACCTCAGCCGATTTCATTTCTGCAAGCTCTTCAAGAAGGCCACAGGGCTCACGCTCACGGAGTACATCGCCTGCGTGCGGGTGGAGCATGCGAAGACGCTGCTGGTTGATCCGACGACCCGCATTTCCGACGTGGTTTTCGCCTCGGGCTTCGGCTCGGTGCCGCGCTTCAACAGCGTTTTCAAGCGCTACGTCGGCATGTCGCCCTCGGAGTATCGCAAGGGCGCGCGCCCCCAGGTTCCGGCGCTCTGACGGGGCCCGGAGGGCTCCGCAAAAGGCAATAGGAGAAACCCAACCCGCAAGTAGAGGACGGGGGAGGGGACCTGCTAGACTTTGGCTGCCGTCGGAGTGGTGGGTCTGCATCCCGCCACCCCGGGGTTCCAAAACCCGGCACGGCCCAACTCTCAACTCTTGCGATGAACCTCAAGCTCCTCTCCCTCCTCGCGGCGACGCTCCTACTCCCGGTCGCCTACCTCCATGCCGGCTCCGGCGACGAAAATCTCGACGCGGCCACCAAGGCCCGCATCGAGCGCTTCGAAAAAGGACCCGCCACGATCGACGTCTCCGCCTACCCGGGCAAGGCGAAGGCCGACTACCGCGTCTTCCGCGAGAAGTGCGCACTCTGCCACAAGCTCAGCCGCCCGATCAATTCAGACTACGTCCTTCCCAGCGAGTGGGCGCGCTACGTGAAGCGCATGATGTTCAAGCCCGGCTCGAACATCTCGAAGCTCGCGGCCAAGAAGATCTACGACTTCCTCGTGTTCGATGCCAGCGTGCGCAAGAAGACGCAGCTCGACGAGAAGCTGGCCAAGCTCTCCGCCGCCGACCGCGCCGCCGAGGTCGCGAAGATCGACGAGGTCCGCAAGGAGTTCGGCAACTGATCCGGCCCCGCCGCCGCCCCTCCCATGGCCTCGCCCTACGCCGTCGAAATCCCCGATCTGGCCTACTTCGGCCGGCAGGTCCTCTGCCGCGAAGGCTGCCCCGTGCGGACCGATTCGGGCGGCTACGTGCAGGCCATCGCCGAGGGCCGCTATGAGGACGCCTACATCATCGCAAGGCGTCCCAATCCCTTTGCCTCCATCTGCGGCCGCGTCTGCGCGGCCCCCTGCGAGGCCAAGTGCCGTCGCGGCGCACTCGACGCCGCAGTCTCCATCCGCGCCCTGAAGCGCTTCGTGTGCGAGACCTTCGGCGTCGAATCGGACTCCTTCGACCTCGGGCGCGTGTATCCGGAATTGAAGGATCCGCGCCGCGAACGCGTGGGCGATGGTCGCAAGGTCGCCGTCATCGGCGCCGGCCCCGCGGGACTCTCCTGTGCGCATGAGCTCGCGCTCATGGGATTCGCCCCCACCGTCTTCGAGGCCCAGCAGCAGTCGGGCGGCATGCTCGTCCTCGGCGTTCCCGAGTATCGACTTCCCCGCGACATCGTGCAGTCCGAGATCGAAGCGATCGCCTCGCTTGGCGTCGAGATCCGGCACAACACCCGGCTCGGCCGCGATTTCACCCTTTCTGACCTCAAGCAGCAGGGCTTCGAGGCCGTATTCCTCGGCATCGGTGCCCACAAGAGCCGCGAGCTCGCCATCGAGGGCGTGATGCTCGACGGCGTGCTGCGCGCCATCGATTTCCTCCTCAACGTCAACCTCGGCTACAACGTCAAGCTCGGCAGCAAGGTGGTGGTGATCGGCGGCGGAAACGTCGCCTTCGACGTCGCCCGCTCCGTGGTGCGCCAGGCCGAGCGGTTCGCGAATATGACGGAGGCCGAGCTTCGCACCGCCCTGCACCAGGCCGCGGGCGCCCTCGAGCAGCTCACGGCCCGTGAAAACGAGGCCCCGGACGAGGTCCGGCTCGCCTTGGATGTCGCCCGCGAGGCCATCCGCAACGGCGTTCCCGAGGTGCACATGTACTGCCTCGAGAGCCTCGACGAACTCCCCGCCGCACGCGAGGAGATCGAGGAGGCCGAGCGCGAGGGCATCAAGCTTCACACCCGCTACGGCCCGCGCCGCGTGATCGGCGCCGACGGACGCGTCACCGGCGTGGAGCTCGTCAAGTGCGCCCGCGTGTTCGATTCGAACCGCCGTTTCAACCCGCAGTTCATCGAGGGCAGCGAGGAGACCGTGCCCTGCGACACCGTCGTGCTCGCCATCGGACAGTCCGCCGATCTCGCCTGGGTCCGTCCCGAGGACGACCTGAAGATCACCCCCCGCGGCACGCTTCAGACCGACCCGCAGACGATGGCGACCTCGAGGCCCGACATCTTCGCCGGCGGCGACGTCGCGTTCGGCCCGCGGATCATCATTACCGCGGTGGCGGAGGGGAAGAAGGCCGCGAAGTCCATCGCGCGGTACCTGACGGGCAAGGTGCCCGTGGAGCCGGTCCAGGCTCGCACCACGATTTACGACCGCAAGGCCTACACGATGCCTGCGAACTACGAGAAGCTGGCCCGCCGCAGTCCGCCCGCGCTCCCGCTTGAGCGCCGCATCGGCATCGCCGAGGTCGAAAAACCCTTCCCGCAGCCCGACGCCCGGCTCCAGGCCCTTCGCTGCCTGAAGTGCCACGTCAGTCCGGTGTTCAACGGCGACGCCTGCATCCTGTGCGGCGGTTGCGCCGATGTCTGTCCCGAGTCCTGCCTGCGCCTGGTGGACGTGGCTCGCCTGCGCGGAAACGAGAAGCTCTCCGCCGCCTTCGAGGCCCGCTACGGCCGCGTCCCGCAGCCCGGCGAACACGGGGCGATCATCAAGGACGAGGCCCGCTGTATCCGCTGCGGCCTGTGCGCCGCACGCTGCCCGACCGGCGCCATCACGATGGAACGCGTCGAAATGCTCACCACCTGATTTGCCGCCATGACTCCTGAAGAGAACAACGAACACAAAACGACCCGGCGCGGCTTCCTCGAGCTGACCCTGGGCTGGACCACCGCGGCGGCCGCCGTGGCCGCGTCATCCGCCGCCGCCGTGCGCTTCCTGGTGCCCAATGTCCTCTACGAGCCGAGCGCCCAGTTCAAGGCAGGCAAGCCCGGCGACTACGCCGACGGCTCCATCACCTTCCTCGAGGCCGAGCGCTGCTTTCTCCTCCGCAAGGGAAACACCTTCCGCTGCATGTCCGCGGTGTGCACCCATCTGGGCTGCACGATCAATGAAACCAAGACCGGCTACCACTGCCCCTGCCACGGCAGCGTGTTCAACGAGGACGGCAAGGTCGTCGGCGGCCCCGCTCCGCGCCCGCTCCCCTGGTTCCTCGTGTCCCTCAGCCCCGACGGCCGCCTCATGATCGACAAGAACCAGCTCGTCCCGGCGGACAAATACCTCGTCATATGAAACCTTCATTCCTCCAGCGCACCTGGGAGGGCTTCCGGGATACCCGCGTCGGGCGCTCGATCTTCAGGGTCGGCCTGCCGGGCAGCAATCTCGAGCGCGCCCAGGCGATGGTATCCAGTTTTCTGCTTCACTTCCAGCCGGCCAAGGTGAGCCGGCGGGCGCTGAAGCCCACCACCACGCTCGGCCTCGGACTGATCAGCCTGTTCCTGCTGCTCATCCTCGTGGGCACCGGCGTGCTGCTCATGTTCTACTACGTCCCGGGCACCGACCAGGCCTACGCGGCCATGAAGGACCTGCAGTACGTCGTTTCGGCGGGCCGCGTCGTGCGCAACATGCACCGCTGGGCCGCGCACCTGATGGTGCTGTTCGTGATGCTCCACCTGTGCCGCGTGTTCTACACCGGCGCCTACAAGGCCCCTCGCGAGTTCAACTGGAACGTGGGCCTCGGCCTGTTCCTGCTCACGCTCGGCCTGAGCTTCACCGGCTACCTGCTGCCCTGGGACCAGCTCGCCTTCTGGGCGATCACGGTCGGCGCCAACATCGCCAGCTACGCCCCCCTCATCGGACCGAAGCTCAAGTTCATGCTCCTGGGCGGAAACGTCGTCGGCCAGTCCGCGCTCACCCGCTTCTACGCGCTGCACGTCATGGTGCTGCCCGGCCTCACCTTCCTGCTCCTGGGCATCCACCTGTGGCGGGTCCGCAAGGACGGCGGCCTCGCCGCGCCCGAACTTCCCGTCGACCAGACCGAACCGCTCGAGGGCGGCAGTCTGCCGGTCAACAAAACCTACGGCCTGATGGAGCTCGCCAAGGGCACCAGCTTCCAGGTCGGACGCGACCCCGACGAGGAGGTCTTCTCGTGGCCGCACCTGATTTTCCGCGAGATGCTGCTGTTCCTCGCCGTCATCGCTGTGGTGCTGTTCCTTGCCATCTTCTTCAATGCCCCGCTCGAGGGCATCGCCAACCCCATCCATCCGCCCAATCCCGCCAAGGCGCCCTGGTACTTCCTGGGCCTGCAGGAGCTCGTCAGCTATTCGGCGCTGTGGGGCGGCGTCATCGTGCCCGGCTGCCTGGTGACCGCTCTCGCGGTCCTGCCCTACCTGGACCGCAGCCGCAAGGGCGTGGGCCGCTGGTTCGCCCGCGAACGCCGGGTGGCCAACACGATCTTCTCCCTGTGTCTGGTCGTCGCGATCGCACTGACCATCATCGGCAGCTTCTTCCGCGGCCCCAGCTGGTCGTGGCAGGTGCCCTGGAAAACCCCGGCCGCGGCCGTCTCGGAGGAGCATTGATATGGACTCAGAATCCCCGCGCAAACTTCGCATTTGGTTCGTCGTCCTGAGCCTGCTCGTGGGCGTCCTGGTCGTGGTCGCCTACTACAAGGACCAGTTCCGCAGCTGGAAGATCTACCAGCACCAGTACATCCAGGACCAGGTCCGCCGCGCCTCGACGCCCCAGCAGAAGGCGATCGCCGAGGCGACCCCGGTGGAGATCCACCAGATCCTCCTTCCGCAGCTCGACCGCGTCGACCGCTGCACGACCTGCCACCTCTCCGTCGAGGATCCGAGCTACGCCGGCTATCCACAGCCGCTCGCGTATCATCCCAACCACGACCAGCATCCGTTCGAGAAGTTCGGCTGCACCGTCTGCCACGGCGGACAGGGCCGGGCCACCACGGTCGCGGGTGCGCACGGCGGGCCGAATCCGCTGCTGCCGATGGATTTCATCCAGGCCTCGTGCGCCAAGTGCCACGACGCCTCCGACAATCCCGCCGCCCCCGAGTTGGCGCGCGGCGCGCAGATCTTCTACACGGTCGGCTGCATCGGCTGCCACAAGCTTAATGGCGTGGGCGGAAGCATCGGCCCCGTGCTCGACCACGTTGGCGATCACCGCTCCGCCGAATGGCTCGAGAAGCACTTCCTCAATCCCGCGGCCATGACCCCGAACTCGGGCATGCCCCCGCAGCACTTCACCAAGCCCGACCTGCACGCGATCACGCTGTTCATGCTCAGCCAGACCGGCGAGAGCCTGGGCGGCTTCTACACCTCCATGAAGGTGATCCCGAGCGCCGAGGAGGGCAGGCACCTGTTCGAGACCAAGGGCTGCATCGCCTGCCACCAGCTCAACGGCGTCGGGGGCAAGATCGGACCCGCGCTCGACAACGTCGCCACGCGCCGTTCGCCCGAGTGGATCATGCAGCACTTCCGCGATCCGAGCAGCGTGACTCCGGGCAGCGTGATGCCAAAGTTCGGCTTCACCGAGACGCAGATCCGCGCGCTCACCCAGTTCCTGCTGCATGTCAACGACCACAAGACCGCGCTGAACATCCCTGCGCTGATGAGCGCCGTCGAACGCGGCCGCGATGTGTTCCGCAAGTACGGCTGCGCGGGCTGTCATGGCCCCGACGGCAGGGGCGGCGTGCCCAACCCGAACGCCAAGCCCGGCCAGCTCGTGCCCGATCTCATTCACGTCGCGGACGGCTTCACGAAGAGCGAGCTCATCGCCTTCATCCGCCGCGGCCAGCACGAGATTCCCGCTCTCGATCCGAAAAAACCGGCCCCGCCGCTGTACATGCCGGCCTGGGGAGATAAAATAAAGCCCGGCGAATACCAGGATCTCGCAGCCTTCCTGTTCAGCCTGAAGCCAAAGGACGAAGACCTCGGCTTCTGAGCCCGGGACGATCCTTTCCAGTCACCCAAACCGAGAAAAACCATGAAAAGTCATCCATCCGATAAGTCCTCCAACGGACTGCGCGCGCCGCGCGCGCTGCTCGGCCTGCTGGCCACCGCCGGCGCCCTGGCGCTCGCGCCCGCCACGACCTTCGCTCTGCCGAGCTTCGCCCGGCAGATGAACATGCAGTGCACCGCCTGCCACACGGAGTTTCCGATACTCAATCAGTTCGGCCGCGAGTTCAAACTCACCGGCTACACCGAGAGCGCGGACGCCAGCAACCTGCCTCCGCTGGCGGTGATGCTGATGCCCTCGGTCACGCACACCCAGCAGGGCCAGGCCGGCGGCGCGGCCCCGGGTTTCGGCGACAACAACAACTACGCTATGACCCAGGCCAGCGTGTTCTACGCCGGCCGCCTGCTCGGCCCCTACGCGAAGAGTATCTTCGGCGAGGATACCGCCAACTGGCTCAACAAGATCGGCGTCTTCTCGCAGGTGACCTATGATGGCGTCGCGAAGGAATGGGCGTGGGACAACACCGAGATCCGCTTCGCCAACTCCGGCTCCCTCGGCGACCACGACGCCACTTACGGCGTGTACGTGAACAATAATCCCACGCTTCAGGATCCGTGGAACTCGACCCCGGCCTGGGGCTATCCCTATGTCGGCTCGAGCCTCGCGCCCACGCCGACCGCCGCGACCTTCATCGACGGCGCCTTCGGCGGCACCGTGGCTGGCGCGGGGGCCTACCTGTTCCTCGACGACAGCTTCTACTTCGACGTCGGCGCGTATCGCATGCTCGGTTACAACGCCCAGAAGGCCTTTGGCGTCGACCCGACCGGCGAGACCCGAATCGTCCACCCGGCCCCGTACTGGCGCTTCGCCTACACAACCATGGTCGGTGACGGCACCTTCGAGATCGGCACCTACGGCATGTCCGCCCTCACGTATCCAGGCAGCGACGCCAGCGCAGGAAGCGACAAGTTCACGGACGTGGGCTTCGACTCCGAGTACCAGAACACGTTTGGCAAGCACCAGCTGACCGCGATGGCCAACTACGTCCACGAGAGCGAGTCCTGGTCCGCCAGCTACGCGCTCGGCAACACCGCCAATCCCAGCGACAGCCTCAATACGCTGAAGCTCACCGTGAACGACGTGTACGACAAGACCTACGCCGGCTCCATCCAGTACTTCAACGTGGACGGCAACGCGGACGCGGGCCTGTACACGGTGAATCCCAACGGAGTGCCGACCAGCGACGGCTTCATCTTCCAGGTCGACTACATGCCCTTCAACAAGGACGGCGGACCGAAGTTCTGGCCGCGCAGCAACGTGCAGCTGACCCTCCAGTATACGGTGTACAACCGGTTCGAGGGCGCCCGCACGAACTACGACGGCGCGGGTACCAACGCGAGCGCCAACAACACGCTCTACGCCGAGGCCTGGATCGCCTTTTGATTACGGTTAGGTTGATTGTCTAACGGCTGTGAGGCCCCCGGGGTGGTTCCCGGGGGCCTTTGCGTAATCAGGTGGTGCGGGAAGGTTCCTATGACGGATTTGACAGGGATGAAGGGGATGGAAGGGATGGCGTGGTTGGGGTGAGCGCAGCCCGCTGGAATTCCCAGGTCCAAGACGCGGGCAGCCTTTGAGGTCAGCAATCCAAGTGGCAATCAGTCCAGGGCCTCACCGCACCCCATCCCTTCCATCCCCTTCATCCCTGTTAAACTATTCTCCCGGTTCGAATGCGGCCTCCGGCCGCTCCTGGAATCCTTCAGGATTGCCCGGTTTCTTCCAGGCACGGACCTTTTGCGGAAGGAGGGGGGCCTTGGGACGCCCCGGAAGGACTCCTTCCGCACTGAAGCAAGGCCGTAAAGGCTCTTAGAAAAACAATCCGCGGAGAGGGATTTGTCAAAGCGCCCAACCGTTTTCGCGGACCGGAGGATTTCCCGGATTTTGCCCTCGCGCCGCCCTGAGGCCCAACCTAGGACAGCCCCATGTCTAGCACACAGGTCTATCTCATTCTCGGGGCATCCGGGTCCGGACGCCGCGAGGTGGTCGCAGACCTCGTCTCCGATCTCGTGGATCGCGGCGAGACGGTCGCGACCTTCCTCGCCACCTCGGAGTCGCCCTCCGACCACGACGCCCGGCTTGGACGTCTGGAGCGCTGGGAATGGACGACCGAACACGTCATCCGGATCGAACGCCCCGAGGGGACGACCGTGATGTTCTTCATCCTGGACGGCGCCCGCAATCCGGTGGACCAGGTCGAGGCGTTCCGCGCCTGGCTCGCGTCCTCGGGGGCGGAACTCGCGCGCATCTTCTGCGTGGTCGACTGCCGGCTCGCCCACCGCGAGCCGAAGCTCCTGGCCTGGTACGATGCGTGCATCCATTTTTCGGATGCGGTCCTGCTCAACCGCCGCCAGGACGTTCCCAACAAGTGGATGAGCGATTTCATCGACCGTTTTAGGTCGCAGCACATTCCCTGCCTCGTCGAGTACGTGAAGGAGGGGCGGATCAAAAATCCGGCACTCCTGCTCGAGCCGCAGGCGCGGCGGATGTCGCTGGCCTTCGACGAGGACGCGGTGGTGCTTCCGCCGGGCGTCGTGTTCGAGGACGAGACCGACGAGGAGGACGACGAGGAGGCGGGGGAACGTTCGCCCGACGATGGCGACGAGCCGCCGGGCGAGGACCCGTATTTCCAGCGCAAACCCGGTGGTCGGCGCGTGCGGGAGATCCCGGACATCGCCGAGTTCATCGCCCGCCGCAACGCGGGCGCCTGAAGGGTCGCCCGCGGGTTGCGCGGTTCAGTTCGATTCCGGGGCGGTCGGCTTTGCGAAGCCGAGCCGGTCCTTCACGTAATCCTTCACGAACGCGGGCATCGGCGTGGCCTGGTAGAATTTCTCGGTGTGCCCGTCGGCAAAGGTGATCGTGAAGCGATAGATCCGCATCGTGGTTCCCTCGTAGTTGAGCCACGGGACCTGGTCGACGCTCGTCGGAACGAAGGGGTGTATCGCGCGCCAAATATGATCGGGCTCGAGCTTGGGAGACTTGTCGTCGACGAGCGGCGTCACCGGATCCTCCGAGACGTCGTCCACCTGGACGCGCTTGGGCGGGACGCCCTTCTTGAAGAGCACGGCGAACAGGAAGAGCATTTCCTTCTTCCCGGGCGGGATCGAGAAGGTTGCCAGCGAGATGCGGATCTCGCTGTTCTCAGTCTCCTGCGGGCCGCCGGGGCCCAGGGGCACCTGAACCTTCTTCCCGCCCGCGGCGGTGAGGACCATGATGTAGGAGCCGCCGGCGCAGGCGGCGAGGAGGAGCAGCAGGGGTAGGATCAGGAAACGGAGCCGATGCATGGCCAGATAGGCAAACGGCGCCCGCTCGCGGCACAAGCGGTTTTTTGGCCTTCTGGCACGGTGTACCCCGGGTTGGTCCGAGAAAACCAAGGATCGCCGGGCGCTGCCCCGACCGCTACCCGGATCTTCAGTCGGACTGTTCGCCGATCTCGATTTGGCCCTCCAGCGAATACTGAACAGATTTAACAGGGATGGAGGGGATGGAAGGGATTCGGGGCGGTTGGAGTGGGCGCAGCCCGGTGAAATTTCGGTGCCCAGAACTCGGACGGCCTTTGAGGCCGGCAAACCAATCGGAATTCAGTCCGCGGCTTTGCCGCACGCAATCCCTTCCATCCCCTTCATCCCTGTAAATGAATGCCGGCGTGACCCTGGACCGGCTGATCACGACGTCGGCGAGAAAGGGAGGGTGGCGACGAGGGATCCGGTGTCGATGGTGGCCTGAGTCAGTTCGAGGGTGCCGCCGAGCTGTGCGAGCAGCCGCTGGGCGACCACCGGCGACATGCCCAATGGCTCCGCTGCGGTCTTCGTGCGGACCGCGGACGTGAGTTCAAAAAATTCAGCCGCCTGTCCGTCCCGCAGCCGGAGCCGGTCGAGAGGAATTTCGAGACGCAGATGCGTGCCCGCATCCGAGGCGCGCATCGGGATCGGCTGTCCGCGCGTGCGGAAGCAGCCACCGAGCCTGGCCATCGTGGCCAGCGCCCTCAGCAGCCAGGCCATGTTGCCTTTCAAGGGTCGGTCAAGGAGCGCCGCGGGCTCCGCCTCGACGGCGAGGATCTCCATGCCGATCATCTCGGCGACTTCCACGAGCAGCCCCGAAAGTGGCGCGTCGTCGCTTTGCCCCGCCAAGGCGCCGAGGCCGTCCCCGGTCAGCATCTCGAGGTCGTCGAAGAGCTGCAGCAGGCGGTCGCGGCTTGTTTGAAACATCGCGACGTACTGCTCGCGCCCGGCGAAATCGACCGAGTCGAACATGAGGTCGCATATTCCAAACAATCCGTTGGACGGCGTGCGCACCTCGTGCGAGATCATCTCGAGAAACTCGCTCCGCAGTCGGTCCACGGCCTTCAGGCGGTCGTTGGCACGCGACAGCTCGCGAGTGCGCTCGTCGACCCGCTGCTCGAGGAGTCTGTTGTGATCCTGAAGCGCGCGCTGCAGGGAGCGAAGCTTGAGATGGGTCGTCACGCGGGCCTCCACCTCCTCGACCTGGAAGGGTTTCGCAATGTAGTCGACCGCGCCGAGCTGGAAGCCACGCACCTTGTTCACGGTCTCCGTCAGCGCGCTGAGGAAGAGGATGGGAATGTCGCGCAGGCGCTCGCTGCCCTTGAACCGCTCGCAGACCTGGTAGCCGTTCATCTCGGGCATGTTGATGTCGAGCAGCACGAGATCGGGCGGCTCGGCGAGCGCCGCCTGGAGGGCGAGTTTTCCGCTGGGGACCGGTCTCGGGCGATAGCCCCGTTCCTTGAGCAGGCCGGCCAGCAGCTGAAGATTAGCCGGGGTGTCGTCCACGATCAGGATGCTGGGGGATGCGTCGTTCATGTGCGTTGGGGGTTCGCCAGGAGGGAGAGAATCGATTCGTAGTCGAAACGGTCCGCGAGCGCCCGCAACCTGGGTGCGGCAACGGGGTCGGTCCGATCGGCCTCGTCGAGGATCTCGGTGATCAGGCCGAGGTCGGCGCGAAGCGTGGCTGCGCGGAGCCGTTCCAAAAGCTCCGGCGGGAGGAGCGAAAGGTTCGGGATGTCGGACTCGGTCCTGGTCTCGGAATTGGCCTCGGTGGCCGCTGCATCGGAACGCACGTAGCGCACGCCGGCAAGTTCGCCGACGGCCTCGAGCAGCTCGTGCTCGAGGATCGGTTTCGCGAGGAACCGGTCTGCTCCCGAGGCGAGCGCGGCATCCCGGTCCTCCGCGAGGCCGCTCGAGCCGAGCGCCAGGATCTTCGTCGGAGCCGCTGGATTTGAGCCCCGAAGCGAAGGGACGAGGTTGGGGGCGGTTTGTACCAGACGAAAATCGAGGAGGACGACCGCCGGTTGCCAGCCGGCTGCGATCGCGGCCGCGAGGTCGCCGTCGGCGGCGGTGCGGACGTCGAATCCAAGCGGTCCGAGCATGCGCTCCAACAGGAGGAGTCCGTCTGCATGCCCGTCGACGACCATGACGCGGCAACCTGGCTGCCCGGGCTCGAGGTGCAGGATCCGGCAATGGCCGGGCTCCACGGTAGGAGCAGAGTCCGCGCAGACCTCCAACATCACATGCGCCCGGAAGACCGATCCCTCGCCGGGACGGCTCTCGGCGGTGATGTCGCCACCCATCAGGCGTGCAAACTCGCGGCTGATTGCCAGACCCAGCCCCGACCCCGATCCGGAGCTCCGTCCCAGCTTCGTCTGGCTGAAATGCCGGAAGAGCAGCGTCATCTCCTCGGGCGCGATGCCAGGACCGGTATCCAAAACCTCGATATCAAGACGGCTCAGCCCCGGCCCGTTCATTGCAGCCGAGAGCCGCAGCGACACTCGCCCACGGGTCGTGAACTTGATCGCGTTGCCAAGCAGGTTGATCAGCAGCTGCCGCAGCTTCGCCGCGTCGGCCAAAACCGCCCGCGGCAGGGTCCGGGCTCCCTCGACCGAGAAGTCCAGGCGCTTCTCCGCGGCCTTCAGCCGGAGCAGGCGCGTGACGTCGTCCACCAGGTCCGGCAGCGAGCAACGCTCCGGGTTGAGCGTCAGCCGGCCCGCCTCGATGCGGGACAACTCGATGATGCCATTGAGGACCGACAGCAGATGCTCGCCGCTTCGGGTGATGATTCCCAGGTGATCGAGCTGCTGCTGCGACAGGCTTCCGCGCTGGAGCAGCTGGGAGAATCCGAGGATCGCGTTGAGGGGCGTGCGGATCTCGTGCGACATGCTCGCGAGGAAGGCGCTCTTCGCCCGGTTGGCCGCGACGGCCGCCTCGCGGGCGCGGATGAGGTCCTGCTCCAGCAGCTTCTTCGCGGAGATGTCCGTCTCGACGGCGATGTACTGCGACACGCGACCCTCGCCGTCGAAGATGGGTTGGATGTTCATGTCCACCCAGTATCGCTCGCCCGTCTTCGAATAATTCACCAGCTCGGCCCGCACGGGCCTGTTCGCCACGAGGCCCTCGCGGATCGCCGCCACGGTGTTGGCATTGGTCTCCGGCCCCTGGAGCAACTCGCCCGGATGCCGTCCCGCGACCTCTGCGAGGGTGTATCCCGTCAGGCGCTCGAAGGCGGCGTTCACCCAGGTGATGCGGCGCTGCGGATCGGTGATGACCACGAGGCTCGCGGTCTGCTGGACGACCAGCGCGAGCCGCTGGTTTTCGGCCGCCGTGCAGCGCTGGGTCGTGACGTCCTGGACTTGGCGAAGGAAGCCCGAGGCCGAGGCGCCGGGCATGCGCCACGGCGACAGCACGCAGGCGAGGTGGCGCAGGGCGGTCGCGCCGGCGTACTCCAGGTCCACGTGGGCCTCGTAGGCCACCGTCTCACCCGCGAGCACGCGCTCGCGAGCGTCCCTGGGCAGATGGGCGTCGGAAAACAGGTTCAGCCGGCCCCGCAGCGGACGGTCGGCGACGCCGAAGAGCCGCTCGCACGCCGGATTCAGGTCCACGAGAAATCCGTCCGCGTCGTACAGCTCGATGGCCAGAGGGGATTGTGCGAAAATGCTCCGGAACAGCTCCTCGCTGGCCCGCTGCAGTTCCTCGGCCTCCTTGCGCGTGCTAATGTCGATCCAGCATCCGACGACGTCGATCGCGCGTCCCTGTTCATCGCGAATCAGGCAGCGTTCGTCGCGAATCCACCGATACGCGCCCGCCGCGGTCCGGAAGCGGTACTCGCATTCGACGCGCTCCGACCCGTAGAGCTGCGGCAGGGCGGAATAGACCCCCGGCTGGTCGTCCGGGTGAATCCGGGAGAACCAGGCGTCGGCCTCTGCGAGAAGACGCTCGGCGGAATGCCCCAGCAGTCGCTCGACGTTCCGGCTGATGTAGGTGTGCCGGAACGGAGGCTGGGCCTGCACCGTATAGAAGACCACGGGGCTGGCCGACAGGAAGGTGTCGAGGTGTTGATGGATCTCGGCCAAAGGGGTAATGGGTGCCCGATCGAAAATTCCGTTCGCGGGCGCCGCAAGCTTCGGCCGATGCGTAGTTTCAGCACAAGCACGGGGAGCAAGTGGGGGATTGTCCGACTGACGCCGGGGTGGTTTCATGGGGGCGACGTGAACCCCGCACGGCATACCCTTGCGCTGCTCCTGCTGCCTCTCGTGGCGCGGGGAGGCGCGGCCACCCGTGTCGGCGATGCGCTGAGCCTGCCACCGTGGAGGGTCGAGGCGGCGCGCCTGCTCTCGGGGCTCGGTTCATGCGTGGGGCCCTCGAGCCTGACCGACCTGTCGCGGCTCGGCGAACGGGCCTCAGAGGGTCTGGCGACCGCGCTCGACGGAGCGCCGGGCGTGATGCTGCTGCCCAGTTTTGGCGGTTTCGAACCACCGCGGTTGTCCATCCGGGGCTCCGGAATCCAGAGCGCGCCCAGCAGCCGCGGGATTCTGATGGCGCTGGATGGACTGCCGCTCAACCAGGCGGACGGCTCGTTCAACGCGGCGCTGTTCGATCCCGGTCTCGGCGATCGCCTGGATGTCTCCCGTGGATACGATGCGGCGGCCGATGCCCCCGGTGTCATGGGCGGCGTCATCGACCTCGTGCGCGACGATCCACCCGCCGGCGGCGCGAACATGCTGTCGTTGCAGGCCGGAAGCTGGGGATATGTGCGGGCTACCGCGGGTGGAGCGTGGCAGGGAACCGGCGATGGCGTGAGGGCCGATGCGGCGGTGCAACGGTTGGACGGATACCGCGCACACTCGACGCAGTGGCGAGAGGCGTTCGCAGCCTCCGGCCGGGCGGGCCCGCTGCGCTGGGCCGTCCACGGTGTTTCGCTCGCCTACGACGTGCCCGGCCCGTTGACGGTTGCGCAGGCGTACGCCGCGCCGCAGTCGGTCAGCGCAGAAGTGTTGTGCGACCAGCCGCGTCGGGAGGCGAGCCTGATTCAGGCGTCTTTGGGTATGCACCGAAGGATCGACGCCGGCGTGGCCGATTTTGCGTTGGGCATTGCGGGAGGGAACGACTGGTTCCGGCAACTTGCGGCGAACGGACTCTCGCGAAGCGGCGGGGGCGATGTCGTCTGGTCCGGCAGCCTGGTGAAACGTGCCCATTTGGGCGATCTGGCCCACGAACTGCGTGTGGCCACGCGGGGCGCGGTGGGCGGGCATGGGCTTCGACGCTACGCCAACCAGTCGGGCGCCCAGGGTGCGCTCTTCGCCGATGAGGCGCTGCGCGCCTCCACAGTGTCGACGTCGGTTGACGACCGTTTGGACCTGGGCGGCCGGGTGTCGCTGACTGTGGGCGCTTCGTGGCTGGAGGCGCGCCGCCTCGCGGATAGCCGACTGTCGGGGAGCGGCGGCACGTTGATTCGGTGGAGCGACGCCCGAGTGCTTGGACGCACTCGGCTCACCTGGGCGCCGTCGACTCTTGCCACGGCGTATGTCGCGTGGGAGCAGAGCGCCGAACCGCCGACATTCGACGACCTGGTGCCGGTCTCAGGTTCCGCGGTGGCACCGACGGTGCGCGTCAATCCGCTTCTGACACAAACCGCGGGCACCTGGGAGTGCGGCGTTCGGGGCTCGCACGGAGCCATCGACTGGGACCTGTGCCTGTATCGGGGACTTTGGTACAACGAGATCCTTCGCCTCGCGGATGCGAACGGCCTTCCGCGTGGCGCAGTGAATGCCGGCCCGACGCGGCACGAGGGAGCGGAGACGACGCTTCGCTGGCGTATTCTCCGGGGCCCCCGTCGCCTGAGGCTTGAAACCACGGCCATGTGGACGCGGGCGGTCTTTCTCGGTGATCCCGTCGACGGCGGTCGAAGGCTGGCGGGACTGCCGCCGCACCAGGGACGGATTGAGCTCGGTTACGACGACGACCACGGTGCGTTTGCAGCCGTGGCCTGCGACTGGACCGCCGGGAGGACATTGGCGGATCACGCGGGACGTCTGGGTTATGGAGGAGAGGCGGTGACAAGCTTTCGTCTGGGGCGACGTTGGCCGCTCGGGTGGAGCGTCTTCGTTCAGGTCGACAACCTGTTTGGCAGGCGCTGGATCGCGAGCACGGCCGGAGTGCTCGACGTCGCGCGCGTGCCCGCCTCGACGGCCGTGTTCCTGCCCGGCACGGGCCGGAGCGTCACGGTAGGGGTCGCACGGCGGTTATGAGTGGTGCGCTCCCGGGGCTTTCAAACCGGTATTCACAGGGATGGAGGGGATGAAAGGGATTGGGATCGTTGGGGTGAGCGTAGCTCGGGAGAATTTCGGCACCCAAGACCTGAACGAGATTAGAGGTTGGCAAACCAATCGGAACTTAGTCCGCGTCTTCGCCGCATCTTATCCCTTTCATCCCCTCCATCCCTGTGAATCCCGTATTCGCGCGAGCGTGACGCCGGAGCCGGCGTCACTCGTGGTCCGCGTTGGGGCTGAACCGCGGCCTCGGGCCGTCCGACGCCTTTTTCCAGACGATGCGCGGCTTGCGATCCGCCCGCGCTGCAAGATGGGCGCGCATCTCGGCGCGTTCGATTTCCAGCTTCAGGAAACTTTGCCAGCGATCGGCCGCCAGGGCGCCGGATTCTAGTGCCGCACGGATCGCACAGCCGGGCTCGGATTCGTGGCTGCAGTTGGAGAAGCGGCAGCGCAGCGCCAAGTCCGCGATGTCGGGAAACGAATCCTCCACGTCCGCTTTCCATAGCTGCAATTCGCGCAGTCCCGGCGTGTCGATGATCAGCGTCCCCGACGGCGCCGCAAACAGCTCGCGTCGTGACGTCGTGTGCCGGCCCTTCGCATCGCTCTCGCGAACGTCCTGCACGTCCTGCACCTCGTCGCGCATCAGGCGGTTTACCAGCGTCGATTTGCCCGCGCCCGAGGGACCCACGAGCGCGATCGTTCGCCCGCGCCGGGCCCAGCGGGAGAGCGCGCGGCATCCGGTGCCCTCCGTGGCGCTCGTGGCCAGCACCGCGGCGCCAGCGGAGACCGCTTTCACGGCGTCGACCGCCGCGGACGGGTTCGGGTGAAGGTCGCACTTGTTCAGCAGCACCACGGGCTCCGCTCCGCTCTGGCGCGCCACGGCCAGATAACGCTCGATCTTCCTCAGGTTCGGCTCGCGCTCGAGGCTCACGAGGATCAGCAGCGCGTCGGCATTGGCCGCCACCACCTGCTCGTGACCATGTTCGCCCGCCGCACGTCGGGAGAAGCTCGTCCTGCGCGGGAGCACCGCGAGTATGTCGTGCCGGTTCGCATCGGTCGAACGCGGGCGAATCGCCACCCAGTCGCCCACGGCGGGGAGATCCGCGCGCGAGCCCGCTTCATGAAGCAGGCGCCCGCGACACTCGCCGAGCACCTCGTCCTCGCCCGTGGCGAGTGCGTAGGCGTGTTTCAATTCGCAGATGACCCGGGCCGGCCGCAGTCCCTCACGTTCGAAGCGCTCGAACGCTTTGGCGAAAAACTCATCCCAACCGAGGTCGGCAAGCGCCATGCGGGATCAAAGTTCGATCTTCCGGCGTCCGGGCTCGGCGTTCGGACGGTAGAAGAGCGCGGTGAATCCGACCGAGCCCACATGAAGGCACGCCGCCGCGTTTGCGAGCGCCTCCGTGAGGCTCGCTCGTTGAACACGGTCGGCACCCGCGAACCGGACTTTCACCAGCTCGTGTGTGTCCAGCAGGCGGTTCAGTTCCGCCACAACGGTGGGGGAGGCGCCTGCCTGGCCCACGAGCAGCATGTCGTCGAGCTGCTGACCTAGGCCGCGAAGCCGGGTTTTCTGGGCGCCGTTGAGGGAGGGGAGTGACATGGGTGGATTTGCCTGATTCGTCCCGGCATTGGCACGAAGATTCGGAAAAACGCGAGCAAAACGCGAGCGAGCCCGGCTGGGCTCGGCGGCGGAAGGGCTCTCCGGGTACATGACGGTCACCAACCGCGGGAATTGTTCTGCGCCGCATTCAGGGCGGATCCTGCCCGATCTGGGAGCCTTTTCCCCGACTACCTCCGCCATGATTATCACCAAGCTCGAACCTTTCATCCTCCACGCGCCCGTGACGCGCGGATCCATCGCGGACAGCACACACCGGCTCTCGCATTGGGGCGCCCCCGGCGTCGCCATCCACACCGACACCGGCCTGGTAGGCTACGGCTTCTCCGGCACGCACGCGCACCTGCCCACGGACCGCCTGATCGTCGATTGCATCGTCAACAGCTATGGCCCGCTGCTCCTCGGGCGCGATCCTCGCGAGGTGAGGGCGCTGTGGGAGTTGATGCACAAGAAGTCCGAGATCTACTGGGTGGGCCGCTCGGGCATCACGCACCTCGCGCTCGGCGCCATCGACATCGCGCTCTGGGACCTCTCCGCAAAGGCCGCCGGCCTGCCCCTGTGGAAGCTGCTCGGAGGCTCCGCCTCCAAGAAGGTCGAAGCCTACAATACCGACGGCGGCTGGCTGAATTGGTCGCTCGAAACCGTAGTCGACGATTGCCGCCGACTCGTCGAGTCCGAGGGCTACCGGGCCGTGAAACTGAAGGTCGGCGGTCCCAACCCGCGCGAGGACCTCCGCCGCGTCGAGGCAGTGCGCAGGGCGCTCGGACCCGACGTCCGGATCATGACCGACGCCAACGGACGGTGGACGCTTCCCCAAGCGGTGCAGACTGCCGGCCGGCTCGCCGAGTTCGACATCACCTGGATCGAGGAGCCGCTCGCCTTCGACGATGTGCTCGGACACCGGCGGCTCGCCGAGACGATTGCCACGCCCATCGCGCTGGGCGAACAGCTCTACCTGTCCGCGCAGTTCCGCGATTTCATCCACGCGGGCGCCGTGCACTACGTCCAGCCCGACGTGGTCCGCCTCGCCGGCGTGACCGAGTTCTGGGAGGTCGCGGACATGGCGCGCTGCTACAACCTGCCGGTTGCCCCGCACGTCGGCGACATGTGCCAGGTGCACCAGCACCTCTGCTTCGCGCATCCGTCGTGCTCATTGCTCGAATACATCCCATGGCTGCACGACTGGATGGAGCATCCCGCTCGTATCGAGGCTGGCAACTACGTTGCCCCGGAGGTCCCCGGCGCCGGCACGACGCCCAGCCGCAGGGCCTTCGCGGAGATCAACCGGATTTGATTCACAGGGATGGAGGGGATGGATGGCCTGGGTAAGTCAAACCCGGCGATCCTTCCGCACCCACGACTCGGACCGCCTTTGAGGCTGGCAGGCCAATCGAAATTCGGTCCCCGGCTCCGCCGCCCACTATCCCTGTCGTCCCGTCAATCCCGATTGAATTCCTTTGTTGGAATTCCTTTTCGATTCCCGCCCCCTAAGTCTTTCCACCTTCACCCGCCTTTCCTGGAATCAAACTCGTCCAATGCCAGCTCTCGCCACGCCCCTGGCGAGAGTTCGCCAAGGCCGAGGTGACCGAAACGCTCCCGATGAAGCGCGGTCACCAGCAGCCCGAAGTGCGCGAACATGCGCCGCACCTGGTGATACCGTCCCTCAGTCAGCTCGAGCTCCGCTACGCGATCGGAGCGCCACGCCAGCCGCGCCGGCGCGCAGGGCTCTTTTTCTCCCTCGAGCACGAGCCCCCCTGCGGTGAATCCCTCTCCGAGCACTGCCCGTTCCGCGGGTTCCGGCGCACGGTCCAAGGTCGCCACGTAGAGCTTCGCCACCTTGTGCTTCGGCGACGTGAGCCGATGGACGAGCGGGCTCTGGTCCGTCAGGAGAATCAGTCCGCTCGTGTCCTTGTCGAGCCGGCCGATGCTCGTGACCACCGGATTGCGTCGACGCCAGCGCGGCGGAAGCAGGCCATAGACCGAGGGCCCTTCGCGGTCGTCGTGCGAACAGACCAGCCCAAGCGGCTTGTTGAGCACGAGAAGCAGGCCGTCGGGATGATCCAGCGGCTCGTCATCCACCAGGACCCGCGCGGGGTCGACTTTGTCCGCCACGCTTCGGGCCGGACGCCCATCGACCTCGATACGTTCGTCGTCGACCCAGTCGCGGGCTTCGCTTCGCGTGCAGTAACCCAGGCTGGAGAGGAGTTGGTCGATGCGTCGCATGGCGTGGATCGGCAGCGTCGCCAGCGCGGCAGCGGGAATCGAGGCGAAAGTGGGGACGCGGTGCTTGACGACTTTGTTAGGGTGAGGGCGTGAAGTCCCTCATTCTCCTGGTCCTCTTCGCTGGCAGCACGGCCTTCGCGCGCCCCCTGCGCGTCGTTGCGCTCCACTCCGTGCTCGCCGAATGCGCGAGCCGGATCGGCGGCGACGAGGTGCGCGTGAGCTGTCTCGTGCCCGCCGGGAGCGATCCACACACCTTCAATCCCTCACCCGAGGACGCCGCGAGCATCGCCAACGCGGACCTCGTTCTCGTGTCGGGATTCGACCTGGAGCCGTCGTTCGAACGCCTGGTCGCGAACTCGGGCACCAGGGCCGCCATCCTTCGAGCCTCCGACCTGATCCCCAACCCGATTCGCTCCGCAGCCGACGGCGGGATCGAAGATCCTCATTGGTGGAACAGCATCGGCAACATCCGAATCGTCGCCGCCGCGATCGGCGTGGAGCTCGCCCGCCTGCGGCCCGCGGACGCCCCTGCCTTTCGCCAGCGCCAGGCCGCCTACGATGCCAGCCTCGCGTCGCTCGCGGCCTGGGCGCAGCGCGAGGTGAATCGGCTGCCCGCCAGCCGGCGAATCCTGGTCACCAACCACGACGCGTTTGCGTATCTCGCCCGTGACTACGGATTCCGAATTCAGCCGCTCCTCGGACTGAACCCCGCTGCCGAGCCCAATCCGCGCGAGCTGGCCAGGCTCATCGATTTCATCCGCGCTCATCAGGTGCGCGCGGTGTTCGCCGACAATACAGAGAACCCGCATCTGCTCTCGACGATGCTCCAGGAGAGTGGCGCCAAACTCGGCGGCGTTCTCTACGCCGATGGACTGGGCCCCGTCGGCTCCGACGCCTCGACCGTCGAACAGCTTTTCCATCACAACCTCACCACGATCGTCGACGCCCTCGACGGCAAGTGAGAGAGCCACGGGGCCGATGCCCGGCCCGGAGGCCCGGCTCCGGCTTCGCGCACGATGCGGAATCGAGAGTCCGCCCGCCCTCTCTCGTCCTCCGTGGTTCAAACCCCAAACTCAGCCGAAAAGGTTGAGTTTGGCGTCGCTCGCGGTTTCTTGTGTCGGTCCATCGACCGATTCGGGCCCTTTCAACCTTCTCTTTCCTTCGTCATGAGCAATCCCATCCCTGTCACCGTCCTCACCGGCTTCCTCGGCGCCGGCAAGACCACCTTGCTCAACCGCATCCTCACGGAGCAGCACGGCAAACGCATCGCCGTGATCGAAAACGAATTCGGCGAGGTGGGCGTCGATAACCAACTCGTGATCCAGAGCGAAGAGGAGTTGTTCGAGATGAACAATGGCTGCATCTGCTGCAGTGTGCGCGGCGATCTCATCCGCATCCTCGGACGCCTGCTCAAGCGCAAGGACCGGCTCGACGCCATCCTGATCGAGACCACCGGCCTGGCGAATCCCGCCCCCGTGGCACAGACTTTTTTCACCGACGACGAGATGCGCGGAGCCTTCCGCCTCGATGCGATCGTCACGCTCGTGGACGCGAAACACGTGAGCCTGCACCTCGGCGACAGCGACGAGGCCCAGAAACAGATCGCCTTCGCGGACGTCGTCCTGCTCAACAAGACCGACCTCGTGCAGCCCGCCGATCTCGACGCGCTGGAAAAGCGCATCCGCGGCATGAACGCCGTCGCGCGCATCCACCGCACCGTCAACGCCGGCATCGAACTCGACAAGGTCATCAACGTCGGCGGCTTCAACCTCAGCCGCGCCACCGATCTCGATCCCCGCTTCCTCGAGCCCGAATACCCCTTCGAATGGGCGGGCGCCTACGACCTTCCCGCCGGCCGCCTCGATCTCGAAATCGGCGATTGCGATGGCGAGGGCGATGAACATGAGCACGGCCACGACTGCGGTCACGATCACCACTGCGAGCATCACCATCACAACGAGAACGAACTCGACGTCGTGGTCATGCCCGTGAAATCCCTCGCCGAGCCCGACCTCGTCACTGCCCGCGAGGCGGCCGTGGTCACGTTTGCCGACTGGGAAAACCGCGTGAAGGCCGGTGAATCGCTCGCCCCGGGCGGCATGCTCCATCGTCTCATGCTGGAGGAGGGCAGCGGCCGCTTCACACTCGAGGTGAAGCATCCCGGCCTGCACCTCGTCTTCGAGCAGTGCGGCGAGGTGCCGCTCCATATCGTGCGCAACGGCGACGTGGTGAAGCCGTCCTGGCAGCAGGACTTTCACGTCAAGCACGAGCACGACGACAAGGTCAGCTCCGTGGGCATTCACCTTCCCGGCGAACTCGACCCCAAGAAGCTCAACGAGTGGATTGGCGAACTGCTCCGCACCAAGGGCGGTGACATTTTTCGCATGAAGGGCGTGCTCGTGGTGAAGGGCGCGGCCAACCGCCTCGTTTTCCAGGGCGTGCACATGCTTTTCGACGCCAAGCTCGATCGGCCCTGGGGTGACGACGCCCGCATGAACACGCTCGTGTTCATCGGACGCAACCTGGACCGAGCCGCGCTCACCGAGGCCTTCAAGTCCTGCCTCGTCTCCTGATTCCGCCGCCCTGCACATGCAATTGACCAAGCACTGGGCCGCCCAGCTCGACGACTATGTGATCGACCTTGAGTGGTCGCCCGACGGCACCCTCCTCGCCGCGGCTTCGGCCGCCGGGACGGTCCAGCTGTTCGCTACGGCCGACGGCGCCAAGGGAGCGCCGCTGTCCGGGCATGAGGATGGCGCCAACGCGCTCGCCTGGCGTCCCGACGGACGCGCGCTCGCCAGCGGCGGTCAGGACGGGAAGGTGAAGTTTTGGGATCCCCTCGCGGGCCAGCACACCGGGACCTACGACTTCGGCGGCGCCTGGGTCGAGCACCTCGCCTGGCGCCCCGGAGGTGCCGCGAAGCCCGTGCTCGCGGCATCGGCCGGCAAGAAGCTCGCGCTCATCGGCGCGGACGGCGCCCTCGTGCACGCGTTTCGCGACGCCCCCAAGACCATCTCCGCACTTGCCTGGCAACCCGCGGGCGGCTGCCTCGCCGCAGCCTACTTCGGAGGCGTTTGCCTCTGGGATGCGGATGACCACGTCGTCCAGAAGGAGTTTCCCTACACCAACGGCATCCACGCGCTCGTGTGGTCGCCCGACAACAGGTGGCTCGTCTCGGGCAATCAGGATCCGAGCGTGCACCTATGGCTGCCGGAGCAGGATCAGGAATTTCACATGAGCGGCTACGAGGGCAAGGTTCGACACCTCAGCTTCGATCGCGCGGGTCGCTGGCTCGCGACGAGCGGCGGACGCGACGCCTGCCTGTGGGACTGCGAAGGCGAGGGACCCGAGGGCCGCGAGCCCCAGATGTATCCGCACGACGCTCCCGTCTGCGCGGTCGCCTTCCAGCGCCAGCACGGCCTGCTCGCGACCGGCTCGGACGACGGCGTGCTCATGCTCTGGAGTCCCGAGCGCAAGCAGCCGCTCCGCGCCACCGTTCGCATGCCCTCCGCCGCGGCGAAGATGGCCTGGTCTCCGGACGACCGCTACCTGGCAATCGGCACAGCCCAGGGCGTCGTTTACGTGCTCAACTGCACCGAGTGACCCGGCGAGCGTCCGGGCGCCGCTTCGCCATGCACCGTTTCTCGATCCCTGCGCTCACGGGGGAACCGGCCCCGGCCGCCGATCCGGCGCAGGCGGAGGCCATCCGACGCTGGATGAAGGAGTATTTGGACCTTGGTGACGACGCGGTCGTTCGCGTCTTTGACGCCGCCTGCCTGGATCCGGGGTGTCCCATCGTCGAGACGACGGTCGCGGTCTTCGAGGATGCCCGCACGCGAAGCTGGCGCTTCGCCCGTCCCCGTGCCGCCGTGACCAAGGCCATGGTGAAGTTCGCCCTCGAGGGAAAGCCGCAGGGCGAGTGAGTCAGCGCGATCGAATTGAACAAAAGGCAACGAAGGGAAGCCCGGGTGAGGCTCCGGTTGCGCCCTTCCGCTCGCGCAGCCGCTGACCATTTGGAGTGCGAAGTTCCACTTCGCTTTGCGCGGGAGGCTCCGCCTCCCGGCCAGAAACATTGACGCGACGCCGATTGCCGCTCAAAACAGGCCGTGCGTTCGAAAAACAGGCCGGTCGGTCAAAAAACGTCCTCGTTCATCGAGGAGGCAAGGCGCAGGCAGATCATCGAGGCGGCGATTGAGGTGATCGCTCGTTCCGGATATCCCGGCGCCTCGCTCGCGAAGGTCGCGGCGCACGCGAAGATCAGCAAAAGCATCATCTCCTACCACTTTTCCGGGAAGGACGAGCTGCTCGAGGAGACCGTGCACCAGATCTACGAGGATATCTGGGCTTCAATCGGTCCACGCTTCAGGGCCGAACGCACGGCCGCGGGCCAGCTGAGGGCCTTCATCGAGGCGGAATTCGCCTACCTCGAGAAGAACCGCGCGCGTCTGCTGACGGTGGGGCACATCCTGATGAATCACCGCGACCGCCGCGGCCGCCTCGCCCTTCATGAGGAGTCCGAAAGGCAGACTCTGCAGATGCTCGGCGGGATCCTGCTGCAGGGCCAGAAGGCGGGCGAGTTCCGCGACTTTGCCGTGCTCCCGATGGCGACGACTCTGGTGCACTCCATCAACGGCGCCCTCGGCCACTGGGCGGCGAACCCGGAGCTTTCGTTGACCGATTACGCCCGCGAACTCGTCACGATATTCGACCTCGCGACGCGCAAACAACCGGCTCCGCGCACGCGTCGCGGATGAGGCGGAGCAACCCTGTCATGAATCCGACCCAATCCCCGTCTCCCGCCCCCGAGCCCCGCGGTTTCCGCCGCGTCGCACCGGCGTTCGCATTGTTCTTCCTGTCCCCCTTCGTCGCCGAGTACCTGCTGGGCAACATCTCGATCAGCGCGCTCGGTGCGATGGTGATCCTCGCGCCGCTCTACGGCGGCGGCGCGCTCCTGATCCGTGAATCAGCCCGTCGTTTCGGCCGCGGCTGGCCAACGATCCTGGTCCTCGCGCTTGCCTACGGCCTGGTCGAGGAAGGCCTTTCGATCCAGACGCTCTTCAATCCAAACTACCTGGGCCTCCATCTCCTGAAGGAAGCCTTCATCCCGGCGCTCGGTATCAGCGGTTGGTGGACGCCGTTTGTGCTGACCCTGCACACCGTTTGGAGCATCGCCGTCCCGATCGCAGTCGCGGAGGCGCTGTTTGCGGACCGGCGCGAGACGCCGTGGCTGGGCAAGGTCGGCTTGGGCGTGGCGGGCATCCTGTTCGTGCTCGGGGCGACTGCGGTCCATTTCGGGACCCGGAAGCAGGATCCATTTGCAGCATCGTCGACGCAGCTGGCCCTGGTGCTGCTGCTGATTGTCCTGCTCATCGGGGTGGCCTTTCGTTTGGCGAAACGCCAAGCGACGGAACCGGGCTCTGTGCCAAACTCATGGCTGGTGGGTGCCTCGACCTTGGGACTCGGGCTGGGATTTATGACCCTGCACGACGTGATCCATGGGTGGGTTGTAGTGGGCGGGTATGGCGTCATCTACCTCCTCGCGCTCGCGCTGCTTGGGGCCTGGACACGACGCACCGCCTGGACCCCTCTGCATACCCTTGCCGCGGCTTCTGGCGCGATGCTCACCTATGCCTGCACCGCGTTTCCACAGCAGCCGGTGGTTGGTGCAAAGGGGACGGTCGACCTCGTCGGAAACACGATCTTCGCCCTTATTGCGATCCTGCTCATTGCGCGGGCTGTGAAGTCGGAGCGGACGCGGCTGGGGCGGTGACCCATCGGACCGCCTCGCTTGCAAAACAGCGCTGTCGCGTAGGTTTTGGGGTCGTATGCCATGAACCCGACCACCGACGCATTTCTTCGGGATATCTGGATCCAGGCCGGAGGTGACTCCGCCGCGATTCCGCACGTCGAGGCGTTTGGCGACGGGTGCCTGCCTTCGGTCTTCGCGGTGACCGATCTGGCCGCCGCTTCGATCGCCGCCGCGGGACTGGCCCTGGGTGAATTGCTCTCCACCGCGCACGGGGGCGACTGTCGCATCCGCGTGGACCGCCGCCTCGGTTCGCTGTGGTTTGGATCGTCGCTCCGCCCGATGGGTTGGAGCGTTCCTCCGCCTTGGGATTCGATCGCGGGGGACTATCGGGCCGGCGACGGCTGGATCCGGCTTCACACGAACGCCCCGCACCACAAGGCGGCTGCTCTGGCGGTGCTCGATGCGCCCGAGCAACGCGAGGCCGTCGCACGAGCGGTGGCAGGCTGGTCCGCGTCTTCGCTAGAGGAGGCCGTGGTTGCGCGTGGCGGCTGTGCGGCGGAGATGCGGTCGCTGGACGCGTGGCGCGCGCACGACCAGGGACGCGCCGTCGAGGCCGAACCGCTTTTCCATCGTCGCCGCTTGGCTTCAAGCCCTTCCACGGCGTGGGTGCCTGATCGGGACCGTCCGCTGCGTGGCATCCGCGTGCTCGATCTCACCCGCGTTCTGGCGGGACCCATCGCTACGCGCTGCCTCGCGGGGTGGGGCGCGGACGTCCTGAGGATCGATCCGCCCGGCTGGGACGAACCCGGCGTCGTTCCCGATGTGACGCTCGGCAAACGATGCGCCCGTTTGGACCTGCGGGAGCGGGGGCATCGTGAACAGTTCGAACGGCTCCTTGCCGAGGCCGATATCCTGGTGCACGGCTACCGTCCTGGTGCGCTCGACCGGTTGGGACTCGACGCCGAGCGACGGCAGACCCTGCGTCCCGGCCTCATCGACGTGTCGCTGGATGCCTATGGCTGGACTGGACCCTGGGCCGGGAGGAGGGGATTCGACAGCCTCGTCCAGATGAGCGCGGGGATCGCGGACCAAGGTATGCGGCAAGGGGGACGGGATCGTCCCACCCCATTGCCCGTGCAGGCACTCGATCACGCTACCGGCTATCTGCTGGCCGCAGTCGCCGTGCGCGGCCTCACCGAACGCTTCAGGGACGGTGCCGGAGTAGAGGCGCGTACCTCACTTGCCCGCGTGGCGGCGCTGCTGACGTCGGTGTCTGCGACAGCCGGCGATCGCATGGCCGATGAGACGCCCGCCGACGGGTCGGACTCCATCGAATACACGGAGTGGGGCCCCGCGCGCCGGTTGCATCCCCCACTGACCGTCGGAGGGATTGCCCAGCGCTGGGACCGCCCCGCGACAAGCCTCGGCAGTTCACCACCCGTCTGGCTGGCCCCTAGTGTAGTGTCCCACAAATAAGTGCCTTTTTGAATTAGGCCAGGGATCGGATGCGTTTGGGAGACGTGGAAACAGGACGTGGAAACAGGGACAGGCAGAAAAAGGTAAAAAACATTGACCTTGTTGTTAGAAAAGGTGAAATAGAATGAATGAGGCGACCGAGGTTGAAGGTAGATGCGTTGCAGGAGGAGGGGTATTATCACTGCATGAGCAGAACGGCCGGGGGGGAGTGGCTGTTGGGAGAGAAGGAGAAGGAGGTGTTGCGGACGCAGGTTTGGAAGTTGGCGGAATACTGCGGCTTGGAACTCGTGACGTACGCTCTGATGTCGAACCACTATCATGTGCTGGTGAGAGTGCCCCAGAGACACGAGGTCACGGACCGAGAATTGCTGGTTCGGTACCGAGCGTTGTATCCGCGGCTCAAGCCGGCCCAGGAAGTGGCGTTGAGAGCGGTGGAGGCGGATATGGCGCGGGATGGGGAGCTGGCCCGAACGTGGAGGGAGAAACAGCTGCGGCAGATGTTTGACGTGTCGCAGTTCAACAAGCTGCTGAAGATGCGTTTCAGCATCTGGTACAACAAGACCCACAAGCGGTACGGGACTCTGTGGTCGGAACGCTTCAAGAGCGTGCTGGTAGAGAGTGGGGATGCTTTGACAAAAATGGCTGCGTACATCGACGGCAACGCGGTGCGAGCAGCGATAGTGAAGGATCCGAAGGACTACCGATTCTGTGGATATGCGGAAGCGGTTGCCGGCAATCCGAAGGCTCGCCTGGGACTGCGACAGGCGACAGGGGGGAGCTGGTCGGAGGTTTTGGATGGCTACCGGTGCCTGGTGATTGCGATGCTCAGTGAGGCCAGTGAGGACAAGGCCCGGGCGACGCCCGAGCTGTTCGAGGAAGTGCTGCGGACTGGCGGCAGGTTGTCCCTGGCTGAGGTACTGAAGTGCCGGATACGCTACTTTACCGACGGAGTGATCCTGGGGAGTAAGGAGTACGTTGAGAGGATGTCAGCCCGGATTGACGGGAAGACGATACGGCAGCCGCAGGCCCTTGCGCCGGTCACCGACTGGGCCGGACTGCATGTGCTCTCGCGAATGCGAAGCAATTTGTGGGGCTAAGCGACAAGAGAACGACAGGGGAATAGGCGGAGCTGGGTTCCGCGGCATAAATTGACCTGCAATCGATGGGCGACGGTAGGAAAAAGAGTCGCTTTTACGGGGCATAACTCTCCCCCGAACGGAGGATGCAAACAACCGAAGCCAGTCGCTCCGCGCATTCCTGAAAATCGGCCTGTCACTGTCTCTCCACCACTGCACCAAATATGACCTGCCTTCCTGCCTAATTCTTCGAATGCCGCCCATCGGTAAAAATCGGCCTGTCCCTTTCGTTCACACCTGTCGTTCGCTCAAAGAGCGAACGGAGCCGAGTCAGAACCCAGATCGAACGGCTCTTGGCAAGGGAGTCGCACGCTTCGTGGAAACTGGACCGGCGGCGACGCGCCGGCTATCTTAGATGTCGTTGGGCTTTTCCTGGGGTGATGGCAACCAACGGTAGCACGAGTCGAGAGTCGTTTCCGAAGCCTGAAGCCGTGCCCCATATTTAAGAAAGGGAGCCGGCTCGAGTCTTCGCGGACTCGGACTACTGTCCTCCCGCAGCTAATCCTGGTAGCCCTTGCCGGCGAAGATCTGCGGGACGTACTTCTCTATGCGGGAGGTGCGGGTCGCGGATTGCTTGGCAGCGGAAAAGTGCAGGAGGTAGCCTCGCTGGCGGCCGGGGGTGAGCGCGCGGAATGCCTGTTCGAAGGCCGGCGAAGCCGCGAATTTCGCCTTGAGCTCGTCCGGCACCGGGTAGTCCGAGGTCGGCTTTAGGCGCACTTTCAAGCCCGCCTTTTCGGCTTCGATGGTTTCCTTGAGGTACGCTTTGAGCACGGGCTTCATCCGGTTGACCTGAGTAACAGACGTGAACCGAATCTGGCGGCCAGACTGGGAGTTTTCCCCGGGTTTGACGAGGATGCCCTCGGGGTCTTTGAGCAGGGCTCCCTTGAAAAGGTTGAGCGCACAGTGTGCCTTGAAGGTGCTTATGACGACTAGATTGGTGCCTTCGTAGGCGTAACAGGGTTGATACCACTTCAGCTCCTCAGTGAAACCACACGCGAGGACGATTTTTCGCAGCTCGATCATCTCGTCCTTCCAGCGCGTCGCCTTGTTCAAAAACGCGTCGACCTTGGGATTGGTGGGGGCGGGGGCTCGGGTGGGCATGGCTGGGTACGCGAAAACCTCACGCCAAAATCGCGGGTTGTCAAAAAGGGCCCCCGGCGCCCGAAGCGGAGGCGTGGGATCCGGCTCTGGTAGGATGCACAACGGAGGTCTCACAGGGATGGAGGGGATGAAAGGGATGGATGCGCCAAAGGAGGGCCGAGTGTCGATTGGCTCTCCAACATCCGACGTCGTTCGAGTCTCGAGCCGGGCAGAATCCCCGAGCTCCGCTCACGCGAACCACTCATCCCTTTCATCCCCTCCATCGCTGTTAAATTCCTTTTTCCAGAATCCCTCCTCGCTTTTCCCCTCCGGCATGACCGTCCTCCGGCTCGCGGGTTGACTGCACGGCCGACTGGCTTCAGGCAGGTCGCCCATGGTTACCAGCAATTCCCCGGCAACCCATGGGGCGGTCAAACCGTTCGTTTGGCCGCGTTCGATGGGATCTTCTATCGTCTGGATACTCGTCGTCCTCGGCGCGCTCGTCGCATTCGGCCCCGGACTCCGCGCGGCTCCGACCGCGCCATCGCCCATCCATATCCGTAATGGCTGGGTGCAAGGCACCAGCCAGGACGGCCTGACGGCTTACCTCGGCATTCCGTTTGCCGCGCCACCGGTCGGCGCACTGCGCTGGCGTGCGCCGCAACCTGCCGCCGACTGGCCGGGGGTCCTGCACGCGGATACTTTTGCGGCATCGCCGATGCAGCACCTCGAGGCCTGGATGGGTCCGCTGCATGCGAGCGAGGATTGTCTTTATCTGAACGTCTGGACGCCCGCCACGTCGCCGAAGCAGGCTTTGCCGGTGATGGTATGGATCTATGGCGGCGGGTTCACATCGGGGTCGACGGCGATGAGCTCCTACAGTGGCGCAGAGCTCGCGAAGCACGGCGTCGTGGTCGTGAGCATCGCCTACCGTGTTGGGCCCATGGGCTTCCTCGCTCTGCCTTCCCTCAGTGCGGAATCCTCGCATCACGTCTCCGGCAACTACGGCCTGCTCGACCAGATCGCGGGTCTGAAATGGATCCGCGACAACATTGCGGCATTCGGAGGCGATCCGCATCGCGTGACCATTTTCGGCGAGTCGGCAGGCGGCATCTCCGTGAGCATGCTCGCGGCCTCGCCGCTGGCGCACGGCCTGTTCCAAGGTGCGATTTCGGAGAGCGGTGGCTCCATGGGGCCCACGCGCACGCCGCCTGCGCCGGGTGAAAACGTCCAAACCCTCGCCGCCGCCGAACAGCAGGGCCTGGCGTTCATGAAACGCCTCGGAGTCGGCTCACTCGCGGAACTGCGGAAGCTCCCGGCGTCAGCGATCCAGAATGCGGCGGGCGGGCCCGGGGAATTCTGGCCGGTGCAGGATGGCTACGTCATCACGGGCGATCCCTACCTGCTGTATCAGCAGGGCCGATTCAACGACACGCCGGTGCTCATCGGCACCAACTCGGACGAGGGTGCTCTCTTTGGCACGCCGCCGTCCGAGGCGGCCTATGTCGCCAGCGTTCGCGGACGCTTCGGTCCCTTCGCGGACCGCATCCTCGCGCGGTATCCGGCGACGTCCGACGCGTGGCGTCAATCGAGCCTGGATCTTATGCGCGACTCCGCCTTCGCCTGGGGCACCTGGTCCTGGGCCCGCCTTCAGGCGGAGCACGGCAAGGGGAAAGCGTACCTGTACTACTTCGCCCACGTCCCTCCGCGCTCACCGCAGCTGTATTGGAAAAAGGCCATCGGCGCGGTGCATTCCGAGGAGATGGTCTATGTCTTCCAGCATTTGAATCAGTCGCCGGACCTCCCCTGGAGCGCGGCCGACCGGACGCTTTCCGACGACATGGCCACGTACTGGACGAATTTCGTGAAGACCGGCAACCCGAACGGTCCCGGCCTGCCCGAGTGGCCGGCGTTCACGACGAGCGGTTCGAAGGTGATGCATTTCACCGATGCGCCGACGGTCGGCGGCGTGGCGAACCTCAAGGGCCTCGAGACCCTCGACGCGTACTTCACCTGGCGGCGGACGCCGGAGGGCGAGGCCTGGGCGAAGCGGCAGAAGTAGCCTTATCGCAGTTGTATTGGGACCACGGAGACACAGAGGTCACAGAGGGGGCTGGTTACAGAAATGGATCCGCACCCAATGCATCAACGGGCAGGTGCGCCGAAGCAGCCTCTGAGACGCAAAAATCCTCCTCTGTGCTCTCTGTGCCTCTGTGGTTCATTTTGCGATTTTAGCCGGGCTTCGTGCCGCTTTTGGCGGTGACTACGCCCGGCAGGCTTCTGCGCTGTATTTCAGCCTGGTCCGGCGTGCTTACTTATGCGGCGCAGCCAGACATAGTACGATGCGTCAGCATCGACGAAGCCTGGCGGAGAGGGAGGGATTGGTTCGCTTCGCTCAGGCCTGCAGCCCAAACGGTCGCGGGCGACCATTTGCCCATATCCCTCCTCTCGAATCGCTGCGCGCTTCTCTTTCGCTTCGCGAAAGCGCCATTTTCGCGCTGCGAAAATGGCGGAGAGGGAGGGATTCGAACCCCCGGGAGCCTTGCGACCCCAGCGGTTTTCAAGACCGCCGCAATAGACCACTCTGCCACCTCTCCGTGTCAGGCATCCTGCATTCGCGGCAACTTTTCCGGGCCGCCGACCGAGTGCAAGCAAATCACGTGGGGTGTTTCCCTCGCTCAGGACGGTGGCGGCCGGTTCACGTCGCGCTTCCGCTCCTCCATCGTGCTCGCGATGAGCAGGGACGAGGCTCCGATGAGGCAGGTGATGAGAAAGGCGGTCAGGGGGAAGCGCGGGCCGGGTGGGGTGCCGGGCAGCTGTGGATTCAGGGCAAACCAGCTGTGCGGACCCCAGACCAGGAAGGCAAAGAGGGTCAGCATCGCCGTCTCCGTCCAGGCGGCTACGCGCGGAAGGATTGAGAACACGAGGCCCAGGCCGCAGGCGATCTGGCCGACGCCGGTGATGTAGGCGATGCCGAGCCGAAAGGGCAACCAGGCCGGCACGAGGCTCGCGGTGATGTCCGCATAGACGAGGTGGCCGAGTCCGACCGGGATGACCGCCAAGCCGAACAGCGTGCGTGCGATCCGAAGTCCCGGATCTCCGGCGAGGCCTCCGAAAATCGTCGATCGGCCGAGGCAGGCCAGGCGTGCAAACAGGACCCAGCCACCGGCGACGAGCATGCCGATTTCCCCCAGACCGAGCCAGACGCCCTCGATCTTCGGAACCGCCACCACCGCGGGCACCTTCAGAGAAAGCCAGACCAGGAGGAACGGCAGCAGCAGTTGTGCGGCCATGTCCTCCAGGCGCCGGATCAGCAGCGCCGCCGCAAGAGCGATCATGAACAGGCCGCACACGACGGCGGTCGCGGCCCGGAAAGGAAGCGCGGATGCGACTGGCTGCCAGTCGTAGGCAAAGTCGCGGGAGAGCACGGTCAAAAGCCCGAGGGTTCCAAGCGAGGCAGAGAACAGCGCCGCCGCGAGGCGCTCAATCGGCGTCGCCCACGGGCGGTCCGGCGCAAACTCTAGGGAGATGAGTTGGGATTTGGTGGTCGGGGGAGGCATGGGTTTCCGTCGGAGAGCGATGGCTGCATTCACTTCGTGGAGACGCGCGGGCTGAGGTGCTGTCTGGAGCGCGACGGGCGTCGCCCACCGATCATTCATCGCTTCCGCTTCATTTTCACGGAGTCATGGGTATCTTAGTTTATCCGTCTGGCAGCCGCGCGGTAGTGCCACTTTGCCCAATTCCCATGGACCACCTATCCAGCCATCCCCATGCCCAAGGTCATCAGCGCCTGTGAACTCACCCTCGGCGAGCGCCCGCCTCGCCATCGGCTGCTGCCCTGGCTGCACGGTGAGCTTCGCTCGGCGATCCTCGATGGACGACTGCGCACCGGCACGCGCATGCCCGCGACGCGCGACCTGGCCGGCCAGGTCGGGATCTCGCGCGGCAGTGTCGTCGCCGTGTACCAGCAGCTCGAGGCCGCGGGCCTGCTGGTCGCACGGCGGGGTTCCGGCACCTGGGTGAGCAAATGGGCTCCGAAGCCCTTGGAGAAAGCCGGGGAATCTGTCGCAAAGCGACCTTTCCCGCTGACGCGTCTGGCGGGGCTGACGTGGACACATCCGCCCCGGCCCTTCCAGTACGGCCAGGCTGTAAACGAATTTCCGATTGAGCTGTGGTCGCGGATAGCCGGCCGGCGCATGCGCGGCGCGTCGTCGGGGCTGCTCACGGGCTGGAGCGACGGCCACGGGTACCCGCCCCTGTGCGCGGCGCTCGCGGGCACCCTCGGATCGGTCCGCGGGGTGCACTGCACGCCGGACCAGGTGGTGATCATCTCAGGCGTCCAGCAGGGGCTCGATCTCCTGGCCCGTTTTCTCCTCAAGCCGGGGGACGAGGTGTGGATGGAGGACCCTGGTTACTTCGGGGCGATCGATGCGTTCTCAGGGGCGGGCGGGCGACTGGTGCCGGTGCCTGTCGATGACGAGGGACTGGACGTCGCGGAAGGGCGGCGGCGTGCTCCGCGTGCCCGGCTTGCGTACCTGACGCCCACGCACCAGTTCCCGCTCGGGGTGGTGATGTCGCGGCGCCGCAGGCTCGCAGCGCTTGAGTGGGCGCGGGAATCGGGCGGATATCTGCTCGAGGACGACTACGACAGCGAACTGCGCTTCTCCGTCCCGTCGATTTCCACCTTGCAGAGTCTGGATCACCACGGGCGGGTGATCCTCGTGGGGACCTTCAACAAGCTCCTTTTTCCCGCGGTACGTCTGGGCTATCTCGTGCTCCCGCATGCCTTGCTGGATGAGTTCCTGGCGTTTCGCCTGCGAACCGACCTTCACACCGTGGGAATCGACCAGGCGGTGCTCTGCGATTTCATCATGGAGGGTCATCTCGGTCGCCACATGCGGCGCATGCGCGACCTGTACGCCTCGCGCCTCGGGGCGCTGTCCGACGAGGCGGCACGGCACCTGCGGGGCCTGCTGGATATATCGCCCGTGAGGGCGGGGCTCTGCACCACGGGATTGCTCAGAAACGGCATGAGTTCACGGGAAGCGGAGGAGGCGGCGCGGAGGGAGGGAGTCGAAACGCAGGCGCTGAGCCGGCACGTCCTCCAGCGCGACGACGTCCGCGGCCTGCTGCTCGGGTTTGCGGCCTTTCCCGAAAAGGCGATTCGCCCCGCCGTCGAGTCGCTGGCGCGGGCTCTGACGAGTACAGGGCTGAGGGGGCTGACCGGGCGGGCGCGTATGGGGCGATGTGTCGAGCGGAAGTGAAACGCCCCATTCGCCCCGCCGCATCATGCGTCGTGAAAACGCGTGAAGCTGGCGAGCACGTTGGCGATACGGCGGGTGGGGAGACTGACGGGAAGGGTGGCGGGCGTCGCCTCGTGGACGGCGCGCTCGCGCCAGGCGTCAAAAACGCCGGGGATGACAAGGCGAACGATCGGTTCCTGGATCCGTCCGGCCGTCCGCTGGCGCGCGTAGCCTGGATGCAGGCGCTTCAGTTCGGCGTCGATCATCTCCGCGAGCATCTGGCCGGTTGGTGTTTGTCGAGAACCCGGGCGAAGTTCGATCCACCATTCGTGGGCGCCGCGGGTTTGGCCCGTGAGGGAGGCGTGTCCGTGCGGGGCGACGTGAAGGTGCACGATGTCCCAGCCTTGGCGGGTGCAGACGCATTCCAGGGCATCCGCTAGGACGCGCTCCGTGAGGGGCTCGCCAGCGAGAGGCAGGACCGTCTCAGTGCGGCCCATGCGTTGGGCGCGGGGAGGCGAGGCGCTGATCAAGCGGACGACCTCGCCGGTATCGAAACGGCAGGATCCCGACGGGCCGGTCAGGAACAGCACCGCGTCGGTGTCCACCGGCAATTGGTCCAGGCGCAGCGTGCGCGGGCCCAGTCGGGAGATGTCGCCGGCCAGGTATTCCGCGAGCGGGAGAAACTCGAGGAACAAACCAGCGTCGACGAGCAGCCGCAGACCCTCGGTGGCGCGGGGGCGATCCTGCACCGCGTAGATTCCGGCGGGCGTCGCGGCGACCTCGTGGATGATGCACCCCGTACCGAAGCGGCGGGCGAGTCGGGCAAGGTCGACCTTGTAAACCGGGGCGAGCGGGACCAGCCAACGCAGAGGATTGTCCGCCCTGACCGCCTGATCCAAGTGTTCCGCCTCGTCGAGGATGGCGAGGCAGGGAGCTCCGGGTGATTCCGCGGAGCGGGACAGACGTTGAAGCAGGACGGGCAGCGACTCGACGCCAGGGGAGAGGTGATTGCCCGAATCGAACGCGCCGATTGGGGCGCGCAGGCAGGCGGCGGTCGTCTCCCGGTTCGAGAGCATCAGCAGCGCCTCCCGCCACGTGCGCTGAAGATGGCGCTCGAAATCCGGAGTGACCGGGAGAAAGCGCGGACTCTGAGCGGTCGCGGTCCGCGACGGCACAAAGGCCCGGCCCGGGTGGGGCCAGCGCGTGGCGGCGAGCAGACCGGATGCCATGCGAGTGCATTCGTCGGGATCGAGGGCTTCATTTCCGGGAGCCACCGCGCCCTGAAACTGCTGCCAGCTCATCGTTGGTGTCAGGTGATGACTCCGCCCAAAATCGGTCGCTGCGAGATTATGCAGCAACGCCCGGAACTGCCGCTCCTGGCACTTCCCCACCGCTCCTTCACGTCCGAGCCTGAAGTGACGCCAGCGCAGCGCGAGGCCGGCGCCTAGATCGCTCAAGAGGCTTTTGATGGGGGACATGGCGGCTGTGTGCGACAGGTTTGCAGTAGCGGCGAGGACAAGCAAGGACTGGGAAATCAAAAATCCGGTGAAAACCATCCATGGAATCCGGGAAACCGGCGTCTTGCGGTGGCAGTGGAGGCCCCTTTGCATGCCTGAATGAGCCACGACTCGCCTTCCCCCCGCCAAGCAACGGCCGCCCGCCGCGGCCCGGGCGAGGTGTCCACGAATCTGCCGCCGATCGTGTACGAGGACGAAGCCGTGGTCGCGTTCGACAAGCCGAGCGGGCTGTTGGTCGCGCCGGATCGCTGGGACAAGACGCGCGTCAATCTGATGGGCCTCGTGCACGATCGCCTCGGGCATCACGTGGCGAACGTCCATCGCCTCGATGCGGACACGAGCGGGTTGATCCTGTGCGCGAAGACCAAGCCCGCGCTCGATTTTCTCAGCGGACAATTTCAGTCGAAAACCGTCCGCAAGGTCTATCATGCCCTGGCGGTGGCGCTTCCGCCTGAGCGGGCGATGAAGGTCATACCGCCGATCCGCGACGAACTCGGTCGCCTTCCCGACGCCTTCACCGTCGAACTCGGACTCGATCAGGATCCGGATAATCCGGGTCGCATGCGGGCCTTTCGAAGGCGCGGCGGGAAGGCCAGTGCGACGGACTTCACGACCCTCGAGCGCTTCGGGGCGTATGCGTGGGTGGAGTGCCGGCCTCAGACCGGTCGCACGCACCAGATCCGGGTGCATCTCGCTGCGGCGGGGGCCCCGATCCTGTGCGATCCTTTCTACGGCGACCCGGAGGTGCAGCTGCGGCTCTCCGATTTGAAACGTGGATACAAAGGGCGCAGCGACGAGAAGCCGTTGATCCGCCGGCTCGCGCTCCATGCGAGCGCACTGGAGTTTACGCATCCGATCAGCCGCGAGCGGTTCACACTGGCCGCGCCGCTGCCTCAGGAGTTCGAAGTGGCCTTGAAATATCTCCGAAAATTCGCCGCCGGTGGACGGGTGCCGCATCGTGGGAGACCAGCCGGTCGGCGAGAGGATTAAGCGGCAAACCCAAGATTGGAGCTCGCTGATTGCAAACGGTTTGAGTGTTGGTGCTTTGAGTGGAATTCCGCGTTCGGGCGGACTTCGGCCTTGCGGGCGTGGGGTGTTCTTGCATCAGTCGCGTTGCGTACCGAAATCGCAGATTTTTTCCGTGACCGATCCCCTGCATCACGACCTTCCCAGTCATTCGAGTTCGACACAGCTTGAGCTGTCGCCGCGCTGGCGCGTGATCGTGCTCAACGACCCGGTGAACCTGATGTCGTACGTGGTGATGGTGTTTCGGCGCGTGCTGGGCTTCGATGAGGCGACGGCGCGCAAGCACATGCTGGAGGTTCACGAGCAGGGCCGGTCGGTGGTCTGGACGGGCCTTCGCGAGAAGGCCGAGGCCTATGCGTATTCGCTGCAGCAGTGGCATTTGACCGTCGTCCTGGAGCCCGATGAAACGCATTGACGTGAAGCTCAACCTGCCGGTGGTGGCGCCGCTGCTGGACGTCCTTCGGCGCGCGGCGGACTCGCTTTCGGACACGTTGGCGGTGTCGTTGCACATGGAGGACATCGACCCGGAGTTTCGCGAATCGTGGACCGAGGAGCTTGTCGGCCAGCAACGCGGCGAGGTGGGGGCGCTCCTCGGGCTGTTCGACGACGAATTCCTGTCGACCGGCGTGATCCGCATCGACGAGTCGGTGGCGGAGGGTGTGTTGCGGGCTTGTTCGGCGTTTCGCCTTTATCTTAGGGCGAACGACCTGCGGAGTGTCTCGGATGAGGCTCTTGAGGCGGGGCAGGTGACCCCGGACCAGGTGCCAGAAGCCCTGCGCCCGACACTGACGGCGTACATTTTTCTCGCGAGCCTCCAGGAACTGCTGCTCGAGCACTTCGAGGGCGCCTAAGCCGGAGTCAGCGGCGCAGCGTAAGGTCGTGCGCGCCGCTGGTGTGATGTCGGTAGAGCCAGCGGGCGAGGGCCGGCAGAAGCAGGATGGCGCCGGCCATGTTCATCAGGAACATGAACATGAGCAGGATGCCCATGTCGGCCTGGAACTTGAGGGCCGAGAACAGCCAGGTGCCGACGCCAATCGCGAGTGTGAGGCCGGTGAATACGATTGCCGAACCGGTCTCCTTGAACGCGTGGTACATCGCGTCTTCGAAATAATTCCCGGCGCGCAGGGAGTTCTTCAGCCTGGCGAACAGGTAGATGCCGTAGTCGACGCCGATGCCGACTCCGAGCGCGACAACCGGGAGGGTCGAGGTCTTCAGCCCGATCTTCAGGTAAACCATGAGCGCGTAGCTGAGGGTGCTCACGATGGCCAGCGGCACGATGATGCAGATCGTGGCGCGCACGGAGCGGAAGGTGACCAGGCACAGCAGAGTGACCGCGCCGAAGACCCACAGCAGGATGGGAAACTGGGCTGCGGCGACGATCTCGTTGGTCGCGGCCATCACGCCGGCGTTGCCGCTCGCGAGGAGGAACTGCGCCTTGGTGGAGGGGTGTTCGGCGTTGAAGGACTTTACTGCGTCGGTGACTGCCTGGAGCGTCTCGGCCTTGTGGTTGGCGAGAAAGATCATCACGGGCATCACGCTTCCGTCCGCGTTGATCAGTCCGGTGGAAGTGTCGACTGCGGACACGCACTGGGCGAGCGCCTGCTGGTTATGGGGAATGACGCGCCACTTGAGCGAACCCTCGTTCCAGCCGGCGTTGATGATCTTGGCGACTGAGGCGAGAGAGACGACCGACTCGACGCCCGGGACTGCGCGCATGTCACCGTCGAAGGTGTCGATCAGGGACATGACGCCGTAGTCGACGCAGGCGTTGGGCGAGGCCTGGACGATGACGGAGAGGATATCGACACCGATGCTGAACTTTGAGGCGATGAGCGCGGAGTCCCGGTTGTAGCGGGAGTCGGTGCGCAGTTCCGGCACGCCTGCGTGCAGGTCGCCGATGCGGACGTCCTCGGATTTCGTCCAGCCCCACAGGCCCAGGGCGGCGGAGAAGGCGATGAGCAGAAGCGAGGGTCCGGGCTTCATCTCATTGGCGATGCGGGCCCAGATGCGGTCGGTGCGCTGGCGGCGCGAGGCGACCCACGCGGCATAGGCGGGGGGAAGCTTGAGGTACGACAGCAGGATCGGCAGGAGGAAGAGATTCGTGACGATCACAATCGCGACGCCGAAGCTTGCGGAAATAGCCATTTCCCGGATGGCGGGTATCCGGATTTCAAGGATGGTGAGGAAGCCAAAGGTGTCGGCGAGCAGTGCGACGCCGCCGGGGATGAGCAACTGGGCGAAGGAGCGGCTTGCCGCAGTGGGGCCGTCGTTCCCGGCGAAGACCTCGGTGCGGAAGGCGCGGATCATCTGGACCCCGTGGGAGACACCGATTGCGAAGATGAGGAACGGGACGAGGATCGAGAGCGGATCGATGCCGAAGCCCATCGCGGTGAGGCCACCGATCTGCCAGATGACGGCGACGAGCGAGACTACCACGGGCGCGGCGGCGAGCTTCCAGCGTCCGGCGAAGGTCCAGACGAGCAGGAAGGTGACCGCGATGGAGACCGCGAAGAAGATGAGGACGTTGCGCGCCGCAGTGGCGATGTCGCCCATGACCTTGGCGAAGCCGATGATCGCCACGTGGACCTGGCCGCCGGAGTCGCGCTCGATGCGCCGCCGCAGCGCCTCGAGCGCGTCGGCGACCTTCAGGGTGTCGAGCTTCTCGCCGGTCTTCGGATCGATCTCCAGAAGCTGGGCGCTGATCATGGCGCCTGAAAAGTCGTTTGCGACGATCTGGCCGACCATGCCCGACTTGATCACGTTGGCGCGGACCTTCGCCAGACCCGCGGCGGTGGGCTGGAAATCCTCGGGCACGACGGTGCCGCCAGCGAAACCGTCCTCGACCACCTCGACGTAGCGCACGTTCGGGGTGAACAGGGACTGCACGTGGGAGCGATCGACGCCGTGGATGAAGAACACGTCATCGGTCGCCTGCTTGAGCTCCTTCATGAACGGAGCGGTAAAGATCGTGCCGTCCTTCGCGAACAGGGCGATGAGCACCCGGTTCGCGCCCCCGAAGTCGGCCTGGTATTTCTTGAAGGTGCGAATGTAGGGATGGTCGGAGGGGAGCGATTTGTCGAAACTCGCGTCCACGCGCACATGGAGGGCGAGCCAGCCCATCACGCCGGTGAGGGCGAGGAAGACCACGACGAGCACGGTGCGGTGCCTGAAGACCCAAGCGGTGAAGCGGTCGATGAGGCGTGACATGAAGCGGAACGGATCAGGGTTTGGGCAGCGTGGTCGCGCCCGCCTCGCCCACGGCGATGACTGAGCCGTCGGGCGCCTGGGCGAGCCGGGCGATGTCGGTCGAGATGCCGGCGTCCCAGGCGACGAAACTGCGGCCCTCGTCGCGGCTGACGAGGACGGTGCGCCCGCGGCCGGCCGCGATCCAGGTGCCGCTGCGCAGTTGGAGGACCGTGGAGATCAGGCCTGATCCCGCCGGCGTCGGTAGTTCAACCCAATTGGGATGCCCAAGGTCGGCGATGGCGTAGAGGTGCCCGCGCAGCCCGCAGACGATGACGCCGGATTCGCCCAGCCGGGCGGCGCCGAAGAAGGATCCATCGTAGGGCGAGGGGAGTGGCGTCCAAGTGCGTCCCGAGTCGGCGGATACGGCGGCGAACCCCGCCTCGCCCGCGACGAGGATCCGCCCGTCGGCGATCCGACACAGCGCGTTGAGGTGCAGGTCGCCGGTCTCGACCTTCAGCGGCGCCCAGGTGCGTCCGCCGTCGCGGGAGACGACCGCGAGGCCGAAGGCGCCTACGGCGATCACCTCGTTCGGGTCGATGGCGAGGACGTCGAGGAAGGACTGGGAGGCGTCGGTGCCGTGGTAGCAGCTGTTCCAAGTCGAGCCTCCGTCGCGGGTCGCGAGGATCGTCGCATCGTGTCCGACGGCCCACCCCGCCTGGGAGTGGGGGGCGAAGCTGATGGCGGTGAGCGTGGCGGGGCTGTGACTTTGGATCCGCTCCCAGACCTTTCCGGAGTCGTTCGAGCGCAGGATGGCCCCGCGTTCGCCGACGGCGAAGAGCAGGTCGCCGTGGCGGCGGACGTCGAGGAGCAGGCTGCGGACGGCGGTGCCCGCACGCGCGGTGCTCGGAGCGGCGAGGGCGATCAAGCCGAGCGCTGCGGCGAGGATCCTGACGAGGAGCGGCCGGTACATGGCGGGTGTCGCGACTCAGCGCGTGCCGGCGCGGCGCAGTGCCTCGGGGGTGTAGTCTGCGGGCGTGCGCTGGATCGTGAAATCGTACATTGGACGCTGGTTATCCAGGCCGAACACCAGGTAGCGGCCCGCCTGCAGGTCCGTGTGCACCTCGAGCGTGCTCCAGAAGACCTTTGCGTCGTAGTAATTGATGCAATGCGCCTCCGACACGCGCCAGAGCTGGCCGCGGGTGTCGTACTGGTCCACCGCGAGGATCTGCCAGCTGTCCTCGTCGACGTAGAACGTGCGGCGGGAATAGATGTGATGCGCGCCGGGTTTGAGCCTGGCATCGACCACCCACACGCGGTGCACCTCGTAGCGGGCGAGGTCCTGGTTGATGTGCAGCGGGCGGATGATGTCGTCGTTGGTGATCTTGTCGCTGTGCAGCGTGTACGAGTTGTAGGGGACTATCATCTCGCGCTTCCCGAGCAGGTGCCACGTGTAGCGGTCGGGTGCGCCGTTGAACATGTCGAACTGGTCGGCCGTGCGCATGTTGTCGGCGTTGGTGCCGGGTTCGTCGTAGGCGACATTGGGCGCTCGGCGCACGCGGCGCTGGCCGGGGTTGTAGATCCAGGCCTGTCGATTCTCCTTCACCTGATCGAGTGTCTCATGGACCACGAGGATCGAGCCCGCGACGCGGGCGGGCGCGACGACGGCCTGCTTGAAATAGACAAGGATGTTGTCGAGCTTGTCGGGCCTCATCCCGGGCCGGGCGTAGTTGAACAAAAATTCGTCCTCGAAATCGACGAGCGAGTAGGCGCCGCTGCGCAGGGGGGCGGCCTGGCTGACGTGGCGCTCGGCGGCGATGCCGCGGTAGCGCGTGAGGTGATTCCAGATGACCTCGAGTCCGTTGCTCGGGATGGGGAAAGGCGTGCCGACGGCGGCGCCTTCGATTCCGTTGCCGTCGTCGACCAGGTTCGCGGTGGTGGCGATCCGTCGCGTGGCGTCGTAGATCCGCTGCGGGTTGGAGAAGCTGCGGTGCGACGGATACACGATCATCTTGTAATCCTTGTAGGTCGCAAACATCGCGAGCGCGCCCGCGGTGAGCATGTCGCGGTACTTGTCGACGTTGGCGGCGGTGACGACGAAGAGCGGCTGGTCGGACGCGTAGGGGTCAGGGTGGTGCATGCCGACCTTGTATCCGGCGGGTGGAGTCAGGATGCCGCCGTCCCAGGCGGGGACGAGACCGTCGGCGCTGGCAGCGCGTTCACCGCCGAGCGGGGTGAGGTCCTTGCCGAGGCGGTCGGCCTGTTGGACGGAGATGGCTGCGAGGGCGGAGGTCGCGCCGGCGGCGAGAAGGCCGGCCAATGCGAGGGCGGCGAGGAGAGTATGGCGTTTCATGGGGAGGGGGCGTGTCAGAAAGAGTATTTGACGGTGGCGGAGACGTAATCGCGGTCGGCGAGCAGGTTGTAGGCGCCGCCCCCGAAGAAGTTGACGTAGCGCAGGTCGAGCTCCCAAGCGTCGAGGTAGGTGAAGTCGGCGCCGAGCGTGAGGCTCTTGCGCCCGCGGACGAAGTTGCCCAGCGGAAGCGGCGTGTTGCCGGAGACGTCGTGGGTGAAGGCGATCAGCGGGTGGGCGTTCACGCCGAAGAAGGCGTTCTCGTAGTCGAGGCGCGCGGCGGCCTGGTATCCCCAGGAGAAGGAGTCGGCAAACGCGCTGGCGGGCGTGGCGGGGAGCGGCGGGTTGGTCGTGGCGGCCATCGCGGCGGCGCTGCCGCTGGTGAAGGTACCCTGGCCGTCGTAGCGCAGCACGCTTTTGTCGGGCAAGTTCACCCAGACGCCTCCGACCTCGGCGAGCACGGTGGTCTGGGAGGAGCCGAGGAGCGAGCCGAGCGTCTTTGTCATCGTCGTCTGCGCAGTCCAGACCTGATGCCGACGGTAGCCGCTGACCTCGCGTCCGTACTGTCCCAGATAGGATCCGACCTGGTTGTTGGCCCCGAAAACGGGGCTCAGCGAGGACAGCGCGGCGTAGAGCAGCTCGACGTCGTCGATCTGGAGCGGCACGCGGTCCTTGTAGGAAACCTCGCCCTGCCAGGAGATGCCGGTGTTGCCGAGGCTCGCGTTGAAACTTGCGCCGAGCATCGTGATTCCCTCCGGAAGCTCGACGAAGTAGCGTCCGTTGGAGGCGGCGGTGAGCAGGGCGATCTGCTGGGCGCCGGCGAGGGCGGCCTGCGTGGACGGAGCCTGGAGGGTTGCGATCTGGGTCGGGGTGAGCGCGGCGGGGTTGGTCTGTGAGAGCATCACCAGCTGGAACAGTCCGGTGGCCTGGGCGGCTGCGGCGGCCGGGGCCATGCCTGCCTGCATGAAGACCGCGGTGAGCGGACCCGTGAGGTTGGGGTTCACGCCGGCGGTCGGGGTGATTGCGCTGACGACCGGCGAGCGGCTGTTGTAGCGCACGACGAAGAAGCCGAACTCGGTGTCGTTGAGCGCGGAGTCCGTCCAATGCACGGCGAGGCCGCCCTCGTTCGGGCTGTGCGGCGTGCGGTCAGTCGTGCGCGGGATCGCGCCGAGCGTGCCGCTGTCGGGCAGGCGTCCGAAGCCGAGCATCACTTTGTCGCCGCCGCGGGAGGCGAAGTCGTTCGTCGAAAAATAGGTGCCCGCGGGTTCGATCTCGTTGCGCTGGAACTCGAGTATCCAGAAAGGCTCGACGGTCAGATTGTCCGTCAGGCCGATCGACCCTTTCACCATCGTGATCGGAAGCAGCGCGTCCTTCAGCTCCGCGCCGGGGACGCGGAGTTTCGAGAGATCGTAGGGGTTGATGACGTTGATGCCGTTCGGGATGAACGTGCTCTCGCCGAGACTGAGGACCTGCCGGCCGACGCGGACCTCGACGGGGTGGCCCGCCACGTCGAAGTTGGTGTACGCGTAGAGGTCGAGCAGTCGTCCGCCCTTGCCGACGCGGCTGCGAGCGGCGTCCGAGAGCGGCGTGCGCCCCTGCCAGTCGTTCTGCACCTTGGCGTCGTAGAAATAGTACCCGCTCGCGAGGAAGCCGGAGTCGCGATAATGGAGTTCAAACTCATGGTTCACCTTGGCGAGTTCGGAGGCGATGCCCTTGGGGAAATTGAGATTGCCGTCGTCGGCGTTCACCGAGTTCTGCAGCCCCGGCACGCCGTCGAACGTGGAGCTGGTGCCGTAATAGGCGGGGCTCGGATTTTGGAGCCGGTCGAGCACGCCCACGGAGATCGTGGTGTCGAAACTGCCCTTCAATTCGCCTTCGTTAAAGCGGACCGCGCGGGCGGTGAGCGGCAGCAGCAGGCACAAGGCGGGCAACACGCCCGCGATCTTCGCCCGGCGCGAGTCCGGGCGGACGAGGAGGGAGCACATCATGGGGTAATGGTCGACCGTCGCTGTTGGGTAAGGCCGGGCATGGGGTGACGCCCTGTCTTAACTTCGGTCGAGCACTCAAGAAAAGCGGCCCCCCAGGGGTATCAAGCGCGGAGTGTGAAAGTGATTTTCATTAGAAGCGATTTTTCTGGGGTTTGCCGAAGATGCGGCGCGGGCGCGGCGATCGGTTGCGTTCGCGTGCCTTTCGGTGCTGATTACCCGCTTTGAACCGAATGCAGGCGGCGACGCACATCCACATCAAGGGAGCCAGGGAGCACAACCTGAAGAACCTGGAGCTGAGGATCCCGCGCGGGAAGCTCGTGGTGATCACGGGTCCCAGCGGCTCGGGCAAGTCGTCGCTGGCGTTCGACACGCTCTACGCCGAGGGCTACCGCAAGTACATGGAAAGCCTGTCGACGCAGGCGCGCCAGGTGCTAGACCAGCTCAAGCGTCCGGACGTCGATTTCATCCATGGCCTGTCTCCGGTGCTCGCGATCGAGCAGCGGACGGGTGGAGGATCGCCGCGCAGCACGATTGCGACGGTGACGGAGATCGCGGACTACGCGCGCCTGCTCTGGGCGCTGGCGGGCGAGGCGCGTTGCCCGAAGGACGGCGGCCGGATCGTGCAGCGTTCGCTCGACGACAACGTCGCGCACGTGCTGACGAATTGCCCGGGGCAGCGGATCATGCTGCTCGCTCCGCTGATGAGTGCGAAGGCGAGTGTCCTGCGCGAGGAGCTGCCGCGTCTGCGGCAGCGCGGTTTTCAGCGCGTGCGGATTGGCGGGGAGATCAAGTCGCTCGACGACCCGCAGCTTGTGCCGTTCGGGCAGGGTACGCGTGAGATCGCGGTGGACCTGGTCGTGGACCGCCTGGTGGCCGCCCACGAGCAGCGCTCGCGGCTGGCCGATTCGCTCGAGCTGACATTTTGCGAGGGCAAGGACCGCGCGCTCGTGCTCGCGCAGGCCGGTCCGGATGCACCCTGGCGGGAACTCGTGCTCAGCCAGCACCTCGCCTGCGAGACCTGCGGCGAGGTTCACGAACGGCTCACACCCCGGAATTTTTCCTTCAACCACGCGGAGGGCGCCTGCCCGACCTGCGGCGGGCTGGGGCGGAGCCTGCGGTTCGTGCCGGAGTTGGTCGTGCCTGATCCCGAAAAATCGGTGCGCGAGGGAGCGATCAAACCGTGGCGCATCGGGGGAAAGAATCTCATCATCAAACACAACGCGCTCCTCAAGCAGCTCGCCGAGCAGCTGCCCTTCGACCCGGACGTTCCGTGGAAGAAACTGCCCGATTCGACGCGCGACGCGATTCTTCACGGTGCGGGCGAGCGGATGTTTGCGTTCAAGCTGCGCCGCATGCGCGAGCCGAAGGCGATGCCCTTCGAGGGCGTGATTGCAGACCTGGACGACAGCTTCCGACATACGGACAGCGAGGGATTCAGGGCGCGGCTGAGCACCTACATGGTCAGCGGCGAATGCGCCGAGTGCCGGGGCGCGAGGCTCAAGCCGCGTTCGAGCCACGTGTTCATTGCCGGATCGCCAGCGGATCCGACCGCGACGGCCTCCGCCAACCTCGGATTCCCGGACTTCATGGCTATGGACGTGACGACCGCCCACGGTCTCGCGCGCGCCTGGCAGGCGCGGTACGCGGATCGAGAGGCGTTGCGCGACGTCATCGGCGGTATCGAGCAGAGGCTGGGCTTCCTCGTGGAAACGGGACTGGGCTACCTCACGCTCGATCGCGACTACGACACTCTCTCCGGTGGCGAAGCACAGCGCGTGCGGCTTGCGACCCAGCTCGGCATGGGTCTGATGGGCGTCATTTACGTCCTGGACGAGCCGAGCATCGGACTGCATCCGTCGGACAACGAGCGGCTGCTTCTTCAGCTCCGAGCGCTGCGCGACCGTGGGAACACGGTGATCGTCGTCGAGCACGACGAGGACACGATGTTTGCCGCCGATGAGATCATCGAACTCGGGCCCGAGGCGGGCACGGAGGGCGGTGAGCTGCTGTTCCAGGGTACGGTCGAGGCCTGCTGCCGCCTGCCGGCGAAGGTGTCGCGCACGGGGCCCTACCTCTCGCGCAAGCTCACGGTTTACAAGGACGCCCCTTCGAAGACCCCGGGCGAGGGCTGGTTGAAGATCGTCAGTGCGAGCCAGTACAACCTGAAGTCGGTGGACGCTGCGTTTCCGATCGGCCTGCTGACGTGCGTGACGGGCGTGAGCGGCTCGGGAAAGAGCACGCTCGTCAACGACATCCTGGCGGTGGCTGCGGCGAGAAAGCTCAACGGTGCGCGGGGCCTGCCGGGGCGTCATCGCGCGATCGAGGGGCTGGATCATTTCTCGCGCCTGGTGCTCGTGGACCAGGAACCGATCGGGCGAAGCCCGCGCTCGAATCCGGCCACCTACGTGGGTCTGCTCGAGCTGCTTCGCGACCTGTTTGCACAGGTGCCGCTGGCGAAGGTGCGCGGGTACAAGGCGAGCCGCTTTTCCTTCAACATCCGCGGTGGACGCTGTGAGCGGTGCCAGGGCGACGGCGCGATCAAGCTCGACATGCAGTTCATGGCCGACGCCTACGCGCCGTGTCCGAGCTGCGGCGGGCGGCGCTTCAACCGCGAGACGCTCGAGGTGCTCTTCCACGGGCAGTCCATCGCTGACGTGCTCGAACTGACCGTGCGCGAGGCGCGGGAGCTGTTCAGGAACATCCCGCGCATCATGGACAAGCTCAACACGCTCGATGCGGTGGGCCTTGGCTACCTGACGCTCGGCCAGTCGGCGACGACCCTCTCCGGCGGCGAGGCGCAGCGGCTCAAGCTCTCTCTCGAGCTGAGCAAGCGCCAGCAGGGCGACACCCTCTACATTCTCGATGAGCCCACGACCGGCCTGCATTGGACCGATATCCAGAAGCTCATGGACTTGCTCTTCCAGCTTCGCGACGCGGGCAACACGGTGCTCATCATCGAGCACAACCTCGATGTCATCAACCTGGCCGACTGGCTGGTGGACCTGGGGCCCGGTGGTGGGCGCGAGGGCGGTCGGATCGTCTACGCGGGCGGCCGGGCCGGCATCGAGGCCTGCGTGGAGTCGAAGACCGGCGCGGCGCTCCGGGCCTGGTCCACGCGCAAGCCGGCGGCGAATGGTTAAGCGCAGATCGTGCGTTGAGTGAATTGCTGGTAGAAACGCCTTGTGAGGGCGATTTCCGCGTCGGGTCGGCCCTCGATCGGATGCACGACGTACTGCTTACCGCTGTATAGCTGACCCTCGTCATTGGCAATGCCGACAGCGGCGATATGTACGATTACAGCGATCACGTTGGGCGGCGCCTTGCGAATCCAAGTCAAGCCGTGCCGACGCATGAAGCTGTCTTCTTCCGAAAGGATCTGGTGAACGATCGCTTCGCGGGTCGGCACCCGGAAAACCTGAGTCCCTTGGGTGATCACCTTCGAAGCGGATATAGCCAGAATTCCTAATGAGCCCAGAGGACCTCCAGTTAGTCGCCGCTCGAGCTGCTTCATTCCGTCTTTGATCGCTCGGTCGACATGACCGGGTGATTGCGGCCGCTTACACTCAATGAAAACGGGCCGACCTTCGAAGGATGTGCGGAGGTCACAAATCCCGGAAGCTTCCAGCATGAAGCCGGCGGAAGCCAGGGTCGCGGCGAGCGTCAGCTCGAAGAGGACATTGCGAGCGTGGTTATTTGATTTGGTAGGATTTTCGCCGCGAGTCAGTTCAGGTCCGCCTACAGTAGTGGCCAGCTTCGACGGCAGGTCGGCGTCTCGAACTTGCGCCAAGTGCTCATTGATGAACTTGAGTTCCTCGATTTCCAAGAAGGTCAGGATTAAGGACTGGATTTCGTCTGGGCTGAAAGTTTCGGGGATTCTTCCAGCCGCATGAACCTCGGTTAGGCGTTCCATTGTCTTCCGGTATAGCGCGACGCGGCCAACTGGCACAGCCATGCTTCGCAGCCACCGTTCAATCTCAGTGAGATGGCCGGTGAGCTGGTGATAGCTGGATGTCGAAAATGTCGTCATCAGGGGTGGTTATAGCTGGTTCCTGCACGGAGGTAGCCGATTCCGAAGAAGACGGCGAAGAGTCCGACGATGAGGCCCAGCAGGACGAGGCCGTGTTTTCGAACTTTGCGGTGCCGTGAGAATAGCAGGGCGATTGAGCAGCCGATGATAGGCAGTCCGGTGAAGTAGCCGATGACTCCGAGGAATCCGGTGGAGAAGAGGAGCCACGAAGTCACCACGAGTTTCTTGGGCATGTCGAGGTCACCGGGTGCCTCCTCGTGTTTGTGGACCGCCCACGTGCCACCGCCACGTGTGCCGATGGTGACGACGAAGATTAGCAGCAATTGGCCGAACAGCCCCCATTCTCCTTTAATGGCGGTGGCCAGCAGGGCGATTGGCAGGACACCGACTCCCATGATCACGAGGCCGATGATGAGGGCGGGCCATCCCCAGAAAGTGTAGGTTATTAGCATCGACCAAAACCAAAGGGTTGCCCCGAATAGGTACGAGGCGAAGAAGATACCGAGCCCACCGGCTCCGCGCGTTTCTTTCGAGGCGACGAGCGGAAGGAGTCCGAGGAGGACGACGACCAGCCCACACCAGGAAATTTTAAACAGCCAAGGGGTGAGGTACTGGCTCAGCCAGACGCTGCCTTTGAGGATCAACAAGCCGACTAGTGCGACGGCGATCATGACGGCGAAGTATGCCCCGAGAGTGCCGATGGTATTTAGGGCGCTACGGAGCCGACCGCTGGCTCGGGTGGAGGTCATTTCAAAGTGACTAGCGGTGTTTGTCTTTCGAGCAAGGTATCATCAGAAGAGACGCTGGCCGACAAAATGCCCCATGTGGCATTCGAAACCTATGACTGGCGTCGCCTTTGTGCCGCTCACTACTTGGAGCACGCTCAACTTAGGTTGTCGGGATTCCTGCTCCGGGAAGGTTGAGATTTGGCGAGCCTATTGGAAACCTGCTTTCTGCCGCATGATTCTTAAGGGTAGCCCAAAGGGAGTTGGCGATTGTAGGCATCAACAAGATTGGCGTCGGAAAATCCAAGCAGGTTTCTGAAAAAGCATTGGAATCTATGGCGGTATCCAGAAGTAGGAGGCAATCTTCAGTAAACGACCGTCCAAGACGGCCTTCGTGAGCTTGATAGGCGTCGAGACGTTGACCGCGACGCTAAAGACACGAGGTAGTGAAGGAATTAATACACAAGTACCATAGGCCGATGCACCAAAATAGGAGCCTTTTCAGCGGACTGAAAATTGTCCGGCGTGTCCGGCGCGCGGATACGGATCGCGCGCCTCAGTGCGACTGGAACAGGTCCGCGATGATGTCCTCGAGAGGGACCTCCTCGATCGTGATGTCCGCGACCGGGCCGGTGGCCAGAATCTGCTGCGACACGGTGACGACGCTGTCGCTGGGCACGTGCACCGTAAAGTTGCCCTCGTCGCCGCGCACGGCGGTGCCGGCGGCGGGTTTCCAGCCGGCGGGCCAGGCTCCGTCGGTGGGGAGGAAGCGGATGATCTTCTGGCGGCTTCCCGTGGCATCGAGTCGGTCGAGGTTGCCGTCGTAGATCTTGCGGCCCTTGTGGATCACGATCACGCGCTCGCACAGCTCCTTGATGTCGGCCATGTAGTGGCTGGTGAGCAGGATCGTGACCTTGTAGCGCCGGTTGTATTCGCGGAGGAACTGCCGGACGGCCTTCTGGGAGACGACGTCGAGTCCGATCGTCGGCTCGTCGAGGAACAGCACGCGCGGGCGGTGGAGCAGGGCGGCGATGAGCTCCATCTTCATGCGTTCGCCCAGGGAGAGCTCGCGGACCTGGACATTGAGCTTGTGCCGCACGTCGAGCAGATCGAGCAGCTCATCCAGGGTCTTCTCGTAGGCGTCGGCGGGCAGTCCGTAGATGTGGCGTAGCAGGCGGAAGGACTCCATGGCCGGGAGATCCCACCAAAGCTGGTTTTTCTGGCCGAGCACGAGGGCGAATATCCGGCGGTAGGCGTTCTCGCGCTTGCTTGGGTCGTACCCGGCGACGCTCGCCTTCCCGGAGGTCGGGTAGATGAGTCCCGACAGCATCTTGAGGGTCGTGGTCTTTCCCGCTCCGTTGGGGCCGAGGAAGCCGACGAATTCTCCCTCGTCGATGGAGAACGAGATGTCGTTGGCGGCGGCGAGTTCTTCGAAGTCGCGCTTGAACAGGCCCTTCACTCCACCCCAGAAGCCAGGCTGCTTCTTGTAGGTGCGGAAGACGCGGGTGAGGTGTTCGACTTCGATCATGGACGTTGAAGGACTGAAACCGGAGGGACGGATAACGGCACCACAAACGCTGCGGCGCACAAGAAACTTCTGGTAACCGACAGGATTTCGCCGATTTCGGAAAGCGCAACCTGAGGGGGTGCTGCCGAGGTAGATTTAAGACGGATGGAGGAGATGAGCGGGATGATGATGCCCGTACTCAAGGAGTCGGATCACGGATTACCCTGCATCCTGTATCGCCCGCCTTCGTCCTGCAGGCTACGGCGCGGCACCTTTTCGAATCAAAAAGGTGGTGCCAGGGGCCGGGATTGAACCGGCGACCAAAGGCTTATGAGTCCTCTGCTCTACCACTGAGCTACCCTGGCGCTCGGGAGTGGGGCAAGGTGCAGAAACTCCCGGGAATTTCCAACAAAAAATTCTGACGTTCAGAGCACGGGGCGGAAAGACGGGTCGTTCGGATGCAAGGCCGCTGTCCAAGAACAGCCTCCGAAAGTGGGGCCACTAGAATGTCTGCAACGGAAGGCCGTTGACCGGGGAGGGAGCGGCGACGTTGATGGGGGTTCACTCCGGCGGCCCCACCTCCCTTTGCCGGGCATCCCCCCAGGATACTCAACCCCGCATGCAGATGAATCGAATTGTCAGGTGTCTCTCTTCACTGGTCGCTTTCGCGGCCCTGGCCGCCGGCCCGGTGCTGGCTTCGGATGCCGCTCCGCTCTACAAGGATCCCTCCGCGTCGATCGACGCACGGGTCAAGGATCTGATGGGGCGCATGAGCCTGGAGGAAAAAGTCGCGCAGCTTCAGGCCTACCTCGTCAAGGATCCCCACGCAGTCGATGCGCAGGGCAATTTTGTGGGCGGCACGGACGCCCCGGAATTGTATCACGGCGCCGGCTCCGTACGGATTTGGGGTCCCGGCGGGGCCCAGCCGGATCGGTTCCTCAAGGATGCCCGCGAAGCGGTGATCCGGACAAACTCGATCCAGAAATACATGATCGAAAAGACGCGGCTAGGCATTCCGTCGTTCGTCTTTTCCGAGGCGTTGCACGGCTACATGGCCCAGGGGGCGACGAGCTTCCCGCAGGCGATCGCGCTGGGCAGCACCTGGGATCCGGCGCTCGTCGAACGTGTGTTCACCGTGGCTGCACAGGAGGCGAGTGCTCGCGGCGTGCGCCAGGTGCTCGCGCCCGTCCTGGACCTCGCGCGCGATCCCCGCTGGGGGCGTTTCGAGGAGTGCTATGGCGAGGATCCTTATCTCGTTTCGCGGATCGGCGAGGCGGCCGTCTTCGGTCTCCAGGGCAGGGGAGCGACCATCGACCCGGAGCACGTCGAGGTCACGCTGAAACATTTCGCGGGACACGGCATGCCGGAAGGCGGGCGAAACATTGCGCCGGTCGACATCGGCGAGCGGGATTTCCGCTCCACGCACCTGGTCCCCTTCGAGGTCGCGGTGAAGGTCGCGCATGCGCACTCGGTCATGGCCTCCTACAACGAGTGGGACGGCGTGCCGAACCATGCGAGCTACAAGCTCCTGACGCAGATCCTGCGGCACGAGTGGGGGTTTGATGGCTACGTCATGAGCGATGGCGGCGGAATCGACGTCGTCTATGAGAATCACCTCGCCGCCGCGGGTCCGGCCCAGGCGGGTGTGCTGTGCATCAACGCGGGTCTCGACTACGACCTCGGCGGCCCTGGGCGCTGCTTCTCGACGCTCGCCGCGGAGGTGCGCGCGGGCAAGGTGCCCATGTCCGCCATCGATCGCGCGGTCGCAGGCGTCCTGCGGGTGAAGTTCCTGTGCGGCATGTTCGACCATCCGTACGTGGATCCGGACCTGGTAGAGAAGGTCACCAACACCCCGGCGCACAAGGCGCTCGCCCGCGAGGCCGCGGATGAAGCCATGATCCTCCTCAAGAACGAGGGGCACGTGCTTCCGCTTGACCCGGCCAAGATCAAGACCCTTGCCGTCATCGGCCCGAACGCGGCGGACATTCATCTGGGCGACTACTCGGCGGTGCCGATGCAGGGCGTGAGCGTGCTCGACGGCATCCGCGAGTACGCGGGCAACCGCTTCAAGGTCCTCTACGCAGAGGGCTGCAAGATCACTGCCAATCACGCTTCGGGATGGATCGCCAACGAGAACCCAGTCGCGAACAGCGCGGCGGACGATTCCCGGCTCATGGATCAGGCTGTCGACGTGGCGTTGAAGAGCGACGCCGTCGTGCTGGTGCTCGGCGAAAACGAGCTGATCCGCCGCGAGGCCTGGAGCGAAAAGCACCTGGGCGACCGCGACACCCTCGCGCTTCCCGGTCGGCAGCACGAACTCGCCCGGGCGATCCTGGCGACGGGCAAGCCCGTCGTGGTCCTCCTGATCAATGGTGGACCGCTGACGATCAACTACCTCGCCAAACACGCTCCGGCCATCATCGAGGGCTGGTATCTCGGCGAGGAGACGGGGCCGGCGGTCGCGGACGTGCTCTTTGGCAAGGTGAGCCCGAGCGGACACCTCACCGTGACCTTTCCGCGCTCGGTCGGACAGCTGCCGTGCTACTACGACCACAAGCCGTCGCGGTTTCGCGACTACGTGCAGGCTGATTCGACTCCGCTTTTCCCATTCGGATTCGGGCTCAGCTACACGACCTTCGCTTTCAAGAACCTGAACATTACGCCGGCGAAGATCCCGGCGGACGGCACGGCGAAGGTGTCGGTCGACGTCACCAACACCGGCACGATGAAGGCGGATGAGGTCGTCCAGCTCTACATCCACGCGAAGGTCAGCTTCCCGACCCGCCCCGTGAAGGAGCTGAAGGATTTCCGGCGGGTCACGCTCGAGCCGGGGCAGACGAAGCCGGTCACCTTCGAGCTCACGCCGGACAAGCTGGCGTCGTACGACCTCCAGATGAAGCGCACGGTGCAGCCGGGTGACTTTGAGGTGATGGTCGGCAAGTCGTCGGTCGACACCGTGAACGGAGTGCTCACCGTCGATTGATTCAGCCGGGGCCGTTCGCGGCCCCGGGCTCCACACGCCGCCCACCATGGAGACCACGACGCGACTCACCGCCACCGAGAAGATTGGCTACGGGCTCGGTGACGCGGCCAGTCACATCGTCTTCGACAACGTCATGTTCTACATGGCGTTTTTCTACACCGACGTCTTCGGCCTGCCGGCGGCGTTTGTGGGGGCGATGTTCCTGGGGGCGCGCGTGCTGGATGCGGTTAGCGATCCCGTGATGGGATGGTTGTCGGACCGCACGCGCTCGCGCTGGGGCAAGTTCAGGCCGTACCTGGTCTTTGGCGCGATTCCATTCGGAGTGAGCTGCGTTCTCGCCTACAGTACGCCCCGGCTGGGCCTGTCGGGGAAGATGATCTTTGCGGCCGTCACGTACACCCTGCTCACGTTGATGTACACCGTGGTGAACATTCCGTACTGTGCGCTGGGTGGGGTGATCACGGGCGACGACCGGGAGCGGATCTCACTGCAGTCCTACCGCTTCGTCCTGGCGACGGCGGGCGGCATGCTGAGCACGATTGCGATGGTGCCGCTGGTGCAATGGATCGGCGGCGCGAACAAGGCGGTGGGCTATCGGGGTGCGATCGCGATCCTGGCGGTCCTTGCGGTCGCGATGCTGGTGGCGTGTTTTGCACTGACGAGGGAGCGCGTCGTACCCAAGGCGCAGGCGGGCGGATCGTTTCTCGGCGACGTGCGGGAAATTCTCCGAAACGACCAGTGGCGCGTGGTGGGCGGGCTCACGATACTCAACATCCTGGCGGTCGCGACGCGCGGCGGGGCGATGATGTATTACGTGACCTACGTGCTGGGAAACGCAGGGCTGTTCACCCTCTTCCTGACGACGTATTCGGTCGGCAACATACTCGGGTGCCTGCTCACGAAGCCGCTGACGGACAGGCTCTGCAAGGTGCGCGTCTTCGCCTGGACGAACGTCGTGCTGGCTGTGCTGAGCGTGGAGATGTTCCTGGTTCCGACGAGGAACGAGATCGGGTTGTTCATCTTCGTGTTCGTGATTGGTGTACTGCACCAGATGATCACGCCGATCCAGTGGGTGATGATGTCGGACACCGTGGACTACGGGGAATGGCGGTATGGCCGGCGTCTCACGGGCGTGAGTTTTGCGGGCACGCTGTTTGTCCTGAAGCTGGGCCTCGCGTTGAGCGGTGCGGCGATTGGCTGGGCTCTGGCAGCGTACGGTTACCGGGCCGGAGCCAAGGTGCAGGGGGCGGCGGCCGAACACTGCATCATCGCGTTGTTCACGCTTTTTCCGGCTGTCTGTTATGCGCTGAGCGCGCTGGTCGCGCGCGGATACCGGCTCCGTCGCGAAGCGATGCGGGAGATCGCGGCGGCGCTCAGCGGGGCAGCGCGTTAGGCGTCCTGTGCCACGGGCTGAATGGCCCGGACGGAAGGGACTGGCTGGCGCACGGAATCTGGGGCAACCTTGCATCCGCCGGGCGGCGTTTTGCGTACAAGTGGGCAGTTCAACCTTCGAATGTCATGAAACGAATTCCTCTCGTCCTCTTTGTCCTGTGCGCGGGCCTGACCCTGGCCGCCGCGCCGGTTTTGAATGCCAAGCCCGCTGCTCCTGAGAAGGGGAAGCCCGAGAAGCAACGCGAACTTGTGGTCGTGGTGGTCGAGAATCTCATCCATCCTGGCTCGGGCTACGACGCCTACAACCGCGCGGCGTACGTGTTCGGGGATGTCTTCGACAAGCGGAAGTGGCCGGTGAAGGTCAGGTTCGAGCGTTTTGCGGCGAACACGAAGGACCACCCGCTTGAGCTTCAGATGTTCCTGAAAGGCATCCGCCACGACTTCCCCGACGAGTTCGATTTCTATGCGTGGGTCATCCTGAAGGCCGACGGCAAGAAGCTGGATTTGGGGATGGTGAAGGGTGAATACTTCGCCCACCCAATCGAGCAGGGGGACGACATCCTGGATGGAGCGGTGAGGGCTGGGGCCGTCAAGGTGGCCGACAAGATCCAGCCGTACATTCTCGGAACCAAACCCATGCCCGGCTCCTGAGCGCCCGGCGTCGAAAATCCCCGTGCGTTCCCGGGACGACAACGAGACCGCCGCCGAAGAGGCGTTCCTGCTCGCGAGGGTCGGTTCGGGGGACCGCGACTCGTTCAGGGAGCTGTATGCCCGCTACAGCGTGCCGCTGTTCTCGCTGGTGGTGCGTTTTGTCGGGGATCGTGGCACCGCTGAGGAGCTGTTGCAGGATGTATTCGTAAAGCTGTGGCGCGGGGCGCCGGACTACGATCCGAAGAAGTCGCGGCCCTTCACCTGGGCGGTGACAATCACGCGTCGCGTCTGCATCGACCATCTGCGGCGGCATCGTCATGAGCCGGCGCTCCAGGAATTTTCCGAAACCGCGCTGGTGGCGGACGGCGGCCGGGAGACGGTTCGCTCGAGAGTCGAGGCGCAGGAGGATTCGGAACGGCTTCGCGGAGCCCTGGCCGGCCTTCCGGCGCCGCAGCGGCAGGCGCTGGAGCTGGCGCTCTTCTCATCGCTCACACACACGGAAATCGCGGGCCGCCTTAAACAACCCGTGGGAACCATCAAATCCTGGATACGCCGGGGTCTGCTCGACCTCGGGAACATCCTTTCCAAGACAACGCCATGAATCCGGAACTCGAAGAACTCGCCAGCCGCTATGTGCTCGACCAACTCGACGATCGGGAGCGCGCCGAATTCGAGGCGCGCCTGATCGCGTCGACCGAGCTGACCGCGCGCGTGCGCGAGCTGGAGTCGGCATATGCGCAAGTCGTCCGGGGTCTCCCGAGATATGAACCGCCCGGCGATCTCCTCGACAGCATCGAGGCTCGAATTCACGACCAACCGGGAGTTCGGCAGCGTTTGGCATCTCCAAATCGGATGCGGCGCTGGAGGCTGGTTGCAGGGTGGGGAATTGCCGCGGTCATCGCCGTCAGCGTATCGACAATCGCGATCCAGAGCCTGCGGCGCGAGACCAGGCCGCTGGTCCTTGTGGTGGGGCTCGATTCCTCCCGGAGCACGCTGGCCCAACTCCACGTGGGTGAGCGCGGGGCGGATTCGGACGCGCGTTTCATCCAGCTCGCATCGCTGGCCGAAAAGTATTGGAAAAATCCGGACGACCTTCCGGTAGCTCTGGCGGCCGCGGATCATGGGGGACGCGCGTATGCCGTCTTCGATCCCGAGAGCAACCAGGGTTTCATAGGAATCCAACACCTTCCCGCGCCCAAGCCGGGGACCCAGTACCACGTCTGGATTGTCGACACTGCGACCCACCGGGTCCGGGAGGCGGGGATCCTGCCGATCGAAGGAGCCCAGGATGGGCTGTTTTCCTTCTCGATCACGCCGGTGGGGAGGGAAAAGTCGGAGCGACTGCAGTTCTTCGTGACAGCCGAGGAGAACGCCAACGGCCTCACCAAGACGCCACGGGGCAGGGTGGTCCTCGGACGTCGCGAAATCTGAGCTGTTGGACCGCCGCTGGATCGCGGAACTGGATTTTAACAGGGATGGAGAGGATGGAAGGGATGGTTTGTCAGGGGTGGATGGGGCTCGGTGGAATTTTTTTCAAGAGCTCGGACTGGCTTTGGCCGAGGCCGGCCGCTGCAAAGTCAGCACGCATCCGACGAACCCATCCCTTCCATCCCCTCCATCCCTGTTAATTCACGGATACAAAAACCGGCGTGTCCGAGGGGGCACGCCGGGTTGCTTCGGGCTGGAGAGAGTGGAGGGCTCAACCGAGCGGGCCGAGCGGAGCCAGCATGCGGTGGCGCATCCGGCCGAGCTGCTTCGTCTGCTCTGGGGTCAGCACGGCGAGGATCTGCTTGTGTTCATCCTGGCGCAGCTCGCGGATCTTCGCGCGCCGGGCGTCCGCGGCCAGGGTCTTGTCGGTGCGCAGCGGCTTGAGAGCGGAGGCCGTCTGGTGCGCGATGGCTTGAATCCTGCCACGCTGATCGGGCGAGAGGCCGAGCCGGTTTTCCATGCCGATGACGCGGACTCGCATGGCGGCCATCCGGTTGAGCCGGCGCGGGTGACTTAGGATCTGTGCGAGCCTGCCCTTTTGGGCGTCGGTGAGCACGGATTTCATCTGGACCCGCGACGAGCGCCAGACGGCGGCGATCTGCTGGCGTTTCTGTTCGGGCTTCAGCGCGGTGTTGGCGCGCACCGCCTGCACGGTGGCGGCTGTCTGCTTGCGAATATCCTTCAGCTTGGCGCGCTGGTCGGCCGACAGCCCGAGCTTGTCGGCAATCACGTGCATGCGCGCCGCCTGAAATTCGCGGAAGTGAGGTCCGTGTTGGACGTCGTGCTTGTGGTGAGCGACGCTCGCCGCGGCAAAGCTCGCGACAGCGGAAAAGACGAGGGCCGCAAGGCCGATCCTGAAATAGGAGTTCATGGCTGCCGAGACGGCGGACGTCTGAGGGCGGTTACGACGTCGCATTTCAACCCGAGGGATACAGGGGAATTTGAAACGCGGGCACTGAGCTCCGAGGGCCGGAAGTGAAAGTGGAGGACAGCAGCGGCGCTCACCTCGGAGGTGAAAAATTGGATGCAAAACTTTTCCGCAAGCGCGTTCCTCCGTGCTCAGTGCTCCTCCATCGGAGCCCCGACGAATGAGGATGCCTCTGTGGTTCAAATCCAACTGCGTTATCCAGGTTTTATCGATTTCAGGTTCCGTGTTCCATGGTTCGACTGTGGCAATTAAGGTCATGCACGCGCCGATTTCTGGAAGCCTCGCAGCGGCTGGTCTCGGAGGCCTGCAAAACAAAATGCGCGGCCTGGTAGCCGCGCCTCTTGTGCCGAAGGTTACGCCTTGGAGGGCGGTTCAATCTTTGGCCGTGCCGATGAGAGTCGGCGATTCGCGATCTCCAAATGATACGTTGACGCTGCTGTCGACCCGCAACTCGTCGCCCGAGAAGCGCAGGTTGTAGGTGTCGATGAACGGAGTCTGGTAACGGCAGACTTTCAAGGTGTAGGTATAGTCGCTGGTCCAGGCGCCGCTGGCGGCGATGGGTTCGGGTCCCGTCTCGGTGTCGACCACGCCCCCGCGATGCCAGAGCCCGGGAGCTGCCGTGATCGGAACGGTCTTGGCGCCGAATTCGACGAGCAGAGTGACCGCACCCGGCGGGGTGCGCTCTGGCGTCGGGGTGGCGCCGCCCATCCATGTCCCGCCGTCTTGCGGGGCGACGAGGGTGACCGCGGTGATGCCCTTTGGATTTTCGGGAAACGCATAACGCCGGCCGAGCACGTGTTTTTCCATCGGAGACGTGTCCATGCCGAGTTGGGGCGGCACCTCGAGTCGGGCCAGTGCGTTAGACAGGAGCGCGTCGCCCGCGGCGTCGGCGGGCAGCGCGGATTCGTGAAAGGCGGGAAGAAGGTATTTCCACACGCTGTTCAGGACGGCGCTCATGTCCGCGGTGCCGCTGGTGATCGCGAGCACGGCGTCGTATTTGTCCATGACGATACAGAACTGGCCGAAAGCACCGTCGCCGCGGTAAACACCGTGCGGGCAGCGCCAGAATTGGAAGCCGTAGCCCTGGTCCCAATTTCCGGCTGGATCGCTGCCATTCGACATCTGGCGTTCGGTTGCCTGCTCAATCCAGGATGCCGGCAACAGCTGCCGGCCCTGCCACATGCCTTTTTGCAGATAGAGCTGGCCGAAGCGGGCGATGTCCTCGGTCCGGATCTTCAGGCCGAAGCCGCCCATGTTGATGCCTTGGGAGGACTTTTCCCAGGTGGCATCGGTGATCCCCAGGGGCTCGAACAGGCGGGGACGGAGGTAGTCGAGCACGGTCTGTCCAGTCACTTTCTGCACGATTGCGGACAGCATGTACGAGGCGGGCGTGTTGTAGACGAACATCGTTCCCGGTTTGTGTGAAACCGGCAGGGCGAGGAAGCGCTTGATGAGGTCCTCCCTCGCGTAGAATGGGAAGTTGTCGATGGTGGACGCCTCGTGCCCCGTCGACATGGTGAGGAGGTCGCGGACGCGCATCGATTTCAGGTTCTCGCTCGGATTCTCGGGCGCCTCGCCTGGGAAGAAATCGAGAACCGGGGTGAAGATGTTCAGCTTGCCCTCGGCGACGGCGAAACCGACCGCTGTCGACGTGAAACTCTTGCTGAGCGAGAACATCACATGCGGCTGATCCGCGCTGTAGGGTGCCCACCAACCTTCGGCGATCACGTGGCCGTGGCGCACGAGTATGAAGCTGTGCAGGCCGTCGACCTTGGGTTCGGCTTCGCGCACGAAATTCAGAATGGCCGCGGAGGACACGCCCTGCGACTCGGGCGTGGCGCGGGGAAACGAAAAAGCCTCGGCGCCGGGCGCGGCGAGTGCGGTCATGGAGAGTGCGAGCATGGGGAGGAGCAATCGAGGGGTAGTCATGGGATTCGGGAGAATGCGGAGTTCAGAAATTGAAATTGAACGGGTCGGCCCCGTTTCGGGCGTTTCGGTCCAACGCCGCGATGGCCGTCATCTCCGGGTCGCTCAGGGCGAAATCGAAGACCGTGGCGTTCTCAGCCATGCGTTCAGGGCGAGTCGACTTTGGGATTGTGACGACGCCGGACTGCAGATCCCAGCGCAGGACAACTTGGGCCACCGTCTTCCCGTGACGCGCCGCGATTCCGGAGAGCACGGGATCGGCGAGCAGGGATCCAGCCTGCTGGAGCGGACTCCAGGCCTCGAGCTGTATGCCGCGCCGCCTGCACGCCTCCACGAGGGGTTTGCTTTGGAGGTAGGGGTGAAATTCGATCTGATTCACCGCAGGCACGACCTCCGCCTGGGCGAGCAGTTCGTCGAGATGGGGAATCATGTAGTTGCTCACGCCGATCGCCCGGATCCGGCCGGACCGATGGAGCTTCTCGAGCACGCGCCACGATGATACGAGCTTACCCTTGATCGGCCAGTGCAGGAGGTAGAGGTCGACGTAGTCCAGACCGAGGAGCTTCATGCTCTGCTCGAAGGCGGCCTCGACGCGGCCCGCGCGCATGTCGTCGTTCCAGACCTTGGTCGTCACGAAGATCTCTGAGCGCGGCACTCCGCAGTCGCGGACTCCCTGACCCACGCCGCGTTCATTTCCGTAGAGTGAGGCGGTGTCGATGCTCCTGTAACCGAGCTCGATCGCGGTGCGCACCGCCGAGGCGGTCGCGTCGTCGGTCGGCATTTGAAACACGCCGAGGCCGAGCCGGGGCATCCGGATCCCGTTGTTGAGCGTGGCGGTGGACCTCAGTCCCTCCGCGGGCGTGGAAAATAACAGGGTTTGGGACATGGAATTTCAGGGACGAAGGAGCCACGCGCCGGGCAGCCGCCCGCTGGGGCGACCGACGGAGCGAACGTGACTTTAAACGGACCGTGACCTGCAGGTAAACGAATTATCCCGTTCGGAGTCGACGCGCGGGTCCGATCAGAGCGAATACAGCAGCGGGTCGCTCGGCAGGTGGACTTGATTCGCAAAGGTGCCGTCCGTCCGGATCGTCACGAAGTCGGCGATGAGCCGGTGTCTGACGTGCATGCCGCGACGTTCGAGCACGTAGTGCTGAAGCGTCTCGGGGTGGAGCGGGGCGCCTTCACGAAGCATGTCCGCAAGCACGTCGTGGCTGGTGAAATAACAGCGCGCCGCCCTGGAGCCCAGAAGAGCGAAGCGGTCGTTCATTCCGCCGAACGATCCCCAGTAGGGCGCCATGGCACGGTCGGGGGAGGGGAGCTCGGATGGAGGGACGAACCGGGTGAAGAACAGGTCAGGGCGTATCCGAATCACCACGTCGTCCTCGCGGGCGTGCGGTTCGTACAGGGCATAGACTTTCCGAAGATGCCACAGTTGGCGCAGGATCGCCTGGACGCTCGTCGAGATCCGATAGGGGGTCGCTGCTTGCAGCTCCGTGGCACCACCGGCGGGTTCCGGGAGGTCGGGCTGCCGGATCACCTCGATGACGGGATCGCGAAACATCAGCCGCAGGTGTTCGATGTCGGCAGCGTTTTCGTCGTCCGCCACCGAAGCATAACAGAGCGCGCCGGGATAGTGTCGCACCACCTGCCACAGTTGGGATCTCCATACCACGAGATGGCCGCCTTTGGGGTCCGTGAAGCATTTCCCAAAGGAACGAGTCTGGCCGGAATAGAGGAAGACGACGCGCATGGTGGGGACTTCCGGTTATGGTCGAAGGGCTCTGGCAGGCGAACCGGAAGTTTCGTCGCCCTGAGCACCGGCCGGTCCGTGCCGCAATCGTTATAGGCAAGCCTCTCGACTTTTGACAGCGCAGGCGCCAGACGCCACGAAGGGTCCGAAGGCCTGCTTCCCCCTGAAGCCAATCGCAGGTGTTCGCCGATGAACCGAATTCTCCGCATCCTCGCATTCCTCGCCCTTGCCGCCGTCGTCAGTCACGCCGATCCAAGTGCATCCGTCGACGTGTTCACTGGCACCTCGAATTCCCGCTGGATGATGTTCCCGGGAGCGACCGTGCCGTTCGGGCTGGTCAAGCTGAGCCCCGACAACCAGGCGAATGTATGGAACGGCGGATACGAGTACACCGTCGGCAGCATCT